>JAESGK010000015.1_pt1 | contig 459009 bp, 430 predicted proteins | sample 9269681 | NCBI WGS metagenome assembly JAESGK01 (sample SAMN14515347, study PRJNA621673) | algae metagenome | isolation source: Timaviella obliquedivisa GSE-PSE-MK23-08B and co-occurring heterotrophs from... | place: USA: Grand Staircase Escalante National Monument, Utah | collected 2006-08-15
GGGGGTGGGGTTTGGCGGGCCCGGGGCCCGGGCGGGGGGGGGGGGCCCCCCTGCGCGGAGGTTGGCGACTGCCCCTCTCCCAACCCTCTCCCCTGAAGGGGAGAGGGCATTATGATGACATCATCCCCATCCCTACGGCACGGCCACAGGCCCACCACGCCCTTGGCGGTCAGCCACTTTTCGGCGATGATCTGGTCGAGCATCGCATTGGCATCGGCAAACAGCGATGTCGCGCTCTCGCCGACCACTTCGTCGGTGAGGATCGCAGGGTAATTGCCCGCCAGCTCCCACGCGCGGAAGAACGGCGTCCAGTCGATGCAGTCGCGCAGGTCCGCAAGGTCCCACTCCTCGAACACGTGCAGGCCCGGCTGCACGGGTGCAGGCGGCTTCTGATTCATGTCGGCGACAAAGCCGTTGGCGCGCGCGACCTCCAGCGGGGCCAGTTCGTTCTGGCCCTTGTTGGCGCGGGCGATGCGCACCGCCTCATACTCTTCGGCCACCTTCAACACGAAGGGGTCGCGGTTGGTCTGGCTCACCAGGTTGGAGGCGACGCCCACCGCGCGGCTGGCGTCGAGCACGTGGATCACGGGGCCTTCGTACGCAGGGGCGATGCGCAAAGCGGTGTGGACCTTGGATGTGGTCGCCCCGCCAATCATCAGCGGCATGGTCATGCCCGCTTTCTGCATTTCCTCGGCCACGGTCACCATTTCGTCGAGCGAGGGCGTGATCAGGCCGGACAGGCCGATGATATCCGCCTTGTTGTCGTTCGCGGCCTTCAGGATGTCGTGCCAGGGCACCATCACGCCAAGGTCGACGACCTCATAGCCGTTGCACTGCAGCACCACGCCGACGATGTTCTTGCCGATATCGTGCACGTCGCCCTTCACCGTCGCCATGATGATCCGGCCCTTGCCCTTGGCATTGGGGTCCTTCTCCGCTTCGATATAGGGGAACAGGTGCGCGACCGCCTTTTTCATCACGCGCGCGGATTTCACCACCTGCGGCAGGAACATCTTGCCCTCGCCGAACAGGTCGCCGACGACGTTCATGCCGTCCATCAGCGGGCCTTCGATCACCTCGATCGGACGGGTGGCTTCCAGCCGCGCTTCTTCGGTATCCTCGACGATGTGCGCATCGATGCCCTTGACCAGGGCGTATTCGAGCCGCTTGGTCACCGGCCAGCCGCGCCATTCGGCGGCCTGCTTTTCGGCGCGCTCGTCCTTGCCGCGGAACGATTCGGCGAGCGTAATCAGCCGTTCGGTCGAATCCTCGCGGCGGTCCCAGATGACGTCCTCGCACGCTTCGCGCAGCTCGGGGTTGATGTCGTCGTAAATGTCGAGCTGGCCTGCATTGACGATGCCCATATCCATGCCCGCCTTGATGGCATGGTACAGGAACACGCTGTGCATCGCGCGGCGCACCGGCTCGTTGCCGCGGAAGCTGAACGACAGGTTGGAAACGCCGCCGGAAATGTGCACATGCGGGCAGCGCTTCTTGATCTCTGTGCACGCCTCGATGAAGTCGATGGCATAGCGGCGATGCTCGTCGATGCCGGTGGCGACTGCGAAGATGTTGGGGTCGAAGATGATGTCTTCGGGCGGGAAGCCATTGGCGGTGAGCAATTTGTACGCACGTTCGCAGATCTCGACCTTGCGCTCCTTGGTGTCGGCCTGGCCGACCTCGTCGAACGCCATCACGACCACGGCGGCGCCATAATCCATGCAGATACGCGCGTGGCGCAGGAACTCTTCCTCGCCTTCCTTCATGCTGATCGAGTTGACGATCGGCTTGCCCGAAACGCACTTGAGGCCTGCTTCGATCACCGACCATTTCGACGAATCGATCATGAACGGCACGCGCGCGATATCGGGCTCGGCCGCGATCAGCTTGAGGTAGCGGGTCATCGCGGCGTGCGCGTCGAGCAGCCCTTCGTCCATGTTGATGTCGACGACCTGCGCGCCGTTCTCGACCTGCTGACGCGCGACATCGACCGCCTCTTCATAGCGGTCTTCCATGATCAGCTTCTTGAACTTGGCGGAACCGGTAACGTTGGTGCGCTCACCGATGTTGACGAACTGGGCGGTTGATTGGGTCATTGTATGTACCTTCTCCCTCTCCCCTTGAGGGGAGAGGGCCGGGGAGAGGGGGATATGCGAAGAGGTTGGCGTGACTGCCCCTCTCCCAACCCTCTCCCCTCAAGGGGAGAGGGCTGTGTTTGCTTAGGCCGCCATCGTGAACGGCTCCAGCCCGGCCAGCCGGGTCTGCACCGGCGGCGTCGGGATGGCGCGCGGCTGGGCATCGGCCACCGCGCGCGCGATCGCGCCGATGTGCGCAGGGGTGGTGCCGCAGCAGCCGCCGACGATGTTGATCAGGCCATCGTTCAACCACTGCTTGATCAGCTCTGCGGTCTGCTCGGGCAATTCGTCATACTGGCCAAGGTCGTTGGGCAGGCCGGCATTGGGATAGGCCATCACCAGCGTGTCGGCCTGCCGTGCGAGCGCCGCCAGATGCGGGCGCAGAAGGTCCGCGCCGAACGAGCAGTTGAGCCCGATGGTCAGCGGCTTGATGTGCCGCACCGCATGCCAGAACGCCTCGACCGTGTGGCCCGAAAGATTGCGCCCGGCCATGTCGGTAATGGTCATGGAAATCATGATCGGCACCTCACGCCCGGCAGCTTCTGCCGCATCGCGCGCGGCCATGGCGGCGGCCTTGGCGTTCAGCGTGTCGAAGATCGTCTCGATGAGGATGAAGTCCACCCCGCCTTCGACCAGTGCATCGCACTGTTCGCGGTACACATCGCGCATGGTGTCGAAATCGACCTCGCGATAGCCCGGATCGTTGACGTCCGGCGAGAGCGACAGCGTCTTGTTGGTCGGGCCGATCGCGCCTGCGACGAAGCGGGGCTTTCCATCGCGGGCATGCGCCGCATTGGCCTCCTCACGCGCCACGCGGGCGGATTCCAGGTTGATCTCGCGCACCAGATGCTCGGCGCCATAATCGGCCTGGCTGATGCGGTTGGCGCTGAACGTGTTGGTCTCGATGATGTCCGATCCCGCGTCCAGATAGGCGCGGTGGATGCCGGCGATGACCGCCGGGCAGGTCAGCGCAAGGATGTCGTTGTTGCCCTTCTGGTCGTGCGTGAACTCATGGCTCCCGCGAAAATCTTCCTCGGTCAGCTTGGCCGCCTGGATCGCGGTGCCATAGCCACCGTCCAGCATCATGATGCGGGTGGCGGCGATGGACTTCAAATGTTCGGCGGGGGTCACGCGGCGTTCTCCTGAAGCACTGGCGTAGCGATTGCGGCCTGCTGAGGCGCACGCAGGCCCAGCAGATGGCAGATCGCAAAGCTCAGCTCGGCACGATTGAGGGTATAGAAATGGAAGTGGCGCACTCCGCCCGAATACAGGCGGCGGCACAATTCGGCGGCCACGGTGGCGGCGACCAGCTGGCGGGTGGTGGGGTGATCGTCCAGCCCCTCGAACAGGTCGTTCATCCAGCGCGGAATTTCGGTGCCGCACATGCCCGCGATCTTGCGGGTCGTCGCGACATTGCTGACCGGCAGAATGCCCGGCAGGATAGGCGCGGTGATCCCGGCCTTGGCATAGGCATCGCGGAACCGGAAGAACGCCTCGGGCGAGAAGAAGAACTGGGTGATGGCGTGGTCCGCGCCTGCATCGATCTTGCGCTTCAGGTTGTCGATGTCGCTGTCCGCGCAGTCGGCATCCGGGTGCGTCTCGGGATAGGCGGCGACCGAAATCTCGAACGGCGCGACCTTCTTGAGGCCGGCGACGAGGTCTGCGGCATTGGCATAACCGCCCGGATGGGGGCTGAACTTTTCACCCGCGCGCGGCGGATCACCGCGCAGGGCGACGATGTGACGCACGCCTGCGTTCCAGTAATTCTGCGCGATCTCGTCGATCTCGTCGCGCGTCGCATCGACACAGGTGAGGTGCGCGGCAGCGGGGATGGCGGTTTCCGCCGCGATCCGTGCGACCGTCGCATGCGTGCGTTCGCGCGTCGATCCGCCCGCGCCGTAGGTCACGGAAACGAATTTCGGCTGCAGCGGGGCCAGCGTGTTCAGCGTGTCCCATAAGGTCTCTTCCATCTTCTCCGTCTTGGGCGGGAAGAACTCGAAGCTGACTTCGACGTCGCCAGCCAGCCCTGCGAACAGCGGGGTGCCAAGCGCTTCGCGCGCTTCAGCCAGTTGTTTGAGCGACAGGGTCATGCAGCAGCCTTTCTGGGCGTTTCACGGTGAAGGGATGTGAGTGTGGTGTGCGATGTTCTGGACGGAGCCACGCCATGGCGCTGGCCCAGCCAGATCTTGATGGTCAGCGCGCCGCCGGACAGGCTGCGCGCATCGGTGAGTGCGAACCCGGCGTTCTTGAGCATCGCGGCGACCTGATCGTCGGCAAAGCCAAGCCGGGCATGGGCATCGCGCTCGCGCAGTTCTTCCATCGCATGCGCGGCAAAATCGACGATCGCAATCCGCGCGCCGGGCGCTGCGACGCGCCCCGCCTCGTCGATCACGCCCTGCGGGTTCTGTGCATAATGCAGCACCTGGTGCAGCAGGATGGTGTCGAAGCCTGCGTCCAGCAGCGGCAACGCGTAGAAATCCGCCTGCACCAGATCGATCTGGCCCGACGACAAATGCTGCAGCTTGGCGCGGGCAAGGCGCAGCATTTCAGGGCTGCGGTCCAGCGCGGTGCAATGCTCAGCCTGGGGGGCGAACAGCTCGATCATCCGGCCGGTGCCGGTGCCGATATCCAGCAGGCGGCCAAGCGGCTGGCCTGTGATCATGTCCGCCAGCGCAGTTTCGACCTGTGCCTCGGGCAGGTGCAGCGACCGGATCGCATCCCACTGGCCGGCATGCTGGGCAAAGAAGTCCGCCGCGCGCTGGTCCCTGATCGCGCGAATCGCATCGAGCTGTACGCGGTCGATGGCGTGCTGCGCGGCCAGCGCCGGGCCGACGACGTCATCGCGGCGCAACAGCGCATCCAGCAGGGCTGCGGCGCCATGTTCCATCCGGGGCAGGGCTGGCCGCAGGAAGACCCAGCTGCCTTCCTTGTGCCGCTCGGCAAGGTCAGCCTCGGCCAGAATGCGCACGTGGCGCGAAACGCGGGGCTGGCTTTGATGCAGCACGGCCGCCAGTTCGCCGACCGATAGCTCCATCACCTGCAGCAGCAGCATGATGCGCAACCGGCTGTCGTCGGCCAGGGCCTTAAAGGTCAGCGTCATATCCATACTGGACACATATAAAGAATTCTTTATATGTGGTCAATGCGGCATATCACCAAGCTTTTGAATGGTTTCGACAGGCCCAAAACACCGTGCCGCGGAGCGTTTTTGGCTATCCCAACCAAAGTGATTGCAAAGGCTGAAAACAGGCGCTAGATGCGCCGGTCCGACAGTGGGGGCTTGGCTGAAGCTTGTCGGCGATAGTATCAGTTGTTTAACTCCTTTTGGGCTGATTGCCAGCCATATAGACAAGGACGGAAGTTCAAGATGAAGACCATTTTTTCGATCGCATCGGTTGCCGCTCTCTCGCTGGCCCTGGCTGCTTGCGGCGCAGAAAACACCGAAGAAGCTGCAACCGCAGAAGCAACCGCTGAAGAGTCGGCTGAAGCTGGCATGGAAGCCGCTGAAGCTGCTGGCGATGCCGCTGCCGAAGCAACCGAAGCTGCTGGCGAAGCAACCGAAGCTGCTGCTGAAGGCGCCATGGACGCTGCCGAAGGCGCTGCTGATGAAGCTGCTGCTGCCGCTGGCGAAGCCAAGGACGCTGCTGCTGCCGCTGGCGACGCTGCCAAGAAGGCTGCTGAATAAGCCATGCATCGCTTCTCAGGAAGCATGTTGAAGATACTGGCCGTCAGCGTAGCAACGCTGGCGGCCATGTCTTGTGGGGCTGCGGACAATGATCCCGGTCCCGGCGGCGTCACGGTGGGCGAGGCCCGCGCGCTCGATGAAGCTGCCGAAATGCTCGACGAGCGCAACGCCGATCCGGCCCGCGCTGCCGAAACCCAGGCAGACGCTGCTGAAACCGACAGCGCGCAATAGCCGCGCCCGATAGCCGGTTTCGCCCGTCTCTTTCGCCTGTCTCTTTCACCTGTCCCTGCCGCGCGCTATAGCCGGGCATGGCCGACACACCTCAAAACATGACCTATGCGCGCTATCTGGCGCTCGATCCGCTGCTCGATTGCCAGCACCCGATCTCGTCCGAAGACGACGAGATGCTGTTCATCATCATCCACCAGACCAAGGAGCTGTGGCTCAAGCAGATCATCCGCGAACTGCGGTTGGCCAATGCCCAGGTCGCAGGCGGCGCGCTGATTCCGGCGTACAAGGGGCTGGCCCGGGTCAGCCGCATCCAGGCGGTGATGACGCTGAGCTGGGACATATTGTCGACGATGACGCCCAGCGATTATACCCGGTTTCGCAACGTATTGGGGCCAAGCTCGGGCTTTCAGTCGGACCAGTTCCGCACCGCGGAATATCTGCTGGGGCTGAAGGATGGCGCATTCCTGAAGTTTCAGGCCGACCGGCCCGAGGCGCAGGCCGCGATGCGCGCCGCGCTCTTCGCCCCCAGCCTGTGGGACAACGCCATCGCTGCGCTCGCCCGCGCGGGCTTTGCCATCCCGGCAGACGTGCTGTCGCGCGATTTCAGCCAGCCCTACACGCCGCACGCGGCCGTGGAGGACGCGTTTGTTGAAGTCTACAGCGCGCCTGAACGCTGGTGGGACTTGTACCAGCTGGCCGAAAAACTGGTCGACCTGGACGATGCGATGGCCGCCTGGCGGCACAAGCATGTGCTGACCGTCGAGCGGATCATCGGCATGAAGCGCGGCACCGGCGGCACGGCGGGCGCCGCATATCTGCATACGACGCTGAGCAAGAAGGCATTCCCCGAATTATGGTCGCTGCGCACGCGGCTGTAATGGGGTGGGTTCATTCGGCTTGAGCACTGTCGGTTGACAACCTAATGACGTGGTGTCTTGCATCGCAGTTCGTTTTCCGGCGAAAGCCGGAATCCAGTGGCGATGTTGCTTTGCTGCCGCTCTGGATTCCGGCTTTCGCCGGAAAACGGGTGACCTAACCGGATATCGGCCCACGCCATCATGACCACCGCACCTTTGCCCGACACCGAAACCCGTGGCCTGCTGGCGTTGCTGCCCGCATCGGCGCGGCCCTATGCGTTGCTGGCGCGGTTCGATCGACCGATCGGCTGGTGGTTGCTGTACTGGCCGTGCACCTTCGCGCTCGCACTGTCGGGCGGTTTGCAGACGCACTGGCCGCTTCTGGGCTGGATGCTGCTAGGCGCGATTGCGATGCGGGGCGCAGGCTGCGTCTACAACGACATCGTCGACCGCGATCTTGACGCCAAGGTCGCGCGTACGCGTGGCCGCCCGTTGGCGAGCGGCGCGGTGAGCCTCAAGGCCGCGTGGGGCTGGCTGCTGGCCCTATGCCTGATCGGGCTCGTCGTGCTGGTGCAGCTCAACCTGGTGGCGGCGCTGATCGCGATCGGCTCGCTCGCGCTGGTCGCAGCCTACCCCTTCATGAAGCGCATTACCTGGTGGCCGCAGGTCTGGCTTGGCATGGTGTTCAGCTGGGGCGCATTGGTGGCATGGGCCGCCGTGGCCGATACGGTGCCGATTGCAGGGCTGCTGCTCTATGGCGGCTGCATCTTCTGGGTCATCGGCTACGACACCATTTATGCGCTGCAGGATGTCGAGGACGACGCGCTGGTCGGCATACGATCGAGCGCCCGGGCATTGGGCGGTGCGGTCAAGCCGGGGGTGGCGCTGTTCTATGCGCTGGCGCTGGCGCTGTGGGCCGGTGCGATCTGGCTGGTGCGGCCGGACTGGCTGGCGCTGGCAGCCTTGCTGCCGGTCGCCGTGCACCTGACCTGGCAGGTCGCGACATTGCGCGCCGCCGATCCGCTCGACCCGCTGGTCAAGTTCCGCAGCAACCGCAACGCCGGCCTGCTCGCCTTCCTTGCCTTTGCTGTCGTCGGGCTGGCGGAGTGAAGCGATGACCTGCCAGGTAATGGTTCTGCCGCGCGCGCTCGGCTAGCATCGGGCGCATGACGCAAGAAAACCGCACCCAGGAACCTGCCGGCCGGCAACTGCGCCAGTGGCGCGAACGCCGCCGCCTCAGCCAGTTGCAACTGGCGCTGGAGGTGGAGATGTCCACCCGGCATCTGAGCTTCGTCGAAACCGGCAGGGCGCAGCCCAGCCGCGACCTGATCATCCGGCTGGCCGATTACCTCGACATCCCCTTGCGCGCGCGCAACCAGATTCTGCTGGCAGCGGGGCTTGCGCCCGAGTTCGAGGAAACGGGGCTCACTGCGCCGGAAATGTCGGAAGCATTGGCGGTGATCGAGCATCTGCTCAAGGCGCATGAGCCGTTCCCGGCACTGGCGGTGGACCGGCACTGGAACATGGTCGCCGCCAACAGCGCCGTGGCCTTGCTGACCGAACAGATCGCGCCGCACCTCATGGTGCCGCCGGTCAACGTGCTGCGGCTGGCGATGCATCCCGATGGGCTGGCGCCGCAAATCGTGAACTATGCCCAATGGCGCGGGTACATTTTGCACCGGCTGGACCGCGATATCGAGCTGACCGCGGATGCAGGGCTTGGCGCATTGCGCGATGAATTGGCGGCCTATCCTGGCTCTGCCAACGACAATGCGCCGCCGGGCCGGTCGCCGATCGCGCTGCCGCTGATCATCGATACGGTGGCAGGCAGGCTGTCGTTCATGACCACGGTGACGATCTTCGGCACACCGCGCGACATCACCCTGTCCGAGCTTGCGCTGGAGACGTTCTTTCCGGCCGACGCGCATACCGCACATGTGCTGCGCGCGCTGGCGAATGAACTTGTCTGAAATTTGGGGGGGAAGGGCAGGGCGGCGCGAGACCTGAGAAGCTTGCCGCCCTGCCTTGGTAGTGAAGACGACTGTACGCGCAAAAAGATGCAGACGCTGTGCCAGCCGGAGATTATCCTGCCCTGTCATAGCGCTATGTGGTTAACGAAAGCTTGCGGCGCGTTACCGGTGTAAAATCGCCCGACAGTGCGATCATGGTTAGCAAAACCCTAAACCTGCGCGGCGCGCTGCCGTTTCTTGTGGGGTCCACACCGCAAACCACAGGAGAAACAGCGATGATCGGCATTCTGGCACAAAAGGGCTTGGGTCTTTTTACGCGCGCTGCACCGCAGCCGTCGCCGGACCGGGAGCGCTTGATCGGACTGCTGGATATGCTGGTGGATGAATGCAACCGCGAGGCCGGGCTGGTCGATGATGTGACCTTGATGCCCGACCGCTATTACTCGATCGCGCGTGCGGCCGCGAAGGGCCATTACCGGATCGAGCCCGAGCGGATTGCCGAGCGGCTGCTGCGCCACTGATCGATAGCCCCGGTCGATAGCCCCGGTAGATAGGCCCGGTAGATAGCCAAGGTTCAACGGCCTGCGCAAAAAGCGCCACTGGCGTTTTCGCGCTTGGCAGGGCGCAACTGATCGGCGATGACTTGGGCCATGGCCGATCCCGCTTCGCTCAACCCCGATACCGATACCGATCCTGCCGCCAGTTCCGGCATGCAGACCGTCGATCCGCGCACCGGCGAACCGCTGGTCGAGGCGACGCCCGCTGCCACCATCATCGTCTTTCGGCCCTCGCTGAACGGCGGCCCGCCCGAATTGCTGATGGTCGAGCGTTCCTCGCAAATGGTGTTTGCAGGCGGTGCGGTGGTGTTTCCCGGCGGCCGCGTCGATCCGGATGACTATATGCTTGCGCGCGTCATCGACCACGGGCTTGACCCGGACGATGCCGCCGCGCGTATTGCCGCGATTCGCGAAACGATCGAGGAAACCGGCCTTGGCATCGGCTTTGCCGTGTCGCCAGAGCGCGGCGCGCTGGCGCAGGCGCGCGCCGCAATGCATGCAGGCGCGGTGTTTTCCCACCTGTGCCGCGATGCCGGGTGGCAGTTCGATCTGACCGCGCTGACCCCGTTCACGCGCTGGCGCCCGCCCTTCAACGAGGGGCGCGTGTTCGACACCCGGTTCTACATCGCCGCGTGCGATGCGCATGACCATATCATCGAGGTCGACGCGACCGAGAACCGGCACCTGTTCTGGGCGACCGCGGCTGAGGCGCTGGCTATGGCGGATGAAGGCAAGGTCAAGCTGATCTTCCCCACCCGCCGCAACATGGAACGGCTGGCGCAGTTCGGCACCGTCGAAGAGGCGCTTGCGCATTGCGCGCAATACCCCTCCTGCATGATCATGCCGTTTATCGAGGACCGCGGTGGCGAGCCGCATCTGTGCATCCCCGATGGCCTTGGCTATCCCGTGACCAGCGAGCCGATGGGCAACGCCATGCGCGGCTGAGCCGGCCTCTTGGTAGCCCCGTGATAGCCGTGGCAGCAGGGTGAGCGGGGGAACCGTTGCCGCCGTGCCTGCGTAAACCGTTCATCCCCAACGGAGATGAACCATGTTGCACTATGCCCTTATCTTCCTGATCGTTGCGGTCGTGGCAGGCGTGCTGGGCTTCGGCGGAATTGCCGGCGCATCGGCAGGCATCGCCAAGATCCTGTTTTTCCTGTTCCTGCTGTTCCTTGTCGGCAGCCTGATCATGCATCTGATGCGTGGCAAGGCCTGACAGTCAGCCGCCGGAAAAGACACCGCGACACGAAACGAAAAAAAGGCCCGGATCGCTCCGGGCCTTTTTCTTGTGCGATTGGTCGGTAGCGTCCGATCAGTCGATGGCGCGTTCAGCAGCCTTGCCGACCGACTCAACGTCACGGCCTGCGCCCTTTACGGTGTTGCAGGCAGAAAGCAGCGTGGCGATCATGCCAGCGGCCAGAACAATGCGGAAAGATTGCTTGCGATTCATGATCTGTAATCCTTGAGTTACAACAGCGTGATGCCATTCAACATAGGCCCGTTCAACACAGGCATGGCCCGCCTAATACGCGGCGACACCTGAAAAGTTGCCGAGATTAAAAACGGAACCATCGGGCAAGCGGCGGGTTGTTGGAGTGTGATCCTTGCCCGTGCGCTTCACCGCGCTTACGCTGTGTCAAGGGTCAAGACGACCAATCACGCTGCTTTGGGGGCAGCTTTTGAGAGGCATGACATTTATGACGACCAACGAGGACCAGACGCCGCAGACTGACGCCGCCATCGAAGCGCCGATCGTGCCGCTCGATGACGATACGTTCAAGCAGCGCCTGGCCGAGACCATCCCGCACCTGCGCGCCTTTGGCTACAGCCTGTGCGGCAAGATGGATGTGGCCGACGACCTGGTTCAGGACACGATGCTCAAGGCATGGGCGGCGCGTGCGCGTTTTCGTCCGGATACCTCGATGCGGGCGTGGACCTTCGTGATCCTGCGCAACTGCTATATTTCGCAGATGCGCCGCAACAAGTTCACCGCGCCTTATGACGAGGGCGTGGCCGAGCGTACGCTGACGTCCAATTCGGACCAGCAGTCGCCGCTGCACCTTGAAGATGTGCGCATGGCACTGCTTCAGTTGGGTGCGGACCAGCGCGAGGCGATCATTCTCGTCGGCGCTGGCGGCTTTTCGTATGAAGAAGCCGCTGAGATATGCAACTGCGCCGTCGGCACGATGAAGAGCCGCGTGTCGCGTGCACGCGCCGCGCTGGTGGCGATGATGGATGGCGATTCGCCCATCGGCACGAAGCGTCAGCGCAATTCGGCTGATGAGGCGATGAGTGATATTCTGGGAACGCTCGACCGCTTGAGCGAGGGCGTTACCGCGATCGCAGCGTAAGCCGTCACGGCTGCGCTACGATCGACCAGTTTTTCGTGTCCGGCAGGGTGCCGGGCGTGGCGTACCACAAGGGTGCGCCATCATGTTCAACCCTGGGCGTGGCAACACGTTCGATGAAGGAAGTGGCCTTAAAAAGGTCAGAGCGGCCAGTTCGGTCAGAACGGAATGTGAAGACAGTGCGCAGTGCCAGTACCCTAGATCAACAGGAGGCAGGTGTTATGCACAGTTCCAGCTTCGACCCCGTCACGATGCGGCAGGCCCGCATCGGCCAGAGCCTTCGCGATGTGTATGATGGTGTCGCACACAGTCCGTTGCCGGACCAATTCGAGGCCTTACTGAGCGAGTTGGACGCACTGGAAGGCAGTTTGCAGCCACGCTAGGCTGGCCCGTACGATCCTGTTAGCCAATTTGAACAGCCGCTCGGCCCGATAAGGGTGGGGCGGCTTTTTGGTGCCCGGAGTGCTGCGGTTTCGCTGGCAATCGAGGCACGCAAAAAGGCCCGCGATCCGGTGAGGATCGCAGGCCTTTTCGTTTGGCCTTGGCCGGTTGCTCAGCTGTTGAGAGCGCGCAGCATCCAGGCGTTTTCTTCGTGCTTGCCGATGCGTGCGGTCAGTAGGTCGGCGGTGAACACGTCATCGGCCTCTTCTGCGACTTCGACGAAATCGCGCATGCGCTTGGCAATCGCTTCGTTGTCGGCGATCAGGCCCTGCAGCATGGCATCGGCATCCTTGGGCGTTTCGCTCGAATCGACCACCGAAAGCTTGGTGTAATCGCCAAAAGATGCAGGGGCGAGGTGGCCCAGCGCGCGGATGCGCTCTGCGATCACGTCGGCTGCTGCGTGCAGATCTTCATACTGCGCTTCGGTCAGCTTGTGCACGCTGTAGAACGACGGGCCGACGATGTTCCAGTGGACGCCAAGCGTCTTGAGGTACAGCGAGTAGGTGTCGGCCAGGCCGTGCTGCAGCGCCTTGGCAACTTCCTTGCGGTCGTTGGCATCGATGCCGGTGTTGACGGTTTCTTTCTTGGTGGGGGCTTTGGCTGAAGTGGCCATATCCATGTCTCCTGTGCTTGAAAATGAGGGACGGGACCGCCGGTCGGCAGCACCTTATGCAAAGCCTACGCCTTACCTGACCAGCGGTTCCCCGGATTTCTGGAACGACATGCCGCGCTTGATGCGCCGCACAGGGACTCTTGACAGGAGGTTACATTTGTTAGCTAATCCCAATTTGGGGGTAATGTGATGAAAGACGAACTGCAACCGCTTGGCATCGCACGTAAAATGGAAGACGACATGCCGCTGGCACTGGTCGGCTGGACGCATCTGGAGATGCCCAACGGCCTCGACCTGCGCATGGAATGTGCGCGTTCACGCATAGCGCTGGAAAACGATATCATCGAACAGCGCCATATCGTGATGACGCGCAATCAGGCGCTGCTGCTGGCGCGCTACCTGCTCAAGGTCACCGGCCAGTCGCTGCCTGAAGAGGCCAAGCCGACATTGTGGTCGAAGGTGAAGCAGGCAATCGGACCAGCGAAACAGCCGCCGCGCCGTCCCTCGCGCAACCTTGCCTCCTGATGGCTGCGCTTGGCCGAAGGCGCAGCGTACGCATGCCGCTTGAAGTGAAGGCGATAGCGCTCTAACGGGCCAGCCCATGCACGCCCTGCGCTCCATTCTGCACCGCGTTCTGCCCGCTGTGATGCTGGCGATGCTGTTCGGCGTGCTCGCGCCGCAGGGGTTCATGCCGCATCTGGGGCCGAACGGCCTGACGATCGAACTGTGTTCGGGCCTGGGCAATTCCCAGACCACCGTTTCGCGCGATGATCCGCGCTACCTGGATTACCTGAAGCTGGCAGCGGCACGCGGCGATACGGTGGACCACGATTCCGGTGATGACGCCGACAATCCTATGCCGCCGTGCGCGTTTGCCGGGCTGGCGACTTTGGCGATGCCCGCCGATCCAGTGACCCTGCCGCAGATGATCGCGGTGCGCGACGTGCCCCCCGCGCTCCACCACAGCCTGCTGCGCGCGCGGCACCGCGCCGCCACCCCGCCTGCCACCGGGCCGCCCTCACTCACCTGAACCTTTTGAAGCTGCCGCAGCGATAGGCCGCGCCCACCGGATTTATGCCGGTGCGTGCGCGACCATGCTGCCTGTTCTTTCCCCGTTCAGGGACACGTTTATCCATGAAGAATACCGCAATTCTGCGCGCCGCCCTGTTGGGTGGTGCCTGCTTCGTCGCTGCATCTCCCGCTTTCGCTCAGGGCGTCGGCCAGCGCACCGAGCCCGTTATCGTCGTCACAGCTGACACCGCCGGCACACCGACCTCGCCCAGTGTCGAGGAAGCGCGCGAACGTCTCGAACGTGTCCCCGGCGGCGTCGGCCTGGTCGAGGACAGCGTGTTTGCCGAGGACTTCGCGCAAAGCATCGGCGATGTGCTGATCCTGACCCCTGGCGTGTTCGCCGACACCAGTGCCCAACGCGAATCGCGCATTTCCATCCGCGGGTCGGGTCTCAACTCCGGCTTCGAGCGGCGCGGTCTTACCGTATTGCGCGATGGCGTGCCGATCAGCCGGGCGAGCGGCGCGACCGAGTTTCAGGAGATCGATCCGCTCACCATCCGCTATCTTGAAGTGTTCAAGGGCGCCAACGGCCTGCAGTTCGGCGCGGCGTCGCTGGGCGGTGCGGTCAACATCGTCTCGCCCACCGGCCGCACCGCGCGCTCGAATTTCTCCGGGCGCATCGAGGGCGGCAGTTTCAACACCCTGCGCGGCAACCTCAGCGCATCGGGCGTTTCGGGCGGCACCGACTACTACATCGGCCTTACCGGCCTGCGTGATGACGGTTTCCGCGAACACAGCGATGTGCGCAGCCTGTATGGCCATGGCAATATCGGCTTCAAGCTGAGCGATACGGTCGAAACCCGCTTTTATGTGACCGCACTCAGCGACAATTTCGAGCTCAACGGATCGCTCCGCCTGGCCGATGCGCTGGCCAATCCGCGCGCGGCGGGGCGACCCGTAACCGTCGGCCCGTTCCGCCCCGGAGGCCCGGTCACGGTGCTCGATCCCGGCCCGGTCGCCGATGACTGGGACCGCAATCTGGACGTGTTGCGCCTGTCCAACCTCACCGCCATCACGCTGGGCAGCAGCATGCTGGAATTCGGCGGCTGGTACACACGGCGCACGCTCGATCACGCGATCACCCGCTTTGCCGGGATCATCGACCAGAAGGAGGACGAGTTCGGCGTTTCGGCGCGTGCGCTCGGTGAATTCATCCTGCTGGGCGATGCCACCAGCCGCTGGACGCTGGGTGGCAGCTACGCCAGGGGCGACAATCGCGCCCGGCGGCACCGCAACCTCAACGGCCAGCGGGCAGGGCTGGCCAGTCAATCCGATCAGGTGTCAACCAACCTCACCGTCTTCGGCCAGCTTGACCTTGGCCTCACCGGCGGCCTGACCGCCGTGCTGGGCGGGCAGTACGTCAAGGTGGTGCGCGATGTGGATGCGATCCTCGCCGATGTGTCGGGGCGCGGCGAGTACGAACAATTCAGCCCGCGCTTTGGCCTGCTCTACCAGCTTGGCGACAACGCGCAGGTGTATGCCAATATCAACCGCAGCTTCGAGCCCCCCAGCCTGGCCGATCTGACCTCGGGCGGAGCGAGACCCTTCGCACCGCTCAAGGAACAGCGCGCGACGACCTATGAAGTCGGCAGCCGGGGCCAGGCGGACTTCATCGCCTGGGATATTTCGCTCTATCGCAGCGAGGTCGAAAACGAGTTCCTCGATTTCGGCCTGCCCGGCGCGAACGGCTTTGTGTCCTTCACCGACAATGCCGACAAGACCATCCACCAGGGCATCGAGCTGGGGCTGGACGTCTATGTGGCACGCGAAGTGCTGGCGGCACGCGGACAGGCATTCACGCTGCGCGGGGCGTACACGTTCAACGATTTCCGCTTCGATGGCGATATCACTTATGGCGACAACCAGCTCGCCGGCGTGCCGCGGCATCTGTTGGTTACCGAGGCGCGGTTCGAGCAGAAGGACACATATTACGTCTCGGCCAATCTGCGCTGGGTGTTCGATGGCCCGTGGGCGGACTTTGCCAATACCGAGCGGGCACCGGGCTACGCGCTGGTCGGCCTGACCGCAGGCGTGGACGTGATGCCGGGCGTGCGCGTGTTCGGATCGGTCGAAAACCTGTTCGACACGGTGTTCATCTCCAACGTCGCCACCAACGCCAACCAGTCGCTGGAACGCGCCGCGATCTACACCCCGGGTGTCGGCCGCGCGATCTACGGCGGCATCACCGCGCAATTCTAAGCGCTGGCAGAAGGGAAAACAGCATCATGGCAAACCGTCCCAAGCTTGGCCGATGGTCGATGAGCAAACACCAATGGCTGGCGCTGATCGGCGGAATCAGCCTGTTTATCTGGGGGCTTTCGGGCCTCGCCCATATCGCGATGGTCCTGTTCGGCCCGCAACAAGCCGAGTTCATGCCGCCTGTGCGCGGCGTAAGCATGGCCGGAGCCGCCCCGGTGGAGCAGGTGCTGGCGACAGCCGGGATAGCTAAGGCCAGAGCGGTGAAGGTGGTCGTCGGCCGGCAAGCCAATCTGTTGCAGGTGACCGAGACAACGTTGGCACCGCGCCGGTACTTCGTGCTGGATACAGGCCAGGAGCTGGCAGGGCAGGACGCGCGCCAGGCCGAGTTCATCGCACGGCATTTCCTGAAGGAAAAGCGCGGCGTTGCCGAAATCGTCCACCAGACCGCGTTCGATGCGGACTATCCCTGGGTCAACCGGCTGCTGCCCGTCTGGCGTATCCGCTTTGCCGGTGACGACCGGCTGACCGCGTATGTCCACACCGAAACGAGCAGTCTTGCGGCGGTCAACAATGTCACCAAGACCCGGCTGCAGACGGTGTTCCGCTGGCTGCACAGCTGGGAATGGGTGCCGCCGCAGCTGGAAGCCTTGCGCGTCCTCGTCATCACGCTGATGGTCGGCAGCCTGGCTGCGCTGGCGGTCACCGGTATCCTGCTGCTGGTCGCGATCCGGCGGGGCAAGCGGCTAGCCGGATCGACGGGCTGGCACCGCGCAATGGGCTATGTCCTTGCGCTGCCATTGCTGATGTTTTCGGTGAGCGGCATCATCCACCTGCTGCAATCGGCGGTCGAACGCCCGACCAGCCAGATGCGGATGTCGCCGCCGGTCGATGTGCGCGGCGCGCGCTACCCGATCGAGCGGGATTGGGACCAAATCGCCGCGGGTCTGGATGTGAACAGCCTGTCGCTGGTCGAAGCGCCCGATGGCCGCCCGCTCTATCGCCTGGGTCTCGCGCAGCCCAAGGGTGCCATGCCCAAGGGCGAGCACGACCACAGCGCGCATGAAGGGCACTTTATGCCCAAGGGCGACACCGCGATCCGCAATGCGCGGTTCGACGGCATCAGCCCCACCGGCCCCGCGCTTTATGTCGATGCCGTATCCGGCAAGCCTTGGGTGCAGGGCGACAAGGCGCTGGCGATGGCGCTGGGGCGGCGGTTCAGCGGCGCGCCGGATAGGGCTATCACCAGCATGGAAGTCGTCACCCGGTTCGGCCCGGACTACGACTTCCGCAACAAGCGCCTGCCGGTGTGGCGGATCGATTATGGCGCGCCCGTCAACGCGACCTTGTTCGTCGACACCGCCACCGGCGTGCTCGCCGACCGCACCGAGAATTGGCAGAAGCCCGAGCGCTACATCTTCAGCTTCATCCACAAATGGAACTTCCTGTTCCCGATCGGCCGGGTGGGGCTGAACATCGTGGTCGGCGTGTTCGTGGTGCTGTTGATCGGCTTCATGGGCGGCATCGGCCTGGTGCAGGATCGGCGGCGCAGGCGGCGGCAAAAGTCGCTTGCCCGCTAGCATCATTGGCCCCTAGTCTTGGCACCAAGAATTGGGGGTCCGATGAACCGAACACTTGCACTCGCGCTTGGCCTTGCGGCTGTCCTTGGTACGCCGCAGGCTCAGGCCGCGCCGGCTGTGAATGCTGGTGGTGCTGCTACGACCAGCCCCTATGCGGGCACGGAAAAGCTCGACGGGCTGTATCCGGTGCATGTCGACAAAAAGGGCGGGGGCATCCTGCTCTCGCTCCCGGCGGCGGCATCGGACGGCGTCGTGGCGCGGGTTCTGTATACCACCGCGCTGCGCACCGGCCTTGGCTCTGCACCGATCGGGCTCGATCGGGCGCAGCCCGGCCCTGCGCAAATGCTGCTGATCCGCCGCATGGGCAAGAAGGTGTCGTTCGAGCTGGAAAACACGCGCTTCCGCGCCAGCGCCGGGTCGCCATCCGAACAGGCCGCAGCCGCCAACGCCTTTGCGACGTCGGTATTGTGGCTGGGCGATGCGGTGGATGCGCCCGATGGCCGCCTGCTGGTCGATATCGCCCCGTTCCTTGCGCGCGATACCCGCAACGTCACTGCCCAGCTCAACACCAGCGGCGAGAAGGGCTGGAAGCTGGTCGATGCGCTGAGCACCGCCGATCCCGCCGCCGTCCGCGCCTTCCCGATGAACCTGGAGTTCGAGGCACGGCAGACCTATGCCAGCGATACGCCGGGGCCGGAGGTGCGCAACATCGCGCCCGATGCGCGGCAGGTGACTCTGGTCGTGCGCCACAGCTTCGTTGCGCTGCCGCAAAGCGGCTATGTACCGCGTGCGTTCGATCCGCGCGGCGGCAGTTTCGCAACGCAGGTGCTCGATTTTTCCGCGCCATTGGGCGGCCAGATCGTGCAGAACCTCGCCAACCGCTTCCGACTGGAGCGGACCGACCCCACTGCGCCGCGCTCGCGGGTGCGCAAGCCGATCGTGTTCTATATCGACAACGCCGCGCCCGAGCCGATCCGTACCGCGCTGCTGGAAGGCGCATCCTGGTGGAAGACCGCTTTCGAAGCGGCGGGCTATATCGATGCCTATCGCGTCGAGATCCTGCCCGAAGGCGCCGATCCGCTCGATATGCGCTACAATGTCGTCAACTGGGTCAACCGGGCGACGCGCGGCTGGTCCTATGGCTATGCCGTCACCGATCCGCGCACGGGGGAGATATTGAAAGGCGCGGTGCTGCTGGGCTCGCTGCGCGTGCGGCAGGACATGCTGATTTACGAAGGCCTGGTGGGGGCCGCGCAGACCGGTACCGGTGGCCCCAATGATCCCGCCAAGGTGGCGCTTGATCGTATCCGCCAGTTGTCCGCGCACGAGGTCGGCCACGCGCTGGGCCTGCTGCACAATTTTGCCGGCAGCACGCAGGACCGCGCCTCGGTGATGGATTACCCCGCGCCGCGCATCGGCCTGAAAGACGGCGCGCCTGACCTGTCCGACGCCTATGGCGTGGGTCTGGGCCGCTGGGACACCTATGCCGTCGACTGGCTGTATGGCGACCCGGTCACCGGCGATCCCGATGCCGCCGCGCGCGCCAAGGCGGATGCTGCCGAGCAGCAGGGCCTTCGCTTCGTGGCGGACGAGAATGCGCGTACCGCGTCTGCCAGCCAGCCCTGGGGCAGCCTGTGGGATGACGGCGCCGATCCGGTGGCAGAGCTTGACCGGATGATGCAGGTGCGCGCGGCGGCGGTTGGGCGCTTCGGCCCTGCTGCGTTGGCAGCGGGCGAACCAGTCGCCAATCTGCGCCGCAAGTTCGTGCCGATCTGGCTGGTGCACCGCTATCAGGTGGAGGCCGCGGCCAAGCTGATCGGCGGGGCGTATTCGACGTACGCAGTGGGCGGCCAGGGCGCGAGCGACGCCGCGCCGGTACCGGGAGCCGAGCAGGTGCGCGCGCTCGATGCACTGATCGCGACGCTGCAACCGGCGGTACTCGACGTGCCCGCAAAGCTGGTGCCGCAACTGTCGGCAGGCTTCTCCGGCGATTATGATCGGCAGACCGACATCGAGGTTATGCCGATGGCGGGCAGCGCGGTGTTCGATCCGCTCGCCGCGGCGCAGGTCGCAGCACAGGTGACGCTCAACGCGCTGCTGGCACCGGAACGGCTGGCGCGACTGGCCGACCAGAGCCGCGTGGATACAGGCGTCCCCGGGCCAGGCCGGATCGCCGAGCGGCTGCTTGGCCTTGTCGATTCGCCGGTCAGCGGTGTGCGGATGGGGGCGGTGCGCCGGGCACTGGGCAGCCGGATCATCCTGACAATGGCGAAGGCCGCGCGCGATTCCGCAAGCGGGGTTGAGGCGGCCAGCCTGCTCGACCAGGCGCTGCAGGACTGGGCATCGGCGCAGGGTTCGCGCCGCTATGCCGACCCTGCGGACCGGGCCTGGGCGTTGACCACCGCGCGGCTGCTCAAGGATCGCGAGGCGCTCGCCGCCGCATTGGCAGGCGGCAAGGCGGAGGTACCCGTGCCGCCGGGAATGCCGATCGGGAGCGTCGATGAGTAACGCAACGTCGCTGGCTTATGTTTGACAGCCTGACGCTAGCGGCGCTGCCGCCGGAGGACGAAGCGCTGCGGCCTGCGATCCGCGCACTGATCGCCGATGCCATATCCGGCCTGCCCAGTGACCGGCGGGCGCGATCCTGGGCGGGGTTCGATGCGGCTTTCAGCCGGCGGCTGGGCGCAGCAGGCTTTTTGGGCCTCACTTTGCCAGAAGCCTATGGCGGCGGCGGGCGCGGCCCGTTCGCGCGGTTCGTGGTGGTCGAGGAATTGCTGTCGGCAGGCGCCCCGGTCGCCGCTCACTGGATCGCCGATCGGCAAAGCGCGCCGCTGATCCTGAACTTCGGCACCGAGGCGCAGCGCCAGGCCTTTATCCCGCGGATATGCCGGGGCGAGCTGTTCTTCTGCATCGGCATGAGCGAGCCGGGCGCAGGCTCTGACCTTGCCAGCGTGCGCACCCGCGCCGAGCGGACCGGCACCGGCTGGCGGCTCAACGGGCAGAAAATCTGGACCACCAACGCCATGCACAGCGATTACATGATCGCCTTGGTGCGCACGGCCGGAACCGCTGCGGATCGCCACAATGGCCTGTCGCAGCTGATCATCGATCTGAAGGCGCCCGGCGTCACCATCCGCCCGATCGTCGACATCGCAGGCGACGCGCATTTTGCCGAGGTGTTCTTCACCGATGTCGATCTGGCGGACGATGCGCTGATCGGCCAGGAAGGCGAGGGCTGGAGCCAGGTGGTCGCCGAGCTGGCGTTCGAGCGCAGCGGGCCGGAGCGGATTTACTCCAGCGTGGTGCTGCTGGACGCGTGGGTGCGGCACGTGCAGGCGGCAGGGCGCACCGACAGCGCGACGCGGGCGCTGGCTGGTGAGCTGACCGCCCGGCTGGCGATGCTGCGCGCAATGTCCATCGCCTGCACCGCGCGGCTGGCGGCGGGGGAAAGCCCGGTGGTCGAGGCCTCGCTGGTCAAGGATCTGGGCACCAGCTTCGAGCAGGACCTGCCCGTGCGCATCGGCGATGATCTGGCTGCGCACCCCGACGAGGCGGTGGATGCCGAACTCTACCGGACGCTGATGTACGTGACGCACCTCGCCCCCAGCTTTTCGCTCCGCGGCGGCACGCGCGAAATCCTGCGCGGCATCATCGCGCGCGGCATGGGGCTGAGATGATGGACATGCACGAACTGATCGGGCCGTTTGCGCGGATGCTGGAGGCTGCCGCGCCGCTGTCTGCCGTCCGCGCGGTGGAGCAGGGCGGCAGCGCGGATGCGATGTGGGACGGAATCGCCGGCAGCGGCTTTCTTGACGCGCTGGTGGCTGAGGACGCAGGCGGGTCGGGGCTTTCGGGCCTGCTTATGCATGCGCTGTGGCAGGAGGTGGGCCGCGCGGTGGTGCCGCTGCCGGTGGGTGAAACCATGATCGCACGCGCACTGCTGGGTGATGCCGGGGCAGCGCTGCCCGACGGCGCAATCGCGCTGGCTACGGCCAGGCTCGGCCAGACGGTGGTCGTGCCATTGGGGCAGGTCGCGCCCCACGTTCTGGTCGATGACGGCGCGCTACTGCATCTGGTTCCTGCGACGTCAGCGGCCTGCGAGCCCACCGGCGTGGCAGGCGACCTGTCCGCGCGGATGGGTTGGGGGAGCTTTGCCGGGGCATCGTCCCTTGCCCGGCCGGAGCACGGCCTGCGCCCCATCGCCGCCGTCCTGCGTTCGGCGTTGATCGCAGGCGCGGCGGACCGGCTGATCGCGATGACAGCGGCCTATTGCAACGAACGCGTCCAGTTCGGCAAGCCGATCGGCCGGCAGCAGGCATTGCAGCAGAACCTGGCCGTGATGGCCGAAGACGCCCTGGCCGCGCGCATCGCCTCGCAACTGGGCTGCGCAGGCGGCCTCGATCCCTCACGCGCCGCCGCCGCCACCGCCAAAGCGATCGCCAGCGCGGCCGCCACCCGCATCGCCGCCACCGCCCACGCCGTCCACGGCGCCATCGGCATCAGCCAGGACCACGACCTCCACCTGTTCACCCGGCAACTGCACACATGGCGGCTGGCCGACGGATCGGAGGGCTATTGGAACGGCGTGCTGGGGGAATTGCGCTTAGGCAGCGCGCTGGGGTCGGTGGATTTCGTGCGGGAGGCGTGTGGGTTGGACGCGGCTAACTTTTGACGAGCCCTCGACCTCACAAGGCCCTGCAAACGCTGTGACTGCAAGTTTGCAATCAGAATTGTCCATGACCCCATGTCGATAGCGGTTGGAAGGCCGAAATGCTGGCCTCGATTACGCCGCCCGCTTGCCCGGGTGGGTCATGTCGCCGCGGCCGGCCAGCAGTCCCGCAACGGAAATATCCTCGTCGATCCCGTCCCAGTGGATACCATCCGGGCTCAGAAAGAAGTCCTCTCGCTGCAACTCGGTGGCACGCATGAGGCGAGGGAACCAGGCCAAGGGTATTCCCAATGTCCGGCCATCTTCCAACTCCACCCACATTTGGGCGTCGTCGAAGCGTACTGCGGTGGGACTAGGAGAAAAAGGCATTCCAGGCGTCCTCAAGTTCTTCTGCGCGCTGCTCCACCAAGGCCTGTAACTGGCTGATCGTCCGAGCATCGAAGCCTCGATTATACGCGAGTTCAACCTGAGGGGACAGCCAGAACTTCAAAGTGGCACCCGGTCGCGAGACGTGGATATGCACGGGCTCCCGTGGATTGCCCTCGTTGGCGAAAAAGTGGAAGCGAAAGCCGTTATATCGGAATACGACGGGCATTCATTGCTCCCAATTCAATCGGCGGCGTTGCGCTGGTCCGTCAGGCCGCCTCTTTCGAAAGCAATCCTGCTGCAACCATTTCCTTGTGTAGCGTCCATGGCGCGAATTTCAGCCCTCTGGTTCATGCGAATTCGCAGTTTTCTGCCAGCCCCCGGGTGAAGGTCGCAGGATCGCGCAGGGATATGGTAAGGACGGCGTCCTTGTTGACCAGCAGTGGCTCTGCGTCCCAAATGCCGCCTCGAAACCCTGGTAGCTTGTCTGGAAATGGGGCGGCGCGTGATCATTGTGATACATCCGGATGACGATGCCGAAGAACACCGAAATGATGGGCGTCCGTCATCCTCATGCTTACGCGCCGCCCGGTCATCGGGACAGCTTTCTGGCCTGATTACTCCGCCGCGATTCCCGCCTGCTTGAACATGTCCTCGCCGTCGTCGATGATCGCGACTTCGTTCGCCGCGCTCTTTTTCTGGCGCTTGTCGAAGGCGCTCCACACGTCGTTCCAGTTGCCGCGGGTTGCGCCCTTGGAATATTCGGTGGCGCGGGTTTCGAAGAAGTTGGCGTGTTCCACACCGTTGAGCAGCGGCGCGAGCCAGGGCAGGGGGTGGTCCTCGATCATATACACCGGCGCAAAGCCCAGCTGGCTGAGGCGCCAGTCGGCGATGTAGCGGATGTAGCGCTTGATTTCCTTGGCGGTCATGCCGTGCACGGGGCCGTCCTGGAACGCCAGATCGATGAACGCATCTTCCAGCCGCACCGTCTTCTGGCAGCAGTCGATGATGTCCTCCTTGACCGCCTTGGTCAGGCAGTCGCGTTCCGCGCAGAAGGCGTGGAACAGGCGGGTGATGCCTTCGCAATGCAGGCTTTCATCGCGCACCGACCAGCTGACGATCTGCCCCATGCCCTTCATCTTGTTGAAGCGCGGGAAGTTCATCAGCATCGCGAAGCTGGCGAACAGCTGCAGGCCCTCGGTAAAGCCGCCGAACATGGCGAGCGTGCGCGCGATGTCCTGATCGTTGTCGACGCCGAACTCGGCGAGGTAATCGTGCTTGGCCTTCATTTCCTCATATTCGAGGAACATGCCGTACTCGCTTTCGGGCATGCCGATGGTGTCGAGCAGATGGCTGTAGGCGGCGATGTGCACGGTTTCCATGTTCGAAAACGCGGTCAGCATCATCTTGACCTCGGTCGGCTTGAACACGCGGCCATATTTGTCGTGATAGCAGTTCTGCACCTCGACATCGGCCTGCGTGAAGAAGCGGAAGATCTGCGTGAGCAACGTGCGCTCATGCTCGGTCAGCTTCTGCGCCCAGTCGCGGCAATCCTCGCCCAGAGGCACTTCCTCGGGCATCCAGTGAATCTGCTGCTGGCGCTTCCAGAAATCATAGGCCCAAGGATATTCGAAAGGCTTGTACTGGTTGCGGGCTTCTAAGAGGGACATGCGATTACTCCGTATTCCCCTCTCCCAATGGGAGAGGGAGGGACACACAATGGCATCCGTGGTTCAAATCAAATTTTTCCAGTTACGGAAGCTATATGGCCCAGATGCAGCGCCGCTCCGCTCTGGACCCCGGATCAAGTCCGGGGAACGGATCAATTAGGGTCGAGTATCGCCGTAACCCGGCTTAGGCATACGTTCGACAATATGATCCTTGGGCTTTCGCTTCGCTACTTCGACTTTAACAAAACGGCCCGTTTCTGCATTCCGGCCGACGTCAAAAGTTTTCCGTTTGCTACCCATCATCACACCTCATTTTTCCAATCGATCAAAGTACTACTTTGATCGAAACCCTTTACTGACACGCCAGGCATTCATCGTAATCCGTCGTTTCGCCCAGTTCGAACTTGGGCGCTTCGATGGTGTTGTCGGCCTCGACGCCGCCGGCAAAGCCTGCGCGTTGCACGGACTTCGAGCGCAGGTAATACAGCGACTTGATGCCCAGCTCCCAGGCGCGGAAGTGCAACATCAACAGGTCCCATTTGTCGACATCGGCCGGGATGAACAGGTTCAGCGACTGGGCCTGGTCGATATACGGCGTGCGGTCGGCGGCGAGTTCGAGCAGCCAGCGCTGGTCGATCTCGAAGCTGGTCTTGAAGGTGTCCTTTTCTTCCGCGCTCAGGAAATCCAGATGCTGGACGCTGCCGCCTTTCTCAAGGATCGTGTTCCACACATTGGTCGAATCCTTCGACTTTTCGCGCAGCAGCTTTTCCAGATACGGGTTCTTGACCACGAAGCTGCCCGACAGCGTCTTGTGGGTGTAGATGTTCGCCGGGATCGGCTCGATGCACGCCGAGGTGCCGCCGCAGATGATGCTGATCGACGCGGTCGGCGCGATCGCCATTTTGCAGCTGAAGCGTTCCATGACGCCCTGATCGGCAGCATCCGGGCACGGGCCGCGTTCATGCGCCAGCATCATCGAGGCTTCGGACGCCTTGGCCGCGATGTGCTTGAAGATCTTCATGTTCCACGACTTCGCCATCGCGCTTTCAAAGCCAAGGCCGCGCGCCTGAAGGAACGAGTGGAAGCCCATCACGCCCATGCCGACCGAACGCTCGCGCATCGCGCTGTAGCGGGCACGCGCCATTTCGGGCGGCGCGCGGTCGATATAGTCCTGCAGCACGTTGTCGAGGAACCGCATGATGTCCTCGATGAACAATTTGTCGTCGTGCCACTGGTCCCAGGTCTCGATGTTGAGCGAGGACAGGCAGCACACCGCGGTGCGGTCGTTGCCCAGGTGGTCGCGGCCCGTGGGCAGCGTGATTTCGCTGCACAGGTTGGAAGTGGACACCTTCAGCCCCAGCTCGCGGTGGTGCGCGGGCATCATCCGGTTCACGGTGTCATTGAACACGATGTACGGCTCGCCGGTGGCGAGGCGGGTTTCCACCAGCTTCTGGAACAGCGCGCGCGCGTTCACCGTGTTGCGGACGCTGCCATCCTTGGGGCTGACCAGGTCGAAATCCGCACCATCGCGCACCGCTTCCATGAACTTGTCGGTCAGCAGCACGCCGTGATGCAGGTTCAGCGCCTTGCGGTTGAAGTCGCCGGAGGCCTTGCGGATTTCAAGGAACTCTTCGATTTCAGGGTGGCTGACATCTAGATAGCAGGCCGCCGAGCCGCGCCGCAGCGAGCCCTGGCTGATCGCGAGCGTCAGCGAATCCATCACGCGGACGAACGGAATGATGCCGCTCGTCTTGCCGTTGAGGCCGACCGGCTCGCCGATGCCGCGGACATTGCCCCAATAGGTGCCGATGCCGCCGCCGCGCGATGCGAGCCAGACGTTCTCGTTCCAGGTGTTGACGATGCCTTCCAGGCTGTCGTCGACGCTGTTGAGATAGCACGAGATCGGCAGGCCGCGACCCGTGCCGCCGTTAGACAGCACCGGGGTTGCGGGCATGAACCACAGCTTGGAGATGTAGTCGTACAGACGCTGGGCATGCGCCTGGTCGTCGGCATAGGCATCGGCGACGCGGGCGAACAGGTCCTGGTAATTCTCGCCAGGCAGCAGATAGCGGTCTTCCAGCGTTTCCTTGCCGAAATCGGTCAGCAACGCATCGCGGCTAGTGTCGGTCACGATCGTGAAGCGACGCTCTTCGACAGCCTTGCTGTCACGCACGTCAGCGGGGAGAGCGGCAGCAGCCTGAGTCGCAGCCATCGCGATCAACGCCAGCTTATCGACACTCGACGTGCCTGCTGCAACGCCAGTACCCGACAAGCCCGTTCCTGCCTTTTCGGCTGCTTCCAATACATCTGCTTCACCCATATCGCCTGCGCTGCCTTTGCCCGTATCTCTGAAATCCATGACGCCCCCATAATCCGTTTGCGTGAAACTTTGTTCCACTAATGTTCGACTCGGGGCGCAAGCGTCCCGTATAGCATCTTGTCGGGGTCGGCGGGGGAAAACTTATCCCCAACACAGCGCCGGAAAAGGGTTAAAACCCCTTGACGCGAAAGCGCATTGCTGAGCCCGCGCTTTTCCATATCCACTGGTGTTGGTATGCCCCGGCCGCGTACCCCACTACCTATAGTGGCCGATCCTGAATCTGGCGCAAGGGGGTAAATGGTTAATTCGGGTCACAATTCGTCGCACCTGGGATTCGCTTCATCGCACATGGTATACGGTTAACGGGTGCGACGCGTGCTCAAAAGCCAGTCTGCAAAAGCGCAAGTGGGCAATTGGCGCTTGCCCGCATTTTCCTCTCCACAGGCTTGTGCACCGTTAATTTTCCGCCTGTGGATAGCGCAGGTGTGAATCGCCCCGCTTGGCCTAAACCCATTCCCTTGTGCCACGGCTTGCGATAGCGTGGGCGCGGCAATACAGACGGTCGCACGTTCATCCGCACGACGCCGCCAGGCGCGCTTTATGTCCGGGAGAGACTCATGACCGTTACCATCCGCGCCGACGATCTGATCGAGAGCGTCGCCGACGCGCTGCAGTTCATCAGCTACTATCACCCGATGGATTACATCCGCGCGCTGGGCGAGGCGTATGAGGCCGAGCAATCGCCCGCTGCCAAGGATGCGATCGCGCAGATCCTCACCAACAGCCGCATGTGCGCCGAGGGGCACCGGCCGATCTGCCAGGATACCGGCATCGTCAACGTGTTCGTCAAATGGGGCATGGATTGCCGCATGGATGATACGTCGCGCTCGCTGCAGGAGATCGTCGATGAAGGCGTGGCCAAAGCGTATCTGCACCCGGAAAACAAGCTGCGCGCCTCTGTGCTTGCCGACCCCGCCTTCACCCGCCGCAACACCAAGGACAACACCCCGTGTGTGCTGCACGTCGAGATGGTGCCGGGCCATCACGTGCATGTCGATGTCGCGGCCAAGGGCGGCGGCAGCGAGAACAAGTCCAAGTTCAAGATGATGAACCCGTCGGACAATATCGTCGATTGGGTGCTGGAGATGATCCCGCAGATGGGCGCTGGCTGGTGCCCGCCCGGAATGCTCGGCATCGGCATTGGCGGCACCGCCGAACATGCGGTGCTGCTCGCCAAAAAGGCACTGATGGACCCGATCGACATGGGGCCGCTCAAGGCGCGCGGGGCGAAGAGCGATATCGAGGCGATGCGGATCGAGATTTTCGACAAGGTCAACGCATTGGGGATCGGCGCGCAGGGCCTTGGGGGCCTCTCCACCATTCTTGACGTCAAGATCATGGATGCGCCGTGCCATGCCGCGGGCAAGCCGGTGGCGATGATCCCCAATTGCGCTGCGACGCGCCATGCGCATTTCTCGCTGGATGGTTCCGGCCCTGCGTATCTTGAGGCGCCCAAGCTGAGCGAATGGCCCGACGTCAACTGGACGCCCGACAAGGCCGCGATCCGCGTCGATCTGGATAACCTGACGCCGGAAGTCGTGCAGAGCTGGAAGCAGGGCGACCGGCTGCTGCTCAACGGCAAGATGCTCACCGGGCGCGATGCGGCGCACAAGCGCATCCAGGACATGCTGGCGAAGGGCGAACAGCTGCCGGTCGAGTTCCGCGGCCGCGTGATCTATTATGTCGGCCCGGTCGATCCGGTGGGCGAGGAAATCGTCGGCCCCGCAGGCCCCACGACGGCCACGCGTATGGACAAGTTCACGCGCATGATGCTCGAACAGGGCCTGCTCGCGATGGTCGGCAAGGCAGAGCGCGGCCCGGCGGCGGTCGAGGCAATCCGCGACCACAAGTCGGCGTACCTGATGGCGGTCGGCGGCGCAGCGTATCTGGTCGCACGCGCGATCAAGGGCTCGGAGGTGGTCGGCTTCCACGATCTGGGCATGGAAGCGATCTACGAGTTCGAGGTCAGCGATTTTCCGGTGACCGTGGCGGTCGATAGCGACGGTAACAACGTCCACCAGCTCGCGCCGATGGTGTGGAAAGAGCGGATCGCCAGGGAAGGGCTGCTGGCGGGGGTTTGAGGGCAAAAAGACGCCGCACATCCGCTCAGCCTGAGCCTGTCGAAGGCCGCGCGCCAAGCCCGGCGATGTCATGAACCGTCACCCTGAACTTGTTTCAGGGCCTATTTCTCCCCACGCGGTTTCGGTTCTTGGGGCACGATGGGTCCTGAAACGCGTTCAGGATGACGTCGTCTGATGTGGGGCCGGAAGCGCGGGGCCTTCGACAGGCTCAGGCTGAGCGGGTCTTGTAAATGCCCGTTATCCCTCGCGCAAACGACCCACCCCCAGCCCCTCCCTGGCCAGGGAGGGGAGCCTGAGCGGCTCACCTCAACGGAACGCAGTTCACACCTGGAGCGGCAGGCGCGATCGGTGTCACTGGAACCACCACAGGGCCGCCGGTGCCTGGCTTGACGAACGGCAGGTCGGCATCGGGATAGGCTGTGCGGCCGCGCAGTGCGTCGATTTCCGCCTGTCGCCGGCGCAGATAGAAATCGCGCGCGTCGATATACGGGTCGCGGCTTTGTTCGCGCAGGGCGTTGAGCTGTTCGTCGATCTGGATGCGTCCCTGCAGCGCGCTCAGCGTCGCAGCGGGCAGGGTGAAGGCGATGTTGTTGAACGGCTTGCCGACCACCGAAGGCAGGAACAGCCCGTCGATCGCGCCGCCGATCAGATCGCGCACCGTCGTCGGGCCGATCAGCGGCAGGAACAGATACGGCCCCGGCTCGACGCCGTAATAGCCCAAGGTGTTGGCAAAGCCGTTGCGCCGGTGCGGCAGGTTGAACGGATCGCGCTTGGCGACATCGAACAGCCCACCGATGCCGATGGTGGTGTTGACCGCAAACCTGCCGATCGTCTCGGCCGCCTTGCCGGGCTTCAATTGCAGCAGAAAATTGATCGCGACGATCGGCTCTACGATATTGCGCAGGAAGTTGCGGATACCGTGCCGGATGGGCTTGGGGATCGCATCCTTGTACACCATGGCCGCCGGACCGACGAGCGCCTCGTCCACGTCCTGCACGACCTCGTAGGATTGCGCATTGAGCTGCGCCATCGGATCGCCCGGCATCGAATCGGGCCGCGCAGTGACGATGATCCCGTCCTGCTGCGGCGCATCGGCAGGTGCGGGAGCACCTGGCGCAGGGCTTGCGGGCAGAACGCCGTTCATCACGCCGCCATCGGGCAGCGGCGTACCGGTGGGGCACGGCGGCAGGTTCGTTGCAGCGGCAGGCGGCACTGCCCCGGGCTGCGCCTCTGCCAGTACAGTGGCCGACGCGTCTGCCAATGCAGCAGGTGGCGCGATATGATCCAGGCTGATGGGCGCAAGCGGCGTGCTGGAGAGCAGCAGGGCAAGGCCGAGGCTGGACACCGTCAACGCAGCGTCTCCAGCATATGTGGCTTCAGCAAACAAGCGGCCCGGAATTGAACAAGGGGAACTGAAGTCATACCGATGGTGTCGTCCTCTGGTGCCCCTTTCAGACCCTTTGCGCTATTGGCCCCGGCAAGACAAGTCAATGGCCGCTGATGCAGCGCCGCTGCCGTGCCCGCACTGCGCCACCAAAAAGCTGTTCCCACGTGTCCCCTGTATGTTCTAAAGCAGGCGCATGTTGCTGTCGCTCGCCATTCGTGACCTGGTGCTGATCGAGGCGCTCGACCTGGATTTCCATGGCGGCTTGGGCGTGCTGACGGGGGAGACCGGCGCGGGTAAATCCATCCTGCTCGATGCGCTGGGCCTGGCGATGGGTGCGCGCGCCGATAGCGGGCTGGTGCGGCAGGGGGCGGAACGCGCGCTGGTGGTCGCCGGGTTCGATGTAACCGGCCATGTCCGTGTCGCGCAGGTTCTGGCCGACAACGACATCGCGCAGGAGCCGGGCGAGCCTTTGCTGATCCGCCGGCAGGTGCGCGCCGATGGCGGCAGCCGCGCCTTCGTCAACGACCAGCCGGTATCGGCGGGGTTGCTGCGCGATCTGGGCGCGCTGCTGGTTGAAATCCACGGGCAGCATGATGACCGCGGGCTTATCAACCCCAGGGGCCACCGCGATCTGCTCGACGCGTTCGGGCGCTGCGATGTGGCGGGCGTGGCGGCGGCCTGGCGCGGCTGGCAGGTGGCCGAGCGTGCCTATGCCGACGCCAATGCCGCGATCGAAACGGCGCTCCGCGACCGCGACCTGCTGGAACACAACCTCGCCGAACTCACCGCCTTCATGCCGCAGCCGGGCGAAGAGGCCGAGCTCGCGGGCGATCGTGCCGCTATGCAGAAGGGCGAGCGGCTGTCGGGCGATATCGCCGATCTGTTTGCCACGTTCGAGGGATCCAAGGGCGCGCTGGCGCAGTTGCGCGGGGCTGCGCGCAAGCTCGACCGGATTGCCGAGGAGCATCCTTTGCTCAATGAGGCGCTGGAAGCGCTCGACCGATCGGTGATCGAGGCCGACGATGCCGAAGCCAAATTGCGTGCGGCGTCCGAGGCGCTGACCTATGATTCGGTGCGGCTGGACGAGATGGAGCGCCGCCTGTTCGATCTGCGCGCGCTGGCCCGCAAGCACAATGTGGCGGGCGATGCGCTGCCCGATCTGCTCGTCCGTATGCAGGCGGAGTGGGCCGCGCTCGAATCGGGCGGGGCGAACCTGACCGCACTCGATGCGGCGCGCCATGCCGCCAAGGCCGCGTACATTTCCGCCGCCGAGGCGTTGAGCGCAGCGCGGGCCAAGGCGGGCAAGGCGCTCGATGCGGCGGTGATGGGTGAGCTGATTCCGCTCAAGCTCGATGCCGCGCGCTTCCGCAGCCTGGTCGATCCGCTGGATGAGGCGCGCTGGGGCGCATCGGGCATGGACCATGTCGAATTCCTCATTTCCACCAACCCCGGCAGCGATTTTGCACCGCTGATGAAGATCGCGTCGGGCGGCGAACTGTCGCGCTTCATCCTCGCCTTGAAGGTCGCGCTGGCCGAGCAGGGCGGAGCGGAGACGATGATCTTCGACGAGATCGACCGCGGCGTCGGCGGCGCTGTCGCCTCGGCCATCGGCGAGCGCCTGGCGCGGCTCGCCCGCACCACGCAATTGCTGGTCGTCACCCACTCGCCCCAGGTCGCCGCGCGCGGTGCGCATCACCTGCTGATCGCCAAGACCTCGGACGGCACCGTCGCCCGCACCGGCGTCCGCCTGCTCGATGACGCCGACCGCAAGGAAGAGATCGCGCGCATGCTCTCGGGCGCGGAGATCACGCCCGAGGCCAGAGCGCAGGCGTATAGGTTGCTGGAGGGGGTGTGATGATCGGAAGGGATTTGGCCATCACACTCGGATTCATTGCGATGGTCTTCGGATTGTCAGTCGCGCTGGCATGGCCTCGTCCGGAAACTGATCAAGCCGGTGCGGTTGCGGCTACCATTGAACACATCGTCGGTGAGGTGGAAGACGAGCTATCCCGAATGGGGGTCAAAGAGTCGGAGATGGTCGAGATGACAATTTGCTTCGACACCAGCGGCCTTGTCGAAGTTCGCGATGTTACCGAGAAGAATTCGTCGAAACGGATAAAAATAACTCCTAACGAACATTGCTTGAAGAAAGATACTGAGGAGGATCTTGGAACGCACGGTCCTATCATTGATTATTTCGATAAAAACGGCGACGAAGCAGTTTTTATTAAATTAACGAACCTCAAATGTGGGGTGCGTGATTTATGCTCCAGCGGTATTTACCATTCTCATTTTCATTATGGTTATGATCTCGTCAAGTTATCAGGAAAATGGACGGTTACGTCCGATCATTAGGTCGTAAAAGCATGATTACACGCTCGCTGGATTTTACATGACCATAAAGACCGAAGCCGAAGCCGCGATCGAGTTGCAGCGGCTCGCCAAGAAGATCGCGCATCATAACAAGCGCTATCATGCCGAGGATTCGCCGGAGATTTCCGATGCGGAGTATGATGCGCTGGTGCGGCGTAATGCCGAGCTGGAGGCGGCGTTTCCGCATCTGATCCGCGCCGACAGTCCCAGCCGGATGGTGGGGGCGGCGGTCGAGGGTTCGCCGCTGGCCAAGGTGCGGCACGAGCAGCGGATGATGAGCCTGGATAACGGCTTTTCGGACGGAGACATTGCCGAATTCGTCGGCCGGGTGCGGCGGTATCTGGCGTTGCCCGAGGGCGAGGTTCTGGCGCTGACCGCCGAGGACAAGATCGACGGGCTGTCGCTGTCGCTGCGCTACGAGGACGGCGTGCTGGTCCGCGCCGCGACGCGCGGCGATGGCGAGGTGGGCGAGGATGTCACCGCCAATGTGCGGATGATTGGGGATATACCAGCGCAACTACAACCCCTCCCCTTTAGGGGAGGGGTTGGGGTGGGGAATGGAATTACCCTCGTTAGTGACGCCCCCACCCCCAACCCCTCCCCTGAAGGGGAGGGGCTTTTCGTCCTCGCCATCTTCGAGATCCGCGGCGAGGTTTACATGTCCAAGGCGGACTTTGCCGCGCTCAACGCTGCGCAGGCCGAGCGGGGGGAGAAGCTGTTCGCCAACCCGCGCAATGCCGCCGCCGGGTCGCTGCGGCAGAAGGACGCCAAGGTCACCGCCGCGCGGCCATTGCGTTTCCTGGCGCATGGCTGGGGCGTGGCGAGTGAGGTTCCGGGCGCTACGCAGCATGAGGTCATGCAGGCGATCGCTGCCATGGGCGTGCCCATCTCGCCGCTGCTGCAGAGGGTGGAATCGCTCGACGACCTGCTTGCCCATTATCGCGAGATCGAGCGGCTGCGCGCCGACCTGCCTTATGATATCGATGGCGTCGTCTACAAGGTCGACCGGCTCGACTGGCAGGCGCGGCTGGGCTTTGTCGCCAAGGCCCCGCGCTGGGCGCTGGCGCACAAGTTCCTCGCCGAGCGCGCCGAAACGACGCTGCAGGCGATCGACATTCAGGTCGGGCGCACCGGCAAGCTGACCCCGGTCGGGCGGCTGACCCCGGTGACCGTCGGCGGCGTCGTCGTCTCCAACGTCACGCTGCACAACCGCGACGAGATCGCGCGGCTGGGCGTGCGCCCCGGTGACCGGGTGGTCGTGCAGCGCGCGGGCGATGTCATCCCGCAGGTGGTCGAGAACCTGACGCGAGACGAGCCGCGCGAACCTTATGCGTTCCCCGAACGCTGCCCGGTGTGCGAAAGCGAAGCGGTCGCGGAGGAAGGCGAGGTCGATGTGCGCTGCACCGGGGGGCTGATCTGCCCAGCGCAGCAGCGCGAGCGCCTCAAGCACTTTGTCAGCCGCGCCGCGCTGGATATCGACGGCCTTGGCGAACGGACGATCGCCGAATTTCTCGACGCCGGATTCATCGCAAAGCCCGGCGATATCTTCCGCCTCAAGCAGCACCGCGCTGCGATTCTGGCGCGCGAGGGCTGGCAGGAAAAGTCGGTCGACAATCTGCTCGCCAGCATCGAGGCGCGGCGCGGCGCGGACCCTGGGCGCCTGCTGTTTGCGCTGGGCATCCGGCATGTTGGGGCGGTCACGGCGAAGGACCTGGTCAAAGCGTTCGGCAGCGCTCAAGCTGTCGGCACCATCGGCCACCGGCTTGCGGCAGGTGACGCTGAAGCTGTCGCCGAAGTGACCGGCATTGATGGCATCGGTCCGGCGGTCGCGGAGGCGCTTGGCGATTTCTTCCACGAGCCGCACAATACCGAACTGTTCGACGACCTGATCGCCGAGGTGCAGCCCGCCGCGTTCGTCTCCACCGCGCGCGCCACCGAGTGGAGCGGCAAGACCATCGTGTTTACCGGCAAGCTGGAGACGATGAGCCGCGACGAAGCCAAGGCGCAGGCGGAACGGCTGGGCGCCAAGGCGGCAGGGTCGATATCGGCCAAGACCGACCTGCTGGTGGCAGGCCCGGGCGCGGGATCGAAGCTCAAGGAAGCCGCTGAGCTGGGCGTGCGCGTGGTCGATGAGGCCGAATGGGCGAAAATCATGCGCAGCGCCTGATGCCCTTGTCGAATCGGCGCGTGCCCGTTCGTCATTGGGGCAGGGCGGCGCAACCGGCGCGCTCGATCAAGGAGTTGTGACGATGCAATACATGCTGATGATCCACGAAGACGAAAGCGTTTACGGCGGCCCCGATGGCGAGGCGATCCTCGGCGATACGCTCGCCAAGCACGCCGAGTTGGCCCAGGCGTGGGTCGCGGCGGGTGTTCAGTTCAGCGGCAACCGGCTGAAGCCCGCGGCCACCGCCACCACCATCCGCTGGGACCATGGCAGCCACCAGCTGCACGATGGAGCCTTTGCGGAAAGTCACGAGGAACTTGGCGGCTATTACATCATAACCGTCGATGATCTGGACCAGGCGCTGGCATGGGCCAGGCGTATCCCCATTCCCGGCAAGGGGTCGGTCGAAGTGCGGCCGATCTGGGACATGGAAGGCTGACGGTGCAGAGGCCGGGCGGGCCGGGCGAGGCGATCGCTGCTGCCCGGCCCGCCGTCGTTGCTGCGCTCGCGGCGCGGTTCCGTGATCTCGATCTGGCCGAAGAGGGCTTTGCCGATGCGGCGGAACTGGCGCTGCGGCAGTTCAGTGATATGCCTGCGCCCGCGAACATGGCCGGGTGGCTGCACGTTGCGGCCAGGCGGCGGATCATCGATCGGCTGCGGCGCGACACCCGGCTGGCGCAGCTGATCGCCGATCATGGCCCGCCAGAGGAGGCAGGCGAGATGGACGCCACCTCATTGTTCGGCGAACAGATACCCGACGAGCGGCTCCGCCTGATCTTCATCTGCTGCCATCCCGCAATTGCGCCCGATGCCCGCGCCGCGCTGACCCTGCGCATCGTCTGCGGGGTCTCAACCGAGCGGATCGCGGCGGCTTTCCTGATGGCGGTGCCTGCGATGTACCAGCGGCTGACCCGCGCCAAGGCCAAGGTTCGCGAGGCGCGCGTGCCGTTCGAGGCACCGCCGCCGTATCTGTGGGCCGAGCGGATGGCTGCGGTGCTGGCGACGCTGGAGATCGGTTATGCGCTGGCCTATCAGGATGCGGCGGGCAGCGAACCGACCGCCGATCTGGGGCCGGAGGTGCTGCGGCTGGCGGGCATTCTGGCCGAGCTGTTGCCCGACGATCCCGAAGTGCTGGGGCTGGCCGCGCTGGTGCAGCTGGCCGAATCGCGGCGTGCGGCGCGGGTGGACGCAGCCGGCGTGATGGTGCCGCTCAGCGCGCAGGATCCGGCGCTGTGGGACCGGGCGCTGATCGTTTCGGCGGCGCGGTTGCTCGATCGCGCAGCCGTCAAGGCCAGCACCGGCCCGTATCAGGTGATGGCCGCGATCCACCTGACCCATGCCCGGCGGCTGACTGATGGCAAGACCGATTGGGCCGCCATACTGCAGTTGTACGATGTGTTGTGCCACATGCGGCCCGGCGCGGTGGTGGCGATCAACCGGGCGATCGCGCTTGGCCGCGCGCACGGCGCTGCGCGCGGGCTGGCGGCGCTCGATGCGCTCGATGGACCGGCGCTGGCGCACTACCGCCCATGGCACGCGGCGCGCGCGCATTTCCTGCGCGAAACGGGGGACGCACCGGCTGCGCAGGCGGCCTATCGCGCCGCGCTGGCGCTCAATCCGCCGCGGGCCGAGCGCTTGTATCTTGAGGCAGCCTGTCAGGAAACCAGCGCATGACGTGATGTTCTGCCGGGGTCCATGCGCCGATCCGCACGCCGATGCTGCGCAGATGGTCGCCGGTCCACACGTTGCAGCTGTTGACCAATGAATAGCGGCCACGCCCTGCATAGAACGCATCGTCGCCGCCATAGCCCGCGATCGGCTGCAGCGGCCCGCCTTCAGGCACGGATACGCTCTGCATCAGCCGGGCTGACAGGCGGCGGTAGGCATCATGGCTGATCACCAGACGACGTGCGTGCCGACCTTCGGCAGGGCGGCGCATATGGTACACATGGATCAGCGTCGCATCGCTGCCGGTCGCCGCGCGTAGCATCGTGGCCGGGTCAATATCGCGCCATTCAGGCGTGCCGAGGTAGAAGTCACGCTCGCCCCAGCTGATCGCGACATGATCGGTCGCGCCGGTGGCGTGATAGCGCATGTCGCTGACATCGGTAGGCGGGAACACCGCGTGCCAATCGATCCCCTCGGCCTGTGCGGGCAGGACGAATCCGGTGTGGAAGCCGTTGGTCTCGACGTAGATCGTCACGCCATCGTCCGGCGCGCGCCATTCGCGGTTGGTTCCGATCAGACCGCCGATTTCGCCTGTGAGAAAGGCGAGGCCGATAATAAGCAGAAGCCAGCCGGTGAAGGTTCGCGCAAGTTTCAGCATAATGCCGTTTTCCGGCGAACGCCGGAATCCAGAATGGGGACGCGCCAGATCGCCTCTGGACTCCGGCTTTCGCCGGAGAACAGGCAAATCCTCAAGCCTTGCCGGACCATCTCAGGCCACGCTTGCGCAGGCGCAGCACCGTCCAGTCACCAAGGTCCAGCCGCCCGGCCAGACGGAACCCGAAACGGCGATAGGCCCGGGTCACGGCATCGGCCTGGGTGCCCAGCAGGCCGGACAGCACCGCCTGGCCCTGCGGCTCGGTTACCGCGCTGATATGGGCGGCCAGATCGATGAGCGGCCCGGCCAGAATGTTGGCGATGACCAGATCGTACGGCGCGCGCCGCTGCAGATCGGCATCGTCCAGCCCCTCGGCGATGAACATCGCCAGCGTGCCCGCGCGCTGGCCGAGGGCGATGCCGTTGGCCTGCGCATTGTCCGCCACTGCGGGACCACAAACCGGGTCGATGTCGCTCGCGGTGGCATAGGCGCGCGGCCACAGCTGCATTGCGGCAAAGGCAAGCAGGCCGGTGCCAGTGCCGATATCGATATGGCTGCGCACGATATGGCCGGAGCGCTTCATCGCATCGAGCATCATCAGGCACCCGCGCGTGGTGTTATGGTGACCGGTGCCGAAGGCGAGGCTTGCGGGAATCACGAAGTTGCGCACGCGCGGCTCGGTCGATGCGGGCATTTCCGGCGTGTGGACATGGAACCGCCCGGCGCGGATCGGCTCCAGCCCTGCCTGGCTCATCGTCACCCAATCGGCATCGGGCAACCGCTCGGGCTTCAGCTTCTGGCCATCGGCGCTGGGCACCAGATCGCGCAACCGCCGGACCCAGCGCGCATCGGGCTTCTGGGTGAAATAGGCATGAATCGCCCAGCTTCCCGGCATGGCGGGGTCGGCATAGGCATCGACTTCGCTCGCCACCAGGCTGGGGCTGCCGAACGCCGCCTCGTCGATGTCCTCGGCTTCGGTAACCTCCTGCGCCTCGGCCAGCGTGCAGGGAATGGTGACTTTCCAGTTGTCCAATGGGTAGGTCCTTGTCGCTGTGTGAGCCGCGCCTTAGTGTGGCAGAAACCCGATAGCCAGCACAAGGCGCGATAGCTTGCATCTCGCAAGCCCATGCCATCACGCTCTAACCACCTCCCGCTCAGCCTGAGCTCGTCGAAGGCCCCGCGCGGGTGGTTGCCCTCAGGCAGCATCGCTTTCCGGCGAAAGCCGGAATCCAAGGCGTCTGCAATGCTATCCCGCCTCTGGGCTCCGGCTTTCGCCGGAGAACGGCCTCGCGATTTGGGCCAATGATGCCCGGGGCCTTCGACAGGCTCAGGCTGAGCGGGGGTGGGGCACTGCCTCAGATGGGGCAAACTCATTCATGACACCCTTCATAAGGTGCCGCGCAGAGGCCCTGCTCAACCCATCCACCTTACCGCACGTAACTCGCGCCGTTCACGTCCAGCACCGCGCCGGTCATCGATGGTGGGGCGTCGATGGCGCAGAAGGCTGCCATGGTGGCAACCTCGTCCGGCATCGCGACGCGGCCGAGCGGGATGTCGGCGAGCAGTTTGTCGCCGCCGCGGCTGGAGAGATAGTCTTCCGCCATGCCGGTCATGGTAAAGCCCGGGCAGATGGCAAAGGCGTAGATGCCATCGGCGGCATATGCCCGCGCGATCGACTTGGTCATCGCCACCATGCCGCCCTTGGACGCCGCGTAATGCCAGTGCGCCGGGCTGTCGCCGCGATAGGCGGCGCGGCTGGCGATGTTGACGATGCGGCCTTCCTGCCCGCCCGCCTGGAAATGCTGTACGGCGAGGCGGCACAGTTGCGCGCTGGCGGTCAGGTTGATCGTCATCGTCTCGTCCCACGCGGCCAGCCAGTCGGCATCGCCGACGTTCAACGGGTTGGCGGCAAAGATGCCCGCATTGTTGATCAGCACGTCGAGCCGGCCATCGAGCAGGTCCAGCGCCTCGCTCCACAGGCTGCCCGGGCCCCTGAAATCGCTGAAATCCGCAGCCACCACGTCCCAGGGCGGCGCATCGGGGCTGTCATCGGGGAAGGGGCGGGTGGCGTGGCCGACAACGCGGTGGCCCGCCTCGTGCAGGGTGTCGGCAATGGCGCGGCCGATGCCGCGGCTGGAGCCGGTGACGAGGATGTTCATTTCAAGATCGATCATGCCCGCCTGCATAGCCGCAGCGATGCGCCGGGTCCATTGTCAGCCGCTGCCGGCGGCGGCGCAGGCAAGTTCGTTGTCAGGCGTGTTATCAGGCGCTTTTGGCGAGCCCCATTTCGTCGGCAAAGCTGTTCGACCGGGTGCGCAGCTCGACCAATTGGTCCTGCAGGCGGCTGAACCCGGCGCCGACCTTGTCCATTTCGCTGGCAAGCCCCTCGGTATCCAGTCGGATGGTGCCGATGGTGTTCGACATCGAATCGGCGGCAAGTGCGGTTTCATCCACCGCAGCGGTGATGATGGTCACGGTCTGCGCCTGCACCTCCATCGCCTCGCGAATGCGGTCGGCCGAGGTCTGCACTTCGCTGACGGTGGCGCGCACCGCATCGTTGGAGGCGACGGTATCGCGGGTGGCGAGCTGGATCGCGGTGATCTTGTGGGCGATATCGTCGGTGGCGCGCGCGGTCTGGTTGGCCAGGCTCTTGACCTCCTGCGCCACCACGGCAAAGCCGCGCCCGGCATCGCCGGCACGCGCCGCCTCGATGGTGGCATTGAGCGCGAGCAGGTTGGTCTGCCCGGCAATATCGCGGATGAGGCTGAGGATCGATTCGATCGATTCGGCGTGCGTCGACAGCGTCTGCGTGCTGGCAACCGCGTGGCCCGCTTCGCGCGACGCGCGTTCGGCGACGTCAGCTGCCACTTCCACCTCGCACCGGGCATCTTCGATCGCGCGGATGAGGCCGGCGGCGGTCTGCGCCGCCTCGCGCATGGCGATGGCGGATTGCTCTGCAGCGGCTGCGACTTCCGATGAACGGCCCAGCATCTGCCGCGCCGCTTCCGATGCGGCGACGACCTGACCCTTCAGGCCGGTGCCAAGGTGCGATGCCTGTTGCAGTTCGCCATCGACCGTCTGCTTGAAGCTGGAGGTTTGTTCCTTGCGGGTGCGCTGCGCCTCAAGCGTGCTCACCGCGTTGATGGCATAGGACATGATCTCCGCCTCGATCATCATCATCTTGGCCATCGCGCCGGACAGCTTGAAGTAGGTCTGATGATCATCGCCCAGCCGCTTGTGCAGCCGTTTCAGCGCAAAATCATAGGTCTGAGTCTGCGCGGCCAGAACCTGCCACAACGGAATGCCCATGGCGCGGGAATTCAGCGTGTTGGCAAAGGCCTGTTCCACCCAGGTCTGTTCGGTGAACCGGGTGAACTTTTCCCGCGTGTAATCGCGCACCGACCGGATCGTGGCGGTGCGTACCTTGTCGACATCGGGAACCACCGAGGTGATGTGGCTGGCTTTGGCATAAAAATCCCAGAACGACTCGGCGATCAGATCCTCGTCGACCTCCATCTGCTCCATCGCCTGCCGTGCAAGCTGGGGCAATTGGTCGGTCGGGTCGAACGCGGACAGCCGCTCGCGGATCGAAAGATCGTGCATCACCAGCGCATAAAGCGATTTCGCCTCGGTCTGGGTGCCGTGTGCGCGATTGAATTCTGCCATGCCGTCCTCACAAGTGCGATGGTTCGAGCCTCACGGTACGACCACATGGTTAATGCCGGGTTATGATCCCCCATTTGCGATCATTGCAGGCGGCATGCTTGCATTTGCAGCCAGAGGCGTTCCGTAATCAGCAATTGCATCATTTGGGCAATCGGTTAAACAGGCGCGGGACGCGAAACTGACGTAAATCTGATAGCATAATGGGGGATACCATGGGCAAAGCATCGGGCAGGCCATCGGCCAGGCCGCTCTCGCCGCACCTGTCAATCTGGCGCTGGGGACCGGCTATGCTCGTCTCCATCCTGCACCGCGCAACGGGCGATGGCATGGCCGTTATCGGCGGAATCCTGCTGGTCGGCTGGCTGATGGCACTTGCCAGCGGTCCGGAAGGCTATGCCTGGTATGTCGGCTGGGCGACCAGCCCCATCGGCTATCTGTTGATGATCGGCCTGAGCTGGGCCTTCTTCCAGCATATGTGTTCCGGGCTTCGGCACTTCGTGCTGGACATCGGCGCAGGCTATGAGGTGGATGGCAACAACCGCTGGTCGGCATTGCTGCCGGTGCTGGCCATCGTGCTCACCGCGATTTTGTGGGCGATCATCTTTTTCGTCTGAGTTTTAGCACTATTTAGGTTGCGTAGGGGCTGGCTTGCCCGCGCGGGGAGACGACCATGGGCAGTGGCACCAGAATTGGCAAAGTACGCGGGCTTGGCTCGGCAAAAACCGGCACCCATCACTGGGTGATGGCGCGCGTTACCGCGGTAAGCAACTTGATCCTGATGCTGTGGTTCATCGCGTCTCTGGTCAGCCTGCCGTCGCTCGACCATGCCACCGTCACCGCGTGGCTGTCATCGCCGCTGTCGGCGACCGCGATGATCCTGCTGCTGATCACGGTGTTCTATCACCTGCGGCTGGGCCTGCAGGTCATCGTCGAGGATTATGTGCATGATCACGGCACCAAGTTCGGTGTGATCCTGCTGCTGAATTTCTATGCCATCGCCGGGGCTGCCCTCGGCATCTTTTCCGTCGCACGCATTGCCTTTGCCGGAGCCGCAAGCTGATGTCTGAAGCCTATAAGATCATCGACCATGTATACGACACGGTTGTCGTCGGCGCGGGCGGATCGGGCCTGCGCGCCACCATGGGCAGCGCCGAAGCGGGCCTGAAAACCGCGTGCATCACCAAGGTGTTCCCCACCCGCAGCCACACCGTGGCGGCACAGGGCGGCATCGCGGCGAGCCTTGGCAACAACTCGCCCGACCATTGGTCATGGCACATGTACGATACCGTCAAGGGATCGGACTGGCTGGGCGACCAGGACGCGATCGAATACATGGTGCGCGAGGCACCTGCCGCCGTTTACGAGCTTGAACATGCAGGCGTGCCCTTCAGCCGCAACGACAATGGCACCATCTATCAGCGCCCGTTCGGCGGGCACATGCAGAACATGGGCGAGGGCCCGCCGGTCCAGCGCACCTGCGCCGCCGCCGACCGTACCGGCCATGCCATGTTGCACGCTTTGTACCAGCAGTCGCTGAAGTACGATTCGGACTTTTTCATCGAATATTTCGCCATCGACCTGATCATGGAAGATGGCGCCTGCCGGGGCGTGATTGCGCTGTGCATGGAGGATGGCTCCATCCACCGTTTCCGCAGCCATGCCGTGGTGCTGGCCACCGGCGGTTCGGGCCGCTGCTATTTCTCCGCCACCTCGGCGCACACCTGTACAGGGGACGGCGGCGCGATGGTGCTGCGGGCTGGTCTGCCGCTGCAGGACATGGAGTTCGTGCAGTTCCACCCCACCGGCATCTACGGCGCGGGCGTGTTGATCACAGAAGGCGCGCGCGGCGAGGGCGGTTACCTCACCAACTCCGAAGGCGAGCGCTTCATGGAGCGTTATGCCCCGTCCGCCAAGGATCTGGCCAGCCGCGACGTCGTCAGCCGCTCGATGGCTGCCGAAATCCGCGAAGGCCGCGGCGTCGGCAAGGAAAACGACCATATCTACCTGCACCTCGATCATATCGACGAAAAGGTGCTGGCCGAGCGCCTGCCAGGGATCACCGAGACCGGCAAGATCTTCGCCAATGTCGATCTGACCCGCCAGCCTCTGCCGGTGGTGCCGACGGTGCACTATAATATGGGCGGCATTCCCTGCAATTATCACGGCCAGGTCGTGACCATCAAGGATGGCGACCCCGATACCGTGGTTCCGGGCCTCTATGCCGTGGGCGAAGCTGCCTGCGTGTCGGTACATGGTGCCAACCGCCTGGGCTCCAACTCGCTAATCGATCTTGTCGTGTTCGGCCGCGCCACCGGCCACCATCTGCGCGACACCATCAAGCCGGGCAGCGCGCACAAGGCACTGCCCAAGGACTCGGCGGACATGTCGCTTGCACGGCTTGACCACTTCCGCAACGCCAAGGGCGGATCACCGACGGCAGAAATCCGCATGGATATGCAAAAGACCATGCAGAAGCACGCGGCGGTGTTCCGCGACACGCAATTGCTGTCCGAAGGCACCGCGCTGATGCAGACGGTCAACCAGCGGATGCAGGACGTGCATGTCTCGGACCGCTCGCTGATCTGGAACACCGACCTGATCGAAACGCTGGAGCTGGACAACCTGCTCAGCCAAGCCGTGTGCACCATCGAGAGCGCGCACAGCCGCAAGGAAAGCCGCGGCGCGCACATGCACGAGGATTACCCCGAGCGCGACGATGCCAACTTCATGAAGCACACCGTCAGCTGGTTCGAAGGCTGGGGCGGCAAGGGCGGCAAGGTCACCCTCGATTTCCGCCCGGTACACGAATACACGCTGAGCGACGAGATCGATTACATCAAGCCGAAGAAGCGGGTGTATTGATGGGAGGCGGCGCCCATGAAGAATGGCGCCGCCTCCTCATTGGTGGGTTTGCATTCGAATCGGCACCATTTGCTGGTCATCCTCTGGACAGGAGACGAGCTGAGAAAGCGCTGGCATTAGCCTTCGCACAAGGCGTGTCAGAGGGAGAGATTTTCGCTGAGGCACGCAGGCATTTACTCACCGTTTACTCGCAAAGCGCGGTAGCCGCTATGGACAGCCAGCTAGGCCGAGTTAAGGATTTGGTTGCGACAAAGAGGCCTAAGCGCAAGTATCCTCGACTTTGGCTCGTTTTCTGGAACTCAACCAAGTCACCGGTGGACAATGCGACGAGCGCGTTGATACAAGCCTTTGATCCTAGGGCTTCAGAGACCCGAATTACGCACTTTCTCACAGATTTTTATTCGTCTTCGGAATTCAGCGCTCGCGAATTGGCTTACTTTGCGACGCGAAGGAAAGTGAATCCCTACACAGCAAGACCTATCGTCGATAGCAACAATCGACTGAAGGGTTATCATTGTGGCCACAACCCATGGTTAGAGGCTCGCTTGTGTGAAAAAATCATCATTCAAAGCATTGAGAATGGCGAAACTCAAGTTTCATGGTCAACTGACTCTTTGAAGCCCCGGTAACAATCTTGATTTGTGGTTGAAATGATCAATCTTTAATTGGCGCGACCAAAATGCCGATCAAAAAATTCCTCAAACGAGAACGGTTTGGCTGGCCCGCTATCGATCCCCTCCTGAATTGCTGCGCGTAAGGCCTCCAACTTCAAGTCATCCGCCATCAGCCGCCGCATGGCCTCGCGCACGACCTCGCTGGTCGAGCCGTACTCACCCGACTCCACCTTGCGACGGGCAAATTCCTGAAACGGTGCGCCCAGCGCGATTGACGTGTTCTTGCTCATAAACATGGGTATACCAAATTTTGGTAGCAGCGCCAATCCAGTTCAAAATGTGCTATGGTAATCTCTGGCTCGCAGCCTCGTAGACCAGATTGCGGTCGCGACGGCCCACCGCAATGACGACAATCGTGATACGTTCGTCTTCCACCTGATACACCAGACGATAGCCAGCCTTGCGCAGCTTGATCTTGTAGCAGTGGTGCATCCCATGCAGCCGCGCTGACGGTACATGCGGATTGGTGAGGCGTTCTGCCAGCTTCTTTTTGAACTGGCTTTTTATCGCAGGAGCCAGCTTGGCCCATTCCCGCGAGGCGGCTGCAAGAAACTCAAGCTCAAAGGTCTTCAATGCGCACCTTGATGCGTTCTTGATCCTCGCTCAACCGCTGGCGGACGATCTCGGCCAATTCCATGTCTTCCAGCCGCTCCATCAGCGCGGCCCAAGCTTTGGCAGGGACCAGATAAGCTGCGGGGGTGTTGCGGTTGAGTACGGCAAGCGGGAACCCGTCCGCCGCTTCAATCGCCGCGCTGGGGTTCTTTTTCAGATCGCTTATGCTGATGCTGCGATCAGCCAGAATGTCGTGTATCATGACCTTAAAATAGGTCGTTTATTCGGTCACGTCAATCCAGCCAACATCCCAACAAAAAACCGGCCGGAAGCGCGAAGCTTCCGACCGGTTTTTGTCGCGCTACGGGCTAGCCCGCGACGCTAGCAGCGAACTGCGTGTGGCTCAGTTGTCGCCGGTGATGAAGTCGGGCAGGCCCGCATCGGGGGCTGCGCCGCCTTCTGCGCGGCCGCGGCCACGGCCACCGCCGGAGCGCTCGCCACCACGGTCACCGCCGCCCGAGCGTTCGCCACGATCACCACCACGGCCGCCATCACGGCCACGGCCGCCATCGCCATCACGCCGCGGGCGACGATCGCCGCGATCACCACGGTCGCTGCGCTCGCGCGGTTCGCGGGCGGGGCGGGTGTCTTCCAGCTCTTCACCGGTTTCCTGATCGACGACGCGCATCGACAGGCGAACCTTGCCGCGCGGATCGATTTCGAGAACCTTGACCTTCACTTCCTGGCCTTCGGTCAGGACGTCGGTCACCTTCTCGACCCGCTCGTTGCGGATTTCCGAAACGTGGACGAGGCCGTCCTTGCCGCCCATGAAGTTCACGAACGCGCCGAAATCGACCATGTTGACGACCTTGCCGTCATACACCTTGCCGACTTCCGCTTCCTGGGTGATGCCGAGGATCCACTTGCGGGCCGCTTCGATCTGGGCAACGTCGGACGAGCTGATCTTGATCAGGCCTTCGTCGTCGATGTCCACCTTGGCGCCGGTTTCAGCGACGATCTCGCGGATTACCTTGCCGCCGGTGCCGATGACTTCACGGATCTTCGACTTGTCGATCTGCAAGGTTTCGATACGCGGAGCGTGCGCCGAAAGCTCGGTGCGAGTGCTGTCGAGCGCTTTGGCCATTTCGCCCAGGATGTGCGCACGGCCTTCCTTGGCCTGCGCCAGTGCCTGCGCCATGATCTCGCGGGTGATGCCGGCGATCTTGATGTCCATCTGCATCGTGGTGATGCCTTCGGACGTGCCAGCGACCTTGAAGTCCATGTCGCCGAGGTGATCTTCATCGCCCAGGATGTCCGACAGAACAGCAAATTCGCTGCCTTCCAGGATCAGGCCCATCGCGATTCCCGACACCGGACGCTTCAGCGGAACGCCTGCATCCATCATCGACAAGGAACCGCCGCACACCGTTGCCATCGACGAAGAGCCGTTGGATTCGGTAATGTCGGACAGAACGCGGATCGTATAGGGGAACTCATCCTTGGTCGGCAGCACGGGGTGCAGCGCACGCCATGCCAGCTTGCCATGACCCACTTCACGACGGCCAGGCGCGCCGAAGCGACCGACTTCACCGACCGAATAGGGCGGGAAGTTGTAGTGCAGCATGAAGTTTTCGTAACTCAGACCGGTCAGGCCGTCGATCATCTGCTCGCTGTCCTTGGTGCCCAAGGTGGTGGTGCAGATCGACTGCGTTTCACCGCGGGTGAACAGCGCCGAACCATGGGTACGCGGCAGGAAGCCGACCATCGCTTCGATGGGGCGAATCTGCGTGGTGGTACGGCCATCGATACGGCTGCCGTCCTTCAGGATGGCACCGCGCACGATTTCCGCTTCCAGCTTCTTCATGAGCTTGTTGGCGGCCATCTGGTCCTGCGGCGTGGCGTCGGCAAATGCTGCCTTGGCCTTGGCGCGGGCTTCGTTCAGCGCGTTCGAACGCGCCGACTTGTCGGTCAGCTTGTAGGCTGCGGCAATGTCGTCGCCGATCAGGTCGCGCAGCTTCTGCTTGGCAGCCGACAGGTCAGCCTGTGCGGCCATTTCCCAGGGCTCCTTGGCAGCCTGTTCGGCCAGCTTGATAATCGCACCGACGATGTCGCGGCATGCTTCATGCGCGAATTCGACAGCGCCCAGCATGACCTCTTCGGACAGCTCCTTGGCTTCCGATTCGACCATCATCACCGCGTCATGCGTTGCAGCGACAACGAGGTCGAGTTCACCGGCCTTGACCTGATCCATCGACGGGTTGAGCTGATATTCGCCTTCGGCATAACCGACGCGCACGGCGCCGATCGGTCCCATGAAGGGAACGCCCGACAGGGTCAGCGCAGCCGATGCTGCGATCATCGCCACCATATCGGGCTCGGATTCGCCGTCAAACGACAGAACCTGTGCGATCACATTGATTTCGTTGTAGAAACCTTCGGGGAACAGCGGGCGGACGGGGCGATCGATCAGGCGGCTGGTCAGCGTTTCCTTTTCGGTCGCGCCGCGTTCACGCTTGAAGAAGCCGCCGGGGATGCGGCCTGCTGCGGAGAATTTTTCCTGATAGTGAACGGTCAGCGGGAAGAAATCCTGGCCTTCCTTCACCGATTTGGCGGCGGTCACGGCGCACAGCACCACGGTTTCGCCATAGGTGGCCAGCACAGCGCCGTCCGCCTGACGGGCAATACGGCCCGTTTCGAGCTTGAGGGTCTTTCCGCCCAACTCGATTTCAACAGTCTTTACGTCAAACATGGTATTTCCTTATCGAACCCGATGCGCCCTATTGCGGACCGGGGCCTATCTTGCGAGCTAAACCGGCTCGCATCGGTTCTGGAGCTTTCGTGCTCCACAGGTCGCTCGCCTTATTGCGAAACAACCTTGATGCTCCATTCGTTCTCCGGCGAACGCCGGAGCCCAGGGCGGAGCAAACTGCCCTAAACTCTTGGATCCCCGCCTGCGCGGGGATAACCCAATACGTAAACGGCCCGCCGAAGCGGGCCGAACGATTGGGTTACTTGCGAAGACCCAGCTTGGCGATCAGGTCGCTGTAGCGGGCGGTGTCCTTCTTCTTCAGATAGTCCAGCAGCGAGCGCCGCTTGTTCACCATCATCAGCAGGCCACGACGCGAGTGGTTGTCCTTGTGGTGCGCCTTGAAGTGGTCGGTCAGGTTGTTGATGCGCTCGGTCAGGATGGCGACCTGTACCTCGGGCGAACCGGTGTCGCCGGCTTCGCGGGCATGTTCCTTGATGACTTCTTCTTTGCGCTCTGCGGTAATCGTCATGATTTTCGTTCCTCGAACATCTATCCAAAGTTGAAACCGCGCACCACGCGGACCTCATGGCCCGAAAGCGATACGAGAGCGAGCGGAGTGCTATCACTCCCCCGCGCCCAATAACGCCCATCGTGTGCGGCAATCCCGGTCACGACCTGCCCCATATGGAGCCGCCTTGCCTGATCGGGAGTGAGGTCAAGAGCCAGGATGTCGGCCAGCCCTGCCTCGAATGGCAAGATTACGTCTTCTGGGGCCGCGCCATGACGGATTTGGTCCAGACTGTCCAGCGAAATCGCCCCCGCCAGCCCGAACGGCCCCGCCTGCATGCGGCGCAGCATGGTGACGTGGCCGACCGTTCCCAGCGACTGCGCGATGTCTCGGGCGAGGGAGCGGATGTAGGTTCCCTTGGAGACATGGGCGGTGAGGGTGACCTCATCAACTGTCCCTTCACCTGGTCCCCTGCGTAGGCAGGGGTCCATCTCCTGACCGTCCCCGCTGAGTGTACCGTCCGGAGATGGGCCCCCGCCTTCGCGGGGGAACGGGAAAGGCTCGTGGACGGTGAGGCCATGCACCGTCACCGCCCGGCTCGCCAACTCAACCTCTTGCCCCGCGCGCGCCAGATCGTACGCCCGCTTGCCATCGACCTTCAGCGCGGAGAACACAGGCGGAACCTGCTCGATCGGCCCGGTAAAGCGGCTCAGCACCGCCTCTATCTGCGCCAACGTAGGCCGCGCATCGCTGTGCGATACGGCCACGCCCTCCACATCCAGCGTGTCGGTCTGCACTCCGAAAGCAACGGTGAAGTCATAGGTCTTGTCGCCGTTGAGCATCTGGCCGGTCAGCTTGGTCGCCTCGCCCAGCGCGATCGGCAGCACGCCGGTCGCCAGCGGGTCGAGCGTGCCGCCGTGGCCCACCTTGACCTTGCCGTGCCCACCAGCACGAAACGCGCGTTTGACCGCGGTCACCGCGTCGGTCGATCCCATGCCATAGGGCTTGTCCAAGATGATCCATCCGTGCATCACGCGGCCGTTAGCAGCCTTGGCCTGCTTAACCAAATGCCAACACGGGCTTGCTAGTTCTTAGGCCATGACCAACCGTCCGATCCTGTCGCTCGAACTCAACGAACTGTGCGCGCCGCTGCTGGAGCGCTGGATGGCGGATGGCTCCCTGCCCAATTTCCGTAGGCTGCATGGGCAAAGCCATGTGTTCGAGACGCTGGCCGATACCACGAGCCCCGAAGAGCTGGAGCCGTGGATACAGTGGTATTCGATCCACACCGGCCTGGCGTTCGATCAGCACAAGGTATTCCGCCTGACCGATGGCCGAGGCGCACCGCACCGCGATATCTGGGACGTAGTGGCCGAATCGGGCGCTGCGGTGATGAACTTCGCCAGCATGAACGCGCGGCCGTTTGCCAGGGCGGGGTCGCTGTATGTCGGCGACCCGTGGAGCGAGCAGGGCGATGCCTTTCCGCCGGAGTTGAACATCTACAACCGCTTTGTCGGCCACAATGTGCGCGAATACTCGAACGCGGAAAGCAGGCTGTCCGCCAGCGATTATGCCGCGTTCCTGCGCTTTGCACTGACGCACGGGCTGTCCGCGGCGACCGTGCTGCGCATCACCTCGCAGCTGGCGGGGGAGAAGATGGGCAAGGCCGGCAGCCATGCCCGCGTCGCCATCCTCGATGCGCTGCAGTACGATGTGTTCGCGCATTATTATCGCCGCATCCACCCCCGCTTTGCCAGCTTCTTCGCCAATTCGGTCGCGCATCTGCAGCACAGCTACTGGCGGCACATGGACCCGCAGGCCTTCACCGTGAAGCCGGGTGCGGATGAGGCCGCGCGTTATGGCAGCGCGATCTATGACGGTTATGTCGCGATGGATGCGATGCTCGGGCGCTTTATCGACTTGGCGGCGAGACACGATGCGCTGATCGTGTTCCAGACCGCATTGAGTCAGCAGCCGTTTGCGCGCTACGAGGCGCAAGGAGGCCAGCACTTCCTTCGCCTGCGCGATCACAAGGCGTTTCTGGCACAGTGCGGCATCACATCGCGCACTGCGGACCCGACGATGACGCACCAGTACATGCTGCGCTTCGACAGCGCAGAGACCCGCGCCGCCGCCAAAAAGCGGCTGGAGGCGTTCACGCTGGCCGATGGCTATCAGGTCTTTGCGACCCGCGATGATGGCGACGCTGATGCGCTGTATTTCGGCTGTCAGATCAGCTGGCAGATCGATGCCGAGACGCACATGACCGACACCGCCACGGGCGATACGATGACCATCGGCTCGCTGCTCTATGCGATGGAGGGCGTGAAGAGCGGCTGCCACAGCCCGTCGGGATCTTTGTGGATCGCGACCGGGCAGCATGTGAAGCACTCGCAGGCGGTATCGATCCTCGATATCCACCCCACCATGCTGGACCTGATGGGCCTGCCAGGACCGGATGCCGAACGGCGCGGGCAGAGCCTGGCCGGTTTGCTCAGCGCACGCGCTGCTGCTTAACCCTCGCTACCTGGCCATTCTTCGCGCAAGAGGCTGAAGACACAGGTATCGCGGACATGGCCGGTCCAGGTGATGCGGTTGCGGCGCAGCGTGCCTTCATAGTGCGCGCCCAGCTTCAGCACCGCAGCGCGGCTGCGCAGGTTGCGGGCATCGACGCGAAACTCGATCCGCTCGAACCCACAGGCGAAGGCGTGGTCGATCATCAGCCGCTTCATGATGCGGTTGATGCCACCTGGCCCGCGCACCGAAGGCTGGATATAGGTGCCGCCGATCTCCAGCGCGCGATTGGGCAGGTCGGGGATGATATAGCTGGTCATGCCGACAACGTCGCCGCGATGCAGCACGGCAAAGCGAACCCAGCCAGCATGCGCCCGGTAACGCGCTATCGAAGGGTCGAAATGTTCGCCCAGCAGCGAAAAGGGGTAGATGTCCCAGATGTCCAGGTCACGCGCGCACGCGGCGCGCAGCGGCTCGATATGGTGATCGGCCAGCGGCTCCAGCCGTACATCGCCAGCACCCAGCACCGTCTCGAACCCGCTCACGCCATCCGCGCCATGAAATGCTTGCGGCACAAGGCGATGTAGCGGTCATTGCCGCCGATCTCGGTCTGCGCGCCGGTTTTCACGGCGACGCCCGATGCATCGACGCGCAGGTTCATCGTCGCTTTCGCACCGCATTCGCATACCGCTTTCAGCTCGACCAGATGGTCGGCAATAGCCAGCAACTGCGCGCTGCCCGGAAACAGTTCCGCCTGAAAATCGGTGCGCAGGCCATAGCACAGCACCGGAATCCTGAGCTCGTCGCAGATGCGCGCGCACTGGAACGCCTGCGCCTTGGTGAGGAACTGCGCCTCGTCGATCAACACACAGTGCAGAGGCGCGCTGGCCATATCGAGCGCGACCTGCGCGAACAGGTCGGTCTCCGCCTCGAACAGATGCGCCGATGCGTTCAGCCCGATGCGCGATGTGATCTGCCCGGTGCCGAAGCGATCATCATGCGCCGCCGTCCACAGCATCGCGCGCATGCCGCGTTCGGCATAATTGAACGCCGCCTGCAGCAGGGTGGACGATTTGCCAGCGTTCATCGAAGCGTAGTAGAAGTATAGCTTGGCCATCAGGGTGCTTTTCCAAGCGTTTCGACGGATACGGGGCTGTCCTCCCCGGCATCACGAGCAATGCGTCGGTCGAAGGTGGCAAAAACCGGAGCGGTCCCAGAAGCGGCAACGACATGCATCATATCCGCCCAGTCCGCACCTTGATGAAAGCGATTGATCGCCCAGAGCACGGAAGACCGCTTTTCTACCTGGACATGTTCCAGGTCGATGACCTTTTCCAGCATTCGGCCAACTACAGGCCTCGGAATGCCTAGCGCTTTTTCCAGCACCCAGCCCAGCTCCGTCAGCACCGTTAGCGAAACATGCGCCGGTTCACCCAACACTTGCGCGGCAAGTACCGATTGCACCGGATCGTCGCCAAGCAGCCAGCGCGCCAGAATGTTCGTGTCGACAGCGCGCATCGCGTCAGCGAGTACCAGACAGGTCCAGGTTGGGATCATCGATATCTGGAGACCAGCTTAACTTCTCGATGGGAATAGGCGGACCTTGATGCTGGTAAATCTGACGCAATTCTCTCGTTGCCTCTTCCACCGTGCGCCTGCGCGTCGAGGTGACTGGCCGAAGCATGACGCCATCGCCCATTTGCACGATTTCCAGATCATAGCCTTGAACCCAGCCCAATCGGTCCCGAACATCTTTCGGGATAACAATCTGGCCTTTGGCGGAGAGGCGAGTGACGTCATTCATGCTTCGAACATACGTCTTACCCTGTAAGACGTCAATCGGCGGCGTCGTCCGTGCCCCTGTCTTCAGCCCCATCCTTGCTCAGATCCTGCGCCACTTTGGGTGCGCTTAGCAGCTTGTCGATGTGGCTGCCGGTGTCGAAGCTGTCATCGGCAAGGAACTTCAGTTTTGCCGCATATTTGGTGCGGATGCGCGCGGCTACTTCCTTCTGGAAATAGGCCGTGTTGGTGCGCAGCGCCTTCAGCACCACTTCCTCTTGCTTGCCCAGCAGCGGCTTCACGAACACGGTGGCGTGGCGCAGATCGGGCGACATGCGCACTTCGGTGATCGAGATGGTCGTTGCGGCAAGTACGTCGTCATGTACTTCGCCGCGGGCGAGCAGTTCCGACAGCACATGCCGCACCTGTTCGCCCACGCGCAGCACGCGGACCGAGCGCCCTTCGGGGCTGATATCGTTATGCTTGGCCATACTATCCTTTCACGACGCCCCGCCATCCACAAGGACAGCGCCCATAAACGGCGGGGGCCACGAATTACAAAGTGCGGTCGCGCATTTCGACGTCGAACGTCTCCAGGATATCGCCCGGCTTGATGTCGTTCGTATCCTGCAGCACCACACCGCATTCCAGCCCGGTGCGGACCTCGGCGACATCGTCCTTGAAGCGGCGCAGCGAGGCGATGACCGTCTTGGAGACGATGACATCGTCGCGGGTGATGCGCGCGTGCAGGCCCTTGCGGATGAAGCCATCGGTGACCAGAAGTCCCGCTGCCTTGTCCTTCTTGCCCGCGGGGAAGATTTCGCGGATTTCCGCACGGCCGACCACGGTTTCGATGCGCTCTGGGCCAAGGACCCCTGCCATCTCGCCGCGGATATCGTCGAGCAGATCGTAGATGATGTCGAAGTATTTGAACCGCACACCATCGCGGGTTGCCAGCGCGCGTGCCTGGGCATTGGCGCGAACGTTGAAGCCGATGATCGGCGCGTTCGATGCCTTGGCCAAGGTCACGTCGGACTCGGTGATGGCACCCACGCCTGCGTGCAGGACGCGGGCCTTGATGTCATCGGTCGAGATCTTGTTGAGCGCGGTGACGATCGCTTCGACTGAACCCTGCACATCGCCCTTGACCAGCACCGGATATTCCTTGGCGCGGTTGGCGGCGAGCGACGAGAACATCGTGTCGATGTTGGTCGGCGCCATCGTCGTGCGCTTTTCGAGCGCCTTCTGGCGGCGATAATCGGCGACTTCACGCGCACGCTGTTCGTTTTCGACCACGGTCAGCTTGTCGCCCGCAGACGGAACGCCGGTGAGACCCAGAACCTCGACAGGCTCCGAAGGCCCTGCCGATGGCACCTGCTTGCCCTTGTCGTTGATCAGCGCGCGGACCTTGCCCGACTGCTCGCCGACGACGAAGATGTCGCCCTTCTTGAGCGTGCCACGCTGCACCAGCACGGTGGCCACAGGGCCGCGGCCCTTGTCGAGCTTTGCCTCGATCACGACGGCCTCGGCCGCACGATCGGGGTTGGCCTTCAGTTCGAGCAGTTCCGCCTGCAGCAGGATCTTCTCGACCAGGCCGTCAAGGTTGATCTTCTTGAGCGCGGAGACTTCCACGTCCTGCACGTCACCCGACATGGCTTCCACCACGACTTCGTGTTCGAGCAGGCGTTCGCGGATCTTCTGCGGGTTGGCGCCATCCTTGTCGACCTTGTTGATCGCCACGATCATCGGCACGCCGGCCGCCTTGGTATGGTTGATCGCCTCGATCGTCTGCGGCATCAGGCCGTCATCGGCCGCCACCACGAGGATGACGATATCTGTGACATTGGCACCGCGCGCGCGCATTTCCGTGAACGCCGAGTGGCCCGGCGTATCGAGGAAGGTGATCTTGTCGCCCGAGGCGACCTTCACCTGATACGCGCCGATATGCTGAGTGATGCCGCCAGCTTCGCCAGCGACCACATCGGTACCGCGCAGGGCATCGAGCAGGCTGGTCTTGCCGTGATCGACATGGCCCATGATCGTGACCACAGGCGCGCGGGGCGACTGGGTCTCATCGGCATCGACATCGGCATCATGATCGATTTCCACATCGGAATCGGACACGCGGGTGATCTTGTGGCCGAATTCTTCGACCAGCAGTTCAGCGGTATCCTGATCAATCGCCTCGTTGATGGTGACCATCATGCCCAGCTTGAACAGCGACTTGACGAGGTCGGAACCCTTTTCCGCCATGCGGTTGGCCAGTTCCTGGATCGTGATGACCTCAGGCACGACGACGTCGCGCACCTGCTTGGGCTGCGCATCGCGGCTCTGGCCGGACATATGCGAGCGACGTTCCTTGTCGCGGGCACGCTTCAATGCCGCGAGGCTGCGCGCACGTGCGCCGCCATCGCCCTCATTGAGCGCCTTGCTGACGGTGAGCTTGCCGGACTGGCGGCGGTTGTCGACGACCTTGGCGCCGGTGGTCTTCTTCGGCTTGATTTCCGGACGCGGCGGCGAGGCCACGGGCGTGAAGCGACGCGGCGGGGGCACGACGGCGGGCTTGGCCTCGTCGGTTGCGGGCGCTTCGGCGGCCGGCGCAGGCTCGGCCTGGGCTTCTACGGGGGCTGCTTCCTGCGGAGCGCTCGGCTCGGCCGGGGCAGCAGGTTCAGCGGCAGGGGCCGGGGCAGCTACAGGCGCGCTTACGCCCTTCAGCGCGTCTTCGGCACGGCGGCGCGCTTCTTCGGCGGCGCGCTGCTTCTCTTCGGTTTCGCGGCGACGTGCCTCTTCCAGCGATGCCAGACGCGCCTCTTCGGCCTCACGCAGCAGCTTTTCCTGCAGCTCGCGCCGGCTGAGCATCGACGACTGAGTCGGACGCGGTGGCGGGGGCGGGGCTGCTACCGGAGCAGGCGCTGGCGCAGGGGCCGGAGCGGGCGCAGGCGCGGCAACGGGCGCTTCGCCCGGCTTGCCGACCAATTTGCGCCGCTTCACCTCGACCACGACCTTGTTGGTGCGGCCGTGGCTGAACGTCTGTTTGACTTCGCCAGCCTCGACAGAACGCTTCAAGCCCAGTGGCTTGCGACCCAGTGTCGGCTTGTTTTCGGTATCTTCACTCATCGAACAGACTCAATCCTCAATAATACGTCACGTCGGGCGATGCGCATGCACACCGCCGGTTCGCGTGGGGCGATCCACGCACGCCAATGCGCGCTAGATCGTCATTCCGGGGGCAGATTGCGCCCCCTCCCCTTTGAAATGCAGCAATCGGCCAAGAAACTGGTCAATGCGCGCGGCGGCGCGATGATCGGTCAGCGCAACATGAACCGCGTTGTCGCGCCCCAATGCCACAGACAGGCGGGTGCGGTCTACAGGCAATACAATGCCGCGATCCCCGCTGCCTTCGGTCTCGCTGCCCACGCGCCAGGCCTGATCCAGCTTGCCGTTACCGTCGGCCGAGGCGTCGCTTGCGTGCAGCAACATGGAGACCTTGCCGCGCCGCGCGGTCTCGGCAATGCGGTCAGAGCCGGTGAGCAACGTGCCCGAGCGCGACTCCAACCCCAGCCGGTCGAGCAGGGCACGGGTGAGCGCTTCCTCAATGGCTTGCGGCAGATCGTCAGGGATGGTGATGGGGCCGGTCTTGAACGCGCGGGCCAGCGCACCCTTGAGCTTGCCCTTGGCGATCGCCTCTTCCAGCGCGGCACGGTCCACGCCGATCCACGCACCGCGCCCGGGTGCCTTTGCGCGCACATCGGGTGCGACCAGGCCATCCGGGCTGATCGCCAGGCGGATCAGATGCGCGCGCTCATCCCGCTCGCCGCTGAGGATACAGCGGCGAATGGGGCCATCGGTTTCGACCATCATAGCCCCTCCCTTTCAAGGGAGGGGTTGGGGGTGGATGGCGAACGCAGTGAGCCTGCGACACAGCGCAGGGTCATCAAAACGGCATCGAGCCGTTTCGATGAAAAACCCACACCTTGCCCCTCCCTGGTCAGGGAGGGGAACGTCGAAGTCAGGCCGTCGCGGAGAAAAACCGCGGTGTCATTGGGAGGTTTCCGCATTCGCGTCCTCCCCAACTTCCGCTCCGGCTTCAGCCGTGTCTTCGTCCTCGAACCAATGCGCACGGGCGGCCATGATGATCTCGTTGCCCTGCTCTTCGTTCAGGCCATAGGTCGCCAGCACGCCGCCCTTGTCTTCGGGGCGCTTGTTCGACGGTGCCGAATTGTCGCGGCGACGCTGCTCGACCCGCTTCTTGGCGATAAGCTCATCGGTGGCGAGATCGGCCAGATCGTCGAGCGTCTTGATGCCGGCCTTGCCCAAGGTCACCAGCATGGCTTCGGTGAGGTGGGGCAGCTCGGCCAGCGCATCTTCGACACCCAGAGCGCGACGCTCTTCGCGCGAGGCTTCTTCGCGGCGTTCGAGCGCTTCCTGTGCGCGGTTCTGCAGCTCGGCGGCGAGCTCGTCGTCGAAACCTTCGATGCTCGAAAGCTCGTCGGGCGAGACGTACGCCACTTCTTCCAGCTCGCTGAAGCCTTCGGCGACCAGCAGCTGCGACAGCGTTTCATCGACGTCCAGCTCGTTCTGGAACAGCTCGGAGCGCTCGGTGAATTCCTTCTGGCGCTTTTCACTCGATTCCGCCTCGGTCATGATGTCGATCGCCGAACCGGTGAGCTGGCTGGCCAGACGCACGTTCTGGCCGCGACGGCCGATAGCGAGCGACAGCTGATCGTCGGGAACGACCACTTCGATGCGGCTTTCTTCCTCATCGATCACCACGCGGCTTACGGTGGCGGGCTGCAGCGCGTTGACCACGAAGGTCGCGGTGTCTTCCGACCAGGGGATGATGTCGATCTTCTCGCCCTGCATTTCCTGCACGACCGCCTGAACGCGGCTGCCCTTCATGCCGACGCACGCGCCAACCGGGTCGATGCTGCTGTCATAGCTGATCACGCCGATCTTGGCGCGGCTGCCCGGATCGCGGGCCGCTGCCTTGATCTGGATGATGCCGTCGTAGATTTCCGGCACTTCCAATTCGAACAGCTTGCGCATGAAATCGGGGTGCGCGCGGCTGAGGAAGATCTGCGGACCGCGGTTTTCGCGGCGGACGTTCAGGATGATCGCGCGGATGCGGTCGCCGACGCGGGCGACTTCGCGCGGGATCTGCTGTTCGCGGCGGATCACGCCTTCGGCTCTTCCTAAGTTGACGATGACATGGCCGAACTCGACCGACTTGACGACGCCGGTGATGATTTCGCCGACGCGGTCCTTGAACTCTTCATGCTGGCGCTCGCGCTCGGCATCGCGGACCTTCTGGAAGATCACCTGCTTGGCGGCCTGCGCATCGATGCGGCCCAGGTCCACTGCGGGCAGCGGATCGACGATGAAATCGCCGACGACAGCGCCTGCCTGCAGCTTCTGCGCGGCCTTGACGTCGACCTGCTTGAAATAATCCTCGACCGTCTCGACCACTTCGACGACGCGCCAAAGGCGAAGGTCGCCGGTGTTGCCGTCCAGCTTGGCACGGATGTCGTTCTCTGCACCGTAGCGGGCGCGGGCCGCGCGCTGGATTGCCTCTTCCATCGCTTCCAGCACGATGGATTTGTCGATCATCTTTTCGGTGGCCACCGAATTGGCGATGGCGAGAAGTTCAGCCTTGTTGGCGGAAATGGCGCTGGCCATGATCAGTCTTCCTGTTCTTCGAGTTCGTCGGAATCTTGCGTGTCTTCGATTTCGTCTGCGCCGCTGGTGTCGAGCGGGCGAGTCGCGGCAATCAACTTGTTGGTCAGCATCAGTTTTGCACTGATGACATTGGAATGCGGCACAGTCACCGCGCCGGTCTTCTTGTCCTGCACGGTGATCTGATCGCCTTCCAGCGCCAGCAGGTCGCCGGTCAGCTGCTTGCGGCCCTGTGCAGGCTCATGCAGCACCAACCGTGCCTCATGCCCCAGCCAGTTGCCGAAATCCTTAAGGCGGGTCAGCGGGCGGTCGATGCCGGGCGAGCTGACTTCAAGCCGGTACGAGCCGGGGACAGGGTCCTTGCCGGCCTCTTCCAGCGCATCGAACACCTCGGAAATGCGGCGCGACAGGCTGGCGCAATCGTCGATGTTGAGCTGGCCGGTATCGGGACGTTCGGCCATGATCTGCAAGGTCCGCTCATCGCCCGCGCCGAACAGATGCACGCGCACAAGATCGAAGCCCAGCGCATTGGCTTCGGGCTCGACAAGGGCAGACACGGCGGAAAGGTCAGTCAAAAGCGGGCTTCCAATTGGTGCAGATGTCGATCTGGCAGCAAAAGCGGTGAGGTGCCGGCCCCAGGTGGCGCCAGCCCGTCAAGCTTCAACAACCATGTCGGGATTGGCAGCGATATAGGCGCATGATCGCGCAATGGCAAGAATTATGTCTGGCCGTGCGACGGCGTGTCCCGCCCGAACCGCCCGTTAACCTGCGCCTGCCGCACCGTCCCGCAGGGGGACGCGGCCAAGCGCGCACTGGCGAATGCTGTCCGAAAAGGTTACCAATTCGTAAATGCCGCGTAGATGCGACGGTACGGGTAATATCGGAGTGACGATCATGGCGGCGCTGAACAGACCAAAGGCACGGCAGATGCTGGGCGGCGGAATGCTGGCGGCGGTGGCGCTGCTGGTCACCGCGGTCGTCACCAGTGCGCCGGGCGATGCTGCGATGAAGCCTGCCGCGATGGCCAGCCTGCCGGGCGCCAAGGTCAATGCCACGGCTGCTCCGGAGACGGCTGCATTAACAAAGGCGCAGGCCGCCGCAACCACGCCTGCTGAGCTGGGATATGCGATTCGCAGCGTGATGACGATCGACGGTCCCTTGGGGCACGGCAACTTCTACTGGGATGAAAGCCGCGCGCCTGCCAGCGGCCCGATGCTGATCACCGTCGATCTGGAAGCGCAGACGTTGTCGGTGTTCCGTGACGGCCACGAAATCGGCGTTGCGGTGATCCTGTACGGCACGCCCGAAAAGCCGACGCCTTTGGGCGCATTCCCGATCACGCAGAAACACGCCGACCACGTATCGAACATTTATGATGCGCCCATGCCCTATATGATGCGCCTCACCAATGATGGCGTGGCGATCCACGGCAGCGATGTCGAATGGGGCTATGGCACGCGCGGCTGCATCGGCGTGCCCACGGCTTTCGCCAAAAAGCTGTTCGATCAGGTCAAGCTTGGCGACGTGGTGATCATCACCAATGGCCAGCGCATCAATGTCGGCGATGCCGTCACTGGCGTGTGATTCTTGGTCGTCCCTGCTGGCCAACGGGTTGGTCGCTCGCTAGACACCGGTGATGGATGCAAAACAGGCCGATAGTCTGACCCAGCAGGGGATCAGTGCCCTGCGGCGGGGCGATGCGCTTCAGGCGCGCACATGTTTCACTGCGATCGCTGACGATCCACCGCCCGGTGCCGTGCCGCCGTGGTTTCTGCTGGCGCAGGCCTGCCATGCCCTCAGCGATGCTGAAGGCGAAGAGCGTGCCCTTGTGCCGCTGCTCGCAGAGGAACCGCGGCATCTGGCCGGGCTGCTGCTGATGGCCGGGCTGAAAGTCGCAAGCGGCGATACGCGCAGCGCCGCATCGTTTTACACCACCGCGCTAGCGGTCGCCGATAACGCCACCCCGGCGCAGATTCCGCAGGCGCTGGTGCCGTTGCTGCAGCAGGGACAGCAGTTTCTGGCGCAGGTGCAGGGCGAATATGGCCGGTTTCTGGGCGAGCAGCTGGAAGCACAGGGCATACGCACCGGCGCGGTCTCGCCGCGGATCGACATGGCGCTCGACCTGCTGCTCGGCCGCAAGCAATTGTACGTGCAGCAACCCACCAGCTTTTATTTTCCAGGGCTGCCCCAGCGGCAGTTCTATGAGGCCCACGAGTTCGACTGGGCCGCACCGTTCGAGGCGGCAACGCCTGACATGGTTGCTGAACTGGAAGCGCTGCTCGACCGGCAGCAGGCTGGATTTGCGCCTTATGTGCAGACCCGGCCCGACCGACCAGCGGCCGCCAACCCCTTGCGGGATGACCCTGCCTGGGGCGCGCATTATTTGTGGGAGGATGGCGCGCTGGTGCCGGATCATGCCGCCGATGCTCCGGCGACCCTGCGTGCGCTCGAACTTGCACCCATGCCGGTCATTACCCAGCGTTCGCCGATGGCGCTCTATTCCCTGCTGCGCCCCGGCACGCATATCAAGCCGCACAATGGCATGCTCAATACCCGACTGATATGCCATCTGCCGCTGATCACCAACCCGGATTGCGCAATCCGCGTCGGCAACGAGACACGCGGCTGGGAGCAGGGCAAGCTGCTGATCTTCGACGACAGCATCGAGCACGAAGCCTGGAACCGCGGCAATGACACCCGCATCATCCTGCTGTTTGAAATCTGGCGGCCGGAAATCGGCGAGGATGAACGGCGCGCGCTTACCAGCATTTTCGAGGCGATCACCGCGTATGGCGGACTGGGCCGCGATCAGGGGTGAGGGCTCGCAACCGCCGCTTATGCTGCGCACAATAGCGCTGCAGCGAATGCACTTGACCTGCCACGCTGTATTATGGCAGTGATGCAGTGATGGCAGACAACAGCAAACCCGTATACCTCAAGCTGCGCGACATTATCGCAGCGTCGATCCTCGACGGGCTGTATGCCGAAGGCGACATGCTGCCGTCCGTGCGCGCGTTCGCGGCCGAACAGCACGCCAACCCGCTGACCGTCGCCAAGGCCTATCAGATGTTTCAGGACCAAGGCCTGGTCGAGGTCCAGCGCGGGGTGGGCATGTATGTCGCCAGCGGCGCTGTCGACAAATTGCGCGCGATGGAGCGCGAAGACTTCGTCAAGCACGTCTGGCCGCCGGTGCTGCTGCAGATGCGCCGGATCGGCCTGTCACCCGCCGCGTTGCTGGCTGACGAGAAAGCCTGACCTTTTCGCGATTGCTGCCCGGCCGGTCCGGGCGGCTTTCATCCTGTCGAAACGCTCACGCCGAATACCAGCCCACGCCATCGCGTACGGTGCACTTTGCCCGGCCTGCACATTCCAGGTACCGCAGGTGCGCCAGCGCCTCGCCCGTCGCGATGCCATAGACGCTGTCGTCCACGTGCCGCGCAAACAATATGCCGAAGGTGTCGACTGCGCGCATCTCGCGCTGCTTGAGCGCGGTTTCCAGCACCTCCAGCCGGTCGATATGCCCCGCCGCCAGCGCATCCAGCCGCGCGTGCACGCCGGTGAAGGGAAAGCCATGCGCGGGCAGCACCAGCTCATTGCCGGTCAACGCACCGCGGAATTTGGCGATGCTGTCCAACCATTCGCGCAACGGGTCGGCCAGCGGCTCGCTGGTCATCAGCGATACGTTGGATGTGATGCGCGGCAGGATCTGGTCGCCTGCGATAATCACCTGCCCGGCGCGATCGACCAGGCACACATGCTCGGGCGTGTGCCCGCCGCCGGTCATCACCGTCCAGGTGCGGTTGCCCACCATCACATCCGCGCCGTCTTCCAGCCGGATGTGGCTGATCGGCACTTCGGATACCATCCGCGCGAAATTGCCCCAGCCCTTGAGGCGCATCTGCTCGACGCGCGCGTCGTCCCAGCCGGCCATGCGCATCTGGTCGAGCGCTTCGGCGGGCGGTTCTGCGCGCACATCGGATGTCAGCATGCGCGCCATCAGCCATTCGGTGCGGTTCATCCACAGCCGCACATTGTGCTTGCGGCACAACCAGCCTGCGGCCCCGACATGATCGGGGTGGAAATGGGTGACGAACACACGCGTGATGCGGCGACCGGCAAGGCCTTCGGCGAACAGCTTTTTCCACGCGTCGGTGGTCACCGGCATGTACAGCCCGGTATCGACGATCGCGACGCCATCGCCATGCTCGTCGCTATCGTCGAGCAGCCATATGTTTATGTGATCTAGCGATCCGGGCACCGGCAGCCGGGTCCAGCCAAGACCCGGCGCGATCGCAAAATACTCGCCATATCCGGGGGCATGATCGCCCAGGGGATAGGTCAGCCCGCGAAACTCCTTGGGCTCCAGCCCGTGATCGGCGAGCGAGGCATCATAGGCCGGAGGGCCGGACCGCTCGGCCAACCCTGCCGGAACCTGATCTTCCATCAGTTGCTGTCGCTCTCGGTGCCGCCCAGCAGCGCCGCTTCGATCTCCGCCTCGCGCGCGGCGTCTTCTGCTGCCTTGTGTGCGGCAGTCCGCTCGGCGCGCAGTTCCTCGATCAGCGCCTCACGGTCACCGCCAAGCCGCGTATCGGCGGGGGTGGCTTCGACGATACCGGCCTTCTTGGCGGCTTTGCCGACGATGGCGTCCAATTCGCGCTGCGAGCACAGGCCCAGGGTCACCGGGTCCTTGGGCTGAATATTGGAAATATTCCAGTGGCTGCGGTCGCGGATCGCGGCAATCGTGTTGCGCGTTGTGCCGATCAGCTTGCCGATCTGCGCGTCAGAAATTTCCGGGTGGTTGCGCAGGATCCAGGCGATGCCATCGGGCTTGTCCTGCCGCTTGGACACCGGCGTGTAGCGCGGTCCCTTGGTGCGGCGAACCTGCGCAGGGCCGGCCTGAATCTTCAGCCGGTATTCGGGGTCCGCCTGGCCCTTTTCGATCTCGCTGAGCAGCAGTTCGCCCGCCCGGACAGGATCGCGGCCGGTATACTTGCTGCTCGCCAGATCATCGGCCATCGCCTGCACTTCAAGGATGTGCAGGCCGCAGAAATCGGCGATCTGTTCAAAGCTGAGGCCGGTGTTGTCGACCATCCAGGATGCGGTGGCATGCGGCATCAGCGGCTGAGGGTTGGCGGACATGCGCGTTTCTCCAAAAAATATGGCCACCCCTCGCGGGGTGGCCGAATAACGGGCAGGCTATATGCCAAAGCGCAGCGGTGAGCAAGCCGTACGCGCATCGGTCGGCACAACCGGTATGCGACGGGTCAACGCGGCCGCTGTGCGGTGATCGCCAGCCATGGCCACAGCGCACCTTCATATCCACCGCCGAGATGGTCCGTCAGCGAAATGACATGCCATGGCGCAGAGCACGGATAGGCTTGGCTGAGCGAGTCTCGGCAAAGGTAATTGAAAAACCGCCCGAGCCCATCGCGCCCGGGCGCCGACCCAGCCTTATAGCTCGCAAAATGGTATCCGCCGGGTTTGAGTGCGCGAAAGACCCTTGCTAGAACATCGGGCAGTGCGGCGCGCGGCACGTGCAGCAGGCTGGCATTGGCCCATACTGCATCATACATGTTCGTATCGGACAGCTCGTCAAACCGCATCACCTTGACTGCGCGCCCCAATCTTTCGGCGGCCTTGCTGGCCATGGCAGGCGACCCATCGGCGGCATCGACATCGAAGCCAAGGTCCAGCAACATTGCCGCGTCCCTGCCGCCGCCGCATCCCAGATCGAGGATGCGCCCGCCTGCGGGAACAAGGCGTGCGAATGCGCCTAGCCACTGGCCGGCGGTGTCCTTGCCTGTGCTCACATAGGTGTCTGCGTGATCTGCGTAAAAATCGAGGGTTGCCTGATCATGAGCCGCAACGGGGTCCGGGTGCGATGGCATGAGGATAGCGTAGCCGACAGGGCGTGCGCGTCAATTGCGAGGTCAATCGGGAGGCCGATAGCGTCCCGCCACGCGCGGCAGCGTGCGTATCAAGCCAGCGGGTTCATCGCGCGGGCGCGGCGGCGGTGGGCGGCGGCTTTTTCGGCCATGCCGTTGGCTTGATATACCTCTGCGGCGACGGCGTGCACATCGGGCGTGCGCCACTGCGATGCCAGCACCTGCTCGATCATCGCGCGCGCCTTTGCCGGTTTGGCATTGCCCAGCAAGGCGCGGGCGAGCGCCACTTTCGCTTCGCCATAGGGGCGCGCGTCATGGTTGCGCCGGGCCAGTTGCAGCGCGCACGGCCAATCGGCTTTGGCGATGCAGTGGTCGATGGCATGGCCGTACGTCGCTTCGGGGAACTGCGCGAGGCGCTTCGTCCAGATCGCCGACGAGCGCGCATACAGCCGCTTGGCTTGCGCCTTCTCGCCCCGTGCCTCGGCGATGCCGGCCAGCGCATCGATGAATTCGGGGTGGCCGGTGCGCCGCACGATGTCGCGGTACAGCGCTTCGGATTTGGCGACCTTGCCCTGCAGATTGAGCACTTCGGCGATGTGCTCCTCGATCAGCCAGCGGCCGGGGAACAGCGCGTCCGCCTTGCGAAAATGCGACATCGCATCGTTCAGGCGGCCACGGTCGAGATCGAGGATGCCGCGCTGCAGCTCCATATAGGCGCGGGTCTGCGGGGTGGCGGAGCGATAGGCGCGCTCGGCTTCCACAAGGTAGGCATCGGCTTCGTCCACATTCCCCGTTCTGGCGGCAAAGATCGCGCGGCGAAAGCTGGCGGAGCCGGGCACCAGCGCATCGGCCTTGTCATATTGGGCGAGGGCCTCGGCATAGCGGCCGCTGTAGAAGGCGATGTCGCCGCGCATCGCGGCCATCTCGGCGCGGTCGCCCGGATCGGGCGGCACGGCATAGCCATCGATGGCGACAAGCTGCGCTTCGGCGCGCGCCAGGCGGTGCATGCTGAAATCGAGCGAGGCCTGCATCATGTGCGGCCCGCTGCCGGGCACGGCCACCTTGAACGCCTGTGCCAACGCGTCCTCGGCGGCTGCGTAATCATCATAGTTGCCGGAAAGCTGCGCACGGGCGAGTATTTCGCTGGCATGGATTTCGTGCATCAGCCACTGATCGGCGCCTGCCTGCGCGGCTTTGCGGGCATTGCTGATCGCGACGTCAGCCCGCTGCATCGCTTCGGGATAGGTGCGTGGCGGACCGTTGCCCGAATACGGCGAATCCTCCCAGATGCGCACCTCTGGCACGCTGTCATCGGTGCGCCAATGATCGACCGCCCATAACGCACCGATCACCAGTGCCGCGATGATCCACCACTTCAGCGCGGAAAGCTGTTGGCCAATTGTCGCGGTCGTCACACTGCTTTGCACATTATCAAGCCGGTGTGGCGCACAGGCTCAAGCCCAGCCGGGTGAAGTCGTCGGCAAGCGCGTTGGTCAGAATGGTCAGCGTACCTGCCAGTTCAGGCACCCATTTGCCGGTGGCGTCGATCGTTGGCGTATCGTCGTTGTAGGCATTCTTGTTGGGGTTGCCCGAAATGAGCGCGGTGGATACCGCAGGCATGCCGGCGCGATCGACCCGGGTGTAAGCCGATGGAAGATCGGTGCGGAACGAGAAGTTCGTTCCCGCGCCCGTTGCCACCGGCGGTGTGCCGATCGGCCTTGCCAGGAACGGGAAGCCGGTGAGCAGCGGTTGGTCGATCCCGTTGGGGTTCACCGGGATTGCCGCGAACGTCGTTGCCGGGTGTCGGCGAAGATCGAGGAAGATGGCCGCCAGCGTCACGTCGATCACCGGATCCAGAAAGCGTCGGCCATTTGGGAATCCTGCCGGTTGATTGAGATCAAGCTGGAGCACATCCGGAACCACCAGATTGGCCACCGTGCGACCAGGGACGACGGTCTGGTTGAGGCAGGGGGTCACGTTGAAATTCGCGGTCACCGGCGGCGGTGTGGGCGTAGGTGTCGGGGTTGGCGTCGGCGCCACGGCAACAGGTGGCACCGTGACCGCATTGGTGACAGGATCGTTGCTGCCGCACCCGGCGAGCAGAACCGACACTGCCAGCGCGGATGCCAGCGTGAAAGTGGGGTTGGTTCCAGCCATGATGCTCAACTCCTGATCCGTGCGGACGCTGTCCAGACATCCAGCGGCTGGCCACGATCGATAAGGCCACGCGGGATCGCGATGATGACGAAGGTCGAATTGAGATTGGCGAACCGGTTGCGCGTGTTGCTGAACGACAGGTTTCCGGTGGCACGCGAATCGCGAAGCCCCTGGGGATCGAAGAAGAACGGATCGTCGAACAGTCCGGCGCGGACCGTGATGCCATTGCTGGTCGTCAGGTTTCGCTCGACCGGGCCGCGCAACAGGCTTTCGCCCGGAAGATTGCGCACCTCGATCCCCGGATTGACACCGTCGCGGCCAAAGCGGATTTCGATCGGAAATTCGATGTCCGTCCGCGTGCCCGAATTCGATATGTTGATGGTGTAGAGCACATCCGGGTCATAAAAGGCTGGCAGGTTGGTCGCCGAAGGTCCGCCGAAACCAATCGCCAGATAGACGTTGGTGACATCGTGAAAGGCATATAAATCGGCGATATCCGCCGCGACATCGAAGCCGACCGTATTGGTATCAGATCCCGTCCGCGCTGGCGGATCGAAATGGTCGGCGGCATTGAGGGCCTGGTGACCTGAAAAGCCGATAGCGCCCAACATCAGTGCGCATGGCAGCGCGACTCGAAAAAACTGGCTGATGATCATATTCGCCCCTGTTTTTGCTGGAAAAACTTCTGGGCGACCCGATGCGACGTTACGGCAAGCTGGCTAATTCGCCAAATGTTTTTTGGGCCGTTTGGTTTTTTGCCTGAGGCAGGTCAGGCCGCCAGCGCGACGCTGGTGATCGGCACCAGTGCGTTCAGGAACTGGCGGGTGCTGGTGTCCCATGAAAAGGCGCGCCCGGCCTCGACGCAGCCCGTGCGGTCGAGCCGCAACGCGCCTGCGATTGCCTGGGCCAAGTCTTCGTGCATCACGCCCGATTGCGGTGTCAGCACGTCAAGCGGGCCGGATACCGGGAAGGCGGCAACCGGCGTGCCGCACGCCATCGCCTCGATCATCACCAGGCCGAAGGTATCGGTGCGGCTGGGAAAGACGAAAACGTCCGCGCCCGCATAATATCCCGCAAGCGTGTCCCCCGATTGCGCGCCGACGAAATGTGCCTGCGGATAGGCGCGCGCCAGCATCTCGCGCGCAGGTCCATCGCCGACGATCACCTTGGTACCGGGATGGTCGCTCGCCAGAAAGGCCTCGATGTTCTTTTCCACCGCAACCCGCCCGACATACAACTGGATCGGGCCGGGCAGGCTGGCGTAAAGCGCCGGGGCAGGGGCGCTGGGCGTGAAGCATGCAAGGTCGACACCGCGGCCCCAGTGCACCAACTGGTGCAAGCCCTGGCTGCGCAATTGCGCGCGTACCGTCTCGGTCGACACCAATATGCCTGCCGAAGGGCTGTGGAACCAGCGGATGAATGGCCAGAACACGCTGGCGGATATGCCGGTGCGCCGCGCCAGATAATCGGGGAACTGGGTGTGATAGGCGGTGGTGAACGGCGTGCCGTGGTCAAGGCAGAACCGGCGCGCGGCGATGCCCAGCGGCCCTTCGGTGGCGATGTGGATGGCGTCGGGCGCAAAGGCGTCCAGCCGCGCACCCACGCCATGCCGCGTGGCCAGGGCCAGCCGGATTTCCGGGTAGGACGGGCAGGGGATCGACACATATTGGTCGGGCGAGATCACCAGCACGTCATGCCCCATGGCACGCAGGCGTTCGGTGACGGCGGTCAGCGTCCGCACCACGCCGTTGACCTGCGGCGCCCAGGCATCGGTGATGATCGCGATCTTCAGCCGCTGCGCCATGGTCACGCCGCCTGCGGTTGCAGCGCGCCCACCGCGCTGGCCTCAGCCTTGTCGGCCTCACGGGCCTGCATGATGTCCGCCCAGTGCAGGATTTCCATGCGCCCGTCGAAATGTTCGACCAGTGCCGTGCACCCCTCCACCCAGTCGCCATCGTTGTAATAGGCAACGCCGCCGATCTCGCGGATTTCTGCGGTGTGGATATGGCCGCAGACCACGCCGTCCACCCCGCGTTCGGAGGCTGCGCGCGCCACCAGCTCCTCGAAGCGGGAGATGAATTCGACCGCGTTCTTGACCTTGTGCTTGGCCATCTTGGAGAGCGACCAATAAGACAGGCCCAGCCGCTGGCGGACCCAGTTGACGCCCAGGTTCATGCTCATCAGCGCGTGGTACAAAGTGTCGCCGACAAAGGCGAGCCAGCGGTGCGCGAGCATGATGGTGTCGAACTCGTCGCCGTGCAGCACCATCAGCCTGCGCCCATCGGCGGTGTCGTGGAACGCGGCGCGGCGGATTTCCACGCCGCCGAAGTTCAGCCCGGTGAACTGGCGGAACATCTCGTCATGATTGCCGGGAATGTAGACGATGCGTGTCCCGCGCTTGGCGCGTTTCAAAATGCGCCACACGATGTCGTTGTGGGTGGCGGGCCAGTAGAACTTCTTCTTCAGCCGCCAGCCATCGATGATGTCGCCGACCAGATACATCGTGTCGCTGTCGACGTGGTCGAGGAAATCGATGAGCATCGCCGCGTTGCAGCCTTTGGTGCCCAGGTGCACGTCGGAGATCCAAATCGTGCGATAGCGGCGGCGCGCGTCGAGCGGCGGCTCGGGGATCGAAGGCTCGGTAATGGAGGTCTGGGGCAGATAGGGCTGGCCGTCGGGGAAGCCTGCGACATTGTCGAAACCGTTGCTGCCTTTGCCATCGATCAACGCGCTGATCGTGCTGCTGAAGTCGTCCAGTGCCATGCCGGTTCATGCTCCCGTGCGGAAATTGTCTTCCCTCGGGACCACGCCAATGGGCGCTTAATGTGACATCTGGAATCGCATAGCGATGACGGGTTTGTGACAAACCCGCGAATGATCCAGTTTGGCACGGCATCGATTCGCCGCATTCCACACATTTTGTTTACGCTTGCGGCGTAGTCGTCGGCACGTGACAAGCGGGCGGGGGAGTTTGCTCATGCGGCCATTGACCATGTTGTTCGGGCTGATCGTTGGCGCAGGGGGGCTGGCGGGCGGTCTTTCCGGTATCAATGGCGGGACAGAGGATTTCTCCGTTACCGTCAACGATACGCCCCAGCTGGTGTATTCCGCGTTCGATTCCGCAAGCGGCTATGGCTCTGCGCTCCGCGATTCCCGGCTGATGGTGCTCGACAAGGATGTTGTCTTGACCCGCGAGCAGGGCAAGGCGATCACCTGGCATGTCCCGTCCAGCGTGGACTCCGATGGCTCCACCGTCACGCTGACGTTCGTGGAAGGCGACACGCCGGGCAAGACGGTGATCCGCGCGACGGTCGATGTCGCGCCTGTGCACGACATTAACAACACCAAGCTGGTCGTGTCAGAAGACAAGGTGGCAGGTATCCTGAAAGAGGCGGTCCGCGACGTTGCGACCGATCTTGAGCGGGACGCCAGCTACAGGGAGTCGGGCCGCACCCTCAATGGCGTGTTCGACCTGGTGGCGATCGCCACCAACCCCGGCATGGCGGAATCGCTCAACCGCTCCGTGCTGGATGCGTTCGGCGGCAATGGCGGACCGTTGAAGCCGCAGGCCTATGGCGAGAGCGCCTACGGCAAGCCGGATGACTATGGCAAACCGACCGACGATTTCGGCGCGCCGATGATCGATCCGGGCGATCCGTCCAACGGCTACTGACCGGGCGGCGGAGCGGGCGCAGGCAGCTTCAGCCGATTTCCAGCACGATCTTGCCGATCAGATCGCCCGATTCCATCTGCGCATGCGCCTGTGCAGCCTGCGCCAATGGGTAGCGGCTGTGGATGATCGGCGCGAGTTCGCCGGTGGCGACCAGGGGCCAGACCTCACGTGAAATCTCGTCGGCCAGCATCGCCTTGAAGACGTTGGAGCGCGGACGCAGGGTCGATCCGGTCAACGTCAGGCGGCGGCGCATGATCTCGAGCACCGAAATTTCCGCCTGCATGCCGCCCTGCACGGCGATGGTGACGTTGCGGCCATCATCGGCCAGGCAGCCCATGTTGCGCGGCAGGTAGCTGCCGCCCACCATGTCGAGCACGATTTCCACGCCCTTGCCGCCGGTCAGCGTCTTCACTTCCTCGACGAAATCATGGGTCTTGTAGTTGATCGCATGCGCAGCGCCGATCTTCAGCGCCGCTTCGCATTTGTCGTCGCTGCCGCAGGTGACGATGACCTTGAGGTCGAACAATTTGCCCAGCATGATCGCCATTGTGCCGATGCCGCTGGTGCCGCCGTGCACCAGCACGGTCTCGCCATCGCGGGCATAGGCGCGCTGGAACAGGTTGTGCCACACGGTGAACAAGGTTTCCGGCAGGGCTGCGGCCTGTACCATCTCGATGCCCGATGGCACGGTGAGGCAATGGTCGGCTTCGGCAATGCAATATTGCGCATAGCCGCCGCCCGCGATCAGCGCGCACACCGGCTGGCCGTTCATGGCATCGTCGGTATCGGGGCCAACAGCAACCACGGTGCCTGCGATTTCCAGCCCCGGCACATGCGGTGCGCCCGGCGGCGGCGGATAGAAGCCCTGGCGCTGGATGACATCGGGACGGTTGACGCCTGCTGCTGCCACTTTCACGAGCAATTGGCCGGCCTTCGGAGTGGGCACCGGCATATCGGTCAGCACCAGAACCTCCGGGCCGCCGGGCGCCGCATAATCTATAGCCTGCATCACCGATGCAATAATTGTGGCTTCTGCCAAGGCTGACATGCCTCTTCGCCCCCCATTTTGCGCCTGCCGTCAGCGGATCAGCGTTGCCGTATATTGACAGTTAGCGTGGGCGGGTCAAGAATTAGGTCCATGGAGCCTGACGAGAGCCTTTCGCGCCTGCGCGCCGACGCTGCCCAGAAGCTGGGCGGCGAGGATATAGACACCTATTCGCTGGAAGAACTGGACGCCCGCATCGCGCTGTGCCGTGCAGAGATCGACCGGTGCACCGCGCGCAAGGCGTTTGCCGTGCGCCACCGTGCCAGTGCCGAGGATCTTTTCCGCAAGAAATAACGCGTCCGCAGCCGCGGGCCAGTGGTCAGGCGCCGGTATTGGCATGGTCTTTGCTCACATTATTCTCAAGCCGGGGCTTGCACTCGGCTGGATTTGACGTGACACTCGCCTATATTGTCAGGAGGAAGCGCTCCAGAGTGAACATGGGGCAATGGCAATGAGGCGCTTGACGAAAGAGGCCCGGCTCTTTTTCCGGGTACATTGACTTGAAAGGTCGGGCTTTTGCCCGGCGCGGAGTATCGCTGCTATGCCATCCTTTGCCGAATCCCTTGAAAAGACGCTGCATCAGGCGCTGCACAATGCCGCCGATCGCCGCCACGAATACGCAACGCTTGAGCATCTGCTGCTCGCGTTGATCGACGATGCCGATGCCGCGCAGGTGATGCAGGCCTGCGGCGTGGACCTTGGCGAACTGGGCGATGCGGTGACGCATTACCTCGATAACGAGCTGGACTCGCTCAAGGTCGCCGAAAAGACCGATCCTGCGCCCACGTCCGGCTTCCAGCGCGTGGTCCAGCGTGCCATCCTGCATGTCCAGTCCTCGGGCAAGGATGTCGTCACCGGCGCCAACGTGCTGGTCGCGTTGTTCTCCGAGCGGGAGAGCTATGCGGTGTATTTCCTGCAGCAGCAGGACATGAGTCGGCTGGATGCGGTGAGCTATATCAGCCATGGCATCGGCAAGGGCGGCCAGGCGGTGGAACAGCGCAGCCCGCGCGGCAGCGAAGAACCGCAGGAAGAAAAGCAGGATACCTCCGCCAAGCAGAAGAAGGACAGTGCGCTCGACCAGTTCACCGTCAACCTGAATGCGCGCGCCGAGGCCGGCAAGATCGATCCGCTGATCGGCCGCGGCCCTGAGGTCGACCGCACAATCCAGATCCTGTGCCGCAGGTCCAAGAACAACCCGCTGTATGTGGGTGATCCCGGCGTCGGCAAGACCGCCATCGCCGAGGGCCTTGCGCGCAAGATCGTCGAGAAGGACGTGCCCGAAGTGCTGGAAAAGGCCGTCATCTACTCGCTCGACATGGGCGCGCTGCTGGCGGGTACCCGCTATCGCGGCGATTTCGAAGAGCGGCTGAAGCAGGTCGTTTCGGAACTCGAAAAGATGCCGCATGCGGTGCTGTTCATCGATGAAATCCACACCGTTATCGGCGCTGGCGCGACCAGCGGCGGGGCGATGGATGCATCGAACCTTTTGAAGCCTGCGCTGTCGGGCGGCACCATCCGCTGCATTGGCTCCACCACCTACAAGGAATTCCGCAACCACTTCGAAAAGGACCGCGCGTTGCTGCGCCGTTTCCAGAAGATCGATGTCAACGAGCCGACCATCGAGGATACGATCAAGATCCTCAAAGGTCTGCGCAGCGCGTTCGAGGATCACCACAAGGTCAAGTACACGCCCGAGGCGATCAAGACCGCGGTGGAACTGTCCGCGCGCTATATCAACGACCGCAAGCTGCCCGACAAGGCGATCGATGTGATCGACGAGGTGGGCGCGATGCAGATGCTGGTGCCGCCCAACAAAAGGCGCAAAATCATCACCGCGCGCGAGATCGAAAGCGTTATCGCGACGATGGCGCGGATCCCGGCCAAGTCGGTGTCAAAGGACGACAAGAAGGTGCTGGAGCACCTCGACCGCGACTTGAAGCGCGTCGTGTTCGGCCAGAATGCTGCGATCGAGGTGTTGTCCAGCGCGATCAAGCTGAGCCGTGCGGGCCTGCGCGATCCGGACAAGCCGATCGGCAACTATCTGTTCTCCGGCCCCACCGGCGTCGGCAAGACCGAAGTCGCTCGTCAGCTCGCCAGCATTATGGGCATTCCGCTGCAGCGCTTCGACATGTCGGAGTACATGGAGCGGCACTCGGTCAGCCGCCTCATCGGCGCGCCTCCGGGCTATGTCGGCTATGATCAGGGCGGCCTGCTTACCGATGCGATCGACCAGCAGCCGCATTGCGTGCTGTTGCTCGACGAAATCGAAAAGGCGCATCCTGACCTGTTCAACATCCTGCTGCAGGTGATGGACAACGGCAAGCTGACCGATCACCACGGCAAGACGGTGGATTTCCGCAATGTCGTGCTGATCATGACCACCAATGCCGGGGCCGCCGACATGGCGCGCGAAGGCATCGGCTTTGGCGATATCAGCAAGGAAGACGCGTCGGACGAGGCGGTGAAGAAGATGTTCACCCCCGAATTCCGCAACCGCCTCGATGCGATCGTGCCGTTCGGCTATCTGGGTACCGAAGTCGTGGCGCGTGTGGTCGACAAGTTCATCCTCCAGCTGGAACTGCAGCTGGCCGAACAGAACGTCCACATCCGCCTCGACCAGGAAGCCCGCGACTGGCTTTGCGAGCGTGGCTATGACCGGCTCTATGGTGCCCGCCCGATGGCGCGGCTCATCCAGGAGAAGATCAAGCAGCCGCTGGCCGAGGAACTGCTGTTCGGCAAACTGGTACAGGGCGGCGAGGTCAACGTGCATCTGAAGGATGGCACGATGGCGTTCGAGATCGTGCCCGCACCGCCCAAGGCACCCAAGCCCAGAAAGCCGCGCTTGGCCAAGAAGGCCAGCGATACCAAGGCGGATTGAGTAAATGGCCCGGCTGATACAGCATCAGCCGGGCCTTTTTCTTTGGGTTTGATCTAGAGACCCCCTCCCGTTTGTCCCGAGCCCTTCGACTGGCTGGCAAGCCAGCCGCTCAGGGTAAACTCAAGTCGAGGGACGCATGCGCGACCGTGGCACATACGTCCCTCGACTTCGCTCGGGAACTCGGAAAGGTTTGGGCGGAATTCACAAGGCACATTCGCAAATGAACACCTTCACCCGCACCTTCACGGCCGAGCCTCAGCACATCGACGAGCTTGGCCATGTCAACAATGCCGTCTGGGTGCAGTGGCTGCAGGACCTGTCTGTCGCGCATTGGCAGGCGGCTGCCGATCCGGCGCATGTGAACGCGTATTTCTGGGTGATCGTGCGGCACGAGATCGATTATCGCGGCAATATCGGCCTTGGCGCGCAGGCGGTAGGCCGCACTTGGGTGCCCGGAACGCCCAAGGGTGCGCGCTTTGCCCGCCATGCGGTGTTTGCAGATGCAAGCGGCAAGGACATCGTCACCGCTGTTTCAACCTGGGCCATGCTGGACAAGGTGACCGGACGTCCGGCACGGGTGACGCCTCAGATCGTCGCCGCGTTTCAACCACAGCGTGACGACTAACCTTACAGGTTTCCGTAGCGGCGGCGGGGCCGATGCGGGCGCTGGCGGTTGTTTTGCGGGCTTTGCATCCCCACATAGGTCCGTAATGGCCATTACGGGGTGGCTATTTTGTGACGAATCTGTTAAGCACCCGCTATCGGCGCTGCATTGCAGCACTGATCCGGTGTCCCTCTTTCGGCACATGTTCAAGGAGACTTCGTTCGGACGGCAGGATCGCAGGTTCGAAAAGACTCCTTCTTCCCCTGAATTGAGAAAGGTTTTTGAATGGCCGCCAAAGCGCTGTCTTTTGATGTAGGCGATTATGTGGTGTACCCCAAGCACGGTGTCGGCCGTGTGGTGGAGCTTCAGAAGGAAGAAATAGCCGGCATGCAGCTTGAGCTGTACGTGCTGCGCTTCGAAAAGGAACGGATGACCCTGCGCGTTCCGGTCAACAAGGTCGAAAGCATCGGCATGCGCAAGCTGTCGTCTGACAAGACGCTGCGCGAAGCCATGGAAACGCTGAAGAGCAAGCCCAAGGTCAAGCGCACCATGTGGTCGCGCCGTGCCCAGGAATATGAAGCGAAGATCAATTCGGGCGACCTGGTGTCGATCGCAGAAGTGACCCGCGACCTGTTCCGCCCGGATGACCAGCCCGAACAGAGCTATTCCGAACGGCAGATTTTCGAGGCGGCCTCCAGCCGTCTGGCGCGGGAACTCGCCGCGATGGAAAAGACCGACGAACCGGCCGCATTGAAGAAGATCCTCGAGATCCTCAATGAGGCCGCTCCGCAATATTACGAAGTTGCCGAATAAGCAGCTTTGGTCGCCGCAAGGCTGACATTACAAAACCCCGGATCAGCGCAAGGCCGATCCGGGGTTTTGTGTTGACGGCACACAGAGGCGGCTGCACCGGAGTGATCACCTAGTGTGTAAGTGAATGTCCTGAACTTGGTGATCGTCATTCCCGCGAACGCGGGAATCCCGCTATTTTGGCAGTTGTAACGCAAAAGCGGGACCCCCGCCTTCGCGGGGGTGACGATCTTATGTGGCAAAAAATGTCGCGAGTACCCCGTAAAACGTCAATTGCAGGCTGCACGTGAATGCGGCAGGATATCGGCGTCCAAAGAAGGTGCCAGCGTGACCAGCCAGATATGGCCGCCGATTGATCATCGCCCGGGGGTCACCTTACCGGCGCTCTTGTTCTGGGCGGCGGTGCTGTCGACGCTGCCGATCCTGTGGATGAACGTCCTGCCCGCCTTTGGTCGTAATCCGCAGTCGGTGCATGCCGACCATTCCTTGTGGATCGTGCTGCACGCCCTGACCGGCCTTATCACGCTGGCATCGGGATTTCTGGCCCTGTGGATGGGCTGGACGCGGCAGGGTTTTGGCTGGCACCGCCACACCGGCTGCACGTACGTCGGCGCTGGCATGACCATGGCGTTTGTCGCGCTGTTCCTGGCGATCAGCGACCCGCATCGAAGCCCGGCCGATGGCGCGGCCACCGGCACGCTGGCTGTCGCGTGGCTAATTGCGACCAGCATGGGCTGGCGGCGCGGCAGCCAGAAGATGTGGGCATCGCACCAGAACTGGATGATCCGGTCGATGGTGCTGACCTGGACCTTCGTGTTCTGCCGCCTTGCCCGGCAGGTCGAGGACTTCGACAGCGTGGCCCCGGCGTTCGGCATCTGGCTGTTCTGGCTCGGCCCATTGCTGCTCGCCGAAATTGGCCTGCGGCTCTGGCGCCGACGGCCAGCTTCGGCCTAGCTCTTGTAGAGCCCGTCCAGCTGCGTCTGATAGCGCCCGCGGATCACGTGACGGCGGATTTTCATCGAAGGCGTCATCTCGCCATTTTCGATGGCGAACGGCTCATCGGCGAAGGTGAACTGGCGGACCTTTTCGATCACCGACAGGTCGGCGTTGACCCGATCGATCGCCGCGCGGACGGCGGATTTGAACGCGGGATTGGCCTGCAGCGCCTTGAAGTCCAGCTTCATGCCCTGCGCCGATGCCCATTCTGCCGCCCATTCCGGATCGGGCACGACCAGCCCGACCAGATACGGCCGCCGGTCGCCCATCACCATCGCCTGGTGGATTTCCGGCTGCAGCGTCAGCATGCCTTCTACCTTTTGCGGAGAGACATTGTCGCCCTTGTCGTTGACGATCAGGTCCTTCTTGCGATCGGTGATCGCGATGCGCCCTGCCGCATCGATGTTGCCGATGTCACCGGTATGCAGCCAACCGTCGATCAGTACGCGCGCGGTCTCTTCGGGGTTCTGCCAGTATCCGTGCATCACCAGCTCACCGCGCACCAGGATTTCGCCGTCCTCGGCGATGCGCACCTCAGTATCGGCCAGCGGCGGGCCGACGGTGTCCATCTTGATGCCGACAGACGGCCGGTTGCACGCGATGATCGGAGCGGCCTCGGTCTGGCCATAGCCCTGCAGCAATGTGATGCCGAGCGCGTGGAAGAACACGCCGATTTCCGGATTGAGCGGCGCACCGCCGGAGACCATCGCCTTCACCCGCCCGCCAAAGCGCGCCTGAATCTTGGGGCGCAGGCTCTTTGACAGGATGAAGTCCATCGGCTTGTCGATCAGCCCGGCGCGTCCGGCAAGCTGCTTTTCGCCCAAAGTCATCGCGCGCTCGAACAGGAAGTTGGCGACTTTGCCCTGCTTCTGAATCTGCTTGAGGATGCGCGCGCGCAGCACTTCGAACAGCCGCGGCACCACGACCATCATCGTCGGGCGCACTTCCTCGATATTGCTCGCGAGCTTCTCCAGGCCTTCGGAGTAATAGATCTGCGCACCCAGGCCGATCGGGAAGAATTGACCCGCGCTGTGCTCATAAGCGTGGCTGAGCGGCAGGAAGGACAGGAACACCTCGTCCTCCCAGCCGAAATCTTCTGCGATCACGCGGGTCGGGCCTGCGACGTTGTGCAGGATGGCGCCGTGGTGCTGCATCACCCCGCGCGGTGCGCCGCCGGTGCCACTGGTGTAGATGATGCAGGCGGTGTCGTTGCGCGTCAGCGTCGCTGCATCGGCGCGGACCTGCGCCATCAGCTCTGCCTGGCGTCCAGCATCGCCAGTGACCAGATCGGACCAGTTGTGCGAGCGGAAGCGGCTGGCCTGGCCCACCTTCATCGCTTCCATGCCGATGACGTGCCAGGCATTGCCCGCGCGCAGCACCGCAGGCAGCAGCGTCTTGGCGAGCTTTGCATTCGACACGATCACCGCGCGCGCGCCGGAGTTGTCCAGAATGTGCTGGTGATCACGCTCGGTGTTGGTTGTGTAGGTGGGCACGGTAATGCAGCCAGCAGCCATGATCGCAAGATCGGCGATGCACCATTCCGGGCGGTTTTCGCTGACCAGCATCACCCGGTCGCCGCGCGCAAGCCCCATCTCCTTAAGCGCATGCGCAAGCTCAGCCACCTGGCCTGCCGCCTCGCTCCAGCTGATGGAGACCCACGCGCCGCCTCTTTTGGCCCACAGAAAAGGCTTGCTGCCAAGCTCGTCGGCACGGGTGAAGAACAGGTTCACCAGATTGTCGAACTGGGCAAACTGGGCGAGGGAGGTGTTGGCGATCACCGGGTTCAGGCTCCTGATTGCGCCGCGTTTCAAACACGGTCGTTGGGTGGCGGGTCTAGCGGTGTTTTGATGCCGGTGCAAACGCAAGTCGGCGCGTTTTACAGCCGCAAAGCGCGGCCCGCCTTGCCCAGAGCAGCCTTGTCCTCGGCATCGAGTCCAAGCTTGAGGCCCAGCCAGACGAGGGGAAAGAACAGCGCGAACTGGCAGGCAGCGCGCGCGACGATGGGCAGATCGCCCAGCATTTCCCCGGCAAGCCACAATAGCCCCAGCCCGGCTATGCCGCAGGCAAGCGCGCGCAGGAAATGCCGGTCGAACGGCCCCAGACGCTCGCTCACCCACAATTCTATCACCGCCGACCAGCTCGATACGATTACGCCCGCGCTGACCGCCAGCGCCATGCCCATCGCGCCCACGGTCGGCACGGCAAGCCACCCGACCAACGCGGCAATGGACAGCCCGGCGATGGAGTTGGCAAGCGGCAGAATGCGGTGGCCGGTCATCTCGACGATCGGCGTTGCCGCGCCCAGGATAGTCTCGCCCGCGCGGCCGACCAGCAGCACGATCAGCACCGGCAGGGCGGCGGCGGCCTCGGGCGAGAACAGGAGTAATAGCGCATCGCCGCCTGCGATCATCACGCCGGTCAGCGGCAGCACGATGATCGCGGCCAGCCGGTTGGCAAAGCGGTACAGCGGCGCGATCTCCGCCGGGTCCGCCGCCTTTTGTGCCGCGCTCAAGGGAGCGAGCACATACAGGAAGGTCTGGCGCACGATCAGCGGCACCGATGCGATCTTGCGCGCGATGCCGAACAGCCCGGCTGCGACTGCCCCGCCACCGCCACTGAGCGCGAGCCCCAGCAGCACCGGCGGCAGATCGTTGAACGCGCGCCGGGCAAGGTTAGGTGGCATGGTCGCCAGACCGCTCTTCAGCGTTTCGCGGCGCAAGGGACGCGGCATTGGAGCGCGCCACAGCAACGCCAGGTCATAATAGCGCCCCAGCAGCCGCATCGACAGCCACGCCGTCACGCCCAGCGAGACGATATGCGCAATGAACAGCCCGAACAGCCGTACGCCCAGCGCATACAAGGCGACGGCGACGATCAGCCGCGCGATCTGCTCCCAGAAAATCCGCAGGCGAATCTCGGGGCCGAAGGCGCGCTTGGCGCGTGCAGCAGCGGTCGCGATTTCCAGCGCAACCGTCAGCGGCAGTGCCCACACGAACAGCGCGATCATCTGCGGCAGCGCTGCGCGCATCGCCGGTTCCACCGCGAACGCAGGCGCGATCCAGGGGGCTGCCAGCGATATGGCCAGCGCCAGCAGCGCGGACGGAATGACCGTCACCAGCAAGGCATAGCGCACCGCTCCATGCTCCGCCTCTAGCGACGATGCGGCAGGGACTGCGCGCTGCAGCCCCTGCGCCAGCGACAAAGTGGTCAGCGTGGAGAGCAGGTTCACCGCCGCCCATAGCACGATGTATGTGCCGTAGGTGGCGAGCCCGAACATCCAGACGAAGGCTGGCTGGGTGACGATCTCGATCACTGCGCCCATGCGCGCGAGGCCCGAGAGCATGGCCCCGCTGGCGACATCGGCGCGGGTTACCGCCGGGGTGGCCCCACCATCTGCGCCGGGGTCGGTCGGCTGCGCCAAGGTTATTCCTCGGTGCGGATGAGCACGGTTTCCCCGACCATCAGGAACAGCAGGAACGGCGACCATGCGGCCAAAATTGGCGGATAGGCCCCAAGGTTGCCCATCGCCAGCGCGAAATTATCCGCCACGAAATAGGCAAAGCCCAGTGCCATGCCGATCACCGCGCGCAGGAACAACTGCCCCGAGCGCGCAAGACCGAACGCGGCGACCGCGCCCAGCAGCGGCATCAGCAGCGCCGAGAGCGGGCCAGACAATTTGTGCCACAGGTTGGATTCGAGCGAGGCCGTGGGTCGCCCGGCGGCCTTCAGTTCCTTGATCGCCGCCCATAACTGCAGGAAGGTCATGCCCTCGGGGTTCACCTTGCTGAGCGTGAACTGGTCAGGCTGCACGCCGCCTGCCGTGGTGATATCGCCCAGGGCCTGCTTCTTGCCGGTGGCGACATCGAACTGCGTGGCACCGGTCAGCTTCCAGCCGCTGCCGGTATAGGTGCCCTCGGTCGCGGTGACGATGCGCGCTAGCCCGCCTTCCTTGTCACGCGCATAGACGGCAATTCCGGTCAGCCGAGTGGCAGCGCCTGAGCCCTCCACCGTATCGGCCTGGATGATATTGTCGCCATCGCGCACCCAGATGTTGGCCTTGACGTTGGAATCGCGCGGGATCGGGCCGAACTCGGCCTGCTCCCAGGCGCTCAGCGTCGCGGTCGCACGGCTCAAGATGCGTTCGGAAAACAAGAAGGTGATGGCCGACACGCCCAGGGCCGCGATCAGCAGCGGGGCGAGCACCTGATGTGCCGACAGGCCCGATGCCTTCATCGCCACCACTTCGCTGTTCTGGTTGAGCGTCGCCAGCGTGACGATGGTGGCGAGCAGTACCGAAAACGGCAGCACAAGATCGATGATCTGCGGCGCGCGCAAGCTGATATAGGTCAGCAATTGCGCCTGGCCGTTGCCGGGCACGGCCAGGATCTTGCCGCTCTGGCCCAGCAGATCGAGCGATTGCAGCACGATGAACAGCAAAGCTGCCACCGCCAGGATGCTGGTGAGGAATTTGCGCACCATGTAGAAAGCGACGGTCCGCGACGGGAAGAATTCTAGCTGCATGTGCCGGCCTTATTCCTGGAAGGACCGCTTGCGGCCGAAACTGAACAAGCCTTTGATCGCAGTGCCCGATTTGGCGAACATCTTTTCCAGCCCGCCGATCGGCTGACCGCCGGGCACGAAGGCGACCTGGTAGTACATCCACCCGATCAACGCCGAGAACAGCGCGAACGGCAGCCACAGGGCGATGATCGGATCGACCAGCCCCAACGCGCCCACATCTTCGCCATACTCGTTGATCTTGTGGTACGTCACGATCATCACGATCGACAGGAACACGCCCAGCGCCGATGTCGAGCGTTTGGGCGGAATGGCCAGCGCCAGCGCGAGCAGCGGCATCAGCATCATCATCACCACCTCGACCATGCGGAAGTGGAAATTGGCGCGGCTCTGGTCGCGTAGTTCCTTGGGGATGTTGGCATCGCCGCCGATGCGCACCAGCTCGGGGATGGTGTATTCCCGGTCCTTGCCGCCGCCGCGCCGCCGGAAGGATTCGATCTTGGGCAGGTCGATCGGCAGATCATGGTTGGAAAAGGTGAGCACGCGCGGCGTCCCGTAGCTCGGCGCATCGTGGATCAGCGTGCCGTTGGTCAGCCGCAGGATGATGGTGTTGGCATCGTCGGTGGCCAGGAACTTGCCCTGCTCGGCGCTCACCGACAGCGAGGTGCCGGACTTGGCCTCTGCGCGCACGAAAATGCCGTAAAGCTCGCGCCCGCCGTCGCGGCTCTGCTCGATCCGCATCGTCATCCGGTCGCCCAGTTGCGTGAATTCGCCGACCTTGATCGAAGCGCCCAGCGCGCCGGAGCGCAGCTCGAAGCCCAGCTCTTCATAGGCATAGCGCGCCTTGGGCTGGATATAGCCGACCAGCGCCAGATTGACGAGCATCAGGCCGACCGCGAACATGTACGGCACGCGCAGCAGCCTAGTGTAGCTGAGGCCGACGGCGCGGAACACGTCGAGCTCGGACGACATGGCGAGCTTGCGGAAGGCGAGCAGGATGCCCAGCAGCAGGCCGATGGGGATGCCCAGCGACAGATATTCGGGGATCAGGTTGGCGAGCATGCGCCACACCACGCTGACCGGACCGCCTTCGGCCGCGACGAAATCGAACAATCGCAGCATCTTGTCCAGCACCAGCAGCATGGCCGCGATGACCAGCGTGCCGACCAGCGGAAAGAAGACGAGACGGGCGATATAAGCGTCTGTGGCGGTTAGCAATTTCAACTTATTGTCGCCCTGTCACCATGATTTGGCCGCAAACGGTTTCCATAAGCAGACGGGTAAAGGGGGCTCATCGGCCATTCCGCGCCACCTGGAGCGGACCGGCTATAGCTTCTGGGATTGATTACGTCATGTTCAAAATTGCGGCAAAATCACTGGCCATCGCGGCTGCAGGCACTCTCGCCTTTGCAGTGTCCGTGCCCGTGGTCAGCGCGCAGCGACAGGAAATCTCCAACGACATGCGCAAATGCGCCGCGGGGGCCTCTGGTCCTGCGGTGCATGTCGAGGTCAGCGGGTTCAAGGCCGCGACCGGCCGGGTGCGCGTGCAGGCCTATCCTGCCACCAAGGGCAGCTGGCTGGAAAAGGGCGCGTGGATCAACCGCATCGATGCCGCCGTCGCACCGCGCGGCGGCAAGATGGCGTTCTGCGTCCCCCTGCCGGATGAGGGCGCCTATGGCATCGCCGTGCGGCATGATGTTGATGGCAGCGGCAAATCCGGCTGGAACGATGGCGGCGGTTTCTCCAACAACCCTTCGCTTTCGCTGCTCAGCCTCAAGCCCCCTGCGGGCAAGACCGCTATCCGGGTCGGTTCCGGCGTAACGCGCATCCAGGTGGTCCTCAACTACCGCCAGGGCATGTCGATCAAGCCGATAGGATAACGTGAATGACCCTCGTTGCGCTCATCTCCAATCCGCGTTCCACCGGCAACAAGGCGCTGTTGCCGGCGGTGCGCGATTATTGCGCGCGTAACCCGGACATTTTCCATTACGAAGTCGAGGAAGTGCACCAGATCGCCGATGCCTTGCGCGCGATCGCGCTGGTCAAGCCCAAGGTGCTGGTCATCAACGGCGGTGACGGCACGGTGCAGGCGACGCTGACCGAGCTGTACCATGGCAGCCATTTCGGCAAGAACCCGCCGCCGGTCGCGGTGCTGCCCAACGGCAAGACCAACCTGATCGCGCTCGATCTGGGCGCAAGCGGCAAGCCGCTGGCCACGCTGGACCGCATCGTCACCATCGCCCGCGATGATCTGGACAGCCACATCGTGGTGCGCCAGCTGATCGCCTTGTCCGATGGCGAGGATGGCCGTCCGGTGCTGGGCATGTTCATGGGCGGGGCCGGGCTTGCCGAGATCATCCTGTACTGCCGCCAGAAGATTTATCCTTTGGGCCTGCCCAACACGGTCAGCCACCTGATCGCGGCGATCGCCGGGCTGTTCACCATGCTGTTCGGCCTCACCGCCAAGTTCCTGCCGATCACCCGTTCGGCACTGCGCATTTCGTATTTCCAGAAAGGCGAGCTCAACGGCAGCTTCTTCGTGGTGATGGTGACCACGCTGGAAAAACTGTTGCTTGGCAGCAAGGCGGAAAGCGGGGGATCGCCCACCGGGCATCTGAAATTCATCGCGGTGGAACACAACCGAGCAGGGCTGACCACGATGCTGCTCGACACGCTGATGGGCCGCTTCGGCACCCGGCGCGGACATGGCGTGCATCTGGCGCGCGAAGACATGATCCGCATCGACAGCGACCGCAGCCGCAGCCGCGTCGTGCTCGATGGGGAAATCTTCGAGGCCAGTGCAGGCAAGCCGATCATCCTGCGCTCGACCGACCCGGTACCGTTCCTGCGCCTGGCGGCTTGATGCCTGGATATCCGCCTCTCCCTTGATGGGAGAGGCAGCGAGACTTGGCGACGAAGGAGCCTAGTCGCAGCGGTGAGGGTGATGGTGCGGTTGTGTAAATGGGTTCGCTTTGGCACCTGTCGCTGAATCCCGAGAAATCACCCCCACCCAACCCTCCCCCATCGAGGGGGAGGGCTTAGCTGGCACTTCGCAAATGGCCCAATCACTCCAATCCCTCATCGCCGCCGAGGCGCTGCAACCCGTCGATCCACGCGTCAGCGCCTTTGCTGCCGAGCTCGCCCAACCGTTCGGTGATACCGCCCGCGCGGTGATCTTCTACGGATCGTGCCTGCGTGAGGCGCAACTTGATGGGCTGATGCTCGATTTCTACGTGATCGTGTCGGACTACGCCGCGGCCTATCGCGCAGTGGGCAAGGGCGGCTGGATGGCCCGCGCCAACGCGCTGATCCCGCCCAATGTTTTCCCCGCCGCGCACGACAACCTTGCCGCCAAATACGCGGTGCTGTCCGAGGCCGACCTCGCCCGTGCCTGCTCCATGCAGGCAGGCGACGTATCGGTCTGGGCGCGGTTTTCGCAGCCGGTGCGGCTGGTGTGGAGTGCGGACGATGCAGCGCGCGATAGTGTCGTCGATGCGCTGGCCGACGCTGTGGTCACTTTGTTTCATCACAGCCTGTCGATGATGGGTCATGAAGCGGTCACAACCACCCATCTTGATCTTTGGCGGCGCGGCTATGCATTGACATATGGCGCCGAGCTGCGCGCCGAGCGCAATACCCGGTCGGGCAGTATCGTCGATAGCGATCCGGATCGCTATCAAAGGGTCGGGAATGCCGCGCTGGCACGGATTGCCGACACGATGGGCGTTGGTCCTGCCGGAGAGGTTCCGCTGTTGGTCAGCAACCCGGATATGGAGCGACGCTGGAAACGCCTGCGCCGTCGCGGCAAGACGCTCACCGTGTTGCGCCTCGCCAAGGCCAGCTTCACCTTTGCCGGTGGCATCGATTACCTCGCGTGGAAAATCAACCGCCATGCCGGCACGCAGATCGCGATCAAGCCCTGGCAGCGCAAATGGCCGCTCGTCGCGGCGGTGTTCCTTGTGCCCAAGTTGCTACGCAGCGGCGCCGTGAAGTAAACAGTTGCTCCCCTCCCTTTGAGGGAGGGGAGCCAAGAATCGGCGCGTCTCAGCCTGTGCCCAAAAACGTCGCGCAGGCCCACCCCAAACGCCTCTCCCTTGATGGGAGAGGCAGTGAGACTTGGCAGCTTGCTGCCTAGTCGCAGCGGTGAGGGTGATGGTGCGGCTGGATGCTGACGGAGCGATGTCTCACCTTTCGCTCAATCCGGAGCGCTCACCCCCACCCAACCCTCCCCCATAAGGCCTGTCCTGAGCGCCTGCCCTGGCGGGCAGTCGAAGGGGGGAGGGCTTTTGCAGCACTCCCGCAGGCGGGAGGGGAGAGTATCGCGCCGCTATCATCACCCTTGATTTTCCAACCCAAAACCGCCATCTCCCTAATCGGAACGATTCACTCCGATTAGCCGGGTCACAGCCAATGCGCATGTCCAGTCTTGCCGATTACGCCGTGGTGCTGATGAGCGCTGCTGCGCGCCACTGCGGCGGCATTCGCTGCAACGCGCGGGCGCTCGCGACCGAGACCGGCCTGCCGCTGCCCACCGCGCAAAAGCTGGTGAGCAAGCTGTCTGCCGCGGGCCTTATCGAATCGGTGCGCGGCGCAGGCGGCGGCTTTCGCCTGTCGCGCCCGCCCGCTGCGATCACGCTGGCCGATATCGTCGAGGCGGTCGATGGGCCGATCGAGATCACCGTGTGTGCAGGCGATCATGTCAGCGATTGCGCCATGGAAGGCAGCTGCCACGTCCGCCCGCACTGGCAGATCGTCAACCGCACCATACGCACCGCGCTCGCAGGCGTAACGCTTGCCAGCCTGGGCCAACATATTCCAACGTCTCTCGGCCTCGACCCCGCCCGGCCAGAACACAAGCTTGATCTTAAAAGGACCGTCTCTTGACCGACGACAGCAACCCTGCAGACACTGCAGCCGACACCAGGCCGCGCGATGCTGACGCATGGGCGGCGGCGGAGAAGGCGAGCACCTATGAATGGGGCTTTTCCTCTGCCATCGAGCAGGAAATGGCGCCCAAGGGGCTGACCGAAGATACCGTGCGCTATATCAGCGCCAAGAAGAACGAGCCCGAATGGATGCTCGACTGGCGGCTGAAGGCGTTCCGCATATGGCAGACGCTGGAGACGCCCGATTGGGCCAAGCTCAACATACCGCCGATCGATTACCAGGACGCCTATTATTACGCCGAGCCCAAGGCCAAGCCCAAATTGGGCTCGCTGGACGAGGTCGATCCGGAAATCCTGGAAGTCTACAAGAAGCTCGGCATCCCGATCGAGGAGCAGAAGGTCCTCGCCAATGTCGAGGGTGCACGCCGGGTTGCGGTCGATGCGGTGTTCGACAGCGTGTCTGTCGCCACCACCTTCCGCGAGGAGCTGCTGCGCGCGGGCGTGATCTTCCTGTCGATCAGCGAGGCGATCCGGGAATATCCGGAATTGGTCAAGAAGTGGCTGGGCCGCATCGTGCCGGTGCGCGACAACTATTTCGCCTGCCTCAATTGCGCGGTCTTTTCCGATGGCACCTTCGTCTACATCCCCGAAGGTGTGCGCTGCCCGATGGAGCTGTCGACGTATTTCCGCATCAACGCGGAGAACACCGGCCAGTTCGAACGCACCCTGATCATCGCCGAAAAGGGCAGCTATGTAAGCTACCTGGAAGGCTGCACCGCGCCGATGCGCGATGAGAATCAGCTGCATGCCGCCGTGGTCGAACTGGTCGCGATGGACGATGCCGAGATCAAGTATTCGACCGTGCAGAATTGGTACCCCGGCGACGCCGAGGGCATGGGCGGCATCTACAATTTCGTCACCAAGCGCGGCCTGGCGCAGGGCGCGCGCTCCAAGATCAGCTGGACGCAGGTCGAGACCGGCTCTGCTGTGACGTGGAAATACCCTTCGTGCGTCTTGAATGGCGAGGACAGCGTGGGCGAGTTCTACTCGGTGGCCGTCACCAACAATTACCAGCAGGCCGATACCGGCACCAAGATGATCCACAACGGCAAGGGCTCGCGCTCGACCATCGTGTCGAAGGGCATCAGCGCGGGGCGCAGCAACAACACCTATCGCGGGCTGGTGCGCGTTGCCCCCGGCGCGGAGGGCGTGCGCAACTTCACCCAGTGCGACAGCCTGCTGCTCGGCGACCAGTGCGGCGCGCACACGGTGCCGTATATCGAGGTGCGCAATCCATCCGCGCAGATCGAGCATGAAGCGACGACCAGCAAGATCAGCGACGATCAATTGTTCTACGCGATGCAGCGCGGGCTGAGCGCGGAGGACGCGGTGGCGCTGATCGTCAACGGCTTCGCGCGCGAAGTGCTCAAGCAGCTGCCGATGGAATTCGCGGTGGAAGCGCAGAAGCTGCTGGGGATTTCGCTTGAGGGGAGCGTGGGGTGACAATTATTCTCGATATCGATGAAGAACCTCAGCATTGGCTTATCGGACAGCAGCCATTTCTCAGATCGCCTCGTGATCGCCATCCAGCGAGTAGGTTCACTCCCGGGGATCGAACCGATCAAAGTGTTCAGCAGGAAGGTTTTGAAAACCTCCTGCGTTACCTAAGCTCGATCTCGCCAGATGGTCGGGTTCCGGTTTATACCCGATGGAAAGGGGAGCTTCTTCGCCTTGATTTGAAGCGGGTTAGGCATGCTTTGCAGCGCGGAGTTATCGATCCTCCTCAGGACAATGATGACCTCGGCTACGTCACTCACATTTCGCTGCGGGGGAATGAACGATGAACAAGCTCGCAGTCATTGTAGTAGCACCGTTATCTTTGGTTTGCGCCTGTAGTAATGACGAAGATCGCCGTCGCGAGGCCGACGCGGAACTAATTTTAGAAGCGGAGGATGAAATTCGAAAATCCACGCTTGATCCTGAAGCAGTTAAATTTAGAAACCAGAGAGTTACAATTTACGCAGCCGAAGGCAAAGGTGTTCGCAGGGTGGTATGTGGAGAGTACAACGGAAAGAATGCATACGGTGCTTATGTCGGATTTACAGAATTTCAGTATGATACAGTCAGTGAAGAGCTGACCGTACCCGAAGAAGGTTCCCTCGCATGCATGTGACCGCAATGCTCCAAATCAACAACCTCCACGCCACCATCGGTGGCACCGAAATTCTCAAGGGCCTCTCGCTCACCATCAATGCGGGTGAGATCCACGCCATCATGGGGCCGAATGGTGCGGGCAAGTCGACGCTCGCCTATACGCTGGGCGGACGGCCCGGGTATGAGGTGACCGAGGGTTCCGCTACCTTTGACGGGCAGGACCTGCTCGCCCTCGAACCGCATGAGCGCGCCGCTGCTGGCCTATTCCTGGGCTTCCAGTATCCGGTGGAAATCCCCGGCGTCTCCAACCTGCAATTCCTGCGCGAGAGCCTCAATTCGCAGCGCCGCGCGCGCGGCGAAGAGCCGCTTTCCGGCGCGGAGTTCATCCGGCTGGCCAAGGAGAAGGCAGGCCTGCTCAAGATGGACATGGACATGCTCAAGCGGCCGGTGAATGTCGGCTTTTCGGGCGGTGAAAAGAAGCGCAACGAGATGGTGCAGATGGGGATCATCGACCCCAAGCTCGCGCTGCTCGACGAGACCGACAGCGGCCTCGACATCGACGCGCTGCGCATCGTGGGTGAGGGCATCAACACGATCATGCGCAAGCCCGATCGTGCGGTGCTGCTGATCACGCATTACCAGCGGCTGCTCGATCTGGTGAAGCCTGACTTCGTGCATGTGCTCGCTGGCGGACGCATCGTGCGCAGCGGCGGCGCGGAGCTGGCGCTGGAGCTGGAAGAGCAGGGTTACGAGGCTGTGGCGTGATGATCGCTGCGGTCCGCCAAACCTTCCCCCTTGAGGGGGAAGGATACGCAGCCTTGGCGACGCAGTCGCCTAGGCGCAGTTGGATGAGGGGGGCTGCGCGAACGGCGGCGGTTGCTTTGCAGCCGCTTCACCCTCACCCAGCTTCGCCTAAATTCGCTGCGCTCACTAAGGCTTCGCAACCCTCTCCCTGCACGGGAGAGGGGTTATGAGCGCGACTATCCACCCCCTCCCCACCCGCAAGGACGAAGCGTGGCGCTATGCCGATCTCGATGCGCTCGCGCGCGTCTGGGGCGAAGTGCCGCAGGGGCCGGAGCGGATCGTCGTGGCGGCCGGGGAAACCTTAGCCAAGCAGATCGTGCTGCCCGTCGCCATGTCGGGCGTGTCGATTACCGACCTCGACGTCGTGATCGAAGCGGGCGCGACCTTCACGCTGCATCTGCTCGCGACCGATGCCGATTATGGCCGGATGAGCGTCAACGTGCTGCTGCACGAAGGCGCGCATTTCGAGATGGGTGGGGCGATCCTGGGCAACGGCGACCAGACGCTGGAAATCGTTACCAGCGTGAACCACGCGCACCCCAATGCGACCAGCAACCAGGTGGTGCGCAGCGTGCTGGCGGGCCATGCGACCGGATCGTTCCTGGGCAAGGTCGCCGTGGCGCGGCATGCGCAGAAGACGGATGCGTCGCAATCGGTCAAGGCCATGCTGCTGGATCGCACCGCGACCGCCAACGCCAAGCCCGAGCTGGAAATCTACGCCGACGACGTCAAGTGCGCGCACGGGGCGACCGTGGGTGAGCTGGACAAGGCGGCATTGTTCTACATGGCCGCGCGCGGGCTGCCGCCGCAGCTGGCGCGCAAGCTGATGCTGCAGGCGTTTATCGCCGATGCCTTCGTTTCGCTTCAGGATGATGTGGCGCGTGAGACGATCGAGGCGCGCGCGCTCGCTGCGCTGGAGGGGCTGGCGTGATGGTGTCGGGGCTCGCCATCTATTCCCCCTCCCCCCTTGCGGGGGAGGGCCGGGGAGAGGGGGTCGGGCGTGTCGGCTCGATGCCGACGCACGCGATCAGCGGTTGCGCTCACCCTCTCCCAGCTCCGACTAGGCAGCGCGCTGCCAAGTCTGCGCAACCCTCTCCCGTCAAGGGAGAGGGAGTATGAGCGTCATCGCCCCGCCCCGCCTGCTCAACCACCGCGCCGACTTCCCCGGGCTCGTCACCGCGTCCGGCGCGCCGTGGCACTACCTTGATTCCGCCGCGACTGCGCAGAAGCCGACCCAAGTCATCGATGCCATAGCGCGCGCTTATGGCCCGGATTACGCGACCGTGCATCGCGGCGTCTATGCACGGTCGGCGGACATGACGCGGGCGTATGAAGAGGCGCGGCGCAAGGCGGCGGCGTTTATCGGCGGCCGCGAGGACGAGACCGTGTTCGTGCGCGGTGCGACCGAGGGGATCAATCTGGTCGCGCATAGCTGGGGCATGGCGAACCTGAAGCCCGGTGACCGCATCATGCTGAGCCAGCTGGAGCATCACAGCAACATCGTGCCGTGGCAGCTGGTAGCAGAGCGTACCGGGGCGCACATCGATGTCGCGCCGTTGACCGAGGACGGTCAGATCGACCTGGATGCGCTGGGAGCGATGCTGACCGAGCGGCACAAGATGGTCTCGCTCGCGCATGTTTCCAACGTGCTGGGCAGCATGCTCGATGCCAGGCGCGCGGCGGACCTTGCGCATGGGGTCGGCGCGGTGATGCTGCTCGATGGCTGCCAGGCGGTGCCGCGTTTGCCGGTGGACGTCGCCGCGCTGGGTTGCGATTTTTACGTGTACAGCGCGCACAAGCTGTATGGCCCGACCGGCATCGGCGTGCTGTGGGGCAGGGCAGATCTGCTCGATGCGATGCCGCCGTGGCAGGGCGGCGGCGCGATGATCGACCGCGTGACCTTCGCGCGCACCACTTATGCCCCGCCGCCGCAGCGGTTCGAGGCCGGCACGCCGCATATCGCAGGCGCAGTCGGGCTGGCTGCGGCGATCGATTATGTGGAAAACATCGGCGTTGCGGCGATCCACGCGCACGAAAGCGCATTGGTGGCACAGGCGCATGTGGCGCTGGCCGGGATCAATGCGATCCGGGTCTTCGGGCCCAAGGACAGCGCCGGCATCCTGTCGTTCGAGATGCAGGGGGTGCATCCGCACGACATCGGCACCATATTGGACGAGTCGAACGTGGCGATCCGCGCCGGTCACCATTGCGCACAGCCGCTGATGGATCATCTGGGCGTACCGGCCACCGCACGGGCCAGCTTTGGCGTTTACAGCACGATGGACGATGTCGAGGCGCTGGTGCGCGGGCTCGACCGGGTCCGCAGGATTTTCGGGTGATGGCGATGGAAGACGAGACGGGAAAGATCATGGCGGATGAGGTCGATGCGGTGGAAAAGCCACCCAAGGCGCGGGTCGATATGGCCATCGACACGAGTGGGCCGGAAAGCGCGGGCGAGCGCTATCGCCGCAAGCGCGATTACCTGGCCGGTTTCCTTGCCGAAAATCCGCCCGAAGTGGTGCCCGATCAGCCGGGCGGAGAAGTCTATGAAGCGATCATCGACACGCTGAAGAGCATCTATGATCCGGAAATTCCGGTGAACATCTACGACCTGGGGCTGATTTACGGGGTCGAGTTGTCCGATGGCCATGCGGTGATCAGCATGACGCTGACGACGCCCAACTGCCCGGTCGCCGAATCCATGCCTGGCGAGATCGAAATGCAGGTCGGCTCCGTCCCCGGTGTCGGCCATGCCGAGGTCAATCTGGTGTGGGATCCGCCGTGGGACCCGGGCAAGATGAGTGATGAAGCCAAGCTTGAGCTGGGGATGCTCTAGAAACCTTCTCCCTTGATGGGAGAAGGATACGAAGCCTTGCCAGCTGGCTGGCTAGGCGCAGTTGGATGAGGGTGAGCGTGAATAATCGACCGTTGCCTTCACCCTCACCCAGCTTCGACTAATTCGCTGCGCTCATAAGTCTGCGCAACCCTCTCCCAACAAGGGAGAGGGAAGACAGTAGGACCAAACCGATGACGACAACCACCCGCGCCCGACCTGCCGCTCTCACGCTGACACCATCCGCCGAGGCGCGGATTGCGCATCTGATGGCGCAGGCGCCCGAGGGTGCTATCGGCGTGAAGCTCTCCACCCCGCGCAGGGGGTGTTCGGGGCTGGCATACTCGGTCGATTACGTCACCGAGGAAGTGAAGTTCGACGAGAAGATTGAGACCCCCGGCGGCGTGTTCTATGTCGATGGCGGGTCGGTTTTGTACCTGATCGGGTCGGTGATGGATTGGGTCGAGGACGATTTCACCGCAGGCTTCGTGTTCGCGAATCCGAACGCCAAGGGTAGCTGCGGTTGCGGCGAGAGCTTTACCGTCTGATCGGTCAAGGCCGCTCCCGCCGCCGCCTCATCATTCCGGGGCTATCATTCCGGGCTGATCGCGCGTTCGCCGACGATCGACAGGCCATAGCCGTCCAGCCCCACCAGGCTGTGGTGCGAATTGGTCAGCAGTTCCATATCCTGCACGCCCATTTCAGTGAGGATCTGCGCGCCGATGCCGTAATCGCGCAGTTCCTCCATGTCGGGAATGTCCTCGCCGGATTTCATGCGGATCGCCTGGCTCAAGCTGTTGATGCCATGCCGGTTGAGCAGCACGACAAGGCCTGATCCTTCCGCACCGATGATCTCCATCGCCCGTGCCAGCAGGCCGGACCGCGCGCCCGTCTCGCCGAAAATGTCGGCGAACGGGTTGAGCACATGCATGCGCACCAAAGTGGGGCGGTCGGGATCGACATGGCCCTTTTGCAGCACGATCTGCTCGGTTTTCTCGGCCTTGTTGTAGAAGACGATCGCCTTCCAGTCGCCGCCGAACTCGCTGGTGAAACGCACTTCGGCGCGCCGTTCGACCAGATGATCATGCCGCCTGCGATAGGCGATCAGATCGCGGATCGTGCCGATCTTCATGCCATGGACATGCGCAAACTCGATCAGGTCGTCGAGCCGCGCCATGGTGCCGTCATCGTTCATGATCTCGCAGATGACGCCCGAAGGATTGAGCCCGGCCAGCCGCGATACATCCACCGCAGCCTCGGTGTGTCCGGCGCGCACAAGAACGCCGCCGTCGCGCGCCATCAGCGGGAAGACGTGGCCGGGGGTGACGATTTCCTCCGGTCCCTTGGCGGCATCGATCGCCACCGTCACGGTGCGCGAGCGGTCGGCCGCGCTGATGCCGGTGGTGACGCCGGTGCGCGCCTCGATCGAGACGGTGAAGGCGGTTTCGTGCCGGGTGCCGTTGTGCCGCGACATCAGGTTGAGGCCCAGCGTCTCCACCCGGTCCTTGGTCAATGCCAGGCAGATGAGGCCGCGGCCGTGTTTTGCCATGAAATTTATGGCATCGGGCGTCGCCATCTGCGCGGGGATGATCAGATCGCCCTCGTTCTCGCGGTCCTCGTCATCGACCAGAATGTACATCCGGCCGTTGCGCGCCTCGTTGATGATCTCCTCGGCGGTGGCCATCACGCCTGCGGGGTCGCGCGACAGATAGCGCTCCAGTTTGCCCAGCGTATCGGCGGTGGGATTCCAGTCGGGCTCGCCCAGCTTGCGCAGCGAATTGGCGTGAAGACCGGCGGCGCGGGCGAGCCCGGCGCGGCTCTCCTGGCCGTTCTCGATGATTTCGACGATTCGTTCGATAAGTTGTGCTGACATCGGAATATCCCTTCGAGGGTCCCGATATCACATCAGCGTGTGCTGCGTAAAGCCGAGATCACACTGTAGTGGACTTGGCCTGATTGACCTCGTTCATCCGCATCAGATAGCGCGCCAGAACGTCGATCTCCAGATTGACCGGATCGCCCGGCTGCAGCGCGCCCAGCGTGGTCATCTCCCAGGTATGCGGGATGATGTTGAGGCCGAAATGCACGCTGTCATCGGCCTGGTCGGCATGGGAATTGACTGTCAGCGAAACGCCCTCGACCGTGATCGATCCCTTGGCGGCGATGTAGGGTGCGAGCGCGTGCGGGGCGGCGATGGTGAAACGGATCGAATCGCCCTCCTGCTCGCGCGCGGCGACGGTGCCGACGCCATCGACATGGCCGGTGACGATGTGACCGCCCAGTTCGTCGCCGATCTTCAGCGCGCGCTCCAGGTTCAGCCGGGTGCCGTTTGCCCAGCGGCCTGCGCTGGTCTTGCTCACGGTTTCGGCGCTGATATCGACGGTGAACCAGTCCTCGCCCTTCGAGGTGACGGTCAGGCACGCGCCCGAGCACGCGATCGAGGCGCCGATGGCGACGCCGGCCATGTCGTAATGGCAGCGGATGCGGGCGTGCAAGTCGCCGCGCTGCTCGACATGATCGATGGTGCCGATATCGGTGATGATGCCTGTGAACATGGTCTTCGTGTGTCCTTGAAGCGGCGGGGGTCAGCGCACCCGCTGGTAGCTTTCCATCCGGTCGTTGCCAAGCATTCGCGTGTCGTCCAGCCGCCAGCGGCCATGCGCATTGGCGAGCTGGCCCAGCCCGATATCGCCCAGCGCCGCCTTGCCGCGCCCGATCATCAACGGCGCACGGTACAGCAGCAGCCGGTCGACCCTATCCGCCGCCAGAAACGCCGCGGCAACTTCTGCCCCGCCTTCCACCATCAGCCAGTCGACACCTTCGAGCGATGCAGTGTCTTGAGGCGAGGCAATCGCGGTCCACCCTGCGGGCGCATCGCCCATGCGGCTGAGCAGCACGCGGCGGGGCGAGCGCGCTTCAAGCCCCGGCAGACGCACGTCGAGCTTAGGCGCATCGGCGCGCAAGGTGCCGCCGCCTACCAGAATCGCATCATGGTGGGCGCGCTCGACATGCGCATGGGCGCGCGCCTGAGGTCCGGTAATCCACTGGCTGGAGCCATCGGCGAGCGCAATCTGCCCGTCGAGCGAGGTGGCAAGCTTGAGCGTCGTGAACGGTCGCCCGAGTGTCTGGCGTGCGATGAAGCCTGCAAGGCTCGCTCGGGCGAAGGTCTCTGCCACGCCCGCCGTCACCTCGATGCCTGCCGCCTGCAGCCACGCGATGCCTGCGCCATTGGTACGCGGATCGGGGTCCTGCGTGCCGATGACGACGCGTGCGATGCCGGCCGAGATAAACAGATCGGCACAGGCGGGGCCGCGCGCACTTTCATGGGCGCACGGCTCAAGCGTCACATAAGCGGTGGTGCCACGCGCAGCAGCGCCTGCGGCATCCAGCGCCATCGCTTCGGCATGCGGGCGGCCGCCTCTGGCCGTCCAGCCGCGCGCGATCACGCGCTCATCGCGCACCAATATGCAGCCGACCGAGGGGTTGGGGCTGGACAGTGCCCGCCCGCGCCAGGCCAGCGCACCCGCCGCCTGCATCCAGTCCGCATCCGACCGGCGGGGTTTGATCACTCGGTATCCATGCCGAATTGCTCGGCCAGGCGGCGATACTGCGCCTTGCGCTCTTCCTCGCGGGCCAGCCGTTCGGCCTCCAGCCGTTCCTTCTCCGCCTGGTTCGCAATGTTCTCCTGCGCAATCTGCGCATCGGACCGGCCGGGATCGAAGCTTTGCACCCATGTGATTTCGGGCCGCTTCCACTCGACTTCAAAGCCCGATTCGCTGAAAAAGGCGGCAAAGATCGTCGTCGTGGCGGCCAGGGATGCCAGCAGAAAGCGCCATTTATGGTCCTGCTGATCGAACCAATAGTCCTTGATATCGGCAAAAGCGCGTATCGGCGAAATGTCGCGGAGAAATCCCATACCGGCCAAGATAGGCAGCTTTGCCCCTCTTGACCAGTATCGGTGTTACCGCAGAGTACCGACCGGCTATTGCACCAGCGGTTTGGTGCCGTCACCCAGCAGGATGAACGCCGCCCAATAATAAGGGTGCGACGTCAGCGGATCGTCCATCGCCGCGCGCTGCGCCTGTGCCAGCGAGGCATTCATCGCTGTGCCCGACTTGGCCTTGAACAATGCGGAAATGAGGTTTTCCGTCGCATTGAAATCGTCCGGCACCGGCCAGTGGCTGGCCAGAACCGAGCGGGCCCCGGCGCCGACAAAGGCGCGAACCAAGCCATCGAGCGCGAAGTTGCCGCCGGTTTCAATCCCCGCCTCACGCGACGCGGACACGGTGGCGAGGCCGGCGGTATCGCAGGCGGACAGAATCACCAGATCCGCATCCAGCTTCAGGTCGAAAATCTCCTTGAAGCTCAGCAAGCCGTCAGAGCTGGCATCGCCAAACGAGGTGATCAGCGCCGGGCGGGCCGGGCATTCCGGGCGCGGCGCGGTGACCAGGCCATGGGTCGCAAAATGCAGGATGCGGTAATCGTTCAGATCATCGCGGCCCAGCAATGCGGTGTCGCTGAACGCGCTTTGGGTCAGCACATTGGCGCGGCCGACGCCCAGCACGTTTTGCGCGAGCTTTAACTCGGCAGGCGAAATCGGGTCGAGCCAAGTGTTGATCGGCCATTCGCAATCGGCGTCACGCTTGGCAGAGGCGAGCTGGATGCGCTCGGGCGGGGGCGCGTTTTCGCCCAGGCCCAGATACGCCTGTTTGCCGCGCGCGGGCGCGATGGTGCGCACATCGGCGAACGAGCGCGGCGACACCGCGATCGAAAAGCGCCGGTCCCGTCCGAACCAGGCGATGCCGGTGAAATCGAACGGATCGGCATCGATCGCGGCAGAGCGTTCCAGATAGGTATCCACGCCCTTCTGATCCTCGACTAGCAGGCCGGGGGGAAGCTGCAGCAGCGCGCCATCGGGCTCGTAGACCAGATGCTCGATGCCTGCGAGGTCCTGCTGAAGCCCGGGGAACAGCGCGTCGTACAGCATCTTGGCTTCGACGACATCGAACGGATAGTTGGTCGGCTGGCCGTTCTCGATGACCACGATCGAATCGCGCAATTTGGCGACCGATTTATCGAGATCGGCGCGGGTGAGCGCGATGCTCACGGTGCGCACTCGCTCCGCCGTAATCAGCTGGCCATAGACCTTCTGCCCGACAAAGCTGACCTTGAAGTACCCCTCGCGCGGGCGCATCAGCTTTTGCAGCTCGGCCAAAGTCACCGATGTTGGCGACAGCACGCGATACTGCGAATACTGGCCAAGCCGCGATTGCAGCGCGGTCTGTTCGTTCTGCTGGTTGGTCAGCGATTCGCGCGCCAGTGCCAGCGTCGCGATATCGTCCGGCGTGGGCGCAGGCAGTGTCTCCAGCCGCTGGATTTCCGCGCTGGTGCGCGAAATTTCGCGGGTGCGGGTCACGGCTAGGCGGAACAACGCCGAGGCTTCGTCATTGCCTTCGGACAGCTCGCGCGCCAGCACTGCCTGCGTCTGCGCGACGCCGGGGCGCTGCAGCAGCTGGCTGGCGGTGAACATGCGCGATGCCACGGAAGGATCGCTGTCGGCGCGCACCGCAAGCTGCGCGAAATAGGGACCGAGCATTTCCTTCATGGTGCTGCGCGCGCTGGGCACAGCTTCGCCCTCGGCAACGATTTCATCGTACAGCGCGATGGAGGCATCCGCCTCACCACGCCGCGCCAGGAACGCGGCGAGCCGTGCCTTGGCCCCCAACAGGCCAGGCGATTGCGGGTAATCGAGCTTGTAGATTTCCAGCGCCTCGGTCAGTCCGGAACGGGCATTAGCGATATCGCCGCTCGATTCCTGGATCAGCGCCCGCTGGGTCGCCACTTCCGCCCGCAGCCAGCCTGTGGAACTGATGCGGCCGTTGCGGACCGCCACGATCGTATCGATGCCCTGCTGCAATGCGGTGAGCGCCGCTGCGCTCTGCCCGGACAGCCTGAGCGCGGTACCGCGCAGCAGCAGCGCCTGACCGTCGAGAATCTGCGCGCGCTCCGCCCCCGTCAGGCTGCCATCGACTCCGCCCAACCGCTTGAGCCCCGCATTTTCACGGTTGATCTGATCGGCAAGGATCTTGGTGATTTCACCCTCGGACAGCCGCGCCTCGCCGACCTTCTCGGTATCGATGGAAACCGGCCGATCCAGAAACGCGATCGCCGCCTTGGGATCGCGCTGGTTGATCGCGTCGATCGCCCGGAAGTTACGGATCATGCGCTGGGTGACGCCATCGCTGGTGGCGACGACCCGGTCGGCGCGCGCGAACAAGGCCCCTGCGGTGGCGAAATCACCCATGTTCGATTGCTGCAGCGCCTGGTTGGCCAGGAACTCCGCCGTGCGTTCGGACCCACCGCCCTCGCGCGCGGCGAGCGTCTCGAAGAACTCGGAGGATTCGGCGTAAGCGCCGTAATTGTTGCGGATATAGGCTTCGACGCGGGCCGATTCTTCATCGAGCGTGCCGGCCTGGATGCGCGCGAACGCCGCCGGATCGCTGACGCTGGTGGTGGCGACATCGACTGTGCCGGTGATCGGACGATCGGTCACCAGGGATGCCAGCGCAAGCTTCAGCGCCGAATCATAGCCGGAAAGCCCCTCGGCGATGAACACTGTGTCGCCGCGAACCGCAGCATAGATCCGGTAATCCACCTTGGCCTTGGGATCGTTGCATTCGATGACGGTCGCGCCGCCGACGTTCTCCACTTCGGTCACCTGCCGCTCCGCGCAGGTCAGGCGGCTGGCGGCTGCCTGAAGATAGCTGGCCAGCCGGTCGCTATCCCCGCCGCGCAGCGCGTAGATCGATCCCACGGGGCTCGCCGCATCGCGGCACACGACGCGGTAGCCGCGATCGAACATGCTGGTGAGCGCTGGATCGGTCGGGCGGTATTGCGCGGTGCACAACACGCCTGCCGAGCCGACGCGGAAGCTGTCGCGCAGCGCGATGGGGCCATCCTGTTGTGCATAAGCGGTGCCGGGCGCTACGCCCGCCAGCCCGATGCAAAGCGCCATTGCGGCGACGCTGCTGTGCCCAAAGGCCTTGGCCAGCGTCGTGCGAAGGGAGGGGGTACGGATCATGGCTGTCCTCCGGTGCCGGGCGTCGTATCGGGCAGGGGCTGGTCGAGCTGCAGGTTGGGATTGCCGCCGCTGGTCACCGGCTCGTCGATGATCGGTTCCACGCCCAGACGGCGGGTGTTGACGATGGTCACAGGCGGCATGATCGGGCGGCGCGGAGCTGCCTCACCGCGTGCGGCCTCCTCTGCGGCAGCTTCGGCCTCATCCTGCTCGCGCTGCGCTTCGCGCTCGGCGGCAGGCGCTGGCGGCGGCGGCCCTGCATGGGTGATCACCGTCGGGCTTTCCTGGGTGATGCCGCCACTGCTGCCGGCGCAGACGCTTGCGTTGATCAGGCATCCGTTGACGCTGGAATTGGCGGTGAAGCCGCTGATTGTGGTGGGCGTGTCGCCGCCGGTTGAAGTGGACCGCGGGAACAGCAGGTCGCGCACCGAGCTGCCGTTACGCACCACATCGCCCACATCGAGCAGCTGGCCGTAGATCACCAGATCAATCAGCGACGAGGAGCTTTGCGACTGCGAAGAGCGCGGCGAAATCTCGAAGCTGCCCACCCGGCCGAAGAACCCGGCATTGAGCAGGCTGGTGCCCGTGTTCTGGATCAGCAGCGACGTGCCGACGTTGAACTGCAGGCGCGATGCCTGGATGACGCCATCGGGACGGGATGTCGCGATCGGCTGCCCCAGCGCGTCGTCACGCCCGGCAAAGGTCAGGTTTTCCGCCAGCCGATCCAGCAGCGAGGCGCTGGCGATGTGGATGTTGTTGGCGGTGATCGACAGCACCCCGCCCGGCGAACTGCCGTTGAGGAAAATGCCGCCGGTATCCGCGTTGATCTCCACCCGGTTGGCACTGAGCGCCACTCGGTTGGTGGCTGCCATCGCGTTGAAGATGGCGTTGCCGTTCACCCGGATGGACCCCGGCGTGCTGATGGTGAAGCTGCCCTCCGAGCCGTTGAGGTTCACCCCGCTGGTCGCGGCAGAGCCGTTCATCGTGAAGTCGCGGATTTCGATGCCGGTGCCGGACGACGAGACATTCGGCGCGCTGAACGTAATGTTCTGCGCGCGGATGCGCTGGATTTCGCTGCCATCCAGCCTGTAGCGACCTTCATCACTGCTGCTCTGGCTGTCGCCCGATGCGCCGCCGATCACCACGCCCCGGCTGCCGGTAGCGGTCAGGGTCAGGGTGTTGGTGCTGGCGTTGCCAAGCCCGCCGCCCTGCGAGAAGGCGATATCGCCGGAACTGACCGAAATGGTGGGTGCCGCCGCCAGTCCGCCGAAGACGGCGGTGCCGCCCGCATCGATGGCAATGCGTGTTCCGGCGTTGATCGCCCCGCTCGCCGAGAAGGCGCCGGTGCCAGCGACCAGCAGCGTGCCGGTCGATACCGGACCGCTGATCGAGACACTGCCGCCGACGCGGACAGGGGTTGTGGCAAGCAGGTTGGCAAGGTTGATCGTGGAAATCAGGCTTGTCGGCTGCACGCCCGAACTGTTGCCGATGAACGCCGTACCCGTGGTGCCGGTGGTGATGCCGCCTGTGTTGACCGATTGCGAGGCGAGCAGCAGTGCCGATGTGCCGGTGGTGATGGTGCCGGTGTTGACGCTGCCGTTCAATGCAGCCGCAAAGATGGCGTTGGTCGCCTGAAGCGCGCCTGTGGAGATCGTACCGCCGCGCAACCGGATTTCGTTGGTGGAGGTGATCGCGCCTGTCGCCAGCCCCTGGGTGCTGCGCACGAACACATTGCCGCCTGCAGTAATCGACCCCGTCGAAATGCTCGTCGTCGGCGCGGGATTAGGTCCATCGAAGCCGATGTTGAGCGATCCGAAGCTGTTGATCGTGCCGGTGGTGATGGCGCCAACTGCAGACAGGTTGATGCTGGAGTTGGTGGGCGTAGGATCGGGGCCGCGCGATTGCAGATTGCCCAAAGTGAGGTTGCCACCAACATTCGTGCCGATGAAGGTCCCGGCGTTGATGTTGCCACCGGTCACCGATCCTGCGGTGCTGACCAGCGTGCTTGTTGCCGAATCGAGCGCTCCGAAAGCGATGTTGCCGGTGTTGCCAGTTATCAGGATGGAGCCGGCGCTGGCGGTGACGTTGGCAAGCTGGACGCCCGTACCTGCAATGATAACATCGGCCGCAGTGATGGCCCCGGTTGAGGTGAAGCTGGCTGCGCGCGAGCGCAGGTTGGCAGCGCCGGTGGTGGTCACGCCGCCGATGCTGACGGCACCCTGGCCGCTGACCGTAACCTGCGATCCTGCCAGCGTGCCGGCGTTGATGAGACCCGTCGTCGTCTGCAAGGTGACCAGCCCGCCCGCCACGACATTGCCGGCGACAAGGTTGCCGTTAGTGGCTTCCAGGAAGGTGAACAGGGTCGAGTTGACCGCGCCGACGTTGATGCTGTTGGCCGATAGGCCGACGCGTCCTCCGGTGGCGGTGATGTTGCCTGCGGTGAACGATGTGCCCGCACTGGCAAGCACGTTGCCTGCCTGGATCGCTCCGCCAACGCTCACACTTCCGCCCGTGCGCACGGGTACGACCGCAAACAGCGGGGCGGGGTTGAAGTCGGCCCCCAACAGCGAGGCCATGGAGGCGTTGCCGACGTAGAAGTAGGTATTGGCGCCGTTTGCAGCCGTTACCGGCCCGTTTATCAGGATGTTGCCGTTGGCCAGCGCGATGACATTCTCACCGCTGGTAAGGCTACCCGTGGTGATCGTTCCGGGCGCAAGCAGCCCAACGTTGCGCGGACCACTCAGGTTGCCGACGGATATGTTTCCGCCAAGCGTCCGGAGCCCGACGCTGTAGGTCGTGACGAAGGATGTGGATGTACCCCGTGCGGTCACATTTCCGCCGTTGATATTGCCTGTTGCCACGGCATCAAAGCTCAACCCGGTATTGGCATTTCCGAACTGAACCGATCCGGACGAAACCAGATCCGTGTCTCCTCCCGATTGCGTGTCGCCGACTGAAAGGTTGCCGGCCAATGTTTCCACCACGATAAATGTGCCGGCATTGAGCGTGCCGATATTGGCATCGCCCGCCTGCACCAGCAGGTCGATATAGCCGTTGGTCGCGGTGGCGAGGCCCAGGGTCAGGCCGTTGGCGGCCGTCATCGCGATGAAATTGGCGGCCGTCAGGTTGCCGGCGGTGATCGCGCCGCTGGTTGACGTGAGGTTGATGTGGTTGCCGGACGTCAGGTTGCCCAGCGTCAGGTTTGCGCCTGTGACTGCGATGACACCGCCTGCGTTGAGGTTGCCCAGCGTAACCGTGCCGCCTCCCGCGATGCTCAGGTTTCCGGGCGTTGTGAAGCCAGCCGTGACGATGATGTTGCCCGGCGACGAGACGTTGATCGCATTCGCGCTGATCGTGCCGATGTTGGTAGGCGCCGTCACGACCGTATCGAGCACGAACGTGCGCGCTTGCAGGCCGACCGCATCTGCGGTCAGCGAGCCGTTGCTGATCAGCGTCGAGAGCGAATTGGGCGTCACGAACGTGAACGAAGACCCGGCGTTTACGGTGCCATTCGTGATTCGGATGACGTCCTCGGCGATGTTGGTCGGCTCCGCCGTATCGCCGCCGATGTTGAACACGATCCGGTTGGCGGTCACATCGCCATTGGTGGCGCGGAAGAAGGACCCTGTTTCGTACAGGCTGGCCCCGTTGGTGGCGCCAGTGCCGCCTGTGCCGGTAGCAACGGCGATCAGGTCGCCCGTCACCAGCCTGCCCCGGTTGGTCGGTGCCATGAACTGTTCGGTGCTTTCCACGCCGATGGTGCCGCCGATTCCGGTACCACCATTGCCGCGGATCGCGCCTGCGCCGCCGTTGCCGCCAACGCCGTTTGCACCCATCGTCAGCAAGCCCGATTGCACCAGCGAGCCGCGCGCACCGATGAACAGGTCGCCCGCATCACCCAGGCCGCCGTTGCCGCCGTTGCCGTTCACTGTTGTGCCGGTGCCGCCCGCTCCGCCTGCGCCGCCAAATCCGTTGGCCTCGATGATCGCGTTGCCCATGCGCATGAAACCGACGGGTGTGGGGTTCACGCCTGTCAGGATTGTGCTGCTGATTGTTCCGAGCTGGGTACTGCCGCCGGTGCCGGTGCCGCCTGCTCCGCCGGTGCCGCCTGCGCCTGCGGTTCCTGTGCCGCCTGCGCCGCCCGCGCCGCCAAAGCCGCTCATCGTGACCTGAAGGTCAAGGATGTCGAGCTGGCCGTTGCGTGCCGTGCCAACCACGTTGGTGCGTCCACCGGTGGCGTTTCCGCCTGCACCGCCTGCGCCGCCGGTCGTGCCACTGGCCCCGGCTCCGCCGGCGCCGCCGAACGCATCGACCGAAAGGAACACGTTATCGAAATCAACGAGGCCGACCACATTGCCAACGCCGGAAACCAGCGACGCACCGCCGCCGGTCGCATCGCCGCCCCGTCCGCCCAGCGCACCGTTGCCGCCGCGTCCCTGGGCGACGATGAACAGGTCGCGCCCTGTCATGTTGCTGTTGTTCGAGCCGAAGCGCGATTCGCCGCCCAAGCCGTTGCCGCCGTTGCCGACCACAAGCGAAGCGCCGCCGAACCCGTTGGCGCTCAGCGAGACGCCTGCGCCGAAATTGAAGGTTCCCGGGATCGTGATGGTGCCGGCTTCGCTGAGGCCGCCCGTCGCATTGCCGCCATTGCCGGTCTGCGCCGTACCGCCAAAGGCGTTTGCGGTCATGGTCACACTGTTGCCGACGTTGACCGTGCCATTGCCAGCGCCTGCCACGACCAGGGCTGTGCGACCGCCGGTGGCATTGCCGCCATTGCCGGTAAGCGTACTCGCGCCGCCAAAGGCGCTCGCATCCAGCGATACACCACCCGTGATCGCCAAAAGCCCCGAGGCTGCCTGCAGCTCCACGTCGCCGCCCAGCGCATTGCCGACGAGCCCAGTCACTGCCGAACCTGCGCCTGCGATGGCATCGGCAAACAGGCTGGCATTCACGGTGATGCCGCCGCCTGCACCCACCGCGATGGCGATGACCCTGCCGCCGGTGGCCGCGCCGCTGTTGCCAGCGCCGCTGTCCACATTGCCGCTGAGCGCCTGTGCCGACAGGAACGCGTTCTGGTTGAGCGTGATCTGACCGGTGCCCAGCGAGAGCAGGCTGACGAGGCCGCCAAGCGCCGCGCCGCTGCTGGCGCCGTTCGCCGTCGATCCACCGAATGCGCTGGCGTTGAGCGTCGTGATGCCGCCCACCGTGACACTGCCCGTATTGTCGGCAAACAGCTGGGCTTCGCCGCCATCACCCAGGCCGCCGAAACTGCCGGCACCCGATGCGTTGCCGCCAAAGCCCTGCGCCGATGCGGTCGCTACGCCTGCAATCTGGATAATGCCGCCAGGAATGGAGCCGATGACCGCACGTCCGCCGACGCCATCGCCGCCCGATCCGGGGCCAATAGAGCTGCCGCCGAGGCCATCGGCCTTGGCAAATCCTTCGCCGCCGATGGACAGCGTGCCCGCGCCCGCACCCAGGTTGGCAAGCCCGCCAATGCCGTTGCCGCCGCGCAGGCCGCCAGAATTGTTACCGCCGAAGCCGCTCGCATCGACGGACGCATTGCCGGTGATGGTAATGTTCAGGTCATTGACCGCGATGCGCGCATCGCCGCCCTGACCAAAGCCAGCTACTCCGTCACCGCCGCCGGTGTTGATGTCGCCCGTGCCGATCGCCCGCACCAGCGCATCACCGGTAATCGTGATCCGTCCGCCGGTGTTCTGCGAGATGGAGGCGTTGCCGCCCGTGCCGTTGCCGCCATCGATGCCAGGTCCTTCGGACTCGAATACCACGCCATTGGCGTTGATATCGACCAGGCCGGTAACGTTGATGGTGCTGCCTGCCAGCGCGGTCAGCTGCGCAAGGCCGCCTGTGCCGTTACCCGAACGACCGCTGCCCGAACCGCTGGCGGTGCCGCCGATCCCGCCAGCGCCGATGATCAGACCGTTGCCAAGCGTAATCGTGCCGCTGGTAATCGTCTGGACCAACGCGGTTCCGCCGGTGCCGTTGCCCCCGATGGTGCCTTGGCCGCCAAAGCCCAGCGCATCGACTGTCGCGCTGCCTCCCACGGTGATCGAGCCGCCGGCTCCATTGATGAAAATCTGCGCATTGCCACCGACGGAGTTGCCGCCGGTGCTACCGAGGCCGAGTCCACCACCACCATTGCCGATCGACTGGAGCAGGACATTGCTGTTCGCATTGACCACGGCGCCTGCGCCGAACACCCCGAATTGCGTGTTGCCGCCCGTGCCGAGCCCGCCGGTACCCGTGGACGAGTTGGTCGCCCCGCCAAGCCCGAAGGATGCAAGCTGCAGATTGCCTGCAATGTTGGTGATACCACCTGCTGCAGAACCGAATGCCACAGTGCCGCCGGTGCCTGCGCCGCCGTTGCCGGAGCCGGAATTGCCGCCAAGGCCATCGGCGGCAAGTATGGCCGTGCCCAGGATCGAGATGACATTGTTGGTGCCAGCGGTGCCGGTGAGGTTTCCGGACCGGACCGTGACCGTGCCGCCGAAGCCGTCGCCTGCCGTGCCCGATCCGAAATCGCTGCTGCCAAAGCCGCTGGCGGATGCCAGCAGATTGCCGTTGATCAGCAGGTTGTTGTTTGAATTCGTCATCGAGTTCACGATGACCTGGCCGCCGCGGCCAAAGTTGCTGCCCGTGCCGGTGCTGCCGTTGCCGGCAAATCCATCCGCAGACATCGTGACGTTGCCGCCGATGGTTATGCGACCTCCACCTTGCGGTGAGAGCGCAGCAATCCCGCCGGTTCCGCTGCCGACACTGCCGGCGCTGAAGTTGTCGCCGCCGCGCGCATCTGCCGTGATCGACAGATTGCCGGCGACATTGACCTGCGCGCCACTGAAGGCGGAAAGCTGCGCGACGCCGGCAACGGCATTTGCGCCAATGCCAGAATTGAGCGCGCTGGCCGAAACAAAGACATCACGCGCAAAGTTCATTCTGGCGTCCGTGCCACTGGCCAGGAAAATGGCTTGCTGTCGGCCGAACACATCGACCTGACCGGCAAAGGACAAGGTGCCGTTGCCGAATGCGTCTGCGCGAAAGGCCGTGGCCGCAGCGCCCTTGAGCGCCGACGTGATGTTGGCGTTTTGCAGGTTTACACTGGCGCCTTGTGCCGGATTGACCGGGGCGAAGGTGTCGATGTTATCGCCAAAGACATTGTAACCGGATGACAGGATGATGGAATTGCCGACCATGTCGGCGGAACCAGCGATATTGAAGCCCAACTGGCTGCCGGCCGTTACTGCCATGGTGATGGCGTTGTTCTTGGGCACTGCCACCATATAGATGCGATGGCTGTCGATGCCGCCGGTGCTGGCTGGACCGGTCGTCGTGCCGCTATGCCGGATCGCCTCTCCAGGCGTGGTGCCGACTGCGCCAAAGCCGTTCGTTCCCGTCGTCACCTGGATGTCGAACAGGCCGTTACCGCCAAAGGTGATGGTCGCAGCTTCCGCGCCGACATACAGCGCAGAGCCATTGACGTTGACGTTGCCGCCCTGCCGGACGATCGGCGCGACCATTGCGACATAGCTGTTTTCAGGCGTTGCACGAATTTGCGCGCCCGGATCGACCTGCACGACGCTCGTTGCCGATGCTGCAGGGCCGAGAGTGAACGACCCGCCTGCGTTGATGAAATTGCCCGATCCATCGCGCACCGGGTCGAGGCTTGTGAGCAGCAGGCCGCCGACATCGATAACGGCGGTGGAGCCCACAATGATGCCGCCCGGGCTGTAGAACCACACATTGCCGCCCGACACCAGACCTGCACCGGTCTGCAACTGGCTGATAATCTGGCCATTGAACTGGATCGCGCGGTTCGGATCGGTCGGGATGATGCGGTTGAGAACGGTAAACTGGTTCTGGAAGCTGGGGTTGTTGCGGAAGAACGCGGTGCGGCCATTGGGGAGGAAATTGATCGGCCCGCCGCCGATGCCGGTATCGTTGGTGGTCCAGTTGATCACCGCACGGTCGGTATCGACTTGAATATTGTCGGTGCCGGTGCCGCGGTTGATGTTGACGCTGCCGAACACCACTGTCGGCGTGCCTTCAAACGCTCCGCCGGGGACGGTCTGCGCAAGCGCGGGTCCCGCTGCGCCGATCGCAAGGCCCGTGGCAAGCGCCAGTGCGGATGTCGCCTTGGCCAGCATGATGCGGCGCGAGGTCGTGGTGCGGTTATAAGCCATCAGCGGGCTCCCCAGGGCAAAAGCAAGGTGGTGAGGGTGAACAGGACGCGCGGGTCGGGCGTGTCCACGAGCAGGCCTGCGCGTTCGGTCGGCACGGCAACCGTCAGATCAAGCCGGAAACGGTCGTTCAGGCGCGCACGCACGCCGCCGCCAACGGAATGGAGCCGTTGCGGATCGCCAGGGCGGCCATCGTCCCACGTCCAGGCCATGTCCATGAACAGGAAGGGCTGGAACGAGAAGTCCACTTCCTTGATCGGCGAGATCTGCGGTCCGCGCAGTTCGACCTGGAAGCCCGCGCCGTCATCGCCGACGATGACGCCGGGATCATAACCGCGCCCGATGGTGAAGTTGCCGCCCGAATATTCCTCGAAGCTCAACACCGGATCGAACGCGATCTGGCCGCGCCCGCGCAGGAAGACGGAAAACTGGTCGCCTATCGCTGCTTCCGCTGCAAATTCGCCGCGGATCAGCGTCGATGTCGGGTCGCCATCGCCGCGGGTGGTGGGCGTACGCACTAGCGCGCAGACGAAATTGCACGCCTCGCTCGCGCCCAGAATGTCTAGCCCCTGCCGCAGCTCCACCTGGCCGGTCATACGCCAGCGCGGCTCTGCGCCATTGGCCATGTCGATCGCCTCGGCTGCCAGCTGGGCATAGGCAATGCGGATGCGGTCCTTGGACAGCGGCCCGATAAAGTCGATGTCCTGGTTGACGTAATCCAGGCCTACGGTGCTGTAGACGGACGCTGCCTGGCTGCGCAGCAGCGGATAGCGTGCCTCCACGCTGGCCAGCAGCGTGGTCGCGTCGATCACCGCGTTCACGCCTGCGGGCAGGTTGATGTCCGGCTTGGTCCACGCATAGGTAAAGCGTCCGGCAAGGGTAAGCCCTTCGCTGCCCACGCGGAACTCGTGGCCCGCCTGCACGATCTGCTGCTCGTCGAAATCGAGCGTGGAATAGGCCGAGATATAGGTGCGGTCGCCCATGCCGGTGACGCCATAGAACTGCGCCCGCAGTTGCGCGCCATAAGGCCCGGCATCGCGTGCGGCCTGGTTCTGGACGTTGAAATCCACCTCGAAGGGCGTGCGCTGCACGGTGACATCGCCGATCAGCTCGCCCGGGCCGGTTCCGGCAGGGACCAGTGTCAGGCGAATGTCATAACCGGGCAGATCGCGGGCGAGCAGCAGATAGCGCTCGGCGAGTTTCTGGTTGAACACGGTGCCGGTGGTCAGCCGCTCCAGATAGCTGGCCACCAGCTTTTCGCCATTGCCCGCATCACCGCGCACGCGGATGGAGGTGAGCTTGGCGTACAGCACCTCGAACTGGACGATGCCGTTGTCGATCCGCTGGGTCGGCACCTGCACGGCGGCGATATAGCCATCGCGGCGCAGCTTGGTGGCAACCGCATCACGGATTTCGCACAGCACGGCGACCGGCTGTTCGGTGCCGATATACTGTTCGTATAGCGGGCGCAGTTCGGCAGGCGCGACAGGGCCAAGATTGTTGAAGCGCGCTTCTGTGAGCGTCAGGCGCACATTGGCGTAGGCAGGGTCTGCCAGCGGGCAGGGCGCACGCTCGATATCGCCTTCGACCGTCAGCCGCGCGGGCCGGTCGGCGCGTGGCTGTACCGGCCGCTCGATTTCTTCGCGCGTCGGAGGGGAAGGGACGTTGACCTGCTGCGCGTGGCTCGCGCTCGCACCGAAAAGTCCCGCGCATGTCGCGGAGACCAGCAAAAACCGTTTAAAGCGAGTGTTGCGCGTCGCCAAGTCTACCCCCTGTAATCCTATACGGATACCGGAGCGATATGGCGTTACCCCCATCACCCCGAACCGTTTAGTATAGCAAAGCGTTTGATCCGCTTTTGCTTATCCGGGCGACCTTGGGGCGGACCCTAACGCACCCTCAATCTGGGGGCAACCTGCAATCGCCCATCTCTCGAAATTGTCCATGTCCCGAAATTGTCCAAAGTTAACATTGGCTTGGAGCGTGGCGCCGCAAAACCCGCACAGCAACCGATTGCAGGCCGCCATGCCGGGCAGTTTCTCAAGGCTGGCGGCACCGCATTTTGCTCAAGCACGCGATGCATCGGTGCGAGCAGGCGCTGCGAATGGTCGATGCTTCCCTAACCTTGCGACTCGCGCTATGCGCCCAGGCCATGACCAGCGCTCCCAATTCCGGCGATATCGCCCCCGGCCTTGCCTCTGCCAGCCCCCCCCAGCCTAAGCCGTGGATCGATGCCATCCATGCCTATGTTCCGGGCAAATCGGCGAGCGACGACGGCAGGCCTCTGGTCAAGCTCTCCGCCAACGAAAACCCGCTGGGCACCAGCGCGGCGGCGCTTGCAGCGCGGACACGCGGCGCGCCAACCGACCCGTCCTTATACCCTGATCCCGACAGCACCGCGCTGCGCACCGCGATCGGCGCGCTGCACGGGCTTGATCCGGCACGGATCGTCTGCGGCACCGGCTCGGGCGAATTGCTGACCATTGCAGCGAGCGCCTTTGCTGGGCCGGGTGACGAGATCGTCTACGTCCGCTATGGCTTCTCGCTGTACGAAATCGCTGCGCTGCGCTGCGGTGCGACCCCGGTTGTCGCGCCGGACGACGATTATGCCACAGATGTCGATGCGCTGCTCGCCTGCGTGACCGATGCGACCCGCGTGGTCTACCTTGCCAACCCCAACAACCCCACCGGAACGCTGACATCGCGCGCAGAGCTCTGGCGGCTGCACGCAGGGCTGCCATCCCATGTGCTGCTGGTCGTCGATCAGGCCTATGCCGAATATGTCGCGGCGCAGGACGACGACGGCGCCCTGGAACTGGCGCGGGAATACGACAACGTGCTGGTCACCCGCACCTTCGCCAAGGCCTATGGGCTGGCAGGCGACAGGGTCGGCTGGGGATATGGATCGGCGCAAGTCATTGGCCTGCTCAATCGGCTGCGCGGGCCGTTCAACGTTGGCCTCACGGCGCAGGCTGCGGCGCTTGCGGCGCTGGTGGATCAGGACTTCGTGGCAAGTTCGGCGGCGCACACCGCTGAATGGCGGGAGTGGTTGGCTTGCCAGCTTGGCCAGCTGGGCAATCATGGTGTGAGGGTGATCCCCAGCCATGCGAACTTTGTGCTCGTGCTGTTCGAGGGCGCCGTCAGCGCCGAAACGGCGTTCAACGCGCTCATTGATGCAGGCTATATCGTGCGCTGGCCCAAGGGGCAGGGGCTGGGTCATGCGCTGCGCATCACCATCGGGCATGAGGCCGACATGCGCGCGATTGCTGCGGTGCTGCGCGATCTGGTGACGCGGTGACGGCACCTTTCGACAGCATCGCCATCGTCGGACTGGGGTTGATCGGCTCGTCGCTGGCGCGCGCCATCCGCCAGAACCTGCCCGATACGCGCATCATCGGCTATGATCGCTCGCCCGATGTTTGCGCGCGCGCCGATGCGATCGGGCTATGTGACACTTATCATGCGCAGTTCGGAGCAGAGCTGGCTGAGGCGCAGATGGTCATCCTGTGCGTGCCCGTCGGCGCGATGTCGGCAGCAGCGCACGCAATGGCACCGCATCTGGCACCCGATGCGGTCATCAGCGACGTGGGATCGTGCAAGGCCAGCGTGCTCGCCGCATTGCGCAGCGCGTTGCCCGGAGCGACCATCGTGCCTGCCCATCCGGTGGCAGGAACCGAAAACAGCGGGCCGGAAGCAGGCTTCGCCTCGCTGTTCAAGGGCCGCTGGTGCATCCTGACGCCCGATGATCAGGCCGATGCCGCCGCGTGCGCACGCGTCGCGGATTTCTGGCGGGCGCTGGGGGCCGAGGTCGAGACGATGGATGCCGCGCACCATGATCTGGTGCTCGCCGTCACCAGCCACCTGCCGCACCTGATCGCCTATACCATCGTCGGCACCGCGAGCGATCTGGAGGGCGTGACGCAGAGCGAGGTCATCAAATACTCGGCCGGGGGCTTTCGCGATTTCACCCGCATCGCCGCCAGCGATCCGGTGATGTGGCGCGACGTGTTTCTGTCGAACAAGGAAGCGGTACTGGAAATGCTCCAGCGCTTTTCAGAGGATCTGTCGGCGCTGCAGCGCGCCATCCGCTGGGACAAGGGTGATGAGCTGGAAGAGCTGTTCACCCGAACTAGAACCATCCGCCGCTCGATCATCGAACAGGGCCAGGATGACGCCAAGCCCGATTTCGGGCGCGAGCATAAGTAAGGGTTGCGCATCGCGCGTCCCCCTCCCTGCAAGGGAGGGGTTAGGGGTGGGTTGGCCGTTACCAGACCCCGGTGGCGCAATCGACCCACCCCCAGCCCCTCCCTGTCCAGGGAGGGGAGCTAGTTTGCGGAACCCCGCAACCACCTCCGCTCATCCTGAGCAGCGGGCGCAGCCCGCGAAGTCGAAGGACCCGCGTGCACGCCAGCCGTATAGCGGGGCCTTCGACAAGCTCAGGCTGAGCGGATGTTCTACGGTTCTGGTTCGCGGGATCAGTCCGTTAGTCCTGCACCACGTCCGGTGCTGGCTCGGTTGGCGCGGGATAAGACGCAGGCCCCCCATCCTTCGCAGCCCCCCGGATAAGGTGGAACGTGCTCTGCCGGCCGTCGAGATAGCTGACCTTCTCGCCGTCGAAATATGCGTCCTCTTCCGTGCGGAACTGCACCGCCTGGTCGCCCCATTCGGGGACGTTGTTGGTGACGGCAAATTCGATCGACCATGCGGTGCTGGCGCGGACCAGATAGTTGCCGGCCGGGCTCGCCTCCTGATTGTCCCAGAAACCAATGGCAGGCCCCGCGCCATGGCCGTGGAAGCCGATGGGGTGCGAATAGATGCTGGGTTGATAGCCTGAGCTGATCGCCCGCGCCCGCGCCGCAGCCAGCATGTCGTTGCCCGTCACGCCGACGCGGAACTCTGCCGTCAGCGCATCCTGAACCGCGTTCGCCGCGGCCAGCCCGGCCTGCAGACCGGCGGGCGCTTCGGCCTCGCCGGGTTTCAGCACATAGGCCAGATGCTGGGTGTCCGTGTTGAGGCCCAGATACTTGATGCCGAAATCGGTCCACAGCATGTCGCCCGGCTGGATAACCGCATCGCCGGTCAGCTCGCCCCCCTGGCCTGCGCGGAAGATGGCGAGCGAGGGGTGGAACCACACGTCCATGCCGAGCTTGCGGACCTTTTCGCGCATCCACCATTGCACATCCTCGGCGCGGGTGATGCCCGGGGTGATCACCGCATCGGACAGCGCCTCGGCGATGATCGCGTGCGCGGTGCGGACGATGGAGGGGTAGACTTCCATCTCGGCAGGAATGCGGCTTTCCAGCCAGCCGATGGCGAGCGGCCCGGCAGGCACGATCCGCTCGCGCATTTCGGCAGGCAAGGCGGCCATGAAACCCTCGTGCTGGCTGTGCGTCAGGCCATCGGCAAGCGCGGTCTGGCCTGAAACGTTGAGCGCGATCTTCTGCGGGTTACGCTCGGCGACGATCTCGGCCAGCCGTTTCCACTGGTCGGGCTGGGTTTCGGGCTGCCACACGCCGGTGAACATACCGGCCAGGCCATAGCGGCTGATCGTCAGCCGCTCGACCGGCTTGCCATCGCCTGGATCGAAAAACACCAATATGGTGCGCCTGCGCGCATGCAGCGAGCGGGCGTCCAGCATTGTTTCGACGACCGGGTCCTCGCCATATTCGCGCGCGATCAGCACCCACATGTCCACGCCCTGTTCCCGCATCAAGGCAGGCACGAGCGTCTCCAGCCGCTGCATGAGCCAGGCATCGCGCAGCTTGGCCTGCGCGGCCAAGGGCAGCAGGGCAGGGACGGTCGGCGCCTCAGCCTCGGCCGTGTTGCCGGCACCCTGCGCCATGGCGGGCGCGGCAGCGGTGGCCAGCATGGCGGCGGTCATCCAGCTGGCGATGGCGGTGCGGAAATGTGTCATGCGGCTCCCCGGGTTGTAATCGTTCAGGCCGTCTGCCTAGCGCGAGTTGCCGGGCGATGCCACTGCCGCCTTGGCGGGACCTTCCGGCCAGTCCAGTTCCGGCCAGCCTTTTTCCTTCGCGACCACCCGCATGGGCAGATGCGCATTGGTGACGAACGCCTCATCCGCCATCTCCAGCATCGGTATGTCTGAGACATGATCGGAATAGCAGCGGATATGGCACTCGGCGCGCGACAGGCCGTTCTGCGCCATCCAGGCTGCGATCATCTGCGCCTTGTGCGGGCCATAGCAATTGTGCCCGGCGATGCTGGCCTGAACGGTGCCGTTCGACACATGCAGATCGGTCGCGATGACATCGGCGATGCCCAGTCGGTCGGCAATCGCTTCGACATACAGCCGGTACGATGCGGTGGCGATGATGATGCGATAGCCCGCTGCCCGGTCCGCCGCGATCTGCGCGAGCGCGCCGGGGCAAATGTTGCGGGCCACCACGAAATCGGCGTACGCGGATATCGGTTTGGCAAGCGCAGCCAGCCGCGGCGTGCCCAGCAGCAGGCGCTGGTTGACCTGCTTCAGGCTCTCCCGGTCAAGGATGCGCAGCAGATAGCCAAGGCCTGCAAGCGCGCTGAAGGGGAGAAGCAGCAACCGGGCCGGGTTGCGGCGCAGCACCATCCACAGCAGAAACCTCGCATATGTGGGGCGGACGGTGATTGTCCGGTCCATGTCATAAAAGGCAAGGCGTTCCCCCACGCAACCCGCAATACTGCCAAATCTGCGCGAAACAAGCGGACTTGCGGCTCCGGCCTGAAATGATCGCGCACCCCTGCGACAGGCTGTGCGCCAAGGCGCTTGTGATTGCTGGCTTTATCGCACAAAGATGGCGGCGATATGGGTGCCCCGGCCGACTTTGCTATTGAAGAGCGCAGCGAGACTGGCGCGGTGCTGCGCTTTAGCGGCGATCTGGACATCGCCACGATCTCTTCGCTGAATGCGCGGCTGAAGGACATCGAGCAGCCTCTCGGGCTGATCGATATGGCCGATGTCGGGCATATCGACACGGTCGGCGCGTGGATCGTGTATCGCCTGGCGCGCGATAACCAGTGCGAGATCGTCAACCTCAGCGAATCCGGTGACCGCCTGGTCGAGGCGGTGGGCAAGTCCGATCTGGGCCCGCTTGAGGCGCCGCACCGGCCCAATGTTTTCACGCGCGTCTTTGCCAGCGTGGGCGAAGGCGTGCTGATGGCGTTTACCAGCCTGCTGGGGATGATCGGCTTTTTCGGCGCCATGGTGCGCGCAATTATGGGCCAGATGGTTCATCCAGGCCGTATCCGCTGGGCAGCGACGGTGCGGCACTTTGAGCTGGTCGGCGTGTCGGCGCTCGGCATCGTCGGCCTTATGAGCTTTCTCATCGGCATCGTGATCGCGCAGCAGGGCGCGGTGCAGCTGCGCCAGTTTGGCGCTGAGGTGTTCACGGTCAACTTGGTCGGGCGGCTGACGCTGCGCGAGCTTGGCGTGCTGATGACCGCGATCATGGTCGCAGGCCGCTCGGGCAGCGCCTTTGCCGCGCAGATCGGCACGATGAAGCTGACCGAGGAAGTCGACGCAATGCGCACCATCGGGGTATCCCCGGTGGAAGCGCTGGTGCTGCCGCGCGTCGCCGCGGCCGTGCTGATGATGCCGCTGCTCGGCTTTTACGCCATGATGGTGGCGCTGGTCGGCGGCGGCCTGTTGTGCTGGATCGTGCTGGAAATACCGCCAGCGACCTTCATCGTCCGCATTCAGGAGGTCGTGCCGATCACCGACTTTTATGTGGGGCTTATCAAGGCGCCGGTGTTCGGGCTGATCATCGCGCTGGCGGGCTGCTATCAGGGCATGCAGGTGCGCGGCAATGCCGAGGAAGTCGGCGCGCGGACCACGGCGGCCGTGGTGCAGGCGATCTTCATGGTCATCGTGCTCGATGCGTTTTTTGCCGTGTTCTTTGAAGAGATCGGCTGGGGATGAGCGCTGCACGGCAAAAGGAAAGCGATGTCGCCATCCGCATCACCGGGCTTACCAACAGCTTTGGCGATGACGTGGTGCATGACGACTTGTCGCTCGATGTCCAGCATGGCGAGATTCTGGGCGTGGTCGGCGGATCAGGCACCGGCAAATCGGTGCTGATGCGCTCGATCATCGGCCTGCAGGTGCCCGATGCCGGCAAGATCGAGGTGCTGGGCGAATCGATCCTTGATGAAGAAGAAGAGGATGTTTCGATCCGCAGCCGCTGGGGCGTATTGTTCCAGGGCGGCGCATTGTTTTCCACGCTGACAGTGGCCGAAAACGTTATGGTGCCGCTGGCCGAATTCTACCCCAAGATCGGGTCGAAGCTGCGCCGCGAGATTGCGCTCTACAAGATCGCGCTGAGCGGCCTGCCGGCCGAGGCAGCGGACAAATACCCTTCCGAACTGTCAGGCGGCATGAAGAAGCGCGCCGGGCTCGCTCGCGCGCTGGCGCTGGACCCGGACGTGCTGTTTCTGGATGAACCCACTGCAGGGCTCGATCCGATCGGGGCTGCACGTTTCGACGAGCTGACGCTGGAACTGCAACGCACCTTGGGGCTTACGGTGTTCCTCATCACCCACGATCTGGATACGCTGCACGAAATCTGCGACCGCGTGGCGGTGCTGGCCGACAAGAAGGTGATCGCGGTCGGGACGATCCCCGAGCTGCTGGCGCTGGACCATCCGTGGATCCAGGAATATTTCAACGGGCCGCGCGGCCGCGCTGCTGCTGTCAGCCACGAAGCCGAGATACGGCGGCAGCGCACCGTCAAGGTTCCAACCAAGAGCCGGGGTTTCAAGCGATGACGCGCGGGAACTTAGGGGCCGCATTGGCGGTAGACAGCATCAAAAGATCAGGGGCATAACCTAAGCCATGGAAACACGTGCCAATCATGTCTGGGTGGGAGCGGTCAGTCTTGTGCTGCTCGCCGGGATCGCCGCCTTCGTCATCTGGCTGGCGGGCCTGGGCGATACCGACCGCAACCGCTATGACATCTTCTTCAAGACATCGGTCAACGGCATCGCCAAGGGATCGGTCGTGGCCTATTCCGGTGTGCCGGCAGGCCAGGTGACGGAAATCGCCTTGTGGGCCAAGGACCCGCAGTTCGTGCGCGTGCGGATCGAGGTGGACAACTCCGCGCCGATCCTTGAGGGCACCACGGCGACGATTCAGGGCGTAGGCTTCACCGGTGTGTCGCAGATCCAGCTCGATGGCGCCAAGCAGGGCGCGCCTGCCATTACCGAGCCGGGGCCAGAAGGCGTGCCGGTGATCCCCACAAAGCCGGGCGCGCTGGGCGAACTGCTCAACAACGCGCCGCTGCTGCTGGAGCGGCTGGCAACGCTGACCGAACGGTTCACGCAGGTTCTGTCGGAAGAAAACCAGGAATCAATTGCGGTTCTGCTCAAGAATTCGGGCCGTCTGACCGGCGAGCTGGCTGAGTCCGCGCCGCAAATGCGTGAGGCGCTGGCCGAATTGCGGGTGACGCTGACCAAGGCCGGCGTCGCTGCCGAACAGCTGGGGCTGACCGCGCAATCGACCAAGGAAGTACTCGATTCCGAAGGACGGCCACTCGCCAAGCAACTCACCCAGACGCTGGCGGAGGCCAACAAGAGCCTGGCCAAGCTGAGCGAGACTCTGGACGAGGCGCGGCCGGGCCTGCGCCAGTTCTCGAACACCACGCTGCCTGAGACCGAAGCGCTGGTGCGCGACCTTCGGGTGACCGCCAAGGCGCTGTCGGCGATCACTGAAAAGATCGATCAGGAAGGCGCGACCGGCCTGATCGGCGGGCCGCCGCTGCCGGATTACAAGCCTAAGAACTGATTGGGCCACTGAATTGCCAAAGTCACTGATTTGGCAAGGCCACTGATTTGAAAGAGCGAGCCATGACCGCGATGTCGACCACCCAAGCCAGCCGCGCCAAGCGCATGTCCCGCCCTGTTCTTGCAGCAGGGGCAGTCCTTGCGCTGCTCTCCGGCTGCGTCAGCTTCGGCGCCAAGGCACCGCCGCAGTTGCTGACCCTGACCTCCGACGCGGCGCCGGTCGCAGGCTCGATGGCGTCGGCCTCGGTGGCGGATGCGATCATCGTCGATGTGCCCACGGTCGAGCGCACGCTCGATCAGGTGCGGGTGCCGGTGCAGGTCAGCGACAGTGCGATCGCCTATGTTCAGGATGCGGTCTGGGCCGACAAGCCCGCGCGCCTGTTCCGCGGCGTGCTGGCGGAAACGCTGGCGGCCAAGAGCGGACGGCTGGTGCTCGACCAGGTGGAAACGGGGTCTGAGCGCGGCATGATGGTGTCGGGCCAGCTGCAGCGCTTCGGCTATGACGAGGCCACACGCGCCGTGGTCGTGCGCTATGATGCGGTGGTACGCACGCCCGGCAAGCCGTTGCGCAAGCAGCGCTTCGAGGCGAGCGAGCCGGTCGCCACGGTTGATGCAGTCAGCGTCGGCGCTGCGCTCAACCGTGCGGCCAATGCTGTCGCGGTGCAGGTCGCCGCCTGGGCGGTCGGCTGACGCGCGACGTTTTCAATACCGGTATTCAGCATTCAGGGGCTTTTGATATGGCGCATTTTCTTATCGTCGAGGCGCGCTTCTACGATCATCTCAACGATCTGCTGATCGAAGGGGCCAAGGCCGCGATCAAGGCGGCTGGCCATAGCTGCGAGGTGCTGACCGTTCCCGGTGCGCTGGAAATTCCCGCCGCCATCGCGATGGCATCGGACACCCAGCGGTTCGACGGCTATGTCGCGATCGGCGTCATCATCCGCGGCGAGACCTATCACTTCGAGGTCGTATCGAACGAAAGCGCGCGCGCGATCATGGCACTGACGCTGGACGGCATGCCGATCGGCAATGGCATATTGACCGTCGAGAACGAGGCGCAGGCGCTCACCCGCGCGAAGATGACGGAAAAGGACAAGGGCGGCGACGCTGCCCGCGCGGCCATCGCCATGCTGGAAATCTCCGAGCGTCTGGCGGGGTGAACGCGCATCCCGTTCTCCGGCGCAAGCCGGAGTCCAGGGCGGCGATGAGCCGGCCGTCGTGTCGACTGACGAAATGACCGCACTGCCTATCCTTTACAGCTTCCGCCGCTGCCCGTTCGCCATGCGCGCGCGGATGGCGCTTCTGGTCAGTGGCCAAACCGTGGAGTTGCGCGAAATCGTGCTGCGCGCCAAGCCCGATGCCATGCTGGCCGCCTCGCCCAAGGGCACGGTGCCGGTGCTGGTTCTGCCAGATGGCGAGGTGCTGGACGAAAGCCTGGACATCATGCGCTGGGCGCTGCGCCAATATGATCCCGAAGGCTGGATGGCGGGCGATGATGCAGCGTTGATCGCTGCCAATGACGGCGCGTTCAAGCACCATCTCGACCGCTACAAATACCCCTCGCGCCACGGCGAGGACCCGCTTGTCCATCGCGACGCGGGGCTGGACCACCTTCTGCTGCTGGAAGACCGGTTGGCGCAGCACGGACACCTTTGCGGGCCGACGCGCACGCTGGCGGACATCGCGCTGTTTCCCTTCGTGCGCCAGTTTGCCGCGACTGACCCGGACTGGTTCGACCGCCAGCCACTGCCCAACGTGCAGCTTTGGCTTTCCACACTGACCGCATCGCCGTTGTTTGCGCAGTGCATGCTGCGGCTTCCACCCTGGCAGCCCGGCGATGCAATGGTGTCGTTTGCCGGGGGTTAACCCCGCGGTGCTACCGGGGTAGCAAGACGCCGTCATGGGAGCGACCGGGCTTATGCTGATTGATATCCTGCCCTACCGGCTGCGCAGCAGCATCGAACAGCGCCGGCATGATCGCGCCTGCCGTCCGGTGCTGGACACCGCGCCGATCGTGCCTGCCGACGATGGCCTGGTGATCTTCTCGATGATGGGCACAGCGGTGCTGCTGCCGTATCTGGTCGCGGTGAAATCCTTGTGGACCCATTTGCGACGCGGGCGGGTGGTCATCCTGTCGGATGGCACGTTGACCGCCGCCGACCGGGCGGTGCTGGCCCACCATTGCGGCGATCCTGAAATACTGGACATTGCCACGGTCGATACCGGCAGCTTCCCGGTCGGGGGAACGTGGGAGCGGCTGCTGACCATCCTTGACCGCCGGTCGGATGACTATGTGATCCAACTGGACAGCGACACGGTGACGTTGGGCCATCCCGGCGCTGTCGCCGATGCGCTTGCCGCAAACCGCAGCTTCACCCTGCTGGGCGGGGCGGAGTGGGACATCGGCGCGCAGACCTGCGCCGATTTCAGGCCGCCTGCGATCGTGCCCCAGGTGGCGGAAAACCATATCCAGACGCGCATGGAGCGCGTGCTTGCCCAGATCGGCGATGCTGGCACGCTGCGCTACATCCGGGGATGTTCGGGCTTTACCGGCTTTTCCCGGCGGGCAGGCGGGCGCGATGGCGCTGCGCATTTCGCGCGTGAAATGGAGCGGCTGCTCGGCCGGGATGCGATGCACGAATGGGGCACCGAGCAGGTGACCTCCAGCTTTTTGATCGCCAACGATCCCGACCCGCTGCTGCTGCCCTACCGGTATTACGGCAATTATTGGGGCGAGCCCTGGGATGCCGATTGCCGGTTCATGCATTTCGTCGGCGCGCACCGGCATGAGGGCAGCGCCTATCGCGATGCCACGGCTGCTGCACTCGCGCAGATGGACCGCTGACCGCACTGGACAGGACCATACTAGACAGGGCCGCCACCTGCGTCGATACAGCGTCGCCATGGCGTCCCGACATATCCCCCAGACCGCAGCGAACACCGCGCCGCTGATCGCCGTTCTGGGGTGCCTGGGCGGTATGCTGTTCTTCGGCGCGATGGACGCCGCGATGAAGGCGGTGACGATCGATCTGGGCGTAGTCGCCGCCTTGTTCTGGCGCTGTGCGATCGGCACGGTGCTGGCGACCGCGCTTTTCCTGGCCCAGGGCAAGCCGCGAATGCCACGCGGAGCGGCGCTGCGGCTGCACCTGCTGCGCGGAACCGTGGTGGCGGGCATGGCGGTGCTGTTCTTCTGGGGGCTGGCGCGCACGCCGATGGCCGAAACGGTCGCGATTTCCTTCGTCGCGCCGATCATCGCGCTGTTTCTGGCGGCGTGGCTGCTGAAGGAACGCATCGGCGAAGGCGCGATCATCGCGACGGCATTGGGCTTTGCCGGCATGCTGGTCATTACCGCCGGGCGGCTCGGCTGGCTGGGCGGCGTGGCGGAGAATGCAGGCGGCGCGCAATGGCCGGGGATCGCCGCGATCACCGGCTCTGGGGTGCTCTATGCGTGGAACCTGGTGCTGCAACGCCAGCAGGCGCAGATCGCCAGCCCGCAGGAGATCGTTCTCGCGCAGAATCTGATCATCGGCTTCTGGGTGGCGCTGGCCATGCCGTTCATGGGCGCGATGCCTGGCGACAACCTTTTGCCCGCACAGGTTGGCTGGGGGCTGCTGGCGCTGGCCGCTGCCCTGTCGATCGTCTCCCTGCTGCTGTTGTCGTTCGCTTATGCCCGGGCAGAGGCGCAGGCCCTGCTGCCGCTGGAATATTCCATGTTCATCTGGGGCGCGTTGTTCGGCTGGCTCGCGTTCGATGAGGGCATCGGCTGGACCACGCTCATCGGCGCAGCGCTGATCGTGACGGGCTGCTACATCCTGGCGCGCAAGCAGCAGGCAAAGGCATAAATCGGCTACACCGGGGCGCAGGTACGTGGGCTCCACGCACTTCGCGCTTCCCCCGCCGCGGCATTCTGTCTAGGCAGGCTGCAGGGGCAATCGACAGCTTTTTTCCAGATATTGGGGGCACGGGCGCAAGGCATGACACGGATATTGTTGGGACTGGCAGGCATTGCGCTCATCCTGTCCATCGCGCTGCTGCTGTCCAACAACCGCCGCGCCATCCGCCTGCGCATCGTCGGCGCAGCCTTTGCGCTGCAGGTGAGCATCGCGGTGCTGGTGCTGTATGTGCCCGCGGGCAAGGCGGCGATCCAGGGCATGGCACGCGGCGTATCCAACCTGCTGGGCTATGCGCAGGCGGGCACCAACTTCATCTTCGGACCGCTGGCCAGCCCCGATGTCGGCGGCAACAGCTTTGCCATCGCTGCGCTGCCGGTGATCATCTTCTTCTCCGCCCTCGTTTCGATCCTGTATTACCTTGGCATCATGCAGCGCGTGATCCAGTGGGTGGGTGGCGCGATCCAGAAGCTGATCGGCATTTCCAAGGTGGAAAGCCTGTGCGCAGCGGCTAACATCTTCGTCGGCCAAAGCGAATCGCCGCTGGTGATCCGCCCCTATCTGGCCGCGTTGAAGCCTGCGCAATTGTTCACGGTGATGAGTGTGGGCATGGCGGGCGTCGCCGGGACCATCCTTGCCGCTTATGCTGCGATGGGCATCCGCATCGACTATCTGCTCGCCGCCGCATTCATGTCCGCACCCGGCGGCATATTGATGGCCAAGATCATCATGCCAGACGATCCGGCGGACATGACCACCGAGGCGGTAATGCCGCTGGATGTGGAATATGAGGACGAACGCCCCGCCAACGTCATCATGGCTGCTGCCATGGGCGCGCAAACCGGGGTCAAGCTGGCGGTCGCCGTGGGCGCGATGGTGCTGGCGTTCGTGGCGCTGGTGGCGCTGGCCAACGGCATATTGGGCGGCATCGGCGGGTGGTTCAACCTGACCGACCTGTCGTTCCAGAAGGTCGTGGGCTATGTGTTCGCGCCAGTCATGTACCTGATCGGGGTGCCGTGGGACGAGGCATTGCGCGCTGGCGGGCTGTTCGGAACCAAGATCGTGCTGAACGAATTCGTCGCGTTCATCGAGCTGGGTGGCCCGGATGTCGGCCTGTCGCAACGCTCGGTCGCGATCATCACGTTTGCGCTGTGCGGCTTTGCCAACTTCTCGTCGATCGCCATTCAGATGGCGGTGACCGGAGGTCTCGCCCCCAGCCAGCGCCCTATGATCGCCAAGCTGGGCCTCAAGGCGCTTGCCTCGGGCAGCCTGGCTAACCTCATGAGCGCTGCGCTGGCGGGGTTGCTGATTACCGTGTAATTTCGGTTATGGCTGGACCGAGGCTGGCGGATCCGAACCGTCCATCGAATCTTCCAGCGCCTCGTCCAGATCGGCCTCGCTGATATCGTCCTTGTCGACATCGGGCTTGGCATCATGGTCGTCGGTGTTCAGGCTGGACTGCTTGGCACCAGCGCGCCTGGCAGCTTCCTCGCTGCAATCGACGGGCTCTGCGGGATCGTGGTTGGGGTTTTCAGGATCGTGGTGATCGGTCATGACGCTCTCCTTGCTGATGAATTTACGCCGGGGCCGCGGCACGGTTCCTTGCAAGGCGTCAGGCCACCCCGGCGCGCTTGAGTTCCGGGCCGATGCGCCGCGTCAGCCACAGCCACCACATCCGGAAATCCGCCGCCAGCGACCAGAGCGGATAGGTGAAGGTCGCAGGCCGGTTGCGCTCGATTCGCCAGTGGCTGATCCACGCAAAGACATACCCGGCGACCGGCATCAGCGCCAACAGCAGCCATTTGCCGCTGACCAACGCCGCCAGCCCGAGCAGTACGACCAGCGACGTTCCTGCATAATGCCACGCCCGGGTCAGCGGGCGGCGGTGCTCGGTCAGGTAATACGGCCAGAACTCGGCGAAGCCAGAGCGCTTTTCGACCATTCCGGGTCACCGTGACGGAGCCGAATTTGGCTCAATGCAAGGAAGGCTGGCGCAGGAATATGTCGATCTTTCAAGGCAGCCTGACGCAGCAGTGGGCCAAATTCGGCCCGCCCCTTTGGGGTTGGACCATGAGGCCCGCTGGCAGCGTTGCGGCCCTTGCAGGGGCAACCAGCCCCTGCTGCGCACCGCGCCTTCCCAGCGGACCTCATGGTCCAATCGCGATGATCCGGAATGGTCGAAAAGCGCTCTAGTGCAGCGTTGCATGTCGATTGTCTCCCACTGCCATGATAAGCAGGATCATGGCTGCAATCCAGACCGACCTGCTGTTCGTGTACGGCACGCTGCGCCGGGGGAGCGACCACCCCAATGCGCACCGGCTGGCGGGTGAAAGCACTTGGGCTGGCACGGCCACTCTGACGGGTACGCTCTACCGCGTCAGCTGGCACCCGGCGTTGGTGCTGGAAGGGCACGATACCGTCACCGGCGATCTGGTGCGCCTGACGGACCCGGCGCTCAACCTGCCATGGCTCGATGCCTTTGAAGGATGTGCAGCAGGCGACCCTGAGCCGCATGAGTATCGGCGCGAGGTTGTGCAGATGGTGTCCGCAGACGGCCCTGTCGCTGCCATGGTGTATGTGTGGAACCTGCCGGTGGACGGCCTGGAGCGCATCGCGGGAGGCGACTGGCTGGCAAGCTGATGTTCAGCGTTTCGTGCCCGCAAACCCGAAGCTCAGGCTGCTGAACAGCGTGTCGTAGTCGGCTTGGGGATTATTCTCGATCGGCACCGACCACACCAGGCTGATTTTCCAGTTGCCGGTCTTGGGCATGGCGAAGGACGCGCGGCCGTTGGCGTCGGTGCGCTGCTCGATCTCGCCGGCGGGGCTCGACAAGCTCTCCATCCGCACCAAGCCGCCTGCCAGCGGACGCCCGCGAAAGCGCACCTCAACCGGAAGCGTATCCTGCTGCGTGCAATGCGGATTGACCAAAGGCACGATTTCCAGCGACAGGCCCAGCGGCTGCAGCGCGTGCGGTGAACAGTCCGTGCCGACCTGCACCAGCGCCTTGGCCCGGCGCGCATACAGTTCGCGCCCCGGCGACCCGCGCGTTTTCAAGGCGGCGCGATGCGCGGCAACCGCGCTCAGCCCTTCGTGCGCGACATACTCGTCGAACGCGACAGCCTCCAGATCGCTGAGCGCCGGCGTGGTCTCGAACACCAGCATGTGCGTGCCTGTGCCTGAAAAGGGCACAACGGCATCGTGCCATTCCAGGGTATCGGGCGGGGCTAGCAGATCGGTTCGGTCTTCGATCGTCCGGTCGGGTGCGATCGTGCGGAAGGACACGACCCGCTCAGGCCGCATTTGCCAGGGTTCAGGCTCGGCGCCGGTGCCCACCCGCAAGTCGGCCTGCAGCTGATCGTCCCCCGGAACCTGCCAGCGGTCGAGTGAAATCCAGAAATCATGTGCAAGGGCAGGCTGTGCCGCGGTGGCCAGAAGGGCGAGCAGGGCAAGCTTGCGCACGCTCATTGCGCCTCGGCCACGCCATCGTACTTCAGCTCAAGGTATCGCCCGCGAATGGCCAGCTTGTCGGCATCGCCTTCGGCAATCGTGCGGGTGGCGCCGGCAATCTCGCGTTCGATGACCGCCAGGCCATGCAGCAGCTGCTCTTCGGGTGTCCGCTCGCCGCGCTTTTCCTTGCGCATGTTCGCCGGAATCTTGCGATAGCCGGTGATCAGCTCGGGCAGGTGCTCGCCCACCAATTTGCGGATCTCGCGCGCAGGTTCGCTGTTTTCCTCCAGCGTCTGCAACTGCGGCGCCAGCATGTCGAGCTGCACGCCGATATTGTCGATCAGCGTCACCGCAGGCGCGGGCAGGGCAGGGCGCTGGCTCTCCAGCCATATTTCGGTCTTGCCGGCGAGCACCTTGAGCGGCTCCTTCGCCAGTTTCTCGGGCGTGGGGATGCGCAGCTTCATCGAACTGCCCAGCACCACGGTCGCCACCACCGCCGCCAGCACGGTCAGCAACACGCCGTAAAAGCCGATGCCGTCGATGATCGCGCCGACCACGCCAGCCGCCACCAGAATGACGCCGATGGTGATCGCGATCGCAGCGATCTTCTTCCACAGATGCTCGCGCTTGAGCGCCCGCGATTTGGTGCCGATCGATGGCCCCATCTGTACGCGGCGCTTCACGTTCGCCGCATCGGCAAGGATCTGGTCGGACTGGCTGGTCAGCGATTTTGACATAAGTGCGGTTGCCTTACGCCTCCAGCGAGCTGAGCAACGATGGGCCGGCGCTGCTGCCGCTCACCTTGGCCTGACTGGCGCCTACGGCCCGCGCGATATAGCCCTTGGACTTTTCGACTTCCTTGCTCAGCGTGTCGACGGTCTGCTTCATGCTGTCCAGCGCCTTGACCTTGAACGTGTCGATGTTGTCCATCGTGTCATAGATGTTCTGGAACGCGCGCTGCAGCGTCTCGACGGGGATCGTCGCCGATGCTGCCTGTTCATGGATGCGCGCGGTCTGCTCCTTGAGCATCGTACCGGTCGAATCGATGATGTTGGCGGTGGTGGTGTTGAGCGCGGTAATCTGGTCGAGCACCAGTTTCTGCCCGACAAGCGCCTGCGCCACGGTAACCGCAGTGCGCAGCGCAGCGACTGTGGTGGTGCTGGCGCGATCGACGCCCTTGACCAGCTCGACATTGTTCTTCTTGACCAGATCGAGAGCGAGGTAACCCTGCACCGTGACCGCCATCTGCGTCAGCAGGTCCTGCGTACGCTGGCGCACGTAAAACAGCGCGGTTTCCTTGATCGCCTTGGATTTGGCGGGATCGGTCATTTCCAGCTCGGCTGCCTTTTGCTCAAGCCGCGCGTCCAGTGCTTTGGACACGTGGATCATCTGCTCCAGCTTGCCCATCGCCGCCCACAGGTTCTGCCGCTCGACATCGATGGCCGCATTGTCCATCAGCAGCTCGTCCTTGCCGCTTTGCAGACTGCCCAGGATCGACTGGATATGGCCCTGCGAGCTTTTGTAGCTGTCGAAATAATCGCGCATCTTGTTGCCGAACGGGATCACGCCGAACAGCTTCTTGCGGGTGAACAGATCGCCTTTCTTGCCGGGATCAAGGTCCTCGACCGTGCGGCGCAGCTTGGCAAGATCAGCACCAACCGAATTGTCGGTATCCATCGCGCGCACCGGGCGATCGAGAAACCGGTTCGACTGTCCGGCCGCATCGGTGATTTCCTTGCGGCCCATATTGGTGATCTGGTCGACGCGTTTGCCGAATTCCGGCGAGTTTACATCCTGCGCGACCAGGTCGGCGATGAAGCCCTCGACCTTTTCATCCAGCTTGGATTTCACATCGTCCGACACAGGCACCAGCCCGGTCGCGTCCGCTGCCGTGACGACGGGCACCGGCTCGGGTGCCTCAAGGGTCAATTTCTTGTCCGCAATCGCAGTTTGCGTCGCCATACGTCATGCGCTCCCGTCTTCGCTTTACACCTCAAAATGAGGCGAGTTGCCCTGTCAGGCAAGCGATAAGTCTTACTGTGTTAATATATCAATACAGTTGGGCAACGCAAGGGGCATGGCGATGCATGCCCCCGCGCCCCGATGGCTTAGGCCATCATAACGCGCCCACATCCCACAATGCGAAGCAGGCGAGCGCCGTCAGCAGAAAAATCGCCAGCAGCACGATGATCTGCAGCGGCTTGTTGCTGATGATCTTGCTGTGCTCCTGCTCGAACGCGGCGATCTTGTACCGCAAGCTTTCGTCGCCGCGCATCAGCCCGATATCCAGCAGCGGGCCTTTGGTAAGCCATAGGGCAATTTCCCGGTTTTCTTCCGAACTGGTGGCGGGATACTGCTGGAGCAGCATTCTGATGCGTTTCGTGCCGGGTTCACGGGTTTGTGGTGCTGCGGTTTGCGGCTGTTGGGATGCCGTGTTGCTCATAACAATGTCGTTCCTGATAAAATGAATGCGTGCCACGCGGACGCGGCGCTTGGGCTCCGTCATCCATGCGACGCCAATACCTCTCGCGATGAGGCGGTCAGTCAGCTGCGGATCACGGATGGGGTTTTCTCTGGCGAGAGATGCCGATTGGCGGGCGCTGGCCAGCAATTGCGGACAGCCGGTTTCCCGCCTTCGGATCAGGCATGGATGCGGACGGAGACGGTTTGAAGGAAGCCGCCTGTCGCTGACGAGGTCCTGAGGAGCCGCGTCAGATCACCCGGTGCCATTACAGGGCACCAGTGCAGCGACCGGCTGGTTTCAGCCCGTCCTTATGCCTTGGAAGGATGTGCCGCGGGCGGTGCGCGCGGGCCGGAACCCGGCCTCGTATCGGCAGGGACGAGGCGTGCATCGACAGGAGCGAACGCTGGCGTACTGGCGCGCGAATAAGCATTTTGTAGGGTGGCAAAAGGACTGGCCAGACCGGCTGGCTTGCCGCTGCCGCCATCAAATGGCAGGTGCCGTGTCTCGTTGTCTGGAACGACGAAGAGCTGTTCTTGCTCGGCACCGGTTCGATTGAGGGCAACTTGCGTGGTAGCCGGATTGAACGCCGATCCCACCAGCTGGCTGGATGGCATGGAACCGGGAAGCAAGGCGCTCGCCAGCGCAATGAACAACGCTGCGATGATGCCGCCGGCCCAGGCGCCACAGCGCGAGCGGGCTTGCGCGGACTCGGTTTCGCTTGGTGCGTTCAGGTTGGAGAGGGCGAACATTACAGGGTGGGATAGGCGCGAATCATTATGGGGTAAACCCATCGGCCCCAAAACCGCCGTCCGCGTATCGTGTTACAACGCGATCAGGCCGCCAGCTCATAAGGCTGAATCTCGCCCGACAAATACAGGTTGCGCGCCTTGGCGCGGCTGAGTTTGCCGGAGGACGTGCGTGGCAAAGTGCGTGGCGGCACCAGTTCGATCACGCAGTTCATGCCGGTGATCGAGTGGACCTTTTCGCGGATTTCATCCCTCAAACGCCGCCGCTCGCCCTCGTCGGTGGTGCGGCACTGGACCAACACGGCGGGTGCCTCCTCGCCTGCGGGCGTGGTGATGGAGAACGCGGCGATATCACCGGACTTGAAGCCGGGCAGCTGCTCGACCGCCCATTCGATGTCCTGCGGCCAGTGGTTCTTGCCGTTGATGATGATCATGTCCTTGGCCCGGCCGACGATATACAGGTACCCATCGACCATATAGCCCATGTCGCCGGTGTCCAGCCAACCGTCGATCAGGCAGGCCTCGGTCGCTTCGGGATCGCGGAAATAGCTGTGCATGATCGAGGGGCCGCTGGTCCACACCTTGCCGATTTCGCGGTCGGCCAGCACCCGGCCATCGGGATCGCGGATTTCAAGGCTCATGCCCCGGCAGGCCTTGCCGCAGTTGACGATCGAGCGATAGCGGCGTGGCTTGCTGGTATCCACCGGCGCGCCTGACAGCCGCGATTCCTCGACCAGGTCGACGACGATGCCTTCGCCCGGCGGCATCAGCGTCACCGCCAGCGTCGCTTCTGCAAGGCCATAGCTTGGCAGGAAGGCGCTGGCCTGGAAGCCTGCATCGGCAAAGGCGTTGACGAAGGACTGCATCACGTCCGGGCGGATCATGTCCGCGCCGTTGCCCGCCAGCCGCCAGCGCGAAAGGTCGAAGCGCTCGGCCACCTTGGACTGGCTGCCGATTCGGCGCGCGCAGATGTCATAGCCGAAGGTCGGCGAATAGCTGCACGACGTGCCGGGATTGCGGCTGATCATGTCCAGCCACGCCAGCGGCCGCCGCGCGAAATCTTCGGTCTTCAAATAATCGGTCGATACCTGGTTGGCGACCATGGAGAGCATGCAGCCCACAAGGCCCATGTCGTGATACCAGGGCAGCCATGAGATGCAGCGGTCGCTCTGCGCGATGTGCATGCCGTGGGCGTGGGCGGCCAGATTGCTCAGTAGCGCCGAATGCGTGACGGCAACGCCATGCGGGAAGCGGGTGGAACCGCTGGAATACTGCAGATAGCAGATATCGTCTGCGCTCGCCTGGGGCAGTGCCACTTCGGGTGCAGCGTCGGCGGCAAAGCTTTCCCAGTCGATGCCTTCGACGCCGCAGCGCGATGCTGCCTCGCCGCCCATCTCTGCCAGTTCGGCAGGGTAGAACAGGAACTTGGGGTCGCTGCTGCGCAACTGCACGCCAAGCTGTTCGACATAGCTTTCCTTGCCGCCAAAGCTGGTCGGCAGCGGCAACGGCACCGGCCAGGCGCCAGCGTACACCGCGCCAAAGAACAATGCAGCAAACTCCGCGCTCGTCTCGGCGACGATCGCAATGCGGTCAGCCGGTTTAATGCCGCGTGCGATCAGCCGGCGGGCGTGATCCAGTGCATCGGCGCGCAGTTCGCTGAACGGATAGGGCCGCACCAAGGTGCCGCGCGGATCGTGGAAGTTGAAGCCGCGCACGCCGCCTGCCGCATAGTCCAGCGCATCGCCCAGCGTGGCGAAATCGGCAAAGCGTCGCGCAAGGTCGTCGGCGGTTGGTGTCAGCTGCAGTTGCGTCATGCGTGTTAACCCGTTGCTTTCCTGTACGCACTGCCGACTTTGGCCGATCTTGTGCTGTGTATCCCGCTTGTGCTGTTTATCCCGGTGGCGCGATCAGACCACGCCATCCATGGCTTGGTGATGAACGGGCGTTTGAGCGCGCACGCGGAATATTCCTTTTCAACCTGTGGCACTAGCGCAAGAGAGGCGTTCTAATTTCGACCCGACTGTGGCATAAAAAAGGCGTATGGAACGCCAGAAGCGGGCACCCCGGGCAGAACGCCGCCCGCCCAAACCCTTGAACGAGCAGTCGCTGAAGGATCTGGCGCTGCATTATCTGGGCCGGTTTGCTTCGACACGGGCGCGGCTGGTGCAATATCTCCAGCGCAAAATCCGCGAGCGGGGCTGGGATGGCGCCGCTCCGCCCGATTGCGCCGCGCTTGCCGATCGCTGCATGGAACTGGGCTATGTCGATCATGCCGCCTACGCCGCGATGAAGGGCGGGGCGCTGCTGCGCCGGGGCTATGGCGCGCGCCGGGTGGAGCAGGCGCTGGCCGCCGCGGGCGTGAAAGAGGCCGACCGGGGCGAGATGCGCGATGCGGGGCGCGACCAGGCAGGGACCTCCGCGCTCGCCTTTGCCAGGCGCAAACGTATCGGCCCGTTTGCAGAGCAGCCTGCCGATGCGGACAGGCGCCGCAAGCAATTGCAGGCGTTTATCCGCGCGGGCCACGATTTTGCGCTCGCCCGCAGCATTGTTTTCGCCGATAGCATGGATCAGATTGCGGGTCTGGACGACCAATACGGGAGAGACTGATGATGGCACGATGGTGCATGGCCGCAGCAGCGGCATTGGCGCTGGTCGCCTGCAACGCATCTGCGCCCAGCGATGCGATTGCGCAAAAGCCCGCAGCCGGAGCGACGACGGTATCCGATGCCGGGCTGGACCTGGTGCCGCTGACCATCGACAGTGGCGGCGAGCGGCACACGTTCCGGGTCGAGGTGGCCCGCACCAGCCAGGATCAGGCACAGGGGCTCATGTTCCGCACCGAGCTTGCGCCCGATGCAGGCATGATCTTCCCGTTCCCCAGCCCCAAGCCTGCCAGCTTCTGGATGAAGAACACCGTCATCCCGCTGGACATCATTTTCGTGCGCACCGATGGCAGCATCGAAAGCATTGCGGCGGACACCATTCCCTACTCGCTCGACCCGGTCAGTTCCAACGAGCCGGTGGCGGCGGTGCTGGAGCTGGCAGGGGGCAGGGCGGCGCAGCTTGGGATCAAACCCGGCGACATCGTCAAATGGCAGGACAAACGCTGATCGCTGAGCGGCGCATCGCACAATCTGGCTGACACGCACTGTTGGGCGCGCTAGTCCAGCGGCTATGGCTGCACGTAAACGCGGGATATTCGCTCAGGCAATCGCAGGGGTGTTCAAGCTGATCTTCGGCTTTGTCGTCGTGTCGGTGCTGCTGGTCGTGCTCTTCCGCTTCGTTCCGCCGCCCACCACCATCACCATGCTGACCGACAGCAACGGCGCGACCCGGGACTGGACGCCGCTGGATCGGATCGACCGCAACATGGTGTCTGCTGCCATCGCGGCGGAGGATGGCAAGTTCTGCAGCCATAGCGGGTTCGACCGGGAGGCGATCGAGGATGCGGTGCGGCGCAATGCCAAGGGCGGACGCATCCGGGGCGGCTCCACGATCAGCCAGCAGACGGCAAAGAACGTGTTCTTGTGGCAAAATGGCGGCTTTTTCCGCAAGGGGCTTGAGGCCTATTTCACGCTGCTGATCGAAACCGTGTGGGGCAAGCGCCGCATCATGGAAGTGTATTTGAATGTCGCGGAAACCGGCATCGGCACTTATGGCGTGGAAGCCGGCGCGCAGCGTTATTTCGGCAAGGGGGCAGCGTCGCTCAGCCGCGATGAGGCCGCGCGGATGGCCGCAGCCCTGCCGCTGCCCAAGAAGCGCTCGGTCAAGAACCCCAGCGGCTTCACCCGGCGCTATGGCAACAGCATCGCCCGGCGCATCCGCATCGTGCAGCGCGACGGGCTGGACGCCTGCGCCAGGCCGTAACGCGCGTCAGGCGGGGTCTGCGGGGGCTGCGCGTTCCGGGCCGTCATAATCGATCGCTGCTGCGGCCGCGCCCGACATCACGAAACCGATCGGCCGGTCGATTTCCTCGTGCAGATGCCCGATCAGGCTGGCGGTGCGGGCGAGCAGGGAAATGCCCTTGAGCGCGCCGACCGGGAAGCCGACATCCAGCATCACGGCGGGGATAGCACCGTTGACGTTGATCGGCAGCGGGCGGCCGATGGTGTCGGGCAGGCAATCGCGCAGCGCGTAGAGCATCCCGATATGTTCGCCGACGATGCCGTGCTCGTGCGCCATTTGCAGCAGCAACAGCGCGCGCGGGTCTCCGGCGGAATGCTGGGGGTGGCCAAAGCCGGGGATCGCCTTCTTGTCCGCGCGCAACGCCCGCACGCCATCGGCGGCAATATGCGCGGCCGGCTTGCTGAGGGTGCGTGTCTGCTCGACCAGGTCGGCATAGAAGCGCCCAGCGACTTCTGCGCTGCCGAGCACCACCGATCCGCAACCCAGCAATCCTGCGGCCACCGCGCCGTGAAACGCTTCGGGCGCAGCGGCATAGGTCATCCGCGCAGCGACCACGCTGGGCACCAGGCCATGTTCGGCGATGGCGGCCAGCACCGCGTTGGCGAACAGCTTTTGCACCGGGCTGGGCTCGGTTCCGGTCACCAGCAGCCAGAAATAGCTGGTGAAGTCCATCTTGCCGATGATGTCGCCGCACAGATCGCGCCCGCGCACGGTGATGCTGGTCGCATCGGATGTGCAGATGGAGGTGAACGGGGCGTCCTGCTTGCCGATGCGCATGAATTGGCTCCTCTTGTGACCGGCATATCCGGCGTCGCACGCCACTCGCCGATAATTCGATTTACGAAGTTGATTTCGTATATCGAAGTTTCTATGAGTGGGCGTCAGGGAGATGTCAATATGGCCAAGCCGCTTGCCAATGTCACCGTGCTGGAAATGGGCACGTTCATCACCGGCCCAGCAGCCGGGATGATGCTCGCCGATCTGGGCGCGAATGTCATCAAGGTTGAGCGGCCCGATGGCGGCGACCCGTTCCGCGCCTTTCGCGGCGGCCTCTACAGCCCGCATTTCCAGACCTATAACCGCAACAAGCGCTCGATCACGCTCGATACGCGTGGCGGCGCCGATCTTGACGCGTTCGATGCGATGATCGCGACGGCGGACGTGTTCATCCAGAACTTCCGCCCCGGTGTCGCCGACAAGCTCAATGTCGATCCCGAACGCCTGCGCGCGATCAACCCTAAGCTCATTTACCTGTCCATATCGGGCTTTGGTGCGACGGGTCCCGACCGCGACCGGCCTGCGTTCGATACCGTGGCGCAGGCGGCCAGCGGCTTTCTGCGATTGCTGGTGAACCCCGCAAACCCCCGCGTCGTCGGCCCGGCGCTCGCCGATGCGGTCACCGGATTCTATGGCGCGTACGGTGTGCTCGCCGCGCTGCATGAGCGCGCCACCACCGGCAAGGGCCGCCTGGTCGAAGTCTCGATGTTCGAGGCGATGGCGCATTTCAACCTCGACGATTTCACGCACTACTTCTCCGAAGGCGAAGTGATGGGGCCGTACAGCCGCCCTAATGTCTCGCAATCCTATGTCTTCCAGTGCCAGGGCGGCGACTGGCTGGCGCTGCATATGTCGTCCCCACCCAAATTCTGGGAGAATCTGGCGACCGCCGTGGGCCAGCCCGACATGCTGGCACGGCCCGAATTCGCCAGCCGCGATGCGCGGATCGCCAATTACGAGAAGGTGGCCGCGTTCCTGAGCCCCATTTTCGCAACGAAGTCGCGCGCCGATTGGTGCGCCACGCTGGAGCAGCTCGAAGTCCCGCACTCGCCGGTTTACAGCGCGCCTGAGGTGGTCGAAACGCCGCAGGCACAGCATCTGGGTCTGTGCGTCGAGGACCCCAACGGTCCGCACGGTGCCTTCCGCACCATCCGCTCTCCGGTCAGCTTCGATGGCGAGCGCGCGACCAGCGTCACCGCGCCGCCGGTGCTGGGCCAGCATAACGACGAACTGCTGGGCCAACCCCATGCATCTCCCCACGCTTCTGCCGCTGCGGAGTGAACGCGCGGTTCGTGCCGCAGGCGCCGGCTGACAGCATCGCCTTGCCTGCAACCGATCAACGGGCTAGCGCTGCCGGGATGGAAGCAGAGCCCAAGCCGGCCAAGGCCAAACCGGAGAAAGACAGCGAGTATCTGTCGACCCTCGAACGGGGCCTCAAGGTGCTGCGCTCGTTCGACGCGACCCATCCCGAAATGCAATTGAGCGAGGTGGCGCAGGTGACGGGGCTTAGCCCTGCGGTCGCGCGGCGTTGCCTCAACACGCTGGTGCAGCTTGGCTATGTCGCGCAGTTCGGCCGCAAGTTCCTGCTTCGGCCCGAAGTACTGACCTTCGGCACCGCGTATCTGTCGTCGATGAATGTCGAGCAGGTGGTGCTGCCACCGCTGCAGAAATTGCGCGACGACACCGGCGACAGCGCGTCGATGGCGGTGCTGTCCGGCACCGACATATTGTATGTCGCGCATGTTTCCACCAACCGGCGGATCAGGCTGGGCGCCAATGTCGGCACGCGCTTTCCAGTGCATGCAACCTCGCTGGGCAAGGTGCTGCTGGCGTTCCAGCCTGCACCTGTGATCGCCCGCTATTTCGAGGCTGCCAGCCTGCAGCGCTTTACCGAGCGTACCGTGGTCAGTGCGCAAGGGCTTGAGCAAAGGCTGCAAAGCGCGCGCGAGACCGGGTATGATTCGGCGCTGGACGAGCTGGACTATGGCATCGTCTCGGTGGCCGTGCCGGTGTTCGATGCCCAGCGCCAGGCGATCGCCTCGATCAATTGCTCCACGTCGACCACGCGGATTTCGCAGGACGAGCTGGTGCGCACCCGGCTGCCCATGCTGCGCGAGGCCGCGGCCGAAATCGGCAACGCACTGCAGCGTTGGCCCACGCTGATGCATTCGCTGCAGCACAACTGATCCGCACGATCTTGAATGCATGGCACTGCCTCGCGGGGGAGGGTCCGTGCAACCTGTTGCCCAGTTCGCACAGTGACATGAAACTTCGCATAGCGAACTTGACTTCGTAATACGAACAACTTACCTCGACATCATAACCCGCGCGCACGTTTGTGGTGGCACTGGCCGTTCGGCCTTGGCGATGACGTAGCGGGACATCACAGGATGAGGGGAACTGGTGGTTATGTCCGTCAATTGGAACAAGGTGCTTCTTGCTGGTTCGGCCTCGGCGCTCGCTTTGGCATGCGCTTCACCAGTCCTCGCGCAAGATCAGTCCGCAACCGCAGAACCTGCAGCCGAAGGCGAGATCGTCGTCACCGCGCTGCGCCGTGACACCAACCTTCAGGACACGCCCGCAGCGATCACCGTGTTCAACGCTGAATCGATCGAGAATGCAGGGATCGACAAGGCCGCCGATTTCATCGGGCTGACGTCCAACGTCCAGCTCATCGAAACCCAGAACGCAGGCAACGCCTTCGTCATCATTCGAGGTATCACCCAGAACCGCAATTCAGAGCCCTCGGTCGCCGTCGTGGTTGATGGAGTGCAGCAGGTCAATGCTGCCCAGTTCAGCCAGGAACTGTTCGATATCGAACAGATTGAAATCCTGAAAGGCCCGCAAGGCGGGCTTTACGGGCGCAACGCCATTGGCGGTGCGATCATCATCAACACCAAGCAGCCCAGCGACCAGTTCGAGGGGCGGGTGTTCGCCGGAATCGACAACGGTTTCGGCTACACGCTGCGCGCCGGGATCTCCGGGCCGATCAGCGACACGTTGAAGTTCCGCCTGTCCGGATCGTACCGCGATACCGAAGGCTATATCCCCAACACCTTCCTGGGCGAGGACGCCGATCCGCTGGAAGATATCTCCCTGCGCGGCAAATTGCTGTGGACGCCAACCGACAGCCTGACGGTCGATCTGCGCGCGTCGATGTCGCTGCTGCGCACCCAGGCGCTGTACTACAACATCGTCGCCGACGTGAACGACACCAGCCTGCCGGTGCGCGTCAACAACGCCGGGCAGAACGACCGCGACATCTACAACGTGTCGGCCAAGATCGATTACAAGGCCGATTGGGGCTCGATCACCTCGGTCACCTCCTATGATACGCTGACCGAGATCCTCACCGGCGACGCGTTCAACTTCCTGCCGATCCAGGAATCGCTGTTCTTCGCGATTCTGGGCTTCGATCTCAACCAGAGCCAGTTCCTCGATGTCGAGGCGATCAGCCAGGATCTGCGCATTCAGTCGGCCGATGGCGCCAAGTTCAACTGGTCGGTGGGTGGCTATTTCATTGATACCAACCGCTATATCTCCACCGGCAACATGGTCGATACAGGGGCAGGGGTGTTCCCCGTGTTCCGCACGCCCAGCACCAACCCGCTCAACCCGCAGGCCACGTTCCTGGCGGACTCGCAGAGCAACTTTGCCTGGGCGGGCTATGCCAATGTCGGTTACGAGTTCTCCGAAAGCTTCCGCGTCGATGCCTCGCTGCGCTACGACAAGGATCGCCGCCGCAACCGCACGCTGACGCCGACTGCGTTCATTCCGGTCGTCCCCGGCTTCCCCACCGGCGCCACCGGCGAAGTGCGCCGCGAAACCTTCGACGAGTGGCAGCCCAAGGTCACATTGACCTACAAGCCGGCCGAAAACGTCACGATCTATGGCGGCTACAGCCGCGGCTTCCGCTCGGGCGGGTTCAACCAGACCGGGGTCGGCGCGGTTGCGGCAGGCACCGGCGTGGTCGGCGTTGCGGACATCTATGAGGCCGAGGTCGCCGATACCTTCGAGGTCGGCATCAAGTCCACGCTGTTCGACCGCATGCTGACGCTGAACGCCAGCGCCTACACCACCAAGTCGGAAAACGGCTATTTCTTCGTCTTCCTCGCGGCCAACTCGACGCAGAACCTGGGCAACGTGCCCGAGGTCCGGCTGCAGGGCTTCGAGGTTGACGGCACGCTGCGTCCGGCGCGCGGCTGGGACCTGAACTTCGGCCTGGGCGTCACCTACAGCGAGATCAAGGAGTTCCCGGACCCGACGGTCATCGGCAACGAAGCGCCGTTCATCTCGCGCTACACGATCAACCTTGGCACCCAGTATGAGAGCAACCTGGGCGACAGCGATCTCAAGGGCCGCATCCGGGTGGATTACAACCGCACCGGCAAGACCTGGTTCGATGTACCCAACTCGACCGTGCGGCGGCCGGTCGACCTGGTCAACGCGCGGCTGACGCTCGATGGTGGCGCATGGTCGCTGACCGGATTTGCCGACAACCTGTTCAACGAAAAGTACAACGCCGAATTCTCGCCCGGCGGCTTCGTGTTCAAGGGCCGTCCGCGCGTCTTCGGTCTGGAAGGGCTCTACAAGTTCTGATCCTCGCATAACGGGAAACCACCAGTGGCACGCATTTTGATCCTCTATTATTCGGGCTATGGACACACCGAGGTCATGGCGGGTGCCGTCGCCGATGGCGTCAACGCGGTCGAAGGCTGCGAAGCCGTGGTCAAGCGCGTGCCCGAACTGGTGTCGGACGAGGTAGCCGCATCGGCGCACATGAAGGTCGATCAGGCCGCGCCCTTCGCCAGCCCCGAGGAACTGGCCGACTATGACGGCATCATCTTCGGCACGCCTACGCGTTTCGGCAATATGGCAGCACAGATGCGCAACTTTCTCGACCAGACCGGCGGGCTTTGGGCCAAGGGCGCGTTGATCGGCAAGCCGGGCAGCGTGTTCGTCTCCACCGCCAGCCAGCATGGCGGCCAGGAAACCACGATCACCTCGTTCCACACTACGTTGCTGCACCATGGCATGATCGTCATCGGCCTGCCCTACAGCTTTGCCGGCAACACCATCATGACCGAAGTCAGCGGCGGCACACCTTATGGCGCGAGCACGATCGCTGGCGGCGACGGATCGCGCATGCCATCGGAAAACGAGCTTGCAGGCGCGCGCTTCCAGGGCGAGCATGTCGCCCGGATCACGTTGAAGCTGGCTGATTGATCGGCCTTCAAGCCCTGCGTGCGCACAATCTAGGAGGATGCGATGACCGCACTTGTCAACCGTTTGCACCACACCGCCTACACCACCCGCGATCTGGAAGCGACGCGCGCATTCTACGAGGATGTGCTCGGCTTCCCGCTGGTCGCGACCTATTGCGAGAAGGACGAGCTGTTCGGCAAGGAGCGCACCTATTGCCACTGCTTCTTCGCGATGAAGGACGGCAGCGCGCTCGCTTTCTTCCAGTTCGCCAACGAGGACGACCAGGCCGAATTCAGCCCACCGATCCCCGAATCACCCTTCCACCACATCGCGTTGCATGTCGACAAGGACGCGCAGGACGAACTCGAACGGCGCATTGCCGCTGCCGGAATCGTCGAGCCGCAGACCTATATCCTGGAACACGGCTATTGCCGCTCGGTCTACGTCAAGGACCCCAACGGCATGATCATAGAGTTCACCTGCGATGCGCCCGAGGCGATTGCGATCGAGGGCGAAGTGCGCGCCAAGGCACGCACCGAACTCGCACGCTGGCTGGCCGGCGATCACAGCAACAACAACACCTTCCGCAGCGCCGAAGCGGCCTGATCCGTGGGCGGCCCGGTTTGCCAGCTGGGCGATGACGGGCCACCTGCGCCGACGCCAAGGCTGGGCGGCAGGGCGCGTTGGATCGATGTGCATGGCGGTCAGCTTGCGGCCGAAGTCATCGGCAGCGGTCCGCCGGTGCTACTGCTGCACGGCTGGACGCTGGACCGGCGGATGTGGACCATGCAGGCGCGCGCGCTGGCCGAGCGGTTCACGCTGATTGCCATCGACCGGCGTGGCTTTGGCCAATCGACCGCGCCCCCGGGCCGGGCGCGGGAGGGCGACGATATCGATGCCGTTGCAAATGCGCTGGGGCTGGACACGTTCGCACTTGTCGGCATGTCGCAGGCAGGCGCAACCGCTATCCGCTATGCGGGCAACAACCGCGACCGGGTGCGAGCGCTGGTGCTGCAGGGCGTATCGCTGGCCGGTATCCCTGACCTTGCCAATGCGTCGGATCGCATTCCGCTGGGCGATTACGTCGCCATGGTGCGCTCAGGTCAGTTGACGCAGATGAAGCAGCTTTGGGCGGGGCACCCGCTGATGGCGGGGCTGTCGGCAGACGCGATCGCGATCAGCGCCGCTATGCTGACAGACTATGACGGGCGCGATCTGCTGGCCGACCCCGCCGGGCCATCGGCGCAATTGGGCGATGTCGCGACACTGGCGATGCCGGTACTTGCTATCACCGGCGATGCCGACACCCCCTGGCGGCGCGATGTGACCGCCGCGATCGGCCGCACTGCGCCGATGGGGCAGACGCGGTTCATCACGGGGGGAGGGCATCTGTGCAACCTTTCGCATCCCGCCCCCTTCAACGCGGCGCTGGCATCGTTCCTGACCCATCCGTTCGCGCCGCCGCTGCACGCCATCAACGACTGATCCTTCAAAACCCGTTTCCTTCTGGAGAATTTCCCGATGTCTGCGCCTGACCGTTTCCTCACCACCCATGTCGGCAGCCTGCCCCGGCCCGAAGCCCTGCTCGACCTGGTCTTTGCGCGTGAAGGCGGCGAGCAGGTTGCCGAGGCGGACTTCGATGCGGCGGTCGAGGCTGCTACCGCCTATGTCATCAAGCGCCAGATCGAGGCAGGCGTTGCTATCGTCAACGATGGCGAGCAGTCCAAGCCCAGCTACGCCACCTATATCAAGCACCGCCTGTCCGGGTTCGGCGGCGAAGCCGGGCAGTATGAATTTGCCGATCTGGAGGCCTTTCCCGGCGCAAAAGCACAGGTGTTCGGCAACAAGGGCCGCGCCAAGCGATCGGCGCCTGCCTGCACCGCGCCGATCACCGTCATCGACATGGAAGCCCCGCGCATCGATGCCGAGCGGCTGGCGCGGCTCGCAAATGGCCACGCCACCTTCATGTCGGCGGCGTCTCCGGGCGTGACGGCCTTGTTCTTCCCCAACCAGTTCTACGCCAGCAACGAGGAGTATGTCTTCGCCCTCGCCGAAGGGCTGCGGCACGAGTATGAAACGATCGCAGCGGCAGGCATCACCTTGCAGGTCGATTGTCCGGACCTGGCGATGGGCCGCCACGTGCAGTTCACCGATCTCAGCCTTGAAGACTTCCGCAAGCGCATCGGCATGAACATCGCCGCGCTCAACCACGCGGTGCAGAACATCCCCGCCGAGCAACTGCGCATGCACCTGTGCTGGGGCAACTATCCCGGCCCGCACCACTGCGACGTGGCGCTGGGCGAGATCGCCGATATCGTCTGGACCGCCAAGCCGCAGACCGTGCTGATCGAGGGCGCAAACCCCCGTCACGCGCATGAATTCGCGTTTTTCGAGGAAAATCCGCTGCCCGAAGGCAAGATCCTGTGCCCCGGCATGGTCGAGCCGCAATCGCCCTATATCGAGCATCCCGAACTGATCGCGCAGCGCATCGGCCGCTATGCCGATCTGCTGGGGCGTGATCGGGTGATGGCGGGCGTGGACTGCGGCTTTTCGGTCCATGCCGGCAGCAACGGGCTCGATCCGGAGATCGTCTGGGCTAAGCTCGCCGCGCTGGCGGAAGGGGCCGAAATCGCCAGCGCCCGCTATTGGTGACCGCAACCGGGGAGGGCGCGGCCTTACTCCGTCAGGTCTTCCCCGCCAATCGCCTCAAGACCCTCGCCCGGCATCAGCACGTATTTCCACACCAGCGCGCCGATGGCAGCGCCCAGCAAAGGTGCGACCCAGAACAGCCACAATTGCGGCAGCGCGCCGGTCTGCGCAAACAGCGCGGCTCCGGTCGAGCGGGCCGGGTTGACCGAGGTGTTGGTGACCGGGATCGATATCAGGTGGATCAGCGTCAATGCGAGGCCAATGGCAATGGGCGCAAATCCGGAGGGCGCGGCCTTTGTGGTCGACCCCAGGATGACGATCAGGAATCCGGCGGTCAGCACCACCTCGATCAGCAGCGCGGATTGCATCGCATAGCCGCCGGGCGACAGGCTGCCAAAACCGTTCGAGGCAAAGCCGCCAGCCTCGAAGCCCGGCTTGCCCGAGGCGATGGCATACAGCAACGCGGCGGCCGCAATCGCGCCTGCGACCTGCGCCAGCCAGTAAGGCACCAGGCTTTTCCACTCGAAGCGGTTGGCCAACGCCAGGCCAAGCGACACTGCCGGGTTGAAGTGCCCGCCAGAGATGCCGCCGACGGCATAGGCCATGGTCAGCACGGTAAGGCCAAAGGCGAGCGAGACGCCGGCAAAGCCGATGCCCAGTTCCGGATAGGCCGCGGCCAGCACGGCAGAGCCGCACCCTCCGAACACCAGCCAGAACGTTCCGATGAATTCAGCCGACCACTCCCGCATGTCTCCGTCTCCCATTCATGATGCGCGACCATGATTGCGCGATGCGGTATACCACTGTGCCCCCGGCCCGTATCCAAGCCGCAGCCGCGCCGTGCAGAGATTTTACGAGTTGCGCCGCAGCGAGGAATGGGCGCCGCCCGCCGGCTTTCGCACCAGATTTTTTGCCAGCAAGTGCATTTTGGTTGTAACCGATGCGCACACCGTCACGAAAGCCGGATATGATCGCTGCCATGGATACCGCCGATCGCCCGTCAACGCCCGAGGACGCGCCGCCTGCGCCCTCGGCGAGCCACAATCATGCGCTCACCACGCGCCTGTGGCACTGGGTCAATCTGGTGGCGCTGGTCACCTTGTTCATGACCGGGCTGATGATCTTCAACGCGCATCCACGCCTGTACTGGGGCGAGTTCGGAAACCGGGACGAGCCTGCCTGGCTGGCCATCGGGGCGCAAGGCCAGAAGGGCTATCTGGCAGTCGGCGGGGCGACGATCGACACCACCGGGGTGCTGGGCCGATATACCGACGCCGATGGCACGGTGCGCAATCGCGCCTTTCCCGGCTGGGCGACCATTCCCAGCGATTACAGCCTGGCAGAAGGGCGGCACTGGCACTTTTTCTTCGCGTGGATCTTCGCCTTCGGGCTGCTGGCGTTCATAGTCTTCAGCCTGTTCAACGGGCATATCCGCCGGATGATCGCGATGCGCCGCGCCGAATGGCACCCGCGCGCGCTGTGGACCACCATTGTCGACCATGCGCGGTTCGAGTTTCACACCGCGCCGGGCGAGGCGTACAACCCGCTGCAAAAGCTCAGTTACATCGGCGTCATCTTCATCGCACTGCCGCTGATGATCGTCACCGGGCTGGCGATGTCGCCAGCGACCGATGCGGCGCTACACTGGCCCAGCATGCTGTTCGGCGGGCGGCAGTCGGCGCGCTCGCTGCACTTCATCATCGCGTTCTCGCTGGTCGGTTTCATGCTGGTCCATGTCGCGTTGGTGATCATCCACAAACCGTTGATGCTGCTGCGCGGCATGACGATAGGGAACCGCGGATAATGCCAAAGCCCGGCTCCAACATCCTCACCCGCCGCGCATTGGTCGGCTCGCTCGCGGTCGGCTCGGGCGCGCTGCTGACCGGCTGCGATGCACTCAACGCCAACCCAAAATGGCGCGACACGCTGCGGCTGGCGGAAGACGGCAACATGGCGTTGCAGCGCACGCTGCTGGGCCAGGACGGGCTGGCGCGCGAATACTCGCCGCGCGACATCAGCCGATCGGTCCCCGCCAACGGCACGCGCGCGCCTGCCGATGCCGATTACATGCGGCAGGCGGCAACGGGTTTTTCAGACTGGACGCTGACCATCGACGGGTTGGTCGAGAAGCCAACGCGGTTTGCATTGGGCCAGATCAGGGCGATGCCGCGCCAGACGCAGATCACCCGGCACGATTGCGTCGAAGGCTGGAGCGCGATCGGTAAGTGGACCGGGGTCAACCTTTCGACCTTGCTCGACACGGTGCGGGTGCGCGATTCCGCGCGTTACCTGGTGTTCCACTGCGCCGATACGCTGCGCGCCGGGCCGTATTACGAGAGCATCGACATGGTCGATGCGCGGCACCCGCAGACGATGATGGCCTGGGCGCTGAACGATGAACTGCTGCCCATCGGCAACGGAGCACCTCTGCGCCTGCGCGTCGAGCGGCAGTTGGGGTACAAGCACGCCAAATACGTCCGCCGCATCGAGGCAGTCGCCGATTATCGCCTGAGCTATGGCGGCGGCGGCGGCTATTGGGAAGACGCCGCCGGTTACGAATGGTGGGCCGGTATCTGACGTTGGGCCGCCGTTCCGATCACTCCACGGTAACGGATTTCGCCAGGTTCCTTGGCTGATCGACATCGGTGCCCTTGGCGACGGCGACGTGGTAGGCGAGCAGCTGGACGGGGATGGCGTAGACGATCGGTGCGATCAGCGGGTGGACCTGCGGCATTTCGATGGTCGCAAGGCAGCCTTCGCCCGCTTCATCGAGCCCCGCAGCGTCGGATATCAGCACCACCTTGCCGCCGCGCGCGCGCACCTCCTGCATGTTGCTCACCGTTTTTTCGAACAGCGGGCCCGATGGCGCGATCACGATCACCGGCACCGCCTCGTCGATCAGCGCGATGGGGCCGTGCTTCATCTCGCCTGCGGCATAGCCCTCGGCGTGGATGTAGCTGATTTCCTTGAGCTTCAGCGCGCCCTCCAGTGCCAGCGCATAATCCGGGCCGCGGCCCAGATACAGCACGTCGCGCGCCTGTGCGATGGTGTGCGCCATCGCCTCGATCTCGCCGTCGTGCGCCAGCGCCGCGTTGATCGCCGCCGGGGCCTCGATCAGGTGGCGGACGATCTCGGCTTCGTCTTCTGCCGACAGCCTGCCCTTGGCCCGCGCCAGGTTCACCGCAAGCGCCGCCATCACCGCCAGCTGGCAGGTGAACGCCTTGGTCGAGGCGACCCCGATCTCGGGGCCCGCATGCGTCGGCAGCAGCAGGTCGACCTCGCGCGCCATCGAGCTGGTCGGCACGTTGATGATGCCTGCCGTCGTTACACCGCCCGCCTTCATGTGGCGCAACGCCGCCAGCGTATCGGCGGTCTCGCCCGATTGCGAGACGACCACGCCCAGCATGCCGGGGGACAGCACCGGTTCGCGGTAGCGATACTCGGACGCCACATCGACCTCGACGGGAACGCGGGCCAGCTGCTCGATCCAGTATTTGCCGATCATGCCGACATACGAGGCGGTGCCGCAGGCGATGATCGTCACCCGGTCGATATCGGCCAGTTCAAAGTCCATCTGCGGCAGCGCCACCTGCTGCTCGACCGAGCGGATGTAGCTCTGCAGCGTCTGGGCGACGACCACGGGCTGCTCGAAGATCTCCTTCTGCATGAAGTGGCGGTGGTTGCCCTTGTCGATCAGCGCGCCGGTGACGCCCGACAGCGTCACTTCGCGCTCCACAGGCGCGTTGTCCGCGTCATAGATCTGCGTGCCGTTGCGCGTCAGCACCACCCAGTCGCCCTCTTCCAGATACGCGATCTTCTGCGTCAGCGGGGCGAGCGCCAGCGCGTCGGAACCAAGGTACGTCTCGTCGTCGCCATAGCCCAGCACCAGGGGCGAGCCCAATCGCGCGCCGATCAGCATGTCGGGGTGCTGGCGGAACGCGATGGCCAGCGCAAACGCCCCGCGCAGCTGCGGCAGCACGGCCTTGACCGCGTCCTCAGGGCTGTCGCCTGCCTCCACCCGCTCGCTCACCATGTGGGCGACGACCTCGGTGTCGGTCTCGCTCTCGAACACGCGGCCGCGCGCAACCAGCGCATCGCGCAGCGGCTTGAAGTTCTCGATGATGCCGTTGTGCACCAAAGCCACCTCGCCCGTCGCATGCGGGTGCGCGTTGGGCGTGGTCGGCGCGCCGTGCGTCGCCCAGCGGGTGTGGGCTATGCCGACATGGCCCGGTGCCGGATCGCTCGCCAGCACGTCCACCAAATTGCGCAGCTTGCCCTGCGCGCGCCTGCGCACCAATTGCCCGTCATGCACCGTGCACACGCCGGCAGAATCATACCCCCGGTACTCCATCCGCTTCAGGCCATCGACCAGATCGCCCACAACATCACGCCGCGCCAGAATGCCTACAATACCGCACATCGATTAAGTGCCTTTCAAAGCTGATAGGGAACCCGGATGCCAGGCATCGCTGAGGGGAAATTAGGGGGAAATTACGGGCGGGAATTACGGGGGGAAGGGCATCGACAACCGTTTCAGGTCAGCCGCGCCTGTAGGCCAGTTCGCCGATCCATCACAAGCATCTGTTTGGGGGCGAGAAAAGGCTGCGCGAGCTTACGCGATCACAGCGCCTTTTCGTAGATAATATATTCGCGGTTGACCTTGCTGTCGATCGCATCGGCGATCGCGACCATGCCCTGGTTGTCGTCCAGCACCCAGCCCAGTTCGCCGCGCACCGCGCCGTACTTGCTGATGCATTCCAGCCGCACGGCCTCGATCATCATGAACGCCATCTGCGCGGCCAGCCGCGAATTCTGGATTTCGCGAAGCACGCCCATCAACGGCACCCGCACCGACTTGGACCGGCAGGTGCGCAGCCACCACAGCAGCTTTGCCCAGCCAAAGGGCAGAAGCGATCCCTTGAGCGGGGCGATGACCGCGTTGATGTCCGGCAGGGTCATCAGGAATGCGACCGGCTTGCCATCATATTCGGCGATCATGATCATTTCCTCGCGCACCAGGGGCCGCAGTTTCTTGCCGATATAGGCGACTTCCGCATCGGTGATCGGCACGAAACCCCAGTTCTTGCCCCAGGCATCGTTGAGGATATGAAGGATGATCGCCGCTTCGTCGTCGAACCGGCTCTTGTCGACACGGCGCACGTTGATGCGTTCGTTGCGCTGGCCGGACGTCACGATCCGCCGGATCAGCGGCGAGAAACCTTCGACGATCGGCAGGTCATAGGTCAGCAGCTTTTTGGCAGGGGTGTAGCCCGCTGCCTCGATCCAGCCGCGATAGGCGCGGTTGTGGTGGCCCATCATCACCATCGGCGGCGTGTCGTACCCGGATATCAGCAGGCCAGGCTCGTCCCAGATCGACAGGCTGAGCGGGCCTAGCGCGCGGGTCATGCCTTGCGCGCGCAGCCAGTCTTCCGCCGCTGCGATCAGCGCGTGGGCCACCTGTGCATCGGCTGCCTCGAACATGCCGAAATTGCCGGTGCCCGGCCCCATGCCCTGCTCAAGTGGCTGGGTGAGCGCCAGATGGTCGATATGCGCCGAAATCCGCCCGACGACCTTGCCGTGCCGCCGTGCGATCATCGGCTGGACGGTGGCGTGGCCGTAAAACGGGTTCTTGGCGGGATTGAACATCTCGCGCATTTCGGCCCGCAAGGGCGCGACCCAATTGGGGTCGGAGGCGTTCAGCGTATAGGCGATTTCGATGAACGCCTTGAGGTCCGCCTTGCCATCGACCGGGGTCACCCTTATTTCAGACATGTCCGTCAACGCTCGTTTCCTTGATCGGGCGGCGATGTGTGGCTGCCCGTTTACCTGATGCGCTCTTTGTCGTCGGCCCGTGATCTGTGTCAAGGATATGCGGGCCAGATGTTGCCATGTTGCTGCCATGTTGATCTGGCTAAAGCGGGCAATCGAAAGCAGGATTTTTATGGCTAGCAGTTTCTCCCTGACGGGTGCCGACCCCAACGCAGCGCGCGGCATGGCCAGCGCGCGCGTGGTCGGCCAGGTGCCCGACGACATGCAGATGATCCGCACCGCGGCATCGCTGACGCGTGATCTCAACGCGGCCCGGCCTGCGATCTATTGGACCGATCTGCTGGCGTCGGTGGCAGTCGGCTATGGCGCGCTGGCAGGCGCAGTGCTGGCCGATGGCGTTGCGCTGGCGCTGGCCTGCGCGCTGGTTGCCGTGCTCGCACTGTACCGTGCGGGCAGCTTTATCCACGAACTGACCCATTTGCGGCCCGAGGCCGTTCCCGGCTTCAACGCCGGATGGAACGCTCTTGTTGGCATCCCGCTGCTGATCCCCAGCTTCATGTACGAAGGGGTGCACAATCTGCACCATCAGCGTACCCGCTATGGCACGGCCAAGGACCCGGAATATCTGCCGCTCGCGCTTATGAAGCCCTGGACGGTGCCGCTGTTCGTTGCGGTTGCCGCGCTGGGGCCGATCGGCCTGATCGTCCGCTACGGCGTGCTGTCGCCGCTTTCGGCGCTGATCCCGCCGCTTCGCCGCGTGGTGGTGCAGCGCTATTCCGGTCTCGTCATCAATCCTGCCTTCCGCCGGGTGATGCCCGATGGACCTGCGCGCCGCCACTGGTTGGTGCTGGAAGTGCTGGCGAGCGCCTGGGCGATGAGCCTGATCGCGCTGGTCGCGACCGGCACCATTCCGCTGCGTACTTTCCTGATCGGCCTTGCGGTCGCATCGGGCACCATGGTGCTCAACCAGGTGCGCACCCTGGTGGCGCACTTGTGGGAGAACGAGGAGCAGCCGATGAGCGTCACCGCGCAATATCTCGACAGCGTCAACGTGCCCCCGCCGGGCCTGCTGCCGGAACTGTGGGCTCCAGTGGGCCTGCGCTATCACGCGTTGCACCATCTGCTGCCGGGGTTGCCTTACCACGCATTGCCCGAGGCGCACCGGCGGCTGGAGCGGGAAATGACCGGCGCTTCTACCTACAAGCTGGCCAACTATCGCAGCCTGTCGGGTCTGGTCGGCCGCCTGGTTCGCAGCACGTTTCGTAGCAGTAGTCCTCGATAAGGAATTGTTTTCCGGCGAACGCCGGAAACCAGGGCGGCTGCAGCGCTATTCGACTTCTGGACTCCGGCTTTCGCCGGAGAACGGGTGGGGAAACTAATCCCTAACCCCCCGCTTGCGCGGCTTGCGTTGGCGGTCGACCATCTCGGGTGCGACCGGATCGCCCAGCACGGCTAGGCCCTGGCCCAAAGCCACGCGCTCATCGAACACGAAGCAGCCGCCTGAGAACAGCGACTGGTCGGCTGGCACATCCTCCAGATATTTCAGGATGCCGCCCTTGAGGTGGTACACCTCGTCGAAACCCTTCGCGCGGACGTAGGCAGTGGCCTTCTCGCAGCGGATGCCGCCGGTGCAGAACATCGCGATCTTGCTTCCCGATGCGCGCAATGCCTCGGCCTGATCGTCGAACCAGGCGGGGAACTCGCTGAACCGTTCGGTGCCCGGATCGATGGCATGGGCAAAGCTGCCCTGCTCGACCTCGAAGCTGTTGCGCGTATCGATCACCACCGTGTCGGGATCGCTGATCAGCGCGTTCCATTCGGCCGAATCGACATAGGCCCCCTGGCCATTCACGGGGTCGATATCGGGCACCCCCATCGTCACGATCTCGCGCTTGAGGCGCACCTTCATGCGGCGGAACGGCGCGATCGGAGCACCGGAATACTTGACTTCCAGATCGGCAAACCCCGGCAATGCGCGCAGGAAGCCGATCAGCGCAGCGACGCTTTCGTCCGTCCCGGCGATGGTGCCGTTCACACCCTCGTGCGCCACAAGCAGCGTGCCGCACAGGCCGTGCGCCGCGCACAGCGCTCTTGCGGGCTCGATCAAGGCGGCGGGATCGTCGATGGGCGCGAAATGGTACAGCGCAGCGACGGTGTAGGGATAAGGAGGCTCAGCAGTCATGCACCGCCCCATAAGCCACCGCGGTGCAATCGCCAAGCTGGGGCTTGCATGCAGCGATGGTCTGCGGCAAGGCAGGGCTATGGTTCCCCTTTCGTTCGCCGGACAGGATTTCATGATCGTCGACCGCGCCGGTCTTTACTGGCCGGCGCAGCGGGCGCTGTTCGTGGCCGATCTGCATTTCGAAAAGGCGAGCTGGTATGCAACTGGCGGCCAGATGCTGCCACCGTATGACAGCGCGGCAACGCTTGACCGGCTGGAAGCCGCGCTTGCCGCTTGTGGTGCCACCAGCCTGTGGTGCCTGGGCGACAATTTTCACGACAGCCGTGGTGCCGAGCGCCTGGACACGAAGCTCGTGGAGCGTCTGGAGCAACTCGCCCGGCGCATCGCCCTCCACTGGATCACCGGCAACCACGATGCTGCGCAGGCCAGCGGCTTTGGCGGCAGGGTGGTGGACGAGGCAATGCTTGGGCCGATCGTGCTGCGCCACCGGGCCGAATCAGGGGCCAGCGCGCCTGAGCTTTCCGGCCACTTTCACCCCCGGCTGCGGATGCGGCTGCGCGGCCGGATGGTTTCCCGGCCCTGTTTCGTGCGATGTTCGCAGCGCCTCATCCTGCCCGCCTTCGGATCGCTCACCGGCGGTATGGACGCAGCCGATCCGGCGATATTGGCCGTTATGGGCGCACTGCCCCAAGCGGTTGTCGCTACGGAATACAGGGCAATTGCCTTCGACTTGCAAAAAACGGCGGATTTGAGCGCCTGACAGCCTGTGTCGGCCGCTGCACGGCATGTGTTGCGTTTTTGCGACAATCCACTGCATTTTTGCGTGTAACCCGCGCAAACGCTGGATTTGCGCCGGATTTGGTCTAACGTCTCCGGCAAGGCGGCTGAATGACCGCCTGGCGAACGATATTACCAGGAGAGAGATATGCCCATGCGCTTCGGCACCACCAGCCGTGTGTCCCTCATGCTTTCAGCAGGCCTTGTGGCCATGGCCAGCCCGGCGCTCGCGCAGGAAGCTGCGCAAGACGACCGCAACGAGGGCAGCACCATCGTCGTGGTGGCACAGGGCCGCGAACAACTCCTCTCCGATGTTCCCGTCGCAGTTTCGGCCGTCAACGCCGAGACGCTGGAAAATACCGGCGCAAACGACATCCGCCAACTCAATCAGGTCGTTCCCTCGCTGCTCGTGTCGTCGACCGGCAACGAAGCCAACGGCTCGGCCCGTATCCGCGGCATCGGCACGGTGGGCGACAACCCCGGCCTCGAAAGCTCGGTCGCGGTGTTCATCGATGGCGTGTACCGCTCGCGTTCGGGTATCGGCCTGAATGAACTGGGCGAAATCGACCGCGTCGAAGTCCTTCGCGGACCGCAGGGCACCCTGTTCGGTCGCAACGCTTCGGCAGGTTTGATTTCCGTCTACTCCAAGAAGCCCGAATTCGAATTCGGCGGCTTTGGCGAGGCGACTTATGGCAACTACGATAACATCCGCGTTGCCGGCGGCCTGACCGGGCCGATCACCAGCACGCTGGCTGCGCGCGTCGATGGCGTTTACGAAAAGCGCGACGGCTTCCTCAAGGACGTCATCAACAACGTCGATCTGGGCAACCGCGACCGTTATTTCGTCAAGGGTCAGTTGCTGTTTGAACCAACCGACGACCTGTCGTTCCGCTTCATCGCGGATTACACCAACCGCGACGAACGTTGCTGCGGTGCGGTCAACCTCGACCGCAACTTCAACCCGCTGATCGGTGATCTGAACAACGTCGCCGCTTCGCTCTCGCCGCTGTCGACCAACGGCAACAACATCATCAACGTGCTGCGTGACCTGGGCCAGCCGCTGGCAGCGTTCAGCAACCCGTTCAGCCGCAACGCCTATGTCACGCGGGGCCGCACCTATGACGGCAGCACCACCGATGGCGGCGTCTCGCTGGAAGTGAACTGGGACCTGGGCGGCGCGTCGCTGACCTCGATCACCGGCTATCGCGAGTACAAGAACAGCCAGGCATCGGACACCGATTACAGCGCAGTCGACATTCTGTTCCGCGCCGATGATGAGGACGCACAGTTCCGCCAGTTCAAGACCTTCAGCCAGGAACTGCGCCTGCAGGGTGAAGCCTTTGGCGGTGCGCTCGACTGGCTGGTCGGTGCCTATTATGCTGATGAAGACCTGACTGTCCGCGACAACCTGCGCTTCGGCAACCAGTATGGCCGCTTCGCCACCTGCCGCTTGGTGTCGGGCGCATTGGGCGCACTGTACAATCCTGCAGCGGCAGGCTGTCTTGCAGCGCGCCCGGCAGCATTCGGCGCCGCATCGCCAATCGTCTACGCTGCGATCGACCGTCTGGATGGCATCAACAACCGCGGGTCGCTCAGCGACCGCTATTTCCAGAACAGCCGCAACTATGCGTTCTTCACGCACAACATCATTCACTTCACCGACAGGTTCGATCTGACCCTGGGTCTGCGCTACACCAACGAGCGCAAGCGCTTCGAAGCGCAGTTCACCAACGACAACACCGCCTGCGTTGCCAACCAGGCGGCACTGGGCGGTTTCCTGACCAACCCGGCGCTCGCCGCGGTCTCGGCCGGCATCATCGGCCTGTCGTGCCAGGGCAACTCGACGTCCGAACTGAACGGCGTTTCGATCAACGATCGCCGCAAGGAAAGCGAGTTCACCGGAACCGCGGTTCTGTCGTGGAAGCCCACCGACGACGTGCTGTTCTACGGCAGCTTCTCGCGCGGCTACAAGGCTGGCGGCTTCAACCTCGACCGTTCGGCGCTCAAGCTGCCGGTGCAAACCTTCGCATCGCTCGGCGGCGCGCAGGCGCTGGTCGGCGGGCTGCAGTTCGATCCTGAATTCGTCGATGCCTTTGAACTGGGCATGAAGTATTCGAGCGGCCCTGTGACCCTCAACGTCGCGTTGTTCCGCCAGGAGTTCGAAAACTTCCAGCTGAACACCTTCAACGGCACCGTGTTCCTGGTGCAGACGGTCAACGGCTGCTCGGCTGACTTGGGCGGCGGGGACCGCGACCAGAACCTGTCTGCTGCAGGCGCAAACTTCAATGCCAATGCCGGCACGACCGGTCGCTGCGCACCTGGCGACGTTACCTATGGCGTCGTGGCGCAGGGTGTGGAACTGGAAGCATCGGTCCGTCCGGCACGCAACTTCACGGTCAATGCCGGCCTGACCTATGCCAGCACCAAGTACGAAGACAACCTGGTGGGCAACACCCAGGGTGCACCGCTGGATCCGGCGCTGCGCAAGCTGCCCGGCCAGAACCTGTCCAACGCGCCTGAAATCACCTTCACCGGATCGATGGCCTGGACGCCGGACATCGGCGACAGCGGTCTTTCGGGTCTGGTGTATGTCGATACCCGCCTGACCGAAGGCTACAACACCGGCTCAGACCTGTTCGAGCAGAAGGAGCAGCCCAGCTTCGCACTGGTCAACGCCCGTGTCGGCATCCGCGGTCCCGACCAAAAGTGGGCGGTCGAGCTTTGGGCACAGAACCTGTTCGACGTGAACTACACGCAGGTCGCCTTCAACACGCCGTTCCAGGCAGGCACCACCAGCGCACCGTTCGTCGATCCGCAGTTCGCCGGCAACCGTCAGATCTTCTCGGCGTTCCTTGCCGAGCCGCGGACCTATGGCCTGACCCTGCGCGGTCGCTTCTGATCCAAGCGTCTTTTAACCATACAGCAGGCCCCGTTCGCATATGCGAGCGGGGCCTGTTGCTTTTCATCCGGCAGGTTCGTGCCCGCAATCAGTGTGCAACCAGCAGCGGAATGCTTGAATCCTTGAGGAAATAGCGGGTCACGCCGCCCAGCAGCGTCTCGCGCAGGCGGCTGTGCCCAAAGGCACCCATCACCAGCAGGTCCGCACCGATCTCTCCAGCCACATTTTCGATCACCTCCTCGATCGACAGCAGCCCGCGTTCGCGTTCGATCAGTTCGCTGCTAACGCCGTGGCGTGACAGATACGCATCGGCCTCGGTCGATGGAAAGCCGCCCGCCTTCTTGGGCTCGACGATCGAGACGAGGTGCACCGACGCTGCCTGCTGCAACATGGGCAACGCCAGCCGCAGGGCATTGGCGGATTCATGCCCCCCGTCCCACGCCACCAGTATCTTGCCTGCGGTGTTCAGCGACTTGGCGTCGGTGGGCACCGCCAGAACCGGGCAGCGGGTTTCCACCGCGACATCGGCCACAGTGATCAGCGGGTGGGGGCGGACGTTGCGCGCCGCGTTATCGAGCGACAACACGATAACATCGGCGAGGCGCGAGGCGCTGATGATCGCCTGCGTCGCATCGCCATCATAGGCGGTCCAGTCCCAGGGCATCCCCTCGATCATCATCCGCGCCTCGACCAAAGATTGCAGCCGCGCTTCATCGGCGCGCAGCTGTTCCAGCATGCCGGCGGGCACGTAGCTGCCGCCCATTGGGTCCATTACGATAAAGCCGGAAAGCGGCGTCGCCTGCAGAAAGGTGATGTGCGCTGACTGGCTGCGGGCCAGATCCAGCGCTGCCTGAAACCGGGATTCGAAGGCCTTGCCGCCGTCGACATATACCAAAATCGCTTTCATCGCGCCGTCTCCTGTTGGCCTGTACCGGGACGGTGGGCGAGGCCAGCGGACATTGCATTGATCCAGATCAAGGATCGCGATTGAGGGTAGCCTGCACAAATCGCATCAAGCGGTGGCTGGAAAAAGCGCTGCCATGCCGCTACGGCAACCGGGCAGACACGAATCAAGGGTTTGCGCCGCCTCAACACTCTCTGGGAGACCCCGCAACATGCAGAAAATCTATCCTGATGCCGCATCCGCTCTGGAAGGTCTGCTGTTCGACGGGATGCACATTTGTGCGGGCGGATTTGGCCTGTGCGGAATCCCTGAGCGGCTGATCGATGCAATCCGCGATGCGGGCACCAAGGACCTGACCATTGCCAGCAACAATGCGGGCATCGATGGTGAGGGGCTTGGCAAGCTGCTGCGCACCCGCCAGGTGAAGAAAATGATCTCCAGCTATGTCGGCGAGAACAAGGAGTTCGAGCGGCAGTATCTGGCAGGCGAGCTTGAGGTCGAGTTCTGCCCACAGGGCACGCTGGCCGAACGCTGCCGGGCAGGGGGCGCAGGGATTCCCGGCTTCTACACCAAGACCGGCGTCGGCACCCAGGTGGCCGAGGGCAAGGAGCAAAAGGACTTCGACGGCCAGACCTATATTCTGGAACGCGGGATCTATGCCGATTTGTGCATCGTCAAGGGATGGAAGGCCGACACATCGGGCAACCTGATCTTCCGCAAGACCGCGCGCAATTTCAACCAGCCCATGGCCACCGCAGGCAAGATCTGCGTCGCCGAGGTCGAGGAAATCGTCGAGACTGGCAGCCTGGACCCGGACTGCATCCACCTGCCCGGAATTTACGTCAAGCGCCTGATCTGCGGCGCACCCTACGACAAGAAGATCGAATTCAAGACGGTGCGCGAGCGGGTTGCAGCGTGATGACGCGCAACCCTCTCCCCTCCCGCATGCGGGAGGGGCAGGCCCGGCTTCCCGGGCCGGGGTGGGCCGGGAGCACGACCCTTCGCGCATGCCCACCCCGACCTTCGGCCACCCCTCCCGCAAGCGGTAGGGGAAAGGGCTTTGGCGCTGCGCTAGTTGCTGCTCTCGCCCTGTCTGCTTGCACGACGGTGCAGACGACGCCGGTGGCTATTGCACCAGCAGCAGCACCAGCACTGGCCGCCGCGCCTGCCGTCCCGATGGGGCAGCAATGGCTCTACGGTTCTGCCGAAGGTGCGATCGCCGTCCAGCAGACCTTCGGCCAGCTCACCGCTTACGCCCTCGCCAAGGCCAAGGCGCGGCCCGCCGATAGCGTGATCTTGGACGAGGCCACAGGCAAGGCCGTGCCGTGCGGCACCAAGCCGCTGGCGGTGGTGTTCGATGCCGACGAAACGCTGATCTGGAACACCGGCCCGATGCGTTGGTTCGCGCTGCAAGGCGCTGCGTTCGATACCAAGACATGGGATCAGTGGGAAAAGACCGGCGCGGGCAAGGCGCTGCCGATGCCTGGCGCGATTGCGGCGCTGAACGCGCTGCGGTCTGCGGGGATCACGCCGATCGCCAACACCAACCGGTCCAGCACCAACGCATCAGGCAGCGAACAGGCGCTTGCAGCTGCAGGTCTGGGCGATTTCCGGCATGGCGAAACGTTGTTCCTGATGGGCGATGACGCGGGCGGATCGAGCAAGGATATGCGCCGCGCCACGATTGCTTCGCGCTGGTGCGTGGTCGCGATGGCCGGCGACCAGCTCGGCGATTTCCGCAACGCCTTCAACAAGCCCGAACTGCCGCCGCTTGAACGCCGTGCGCTGGCGACCGCCGCGCCCTATGACGCCTTATGGGGCAATGGGTGGTTCCTGTTCGCCAACCCGGTCTACGGCCCGTCCATCCGGGGCGGTTTCGACGATATCTTCCCGCCGGAAACGCGCTGGGAACCGCAACCGTGATCGGCAGCGGGCGGGGCAGAAGCTGGCTGGTACTGGGCGGCTGCCTGAGCCTGATCGCTGCGCTTTTGCACATTGGCGTGATCATTGGAGGACCGGACTGGTATCGGTTCTTCGGTGCCGGTGAAGACATGGCACGCATGGCAGAGCGCGGCCTGTGGCAGCCGATGGTAGTGACCATGGGCATTGCGGCCGTTCTCACCATCTGGGCGCTGTATGCCTTTGCAGGCGCTGGCATCATCGCGCGGCTCCCGCTGATCCGCACGGCGCTGGTGCTGATCAGCGGCATCTATCTGGCGCGCGGTCTTCTCATCATCCTGATCCTGATGTCACCGGTCGCACGCACCCCATTCAACATCTGGTCCTCGCTCATTGTCCTGGTTTATGGCCTCGTCTACGCGGTTGGAACCTGGCTGGCGTGGCCCGCACTTTCAAAGAAGGAAGCATCGTAATGGTCTCCGAAATCAAAGGCTGGACCCGTGACGACATGGCGGCGCGCGCCGCGAAGGAATTGAAGGACGGCTATTACGTCAACCTAGGCATCGGCATCCCGACCTTGGTCGCCAACCATGTGCCCGAGGGCATCGAGGTGACGCTGCAGTCGGAAAACGGCATGCTGGGCATCGGTCCGTTCCCGATGGATGGCGATGAAGACGCCGACCTCATTAATGCGGGCAAGCAGACGATCAGCGAACTGAAATCGTCGAGCTATTTCAGCTCGGCCGACAGCTTCGCGATGATCCGCGGGGGGCATATCGACCTCACCGTACTGGGTGCAATGGAGATCGCCCAGAATGGCGATATCGCCAACTGGATGATCCCCGGCAAGATGATCAAGGGCATGGGCGGCGCCATGGATCTGGTCGCAGGCGTCAAGAAGATCATCGTGGTGATGGAGCACACCTCCAAGAACGGCGACCCCAAGTTCATCCCCGAATGCACGCTGCCGCTGACCGGCAAGAACGTGGTGGACATGATCATCACCGATCTGTGCGTGTTCCAGCGGCCCGACCATGACAGCCCGTTCAAGCTGATCGAACTGGCCCCCGGCGTCACCGCAGAGGACGTGGCTGCCAAGACGACGGCGCATTACGTTTCATGAAGCGCGGGCGCAAGGTTGCGCTCGGGATCGCGGTGCTGGCGATCGGCGGGCTGGGCGCGTGCGCTGCAACCACCTCGCCGCCGCTGCTGCTGAGCCATCTGGATGCGGTATCGGGCGGCGGCAAGGGCGCGGACCTGGTCGCAGAGCGGGTACCGTTCGGCGATACCGGCCAGACGCTCGACGTATGGCGCGCTGCCGATGCCAAAGATGGCGACACGCGCCCGGTGCTGATCTTCTGGCATGGCGGCGGCTGGGTGAAGGGTGCGCGGCAGGATTATGCCTTTGCCGGACGCGCCTTTGCCAGGCAGGGCTTTGTCGTCGTGGTACCCGATTACCGCAAGGTGCCCACGGTGCGTTTCCCGGCGTTCGTAGAGGATGCTGCCGATGCGGTCGCCTGGACGCGTGACAACATCGCGCGTTATGGCGGCGATCCTGGCGCGATCGGCTTTTCCGGCCATTCGGCAGGCGCGCATACCGCGGTTCTGCTGGCGCTCGATCCGCGCTGGCTGAAGGAAGCCGGCGTCGATCCGGGCATCGTCAAGGCGGTCGTGGGCCTCAGCGGCGCGTATGATTTCTACCCCTTCACCAGCAAGCGCGCGATCGATGCGATGGCCGCCTATCCCGATCCGGCGGTGACCCAGCCCATCACCTTCGCCCGCGCCGATGCGCCGCCGATGTTGCTGATCACCAGCAGCGAAGACACCACTGTTCACCCGCGCAACGCCATCAACCTGACCGCACGGCTGGCGGAGAAAGGCGCGGTGGTCGAGATGATCAACTATCAGGGGCTCGACCATGAGGAGGTCGTGATGGCGCTGTCCAAGCCGTTCCGCGGCAAGGGGCCGGTGCTGCAGGACAGCAGCGCCTTCCTGCAGCGGCATCTGGGGGGCGACAAGTAACATGGGCTACACGCTGTTCACCGCGAACCGCAATTACTCCAGCTGGTCGCTGCGGCCCTGGCTGCTGATGCGCGCGCTGGGCATCGCGTTCGACGACCGGCTGGTACCGTTTGCCGGGCCGGACAATTTCGACGATTTCCGCAGCTTTGCGCCCAATGGCAAGGTGCCGTGCCTGCACGATGGCGACAGTGTCGTGTGGGATTCGCTGGCGATCACCGAATATCTGGCAGAGCGGCATTCCGGCGTGTGGCCGACCGATCCCGTGGCGCGAGCCTGGGCACGGTGCGCCGCAGCAGAGATGCACAGCGGCTTTTCGGCCTTGCGCAACATCTGCTCAATGAGCGTGGGCGTGCGCGCGCAACTGTACGCCATCCCGCCCGCGCTGCAGGCCGATATCGACCGCATTTCAGAGATTTTCACCAAAGGGCTTGGCCGCTTTGGTGGACCCTATCTGGCGGGCGAGGATTTCACCGCTGTCGATGCGTTCTTTGCGCCGGTGGCCTACCGAGTGCGCAGCTTTGGCCTGCAGTTGAGCGAGCCTGCAGCCGGTTGGGTGCAGCGTATGCTCGACCATCCGGCAATGCTGGACTGGGAGGCCGCCGCGCTCGCCGAAACCTGGCGCGACGCAACGCACGAAGACGAGATTGCGGCTGTCGCCACGGTCACCGCGGATTATCGCGCCGGGGCGTGACTGAGCGAAAACCCTCAGGCCACTATTTCGCGCGCTTGCCGTTCCAAATCGCGCCCTCGACATACTCATAGTCGCAATACGACCAGATACCAGTCCAGGCGGTGCCTGCGCTGTTCAGCTCAAACCGGATGCGGCCCCAATGTCGGCTGCCCATCTTGGCCGTATCGCAGGTATAGTCCGATGCGGATTCCACCCAGAACCCCTCGATCACGCCGTTGGCATTCTTGGCGGTGATGCGGCCATTGTCGGTTTCATAGGACCCGGTGATCTGACCTTGCTTGTCCTCGGTCAGCCGAACGCTACCAAAATCCGTGGTCCACGTGCCGGTTATCGGCGCTTGCGTTGCGGAAGCCTGGGCGATGGCAGCCGTGCACAGCAGCGTGAGCGTGATCAGGGTCTTGGAGGCGAAGGGCATGGATGGTCACTCCTTTGATTGTGCCGGATGGCCGTTGGCATTTGGCGCGCCCTACCATGCGCATCGTGCAGCGATGTGACACTGTTCACAGCCCAGCTGACGCACGGCCACATGCATGCGCGCCGATAGGCGAACGGACGGTCCGGCCAGCACCGGCGACGGACCGAATCCGCCATGGCTTGCCCTTAAGCATTTTACAGGGCAAAACACCTATGGTGGCCAAGACAATGCGGGAAACGCATTGCGGCCGGGGCGCATTTTTCCGTTGGAGACCGCATGAAGCATTGGCTGCGCAGTCCTGTCGTCTGGACCGCCAGCGGTCTTGCGGCTGCCGCCCTGCTCGTCGGCATGAGTGTTTCGCGCGGGGGCGGGGTCGTCACCGGTACGCCTGCGATTGCCGCCCAAGCCAGCGCGCCGCTGCCCGACAAGCCTGATCTGTGGCAAGGCAAGGTCGATTATGCCGCGTTCGATGCCCGCATCTCGCGGCTGATGCGCGATCCTGAGATGGTCGGGCTTTCCGTGGCGACGGTGGAAGCCGGACGCCTGGCGTTCGTGCGCGGCTATGGCTTTGCCGATCGCGAGGCGGGATTGCCGGTCACACCGGAAACGGTGTTTCGCTGGGCATCGGTGTCCAAGGGCGTTGCCGGTACGTTGGCCTATGCTCTGGCCGAGCAGGGCAAGCTCAGCCTGTCGGCGCCGCTGGCGACCTATGGCACCAGCCTGAAGCTGGCAGGCGGCGCAGAGGCGCGCCTGGCCATTCCCGATCTGCTGGCGCACCGGCTGGGTCTGGCCCGCAACGCGTATGACGGCAGGCTGGAATCGGGCGATCCAGCGCCGATGCTGCGCAACATGCTGTCCACGGTTCCGCAGCAGTGCCTGCCGGGCGATTGCCACAGCTATCAGAACGTCGCCTATGACGCGTTCAGCGAGATCGTCGGCAATGCGACCAAGATGCCGTATGAAATGGCGGCCAAGCAGCGGCTGTTCGCGCCCCTGGGCATGACCAGCGCAGGGCTTGGCATCGCCAACCTGACAGGCGCTGCCAACTGGGCGCGGCCTTACCGGCGCGGCCAGGTGCAGGTATTGTCCGATGCCTATTTCCGTGTGCCCGCCGCCGCCGGGGTCAGCTCCAACATCGTCGATCTTGCGCGCTGGATGCAGGCGCAGATGGGCAATGCGCCGCAGGTCATTTCCCCCGGTGTCCGCGCCGAGATTCACCGCCCGCGCGTTGCGACCTATCGCGGCGGGCGCAGCGGACCGGATTCGCTGATCATCAGCCACGGCTATGGCCAGGGCTGGCGCAGCCATATTTACGATGGCCACTGGCTGGTCGGCCATGGCGGCGCGGTCAATGGCTATCGCGCAGTGATGTGGTTCGATCCGGCGACCCAGGACGGCATCGTGATGCTGTGGAACAGCGGATCGACTCGGCCTTTCCGGCTCCCTTATGAGTTCTTCGACCAGGTTTACCGCCGCCCGTTCAGCGACTGGACGGAGATCGACAGCGATCCGCGCCTGATCGATCCCGTGGCGGTTCCGCCGGCGCAAATGGCCGATGCCGCCCCTGCGGCGGACTGAACGACAATCGAAAAAAAGCCTGAATGACCCGGAGAGATTTGCCATGAGCATCGTGCTGCACCACCTGGAATACTCGCGCTCCACCCGGATCATCTGGCTGCTGGAAGAGATGGGCACGCCGTACGAGATGGTCCGTCACCAGCGCGACGCGCAAACCTTCCGCGCGCCGCCCGAATTGAAGGACGTCCACCCGCTGTCGAAAGCGCCCACGGTGATCATCGACGGCCATGTCATGGTCGAATCCGGTGCGATCATCGAGTACCTCATCGAGCGCTTCGGCAGCGACACGCTTGCGCCCGCCAACGCCAAGGACCGCCCTGCATATCTGGAATGGCTGCACTTTGCCGAGGGCACCATGGCGATGCCGATCATCCTGACGGCGCTGGGTCCGCGCTTCGGCGGCCTTGGTCCCATGCTGGGCGGCTTTCTGGGGGCAGAGGTGGTCAAGCTGCTGGACCATATCGAAGGTGCGGTGACGGGCCGTGATTTCCTGGTCGGCGATCGGCTGAGCGGGGCGGACATCAACATGGCCTATCTGCTGGAAGTGGCCGATGCCAGCAAGCTGCTGGCAGATCGCCCGGCGCTGTCCGCCTATCTGCAGCGGCTGCGCGACCGGCCTGCTTATGGCAAGTCCATCGCGCGGGGCGGACCGATGATCTTTGCCGCAATGGGGGGCTGATCGCGCCCTCCGACAGGGGCTACGCGCTTCAGACCCGCGAAGGTACGAACACCGGCACCGCAATCGCGATGCACTCAAACGCCGTATCCCGGTCCAGCGGAGCGCGCAGCTGGCGCGCAAGGCCGGTCATCACGCGGTCGATGCCATCGGAAAGCATCGCTTCCAGCATGTCGTTAGGCCCCAATGCAGGCGAGGCCACGCGCAGCATCACCTTGGCCGGATCATCGGCCACAGGCGAGGCTGAAATCCGCACGGGGGCGAGCGGCCGAGTGAGGTGGATCAGTTCCAGCACCTCGGTCAGCAGGAAGGCAATCGGCACGCCGACATCCTGACTGACCTGCACGTTATCGATGTCGATCATGATATCCGGGCCGCCGCTGGCCGTCGCATTGCCCGCATGTTCGAAGCTGCCGGCCAGTTCGCCCACCAGCCCGCGCAGATTGATGCCCTCATTATGCTCGGTCCCGGCAAAATGGTTGCGGTGGACCACGGCGAGCGCATCGACGCGGCGCTGGATCTTGCCATAAGCAAGCTTGGCCTGGTCCGAATCCGCCGTGCGCGCATGCAGGTTGATCAGGCTGGCGATGATCTGTAGGTTGTTCTTCACCCGGTGGTGGACCTCGCGGGTCAGCATGATCTGCTGCTTGAGCCCCTCGTCCAGCGCCTCACGATCGACCGACACCTTGTGCGCCAGCGCGACGAAGCCCTGGTCCAGCTCCTGGATTTCGCTGGCGTTGAACGCCGTGCGGTCCATCGGCACCAGCTTTTCGCCCGTCTCGTACTGGCGCACCTTGCGCTGAAGCTGGGTCAGCGGGGCGATGAGCATGTAGTTGACCACCAGCCAGCCGACGATCGCAGCCGCCAGCAAGGTGAGGAAGGGTATGACCTGCGCGAGAAACTCGGGCGGAGACTGTTTGGGACGGACATAGCGCAGGTCCAGGCTCGCTCCGGCGATATCGGCTTGTGCGGTCATTACCGCGTTCAGCCGCCGCTGCCAGGTGTCGGGAATGCGGGTCAGCGGAAGCATCTCGGCACCGGCGCGCAGTTCGAACTGCGACAACGGAACGTCATCCACCGGGTCGGCGCGCGTGAACAGGCTTTCTGCCGGATAGAACACCAATGCCCGGGCGATGGACACACGGCCGCGTGCCTGAAACACTGCGCCATTCGCGCTCGGGGCCAGCATCACGTCCTGGCTGCCCGGGCGTGCGCCTGCCTGACGCAGGACATCGGGAATGGTGCCGATCTGGCAGGCGGGCGGGGTGCTGCTGTTGGCGAACAATAGTGCCGAAAAGCGCGTCTGCTGGGGCCCAAGCTGCTCGCGCAGGTTGAGGCACACCTTGGCGGGGTCCTCCCCCAGGGCAATCTGCGAAGCGGCGGAACTCAATACGGCAAGGTCGTTTGCGATCGCCGCATTCAAACGCAGCGCGGCATCATCGACGTTCTTCTGCAGGAGGCGGTTACGCTCTTCGTTCGCAGTTTCGGCAAGGCTGCGGTTGGCGACCACTGAACCCAGCGCCAGCGGCAACAGCGCGATAGCCATGATCAGGAACAGCCGGGTGCCGATGGACAGCTGCGCCAAAGGCTTCAATCGGGGAAGCCGCGCCCTTGAGGTGCCGGGCATTATTTAAGCTGCTTGAGCAGATCCAGAAAATCGTCCGGAATGTCCTCTTCCAGCGTGCGCTGGTACACGGATTTCAAGGCATCGCCGATCATGTGCGTCTTGCCTTCATCCGATCCGGTGCCGCCGTGAGCGTTCGGTGATGCTGCGCCCGATGACACTGCAGCGTCTGGCAATGCCGGGTCATCGGAAAGATGTGACGCGCCATTTTCAATTGAGCCGTCAGTCGCGCGCGCCTGAATGGCGGGAGCAGCATCGCTAGTCGTCAACGACTTTGCGCTTTTGGTGGCCTTGTGCGGCTCGTTGCCGCCCGAATGGTCGTCATTGTCCCGATGCACGAGCATCCTATCCCGCCTGTTGAATTTCCGCCCGAAATTGGGCTTAGCAAGTCGTCCAACCCCTGCCAAGCCCGCAAAATTGTGCGGGATTGCGCATAAACGTCCTATGGCAGGAAACAAACTGCGGCGCAGATTGTTCCTTGCTTGACGTTCTGTTTGTCGTCTTTCCTGTTCTGGTCATCTTTGCACCTGCGCTGTTTTGACACCGGGTGACAAAGGCCATAGATACCGCGCGTTCCGATGAAGGAGTTTCAATACATGTCTCTGGGCCAGATGCTCGCTCCCCACCTTCCCCTTTTGCGGCGCTACAGCCGTGCGCTTGCGGGCGATCAGCATCATGGCGATGCCTATGTGAAGGCCACCTTGCAGGCGATCATCGCCGCTCCCGACCAGTTCCCGCACGATGTGGATGCGCGGCTCGGCCTGTACCGGGTGTTCCAGGTCATCTGGAGCTCGACCCATGACGACCGGCACGAATCCGATACCTTCGATGCCTATCCCGATGCCGATGACGATGAGCGCCGCGTTATGGCCGAGCAGCGGCTCAAGCGCATCCCGCCGCTGTCGCGTCAGGCGTTGCTGCTGACCGCGATGGAAGGCTTCTCGAACGCCGATGCCGCCTATCTGATGGGGCTCGACGACCGCACCGTTTCCGGGCTGGTGACCGAGGCGCTCGCCGAAATCGACAGCCAGATCAAGGCCAAGGTGCTGATCATCGAGGACGAGCCGATCATCGCGATGGATATCGAGACGATCGTGCGCGATCTGGGCCACGACGTCACCGGCATCGCCGTGACGCGCGACGAAGCCGTCGAACAGGCCCGCCGCGATAAGCCCGGCCTGGTGCTGGCGGACATCCAGCTGGCCGACGACAGCTCAGGCATCGACGCGGTGGCGGACATCCTGCGCGAAATCGACGTCCCCGTCATCTTCATCACCGCCTTCCCGGAACGCCTGCTCACCGGCGAGCGGCCCGAGCCCGCCTTCCTGATCACCAAGCCCTTTCACCGCAACACCGTGCGCGCGGCGATCAGCCAGGCACTGTTCTTTTTCGATTCCGAAACCGTATAATATAAACCCCCTTTTTTTGGGGATTGACTTTTTGGTTATGAAAAGAGGCGTGGCTGAGCCGCGCCCCTTTGCTTATGCGGCGTAATTTGTACTTGCCTGCGGCCGCTGCTGTGGTCACCTTGCCTGAAAATTTCAAAGGTGGGGAGCAGGTTTGAGTATGCGGATTCTGACACAGGTAACGGCAACTGTGTTGCTGACGGGTGCCCATTGTATCGCGTCCACCGCCCTTGCGTTATCTGCAGAGCCGCAGGCCGCGCAAACTACGGCTACCTCCCCGAACGCCGTCGCTGCAACGGACCTGGCGCGGATCATGGGTGAGCGGGAGATGGTTCAGCACGCCAGCCTGTCTCCGGATGGCAAATATCTGGCGTACCTCACCCCCATAAAGGGTCAGGGGGCCGCCTTGATGGTGGTCGCTCTGCTTCCCACGCCTCAGACACCCGTTGCAGTCTTTGTGGCCGATGGAGAGCCCAATCGGCTGCGCGCCTGTCATTGGTCGGGCAACACTAGGCTGGTCTGTTCGCTTTATGCCTCTGTTGTCGTTGACGACCGCGCGATGACCGCAAGCCGCCTCGTTGCGGTCGATGCCACAGGCGGTGGGCTCAAAGTGCTGGAGGCGCGGCGCGGATCGGGCGATCAGCTTGGCTATGCGCTTTACGGCGGGGGCGTTGTCGATTGGAACCCCGGCGAGGATGGCCATGTGCTCATGATCCGGGAGTATATCCCGGAAACCACCACGGGTACGATGATGGCACAGACCAGAGAGGGTTTGGGTGTCGACCTCGTCAATACCCGCACCGCTGCATCGAAGCTGGTCGAGAGCCCCGATGTCAACGCCAGTGAGTTCATATCCGATGGGTTCGGCAGAATCCGCATCAAGGGCCATACTGTCAGCCGTGCGGGCCTGACGACAGCCGAGCGACGCTATTATTACCGCAAGGCTGAGGGCAACGGCTGGGATGCATTGAGCGTGGTCACGGAGGATCGCGCTGCGTTCGACCCCTATGCCGTCGATCAGAAGCTCAATGTGGCCTATGGCCTCAAGCGCAAGGATGGCAGGCTGGCCGCGTATAAGGTTGCACTGGACGGCAGCCTTAAGGAGGACCTGGTCTTCGCGCACCCGGAAGTGGACGTTTCCGGTTTTGTCAGGATCGGCCGCCGCGACCGCGTAATCGGCGTGCGCTATGTGACGGATGTCGCAAAGGTGCACTATATCGATCCGCAGATCGAAAAGATGATCAGCGCCCTTTCCAAGGCATTGCCCGATCTGCCGCTGATCCAGGTGATCGACTCAAGCGAGGACGAGCGGCGCATGCTCGTCTGGGCGGGCAGCGACACCAATCCGGGCAAATATTATTATTTTGATCGCGACTCGCGCTCGCTCGCCTTGGTGCTGGCCGATCGGCCCGAGCTTGAGGATGTCGCGATGGGTGCGATGCAGTCCATTACCTATCCCGCTCGTGATGGCACGCAGATCCCCGGCTATCTCACCCTTCCGCCGGGCAAGGCCAGCGTTGCCGGGTTGCCCGTCATCGTCATGCCGCACGGCGGGCCCAGTTCGCGCGATGAATGGGGCTTTGACTGGATGGTGCAGTTCTTTGCCCTGCGCGGCAATGCGGTGATCCAGCCCAATTTCCGTGGATCGACGGGGTATGGCAGCAACTGGTATCAGCGCAACGGCTTCCGGAACTGGAAGACGGCGATTGCCGACATCAACGATGCGGCCCATTGGCTGGTGGGGCAGGGTGCCGACGCAAAGCGGCTTGCGGTTTTCGGTTGGTCCTATGGCGGCTATGCCGCGCTGCAATCCAATGTGCTTGAACCCGACCTGTTCAAGGCGGTGGTGGCGGTTGCGCCGGTAACCGACCTTAACCTTTTGAAATCGAACAGCCGCGGCTGGACCGACTTTCGCCTCGTATCCGATTTCATCGGTGACACCGCCAATGCCAAGGCTGGTTCCCCGGCGCGCAATGCCGACGCGTTCAAGGCGCCCGTTTTGATGTTTCACGGCGATATCGATCGCAATGTCGATGTGGGGCACGCACGGCTGATGGATTCGCAACTCAAAGAGGCAGGAAAATCCTCGAAACTGTATATTTACAAGGATCGCGACCACTATCTGGACGATGGCGGCATCCGCACCGAGATGTTGAGCACGAGCGCTGCCTTCATCGAGAAGGCGTTTGCCGGGCCGTAACGGCAGCGGGATGCAGACGGAAACAAAAAAGGCGGGCCGCGATGGCCCGCCTTTTCGTGTTTTGGTTGGGTTGGACCCGGATCAGCGCGAATAGAATTCGACGACCAGGTTCGGTTCCATCTTCACCGGATACGGCACTTCGTCGAGCGTCGGAACGCGCGTAAAGGTGATCTTGTCGGTGCCGTCAGGTGCGACGTAATCGGGGATGTCACGCTCGGCCAGGCTCTGGGCTTCGATGACCAAAGCCATTTCCTGCGCCTTCTTGCCCAGCGAAACGACGTCGCCCGGCTTGACCTTGCGCGATGCGATGTTGCACTTGATGCCGTTGACGCGGATGTGGCCGTGGCTGACGATCTGGCGTGCCGAGAAGATGGTCGGCGCGAACTTGGCGCGGTACACGACCATGTCGAGGCGCTGTTCGAGCAGACCGATGAGGTTCTGGCTGGTATCGCCCTTCATGCGGCTGGCTTCGGTGTAGTTCTTCTTGAACTGCTTTTCGGTGATTTCACCGTAATAGCCCTTGAGCTTCTGCTTGGCGCGAAGCTGGATGCCGAAGTCGGAAACCTTGCTCTTGCGACGCTGGCCGTGCTGACCGGGGCCGTATTCGCGCTTGTTGACGGGAGACTTGGGGCGGCCCCAAATGTTCTCGCCCATGCGGCGGTCGAGCTTGTACTTTGAACTGTTGCGTTTGGACACGCGTGTTTCTCCAATTTGCTGCCTGGCGATCAGGCGGGTCCAGCCGAAAATGCGGCCGGATTACTGTCCCGGTCTCGCGCCATGGTGCCGAACATGCTCCATGCGGCCGCTGCTTCACCGGGGTGCAGGGCCAATTGCGAAGCGCGGCCTATGACGATGCGGGGCTGCAAAGTCAACCCGCACCGCCTGGCATAGCCGTCTCGACACGGCGCGAAGGGGTGATTAAGGCTGCGGGCATGTCAGATACCATGAAATCGCCCGACGATTGCACCAGCATGACCGAGGTCCGCGCGGGCGTCGATGCGCTCGACCGCGAACTGATCGCGCTGCTGGAGACCCGATTCGGGTACATGCGTGCCGCTGCCCGGATCAAGCCCGATCGCGGCCATGTGCGCGACGAACCCCGCAAGGCCGAGGTCATCGCCAACGCCAAGGCCGCCGCGTTTGAGGCAGGCGTGCCGGTGGGGCTCATTGCGGATTTCTGGGAACGACTGGTCGAGGCATCCATCGCTTATGAAACCGAGCATTGGGACCTGCTGCGGCGGGAGCGTTGAGCCCGCGCAACGATTGATACCTTGCCGCCCCGGCTTTTGGGTGGCCCCGCGCTGATCAGGTTGCTATACAGGACCTAGGCCGTAAACTCATAAATGGCAGGCGCGAGGTTTGAGGCAAAATGGCTCAGTGCAAGGAAGGAAGGCGCAGGAATATGTCGATATTTCCAGACTTCCTGACGCGGCAATGGGCCATTTTGGTCAAATCCCTGCGGGACGACCAAATGGCTTCCATCTCGGCCAAAGCTGCCCTTGGAAAGGCAACCAGCCTTCCCGGCGGCCACCTTCGACCGAGCTGTTCGCCATTTGGGCGCCTCGCGCCTGCCATTTATGAGTTTACGGCCTAGTTTCAGCGATCCGGGGGAGTGGGCGGTGGCGATAGACTTCAAGGTCAACGGCAGGGACGTCAGCGTCGAAGCTGATGCGGATACGCCGCTGCTCTGGGCATTGCGCGAAGAGCTGAACCTCACCGGCACCAAATTTGGTTGCGGCATTGCCGCCTGCGGGGCGTGTTCGGTGCATGTCGATGGCGCGGTCACGCGCTCGTGCAGTGTCCCGATCAGCGATATCGCAGGCCGGTCGGTCACCACCATCGAGGGATTGAAGGGCGCGGACGGCGCGTTGCACAAGGTGCAGCAGGCGTGGATCGATGCGCAGGTGCCGCAATGCGGCTATTGCCAGTCCGGCCAGATCATGGCGGCGGTGGCGCTGATCGAGGCGACCGGCAGCCCCAGCGAGGCGCAGATCGACGAGGCGATGACCAATATCTGCCGCTGCGGCACATATCCACGCATCCGCAAGGCGATTCTCGCCGCGACCAGCCAGGCGGCGACCGGCGTGACCGCTGCCGCCGTGCAGGGAGAGGCATGATGGCCGACAATCCCACACCGAACCTCGACCGGCACCTCCATACCCCGCAGGATGCACCGCCGCGCAAGAAGAAGGGCGTGGTTCGCCGCGCCTTTCTGGTCGGCAGCGCGCTGCTCGTCGGCGGCGGCGCGTTCGGGCTGTACTGGGGCGACAGCTCGGCCAAGGCCCGCGCCAAGGCACTGACCGAAACCGGCAACGATCACAACTTCATGAGCTGGATGAAGATCGCCGAGGACGACACCGTCACCGTCTATTCCCCGCACATCGATTTCGGCCAGGGCAGCCACACCGCGTTGGGGCAGATGCTGGCTGATGAGCTCGATGCCGACTGGAGCAAGGTCAAGGTGGAGCAGGCGCCCGCCGATACCGCCTTTGCCAACACGCCGCTGGGCAAGGGCTTTCTGGCAGAAATGTCTGGCGCGCCGGGCGTCATCAATGCCATGCCCACCGCCATTATTTCCATGATCGCGCGGTCGCTGCCGCTGCAGATTACCGGCGGATCGTCGGCGCTGCGCTTTACCGGCCAGGTCGGCATGCGCACCGTGGGCGCCGCAGTGCGGCTGGCGCTGATCGAGGAAGCCGCCGACCGGCTGGGCGTTCCGGCAAGCGAACTCACTACGGCGGACAGCACGGTGCTTCACGCCAAGTCGGGCAAGTCGCTGCGCTATGGCGAGCTGGCCGCAGGCGCAGCCGAGCGATCGCTCACCAGCGATCCGGTGTTGAAAAAGCCGCAAGACTTCAAGCTGATTGGCAAGCCAGTTCCACGGATCGATATCCCTGGCAAGGTCGATGGCAGCGCCATGTACGGGATCGATTTCACTCTGCCCGATATGCGGGTTGCGACGATCGCCGCGGCGCCGGTGCGCGGCGGCAGGCTGGTGTCGGTGGACGAAAAGCCTGCGCTGGCCGTGTCCGGCGTCGAAAAGGTCATCACGCTGGATGACGCGGTCATCGTCGTCGCCAGGCGCTACTGGCAGGCGATCAAGGGCTTGAAGGCGCTCAGCCCCACCTTCTCCGACGGCGGCCACAAGGGCCTCTCCACCGCGTCGATCTATGCTGCGCAACAGGCGCTGCTGAAAGCGGGCAAGCCCGACAACGAGGGCGGCGCAGGCGATGTCGATGCCGCGTTCGGCGTGGCAGGGGCGAAGACGGTCAGCGCCGATTACCGCGTGCCATTTCTACACCACGCGATGATGGAGCCGTTTGCGCTCACCGGGCATTACAAGAACGGCAAGCTGACGTTGTGGGGCGGTCTGCAGGATCCGCTCACCACCCGCGCACGCGCCGCCAAGGCTGCGGGCATCGGCATGGACGATGTCGTGTTCAACCCGATGATCATGGGCGGCGGGTTCGGGCGGCGCTTCCCGGATATGACCGAGGTCATCGATCAGGTGGCAAAGCTGGCCAAGCAGGTGCCCCATCCGGTCAAATTGGTGTGGAGCCGGGAGGAGGAGGTGCGTCACGGGACGTACCGTCCGCAGTCCTCCGCGCAGTTGCAGGCGACCCTCGGCAAGGATGGCAAGATCACCGCCTGGCGCACGGACTATGTGCAAAGCGGCGATGCCGAGGCGGAAACCAGCTTCATTTACGCGGTGCCGGCAACTTCGCGGCGGCATTTCAGCTATCAGTCGAACCAGATGGATGGGCCGTGGCGCTCGGTCAATTCGACGCAGATGGGCTTTTACAACGAAAGCTTCATGGACGAGCTGGCGCATGCGGCAGGCGAGGACCCATACCAGTTCCGCCGCAAGCACCTGCCCGCAGGGTCGCGGCACCTCAAGGTGCTCGATACCGCCGCCAAGCGCGCGGGCTGGGGCAGCGCGTTGCCGCCGGGCACCGGGCGCGGCATCGCGATCGTCGAAAGCTTCGGCACCATCGTGGCCGAAGTCGTCGAGGCGAGCGTGGGCGAAGATGGCCGTCCCAAGGTGCTGAAGGCCTGGGCTGTCGTCGATTGCGGCACCACGGTCAATCCGCTCAATGCCGAGGCGCAGATTGCAGGCGGGCTGATCATGGGGCTGTCGTCGGCCATCGGCGAGGCGATCACGCTGGAAAACGGTGCGGTCGTGCAGAGCAACTTCAACGATTACCCCGTCCTCAAGCTCGCCAATGCGCCGCCTGTCATCGACGTGCATTTCATCGAAAGCGGCGCGAAGATGGGCGGTATCGGTGAGCCTGGGCTGCCACCGGCATCACCTGCGCTGGCCAATGCGCTGTTTGCCGCGACCGGCAAACGCATCCGCAGCCTGCCGCTGTTGACGCAGGCCAAGGGCTGAATGCCCGCAGCACAAGCGCTTGACGGCTGGGGCGCGCTTGTTCTGGCCGCAGGGGCAGGGCGGCGGTTCGGCGGGGCCAAGATGCTTGCCAGCCTGGACGGCGCGCCCGTGATACGCCGGACGGTCGATGCGGTGCTGGCGGCGGGCTTTGCCGAGGTGGTCGTCGCTACGGGCGCGCAGCACGAGGCTGTCGCGGCGGCTTTGGAGGGCCTTTCCTGCAGGATCGTACCTGTCGCAGGCTGGAAGGAGGGCATGGCCGCCTCCTTGCGCACCGGCATCGCGGCGATGGTGGGCGGGCAAAAGGGCCTGTTCGTGTTCCTGGGCGACATGCCCATGGTGCCGACCGACCTGTGCGCGCCGCTGGCGGCCATGGCGGCCACATCCGGCTATGCGGCACGACCGGTGCTGGCAGGCAAGCCCTGCCATCCGGTGTGCTTCACCGCTGCAGCGCTGCCTGACCTGCGCGCGTTGCAGGGCGATCAAGGCGCAGCGCAGGTGCTTGGGCGCAAGACCGAAGGTGTCGCTTACCTGGAAACCGATGCCATCGGCGCGGTGCTGGATATCGATTCGCCCGGCGATCTCGCATGTGCCGAGCGCGCATGGAAATCGCGCGCGACTTCGGCGACCAGCGACAGCGCGATGTCGCGCGGGGTCTTGCCGAAGCCCTGAAGCCCAATGGGGGCGTGCAGCTGCGCTATCTGCGGCTCGCTGACCCCATGGCCGCGCAAGCGCTCACGCCGCATGTCCAGCCGCGCCCGTGCGCCGATCGCGCCCACATAAAATGCATGCGATTGGAGCGCGTACGCCAGCGCCTGCTCGTCATCCTCGCGGTCGTGCGACATCACCGCGACCGCCGTCCAGCGGTCTAGCCCGGTGGCATTCAATGCATCTGCCGCTGTCGTGCGATGATAGCTTAGCCCGTCAAACGGCGCGCTTTCCGGGCCGTTGGGCGTGACCAGCACGACATCGAACCCCATGTCCATGGCAAGCTGCGTACTCGCCAGCGCAGCGGCATCCTCGCCGATGATGACCAGCCGCAGCACAGGCTCGAACATTCTGGCATAGCGCGCGCCGTCCCATTGCATCGGCGCGGGCGTATCGCAGGGGACGGCAGTGCGGCTGTCGCCATCGCTCGACCACCACACCGGGGTTCGCGCGGCATAGCCCTGCAGCAGCGCGGCGATGGCGGGGTCTGAAAGCGCGACCGGCTCCACCAGAACCGAAATTCCGGTTCCGCACGCCAGCTGAATATCGATCCACGGGCTGCCCTCGCCGTAACGCAGCAGGCGGGGCTTGCCGTCAGCCATCGCCGCGCGGCCATGAAGCGCGACATCCGCCTCGATGCAGCCGCCGGAGAGAAAGCCCCAGTGGTGATCGGCGGTGATCAGCATCTGCGCGCCGATATCGCGGGGCGCAGCGCCGGAGATCTCCACCAGTGTCGCGATGGCGCACTGCTCGGTATCGGCCAGTGCATCGCGCAGGGGTTGCCGGATATCGTCGGTCTGCGCGGAAAGTCGCCAATGCGTCACGCCTGCACCCTAGCCTTGCTGCAGCAGCACGTCAGCCATCGCATCGATGATGGCGTCGGTGTCGAGCCTGTAGGTTCGGTACAGATCGGGCAGGTCGCCGGTCTGGCCGAAGCGGTCGGTGCCCAGCGGGCTGACCCAGTGGCCGCGCACGCCGCCCAGCCACGATAGCGCGGACGGCGAACCGTCGAGCACGGTGACGAGGCCAGCTGTGGGACTAAGCTGCCCCAGCAGGCGCTCTATATGGCTGGGCCCCTGCACCTTGCCGGTCCAGCGCGCGGCGCGTTGTGCCGACCAGTCGCGGTGCAGCCGGTCGGGCGAGGTGACGGCGAGCAGGCCGAGGCCGGGGATGTCGTCGCTCAGTGCCTCCCACGCGGCGATCGCCTCAGGTGCAACCGCGCCGCAGAAAGCGATCGCGGCTTCGGCGGTGCCAGACGGTTCGCGCAGCCAGTACGCGCCTGCGATCGCGTCATCCTCCCAGCCGTTGCCGTCTCGCGCCACCTGTTCGATGACCCGCGTCGTCAGCCGCAGATAGACCGAAGAGCCGCCGTCTGCCTGCATATGCGCAAACGCCCAGCCCATCATCAACGCGACCTCGTCGGCAAAGGCTGGCTCGAAACTTTCCAGTCCCGGCTGCCCCATGCCGATCAACGGGGTGTTGATCGACTGGTGCGCGCCGCCTTCGCCTGCCAGCGTGATGCCCGATGGCGTGCCGATCAGCAGAAAGCGCGCATCCTGGTAGCAACCATAGTTCAGCGCATCGAGCCCGCGGGCGATGAACGGATCGTACACTGTGCCCACCGGCATCAAACGGGTGCCGAAGTGCTGCGCCGAAAGGCCCAATGCGGCCAGCGCGAGGAAGAAGTTGTTCTCCGCTATGCCAAGCTCGATGTGCTGGCCCGCCCCATGCGCGGCCCATTTCTGCGCCGAGGGGATTTTCACCCGCTGGAACACATCGGCCAGTTCCTGCCGCCGGAACAGCCCGCGCTGGTTGACGAAGGCGCCAAGGTTGGTGGTCTGCGTGACATCCGGCGCGGTGGTGACCAGCCGGTCGACAAGCGGCGCGTTAGACTTGGCAAGGTCGTGCAGCACCTTGCCGAACGCGGCCTGGGTCGATTGCTCCGCGCCTTCGGGCACCGGCAGCCGGGCGGGCAGGGGAACCGCGGGCGCGACATGTTCTGCCTGCTTGCGGGCAATCGGGCTATCGGCCACGAACGCCTGCAGCGTGCCGGCAAGGTTGTCGCCAAGGCCGGACCATTTGCCCCATTCCTCGCCCGGTGCGATGCCCAGATCGGCGCGCAAGCTCTCGATCTGGCCAGTGTTCATCATGCCGGAATGGTTGTCCTTGTGCCCGGCCAGCGGCAGGCCATAGCCCTTGACGGTATAGGCGATCATCAGCGTCGGGCGCTCGTCGTCCATGCTGTCGAACGCCTCGAGCAACGTCTCGATGCAATGCCCGCCGAGGTTGGTCATCAACCGCGCAAGCCCTGCATCATCGAACGACGCCAGCAGGTCGGCGACGGCGCGTTTCTTGCCGATATCGCGCATCAGCCGCTCGCGCCATGCTGCCCCGCCCAGATACGTCAGCGCTGCGAAATCGGCATTGGGGCAGGTCTCGATCCAGTCCTCCAGCGCCTTGCCGCCGGGGCGCTTGAACGCCTCGCGCTGGAGTTTGCCGTGCTTCAAGGTGACGACGCGCCAGCCGCAGGTCTCGAAGATATCGTCGAACCGGCGGAACATGCGGTCTGCCGTGGTCGCATCGAGCGACTGGCGGTTGTAATCGACGATCCACCAGCAGTTGCGCAGGTCGTGCTTGTAGCCCTCGATCAGGCATTCGTAGATATTGCCCTCGTCCAGCTCGGCATCGCCCATCAGCGCGATCATCCGGCCCGATTGCTCCTCTCGCATCTGGCCGTGCGCGATCAGGTAATCCTGCACCAGCGACGAGAACGCGGTGATGGCGACGCCAAGGCCGACTGACCCGGTCGAGAAATCCACCGGAATGCTGTCCTTGGTGCGCGAAGGATAGCTCTGCACCCCGCCAAGCCCACGGAAGCGCTCCATCTTTTCGCGGGTCTGCTCATCCAGCAGGTAATGGATCGCGTGCAGCACGGGACCTGCGTGCGGCTTTACCGCCACCTTGTCCTGCGGGCGCAGCGCGTGGAAATACAGCGCGGTCATGATCGCGGTGATCGATGCGCAGCTCGCCTGATGCCCGCCGACTTTCAGCCCGTCGCGCTTGTCGCGCAGGGTGTTGGCGTTGTGGATCATCCACGACGACAGCCAGCGCAGCCGCTGCTCGATCTGGATCAGCAGATCGACGGTTTCGGCGCGGTCTGGCTGCGTTTCCACAGCTACCGGCGGACGGGAATGCATGGCGGCGATATCCTTTGTGGCGACGCGGCGCGGGGGATGCGACCGCGGCCTGAATGCCGTGCTATATCGTGTGTCGCGGGCGACTTGCTAGTGGATTCATGGTCCGCCCAGGTTGGCCAGCCTTCGTGCCAGCCTGCCAAAAAAACCGCTTGAAGCTGACGCAGCGTCAAGTGGCATAAGCGGCTTATGGCTGATTCGCTCGACATTGCCGCCGTTACCCGGCTCACCGGCCTTACTGCCCGTGCCCTGCGCTTCTACGAGGCGCGCGGGCTGGTGGAGCCGATCCGCACCGCATCGGGGCGGCGGCATTATGATGCGCCCGCGCTGGAGCGCTTGAACCTTATCCTGTCGCTGAAAAAGGCGGGGCTGACGCTGGCGCAGATCCAGCGGCTCACCGCCAACCGGCGCATCGACCTGCATGGGCTGATCACTGCGCAGCTCGACCATCTGGAAGCACAGGCCCGCCGCATCGGCGCGGCGCAGGCGTTGCTGCTGTCCGTAAAGTCACGCATCGATCGCGGCGAGCCCATCGATGCAGAGACCTTTTGCTCGCTGATCCGAACCGAACATGAGGAGACATCGACGATGTCACAGGACCAATGGAAAGCAGTGACCGACCGCTATTTCACGCCCGAAGAGCAGGCGCAATGGGCCGAGAAAATGGGGGATATGGCCCCCGATTTCGATAACGATGCCTATGCCGCGCAATGGAAGGCGCTGGGCGATGCCATCAAGGCGGCGCTGCCGATGGACCCGGCCGGCGAGGCGGCGGCAGGGTTCGTCCAGCGCTGGTTCGAACTGCTCAAACCGTTCACGCAAGTTGCGACGCCTGCGATGTGGACGGGCACGATGAAGATGTATGACGATATGCCCAACTGGCCGGTACAGGCCGATCCCGGCTTCGATGCCGAGGTGTGGGCCTTCATGAAGCAGGCGACGGCGGCGCGGATGCTGGCGGGGGATTCCATTGCCCTGCCCAAGGCGGACGGGCAGGAGGGCACGCCATGAATGCCTGGGTGCTGCTGGCTCTGGCGATCGTGTGCGAAATAGCGGGCACCAGCCTGCTCAAGGCGTCGCAGGGGTTCAGCAAGCCGGTTTTCGGCATGGCGTCGATGGGCTGCTATGGCCTGTGCTTCTGGCTGCTCGCCTTTGCCTTCACCCGCATCCCGATGGGCATTGCCTATGCGATCTGGTCGGGCGTCGGCGTGGTGGCCGTGGCGGTGATCGGCTGGCTGGTGTTCCGTCAGTCCATCAACCTGTGGCAGGCGGGCTTCATCGTGCTGACGCTGATCGGCACGACAGGGCTGTATCTGACAACGCCCGCGGAGGCTGAAGCGAAGGGGGCGGCGACTGGGTCTGAAAGGATTGGCTAGTTGCTGAAAGCCGTTTTCCGGCGAAAGCCGGAATCCAGGGCAGCTGTAACGCAATCACGCTCCTAGACTCCGGCATTCGCCGGAAAACGGTGCGGGAGGGGAGAGGATTAGGCCCGCCGCCACTTCTTGTCCGACAGCACGGCCCTGGCCGCATTGTGCCCCGGCGCGCCGGTGACGCCGCCGCCGGGGTGCGTGCCCGATCCGCACATGTACAGCCCCTTGAGCGGCCCGCGATAATCGGCATGGCCCAGCACCGGGCGCGCCGCCCACAATTGGTCCAGGCTCATGGCCCCGTGGAAAATATCGCCGCCGATCAGGCCGAAGGTGTGCTCAAGCCCCCGTGGGCTGAGCACCTGCCGTCCGAGGATCGACGCGCGAAAGCCCGGTGCGTGCGCCTCCACGGTATCGATCACGCAATCGGCAGCGGCGGCTTCCTGGCCTGGCGTCCAGTCCAGCGCGGGGTCGAACTGCTGGCAGAACAGACTGGCGACGTGGTGTCCCGGTGGCGCGAGGCTGTCGTCGACGATGGAAGGAATCAGCATCTCAACGATCGGCGCGCGCGACCAGCCATGCGCCTTGGCGTCCGTGAAAGCGCGGTCCATGTAATCGAGGTTGGGTGCGATCACGATGCCCGCCCGCAGGTGCTCGCCATCGCCGGGACGCGCGGCAAAGCTGGGCGACCGGTCCAGCGCCACGTTCATGCGGAAGCTACCCGACCCGCACATATAGCCGTCCATCCGCCGCGCAAAATCGTCCGGCAGCGCAGGCCGTGGCACCAACTTCCCGTACAGCAGCTTCGGCCCGACATTGGCGATGATGCGGGCGCTGCGCAGGTCCTCCCCGCTCGCCAGCCGCACGCCGACGGCGCGGCCGCCCTCGACCAGCACCTCGTCCACTGGGCTGTTCAAGCTGATCTCGACCCCATGTTCGGCGCACGCCTGCGCCATCATCTGCGTGATGCTGCCCATGCCGCCGATCACATGGCCCCAACTGCCCTTGTTGCCGTTCACCTGGCCGAACACGTGGTGGAGCAGGACATAGGCCGATCCGGGCGTATCGGGGCTGGCATAGTTTCCTACTACCGCATCGAAACCGAACGCGGCCTGCACGGGCGCGCTCTCGAACCATTGGTTCAAGAACGCGCGCGCGGATTTGGTGAACAGGTCCAGCATATCGCGCTGCACCGCGCGCGGCAGCCGCGCCAGCAACCGCCCGGTGGTCAGCGCCTCTACCAGGCCTGATAGGCCGCCGCCGACATTGGGCGGCGGGCGCAGCGCCAGGTCGCGCAGCACATCGGCGACGCGGTCGAGCATCGCGTAATAGCCGGGCAGGGCCGCTGCATCGGCTTTCGAGAATCGCGCAAACTCGGCCTGGGTGCGCTCCAGCCCGTCGCCCAGCACCAGATGATCGCCGCCGGGCAAGGGCAGGAAATTCGACACCGGGCGTTCGATGACGCGATAGCCGCGCCGCTCCAGCGCCATGTCCGCGATCACACGCGGCTGCAGCAGGCTGACGGTGTAGCTGGCGACCGAATTGCGGAAACCGGGGTGGAATTCCTGCGTCACCGCAGCGCCGCCGACGATGTCGCGCGCTTCTAACACGCGCACCTTCAGCCCCGCGCGCGCCAGATAGAAGGCGCAGACAAGGCCGTTATGGCCGCCGCCAATGATGATCGCATCGGGCTGTGACTGGCGTGATCCCATGCCACGGGCGTAGCCGAGCGGTGGGCCTGCGCCAAGCGCCTGTGCGCGTTGAAACAGGTGATGGTGTCACAAGAAATCGCTGGCGTCCGGCAAAGGATATTGATAGCGGTTCGCAACATCCATCATGCTTCTTGACCAGCTTCCCAACGGCCAGCGCGCGGAAATTGCCGCAATCGACTGGAGTGTCCTGCCTTCAGACGAGGGCAAGCGGCTGCGCGCGCTTGGCGTGGATGAAGGCGCGACGGTCAGCATCTCGCATCGCGGCATTTTCTTCGGGCGCGATCCCATCGCGCTCAGCATTGGGCGGATGACGGTGGCGATCCGCCGAGTCCACGCCCGGGCAATCACGCTTCACGACCCCAAGGACGCAGCATGACCCGGCATCAGCCGCTGATCGCTCTGGTCGGCAACCCCAATGCCGGCAAGAGCGCGCTGTTCAACGCGATGACCGGTGCGCGGCAGAAGATCGCGAACTACCCCGGCGTCACGGTGGAGCGCAAATCCGGGCGTTTCGCGTTTGCCGATGGGCGGCCGGGAGAACTGATCGATCTGCCTGGAAGCTATAGCCTTGACCCCACCAGCCCGGACGAAGCGGTAACCCGCGACGTCGTGATGGGCAGGCAGGCGGGCGAGCGCCAGCCCGATGCACTGGTGATCGTTCTGGATGCAGCGAACCTGGACCAGCACCTGGTGTTCGCACTGGAGCTGTTGGCCCTGGGCCTGCCTACCGTGGTGGCGCTCAACATGGTGGACCTTGCCGAACGTGACGGGCTGACGCTGGACGCGGCCCGGCTGGCGGCGGACCTTGGCGTGCCGGTGATTCCCACGGTCGCGGTGCGCCGCCGCGGTCTTGTGGAACTTGCCGCTGCCTTGGATGCAATGATCCTCGCCAAGCAGGCCCCGCAGGCACCTTTGGGCGAGCCGGACATGCGCGCGCGGCGCAGGCGGGCAGAGCATATCGCCAACAGCACCATCGTATCCCAGACCGACAGCCGCCGCTGGACCGACCGCGCCGATGCGGTGCTGCTCAACCCGTTTATCGGCCCGCTGGTGCTGTTTGCGCTGCTGTTCGTGATCTTCCAGGCGGTGTTCAGCTGGGCGACGCCCTTTGCCGACGCACTGGAAGCAGGCGCAGCCGCTTTAGGGGACCTTGCCACCGCGACCATTCCGGAGGGCTTTTTGCGCTCCTTGGTGGTCGATGGCATGATCTCCGGCGTCGGATCGGTGGTCGTGTTCCTGCCGCAGATCATCATCCTGTTCTTCTTCATCCTGCTGATGGAGGCGACCGGCTATATGGCGCGGGCCGCGTTCATCATGGATAGGATGATGGCCGGCGTCGGCCTGTCCGGGCGGTCGTTCATCCCGCTGCTCTCAAGCTTCGCCTGCGCCATTCCCGGTATCATGGCGACGCGCAGCATTTCGGATGAAAAGGACCGGCTGACCACCATCCTCATCGCGCCGCTGATGACCTGCTCGGCTCGGCTGCCGGTCTATACCGTGATCATCGCCGCGTTCATTCCCGAGACGACCGTGGGGCCTGGCATCGGCATGCAGGGGCTGGTGCTGTTCGGCCTGTATGTGTTCGGCATCATCGGCGCGATGGTGGTCGCTTTGGTGCTGCGCTCCACGGTCGCCAAGGGCGGGGCGAGCGGGTTCCTGATGGAAATGCCCAAATACCAGCTGCCGCGCATCGGCGATCTGGCGCTCGGACTGTGGCAGCGCGCCTGGCTGTTCCTCCGCCGGGCGGGCACGATCATCTTTGCCGTGACCATCGGCCTGTGGCTGCTGCTCACGTATCCTCAGGCGCCCGAAGGCAGCGGCATGAGCCAGCTCGATTACTCGGCCGCCGGGCGAATCGCAGGCGTGCTGGAGCCGGTGGTCGCCCCCATCGGGTTCAGCCGCGACATCGCGCTGGCGCTGATCCCGGCGATGGCCGCGCGCGAAGTTGCCGTCTCCGCCCTTGCCACCACCTATGCGATCGACGCGCCCGATGAGGAAACCGAGGCGCTGGCTTTGGGCGAGCGGTTGGCGGGGCGCTGGTCGCTGCCCACCGCGCTCGCCTTCCTCGCCTGGTTCGTGTTCGCGCCGCAATGCATTTCGACCATCGCGGTCACCAAGCGAGAGACCAATGGCTGGAAATGGCCGATCTTCATGCTGGCCTATCTGTTTGGCCTGGCCTGGGTGGCAGCGGGGATTACGTTCTGGACCGCGACGGCTTTGGGGCTATAAACGCCGGGCGTTTCCGGGCACATGCCCGGCTGATTCATCCATGAAAATTCTCGGGGAAAGCATATGTCGGGCAGCGTCAACAAGGTCATTCTGATCGGCAATCTGGGCGCAGACCCTGAAGTGCGCAGCTTCCAGAACGGCGGCAAGGTCGCCAATCTGCGGCTGGCGACGACCGAAAGCTGGAAGGACCGCAACACCGGCGAGAAGCAGGAACGCACCGACTGGCACACGGTCGCCGTTTTCGGCGATGGCCTGGCGGGCGTGGCCGAGCGCTTCCTGCGCAAGGGCAGCAAAATTTACGTCGAAGGCCAGCTGCGCACCCGCAAATGGGCGGACAAGGACGGCAACGACCGCTACACGACCGAAGTGGTGCTGCAAGGCCCCGGCGCGGTGCTGACCATGCTGGACGGCAAGCCCGGCGGCGGTGGCGGCATGGGTGGCGGCGGCGGCGGCGATTACGGCGGCGGTGGCTCGCGCGGCGGATCGTCGGGCGGTGGCTCTGGCGGCGGGCGCGGTTTCAACGACAGCGGTTCAGGCGGCGGCGGATCGAGCGGTGGTTCCGGCGGCGGCTGGGGCAGCGGCGGTGGCGGCTTTGACGACGACCTGAACGACGACGTGCCGTTCTGAGCCAGCTCAACCTCTGGCGCGTGCCATGACCGTCCGGGCAGACATGTTGCGGGCCTTGCTGGTGCGCAATACCGGGTCAATCCTGATGGAGCACCGCATCCGCACCGCCAGCGTCGAGTACCATCATGCGCGTCTGACTGAGGGCACCCCTGCCACCAAATTGGGCGCTGCCGTGCTGGTGCTCGGTCCCGGCAAGATTGCCTGTCCCTATCACCTGCACCACGCGCAGGAGGAGATGTTCGTTATCCTGGAAGGCAGCGGTACGCTGCGTATCGCAGGCGAACATGTGCCCATCGGCGCGGGCGACGTCATCACCGCTCCTGCCGGGCCGGACTATCCGCGCCAGATCATCAACACCTCCGATGCGCAGCTGAAATATTTGGCGATCAGCACGCAGGACGACCCGGAAATCTATGAATATCCCGATTCAGGCAAGTTCATGGCCGAGGCAGGGCTGGCGCGCGAGCACCCGTTCGAGGTGATCCAGCGCAGCGGCGAGAGCCTGGACTATTGGGACGGCGAGGCCTGAGCGCAAACTTCGCGGCGTGCGGTGTCTGCGCTCAGGCGGGATATTCGATAACGGCCGCGTTTCAGGCCAGATAATCGTGCAGCACGCGGCCATAAGGCAGCGTCATGTCGGTCACCAGATGCAGGCCGCCCTTCGCCTCGAGCACGGGCAGGTCGGACAATGGGCAGTTTACCGCATGGGCCAGCTCGATCCGCGCGGCGCCGGTCCAGGCGCCTTTCAGCTTGATATTGGCGAAATTGATGCCGACCAGCTGCGCGATTGCAGGCGAGCCGTCGATGTCGGGAATCAGCTTCAATGTCACCTGCGTGCGCTTGAGCAGCGCTTCGATCTCGCCGAGGTCGGTCGGGCCGCTGTGCTTGTAGACCATCGTCCCGCTGGCCACCCGCTGGCCCGCATAGGTCAGCACGCCGGTGAGCGTGTCCCCCACGGTGTCCAATTTGGCGATGCCGTACTTCATCGGATAGCCCCAGATTTCGCGACCACCAGCGAGCGGCGGGCAGTTGTCGACGTACATCTGGGTCAGGAAATTGCACTTTTCTCCGTTGAAGGTGCACGGGATCGCCTGCAGCGCCGCCGAATACGCCCCAAAGCCCTCGCCGTCAGGCAGATCGAGCCACTGCACCGACACCACGTCGCCATCGGGCTCCAGCGGTTCGGGCAACATCTTCCTGATGTGCGCCGGATCGGTCCGGTAATAGATGATCATATATTGCCGTTCGAAGAACTTGTACGGCCCCACCGGATAGGTCGGGCTTTGCAACGGCATAGCGCTGAGTTTCAGCACATCGAGCTTGTTCATGGTCGCGTCCTCCCCCTCAGCCCGCAGCGTCTTTGATGTAATCGAACAGCACCCGGCCATGCGGCAATGTCAGGTCGCTGATGAAGTGCTTGCCGCCGACGATGCGCAGGATTGGCAGGTCTGCCACCGGCGCGTTGACGTGCGGGATGAGCTGCAGCCGGGCCGGGCTGACCCAACTGCCCTTCACGGTAATATCCTCAAGGTTGTATGCCACCAGCTGGCATATCTTGGGGGTGCCATCGACATCGGGGATGATCTTCAGATTGCACGATGTCTTGGTCATCGATTTGGCCTGCGCCTCGCAGCCGCCGGGGCTTTCCTGCCATTTATATGCCATCGTCCCCATCGCCACGGTCTGGCCTGCGTAGGACAGCGTTCCGGTCAGCGTATCGGACGCGACGATCAACTTGGGCAGCGCGTATTTCTTGGGGAAGCCCCAGATCTCGCGGCCTGCGCTGATCGGCGGTTCGTCGTCCAGATACATCTGCGCAGTGTAGTTGATCGGCTCGCCATTGTACGTGCACGGAATGACGATGCCGCTTTCGGTATAGTCGCCGAAGCCCGAGCTGTCGGGCATCTTGATCCACTCGTACAGCACCAGATTGTCGGTGTTGGGAACCAACGGCTCGGGCACGGCGGCCCGCAGCGCGACCGGATCGGTCTCGTAGGTGACGATCATGAATTCACGATTCACGAACCGGTATGGCCCCAGCGGATAGCTGGGCGCGGCCGCAGGCATGGACGGCAGTTTGAGGATTTCTTCAGGCGTCATTGTTCAGCAAGCCCCCTTGCATGATCACGATTAGAGAAAGGCGGATTTGATGTCCGTCGATGACTTGACCCCGACATCGTCGAAATGGTTGGTCAGCCAGTCGGTCGCGCTCTGGCGGCCGACATCGCGCAGCTTCTTCATGAAGCTCCAGTCAGGGTTCAGCTTGCTGGTCACACCCAGGCTTTCCATGAACTCCTCGTCCTGGATCGAGTGGATGAGCATCCGGCGGTGCTTGTCGTCGTTGAGCTGGCCATCGTCGATCAGGTGGCTGACGAATGCGATCGCGCGCATTTCGCGCATCAGGCTGGAGTTGAAGCTGATTTCGTTGATGCGGTTGAGGATGTCCTTGGCCGTCTTGGGAATTTCCGTGCGGTTCAGCGGGTTGATGTGCACGATCACGACATCGTTGGTCTCGCTGCCGTAAATCAGCGGAAAGATGGCCGGGTTGCCCATATAGCCGCCGTCCCAATAGGCCTCGCCGTCGATCTCGATCGTCTGGAACATGAACGGCAGGCAGCCCGAGGCCAGCACCTGGTCCGGCCCGATCTCGTGATTCTCGAACAACCGTACCTTGCCGGTGCGCACGTTGGTGGCAGACAGGAACAGCTTGATCGGGCAGCCCTCGCGCAGAACGCCAAAATCGATGCAGCTTTCCAGCACATCGCGCAGCGGATTGAGGTTGAGCGGGTTCAGCTCATAGGGCGACATGATCCGCGACAGGATGTCCATGAACATGAACGCCGGGCTATAATCCAGGCTGTGGTTGCCCATCGCCTTGTCGATCCATGATGGCTGCAGCGGCCCCTTGGCGCCTTCATCGCTGATCCGCTTCCAGAACTTTTCCAGCTCTTCGCGTGCACCATCCGCGCCGCCGATGGTGAGGCCGTAGCCCAGCACCGTGGCGTTCATGGCACCAGCGCTGGTCGCGCTCACCGCGTCGAACTTGACCCGCCCGTCTTCCAGCAGCCGGTCCAGCACGCCCCAGGCAAAGGCACCATGCGCGCCGCCGCCTTGCAACGCCAGGTTGACCGGCTTGCTGTTAGCGGCTGCAACATATTTGTCATTTTTCGGTCTCGCACCTGCAGCATTGGCCGCAGACGACGGGCTAGCCTTAGCCATCGCATGTCCCCCCAGAAACTGTTGCGAAACCCGTCTTTTCCGTTGGAACGTAGGGGTAACTCACGTTAGACGAGTCGGCAAGAGTGATTCGCTGCAACTGCGAACATTCCTCCGGGCCGCATATTGCAACTGCTCTGAAGGGGATATCACATGCTCAAGGGATTGAACGCCATCGTCACCGGCTCGACCAGCGGAATTGGTCTGGGCATTGCCAACGTGTTGGCATCCAAGGGTGCCAACCTCGTCATCACCGGCTTTGGCGATGCGGATGAAATCGAAAAGGAACGCGCGGGCCTTGCCGCCAAATACGGGGTGGAAGTCGTCTACAGCAACGCGGACATGTCCAAGCCCGATGATGTGCGCGCGATGGTCGAACTGTGCGTCGAAAAACTGGGATCGATCGACATTCTCGTCAACAACGCAGGCATCCAGCACACCGACGCTGTGGAGGATTTCCCCGAAGCCAAATGGCATGCGGTGATCGCGATCAACCTGTCAGGCATATTCTTCGCCATCCAGGCCGCACTGCCGCACATGAAGAAGAAGGGCTTTGGCCGCATCATCAACATCGGATCGGTCCACGGCCTGATCGCCAGCAAGAACAAGGCGGCCTATGTCGCGGCCAAGCATGGCGTGGTGGGCCTCAGCAAGGTGGTCGCGCTGGAGAACGCCGGCACCGGAGTCACCTCCAACACCATCTGCCCCGGCTGGGTCCACACCCCGCTGGTGCAAAAGCAGATCGAGGCGATGGCCGCCGACCAGGGCATCAGCGTGGAAGCGGCAACCGAAAAGCTGCTGATCGAAAAGCAGCCCAGCAAGCAGTTCGCCACGCCCGAGCAAATGGGCGAACTCGCCGCGTTTTTGTCGAGCGACGCCGCCGCCCAGATCACCGGCACCGCCATCCCGGTAGATGGCGGCTGGACCGCGCAGTAAGTCTGCGATGACGGCAGCGGGGCTCGTGAGGCGGATAATTAAATGTTCCGATGCAAGTTCCGCTGTTATTCATTTCTATTGTATTCGTTATTTAAGTTAAATTAGTTAACGGCAATATCATTTATTTGCTGAACTGCAGTGTCAACCTTTTCCACATATATAGATGCGATTTCTTCTGCGCATTCGTTCGTAAAGCCTGAAATATGCTCTACAAACTTCCTGCCTCCCAAAACAAAGAAGCCTGGCAGGATGACGCTAATCATCAAAAGAAAAAATGCAATTTTTGTGTTGCGTGAAGTGGCTATTCCTAAAAAGGCTTCGCCAATTTCAATCTGGTGAGCAACTCCGACCGATAAAATAAAAAATGCAATCACAGCAAATATTACAGACAGCTTAATGTCGCTTTCTCTTCCAAAAATGACATCGAAAGCTTTGATCGAGGCTGGCAGTTTTCGCCATTTGTGATTATGGTCAGCAAGATACTTTAATGTATTGAATTGGTTCAAGTACTCATGGTTCAAGGAGCTTTTGCCGCCCTCTTTCAGTTCATCAAGCGCGTTTTGCGCGATTTTCTTTACCTGTTGTTTGTAACGCCAACGTTGCAAATTCAAATATGCAAGGTTCAAGGCTAAGGCAAAGCCTGCAAGGGGCTCCAGCTTTGTTAGCTGGGCCGCTTCGTATAACGCAGATATTTCAGTAGGTGAAGGCAACGCTGACAATCCCCCAGGCATTATGGCCTTAAAGGAGTTGTGGTTCCATAGGGGTTAAGTTGTCAAGATTGACTTTGCTGGCATAGCCCCAAAGCTTCTCGAATAGCTCTCGCAAACCTTCAGCTTTCTTGCTACCAAACGCTGCCACAGCCTCACATTTTCGTTTGTCTGGTTCAAAGCGAAAACAATCATTATCAGCTAACATGAACGAGGGCTCGATTTGATCATGATAGGAGTCCTCTAATGAACGTACCTCAAAATTAGGCGCGTGGCGGATCGCCTTAAACAATGGATTCGATTCAAGGTGCCCGAGGTCGCCCTCTCGTGCGATAATGCGCAAACGATGGTTCTCGTCATCCGCCAGGAATATCTCAGCCCACTCTACCGATTTTTCTCGCGCATATACGCGAGGTGCTAAGTGGGATGTTAAGATACATACATCTGATTTGGCAGCACGAAACATCGTTTCTACAATTACCGCAGCGTGATCCTCGGAACTGTTGAAAAATGGTTCTCCAGCTCGCTCAGACGCAAGCCGCTTCACCTTCTCTCTGTATTGTTCCACCAGCATACCCTCACGCGAACCTGACTTAGCAAACGACCAGCTATGACAACGGTTCGTGACCCCCGACCGGCATTATCTGCCGATAGCACGCTATCACGCCGTTCGATTCGCCGTCAAGACACATGTGGCCTCGCATTGCTTTGTGCCAAGGACAGCTATGAAAGCGATCGAAAAAATAGTCAGGGGACCGAATTGTCTCAGCTAGGCATTAAACTCAGCTCAAGTTGTAAAACACTTTGTTAGCGTATGCGTTCCAACATTTCAGCGAATAATTATTTACCAAGAAACATTCTGATATTCCTATTCACCCCACCGGTGCCCGTCTGCGATAGCTCAGCGCCTCGGCGACATGCACCCGGCTCACCGTCTCCGCGCCGCTCAGGTCCGCGATGGTGCGCGCCACGCGCAACACGCGTGTATAGCCACGCGCCGATAGCCGCATCGCTTCGGCCGCCTTTGCCAGCAGCTGCCGCGCGGGTTCGTCCGGGGTGGCGTGGCGTTCCAGTGCTTCTCCGTCGATCTCTGCGTTGGTGCGGGCCTTGATGTCGGCGTAGCGCGCGGTTTGCAGGGCGCGGGCGGCGGCGACCCTGGCGGCGACTTCGCGCGATCCTTCGGCGGGCGGGGGCAAGGTGAGGTCGGCGGCGGTGACGGCTTCGACGTCTACGTGCAGGTCGATGCGGTCGAGCAGCGGGCCTGAGACCTTGGCCTGATAATCCGCCGCACACCGGGGTGCGCGCGAGCAGCCGAGCGCGGGATCGCCCAGGTGCCCGCAGCGGCACGGGTTCATCGCCGCGATCATCTGCACGCGCGCCGGGAAGGTCACATGCGCATTGGCGCGCGCCACGCTGACCTCGCCGGTCTCCAGCGGCTGGCGCAGGGAATCGAGCACGGTGCGCTGGAACTCGGGCAGTTCATCGAGGAACAATACGCCCAGATGCGCCATGGAAACCTCGCCGGGACGCACCTTGAGCCCGCCGCCGACCAATGCGGCCATGGAAGCGCTGTGGTGCGGGCTACGAAACGGGCGGGCGCGGCTGATGCGACCATCGGTAAGCGTGCCTGCAACGCTGGCCACCATCGAGACCTCCAGAGCCTCCTCCGGCGTCAGCGGCGGCAATATGCCCGGAAGGCACGAGGCCATCAGCGATTTGCCCGCGCCCGGTGGCCCGATCATCACCATATTGTGCCCGCCTGCAGCCGCGATCTCCAGCGCGCGCTTGGCGGTGTCCTGCCCCTTGACCTGTTTGAGATCCGGTCCCGGCACGGGCTCGTCGGCGATGCCGGGCTTGGGCGGGCTCAAACGGCCATTGCCCTTGAGGTGGTTGAGCAGGGTGAGCAGATCGGGCGCGGCGATGACATCTATGCCGCCGGCCCATGCGGCCTCCGCGCCTTGCGCAGCCGGGCAGATCAGCCCGCGCCCGGTCGCCGAGGCATGCAGCGCAGCGAGCAGCACGCCAGGCGAGGCTGCGATCCGCCCGTCCAGCGCCAGTTCGCCCACCGCAACATACTCGCTGGCGAGTTCCGCATCGATGATGCCCATCGCCGCGAGCAAGGCGAGCGCGATCGGCAGATCGTAATGCGATCCTTCCTTGGGCAGGTCGGCAGGGGACAGGTTGACGGTGATGCGCTTTGGTGGAAGCGCGAGGCCCAGCGAGGCGATGGCGGCGCGCACCCGCTCTCGGCTTTCGCCCACCGCCTTGTCGGGCAGGCCGACCACCGCGATGCCCTTGTTCATCCCCGGCGAAATCTGCACCTGTGCTTCCACGCTGCGCGCTTCAAGCCCGAGATACGCCACGGTCTGGACGATGGCGACCATATCTGCCCCCTGTTTGTTCCTTGCGGACAGTGCAGCGGGCGGCGGGGCGAGTCGAGCGCGAATCCGGCGTTACCGCCATTTCGGCGGCAATTGTCGCGCGCCCCTTGCAATTGGCCGGATCGGGCGCAGACTTTTCGCAGCCGGTGCGACTCGCGGCGGTCGTGCATGCACGGAGGTAGCTTTGACCTATATCGACGGATTCGTGATCGCCTGTCCCGAAGCCAACCGGGACGCCTTCATTGCCCACGCCAGGAGCGCGGACCCGATGTTCATCGAAATGGGCGCGTTGCGCGTGGTGGAATGCTGGAGCGATGATGTGCCCGCTGGCACCACCACCGATTTTCGCATGGCGGTGAAGGCCGAGGACGGAGAGGCGGTGCTGTTCAGCTGGATCGAATGGCCCGACAAGGCGACGCGCGATGCCGCCATGGCCAAGATGACCGCGATGATGGAAGACCCCGACAACGCCGATCCACGCATGGACCCGGCGAAGAACCCGATGCCGTTCGATGGCAAGCGGATGATCTTTGGCGGGTTCGTGCCGGTGGTCGAGCTGACGTGATGGATCGGCGATCGACCCGATATCGGGGCACATACGATGCCGCAGCAAGGAGCAGGGCATGAGCGATGAAGCAGCAGCCCAGGCGGGCTTTCCGATCAGTGTAACGCGTTACATTGCCTCCCCGCCGGCAAAAGTGTGGCAGGTAATGACCGAGCGGCTGGAAGAGTATTGGTGCCCCAGGCCGTGGCGGACGCAGATCATCGAGATCGACTGGCGCGCGGGCGGGCGCATGGCCACGATCATGCGCGGCCCGGATGGCGAGGAGCATGTCGGCGATGGCGTCCTGCTGGAAGTGACGCCGGGGGTCCGCATGGTGTTTACCGACGCGTTTGGCGCGGGGTGGATCCCGCAAGCGGCTTTCATGGTGGGATGCCTGGAAATCACAGCCGAGGGTGATGGCACGCGCTATGTCGCGACCACCCGGCATTGGACGCAGGAGGCCTGCGACCAGCACAAGGCCATGGGTTTCGAGGGCGGCTGGACCGTCATGGCAGATCAGCTCGCTGCCCTAGCCGAGGCCGGGTAACCATCTGCAGCGCGATCTGACACCGCAATCATGGGCGCCGAGGCCGCGCACATGATGGAGGGCAAGGCGAACTTAACGTCGTTTGCTCACCATGTTTGGCAACGCGTACCCAAAGCTTTGGGCGCAACGGTGCGGGGTGATTTTCCCCTAACCGAAGAAGCGGCCTTATGTTTGGCATACGTAAATGGAGTATACTGGCGGCTGCGGCCGGCATGGCGCTGCCTGGATCGGCCATCGCTCAACAGGTTACCTTATCGCTCGACCCTGGGCTGATCGAAGCTCCGGCGTTTATCGATACCATCCAGATCGAGTGGTATGATGACGTGTCGGGCGCGGGCGAGGATCGCGACCGGGCAGAAGCCATCGGGCGCGCGCCATTGGCGTCGTTCGGGCCCTTCAGGGTGGTCGATTCGCAAACCGTCGAGATGCATGGCGTGGTCGATGGCTCAACGCCGGCGCGGTTCGCCGCGATGTACGCTGCCTATCCCGGACTGCGCACCTTGCGGATGATCGAGTGCCCCGGATCGGAAGATGACGAGGCCAATCTGGCGCTCGCCCGGATGGTGCGGGCAGCGCGAATCGAGACGGTGGTTCCTGCTGGCGGATCGGTGCGATCCGGCGCGGTGGAGCTGTTTCTGGCAGGCGTTCGCCGCCAGGCCGATTCGCGAGCGGAATTTGCCGTGCACAGCTGGCGCGACGAGCTTGGCCGCGAGGCAGATGATCTTGCGCAGGATGATCCCATCCACCGGGAATATTTGGAATTTTACCGTGAAATGGGGTTAAGCGACGATAACGCAAAACAATTTTCCGCTTTGACCAGCAGCGTGTCGTTCGATGACGCGTTATACCTTGCGCCGTTACAATTGGCAGCGATGGGCATGTTGGACGTCATCTAGAATTAGGGAAGCGCCTGAAAAGAGCGACGAAATTCCCTTCTGGTGCGGCCAACGTATGTTGCAATTGCTCACAGCTTGTGGAATACGGCATTCGCTAGCAGCACGTCTGAAGGGACAATCTTATGAAACTTGCAAAGACCGCACTGGCTGCGCTTGCTTTGACCACGATGGTCAGCGCCCCGGTTCTGGCACAGGCTGCGACTTCCGCAGCTCGCGTGTCCAGCACCTCGGACGAAGAAAGCAACGCAGAAGGCAGCACCGGCATCATCATTGGTGTCGTTGCAGCTGCCGCCGTGATCGGCGGCATCATCGTCATCTCTGATGACGATGAGCCCAACAGCCCCTGATTTCCTAACGGAACTCAGGAACTGATTCGGGAAGAGGGCGGCCAGCAATGGTCGCCCTTTTTTCGTGCTCGCAGCGCGGGCGTGACGTGACCGGCTGAACATGGCTGATGGCTGGCTGATGCGCGCCCGCTTCCATGGCGCTGCGGCCTCGCATAACGATCAGGTCATCGCCGTTTCCCTTGACTGGTGGCCGCAGCCATCCATCTTGGTAGCTAGAGCGTGATGCCATGGGATTGCGCCGTCGTGACGGAGCCGATTTTGGCCGAGTGCAAGGAAAGAGGAGGGAGCCATGCTGTCGCATAGTGACCGACGATTGACGCAGCAATCGGCCAAAAGCGGCCCGCCGCGCTTTGCGGTTGCCACTGGAAGCCCTCCGGACTGCCCAAAAAAGATTGGGGTTGCGGTGCTTGGACGGGCAACCAGCCCGCCCTGCACACCGCGCCTTGCCGGAGACCTTCCAGTGGCAATCACGACGGTGCAATCCCATGGCATCACGCTCAAATGTTCGATCGCCGAGCACCGGAGCCCACGCCATGACCAACTTCCCCGCTGATTACATACCGCCCGCCGTCTGGACCTGGGACAAGGACAATGGCGGCGCCTTTGCCAACATCAACCGGCCCGTTGCCGGTGCGACGCACGACCAGACACTGCCGGTCGGCAAACACCCGCTGCAGCTGTATTCTATGGCCACGCCCAACGGCGTCAAGGTCACGGTGATGCTGGAAGAGCTGCTGGCGGCAGGCCATTCAGGCGCGGAATACGACGCCTGGCTGATCGATATCCGTCAGGCTGGCCAGTTCGGCAGCGATTTCGTCGGCATCAACCCCAACAGCAAGATCCCCGCGCTGCTCGATCGCAGCGGGCCTGAGCCGGTGCGCTTGTTCGAATCCGGATCGATCCTGCTGCACCTGGCCAACACGTTCGGTGCCTTTCTGCCGACGGACCCGGCCAAGCGTGCCGAGGCGATGAACTGGCTGTTCTGGCAGATGGGCAGCGCGCCGTATCTGGGCGGCGGGTTCGGGCATTTTTATGCCTATGCGCCTATGAAGATCGAATATTGCATCGACCGGTTCACCATGGAAACCAAACGCCAGTTCGATGTGCTGAACCGGCATCTGGCAGACAATGAATTTATGGCAGGCGGTGAGTACTCCATCGCCGATATCGCGATCTGGCCCTGGTATGGCGGCGTGGCGACCGGCGCAGTGTACAATGCGGCCGAGTTTCTGCAGGCGCAGGAGTATCCGCACCTGCTGCGCTGGACTGACCAGATTGCGCAGCGCCCGGCGGTAAAGCGCGGGCGGATGGTCAACCGCAACTGGGGCGATGACCTGAGCGAGCAGTTGCACGAGCGGCACGATGCGTCGGATTTTGACCTGCGCACCCAGGACAAATTGGCCGAGCCCGCGTCTGCCTGATCACTCCGCAAGCAGATCCGCCGCCATCAGGAAGGCACCGGCGAGCCCCGATATCGGGGCGAGAACCGGGCGGCGGATCACTTGGGCGGCGGGAAGCGCGAAATAGCCGCCGTCCGATGCTGCCGCCGCTGTAACAACGCGATCGAGCAGTCCGGGGGTGCCCATCACGCCGCCGCCCAGGATGATCGCATCAGGTGCAAGGATTGCGCGCAGCGTGTTGCACGTCTCGGCCAGATAGCCTGCGATCATGGCATGCGCGGGATGATCGGGCGGCAGGTGGGAGAGCGATTGGCCCCATCGCGCGATGATCGCAGGGCCACTGGCCAGCCCCTCCAGGCAATCGCCATGGAACGGGCAGGAACCGCCGAATTCCTGGTCATCGGGGGCTTTGGGCAGCTTTATGTGGCCAAGCTCTGGATGGCCGCTGCCACCGACGATCTGGCCGTCCACGATGACGCCGCCGCCAATTCCGGTGCCGATGGTGATATAAACGCTGACCGAAGTTCCGATCGCCGCGCCAAGCCTTGCTTCGGCGAGCGCGGCGGCGTTGACGTCGGTATCGAAAGCCACGGGCACGGACAGTTCGCGCGACAGCCGTCCGGCGACATCGCGCTGGCTCCAGCCGGGCTTTGTGGTCGCAAGAATGTGCCCCCATTGCGCCGATGTGCGGTCCCGCTCCAGCGGGCCGAAAGAACCGATGCCCATCGCCGCAAGCCCGGGGTGCTTGCGAAAAAAGGCCGATGTTTCGGCCAAGGTGGTTTCCGGGTCGCGGGTCGGTATCTGCAGCTGGTCGATGATGGCGTCCGGGCCATGGCCCACGCCCAGCACGAACTTGGTGCCGCCGGCCTCGATCGCGCCGAGCAGCGGGCGCTCAGCGGACATCGTTGCGGCCATGCAGCTGCTCCATCGGGAATGTCTCGACAATCGTGCTAGTCGCACCGTCCAGCGCGATGCGGACCATCGGCGCGGGCGTCCCGCCGAACGTTTCGGCAGCAACGCAAGCGTTGCCAACAGGGCTCCGCCCGTTCAGCCCCCAGTGATCGACGAAGCTGCACACTAGCAGTTCCGCGCTGACGAACCAGCTGTACGCCTGCATCGGCTCGGCTTGCGGGTTGGCGATCACCAGGCCGGTGCCGTTGATCGGCCGCCAGGGTCCGGTAATCTGCTGAGCCACCATCCCGTAAAACCCCGTCGGTCCGGATGGCCCGTCGGCAGCAAAGACGCTCGCCTGGGTCGACCAGAAGGCATAATAATGCCCCTGATGCGCGATGATCTGCGCCCGCTCAAGCTCGTTGTTCACCGTGTCGGCGTGGATGATCGGGTCGAGCAGTTGCCAGCTGCCATCATCGCGTGCCCGGGCCAGCCCGACCGCGCCGTTGAACGCGCTGTCCGATGCGGCGAGCGAGGCGGTAAACACAAGGTAGCGCGCGCCATCGGCAGGATCGATGAAGAACGCAGGGTCGCGAAACGCCTTGACGGTGCCGGGCGCGCCATCGTGCCGGTCGGCAGGCAGGTAAACCGCGCCATCTGCAACGATGCTCTCACGCACCGGGCTCCAGCTGGTGATTCGTCCATCGGCCTGCAACGTCCCGGAGGTCTCGACCAACCGCTGCTGAAACCCGCCCGGCCGGTCGGCATACCCTGCCGCGGTAAAGTACAGCGTAACACTCTCGCCCTCCAGCACGGCAGAGCCTGACCATTCACGCTCGAAATCGCCAAGGCCTGCGGGCAGCATATCGCCCAGATCGTGCCATCCTGCCGCATCGAGGTGCAGCAGGCGGATTTTCGCTTCGAAATGGCGCAGCACCGGATCGCCCCTGTCGGGCGCTGCCAGCGCCATCCACAGGCTGCCGCCGCCCACCGGCGCAATTCGCCCGTCCGGCAGCTGCAGCGGCCACATGTCCCACAACAGCAGGTCAGGCAATATCCGCCTCGCCTCCGCCTCGCCGATCAGACCCATGGCAGGCAGGGGCTGATCGGCGATGGCGGCAACGTGCGCGGCGGTCCAGGCACTCGTAGAGGGGTAGGACGTCATGCGGTTGGTCAGAAGTCGTAGCGCAAGGTGGCAGAGATGGTGCGGCCGTTGATCGAGCGGGCACGGACAAAGCCGTTGGCCGGGATCGTGCCTTCTTCCGCCTCGGTAAAGCCGCGCGTATCGAACAGGTTGTTGGCGTTGATCGACAGCTGCACCCGCTCGACAGGGCGAACCGCGACGAAGGCGTTGACCTGCGTGAAGCCGGGCAGCACCAATTGGTTGTTGTCCTGCGCATAGCTATCGGTGGTGCCGACCAGATTGGCACCCAGGCTGAAGATGTCCTGTTCGTACTGGCCGCTCAGCTGATAGATGAAATCAGCCTGACGGCGCGGAGTGTTGCCCTGGTTGCCGGGGTTGATGCGATCGCGGCTGATCTCGGCATCGGTATAGGTGCCGCTGGCGCTGATGGTGAAGCCACCGGTGCGGTACGATGCCTCGACCTCAAGTCCCTTGGCCTTGAACACGCGGTCGAAGGTCTGCCGGGTGGTCGCCTCGAAGTTGGTTTCCTCGGTTTCGGCGTGGAATGCGGTCGCATACACCGCAAGACCGCCCGAACGGTACTTGATGCCCGCTTCGGCCTGCTTGACGAAATCGATCGCGATGCCTTCGTTGCGGATATCGCCGGTGACGAAATTGACGTTGTCGTTGTTGAACAGCAGGCGGTCGGCATTGGCGCGGCCGCCCTTGCTGTAGCGCGCAAACGCCGCCAGTTCGTTGCTGATGCGATAGTTCACACCGAACGAATAGCTGAAATAGTCATAGCTGTAATCGACCAGCGCAGGCGTACCCAGCGGGATGACCGATGTCTGCCGCTCGGCCGGGCTGATGACGCCGTTGCCGTTGACATCGAAGGGGAGGACACCGACGCGCCCGCCGCCCAGATCCGCACCAAAGGTCCGTCCGCTGGCATCGCCAAAGTCGTAGCGGATGCTGCCGTCAATGGTCAGCTTGTCGAATGCCAGCGACAGCGAGGCGAAGGGTGCGTTGGTATCGTACTGAAGGTCGTAAGTGCGCCTGCAGCAGTTGCCGAAGAAGCTGGCGCCATAGGCCACGGTGCCCGCATCGGACAGCCGGGTGCCCGCTGCATTGACCACATCGATCAGTGCGGCATCGCCGCCGCCGCGCACTTCGAGCAGGTGGGAAGTCCACAGCCAATCGGTGTTGATGTCCTGTCGCGACTTGTAGAAGCCCGCGGTCAGCGTGGCGGTGCCGCTACCGACTGCAAAGTCGCCGGTCACGCGCAGATCGTTGGTGATGTTGTCCAGGCTGTTGAGGCGCGTGTTGAACAGCACGACGCTGGCCACCAGGCTGCCGCCGGGGACGTTCTGTCCGGCCTGCGTGCCATTGGCGAACACCAGCCGCGATCCTGCGCCGCCCAGGGCCGCCGCGGTATTGGCGGCGGTGTCGAACGATCCGGGGAAGGGCGACACGAAGCTGCCGGACACGTCCGAGAAGCGGAAGCGGTTGGTCACCGTCCAGCCATCGGCCACCTCGAACTCGCCTTCAAAACCGAACGCCTTGACCAGCGGGCGCTGGCCGCTGGTGATGTCGAAGCGCTGCGGCTGATTGTTGCCATTGAGGCTGAGCGCCGAACGGAAGAAGCGCGAGTGCAGGCTGTCCGAACTGATATCGAAGCCGGGGACGTTGGAGTAATTGGGGTTGCCGTTGGTGCCGGTGACCCGCACCGGATTGGGCAGATAGCCCACCGCGCGGTCATCCAGGTACTTGGCGTAGACGCGGATATAGCCGCCGGTGAATTCCTTGGTGATGTTCGCCTTGATCTGGCCGCCGCGGTTGCCGTCATAGCCGATGTCGCGCGGACCTTCGCCCTGCCGCACGAAGCCGCCGATGTGGAAGTACAGGTCCTGCGCCAGCGCGCCGCCATAATCGAAGTCGAAGCGCTTTTCGTCGTAATCCAGGCCGAGCGTCGCCTGAATGGTGCCGCCATCCTGGCCCTTGCCGGTCTTGGAGATCATGTTGATCACACCGCCGGGCGAGTTGGAGGCGAAGGTGGAGGCACTGCCGCCGCGAATCGCCTCGACCCGCGCGATGTTGAGGTCGGCGCGCAGGAAGATGTCCGAGTTGCCGAAGGTGATGTCGCCGAATTCCAGGATCGGCAGGCCGTCTTCCTGCAGTTGCAGGAACTTGGCGCCGCCCGATGCGATCGGCAGGCCGCGCACCGCGATGTTGGCATTGCCTTCACCGCCCGAGGCTTCCGAACGGATGCCGGGAATGTTGCGGAAGATTTCCGCAGCGCTGCGCGGTGCGGTGGTGGCGATCTGGTCGGCGTCGAGCGAGCTGACCGAAATGGAGCTGTCCAGAACGTTGGCACCGCGCGCTACGGCAGTCACGACGATCACGTCTTCGGATGCCGCCTCCTCCTGCGCATTGGCATCCTGTGCGAAAGCGGCAGGGGCAGCCATCAGGGTAGCGGCGGCCAGCGCCATATATGCGCTGCGGACGCGCAAAGCCTTTGAATTCTTCATAACACCTCTCCTGGAACATGCCGGTTATCCGGCTACAGCTCCAAACGCTAATTATCACCGCAAACGATTGCAAGCAGATTCTGCAATCGTTTGCAAAAGCGCTTGCCAAGGCAGTGCATCCCGCACTAGCATCGGCAGCAAGGCGCGACGCAAGACGCCAACAGGATGGAGGATTTCGCCCCATGACCAGCGCCACTCACGCATCTGCGACAGGCTTTGCCGCCCGCGCCACACCGCCGCCGCGTCTGTCGCTGGCGCGGATCGTCGAAATGAACCTGGGGTTCTTCGGGCTGCAGTTCAGCTTTGGCCTGCAACAGGCGAATATGACGCCGATCTATACGTTCCTTGGCGCGGACGAGGCGACGATGCCGCTGCTGTGGCTGGCAGGGCCGATGACCGGCCTGATCATCCAGCCGATCGTCGGGGCCGTGTCCGACCGGACGCGCTCGAAGCTGGGGCGGCGCACGCCCTATTTCCTGATCGGCGCGGTGATATGCTCGCTGTGCCTGTTCCTGATGCCGTATTCGAGCGCTTTGTGGATGGCGGCGAGCCTGTTGTGGCTGCTGGATGCGGGCAACAACATCACCATGGAGCCCTACCGCGCCTATGTCGCCGACCGGCTGGAGCCCGGGCAGCGACCTGCGGGCTTTCTTGTGCAAAGCGCGTTCACCGGGCTGGCCCAATGCCTGTCCTACGCCACCCCCAGCCTGCTGGTCGGTTTTGGCATCAGCCAGAACCTCGTCGATGTGAACGGCATTCCGGTGATCGTGCGGATCGCGTTCGTGATCGGCGCGATCCTCTCGATCTCCACCATCGTCTGGTCTGTGGTCCGCGTGCCCGAACTGAAGCTGAGCGATGCGGAACTTGCCCATATGGCCGCGCAGCCCAGCGGCGCATCGGCGGCTTTGGCGGAAATCCGCGATGCCTTCATCGCGATGCCGCGGCCGATGCGCCAGCTCGCCTGGGCGATGCTGTGCCAATGGTATGCGATGTTCGTCTACTGGCAGTTCATCTCGCTGTCGGTATCGCGCACGCTCTTTCCGGCGGGCGAGGGTGCGCGCGACACGGGGGCTGATTTCATATCCGCCTCGCTCACCGCCCAGCAGATGGGCGTGGCGTATAACGCAGTCGCGTTCGCAGGAGCGCTTGCCCTGATCCCCATCGTCCGCAGGCTGGGCGCCAAGCCGGTGCACGCCGCCTGTCTGGTCGCATCGGGCATCGCCATGCTGTGCCTGCCGATGATCGATTCGCGCATGCTGATGTTCGTGCCGATGATCGGCATCGGCCTGGGCTGGGCGGGCATGATGGGCAACACCTATGTGATGCTGGCCGATTGCATCCCGCCGGAGCGCACCGGCGTGTACATGGGCATCTTCAACATGTTCATCGTCGTGCCGATGCTGATCGAGACGATGACCATGCCGTTGATCTATGCCCCGCTGTTGGGCTCCGATCCGCGCAATGCCATCCTGCTGGCCGGCGTGCTGATGCTGTGCGGCGCGGTGGCCACGCTGATGGTGCGGATTGAGAAGGCGCAGAGTTGAGGTTGGCCACGATGCTGCCTCACCAATGGCGATCAACAGCCAGCTCCATCCAGACAGCCACCTCCGCTCATCCTGAGCTTGTCGAAGGACCCGCGCCCACGCCGACCACCTAGCGGGGCCTTCGACAGGCTCAGGCTGAGCGGGAGTGGTCAGGCCTCATGCCATCGCCCCTCAACTCGTGGCGCGCACGATCAGCTCGGGTTCCAGTTGCACCGAAGCGCACTCTTCCCCGTCCATCTGGCGGAAGAGGATGTCCACCAGCAGCCTGGCGCCTGCGCTAAGGTCCTGGCGGATGGTGGTGAGTGGCGGGCTGGTGTGGGCGGCGAGCATGATGTCGTCATAGCCGACCACCGCGACATCGCCCGGCACGGCAACGCCTCGCTCGGCCAGTGCGCGCAGGGCGCTCATCGCCACCACGTCGGACGCGGCAAAAATGCCATCGATGCCGGGGTTCTCGTCCAGGAAAGCACGCGCGGCGGCGAAGGCGGCATCCGATGTCAGGTGGATCGGCAGGGTATGCGCCTGATCGGCCAGGCCCGCTTCCGCGCATGCCTGAAGGAAGCCCTGCTGGCGCTGGCCGAACTCCGGCGCGCTGGGATTGCCCAGGAACAGCAGCCTGGATTTGCCGCGCGCGATCAGGTGCCGCGCGGCGATCAGGCCGCCGCGCACATTGTCCGATCCCACCGTGACATGGCGCTGGCCCGGCGCATGCGCGCCCCACACCACCAGCCCCCGGTGCCGCGCGGCTGCGGCCTCCAGCACGGCGATCTGATCCGACTGGCCGATGACGATAGCCCCGTCGACGCGCCCGGAATCCAGCAGATTGTCCAGCCAGGCATCGTCGGCCGGGATCACGCGCGACAGCAGCAGGTCGAAATTGCGGTCGGTCAATGCATCGGCAAGGTGACCCAGCATCGTCATGAAGAACGGATCGGAGGGGTGCTGATCGACATCATGCCCCATCGGCATCACCACGCCGATCGCCTGCGCACGGCGCAGCCGCAGGTTCTGCGCGACCTGGTTGGGCTTGAACCCGTGCAGACGCGCCAGTTCCACCACCCGCTCGCGCGTCTTGGCGTTGATGATCGTCTTACCGGCCAGTGCCCGCGAGACGGTGGATACCGACACGCCCGCCAGCTCCGCCAGCTCCTGCATCCCGATCTTGCTCATATTCTGAGCCTTTCTAACATGATGCGATTTTGTGCGACCCGCTGGCGGTCTAGTCGCTGTGGGGCATTCCGTCGAGCCAAGAACGGGGCAATGCGGTGGCTTGCGCAACCATCCGTTGGCGTGTATTAATACAGCAACACACATTTTCGAGGAGTTTCAGGATATGGCTGGCACATGGAAACGCGCTTTGGTTCTGGTGGCAGGGGTCGCAGCGATCAGCGCCTGCAGCCTGGCGGACAGCGCCGAGATCACGTTCGATAGCGATTCGGCGGAATCGGGCAGCGAAGGCTGGTCGAGCAGCTGGTCGGGCGAGCCGTTCGACAAGATCACGCTCGCCGGCCCTGACAATCTGACGTTCGTGACCGAAGGCAAGCACGCCGTCACCGCCACCGGCGATGCCAAGGTGCTGGAAACGCTGCAATACAAGGTCAAGGATGGCGAGTTGCGCATCCGCCGCAAGCCATCCAACTGGAGCTTCGGCGACAAGGGCGAAGCGGCAATCGCGGTGAACGGTCCGGCCCTGCGCGGACTGGTGGTCGCAGGCTCTGGATCGGTCAAGGCCGACCGGATGGAAGGCGATACGGTGGATCTGAGCATCGCAGGATCGGGCAATGCCACCATCGCCAGGCTGACCGCCAAGACGCTGGATGGTGCGATTGCGGGCAGCGGATCGCTGCGGTTGGCTGGCAGCGCGGACAAGGCGGACATTTCCATCGCCGGTTCGGGCAGTGTGCTGGGTGAGGCGTTCAAGGCCGAGACGGTGGATATCTCGATCGCAGGATCGGGCGATGTCACCATGGCATCGGACGGATCGGTCGATGCCAGCCTGATGGGATCAGGCGATGTCACCATCAAGGGCAGCGCCAAATGCAAGAGCAGCGCCATGGGATCGGGCACGATCACCTGCGGCTGATGCAGCGAAGCGCGGCCGCGTTTACGCAAAAGCGGTTGCGCGCAGCCCGGCGTTGCTAGACTATCGCCCCGGCAAGGCACGTTCGCAGCGTGTCGCCGGGGAGATGGAATTGAGCGCGTCGCAAGCCAGTAGCCCAGTATCGGGTGAGCCGAATTTCTGGGATCGGCACATCATGCCGCGGCTCATCACCTTCTGCTGCGGTCAGCCCGCCATCGCCAAGGCTCGCAGCCGTATCGTGCCCAAAGCGCAGGGCGATGTGCTGGAGCTGGGCTGCGGGGGCGGCATCAATCTGGATCATTATGACCGCGCGCGCATCACCCGGCTTGCCGGTGTCGATCCCTCGCCGCAACTGCTGGAAACGGCACGGGCGAAGGCGCAGGCGCGCGGCTTCGATGCGGATTTTCGCGCAGGCTGCGCCGAGGCGTTGCCGTTTGCGGATGCAAGCTTCGATACCGTGCTCACGACTTTCACGTTGTGCTCGGTGCAGGACCCTCAAGCGGTGCTGAGCGAGATGCGCCGCGTGCTCAAGCCCGGCGGCGCCATCCTGTTCCTTGAGCACGGCGCGGCCCCGGACAGCGGCCCGGCGCGCTGGCAGCAGCGGATCGAGCCGATGTGGAAGACGATCGCAGGCGGCTGTCATCTCACCCGTCCGGTCGGCGAAACCTTCCGGGAACAAGGTTTCACGCTGGGCGAGTGCCATAGCCGGTATCTGCCCAAGACGCCGCGTTTTCTTGGCTGGATAGAAATGGGCGAGGCGCGGGCATGAAGGGATTTCTGGCGGCGGTCGTCGCGGTGGTTCTGGCGGATGCCGGTGTAAACGCGGCACAGGCTGCCGAACGCCGGTTCACGCTGTCGGCGTTTGACACGGTGCGGATCGAAGGCGACGTGGCGGTCGAGATAACCTCCGGCGCTGCGCCTTTTGCCGTGGCCAGCGGCGATCCGCGCGCGCTCGAAGCGCTCAGCGTCAAGGTGCAGGGCGGCACGCTGTATATCCGCCGGGCGCGCCGCAATGCGCCGACCGAGGCGCGCAAGGCGGGGCTGACCCCCGACGCGCTGCCGCTGGTGCGCCTGAGCGCGCGAACGGTCCAGTCGCTGACCGTGCTCGGCCATGGCAGCGCCCGGATCGATCGGCTCGCCGGTGCCCGTCCCAGCGCGACGATGGATGGCGACGGATCGGTGGACATCGGATCGGTCGATGCCGATGCCATGGCGATCAACGTCAACGGCAGCGGCAGCCTGAAGGTCAGCGGCACGGCAGCGCGCGCCCGCGCAGTGATGCTGGGCGACGGGTCGATCGAGGGCGGCGGGCTGCAGTTGGCCGCGCTCGAATTCATCGGCGAAGGTCCGGTGCGGGCCCGGCTCACCGTCGATGGCCCGGCACGCATTGCGGTGAAGGGCGATGCCGACGTGCAGATTGGCGGCGCACCCGATTGCACCGTGCGGCAGACTGGCACGAACATCGTGTTGTGCGGGACGCTGCCGCCCGTCAGGTAGCGCGCTGCAAGCCTGGCATTTGCAACCGTCTATGCGCGCAAATGCGTAAAGGCCTTTGACACTGCAGCGGAAAAGAGCGGCGAATGGCGCAGGCACCGCTGTAAAATTAACCGACACTTGACGTTTGCTCGGCTATAGCTGCGGCCATGTTCAGGCTGTTCAAACATTATGTGCCGCATGCCGTGTTGTTGCTCGGCTTTTTTGATCTGGCGCTGCTGGGTCTGGCAGCCGAGATCGGCTGGGTCTGGCGTGCGCACGAAATCGGCATGGAAATCGAACCGCTGAGCGAGCGACCGATGCCGATCGTGACCTTTGCCCTGCTGGTGCACATGGCGATGATTGCCGTTGGCGTTTACGGCCCCGATTCGCTGCAATCTTTGCGGTTTGCCGCCGCGCGGCTGCTGGTGGCGATCTCGCTCGGGGTGATCTTCCTGTCGGTCACTTACTTCATTTTCCCCGGCACCACGTTGTGGCGATCGAACAGCCTATATGCGATGGGCCTGTCCATCGTGTTCCTCATCGGCATCCGCATCGTTTTGAGCGGCCTGCTGGGTACTACCGCGTTCAAGCGACGATTAATGGTATTGGGCGCGGGCAAGCGCGCGCAGCGCGTGCTCGATCTGGCCGAGCGGCCCGATGCAGGCTTCGTGCTGGTAGGCTTCGTGGCGATGAACGATGGCGCGCTGGTGGTCGAAGAGGCGATCAACCGCGATGCGATCAAGAACCTCGCCAAGCATGTCGAGAACCTCAACGTCACCGAGGTGGTGCTGGCGCTGGAAGAACGGCGCAACGCGCTGCCGCTCAACGACCTGTTGCGCATCAAGACCACGGGCGTGCACGTCAACGACCTCTCGACGTTTCTGGAGCGCGAAACGGGCCGGGTCGATCTCGACACCGTCAATCCCAGCTGGCTGATCTTTTCCGATGGGTTTTCGGCCGGCCGGCGCATTTCGACGATCGCCAAGCGACTGTTCGACCTTCTCGCCAGCTCGCTGCTGCTGCTGCTGACCGCGCCGATCATCGCGATCTTTGCGATCCTGGTGAAGCTGGACAGCAAGGGGCCTGCGTTCTTCCGGCAGGAGCGGGTAGGGCTGTACGGCGTGCCGTTCCAGATCGTCAAACTGCGCTCGATGCGCACCGATGCCGAGGTCGATGGCGCGCAATGGGCGCAGAAGGACGATCCGCGTATCACCCGGCTGGGGCGCTTCATCCGCAAGGTACGGATCGATGAACTGCCGCAGACCTGGAGCGTGCTGAAGGGCGATATGAGCTTTGTCGGCCCGCGCCCGGAACGGCCCGAGTTCGTCGCCAGCCTGGAAACGCAGATGCGCTATTACAACGAGCGGCACATGGTGAAGCCCGGCATCACCGGCTGGGCGCAGATCAACTATCCCTATGGCGCATCGGTCGAGGATTCGCGGCACAAGCTGGAATACGACCTGTATTATGCCAAGAACTACACGCCGTTCCTCGATCTGCTGATCATCCTCCAGACTCTGCGGGTCGTGCTTTGGCCGGACGGCGCGCGCTGACGCCGTGGCCAACTGGACCGACATAAGCCTCTGGGCGCATTCCGGCGCATCTGCCCTCACTTTGCTGGTGGCGCTCTGGCTGGTGCGGCGCTGGGCGGGTCTGCGCGATACGCGCCCGTCGCTGGGCGATGCTGCGCTGCTGCTGGCGCTGCTGGCCACCAGCCTGTGGGCCTTTGCCGCCGCCAGCCTGGGCGCTACCCACGCTATCGCGCATCTGGCCGAATCGATGCGGAACCTCAGCTGGCTGGCGTTTCTGTTCCAGATGGTGCGGTCCGCACGCGCGCAGCCGCGCACAGTGACGGCGGTGTACATGGTGCTGGTGGTCGTGCTGGTCGCGCAGCCGCTGGTCGATGTCTGGCACGCCTCGAACCACGCCGTGCCGTATTTGGATGGCATCGGGTTCACCGCCGCTATGCTGTTGCGGATGATCTTCGTCGTCGGCGCGCTGGTGCTGGCGAACAACCTCTACAGCGTTGCCGATGCAGAAACCCGCGCCAGCCTGCGCCTACCGCTGACCGCGCTGGCAGCCATGTGGCTGTATGATCTGAACCTGTATACCGTGGGATATTTGGGACGCGGCCTGCCGATGGACCTGGTTGCGCTGCGCGGCGTACTGATGATCTTTGCGGTGCCGTTCTTCGCGCTTGCCGCCAACCGCCCCGGCGGCTGGAAGCTCACTTTGTCGCGCAAGATCGCCTATCGCTCGCTCTCGCTGTTTTCGATTCTGGGCTATCTGGTGACGATGGTTGCCGTCGCGCAGATGCTGCGCGCGGTCGGCGGCCCGGTCGCCTCGGGCGCGCAGATCCTGCTGGTGCTAGGTATGTCGCTGGCCGCGATGATCCTGCTGCCGTCGGATCGCTTTCGCGCCTGGTTCAAGGTCAAGGCGACCAAGCATTTTTTCCAGCACCGCTATGATTATCGCGCCGAATGGATGCGGTTCACCCAGACCATCGGCCGCCCCGGCGACGGCACCGCGCCGTTCCACGAGCGCGTCATCAAGGCCGCCGCCGATATCAGCGACAGCCCCGCCGGACTGCTGCTGACCCCAAGCGAAGGCGGGCGGCTGCAGCTGCAGGCGCGCTTCAACTGGCCCACCGCCGATGTGCCGGGCCAGGCCTGCACGCCGGGCACGATCGGCTATTTCCAGTCGACCGGACACATCGTCGAGCTGGATGCGATACGGTCTGGCCAGGATATGCTGACCGACCGCCGCGCCATTCCCGAATGGGTGCTGGCCGAAAGCAACGCCTGGGCCATCGTGCCTTTGGTGCATTTCGACCGGCTGGCAGGCCTTGTCGTGCTGTCGCGCCCGCTGATCGAGCGTCAGCTGGACTGGGAGGATCTTGACCTGCTGCGCCTCGTCGGGCGGCAGCTGGCAAGCTATCTGGCTGAATCGCGCAGCCAAGAAGCGCTGCGTGAGGCGGACCAGTTCGACGAGTTCAACCGGCGCATGGCGTTCGTCATGCACGACATCAAGAACCTGGTCAGCCAGCTGAGCCTGGTCGCGCGCAATGCCGAGCGCCATGCCGACAACCCGGAATTTCGCGCCGACATGATCGCGACGCTGCAGAATTCGGTCGGCAAGATGAACACGCTGATCCGCCGCCTCACCGGCTATGCGCGGTCCAGCGGCGAGGGCGTGCGCGCGATCGATGCCGAGCGCGTCGTGCGCAGCGTGATTGCCGAAAAGGCGCTGCGTCATCCGGTGGTCGCCGGAAGCACTCAGCGGCTGATGCTGATGGCAGACCCGCTGCAGCTAGAACAGGTATTGGGCCACCTGATCCAGAACGCCATCGATGCGAGCGCGCCGGGCCGCCCGGTGTATGTCAGCATGGCCCGCGACGGGCTGAACGGCGTGATCGAGATCGTGGACCACGGATCGGGCATGTCGGCAGAATTCGTCCGCGCAAAGCTGTTCAAGCCGTTCATTTCCAGCAAGGCCGACGGCTTTGGCATCGGCGCCTATGAGGCGCGGCTGCTGGTCGAGGCGATGCAGGGGCGCATCGAGGTGGAAAGCCGAGAGGGCGAAGGCAGCCGCTTTGCCATCCACCTGCCCATCGCCACCCGCCTCGACACTGATGACATCAGCGCAGCGGATCTGCTGCAGGCTGCAAGGGTATCCTGATCATGAACGACCTCACCCCCGACACCGGCCTGAACGGTGGCAACCAGAGCAGCGCAAAGGGGCCGCACAAGCTGCCGCGCCTGCTGATCGTGGAGGATGACGCGGGGCTGCAACGGCAGCTGAAATGGGCGTTCGACGATTTCGAGGTGCTGTGCGCCAGCGACCGGGCGAGCGCGATCGACCTGCTGCGCTATGAAGAGCCCGATGTGGTGACGCTGGACCTGGGCCTGCCGCCCGATCCGGACGGAACGAGCGAGGGCTTTGCCACGCTGGCGGAGATTTTGCGGCTGAAGCCCGACACCAAGGTCATCATCGCATCCGGCCATGGCGAGCGGCAAAGCGCGCGCGATGCGATCGCGCAGGGCGCGTATGATTTCTATCGCAAGCCGGTGGAAATCGACGACCTTGCCCATATCGTCCGCCGTGCGCTGAACGTGCAGCAGATCGAGCGCGAGAATGCGCGGCTCAGCCAGAAATCGGGTGACGACAACACCGTGCTGGGCGGCATGATCACCGCCGATGCGCAGATGGTAAAAGCCGCCCGCACTATCGAGCGCGTCGCCAACACCAATGTGTCCGTCATGCTGCTGGGTGCCAGCGGCACCGGCAAGGAACTGTTCGCGCGGGGCTTGCATGAAAAGAGCAATCGGCGCGGCCGCGCCTTCATTGCGATCAACTGCGCGGCCATCCCTGAAAACCTGCTCGAGTCCGAGCTGTTCGGGCATGAAAAAGGCGCGTTCACCGGGGCGATCAAGACCACCATCGGCAAGATCGAACAGGCCGAGGGCGGCACCCTGTTCCTCGACGAGGTCGGCGATATTCCGCTGCCGTTGCAGGTCAAGCTGCTGCGTTTCCTGCAGGAGCGGGTGATCGAGCGCGTCGGCGGGCGCAGCCCGATTGCGGTCGATACCCGCGTGGTCTGCGCGACGCACCAGAACCTGGAGAAGATGATCGCCGAAGAGCGGTTCCGCGAGGACCTGTTTTACCGGTTGGCGGAAATCGTCGTCACCATTCCCGCGCTCGCCGAGCGGCCAGGCGATGCGGCGCTGCTCGCCAAGCATTTCCTCAGCCGCTTCGCCGCCGAAATGAACCCGGTGGTCAAGGGCTTTGCGCCCGATGCGCTCAAGATGCTCGATGCATGGCACTGGCCGGGCAACGTGCGCGAGCTGGAAAACCGCGTGAAGCGCGCGGTGATCATGGCCGAGGGACGGCTGGTGCGCGCCGAGGACCTGGACCTTGAGCGGGCGGAGCCTGAAACGCCCGAGTTCCTGAACCTCAAGGCCGTGCGCGAACTGGCTGATCGCAAGGCCATCCGCCACGCGCTGGCCCGCACCGAAGGCAATATCTCCGGCGCATCCAAGCTGTTGGGGATCAGCCGCCCGACCCTGTACGACCTGCTCAGGCAGTATGACATCCAGAGCTGACACCTTGCCGGGACGGGCACGTCGGTTAACGCTGGCATTGGCGGCATGTGCGCTGGTGCTGGGGTCGCAGGGCGTGCCGTCGCTGGCGCAGGCTGCAGGCGCAGCCCGCGCCGCGATGGCGCGCGCCGAAACCTTCCGCGCGCAGGGCGACAATCGCGCGGCGAGGATCGAGCTGATGAATGCGATCAAGGCCGCGCCGCGGGATACTGCCCCACGCATCGCGCAGGCGCGCGTCCACCTGGCGCTGTTCGATGCGGCAGGGGCGGAAGGCGAGCTGACCCGCGCGCTGGAGCTGGGCGCTGACCGGGTTGCGGTGCGCGCGCCGATGGCCGAGGCTCTGCTGCTGCAGGGCAGGGCCGATGGCGCGCTGGAATGGCTTGGTCAAGGCCCGGTTCCGGCATCCGATGCAGCCTATGCTGCGCGCACCCTGGGCCGGGCACAGATGGCGCTGGGCAATATGGACGGCGCGCGCTCCGCCTTTGACCGGGCGTTGCAATTCACACCCGATGACAGCCTGTTGTGGACGGACATCGCCCGCTACCGGATTGCCGCCGGCGATCAGGCTGGCGGTGCCGAGGCCGCCGACCATGCCGTGCAGCTGGACCCTGACAATGTCCGCGCGCTGCAACTGCGCGGCGAGCAGACCCGCAGCCAGATGGGGCTTGCCGCTGCATTGCCATGGTTCGAGCGCGCGCTTGCGGTCGACCCCAATGATGTCAGCGTGCTGGGCGAATATGCCGCGACCCTGGGCGATATGGGCCGGATGCGCGACATGCTAAAGGCCGCGCGGCAGATCGTCGCGCTGCGCCCGGACAATCCGCGCGGCTATGTGCTGCAGGCGGTGCTCGCGGCGCGCGCGGGCCGGTTCAGTCTGGCGCGCACACTGATCCAGAAGACTGGCGGCGCGCTGGAGCGGGTGCCTGCGGTGATGCAGGTGGAAGGCGTGATCGAGTTTCAGCTCGGCAACTACCGCCAGGCGATCGACCGGTTCGAGCGGCTGGCCGATGCGCAGCCGCACAATGCCCGTGCCGCCGAATTGCTGGCGCGCGCTTTGTACGCCGAGGGCGAGCATGAAATGCTGCTCGCGCGGTTCAGGCCGGTGGCCAATGAGGGCGGCACGAGCGCCTATCTGCTGACCTTGGTGGCCCGGTCGCTCGAAGCTATTGGCGAGGGCGATCAGGCGCTGGATTACCTGGCGCGTGCGGCTGCGCCCGACACCGCGCCGTTGCTGCGCCTGAATGAAAACGACGAGCCCTGGCTGCTGGCGCAGGCGGCGCAATCTGCCCCGCGCGATGCCCGCGCGGTCATCCCCTATGTGCGGATGCTGGTGGGGCGCGGCGACTTTGCGCTGGCGGCGCAATTTGCCAAGCCGCTCGCCGATGCCAATCCCGGCGTGCCCGATGCGCAGATGCTGCTGGGCGATGCCTATTACGCTTCGGGCGATGCAGCAGGCGCGTTGCCGCTATACGCACGCGCCGCGCAGATAAGGCAGTCCGAGCCGGTGGTGCGCCGCCTCTCGCTTGCCCTGCGCGATACCGGGCGCGGCGCAGAGGCCGATGCGCTGCTCGAACGTTTCGTGAGCGCCAGCCCCGCCAACACCGGCGGCCTCAGGCTGCTGGCCAACGCATATATCGACCGGCAGAACTGGGCAGGCGCGATTGCAGCGCTCAGCGCGCTGCACGTGCGTATGGGCAACAACCAGCCATTGTTGCTGGCGGATCTGGCCATGGCACGCCTGCGCAGCGGTGATGCCGGCATGGCGGCGCACGATGCGCGCCTGGCGTATCAGGTGCAGCCTGCAAGCACGCTGGCAACGCATGTGCGGGGCCTGGCATTGACCAGCCAGAGCGATAGTCCGATGGTGGCGGTGGAGCTGCTGGAAAAGGCACAGGCCAAGAGCCCGCGCAATCCTTGGCTGCGTTATCACCTCGCGCAGGCCTATGCGGAGGCGGGCAAGACTGACCGGGCCGTCAGCGCATTGCGGGCGTCGCTGTCGCTTGGCGCGTTCCCTGAGCGGGCACAGGCTGCAGCGATGTTGCGGCAGTTGCAGGGGCAGAGCTGACCCCGGCGTTTTTTGGCAGCAGTTTTTTGCCTGACCCGGCACCGTTTTGAGCTATGGGACGGGCATGACCGATACGCACAATCCGCCCGCCAATCCGCCCGCCAACCCTCTGCTCGACACGCGCGCCCTGCCGCGCTTTGCCGAAATCACCGCCGACCAGATCGCGCCCGCGCTGGATGCGGCGTTGGCGCGCCATGCCGCCGTGGTGGAGGAACTGACGACGGCGCGGCCTGCGACTTTCGCAGACGCCTGGCTGCCGCTGGAACGCGTCGATGCCGATCTCGGCGCGATCTGGGCGGCCGTCTCGCATCTGCATGCGGTCGCCGATTCGCCGGAGTTGCGCGCGGCCTATCAGGAGGGCGAGCAGCGGCTCGTCACCAATTCGATCAAGGTCGCGCAGAACTGGGAGCTGTTCGATCTGTTGACGGCCGTGTCGCAAACGCCGGAATTTGCAGGCCTGCCGCAGGCCGATCGCGTGGCCGTCGAACACGCGCTGCGCGACTTTCGCCTGGCGGGCGTCGCACTGGAAGCCGATGCGCGACAGCGGTTCGAGGACATGTCGGTCGAACTGTCCGCGCTCTCCAACGCCTTCGGCAGCGCGGTGCTCGATGCGACCGACGCCTGGGGTGAGCTGATCACCGACGAGGCCGATCTGGCGGGAGTATCCGACAGCGACAAGGCGATGTTCGCCGCGGCAGCCGCTGCCAAGGGCGAAACCGGCTGGCTGGTGACGCTGCAGATGCCGAGCGTCAACGCGATCCTGACCTTCGCCGAAAACCGCGATCTGCGTGCCCGCGTGTACCGCGCCTTCGGCACCCGCGCCTCCGATCAGGGGCCGAACGCGGGCGAATTCGACAATTCCGAGCGGATTGCGCGCATATTGGAGCTGCGGCGCGAGGCGTCCAGTCTGCTGGGCTTTGCTGATCCCGTGGAATGGTCGCTTGCCACCAAGATGGCATCGGACGGCGGCGCGGTGCTGACCTTCCTGCGTGACCTCGCCAAGCGCGCGCGCCCTGCCGCACAGCGCGATCTGGACGAACTGCGCGCTTTTGCCGCCGAAAAGCTTGGCATCGCCGATCTGCAGCCTTGGGACGTTGGCTTTGCCTCGAACAAATTGCGTCAGGCGCTGTATGCGGTCGACGAGGCGGAGGTGCGCGCGTATTTCCCGGTCGAACGCGTAATGGCGGGCTGGCAGACGCTGCTTGGCCAACTCTTCGGCATCCGCCTCGTCCAGCGTACCGATGCCTCGCTCTACCACCCCGATGCACGCTTCTTCGATGTCGTCGATGAAGGCGGCAGTGTGGTCGCCGGGCTGTACCTCGATCTGTTCGCCCGCTCCGGCAAGCGCGGCGGCGCGTGGATGGGTGAGGCGCGGCCCCGGCGCAGCGACGGCACATTCCAGCAGGTGCCAGTCGCCTATATGGTGTGCAACTTCTCGCCCGACAGTCCGGAGCATCCCTCGCTGCTCAGCCACACCGATGTCGGCACGCTGCTGCACGAGACCGGCCATGTGTTGCATCTGCTGCTGACCGAGGTGAACCGTCCCAGCATCGCCGGCACCAGCGGGTTTGAATGGGACGCGGTCGAATTGCCCAGCCAGTTGATGGAAGACTTCGCCTGGGACCGCAGCGTTCTCACTGCGATGTCCGGCCACCACCGCACCGGCGAGCCTTTGCCCGGCGATCTGTTCGACCGGCTGGTCAAGGCGCGGCATTTCCAGGCGGGCATGTTCCTGATCCGCCAGATCGAATTCGCCCTGTTCGACATGCTGCTGCATATGGGCACCATGGGCAGCGATCCGGTGGAAGTCATTGAGGCGGTGCGCGACGAGGTGTCGGTAATCCGCCCGCCCGAATGGCATCGCTTTCCGCATGCCTTCAGCCATATCTTCGCAGGCGGCTATGCGGCGGGATATTACAGCTATTTGTGGGCGGAGCTGCTGGCGGCCGATGGCTTCATGGCCTTTGCCGAGGCAGGTTTGCTCGACCGCGCGACCGGCGATCGCTTCCGTGCCGAAGTGCTAGCACGCGGCGCGACCCGGCCAGCAGCGGAAAGCTTCCGGGCCTTCCGGGGTCGCGATCCCGATCCGCGCGCGATGCTGGTGCGGCACGGGCTGCAGGACGCTCCTGCATGAGCGATCTGTGCCCGCGCGGCTGGCTGAATGATGCGGTGCGGCGGATCGAGGCGGATTACAACCGTTCTGCCGACACGCACCTCATCCGGCTCGACCTGCCGCGTTACCCAGGCATCACATTGTACCTGAAGGATGAAAGCTCGCACCCCACCGGCAGCCTGAAGCACCGGCTGGCGCGCTCGCTGTTCCTGTATGCGCTGTGCAACGAGTGGATCGGGCCGGACAGCTGCGTGATCGAAGCCTCGTCGGGCTCGACAGCGGTAAGCGAGGCCTATTTCGCGCGGATGCTTGGGCTGCGCTTCATCGCCGTGGTGCCAGCGACCACCGCCGCGCCCAAGCTGGACGCGATCCGCTTTCAGGGCGGCGAAATCCACATGGTGGACGATCCGCGCACCGTTTACGATGTCGCCCACCGGCTGGCAGCTGAGACCGGCGGGCACTATCTCGACCAGTTTACCTATGCCGAGCGCGCGACCGATTGGCGCGGCAACAACAACATTGCCGAGAGCATCTTCGCGCAGATGGCGCAGGACGAGCACCCCGTGCCCGACTGGATCGTCTGCGGCGCGGGCACCGGCGGGACCTCGGCCACCATCGGCCGGTATCTGCGCTACCAGCGCTACGCGACCCGGCTGTGCGTCGCCGATCCGGAGCATTCCGTGTTCCACCGCCATTTCCACGATCGTTCCGCAACGGTGCTGCCCGAAGGCTGTGCGAGCAGGATCGAGGGCATTGGCCGCCCGCGCGTCGAGCCGAGCTTCATCCCCGGCGTGATCGACCGGATGATCGCAGTGCACGATGCCGCCAGCATCGGCGCGATGCGCGCGCTTTCTGAGCGGCTGGGGCGGCGCGTCGGCGGGTCGACCGGCACCAACCTGTGGGCCTGCGCCACGCTGATCGCCGAAATGGCAGCGGCGGGCGAGACGGGCAGCATCGTCACGTTGTTGTGCGATGGCGGCGAGCGCTATGGATGCACATATTACAACGATGCGTGGCTATCTGGCTGCGGCATCGACTGGCAGGCACCGGCAGCGCAGATCGCTGCCATGCTGGGCCAGAGCGACAAAGGCGTAGTGTGATGATGATTGCGGTTCTGGCTGCCGTATCGGCGGCTCTGGCAGTGGCGGCGGGCGCATTCGGCGCGCATGCTGCGGCGGGGGAACAGCAGGCCGAATGGCTGCGCACCGGCGGCATGTATCAACTGGTCCACGCGGTCGCCGCCATCGCGATTATGGGGACCGCGCGAGGCCCCGCGCTCACTCTGCTGGCAGGATCGGCGATCTTTGCGGTCACCTTGTACCTGATGGCGCTGGGCGCGCCGCGCTGGCTGGGCGCGATTACGCCGATCGGTGGCACGCTGCTGATCGCAGGCTGGCTGTGGGCGGCATGGCATTACGCGCGCACCTGATAACGAAACCGGCCACCGCCGATATGGCGGTGGCAGGGAGTGCCCATCAGAACTTGTAGCCGACCTCGACGCCGATACGGCGCAGGCCGCCGGGCGAGATGAACGATCCGCCGAATTCAGCCGCGGTGATGACTTCGTTGAGGTAGCGTCGGTTGAGCGCGTTCTCGGCAAACACCGTCACCCGCCAGGTCTCGCCCTCAAGCCCTGCGCGTACATCCAGCACGCCGAATGCATCACGCCGGGTCACCGAATAATCCGCATCGCCGACGAACGCGGGCAGCGCCAGTGCGGACCCGGGCAGCAGGCCGCTGAAGATGGTCGGCACACTGTTGTTCTGCAGCGTGTGGAACCAGGTGGGGCCGGTGATGCGATAATCGGCGCGCGCCACCAGATCGAAGCTCTTGGCGATGGGCGCCACGATCTGGGTGCCCAGGTTGATGGTGTAGTCCGCGGTCGATGGCGACTTGTTGCCCACCGTCTGCGGACGCGACGCATTGGCCTTGATCTCGCTTTCGGTGACGTTGAGCGCACCGAAGATCGTCCAGCCTGGCGTCACTTCCGCGTTCAGGTTCAGCTCCGCACCGTACAATTGCACCTCGTCGATGTTCGAAACCACGCGCAACAGGCCGAAGCCTCCGACGAAGAACTCGAAGAACTGCATGTCGTCGACATCGGTGTAATAGCCGGCCAGATCGAAGGTGACCTTGCCATCGAACACCGAACCCTTGATCCCGCCCTCGAACGCGCTCGACTTTTCCTTACGGTAGTTGTCGTTGATCGTGACCTGCGAGCCGATGAACTGATTGAAATTCTGACGAACAATCGCCGCCGAGCCGGAGTTGTTGAAGCCACCGGCCTTGAACCCGATACCCCAGTTTGCGTAGACATTGATCGCGTCGGACAAGGCCCAGCGGAAGGTCAGCTTGGGCTGAATCTGCTTGTAGCTTTCCGATTGGTCGGCAATCGCGCCGCCGACCTGGCCCGGATTGATCGGGCCGCCGGTGAACGGATCGGCGACTAAAGGCACGCGGTTGGAGACGCTGCGGTCCTCGATATCATAGCGCAGCGCCAAGCCGATGTTGACGACATCGTTCCAGTTATAGTCCGCCGAGCCGAACGCTGCGTACACATCCGTGCTGAACCGGTCGGAATACAACTGCGTCGTCGGATTGGTGCTGCCCGGTGCATTGTACAGCTGGCGGATGACGCCCTGGCCCAGATCCGCGCCGAGGCTGACCCCGACATCGCGGGTGATGTTCAGGTAATACGCGCCCAGCTGCCAGTTGAACGGCCCATCGCCGTTCGACGACAGGCGGATTTCGCCGCTGAAATCCTCCTGGCTGCGGATCTGGTACTGCGTGCCGTCGCAGGTCGTCGGGCTGTAGGGGCCAAAGGTCGATCCGGTCGCCGGTGCGAAAATAAACGGCACCGGTGTTGCGCCGATGAAGCCGGGCTGGTTGACCGGGAATCCGGACAGCGCCGCCGTGCTGCCGAAGCAGGCGTTGGATGCGGCCACCGATGCGGGCGTCGCGCCGGGGAACGTGAAGCGGGCGAAGTCCGCCGAGGTGCCGTCTGCGGTCAGCGACTGGTCGACATCGCTGTACAGGCCCCACAAGGTCAGCTTGGCGAAATCGAACTCATGCTCCAGCTTGATCGAGGCATCGAACGTCGTCTGGTCGTTGGTCGGGCGGATGTTGGGATAGAAGCTGAACGGATGCCGGTTCACATCCTCGAAGAACGCCGGGTTTGCCCCTGCAAAATTGGGCAGATGGAATGCGGCGTTGAAGTTGATCGACGCGCCGGTCAGATCGGAATAGCGCGCCTTGGCGTCGATTTCGGTCCGGTCGCCCAGTTGCGCGACGAAACGTCCATCGACCGACCAGATTTCCTGGTCATCGATGGTCTTGGAGTTGTTCAGGAAGGAATTGCGGTAAAAGCCGTCGGTCTTGAAGTACGATCCCGACAAGACGAAGCCCGCACCCTCGCCGATCGGTACCGAAATATAGGCGTTTCCGCGATAGGTCTGCTGCTCTGCGGCGCTCAGCTCGATTCCGGCTTCCAGCGTATCGCCGGGCTTCAGCGTCTGGATGACGATGGCCCCTGCCGCAGCATTGCGGCCATACAGCGCGCCCTGCGGGCCTTTGAGGATTTCGATCTGCCGCAGCGTGCCCTGGTTCTGGTTGAGCTGCGCGGTGTTGGTCTTGAGGATGCCGTCGACCACCAGAGCGACCGAGCTTTCCGCATCGCGCGCACCGTTGATGCCGCGGATGTTGATCTGCGTATCGCCCGCCTCTGCCGTGCCGGTGACGATCGTCACGCCCGGCGTCAGCTGCACGAACTGGTCGGCGGTCTCGACCCCGGTCTTCTGGATCGAATCGGCGGTGAACACCGTGATCGAGGCCGGAACATCGGCCAGCGATTCGTTCTGGCGGCGCGCGGTGACGATGATGGTGTTGTCATCGGTCGCTTCCACCTGATCGGTGGATTGGGCGAACGCGGGTGCCGCAAGCGCGCCGGAGATCATGGTGGCAAGAACGGTGGCCGATGCTGCGGTGAACAGACTGGGTAGGCGCATGGTGTGAACTCCCTGAAATGCTTTGGTTCCCCCGAACCGGATGCTGTTTTGGCGGGTGTTGGTGAACATGCGGCCGTCAGACCAGCACATTGGCTCCGCTCATGTAGACGTGGACTTCCTGGAACTTGCCGTCGCGCAGCCGCCAGAAATTGGTGTTGTGCAAGGTGGTGACGCTGCCATCGGCCGCGGTCAGCTCGGCAACGAAGCTGGCGGCGATCCGCCCGTTGGTATCATCGACCGTGCAGGTGAAATCGCGGTGGACAATTGTGTCCCACGCGCCGAAGAAATCGGTGAACATCCGCTCGATTTCGGCCTTGCCCGCATGCGTGGTGAAGCTGGTCTGGACGGTGAACAGTGCTCCGTCGTTGAAGCAGGCGAGCGTAGCGGGCATGTCCTTGGCATCGACGTTGCCAAAATAGGTCTGGGTGGCAAAACGGATCAGTTCGTCGCGGCTGAGCGTGGGTGCGTATTGCATCAGGCGTCCCCTTCTTTCAGCAGATTGTCGCCGCTCATGTAGACGAACACTTCCTGGAACAGGCGGTCCTTGAGGTAGAAGCGGTTGCAGTTTTCATAGCGCAACTCGTCGCCGCCATTGGGCGTGATCAGCACGGTGAACTGCGAGCACACCGCGTTGGAGGCAGGGTCTGCAACGTGCACGAAATTGCCGTGCCAGAGCTGCTCGAAATCGGCGAACAACTTGACGAACATCGCCCGGATCGCCTCGCGGCCCTTGTGCACGGTGTTCGATGTCACCTCGGTCAGTGTCGCATCGGGCGCAAAGCAGCTGAGCACCTGATCCATGTTCTTGTTATCGACCCCGTCGAAGTACCGCTTGGTAACGATATCGACGTAAAACGGATAGGGTAGGGCGGCTTGCCCCGCACATCCCGGCGACCAGTCTGCCATCAGAACCAACCCTTTCTTATGTCTGCATCCTTGGGCACTTCCGGCATCGGAAACGCCTTTTTGCTGTGGGTCAGCCCGCATTCGATCAGGCTTTCCATGAACTTCCAGGCGATCTGGCCAGGGTTGATCACCGGGATGGGCAGGTTGGCCGCCAGGAACGCTGCCGACTGGTGCATGGTGGTGGAGCCCAGTACGATAACATCGGCGCCATCCTCATCCATGGCCCGCATTGCCTCGGCCTTCAATTTGTCGAAGATCACTTCTTCCTTGCCCGCGAGCAATTCGGTTACATCGGGCCGGGTATCGATCGACCGCAAGGAGGCGACCCGGTCCCAGAAGCCGTATTCGGTCAGCGTCTTCTGGTAGAGCGGGAACCATTCCGGCCACATGGTCAAAACGGTGAACTTCTTGCCCAGCATCATCGCAGCGGCAAACGCAGCCTCGCCCGGGCCGATCACCGGGATCGACAGGCGTGAGCGCAGCGCGCGCAGCCCCGAATCGCTGACGGTGTCGATGAGGACGCCTGCATAGCCTTCGTCCTCGGCGGTGATGCCGGTCTGGAACACCGTCCAGTCCATCAGCAGCATGTCGTGATAGCTGTCACCCAAGGCCGCGCCCCAGGGCACCGCGACGAACTCGGGCGAAAATCCTGGGCGGACGAAGTCGGCGGGCAGTTGCGCGGCGCGCGATGCAACGCCTGCGGCATCCATGGGTATGGGAACAATAACCTTGATGCGGCGATCGTCAGGCATGCAAACCCCTTTTTGCAGCGTAAGCGGCGAAACCACCCTGTCGCTTGCGTGTTGACGGTATTGTATACAAATGACTATCGTCAATAGGCAATTTTGGTTGTCGTTGGCGCACAAGCCCGTCGCACCATGCCATCGCGGCGTGACAGGCGGGGATCGAGCGACACGCAAACGGGATGGATAGCAATGGAAAAAGCCGGTTCTCTGCGCGCATCGGACATCGCCTATGACAAGATCCGGCAATTCGTCCTGTCAGGGCAGGCGGAGCCCGGCGAGCAGCTGACCGAGGAGCAGTTGGCGCGCATTTCCGGCGTGTCGCGTACCCCGGTGCGTGAGGCGGTGCGGCGGCTGGAGAACGAACTGCTGATCGTGCGCAGCGATTCGAAGCGGCTTTTCGTGGCCGATTGGTCGGTCGATGACATCGATGAAATGTTCGTGCTGCGCGGCATGCTGGAAGGCCATGCCGCCAGCCGCGCGGCGCGCAACATCACCGCGCGCCAGCTGGAAGACATCGCCCGGGTTTCCGACCTTCTGGACGCTGCGGTCAACGCCACGCCGCCGGATGTTGCCGCGTTCCTGGCGCACAATCGCAGCTTTCACGATATCATTCTGGAGGCCGCGTGTTCGCCCCGATTGAGCGCGATGCTGCCGATGCTGATCGAGCAGCCCGTGGTCAACCGGACCGCCAAGCAATACCGTGTCGACGAGTTGCTGCAATCCGCGCGCGATCACCGCGAGCTGATCGCCGCGTTCATGGCGCGCGATTCGCACTGGGCACGCGCGGTGATGACCAGCCACATCCGCCGCGCGCTGCACGCTTTCAGCAGCACCGCGCTGCGCCGCAAGGAACAGCAGCAACAGGCAAATGATTGAACGGACGTGATCGTGGCTGGACGGCAAAAATCTATTTGTATACAAACCTTGCCATGACCAGCATCCAGATCGTTGAGGTGGGTCCGCGCGACGGGCTGCAGAATGAGCCGGACATCGTCTCGACAGCCGACAAGCTGGCGATGATCGGCGCGATGATCGATGCCGGGGTCCGGCGGATGGAGGTCGCCAGCTTCGTCCATCCCCAGCGGGTGCCGCAGATGGCGGATGCAGAGGCCGTGATCGCCGGACTGCCCGACCGCAACGACGTGTCGTACATCGGGCTGACGCTGAACAAGCGCGGTGTGCTGCGTGCACTGGCGACGCGCGAGGGCGGCAGGCGCGGGGTCGACGAAATCGGCTGCGTCATCGTCGCAAGCGATACCTTCGGCCAGAAGAACCAGGGCCAGACCGTCGCCGAAGGGATCGCCGAGGCGTCCGAGATGATCCGCTTCGCCAAGGACAACGGCCTGATCGCGCAGGTGACGATATCGGCCGCGTTCGGCTGCCCGTTCGAGGGCGCCGTGCCGCCGCAGCGGGTCGTGGATATCGCCAAGGCGGTGCTGGAAGCCGGCCCTGCGGAGATCGCGCTGGCCGATACCATCGGCGTGGGCGTGCCCGCGCAGGTGACTGACCTGTACGGCCGTCTGCACGAATTCGTGCCGCCCGGCGTGCGGCTACGCGCGCATTTTCACAACACGCGCGGGACTGGTATCGCCAATGCCTGGGCGGCGATCCAGGCTGGCGTCACCACGCTGGACGCGAGCCTGGGCGGGCTGGGCGGCTGCCCGTTCGCGCCCAAGGCGACCGGAAATATCGCGACCGAAGAGCTCATATACTTAGCGCAGGCATCGGGCATTGATCACGGAATGGATCTGGACGCGGTGATCGCCGCCAACCGCTGGATGGCGGGGCTGCTGGGACGTGAGCTGCCGTCGCTGGTGGCGCGCGCCGCCGCCTGACGCGAGCAAGACATCAACCTGCCGAGGCCCGTTTGCCCGGCAAGCCAAGGGGTGAGTGCATGAGTTACAGGCTGGGCGTCGATGTTGGCGGGACCTTTACCGATCTGCTGCTGTTCGACGAACAATCGGGGGCCTTCTGGCGGCACAAGACCCCATCGACCCCGCACGACAGTTCCGAAGGCATCCTGGCGGGCGTCCAGGCGATCTGCGGCAGCGCCGGGATCACGCCTGCCGATGTCGAGGTATTCCTGCATGGAACGACGGTGGCGACGAACGCGGTGCTGGAGGGCAAGGGTGCGCGGGTCGGCCTGATCGTCACGCAAGGTTATCGCCAGGTGATGCAGATCGCGCGCAGTTTCGTGCCGGGCGGTCTGGCCGGATGGATCGTCTGGCCCAAGCCCACGCCGCTCGCCGCACTGGAAGACACGGTGGAGGTTGCAGGGCGCATGTCGGCGCAGGGCGAGGAAATGCGTGCCGTAGACGATGCCGACATCCGCGCGGCTTTGCATGTGCTGAAGGCGCAGGGCGTCGAGGCGCTGACCGTCAGCCTGATGAACGCGTATCTGAACGGCGCGCACGAGAAGCGCGTGGCAGAGCTGGCCGCCGAGATCATGCCCGATGTGCCGATCTCGCTCAGCCACATCGTGCTGCCCGAGATGCAGGAATACGAGCGCACGCTGACCACCGTCGCCAACGCGGCGGTGCGTCCGGTGGTCGGCCGCTATGTCCGCAATCTGCGCAGCCGCCTGCGCGATGCGGGGATGGCGGGCAAGCTGGCGCTGCTGCGCTCCGACGGCGGGCTGATGAGCTCGGAAAAGTCCGAAGAGCACCCGGTGTCGCTGCTGATGTCGGGTCCGGCAGGCGGGGTGACCGGCGCGATCTGGGTCGGCAAGAACGCGGGACTCAAGAACATCCTGACGCTCGATGTCGGCGGAACCTCGACCGATGTCGCGCTGATCGAGAACCTGGAAGCCCGCCGGGTGCGCACCACCGAAGTGGGGCACCTTTCGGTCCGCGCTTCGGCGCTGGACGTTAAGACCGTCGGCGCGGGCGGCGGATCGATCGCTTATGTGCCTGAGCTGACCGGGGCGCTGCGGGTCGGCCCGCAATCGGCAGGCGCGGTGCCGGGGCCGGTGGCCTATGGCAAGGGCGGCGAACTGCCCACGGTGACCGACGCCAATGTCGTGCTGGGCTACCTGCCCGAGGCCCTGCTCGGCGGCACCTTCAAGCTCGACCGCGAGGGTGCAAAAAAGGCGGTGCAGACCATCGCCGATGCGCTGGGGATCGATCTGTACGCTGCTGCACGCGGCATCATCGATATCGTCAACGAGAACATGTTCGGTGCCTTGCGCATGATCTCGGTGCAGCAGGGCTATGACCCGCGCGACTTTGCGCTGATGGGCTTTGGCGGCGCCGGGCCGCTGCACGTCAATGCGGTCGCGCGGCTGATGGGCAGCTGGCCTGCGGTCTCGCCGGTCAGCCCCGGCGTGCTGTGCGCTTTGGGCGATGCGACCACGCGGATGCGGACCGAAACCGCGCGCAGCTTCTCGCGCCTCGCTTCGCAGACCACGCTGGACGAGCTGGGCGGCATCCTGGACGACATGGCCAGGCTGATCGGTGACGAGCTGGTTGCCGAAGGCGTGGCGCAGGAGGATGTGACGATCACCTTCGAGGTGGACGTGCGCTATGCGGGGCAGGCGTTCGAGGTGCCGATGGCGGTGACGCGCGACGAGCTCTACAGCCAGGGCATCGAATGGCTCACCGGGCGCTTCGACGAGGAGCACCACCGGCTGTTCACGTTCAACATGGACAGCGAGCACGAGATCGTGAACCTGCGCGCCGTCGCGATGGGCCAGGCGCTCGACCTGCCCGCCGCCACGCTGCCGCAGGGCACCGGTGATCCTTCGGCGGCCAAATTGCGCGACCACGAACTGTGGATCTATGGCGCGATGATGCCTGCGGTGATCTATGATCGGGCAAAGCTGCTGGCTGGCGATGTCATCCCTGGCCCTGCCATCATCATCGAGATGGATTCGACCACGCTGATCGAGGCGGACTGCACCGGCACCGTCGATGCGGTCGGCAATATATTGATTACGCTGAAATGAGGGGGAACTTCTCCTCCACTCGCTTTTCCGTTCTCCGGCGAAAGCCGGAGCCCAGGGCGATGTTGTGCTTGGCCGCTCTGGATTCCGGCTTTCGCCGGAAAACGGCACGGCTTCTCAAGCTGCCCTGCAAGACTTCGCAACCCTCTCCCGCAAGGGGAGAGGGGCATTTGGAGATATTCTAATGCCCGCAACCATCTTCCAGACCAACACCACACCGTTCGAGAAGAAGACCATCGATCCGGTGAGCCTCGACATCATTGAGAACGCGCTCCGCAATGCACGGATCGAGATGGACGCGACGCTCGTGCGCACCGCGATGTCGCCGGGCATCCGCGAACAGGGCGATGCCTTTCCGCTGATCGCCGACCATGAGGGCCGGATGATCGTCGGCCAGTTCGGCAGCTTTATCGGCGGCTTTCTGGAAGGCTATGACGGCACGCTCGAGGATGGCGACATGATCTTCCTGTCCGACCCCTATTCGGTCGGCGGCGCGATCAGCCATTGCAACGACTGGTTGGTGCTTCTGCCGGTGTTCAAGGACGGCCGCCTGCTCGCCTATACCGCCATGTTCGGCCATCAGAGCGACATCGGCGGTAAGGTGCCGGGATCGATGCCGATCGATGCGACCAACATCTTCCAGGAAGGCGTGCGCATTCCGCCGGTGAAGATCTGGAAGAAGGGCGTGTACAACGAGGACCTGGTGAAGCTGGTGCTGCACCAAAGCCGCACGCCTGCCTGGTGCGCGGCGGACTTGAACGCACTCATCGCCTCGTGCCGCGTCGCCGCACGGCGGGTGATCGAGATGAGCGAGCGCTTCGGCATCGACACCTATGTCTCGGCCACGCAGGAACTGCTGGCGCGCAACCACCGCGCGATGAAGATCCTGCTCTCCCAGGCGATCAGCGAGGAGCCGGTGAGCTTCGAGGATTATATCTGCGACGATGGCATGGGCTATGGCCCGTACAAGCTGAAATGCACGATGTGGCGCGATGGCGACAAGGTGATCCTCGATTTCGACGGCACCGATCCGCAAAGCCAGGCCTCGATAAACTTCCTGCTCAACGAGAACATGTTCAAAATGTTCTTCGGCATCTACATGATCATGGTCTTCGATCCGCAGATTCTGTTCAACGACGGCTTTTATGACCTGATCGAGGTGCGCATCCCCGAAGGCTCGCTGCTGAAACCGCGCTATCCCGCTGCGCTGTCGGGTCGCACCCATGCGCTGGGCCGTATCTTCGATATTCTGGGCGGGTTGCTCGGTCAGAAGACGCCCGAGTTCCTCAACGCCGCCGGCTTCTCGTCGAGCCCGCACCTGTTCTATGCGGGCACGGACAAAAAGGGCGAATGGTTCCAGCTGTTCCAGATCGGCTTTGGCGGCATCCCTGGGCGGCCGATGGGCGACGGGCCTGATGGGCATTCGCTCTGGCCCGGTTTCACCAACGTGCCCAACGAGTTTCTGGAGCGCTATTTTCCGCTGGTGATCGAACGCTACGAGACCGTGCCTGACAGCGGCGGCGCAGGGCTGCACCGCGGCGGCAACGGCATCATCATGACCTACCGCTTCCTGGAACCCGGCGTCATCGCGATCCATGACGACCGCTGGTTCGTGCCGCCCTGGGGCGTCAACGGCGGCAAGCCGGGGGCACGCGCGCGCAAGATACTGGAAAAGCCCGATGGCACGCAGACCATCGTCGGCAACAAGGTGGAAGATGTAGCGGTCGAGGCGGGCGATATCCTGCACTTCGTCACCTGGGGCGGCGGCGGCTGGGGCGACCCGCTTGAGCGCGCACCCGATCTGGTCGCCAAGGAAATCACCCAGGGCCTGGTGACGGCAGAAGGCGCAAAGGCCTATGGCGTGGTGGCCGATGCCGATGGCGTGCTGGACGCTGCCGCGACCGAGGCACTCCGCGCCAGCATGCGCAGCGAACGCGCCGTTCTGCCGCTGTTCGATTACGGCCCGAGCATCGAGGAACTGCGCGCCAACTGCCTTGTGGAAACCGGCCTTCCTGCGCCGATCCAGCCGCGCTGGCACACCCAAGCGATCGCAGCGGAATAAGGGGGCGCGCACGATGGATCAGGAAAACCGGGGCGCGCTTGCGGGCATTCGCGTTATCGAGCTGGGCCAGCTGATTGCAGGTCCGTTCTGCGGCCAGCTTTTGGGTGACATGGGCGCGGAAGTGATCAAGGTCGAGCCGCCTGCTGTCGAAGGAAAAGGCGGCGGCGACCCCATGCGCAACTGGGGCCATGGTGAGCACAAATTGTGGTGGGAGGTCGTTGCCCGCAACAAGAAATCGGTCAGCGCCAACCTGCGCGTGGCTGAAGGGCAGGAGATCGTGCGCAAGCTGGCCCAGCATGCCGACATCCTCATCGAGAACTTCAAGCCCGGCACGATCGAGAAATGGGGGCTGGGTCCCGATGCGCTGCACGCCATCAATCCGCGGCTGATCATCGTGCGCGTCTCAGGCTATGGCCAGACCGGGCCGTATTCGTCGCGCGCAGGCTTTGGCGGCATCGGCGAGGCGATGGGCGGCTGGCGCGCGATCGTCGGCGATGCCGACCGTCCGCCCAGCCGCATGGGGGTTTCCATAGGCGATTCGCTGGCGGCGACTTATGGCTGCATGGGCGCGCTCGCCGCACTGCATGCGCGGGAACGCACCGGCAAGGGCCAGGTGGTCGACAGCGCATTGTATGAGGCAGTGCTGCAGGTGATGGAAAGCCTGGTGCCCGAATACATGGTCGGCGGCCATGTCCGCCAGCGCACCGGATCGATCCTGGAGGGCGTTGCGCCCAGCAACGTCTATCAGTGCAGCGACGGCGAATATCTGATCGGGGCCAATCAGGACGCGGTGTTCGCCCGGTTGTGCGCCGCGATGGGGCGGCCCGAGCTCGCCACCGATCCGCGCTATGCCACGCATTTGGCGCGCGGGCAGCGGCAGCGCGAGCTGGATGACCTGATCGAAGCATGGACGAAGACGCTGACCGTGGCTGAGGTCGAGGCGCTGATGATCGCGCACAGCGTGCCGGCGGGCAAGATCTATGGCGCGGCGGACATGCTGCAGGACGAACACTTCAAGGCGCGCGATGCGCTGGTGGAAGTGGATAGCCCGCGCTGGGGTAAATTCGCGATGCAGAACAGCTTTCCCAAGCTGTCCGATACGCCCAGCACGATCCGTTCGCTCGCCCCGCAGACCATCGGTGAGCACAACGCGCAAGTCTATGGCGACCTGCTGGGGCTGGACGATCAGGCCATCGCGGCGCTGAAGGCGGCGGGCGCGGTCTGATCCTTCATTGCTACGAAAAACCGGTGCCGTCACCTTTGCTTGCAGGGAGGTGACGGCGCCCGCGCCGCAACACCGCTTCCCCTTGGCGGCACCAGCCGCTAAAGCCTGTGCATGACGCACAACACTCCCCCCGCCGCCTATCCCGCCACCCGCCTGCGCCGCACCCGTGCCACCACCTGGAGCCGCGACATGGTGCGCGAGACCAGCCTGTCGCCCGCCAATCTGATCTGGCCGCTGTTCGTCACCGAAGGCGAGGGCGTGGAAGAGCCGATCGCCTCGCTGCCCGGCGTGTCGCGCTGGTCGGTCGATGGCATCGTCGCGCGCGCTCGTGAGGCCGTTGCGCTTGGCATTCCCTGCATCGCGTTGTTCCCCAATACCCAAGGCGACCGGCGCAGCGACGATGGCGCAGAAGCGTTGAACCCCGACAACCTGATGTGCCGCGCCATCCGCGCGATCAAGGCGGAACTGGGCGATGCGATTGGCGTGCTCACAGATGTCGCGCTCGACCCCTATACCGCGCACGGCCAGGATGGGCTGCTCGACACCCAAGGTTATGTGCTCAACGATGCAACCGTCGCGGTGCTCGTCGGCCAGGCGCTCAACCAGGCGGCAGCGGGTGCGGATATCATCGCGCCATCGGACATGATGGACGGCCGCATCGGTGCGATCCGCGCCGCGCTCGAAGCGCACGGCCACCACAATGTCCAGATCATGAGCTATGCCGCCAAGTACGCCAGCGCCTTTTACGGCCCGTTCCGCGATGCGGTAGGTTCGTCCGGGCTGCTCAAGGGTAACAAGAAAAGCTATCAGATGGACCCGGCCAATGGCGACGAGGCGTTGCGCGAAGTCGCGATGGACATCGCCGAGGGTGCCGACAGCGTGATGGTAAAGCCCGGCATGCCGTACCTCGACATTGCAGTGCGGGTGAAACAGGCCTTCGGGCTGCCGACTTACGCCTATATGGTGTCGGGCGAATATGCGATGATCGAGGCGATGGCAGCAGCCGGCGCAGGGGACCGCGATGCGCTTGTGCTGGAAAGCCTGCTCGCCTTCCGCCGCGCAGGCTGTAGCGGGGTGCTGACGTATCACGCGCCGGTCGCCGCCCGGCTGCTGGCAAAGGGCTGAACCGATGCAGGACGTGTCCATCATCAGCCTACACGGCAAGGCCCCGCGCATTCACGACAGCGCGTTCATCGCGCCGGGATGCAGGATCATCGGCGATGTCGAGATCGGCCCCGATGCCAGCGTCTGGTACAATTGCGTCATTCGCGCCGACGTCAACCGCATCGTCATCGGCGCGCGCACCAATGTGCAGGATGGCAGCGTGATCCATTGCGACAGCCCGCGCCCCGGCCAGCCGGAGGGTTTTCCTACGCTCATCGGTGAGGATGTGCTGATCGGCCATATGGCGATGGTGCACGGCTGCGTGCTGGAAGACCGCGCGTTCGTCGGCCTGGGCGCGATCGTGATGGACGGGTGCCGCATCGGCAGCGATGCGATGCTGGCGGCCGGCGCGATGCTGACGCCCGGCAAGGCGATGCCCGGCGGCCAATTGTGGGGCGGTCGTCCGGCGCAGTTCATGCGCGACCTGCCCGAGCCTGCGATTACCGGAATGCGCATGGGCGTGGCGCATTATGTCGAAAACGCCCGCGCGCACAAGGCAGCGGTCAACAGCGGATAATTGCGCAGGCACGCAAACTCGGGGGCAAGGGCATGGACGCAGGCTGGATAGAGCATCTGCCATGGTTGTATGCCCTGGCCGCCACGCTTGCCGGCCTTGAACTTCTGCGGCGGCTTCGGCAGGCCAAGGCGGCCAACCGCGACCTGACGCAGGAGCGCGACCGCGTTAACCTGTCGCTGGATCTGGCGCAGGCCATTGGCCGCATGGGCAGCTGGCAATATGCGCGGACCGAGACCTCGGCGTTCTGGTCGGACGAGGTGTTCGCAATCCACGGCCGGGATCGCCAGCGCGGACAGCCGCTCATCGCCGAGGCGATCAGCTATTTCCACCCCGACGACCGGGTCACCATCGCAAATGCGGTGCAACGATCGCTCGATTTCGGTGAGGATTTCGATTTGCGCGGGCGCATCATCACCGATGCTGGCGAGCTGAAGGAAATCCTCATCCGCAGCACCTGCCGGTATGATCGTGATGGCACCACGCTGGGCGTGATCGGTTTCATCATCGATCTGGGACCGCCCGATTGATTAATGCAAGCAGCCCGGTTCACCGCTTGCCGTAATCGCGCGGCGGCACGAAGCGTTCGCCGCGTGCACGGGCCTGCATCGCCTCATCGGCGATCGCCGTCTTGCGCTCGACGGCGGCGATGCGCGTTGCCTTGCGCTTGGTCAGCCCGCCTCCTTCCTGCGCAATGGCGGCGGCCACCTTGCGGATTTCTGCGCCGCGCGTGCCGATCACCAGCGCCAGGAAAATCGAGGCGAGCGAGATCGAGAGAAACGAAATGAACAGGCTGTCCGGTGACATGCTGACCCCCCTTTGTTAACTCAATTGAACAAGGTGTGCACAAAGGCTGGTTAAGCAGGGCTTGGCAGCAAGGGTTAAGCAGGTGTTGACGACAGATTTATCTTCTCTTTACGTCTTTGCAGACCCCAACACCCCGTTCGGTCCCGCCAGAGAAGCCCCATCATGCCAACCCAGATTGCACCCACCGTCCTGCTGCTCGCCATTTCGAACGTGTTCATGACCACCGCGTGGTACTGGCACCTGAAAGGCGGGCCGGAAGCCGCAGCAGCGCGGCCGGTGTTCTGGGTGATCGCAATGAGCTGGGGCATCGCCCTGGTGGAGTACTGCTTTGCGGTTCCTGCCAACCGCATCGGCTTTGCCAGCGGCTGGACCCCCGGCCAGCTCAAGATCGTGCAGGAGGCGCTGGCGCTCACGATCTTCGGCGTGTTCATGGTCACGGTCCTGGGCGAGGCGTTGAACTGGCGCCACGCCGCGGCGTTCGTGTGCATTATGGCAGGCGTGGGGTTTCTGTTCGTCGGCAAATAACGCGTTCAGTCGCGCCGCGATAACCTTTGCTTCACGTGTTGGCACGCACAATGGCGCATGGCGCTCAACCTGCAATCCCTCAACCTGCAAGCGCGATCCTCTGCAACCGGCAGCCGGGATGACCGGCTGGTCATCGGCCTGCTGATCGCGATAGCGGCATTGCTCGGTTGGAACACGCAAAGTTGGCTGGCGCGTCCGCAAACGTCGCCCGTGGCCGGGCAACCGGTTAGCGTTGACGAGGTCGCGCGGGATACCTCCACCAGGCTCTCCGCCGATTTTGCCGTGTGCGGTCAGGGGCGGCGCGTGACCTGTGTCGTCGATGGCGACACGATCTGGCTGCGCGGCGAGAAAATCCGGATTGCCGATATCGATACGCCCGAGGTTTCAGCGCCCAAGTGCGCGCAGGAACTGCAGCGCGGCAGGCTTGCGACCCGGCGACTGACGGGGTTGCTCAATGCAGGCCCGTTCCAGCTCGAACCTGCCGATCGCGCGCAGGACCGGTATGGCCGCTCGCTCTATCGGCTGACTCGCAACGGCCAGAGCCTAGGGGCACCGCTCGTCGCCGAAGGTTTGGCGGTGTGGTACGGCAAGGGTCGCCCCGACTGGTGCTGATGCGATAGCGCGCAGGCGTCAGATGCGCGCGCGCTCCGGCTTGCGCGGCACGCCGCTTGGCATGTCAAACAGCACCCTGCGCTGCTTGAAATCGATCATCATCCGGTGAAACTGGCGCAGGGTGCCCATGCCCAGCAGCAGCGCCGGGGTCTTGTCCAGCCCGAGTTCGCGGAACGCATCGGTATCGGCATAGACGATGGGCAGATACTCGAACTGCGCGCGGCCGATGCGGAAATCATAGGCCAGGCCGCTATCGGCCATGATCGACTGGCCGGTCACCGAGGTGAGGCTGGCCTGCTGCGCCTCCATCTTGTTGCCGCCGCCAAGCCGTCGCAGCAGCGCCAGGTTGCCGATGTTCGATTGCGCGCCAGTATCGATCACCACGCTGACCCGCTTGCCGCCGATAGTGGCGTCGGTGAAGATCAGCTGGCCCGAACGCCGCCGCGCGGTGACGATGATCTCGAAATCGCCGGTCTTCGCGCGCTTGTCGATATCCTCGACGGTGATGGCGTTGGTGGTGAAATTGAATAGGATGCGCTGATCCTGCAGACCGTCCAGACCCAATATGCCGTCCGCGCCGATATGGTGCGTCTCCAGCATCGGCGCGACCAGCTCGCCATAATTGCGCCGTCCCAGGGTCACGTCGGGCAGATAGACGGTCTCGACCATCTTGCTGCCCGCTATGCTGACCAATTTGGCGATCTGCGCGAATTCCAGCATCAGCGTCGATGCGATGTCGCGCGAGACGACAGTGCGTTCGGAACCGGTGTCGATCATGAATTTGAACGGCCCGCGGCCATCGATGCTGACGGGAACCGTCATCCGACTGGCCCGGTCGCGCTGGATGGCGATGGTTTCGGCATCGATGCCGGGAATGTCTGCTGCGGCGATATCCTGCGCCACGGCGCCGGGGGCGGCCAGTGCCGCGCACATCAAAAGCGCACCGGCAAGCGGGCGAAATGTCATCGTTCAGGTCCTCTCACGCGCCGCGATCCCATTGTTAACTGCGCGCGGCGTATTTGTAACACCCGGTGGCCGCGCACGCAATCAGTCGGCACGCATCGCGGTGGCGGCAAGGCTCTCGGCTTCCACCAGCAGCGCATCGTCGGTTGACCCCTGCGCCACGCTTTCACGGCCCACCATCACCAGCACCGGGACCGCAAGCGGGCTGACCCGTTCCAGGTCGACGTGCAGCATCGTGCCCGCCGCGCGGTCCAGCAGATCGCCCAGCCGCCCGACATCGGTCATCCGCGCGCGCGCATCGGCCCAGGCTGCGGTCAGCAGCACATGGTCCGGCTCGTACTTGCGCAGCACGTCGTAGATGAGGTCGGTGGAGAAGGTCACCTGCCGCCCGGATTTCTTCTTGCCGGGATGCTGGCGCTCGACAAGCCCGCTGATCACCGCAACCTCGCGAAACGCGCGCTTCAGGAGGTAGGAGTTCTGCACCCAGTCGGTGAACTCGTCGGCGAGGATGTCGGCGGAGAACAGCGCCGCCGGATCGGTGATCGGCTTCAGGCCCCACACGGCCAGCGCATAATCGTTGGCGACGAAGCCCATGGGGTTAAGCCCGCGATCCTCCATCCGCCGGGTGAGCAGCATGCCCAGCGACTGATGCGCATTCCACCCCTCGAACGGGTAGCACACCATGTACTGGCGGCCATGATGGGGGAACGTCTCGACCAATAGCTGGTCCGGCTCGGGCATGGCCGAGCGCCAGTCCTGCATCTCCAGCCATTCGCGTACGTCATCGGGAAAGCGCGCCCAGCCGGGGCGGTCGGTGAGCAGATGGCGCACGCGCTGCGACAGATGCGTGGTCAGCGGCATGCGCGCGCCGTTGTAGCTGGGGATCTGCGCCGCCTTGGCCGATGCCTTGACGATCAGGTCCAGGTCCTTGATCCGCTCGACCTCGAGCCCCATTCCGGCGAACACGAAGGTATCGCCGGGGGTGAGCTGCGCGGCGAAGTCCTCCTCCACCCGGCCCAGCGAGCGACCGTTCTTGAAGCGTACTTCCAGCATCGGCGTATCGACGATGATGCCCGCATTGAGCCGGTGCTGCGCGGCGAACTTGGGGTGCGCCAGCCGCCAGGTGCCATCGGCCTGCCGCACCAGCCGCCGGAACTTGTCATAAGCCTTGAGCGAGTATCCACCATTTTCGACGAAGCCGAGCACGCGGCTGAAGCCTTCGCGATCGAGCCCGCTATAGGGCAAAGCCGATTGCACCTCGTCGAGCAGCGCATCTTCATGAAACGGCCCCGCGCACGCTGCGCCCATGATGTGTTGCGCCAGCACGTCGAGCCCGCCCGGGCGGAAGCTTTCGCCATCGCGCTGGCCTTCGGCGACGGCATCGAACGCGGCCTGCGCTTCGAGATATTCGAAGCGGTTACCCGGCACCAATATGGCGCGGCTGGCGCAATCGAGCCGGTGGTTGGCGCGGCCGATGCGCTGCAACAGACGCGACGAGCCCTTGGGCGCGCCCATCTGGATCACGCAATCGACATCGCCCCAGTCGACCCCCAGGTCCAGGCTGGCGGTGGCGACCAATGCGCGCAGTGCCCCACGCGCCATCGCGCCTTCCACCTTGCGCCGCGCTTCGACCGACAAGGAACCGTGGTGGATGCCGATGGGCAGGTGATCCTCGTTCAGCTCCCACAATTTCTGGAAGATGAACTCGGCCAGGAACCGCGTGTTGCAGAACACGAGCGTAGTCTTGTTGCGTGCGATTTCCTCCAGCACCTGCGGCACGGCATAATGGCCGCTGTGTCCGGCCCAGGGCACGCGGTCGTCGGTGATGAGGATCGACAGGTCGGGGTCAGCGCCAGGCTCCCCCTCCACCAGCGCCACGGTGTCGATATCGCCATAGGGCGCGAGCCAGGCGCGATAGGCATCGGCATCGGCCACCGTCGCCGACAATGCCACCCGCCGCAGCTGAGGCGACAGCCGTTGCAGCCGTGCCAGCGACAGGTTGAGCAGATCGCCGCGTTTGGAGGCGGCAAAGGCGTGGACCTCGTCGACGATCACCGTCTTGAGCTGCGCAAACATCTCGAAGCTCTCCGGGTAGGACAGCAGCAGGCTCAGCGATTCGGGCGTGGTCAGCAGGATATGCGGCGGGCGGGCACGCTGGCGGGCCTTGCGGTCGGACGGGGTGTCGCCGCTGCGCGTCTCTATGGTGATAGGCAAACCCATTTCGGTCACCGGAGTCAGCAGGTTGCGCTGAACGTCATGCGCCAGTGCCTTCAGCGGCGAGATATACAGGGTATGCAGGCCGTCATGCCCGCCGCCATCGGCAAAATCGCGCAATGTGGGCAGGAAACCGGCCAGCGTCTTGCCGGCGCCGGTGGAGGCGACCAGCAACGCGTGGTGGCCGGTATCGGCCTCGGCCAGCATCTCCAGCTGGTGCCGCCGCGGCGCCCATCCGCGCTGCGCGAACCAGTCGGTGATGATCGGTGGCAGCGCCATGGGTCAGGATATAGGGTGGCGTTAGAAGCCTTGCTACCACTCACTACCCCGTTCTCCGGCGAAAGCCGGAGTCAAGAGCGGCTGCAACACTCCCCCCGTCCGTTTGTCCCGAGCGAAGTCGAGGGACGAGTGCGCCACCGTTTGCACGCACGTCCCTCGACTTCGCTCGGGAACTCGGAGAGTTTTGCGACGGTTACGCTCTGGTTACTGCCCCACAACCATCGCAGCGGCACTGGCAAGCTGATCAGCGCGTTCGTTTTCCGGGTGGCCGGCATGGCCTTTGACCCAGCGCCAGTCGATCTGATGCCGCGCCACCGCGCCGATCAGCTCGTGCCACAGATCGGCATTGCGGACCGGCTTCTTGGATGCGGTCTTCCAGCCGTTGCGCTGCCAGCCATCGACCCATTTGGTGATGCCGTCCTTCACATAGGTGCTGTCGGTGTACAGGATGACATTGCACGGCTCGATCAGCGTTTCGAGCGCGCGGATGGCGGCCATCATCTCCATGCGGTTGTTGGTGGTGTCCGGCTCGCCGCCCGACAGCTCCTTCTCGTGCTTGCCATAGCGGATGATCGCGCCCCAGCCGCCGGGGCCTGGATTGCCCTTGCACGCGCCATCGGTAAAGATTTCGACTGTCTTCATGCGTATACAACCATCGCTTTGCGTGTACTCGTTTGGACCCTAACCAAACACCGCAGCATTCGCCGGATCGGAATAGAACATCAACCGCCTGGCAAATGCCATGGGATTCTTGCGGGTTACAAGAGCATCTGCAGGCGTGTTTATCCAGTCATACGCCCGGCTCAAAGTAAAACGTAAGGCTGCGCCGCGTGCCAAAACGGGAAGCGCGGCACCTTCTGCCGGACTGAGCGCCAATGCCTCGCGATAGCCTGCCAGCAGCGCATTGGACAAAGCGGCATCGAAGCGGGTGCCGTCGCCGGAAAAGCACCATGCGCTGTGCGTCACGGCAACGTCATAGGCGCGCGCATCAGTGCACGAGAAATAGAAGTCGATCAGGCCGCTGACACGGTTGCCCAGCATCAGCACATTGTCCGGGAACAGATCGGCATGGATCACCGATTGCGGCAGATCGGCAGGCCAGTTGGCCTCAAGGAACGCCAGTTCGCGCGCAATCAGCGGATCGAGCCGTGGGTCGATCGCATCCAGCCTGCCTGCGCATTGATCAGCCAGATCGCGCCATGCGGCCAGACCCATGCTGTTGGGACGTGCCCCGCCGAAATCTGCGACCGCGTGATGCAGCGCCGCCAGCGCGGCACCGGTGGCGCGGGCTTGCGCAGAGTTGGGGTTGCTCAGCGATACGCCTTCAAGGAATTCGATGAGGCACGCGCGCCGCCCGCCGAGCTGCCGGATCTGCTGGCCCTGCCGATCGGCAATGGCACGCGGAACGCGACATCCGCGCGCAGCGACATGATCGAGCAGCGCCATGAAGAACGGCAGGTCGGCCGGATCAACGCGCTTTTCGTACAAGGTCAGGATAAAGCGGTGGCCATCGCCGCCGCCGCGCGTTTCGACCAGGAAGTTGCTGTTCTCGACGCCCTCGGCAATGCCCTTGAAGCTGATCAGCTCGCCGGTGTCATAATCGCCCAGAAACTGCGCCAGCATCTCGGCACTGACATGGGTATAGACAGCCATCAGGCGGCATTGGCCTCTGCCGAAAGCGCGCGGGGCAGCTTGAAGGTGATGCGTTCGTCCACCGTCTTCACCCGCTCTTCGGTCACGTCGAAATGCCGTCCGAGCACGTCGATGACCTCGCGCACCAGTATTTCAGGGGCAGATGCACCCGCGGTCAGGCCAAGCGTGGTGACGCCATCGAACCAGCGCAGCTCGATCTCCACCGCGCGCTGGATCAGCTTGGCAGGGGTCCCCTCGCGCTCGGCCACTTCCACCAGCCGCAGCGAGTTGGAGCTGTTGGGCGCGCCGATGACGAGCAGCAGCTCGCAATCCTCGGCCATCACCTTGACCGCCGCTTGGCGGTTGGAGGTGGCGTAGCAGATGTCCTCCGCCTTCGGGCCGTTGATGGCGGGAAAGCGCGTGCGCAGCGCAGTAACGATCTCGGCCGTGTCATCGACGGACAAGGTCGTCTGGGTCAGGAACGCCAGCTTGGCCTCGTCCTCAACCTGCAGCGCCGCGACGTCCTCGACCGTTTCCACCAGGGTCATGTGGCCGGGCTCGACCTGGCCGAAGGTGCCGATCACTTCAGGGTGACCCTTGTGGCCGACAAAGACGATATGGCGGCCGGCCTCGACCTGCCGTTCGGCCTGGCGGTGAACCTTGGAGACCAGGGGGCAGGTGGCATCGAGGTAATTGAGGCCGCGCTCGGCCGCCTTGTGCGGCACGGCCTTGGGCACGCCGTGCGCGGAAAACACCACCGGCACGCCATCGGGAACCTCGTCCAGTTCCTCGACGAAGATCGCGCCCTTGGCCTTCAGGCTGTCGACGACGTATTTGTTGTGCACGATTTCATGCCGGACATAGACTGGCGCGCCATACTTGTGCAGCGACAGCTCGACGATCTCGATCGCGCGGTCCACGCCTGCGCAAAAGCCGCGCGGCGAGGCGATCTTGACGAGCAGCGGGGGCTTGCCTGCCTGCGGGGTGGGGGCGGTTTCGGTCATGTTCAGATTGGCTTTCGTAGGTCCGGGCGCGTTCCAGCCGCAAGTCTTAGGCCAAGCGGGGCGCGGTGGGAAGCCCGTCGCGCACAGTTAACAGCCGTAGGATGTCTGGAATCTGGCCGTTGCGCTGACAGTCAACGGCAGATAAGGAGCGATGCACTGTGGCCTCGAAGGATTTTTGTTTGCATATGCCCATTTTGCCCAAGACATCGTCGCCCCAAGCTTTCCCGACCAAGTCGATGCGGCCCAAGGCGTCCATGGTCGTCGTGCTGGGATCGGGGCTGGCGCTGCTCAGCCTTTCGGCCTGCGCGGAAAAGAACCAGCTGGTCGTCGATTCGGGCGTGGGCGTCATGTCGCAGTTGAGCGGCTGCCCGAACACCGCGATCCCCGAATATACCGGCGATGTGACTGTGTTCAATCCCGCCAACAGCCGCGATGCCAGCGCCATCGATGTGGTGGCGACGATGACCAATGTGCGCCCGGCCTGCGATGACACCGGCGCGGAAATCTATGCGACGGCAAGTTTCGACGTGCTCGGCCGGCGCAGCGACAATCGCGGCCAGCGCACCGTGACCTTGCCCTATTTTTCCACCGTCATGCGCGGCGGCAACACCGTGGTTGCCAAGCGGCTGGGTTCGGTGACGCTGAATTTCGCCGATGGGTCGTATCGCGCCGAAGCCAAGGCCATGGGCGCAGGCTATATCAACAAGGCCGCCGCGACGCTGCCTGAGGACATTCGCGAGCGCATCACCCGCAAGCGCAAGTCGGGCGACGAGGATGCTGCGATCGATCCGCTGTCGATCCCCGAAGTGCGCAGCGCGCTGCAGCGCACCAGCTTTGAACTGCTGGTCGGGTTCCAGCTGACGCAGGACCAGCTGCAGTACAACGCGACGCGATGAAACACGCGCAGTCCTCTCCCCTTCAGGGGAGAGGATACACGGTCTTGTCAGCTTGCTGGCTAGACCGTGTTGGAGAGGGGCTGCGCCGATTGAGTGATCGTTAAGCCCCTCTCCGACTGCGACTAGGCCTGCAAGCAGGCCAAGTCTCGTTGTCCTCTCCCCTGAAGGGGCGAGGAGTTTGGATGACAAGGCCAACAATCATGACACTCTACACCCGGTTTACCCAGCATCTGCACACCGCGCTCAATGCGCTTGAGGCGAGCGGTACCCTGCCTGCGGGCCTCAACCGCAGCGCCGTAACCGTGGAACCGCCGCGCGATGCCACGCATGGCGACCTTGCGACCAATGCAGCGATGGTGCTCGCCAAGCCCGCTGGCACCAACCCGCGCGCGCTGGCAGAGGCGCTGAGCGCCGAGCTTGCCAAGGTGGACGAAGTCACCTCGGTCGAGATCGCCGGGCCGGGTTTCCTGAACCTGCAGCTGGCCGCATCGGCGTGGATCGAGGAATTGCACGCCATCGCCCGGCTGGGCGGTGACTATGGCCGGTCGGACCTCGGCAAGGGCAAGACCGTCAACATCGAATATGTGTCCGCCAACCCTACCGGGCCGATGCACATGGGCCATTGCCGGGGCGCGGTCGTGGGCGATGCATTGGCCAGTCTGCTCGAATATTCGGGCCACAAGGTCATCCGCGAATATTATGTCAACGATGCCGGCGGCCAGGTCGATACGCTCGCCCGGTCGGTGCACTTGCGCTACCGCGAGGCACTGGGTGAGACGATCGAAATCCCCGAAGGGCTGTATCCGGGCGATTATCTGATCCCGCTCGGCCAGAAGCTGGCGGAGCAATTCGGCGATCGGTACGTGAACGCGCCCGAAGCCGACTGGCTGATGCAGTTCCGCACCCATGCCGTCGCCGACATGATGGACATGATCCGCGCCGATCTGGCGCTGCTCGGCATCCACCATGACCTGTTCTCGTCCGAAGCTGCGGTGCTGGCGGCGGGCAAGCCTGAGGCTGCGGAAGCCGAATTGCGCGAACGCGACCTAGTGTACGACGGCGAGATGGAAGCGCCCAAGGGCAAGGTGATCGAGGATTGGGAGCCGGTGACGCTGCCGCTGTTCCGCTCCACCCGTTTCGGTGACGATCAGGACCGGCCGATCCGCAAATCGGATGGCAGCTGGACCTATTTCGGCATCGATCTGGCCTATCACTTCCAGAAACTGCAGAGCGCCGATGAGCTGATCGACATCTGGGGCGCCGACCATGCCGGGACCGTCAAGCGGATCAAGGCGGCGGTTGCCGCGCTGACCGAGGGCACCGGCACGTTCGACGTCAAGCTGGTGCAAATGGTCAAGCTGCTGCGCAACGGCGAGCCGGTGAAGATGTCGAAGCGCTCGGGCAGCTTCGTCACCATCGCCGATATGGTCGAGGAGGTCGGCCGCGATGCGGTGCGCTTCACGATGCTGACGCGCAAGGCCGATGCGCAGATGGACTTCGATTTTGCCAAGGTGGTCGAGGCATCGAAGGACAATCCGGTCTTCTACGTGCAATACGCGCATGCCCGCATCCATTCGATCATGCGCAAGGCGGCGGGCGAGGGGCTTGCACCAGCTGCCGATGATCTCGCTCTGCTGGGCGAAGAAGAGCACGCACTGATCGGTCTCGCCGCGCAATTCCCCCGCATCGTCGAGGCCGCAGCGCTGAGCCGCGAGCCGCACCGCGTCGCGTTTTACCTGGGCGATCTGGCCGCTGCGTTTCATGCGTTCTTCAACCTTGGTAACGACCGGCCGGACAAGCGTATCGTTATGACCCATGATCCCAAGACCAGCGCTGCGAGGCTTTTCATGGCCCAAAATATCGGGCAAGTCATCGCAAACGGTCTGGCGCTGATGGCGGTGGAGGCGGCGACGCAGATGTGATGCTGCCGCTTCATCGGCATGCGTTGAGGCTGCATGGCATTGCAAAACGGGGCGGGTAAATGATCAATCGGCTGGATGACGGCGTGAACGACGAATTGCGCGATCAGTCCTTGGGGCTGGACGCGGATGACGACCGGCTGCCCTGGCTGGAATCCGCCGATGATGCGCCGTCCGGCGATGGCACCGCAGGCAAGATCATGGGCTTCGTGCTCCTGGGCCTGGTTGGCCTGTCGATCGTGCTGGCCGCGATCTACTGGCTGGGCGGCAGCGGCGGCGCGCCCGATGGCGATGGCAGCCTGATCGCAGCCCCCAAGGGTGACTACAAGGTCCGCCCCAAGGACCGGCAGGAACAGAAGGTCGAAGGCACCGGCGATGCCAGCTTTGCCGTCAGCCAGGGTGAACAGCCGCAGGGCCAGCTCGCCGATGCCGCAGGCGCCCCGCCGCCTCCGGGCAGCGCTTTGGTGCAGCTTGGCGCCTATACCAACGAGGCAAGCGCGGTCGACGGCTGGGCGACGCTCAGCCAGCGGCACGAGGTGTTGAGCGGCCTCAATCGGCGGATCGTGCAGGCGACGGTCGATGGCGGCACCGTCTATCGGCTGAGCGCCGTGCTGGACAGCCCGGCTGCTGCCAACTCCGTGTGCGATACGCTCAAGAAAGCTGGGCAAAACTGCCTGGTGGTGCGTTGATTTTCACGCCGCTTTTGGCGAAGCTGCGCCAATGAAGCCTGTCATTTTCGGTACTGCCGGTCTCACCTTGGGAGACGATGAGCGCGCATTCTTCAAGGAGTGCGTGCCGGCCGGTTACATCCTGTTCGGTCGCAACATCGAAAGCCGCGATCAGGTGCGCGCGCTGACGGACAGTCTGCGCAGCCTGCACGGCGACGACCGCTTGCCGATCCTGATCGATCAGGAAGGCGGGCGGGTGTCGCGCATGAAGCCGCCGCACTGGCTGGCGTTCCCTCCCGGAGCGGTGTTTGACCGGCTGTATGACCTGGCACCTGCCAGCGCCATCGAGGCCGCGCGGATCAATGCCGAGGCACTGGCGCTCGATCTGTCCGAAGTCGGCATCACCGTCGATTGCCTGCCGTTGCTCGATGTCGCCATTCCCGGCGGCACGCCCGCCATCGGCGACCGGGCGCTGGGGCAGGAGCCGATGCGCGTCGCAGCCTTGGGCCGCGCGGTGCTCGACGGGCTGCGGCGCGGCGGGGTGCTGGGCACGATCAAGCATATGCCGGGCCATGGCCGCGCGATGGTCGACAGCCATTTGGAACTGCCCCGCGTCACCGCGAGCGATGCAGAGCTTGAGCAGGACATCGCCCCGTTCCGTGCTCTCAATACCGCCGAAATCGGCATGACCGGGCACATATTGTTTGAGGCGTGGGATAGCGAGCGCTGCGCGACGCACTCGCCGTGGATCGTGGACACGATCATCCGCCAGCGCATCGGCTTTGACGAACTGTTGCTCAGCGACGATCTGGACATGAAGGCGCTGGCTGGCGACGTGCCAGACCGGGCGGCGCGCGCCATTGCTGCTGGCTGCGACATCGCGCTCAATTGCTGGGCGCGGATGGACGAGATGGTCGGTATCGTCGATGCTCTGCTCGATATTTCCGAAGCATCGCGCGCCCGGCTGGAGCGTGCCCGTGCGGCGATCAACCCGGTCACGCACTGGTCGCACCAGGCCGATCTGATCGCGAAACGCGACGCGCTGCTGGCGCTGGTGTGACCGCCGGCGAGGCGACCCTTGCGCCACCCGATGGCGATTACCTGTTCTTCAGCGAGCCCGTACCCGCTGCCATAGCCGCGGCAGAGGCTCTGCTGATCGATGTCGATGGCTGGGAGGGTCCGCTCGATCTGCTGCTCGATCTGGCGCGGCGGCAGAAGGTCGATTTGCGACAGATATCGATCCTCGACCTCACCAACCAGTATCTGGGCTTCATCGAAAGCGCGGGCCAGCTGAAGCTGGAACTGGCCGCCGATTATCTGGTGATGGCCGCGTGGCTGGCGTATTTGAAGTCCGCTCTGCTGCTGCCGGGCGACCCCGAAGTCGAGCCATCGCCCGAAGAGCTGGCGCTGCGGCTGCAACTGCGCCTGCAGCGGCTGGCTGCGATGCGCGAAGCGGCGGGCAGGCTACTGGGCCGCGACCGGCTGGGCCGTGATGTGTTCGCTCACGGGCAGGGCGAGGGGCTGCGACGGCTCACCCGGACCCGGCACGACTGCAGCCTGTTCGATCTGCTGAGCGCCTATGGCCGGGTGAAGCTGCGCAATGAACCGGTGGTGCACATGGTCAAATCGCGCCGGGTGATGACGCTGGAAGACGCTTTGGCGCGGCTGTCGTTCATGCTGGGCACCGCGCTCGACTGGACCGACCTGCGCAGCTTCCTGCCCGAAGGCGCGCCTGTGGACCTGACCCGTTCGGCCACGGCATCGACCTTTCTGGCGCTGCTGGAACTGGCGCGGCAGGGGCGGGTCGAACTGGCGCAGGAGCATGCCTTTGCGCCGCTCAAGGTCCGCAAGGCGCGATGAGCGAGCATGATCCTGTAGTGCGCGCGGTCGAGGCGGCATTGTTCGCCGCGCAGGAACCGCAAGGGTTCGCTGACCTTGCCGCGCAGATCGGCCAGGATGCCGATATCGCAGGCGCTATTGCCACGCTGCAGGCGGACTATGCCGGGCGGGGGGTGGAACTGGTCGAGCGGGGCGGGCGCTGGCATTTCCAGACCGCGCCGGACCTTGCCTGGCTGCTGCGCCGGGAAACCGAACAGACCCGCAAACTGTCGCGCGCTGCGACCGAAACGCTGGCGATCATCGCCTATCACGAGCCGGTCAGCCGCGCCGAGATCGAAGCGATCCGCGGGGTGCAGGTGAGCAAGGGCACCATCGACGTGCTGATGGAAGAGGGCTGGATCAGCCCGGCCGGACGCCGCGAAGCGCCGGGCCGTCCGCTGATTTATGCCACCACGCCGGGGTTCCTCACCCATTTCGGCCTGGCGAGCCGGAGGGACCTTCCCGGCATCGAAGACCTGCGCGCGGCAGGCCTGCTGGATCCGGTCGATCTGGCGCTGGAAGGGGCGCTTGCGACCGATGATTCCGAGGGCGATCACGACGAACGACGCGATGATCCGGATTCATTGCTGGAAAACGGCGGGCAAGAAGCCTAGATAGCGTGCAAGTTTCAGGAGATTTGCCATGGGATCGTTCTCCCTGATGCACTGGGTTATAGTGCTGATCATCATCGTCCTGCTGTTCGGCGGCGGGCGGATATCATCTATCATGGGCGATGTTGCCAAGGGTATCAAAAGCTTCAAGAAGGGCATGGCCGAAGACGAAGAGCCGGTGCAGCCCAAGCGGCCCGTCGCGCAGATCGAGGCCCCGCCTGCACGTACGATCGATGGCACCGCGACCAACAGCGAAGAGCGCAAACCCGGTTGACCGGGGCCTGCGCAGCACATTTGCGTGTGGCCATTTGGGTGCCAAGGGTTTGAAGGCATGATCATGTCATGATGGACATCGGATCAACCGAACTGCTGATGATCATCATCGTGGCGATCGTCGTGATCGGCCCGAAGGATTTGCCGCGCGCGCTGTACAAGGTCGGCCAGGTCATCGGCAAGGCCAAGGGCGTGGCGCGCCACTTCCGCACCGGCATCGATGCCATGGTGCGCGAGGTCGAGCTGGAGGAAATGGAAAAGAAGTGGAAGGCGGATAACGAGCGCATCATGCGCGAATATGCGTCTGCCCAACCGGCACCTGCCCAGCCTGCACCTGCCACCCCCTCACCTGCCGCCCCGGTTCCGCCTGCTACTGCCACATCCGATGATCCGCCGCCCGTCATGCAACCGCTGGCCGGACATGCGCCACGCCAGGATGAGCCCGCCCTGGTAGCGCCCGCGCCGGTTGTCCCTGCGAGCCCTGCTGCTGAGGGTGAACGATGAGCCAGGCCGCCGACGAGGTTCCCGAAGACGAGATCGACGCATCGCGCGCGCCTTTGCTCGACCACCTCATCGAACTGCGCCAGCGGCTGGTTCGCTGCGTGCTGGCGTTGCTGGTGGCGTTCGGCGTGTGCTTCTATTTTTCGGAGCACATCTTCGCGTTTCTGGTCGTCCCGCTGAAAGAGGCGTTCGGCGACGGCAACGGACGGCTGGTCTATACCAAGCTGTACGAGGCGTTCTTCGTCCAGGTGAAGGTGGCGATCTTCGCCGCGTTCTGCGTATCGTTCCCGATCATCGCCAACCAGCTGTGGGCCTTCGTCGCGCCGGGGCTGTACCGCAAGGAAAAGCGCGCGCTGCTGCCGTTCATTCTGGCGACGCCTGTGCTGTTCACCGCAGGCGCGGCGCTCGCATATTACATCGTCATGCCCACCGCCTTCCATTTCTTCCTGCAGTTTCAGGGGGAATCGGGCGGTCTTGAGGTCGAGGCGCTGCCCAGCACCGATGCGTATCTGTCGCTGGTCATGCAATTCATCCTCGCCTTCGGTATCAGCTTCCTGTTGCCGGTTCTGCTGATGCTGCTCAATCGGGCGGGCATCGTCTCGCGCGCGCAATTGGTCAGCCTGCGCCGCTACATGATCGTCGCTGCGTTCATCGTCGCGGCCGTGCTGACCCCGCCCGATGTCGTCTCGCAGCTGATGCTCGCGATCCCGCTGGTGCTGCTGTACGAACTGAGCATCCTTGCGATCTGGTTCACCGACCGCAAAGCGGCCAAGGCGACGCCGGAGACGGAACCGGAAGCCGCGCTGCCAGACGCGCAATCCGAGCCTGCCGAATAGTTACCGGTTGCAGGCCCAAAGCCTGTTTCACCCCTTGACCCAGCTCGATTGCACGGTATTTCGATAATTCTCGAAAGGTCGTTGCGATGGATGATGTGAGCACCCAGATCTGGGCTGTCGATGCCTTGGGCGCGCTGGCGCATGAAACGCGGCTGGCGGTGTTCCGCCTGCTGGTCAAGGCCGGCCCCGATGGCATGGTGGCCGGCGCAATCGCCGCGCATCACGGCGCGCCGCCCTCCACCATGTCGCACCACCTGGCAACATTGGAGCGCGCAGGGCTGGTCCAGTCCGAACGCGAAAGCCGCCTGATCCGTTACCGCGCCGATTACCCCGGAATGCGCCGCCTGCTCACCTTCCTGGTGCAGGACTGCTGCCAGGGCGCGCCCGATATGTGCGGCGACCTGCTCGCCGACCTGCGCTGCGATCCGCCCCACCCCCACACCGCATGAGGACTCCATGACCGACCACCAGCACCCTGCCGACATCATCATCTACCACAACCCTGAGTGCGGCACCTCGCGCAACACGCTGGCGATGATCCGCAACGCCGGGATAGAGCCGCATGTCGTCGAATACTTGAAGACCCCGCCCTCGCGCGCGCTGCTGGAAAGCCTGATTGCGCGTGCCGGAATATCGCCCCGCGCCCTGCTGCGTGAAAAGGGCACGCCTTATGCCGACCTTGGGCTGGACAATCCGGACCTAGGCGATGCCGATCTGATCGATGCGATGATGGCGCATCCGGTTTTGATCAACCGGCCTTTGGTGGTTTCGCCTTTGGGCGTCGCGCTGTGTCGTCCTTCCGAGGTGGTGCTTGACCTGCTGCCGCGGCCGCAAATGGCGGCGTTCGCCAAGGAGGACGGCGAGCCGGTGATCGATACGGACGGCAACGTGCTGACACAGGAGCGCTGAGCGATGGACACGCCACCATTCGAGCGTTTGCGGACCGTCGCCGATCTCAAATATCTGCCCGCGCTCCACCCCGAATATGCGTACCGCGCGCCTGCGACCGGGCTGGGCGCTCTGTATCCCCCGCCGCGCATCCTGCTGCTGTACGGGTCGTTGCGCGAGCGATCCTATTCGCGGCTCGTGGTCGAGGAATCGGCGCGGCTGCTGCACTATTTTGGATGCGAAACGCGGATATTCGATCCGCATGACCTGCCCTTGCCCGATCAGGTCAAGGATGATGACCACCCCGCAGTGGCGGAGCTGCGCGCGCATTCCTTGTGGTCAGAAGGGCAGGTGTGGTGCAGTCCGGAACGGCACGGCCAGATCACCGGCATCATGAAGACGCAGATCGATCACCTTCCGCTCGCCTATCAGGGCATGCGCCCCACCCAGGGCCGCACATTGGCGGTGATGCAGGTGAGCGCCGGATCGCAAAGCTTCAACAGCATCAACACGCTGCGGGTGCTGGGCCGATGGATGCGGATGTTCACCATCCCCAACCAGTCGAGTGTCGCCAAGGCGTACATGGAGTTCGATGAGGCAGGCCGGATGAAGCCGTCGAGCTATTACGACCGCATTGTCGACGTGGTGGAAGAGCTGGTGCGCTTCACGGTACTGATGCGTCCGCACGCCGATCAGCTGGTGGATCGCTATTCGGAACGCAAGGATCGCGCTGCTCCGGTCCAGACACCGGCAGATGCTGCAGCTTTGGTGTAACGCTGATCTATCACCAGCGCGGAGCAGAGCGAACTTGCGGAATATAGCGGGATGCAGGCCCAGGCGACATTGGCACGCGGCGAGCCGTGGCGCTGACAAATTCGTGATACAATTTGGGGGTAGTCCTTCGCTCTGAAAGGGAGCGAACCGATGCGACCGAATGTTATTGCAGTGCACCGTTTTGGGCTGGGCGCGCGTTTGGGCGAGCCTTTGCCGGATGACGGCCAGGCCTGGCTGACGGACCAGCTCAACGCGTATGACCCGCGGCCGGCGGCGATTGCTGCGGCCCCCGCGCGCAGCGAAGTCTCTGACGGGTTGACGGATTTCTACGCCGCTGCCCGTAGTGGCAGGATGGCTGCGCGGATGCAGCAGCCCGCCGAGGCGATGATGGCGGATGACGGGCCGATGCCATCCGAGCCCGCTCCCGCTGGCCCAAACGTTGCGATGCAGGCGCGGCGGATGGAGCGGGTGAGGCTGCGCGAGCTGTACGTGCGCTCGGTCGCTGCGCGCGGGACGGCGGCGCTGACGACGACAACGCCATTTGCCGAACGACTTGTCCATTTCTGGTCGAACCATTTTGCGATTTCGGCTGAAAAGCCGCCGGTTATCGCCCTGGCGGGAAGCTTCGAGTTCGATGCCATCCGCCCGCATGTGCTGGGCCGGTTCGCCGACCTTCTGGGTGCGGTGGAGCGGCATCCGGCGATGCTGGTGTACCTGGACCAGGCGCAGTCGATCGGCCCCGGCAGCCTGGCAGGACAGCGGGCCGCAGCAAACGGGCGCAAGCGCGGACTGAACGAAAATCTGGCGCGCGAAATTCTGGAACTGCACACGCTGGGCGTACGCACCGGCTATGATCAAGGCGACGTGACCGAGTTTGCGCGCGCGCTGACGGGCTGGACCGTTGCCGGGCTGGGCGGCGGTGCTGCGCGGCGCATGGCGCGGTTGCCGGCTGGCAGCTTTGCCTTTGCAGGCTTCATGCATGAGCCCGGCGCGCGCACGGTGCTGGGCCAATCCTTTGGCCAAGCTGGCGAAGCGCAGGCGCAGGCCGTGCTCGATATGCTGGCAACGCACCCGGCAACCGCGCGACACATCGCCACCAAGCTTGCCAGGCATTTCGTGGCGGACGTGCCGCCGCCGTCGCTGGTGGCGCAGCTTGAACGCGCCTTCCTGCAATCGGGCGGGGACCTGCCGACGGTGTACCGCGCGCTGATCGCGGCGCCGGAAAGCTGGGTCGCCACCCATTCAAAGTTCAAGACGCCCTGGGAATGGTCGGTATCGGCGATGCGGGCGATGGGCGCGGAAACCTTCGTGATGCCCAATGTGCTGGGTTTTGTCAGCCAGCTGGGTCAGCCGGTGTGGCGACCGGGGTCTCCGGCGGGGTTCGACGATCTTGCGGCCAGCTGGGCCGGTCCCGATGCGCTGATGCGCCGGGTCGAGGCAGCAGAGCGGATCGCGGCGCGCAGCCAGGGCGCAGGCGATGCACGGGGCCTGGCCACCGCCCTGTTCGGCGATTCGCTTTCGCCAGCCACTGCAGCTGCCATCGCCCGTGCCGAAAGCCCGGCGCAGGGCATCGCGCTGCTGCTGGTATCGCCCGAATTCATGCGGAGGTAGGATGATGATCGATAGACAGGTGATCGATAGACAGGTGATCGATAGACGCACGCTGCTGGGCGGCACGCTGGCAGGGGCAGCCGCGCTGTTCGCACCGCGGATCGCCTTTGCGGCAGCGCCGACCGACAAACGCTTCGTATTCATCATCCAGCGCGGCGCCGCAGATGGGCTTGGCACGGTCGTTCCGGTGGGCGATCCGGCGTTTGCCGGTCAGCGCGGAGTTCTGGCCGATGTCGCACAGGGCGGGCTGACGCTGGATTCGACTTTCACGCTGCATCCGGCGCTGGCCGATATTGGCACGCTGTATGGCGAGCGCCAGGCGCTGTTTGCCCATGCCATCGCATCGCCTTACCGCGAGCGGTCGCACTTCGATGGCCAGAACGTGCTCGAAAGCGGCGGCAACGCGCCGTATGCGGTGAGGGACGGGTGGCTGAACCGGTTGCTGTCGCTGCTTCCCGCGTCCGATGCGCGCGCCATGGCGATCGCCGCTGCGATTCCTCTGGCGCTGCGCGGATCGCGGGACGTGGCAAGCTATGCGCCGTCGAACCTGCCACAGGCATCGGACGACCTGCTGCAGCGGGTTTCCATGCTGTATCAGGATGATGCACAGTTGCATGGCCTGTGGGACCAGGCGCTGGCGACGCGGACGTTGACCGGCGATCTTGCTGCCGACAACGGCCGCAATGCCGCTGCCACCGGGCAATTGTGCGCGCGGCTGATCGCGCCTGCCGATGGCGCCCGCATCGCCATGATCGAAACCGGCGGTTGGGACACGCATGCCGGGCAGAAGCCACGCCTTGCAGCGCAATTGCGCGGCCTCGATGCCATGATCGGCGCCATCCGCACCGGGATGGGGCCCGACTGGGGCAACACGATGGTGCTGGTCGCCACCGAATTCGGCCGCACCGTCGCCGTCAACGGCACCGGCGGGACCGACCATGGCACCGCTTCGTGCGCCATGCTGCTGGGCGGCGCGGTGAACGGCGGGCGGGTGATCGCCGACTGGCCGGGCCTGGCCACCGCCTCGCTGCACGAAGGGCGCGACCTGCGGCCGACCGCTGACCTCGACAGCTTTATCGCCAGCGCGGTGGCAGAGCATTTCATGCTTGACCCGGTGCGTGCCCGCCAGGTGCTGTTCCCGCAATCGCAGGGCGGGCGTGTGGTCGGCGGGCTGGTTGCCGGCACGGTGCGCTGAACGCGAGCGCTGGGCGTCAATCCGTCAGCGGCTGCCGATGACGACGAACGGAGCCCAGGCGTTGGGGTGTGCCCAGGTGTCGGTCTCGCTGTCATGGCTGGTATCATCGCGGATGGCGCGCATCGCGCGCTGCATCGCTTCAGCAGGCGACAGCGCGCCTGGCCCATAGGTCAACCGCGCGGCGGCAACCGTCAGCCTGGCGGCGACATCGTCGCGCACCGGCCAGTGCGAGGCGAGCAGGGTAGGTGCCCCTGCGAAGAAAAAGGCGCGGGCAAGGCCTGAAAACCCTTCGCCGCCGCGCGTGGCGGACCCGGCGGTGTTGCAGGCGGACAGCACCACCCAGCGGCTCGATATCCGCAGCTCGGCGATTTCCGATGCGGTGAGGTACCCATCGTCGCTCGCTTGCGGGCTGGACGGCGGCGAGAATATCAGGCCGGGTTCGGCAAGTCCGCCGATCTCCTGCGGCAGCAGGCCGTGAGTTGCAAAGCTGATGATCCGGGCATTCAGCCGCGTCGAGCGCACGCGGCTCTCCGTCGCCAGTTCGCCCAGGAACAGCGTGTCGTCAGGTTTGCCAAAGGCGTCCCAGATGGCGGTCAGTTCAGTGGCAGTACCCGGCAGCCGCGCCATCGCGCGCAGCACGGCAGGGTCCGCCATCGCCTTGGCCGTGCCCTGGTCGATCTTGATGACTGTGCGCCCCTCCGGCGGCACCTGCTGTTCTGTGCCGCGCAACCCCGCACCCCGGCGGCTGCCGCGCGTCGTGGCCTTGCCCTCCAGCAAGGGATCGCCAAAGCCGATAAAGGGCAGCGCCTCGCCGTCGTCTGCCTCGATGCGGAACTGGCGCAGGAAGCCGAGCGATTGCAGCGACGGGATGTAGACCTGTGCGATCCGGTTCGCAAACCAGGGCGCGCTGCGCAGGGTCTCCGGCGCACCCGACACGCCCTGGGGGACGGCGCTGACCAGGATGCCCAGCGGCAGGTTGGACAGCAGCCCGGTGGCGGAAATGAACAGCACGCGCCGTCCCTCAAGCTCCCGCTCCACCGGTGCGATCAGCTCGCGATACAGCGCATGCGCGGTCTCAAAGGCGAAGGGGTAGACCCCTTGGCCTTCCGCTTCCCATTGGGCGGCGTCGCTCGCTTCAACCGACACATCCGCGCCGACATCCCACAACAGCCGCGCTGCAGCGGCATCGATCCGCGCCTCGGTCCATTCGCTGCGGTGCCAGCGCAGCGATCCGGAGCGCAGCAGAAGAACGTGCGTGGCCGCTTCCCTCGGCAGGATCATCATCGCAGCCTCGTCGCTGCGCAATAGGTCCATGGCCTGGGTGGTCGACAGCAAGGCTGGGCGGATCAGCGAGAAATAATCGGGCGCGGCCACCCTGATCCGTGCGTCCACTTCGGCAATCTGCCCCTCCAGCACCTGACGCTGGGCCATCGCGGACTGGATCGCTGCGGCCACGTCCGGCCCCTTGCGCGTCACCAGCGACAGGATGTCCTGATCGCGCCGCTGCCATTGTTCCGACAGCACCTGGCGCTGTTCGATCAGGCCCTGGATCCCTGCCGCACTGGCCTGGCGGTTGGCGGCGCGCGTCGCGACCGCGCGGCTGGTGGTACCGTTGAGCAGCGCCTGCGCGGCCTCCAACGCTAGCGCCTCGCGGTCGGCACGGCTGGAATGCCACGCCGCCTCCAGCATCAGGCGGTGCAGCGCCTTGGCCGCCTCGACATCGCGGGCAAATTGCGATTGATCGCCGGTGCCGAAGCCGCTGACGTCGAACTTGGCCCGTATCGCCCGCGCAGCTGGCAGCGCATGGTCGATCGCTTCGCTGGCACGCGACGGGTCGCGCAGCAGCGCCTTGGCGAGCGCTGCCTGCCCCATGATGCGATCGGGGTGGCCATCGGGCAGCGCGCGCTTGCGTCCGGCCAGCGCCTGAGTGAGCACGGCAATGGATTCCGCCGTCCGGTCCAGCCCGAGCAGCGCTTCGCCCATGATCGTCTGGCTGGTCAGCGTATCGGGGTGGTCCGGCCCCAGCATCTGCGCGCGGGTTGCGAACACCGGCTGGATGTCCGCCAGCGCCTCGGCCAAGCGGCCCATGCTGGTGCGATTGGCGGCCAGATTGTGCCGGGCGAGCAGGCCCGCTGCGCCTTGTTGATCGCCTTGGGCAGCATTCAGCGCCACCACTTTGGCAAACAGCGGTTCAGCCTCGGCATGGCGCTTCTGTTCGTGCAGGTTGTGCGCCAGATTGTTGGTAATCAGCGCATACAGCTGGCTCGCCTGGCTGTCGTCACGTGTTTCCATGGTCAGCAACGTCTCGCGCAGCAACCCCTCGGCATCGGTCAGCCGGTTCTGGCCGGTCAGCGATCCGGCAAGCGTGTTGACGATCGTCCAGCGCAACGTGCGCGCTTGCGGCGTATCGCTCTGCGCGCTGGCCAGCAGGGTGCGCAGGATGGCTTCGGCCTCTGCGTAGCGAGCGAGGAAATTCAGGTTGGTGGCAAGGCTGTTGCCGGAATTCAGCACCACCGGATCACCCGCGCCATAGCTGGCAAGGTCGAGCGCATAGGCAGTGCGATAGTGCGAGGTTGCGTTTGCCACATCGCCCTTGCGGCTGAGCGCGACGCCCAGCTCGTGATGCGCGATCGCCAGCTCCTCGTTCACGGACGCAAGCGCGAGGGCGTCTGGCTGCGGCGCCCGGTCCAGTGCATCGCGGCGCGCCTGCATTTCGGCCACCTGCGCCTCGAACGCGGCGACATTGTCCTCAGTCGGTGGCGGGGTATCCTGCGCCATTGCTGGCATCGCCCAGCCCGCCAGCAAAGCCAGCGCCGCCGCCAGTCCACGCCGTCTGGCAATCACGACGGTGTCTTGGCGCTGACCGACCATGGCCGATAGGGCGGTGCGCCGAGGCACTGGCCGGCCTGATAGGCGAGATAGTGATAGGCGGCGGGCGATGCCGTGATGTCTGCGAGCAGGCTGTGCGCCAGCCACACATACTCGCCGCTGTCATGTACGGCGAGCCACAGGGCGTAGGACATCGACCGATCAGGCCTTTTCAGCCAGGGCGGCTTGGGCAGCTTGGCAAAATCGGTCCAGGCGATGGCATAGGATTTCGCATCCGGCCCGCCGCTGCCGAACGTCACCTTGCTGGCACCATTGAGTGCTGCACCTGCCACAGGCTGCCACGGCGTAAGCGTTCCGGGCTGCGGCGCGCCTTCCACGACGCCCGTCAGGCCGACACCGCAAAAGCCCCACATGTACGCGGTAAGGCCGGGGCTCAAAACCTGGCGCGATCCCTTGGGCAGTCCTGCGGCACCCTCCAGGTATATCGCACGCGGCGTGCTGCCGATGCTCATGCCGCGCGTTGCGCCGGTGCGGGTGGAGCGTGACGTGGTCCTCAAGGTGCGCTCAAGCGCGGCGACTTCGCCCACCGATGGCCATTCCAGCGTGGCTAGCCAGGCGCGCTCCGCAGGGTTGGGGGCACGGCCAGCGGAGCCGGGAATGGTCAGAGGGGCCAAGCCCGCGCGCACTTCGGTTAGCGTTTCGGGGTTGCCTTCAAGGCCGCGCAGAAAGGCAGGAGCGCTTTGCGGCAGCAGGCACACCGCATCGCCGGGGACCAGCAGGCTGCCCGATTGCCCAGCCTGCCAGCGACCGTCTGCGGCGCGCCAGATGGCGATGCGCGTGGCTGGCGGTGCCTGATGGATCACTGCCGTTGCCAGCAGGATCGCGGACGGATCGGTGGTGTCCGATGGCGCCTGCGCGATGGTGTCCGGACAGGCCGCCGGAGGCGTCGCCGCGCGCGCCGGTTCCGTCCCCCACAGGGACAATGCCAGCGATATGGCAGCGTATGGGGCAAGCTTGCGACGGAGTGGCGGCATCTGCTGACTTTCTCATCACATCCAAGGCTCGAGTGCACGAAGGATGGACAAAGACCGTCGCCAACTCAAGCCTCATTGCCGATGAGCGAAAAACCAAACGCTGCCAACGCGATGCCGTGCGCGCGCCCTTACGCCCAGTGGCGCTGAGCCCTCAGGCAGGCAGCGGCAGCCGTACCTCGAACGTGCTGCCTTCCCCCGGCACGCTTTTCTGCAGCGCGATTGTGCCCCCGTGCAGTTCGACGAGCTGCTTCACCAGCGCAAGGCCGATGCCCAGGCCGTCCCGGTTCATCCGCCCATCGGACGCCACCTGCGCGAAGATATCGAAGATGCGGCCCTGCTGGTCGGGCGCGATGCCGATGCCGTTGTCGGCAACCGTAATCATAGCCCACGCGCCGTCTGTCATCAGGCCGACCCGGATTTCTCCGCCATTGGGGGTGTATCTGGCCGCGTTGGAAATGAGGTTGCCGATGATCTGCGTCACGCGCGCATGATCGGCGTGCAACCGGATCGGTTCGGCGGGTACATCCAGGTGAAGCGCATGACCTGCAGCATCGATGGCGGATTGCACGGTCTCGACCGCGAAGGTGAGCACATCCTGCAGCACGATGGCTTCGCTTTTGAGCGAAATCTTGCCTTGCTCGATCCGCGAGATGTCCAGCAGGTCCTCGACCAGGCGGGTCATGTGGCTGAGGCTGCGGTTCATCGCGCTGCGGATTTGCGGGACGGCATCGGTGCCCTCGCGCCGTTCCAGCAGGCGCAGACCCGCGATCAGCGCCATGATCGGGTTGCGCAGCTCATGCGCCAGAACCGCGAGGAAGCGGTTCTTCTGTGCATCGGCCACCTGAAGCGATGCACCGAGCGCGGCCAGCTCGTCGCGTTGCGCGGCAATCTGGACCCGTTGCTGGTGCAGGTCGAAGAACACGTTCGCTTTCGATTTCAGCACATCGGCCTCGATCGGCTTCAGGATGAAATCGACTGCGCCGGCCTCATAGCCGCGGAACCGCCGCGCGGTGTCGCCTGTTCCTGCGGTCACGAAGATGATCGGGATATGGCGCGAGCGTTCGCTGCTGCGCATGTACTCGGCCAGCTCGAACCCGTCCATGCCGGGCATCTGCACATCCAGCAGGGCCAGCGCATACTCGTTGACCAGCATCAGTTCGAGCGCTTCTTCGCCGCTGCGCGCAGTGTCGCACTCCAGCCCGTCGCGCTTCAGCAGCGCCTGCAGCGCGATGAGGTTCTCCTCCAGGTCATCGACCAGCAGGAATTTGATCGGTGCGTTCGTGACCGTCATTGGGCTGCCAGCTCTTTCAAATGGGTGGTAATCTCATCGAAGCTCATCGCCTGCGCCTGTGGGCAGGCAGCAAGCGCCGCGGCGGGCATGGTGGCGACTTCGGCGGTGGCTGGGTCCTCGACGATGGCGCTGCCGCCTGCTGCTGCAACCGCCTTGAGGCCCTGTGCGCCATCATGGTTCGCCCCGGTAAGCACGATGCCGGTCAATGCGGGGCCATACGCATCCGCTGCCGTCTCGAACAATACGTCGATTGCCGGGCGGGAGTGATTGACCGGCTCTTCCGACGACAGCGCAGCCGTTCCGCCGGATTCCACCAGCAGGTGATAATCCGTGGGCGCGAAATATATCGTGCCGCCCATCAGCTGCTCCTTGTCCTCCGCTTCCTTGACCGTCATCGCGCATTTGCCTGCAAACAGCTCGACCAGCGCGTTGTCCCGGCGGGCAGGCAGGTGGACGACCACCAGCACCGGCCAAGGGTAATCCGCCGGCAGCGCGGGCAGGATGCGCGATAATGCCTGAACCCCGCCGGCGGACGCGCCGATCACAACCGCTTGAATGGGGGTCGCCCGCGCGGTCAAGGCCCCGTCCTCTGGTAGATTTTCTCATCGCCGACGAATTCCGAAAACGCCTGCGCATGGTCGGAAAAGCGCAGGCTTTCCTTCGACCCCAGCCCCAGAAACCCGCGCCGCGCAAGCGAATCGCGGAACAGGCCGACGGCGCGGTTTTGCAGTTCGCGGTCGAAATAGATCAGCACGTTGCGGCACGAGATCAGGTGCATTTCACCGAACGCCGCATCGGTCACCAGGCTGTGATCGGAAAACACCACCTGGCTGCGCAGCGACTTGTCGAAAACCGCGCGGCCGTAATCGGCGGTGTAATAGTCCGACAACGAGGAATGGCCGCCGGATTTCTGGTGATTTTCCGTAAACAGCCGGATGCGGTCGAGCGGATAAACCCCGGCCTCTGCGGCCTTGAGCGCGGTGGGGTTGATGTCCGTCGCATAAAACAGCGTCTTGTGGGCAAGGCCCTCTTCTCGAAACAGGATGGAGAGCGAATAGAGCTCCTCGCCGTTGCTGCACCCGGCGACCCACACCTTGAGCGAGGCATACGTGCGCAGGTGCGGAATGACCTTCTCGCGCAGCGCCCGGAAATAGGACGGGTCCCGGAACATCTCGCTGACCTGCACGGTCAGGTAATTCAGCAGACGCGGCAGCATGGTGCGGTCGCGCAGCACATCGGCCTGCATCGCCGAAATACTGTCATAGCCCAGTTGCTTGCGCGCATGCAGCAGCCGCCGCTTGATCGATGCGCGCGCATAATGGCGAAAGTCGTAGTGGAAATGCTGGTACACCGCCTCGAGCAGCAGCTCGATCTCGATATCCTCGATGCTGTCGGTCACTATCTGGGCATCCATACCCGCACCAGCGAAAGCAGTTTGTCGATATCGATCGGCTTGGCCATATAGTCGTTGGCCCCGGCATCCAGGCAGTTCTGCTGGTCGTCGGGCATCGCCTTTGCCGTCAGCATGATGATCGGCAGCTTGGCCCATTTCGCCCTTTCGCGGATCGCGCGCACGGCGGTAAGGCCGTCCATCACCGGCATCATCACGTCCATCAGCACCAGATCGATCGCAGCGTCCGTGCCCGCACCAGCGGCCTGCAGCGCATCGATCGCCTCCTGTCCGTTGCGGGCAATCTGCGTGACCACGCCGCGCGGCTCCAGCACGCTGGTCAGCGAATAGACGTTGCGGATGTCGTCTTCGACGATGAGGATCCGGCGGCCTTCCAGCGCGGCGTCGCGGTGGCGGGCCTTCTCGATCATCTTGCGATGCTCGGCCGGCAACTCGGCGACGACCTGGTGCAGGAACAAGGATACCTCGTCGAGCAGCCGCTCTGGCGACTTGGCGCCCTTGATGATGATCGAGCTGGAATACCGCCGCAGCCGCTGCTCCTCGTCCGCAGTCAGGTCGCGTCCGGTGTAGACGATCACGGGCGGGAAGGCGTGCTCGCCGTCGGCGCTCAGCCCCTCAAGCAGCGCAAAACCGGTTGCATCGGGCAGCGACAGGTCCAGCACCATGCAATCGAAAGTCTCGCTGCGCAGGCGCTCGAGGCACTCGGCTGCCGTGCCCACGCCCACCGTCTCGACATCCTGCGCCTTGAGCAGTTGACCCACCGCGTCGCGCTGCACCGCATCGTCCTCGACGATCAGCACACGGCGCATGCGCGATGCCAGCTTGGCCTGCAGCCCGGCCAGCACATCGGCGAGCTGGTCGCGGCGGGCGGGCTTGCCAAGGAACCCTATCGCGCCCAACGCCAGCGCCGTCTGCCCCTGATCGGCGCCTGAAATGACGTGGATGGGAATGTGCCGCGTGTCGTCATCGTGCTTCAATTGGTCCAGCACGGTCAGCCCGGACTGATCGGGCAGGCCGATATCCAGCACGATGGCATGGGGCGTGTACTCGCGCGCCAGCCCGATCGCCTCCTGCGCGGTCCCGGCGATGATGCACTGGAAGCCCATTTCGCGCGAAAGGTCGCACATGATCGCGGCGAATGTCGGGTCGTCCTCGATCACCAGCAGCAGCTGCTTGCCGCTGATCAGCGCGTTGCGATCGTCATTGGTTATGACCGCCGATGACGAGGCACTGGCCTTGGGGCGCGCTCTGACCGCTGGAGCAGCGGCCGCCGCGGGAGCCTTTGCGCCGTCCTGGCGGGCAGGGACCAGCGCGGGATCGTACGCCACAGGAAGGGTGAAGGTGAAGCAGCTGCCGTGCCCGAATGTGCTCTCCAGCGTGATCGCGCCGCCCAGCAGCCGGGCGAGTTCGCGCGAGATCGACAGGCCAAGGCCGGTGCCGCCATAGCGGCGGCTGATCGTGCCATCGGCCTGCTGGAAGGCCTGGAAGATGCTGTCCTGCTGTTCCTGGGCGATGCCGATCCCGGTATCGGCCACCGCGATCGCCAGCCTGTCTTCGCCCACTGCCGACAGGGTCAGGCGCACGCTGCCTTTTTCGGTGAACTTCAGCGCGTTGGACAGCAGGTTCTTGATGACCTGTTCCAGCCGCATGCGATCGGTTTCGATCGTCGGCGGGCAATCCGGGGAGAGCGTGATCTCGAGCGCCAGCCCGCGTTCATCGGCGATCGGCTGGAAGATCTTCTGCATATCGCCCGCCAGCCGCTCGGTGGAGACGATGGCAGGCTGTATCTCGATATGCCCGGCCTCGATTTTCGACAGGTCCAGAATGTCGTTGATCAGCACCAGAAGGTCGTTGCCCGATGAATGGATCGTCCGGGCGAACTTGACCTGCTCGTCGGACAGCCGGTCATCGGGATTGTCGGCGAGCAGCTTGGACAGGATCAGCAGCGAGTTGAGCGGGGTGCGCAGCTCATGGCTCATATTGGCCAGGAAGTCCGATTTGTACTGGCTTGCCTGTTCCAGCTCGCGGGCCTTCAACTGAAGCGTTGCCGATGCTTTTTCCAGCTCATCGCGCTGGGTTTCCAGCGTCTGTGCCTGCTCTTCAAGCTGGCTGTTGGTCTGCTCCAGCTCGACCTGTTGCAGTTCCAGCCGCGTCTGCGTTTCGCGCAGCGCCGCGCCCTGTTCTTCCAGCTCCTCGTTGGAGACGCGCAGTTCCTCGCTCTGCGCCTGCAATTCACCGGCCTGGCGCTGAGTCTCCTTAAGCGCCTCCTGCAGCCGGGTGCGGAAGCGCGCCGAGCGCAGCGCGATGCCGATCGCCCCTTGCGACTGCTCCAGCAGTTCCAGCACCCGATCATCGATAGGATCGAAAAAGCCCAGTTCGATGACGGCGTTGACGACATCGTCGGCCTTGGCAGGGGCGATCACCAGATGACGCGGCGCGCTGCTGCCCAGCGCAGACCCGATGCTGAGGTATCCCGACGGCACATCGGAAAGCACGATCGGCTGGCCGTCTGCGGCGACCTTGCCCATCACGCCCTCGTTCGGCCCAAACGTCCGCGGAACCTGCGTGTCGTCGGATACGCCGAACAGGGAGGCGCGGTTGAAGGTTCCGCTTTCGCCCTTGTACAAAGCGCCTGCATTGCTGCCGGTTTTCTCGGCCAGAAACGCCAGGATCGCAGCCGCCAGGTCCGGGATGGTCTTGTCGCCCATCATCGCGGCGGACAGGCCGACCTGGCCGTCCTGCAGCCAGCGTTGCCGTTCGCGCGCGCGGGCGCCGCGCGCCATCATCGCGAAAATGGTGATCGTCAGTATGATCCCGATCAGGCTGGTGGCCAGCGCGGTGAGGATGGCGGTGCGCGACGCGTCAGCCATCTCCTGCATGTGGAACTGGCGCAGGCGCACCTCTTCGCGCGCCATCGTGCCGATCTGCGTCCTGATGGTATCCATCATCGCCTTGCCGCGACCGGATTCGACGGCATCGATCGCAGCGTCGGCATCGCCAGCGCGGCGCAAGCTGATCGTCGTTTCCAATTCGCGCAGCTTGCGCTCGATAGTACTCTTGAGCACGGCGACATTGTCGCGCTGTACCGGGTCGGCCTGCGTCACTGTCTCCAGCTTGCTCAGCCTGTTTCCTGCCTTGGTGACGCCCTCGACATAGGGATCGAGGAAGCTTTCGCTCCCGGTCAGCAGATAACCCCGCTGGCCGGTTTCAGCATCCAGAGTGGCGGCCAGCAGGTCGTCCAGCGATGTCAGCACATCGTGGGTGCGCCGGATTTCGCCCTCGCTTTCGCGCATGTTGAGGATATTCAGATACGCAGCGGCGGCGCTCAGCACAAAGAAGGCGACCCCGGCGATCAGCCCGATGACCGACCAACGGTTCATCAACCCACCGGAACGGGACAGATATCGGCTTTTGTTCACGTGGGACAATCTCGCTGCGGGCCTGCTGCGTCAGTAGCCAGGTTGCAGGGCAATGTTCAAGCACGCAGACACCCGAAATATGGCATTGCCTTTGTCCACAGGCGGATCAGTCGGTCTGCATGATCGCCAGCTCAAGTCCATTGGGATCGCGGAAGTGAAAGCGCCTGCCGCCCGGAAAGGCGAAGACCGGCTTGGAGATGGTCCCCCCGGCCTCGACGACAGCGGTCTGGGCCGCTGCGATATCGTCCACCAGCACCACCGGCAACGGCATTCTCGGTGCCTCGCTCATGTCCCCCTGCAGCCCAAGGTCGACAGCGCCGGTGGTAGTGCAGGCATAGCTGGGGCCATAATTGGTCAGTTCCCACCCGAACACGGCGGAGTAGAAAGTTTGCGCCGCACCCAGGTCGCGGGCGGGGAGCTCTATGAAATTGATGCGTGCCATCGGACGTTCCTTTCCATGTTCGCAATCCCGCCTGTCACGGGATCAGCGCCACTGCGGCCCTGCTACGGCAAAGCCGCGTGCTTCTAGCTGATCGAGCACGCCCTGTCGCTCGGCAAGCACGCCCAGCGGCACGACGGCCAAAGTAACACCGTCATCGCCGGAAGCCTCAATGATCAACCGGGTCCATTGATCACGGATTTCGCCGCCCAGGTCCTTATCCTCCCACGGCCAGCAGGTGTTGAGCGCGCGTTCCAGCGGATTGGCCATGACCGCCGGGATATCGAACCTGCGCCAGTCATTGCCCCGCGCCTCGATGATCGGCGGTCCTGCTTCGGTCGCCGTCATCGCCGCTTCCAGGCACGGAATATGGCTGGCAGGCGGTGCAGCGGCGAGGTTATCCAGAAGGTCTTCGCCGCGAAACCGCTCCGGCCGGACGATGGGGATATCGGCCCGCTTGGCGGACTTCTGAACGATGTCGGTCGCATCATCGGCGGTGCCATTATCGAAATCGAGCCGCCGCGCGAGCAGATCGAATGCGGACATCAGGAAGCTGCCGCGATCATAATCGGCCTTGTACCGGGTCTCCAGGGCGTTCAGCCGCGCGCGCTGCTGAACGGTCAGATAGTCCGCCGCGACGCGGCCATCGGGCAGCTTGGTAAAGCTTCCACCGCGAAAGATCAGGCGGAACACGTCGCCGGGCGAGAATTTCGGTGCCGCGCGCAGGATGACCCGCTTGGCCTCCAGCGTGGCTTCCCGCAACCGCTCGGGCTCCCAGGGAGTGCTCTTTGGCACTGCGCGGATTTCACCGACCAGGAGCACTGTTCCGGTGGGCGTATCGATCGTCCACATCGGCGCGCCCGATCGCCTTGCGCTGACCACGATTTCGTTGTCCGTTTGCGCAGCCTGTGCCCATGCGGGGCCAGCGCAGAACAGCAGGATCGCGACGCCTGACAGGAAGCTTCTTTTCATCGCCATGGCCTTATCGTTGCGCAGTTGGACGCTGGGTGAACCGGATAACGAAAACCGGTCAGGGTGCCTGATCGAAGGCTTTCGCCACGAAATCCCGCCCAAGGCGCAGTCCGACAGGATCGACGCTGTGCGCTATCCCGTAAGATACATGCGTAGTGACATCCACGCCAAGGCGCTTGAGCTCGCTTTCTGCAATGTGCATCGCTGCGATCGGGACGACGGGATCAGCCGTCCCGTGCACCAGCAGCACGGGCGGCTTTGCAAAGTCAGCATGCGCAAGCCCGGCCGATCCGGCGAGCATGCCCGAATAGCCGACAATGGCGGCCACCGCGCGCGGCCGGCGCAAGCCGACATGAAGCGCCATCATTGTGCCTTGGCTGAAGCCGACCAGGGCAAGGTCCGCCTCGGTCAGCCCATATTCGTCCAGCTTGCGGTCGATGAACGCGTCGATCGCAGGCGCCGCCGACGCTGCGCCCGCTGCCAGCGCGGATGGCGCAAAGCCTGTTAGCCCCCACCATTGGTAGCCCGCCCCCATCATCCCGCAGCGCTGGGGCGCATGGGGGGCAAGGAACAACGTATCGCCAAGCGCGTCCTGCCATTGCGGCGCGAGCGCGATCATATCCGTTCCGCTCGAACCGAAGCCGTGCAGCAGCAGCACGATCTTCTTCGGCGGCGCGCCGCTGCGCGGCTTCAAGCTGGCACCATTGACGATTTTCGACATGGGTATGTTCTTCCAAATGCTTGCAGCCGCGACAGGAATAGGGTCGCGTATCACCTAGTGCTTACACAAATTGGAAAGATACGCTAACCCGGCACAAACCGATCTGCTGGCACCGCCTGCGCAGCCTGAATGAAGCGAGCTCAACGATATGTACGATGAATTTGGCTTTTCAGGCGTGTCGGACTCGGAATACCCGGCACCACCGCTTGAGACGTTCGTGTATTGCAGCCGGGCCGCCGCAGGCGTCGACGAGGCCGAGGTCGATCGCATCATCGAATATTCGCAACGCCGCAATGTCGACCGGCAGATCACCGGGGTGCTGGTGTTCGGCAGCGGCATTTTCTTCCAGTGGGTCGAGGGGCCGCCCGCCGAAGTGCAGACGCTGATCGCGAACCTTCATGGCGATTCGCGCCACTACGATATCGTTGCGCTGGACCGGAGCGTCGAACGGCGCGAGCGTCTGTACGAAGGTTGGCAGATGGAGCGGGTCGAGGCCGACGACATCCGTGCGGTGCTGCAGGATGCGCTGGATAGCGCCAAGGACGAACACAACGTGGCGGCACTGCAACGCATTCTCCAGCACCTGGGTTCAGGGCCGGAGGCGTCGCTTGGCCCATCCGCTGCCGCGCAGTGAGTTCGCCAAAGGCTGCACATGAGTGATTGGCATTCTATGCCACCACTCTACTAAAGCCGTCATATGCTCCGCATCACTGAACTCACCCTGCCGCTCCATCATCCGGACGAAGCGTTGCCCGCTGCCATCTGCAAGCGGCTGCGGATAGGTCCGCGCGACCTGATCCGCCACGTCGTCGCGCGCCGCGGCCATGATGCGCGCGACAAGGCCAACATCCTGCTGGTGTATTCCGTCGATGTGAATGTGAAGGACGAGGCCGCGGTGCTCGCGCGCTTTCGCAAGGATAGCCACGTTCAGCGAGCCCCGGACCCGCGTTATCATCTGGTCGCAAAGGCACCTGTGGGTGGCTCAGCGAAGCGGCCGGTCGTCATCGGCGCAGGGCCGTGCGGGCTGTTTGCCGGGCTGATCCTGGCGCAGATGGGGTTTCGCCCGATCATCCTTGACCGGGGCAAGGTGGTGCGGGAGCGGACCAAGGACACCTGGGGACTGTGGCGGCGCGGGGTTCTCAATCCGGAATCGAACGCCCAGTTCGGCGAGGGCGGGGCGGGCACGTTCTCCGACGGCAAGCTCTACAGCCGGATCAAGGATCCGTGCAACCGCGGCCGCAAGGTCCTGACCGAGTTCGTGAAAGCGGGCGCGCCGTCCGAAATCCTCACCGAAGCGCATCCGCACATCGGAACGTTTCGGCTGGTTACGATGGTCGAAAGCATGCGCAGGAGCATCGAGGAACTGGGCGGCGAATATCGCTTCTCGAACCGCGTCGATGGCATCGATATCGCAACCGACACTGGGGGCGAACGCCGCGTGCGCGGTGTCCACTTGAGCACTGGCGAGTACCTGGAGGCCGACCATGTCGTGCTCGCCATCGGCCACAGTGCGCGCGACACGTTTGCGATGCTGCACGCGGCCGGGGTCTATGTGGAGGCCAAGCCGTTTTCGATTGGCGTGAGGATCGAACACCCGCAATCGTGGATCGACAAGGCGCGCTTCGGCGTCGATGCGGGCAACCCCATCCTTGGCGCAGCGGAATATCACATCTCGCACCACTGCAGTAACGATCGGACCGTCTACAGCTTCTGCATGTGCCCCGGCGGCACCGTGGTCGCCGCGACATCCGAGGAAGGCCGCGTCGCCACCAACGGCATGAGCCAGTATTCGCGCAACGAGCGCAACGCGAACTCCGGCCTGGTCGTCGCGATCGATCCGGCACGCGATTTCCCCGGCGATCCGCTCGCTGGCATCGCGCTGCAACGCCATTGGGAATCGCTAGCCTATGTCGCGGGCGGATCGAACTACAAGGCCCCCGCGCAAAGGCTGGGCGATTTTCTGGCAGGCCGCCCATCCGAGGCGCTCGGGTCAGTCATCAACTCGTACAAGCCCGGCGTGCACATGACCGATCTGGCGCTGTGCCTGCCCGATTATGCGGTGACTGCGATGCGCGAGGCACTGCCCGTGTTCGGCCGGCAGATTCCGGGCTATGACCATCCCGACGTGCTGATGACCGGTGTCGAGACCCGCACCTCATCCCCGATCCGCTTCACCCGGGGCGACGATTTTCAAAGCCTCAACACCGTGGGCCTGTTCCCGGCGGGCGAAGGCGCAGGCTATGCAGGCGGTATCCTGTCGGCAGCGGTCGACGGCATCAAGGTCGCCGAGGCGGTGGCGTTGAGCTTGCAAGACGCGGCATAAAGCTTGGATTGCTGGGGGTGCCCAGTACCCTAGAGGCTTCGGGCCGGAATCATTTGCTCAGCGCGTGCAGCTTGCGCCCGGTAACGGCGGTCTGGACGATGAACAGCACCATCATCCCAGCGCCCAATGCCGCGATGAACAGGTCGAATGGCGACAGGCCCGTGCCCATCACCGTGCTCGGCCGTGTGGTGAACATCGCCAGGCTCATCGCGATCAGGATGAGCCGCAATTCGGTGGGCCCGGCAGCGAGATAGGACAGCCGGAATTCACCTGTGACCCGGGCCGCCAGAAATGTGTGGATCGATAACAGCAAATAGCTGCCCAGCGCGAACATCGCTACATCCATGCGAATGAAGGCCGTCAGGCCCAGTCCCACGACGATGATGAGGTTGGACAAGGCATCCATGCTGTGATCGATGAAATAGCCGTAATTCGGCCGCTCGATCTTGCGGAAGCGTGCCAGGCTGCCATCCAGCGAATCGCCGAACCAGTTGATGAAAAACCCGGCGATCGCCAGCCACAGCCATTCGATCTGGTACAGGCTGAGCCCATAGCCTGCAAAAATGGTCAGCGCGCCGCAAAAGCCCATCAGCGTCAGGCCATCGGGCGACACCCATGCCGGCAGGCGCGCGCACAGCCAGTTGAGCAGCCTGCGTTCAGCGACGGCGAGCATGTTGCCCTGTATCCGGTTGACGCCGCTCATCGCCGGCACCGTGCAGAAGCGGGCAGATGTGTCTGGAATATGCGTACCGTCATCAAAAAATCCTCGGCAAGTCTGTGCCTGCCCCTTGCGCACAACGTACGGCCTATAGGCCAATTTTCAGAAAGCGCGAGGCTGACGTAAAAAATCTGTCACAATGCTGGCACGCAGCTGCCGCTGAACGTCACTGACCCTACATTGGATCACCCAGCAGCATCCAAAGTGCCATGGCGACCATCATCACATTCTCGGTCAGCGATACGAAGCCCAGCGGAACCCTCGAGCTGCCGCCGACACAGGCGCATTTGATGCCGCGCTTCTGCACATACACCGCATAGAACACCGATACCGCGCCGACCGAACCGATGAACAGCGCAACCGGGATCGACACCCAGTCCAGCGCGCACGCCGTCAATGAAGGTCTGCGGCGTGGTCTTGACGTCGTGCCGGGCCTTGAACGCGTCGGCCTCCTCACGCGTATTCAGCCAGTGGTCCTACACCGCAAAGTCCTGGCGTTGGAGCAGGTACCGGCTCTTGATGCCATAAGGGCAAATGTGCTTGTCCATCACCATGCGATAGAGCACGGCGGTCTTGTCGGTGGTCACTTTTTCACCTTCTCGAACAATTCGATCAGCTCGTTGAACTTGGCGCGCTGCTCGGCGGCGTCGCCCGAAGCAATGGCTTCTGAGACGCAGCAGGCGGCGTGATCCTTGAGGATTTCGCTCTCTGCCTTGGACAACGCTGCCTTGACCGCCTGAACCTGGTTGAGGATGTCGATGCAGTAGCGATCCTGCTCGACCATCTGCGAAATCCCGCGCACCTGGCCCTCGATCCGTTTCAGGCGGTTGAGGATCGCGGTTCTGTCCTTGGCCATTGCAAAACTCCGAATGCGGCTTGAATACCATAGGGGGGTATAGTATTTGCAGCTGAAAGGATAGGCAAGGGTCATGCAACAGGATTTTTCGAGACGCTCGCTGCTGGCGGGCATTGGTGCAGGTGCATCGATGCTGGCGGTGCCTTCCTGGGCGCAGGGACATAGCATGCACGGCGGCGGTCACAGCCGCGCTGGGCCATTGATCCCACCCGGTTTCGACGAAGTACGCGGCCCGGTGATCGACCTGTCGATCGGCAGCGGCCACCGCATCGTGCAGGGCAGGCGCGGCCCCGGCATCGCGGTCAATGGCAGCGTGCCGGGGCCGTTGATCCGGCTGACCGAGGGGCAGGACGTGCGGCTTAACGTCACGAACAACCTCACGGTCGACAGCTCGGTCCACTGGCACGGGCTGCTGCTACCGTTCCAGTATGATGGCGTGCCCGGCATCAGCTTTCCCGGCATCAAGCCCGGCGAGACCTTCACTTACCGGTTTCCGATCCGCCAATCGGGCACCTATTGGTATCACAGCCATTCGGGCCTGCAGGAGCAGTCCGGCCATTACGGGCCGATGATCATCGACCCAAAGGGCGGCGAGCCGATCGCGGTCGACCGCGATTACATCCTGCTGCTCAGCGATTTCACCACGCTCGACCCGCATTTCATTATGAACCGGCTGCGCACCGGTGAGGGCTTTTTCAATCGCCAGCAGGCCACATGGACCGACGATTATCCCATGTCCGGCGAAGAGCGCCGCATGTGGGGCCAGATGCGGATGATGGCCACCGATATCGCGGACATCGGCGGCAAGGCCTACACCTTCCTCGCCAATGGGCGCGGCCCGAAAGAGGGCATGGAATACCTGTTCAAGCCCGGCGAGCGCATCCGCCTGCGCATCATCAACGGCGCAGCCATGACCTTCTTCAATGTGCGCATTCCTGGGCTTGCGATGAGCGTGATCGCCACCGACGGCCAGATGGTGCGCCCGGTGGAGGTGGACGAGCTGCAGATCGGTGCGGCCGAGACCTATGACGTGATCATCGAGCCGGGCAGCGCGCCAGCTTACAGCATCGTGGCGGAATCGATGGACCGGTCCGGCATGGCGCTGGCGACGCTGGCAAGCGCGCCCGGGCTGCGCGCCGATGTCCCTGCGCTGCGCGATCCGCCGCTGCTGACCATGGGCGACATGGGCATGAATCACGGCGATGGCGGCATGGACCATGGCGGGATGGACCACGGCTCGATGGACCACGGCTCGATGGACCAAGGGGCAATGGACCATGGGTCGATGGGCCATTCCGGCGGCAGCATGAGCATGCAGGGCATGAAGATGCGCGACACGACGCTGCTGCCGCCCGATGTCGCGATTGGACCCGGCATCGACATGGTTTCGATGGCCCCGGTCGACAAGATGGGCGATCCGGGGCTGGGCCTGCGCGATGTTCCGCACCGCGTGCTCAATTACCGCATGCTTGTCGCGCGCGATGCCAGCCCGGAGCCACGCGAACCCACCCGGCTGCTGGAGCTGCACCTCACCGGCAATATGGAGCGGTACATGTGGTCGTTCGACGGCCGCATGTATTCGGCGGTGAGCGACGTGCCGATCCGCTTTGCCTGGAACGAACGCGTGCGGGTGAAGCTGGTCAACAACACCATGATGGCGCACCCCATTCATCTGCATGGGCTTTTCTTCGAGATGGTCAACGGCCAGCCCGCAGAGCTTCAGCCGCGCAAGAACACCATGATCGTGCAGCCGGGAGCAAGCGCACAGTTCGACCTGACCGCCAACGAGCCGGGCGACTGGGCGTTTCACTGCCACCTCTTGTACCACATGCACGGTGGCATGATGCAGACGGTCACGGTCGTCGGACCGGAGGCGGCGTCTTGATCCGCGTTGGATTGGCCACGCTGGCATTGGTCGCGTTGGCAGGCCCGCTTGCGGCGCAGGATCACAGCGCGCAGCATGCCCAGCCGGACCCCCATGCCGGTCACGACATGCCTGCGACCGATCAGCCAGCCGACCCGCATGCCGGGCACGCTATGCCTGCGACCGATCAGCCAGCTGCTGAACCGGAAGCGATGGATCATGGCACGATGGATCATGGCACGATGGATCATGGCACGGGCGCGGATGTCCCGCCATCGCCCGGGCCCGATATGGAAACCCCGCCACCACCGCAGGCAGGCAGCGGCCCTCCGCGCGCGGCCGATGCGATCTGGGGTGCGGACGCGATGCGCGCTTCGCGCCGCGACCTCCAGCAGACGCATGGCGACTATAACCTGCTGTGGTTCCAGGCTGATCGCGCCGAGTTCCAGGCGCGCGACGGTGACAATGGCTATCTGTGGGATATGCAGGGCTATTACGGCAACACCACGCGCAAATTCTGGTTCAAGAGCGAGGGCGAAGGCAGCTTCGGCGAGGCAATCGAGGACTTCGAAATCCAGGCGCTCTACTCGCGCGCGATCGCACCGTTCTTCGACCTGCAGGCGGGCATCCGGCAGGACCTCGCCGGGCCTGACACCACCTATGCCGTGGTCGGCATCCAGGGTCTGGTGCCCTATATGTTCGAAGTCGATGCAGCGCTGTTCCTGTCGCATCGCGGCGACCTTACCGCGCGACTTGAGGCGGAGTTGGATCAGCGGGTCACGCAGAGCATCCTCATCCAGCCGCGAGCGGAACTGAACCTTTCCGCGCAGGATGTGCCGCAGCTTGGCATCGGCGCAGGCGTAGACAGCTTCGAGGTCGGCGTGCGGCTGCGCTATGAAATCATCCGCGAAATCGCGCCCTATATCGGCGTGGAGCAGACCTGGAAGGCAGGCCGCAGCGCCGATTTCGCGCGTGCCCGCGGCGAAGACCCCAGCGTCACCAATTTCGTCGTCGGTATCCGATTCTGGTTCTGAACGTTAAGGAAAGCACCGTGCGTCTGAATGCGGTATTCGCCTTGGCCGCTGCGTGCGCTGCGACCCTCGTTACGCCCGTGCTGCAGACATGTCGCGCGCCAGTGCGGCCTTGCGTTGGAGGCCCGGCTAGCGGCCTTCACCGGCGAGGATAAAGGCTGCCCATGCCCCAGGATGGGCAAATTCGGGTTGGTCGATTGTATTGCGAATGTCGCGCATGGCGGCTTGGAGCGCTTTCGCTCGGGTTTCGCCGTTTTGGGTTCGGCGCAGCGCATTGACGGTCAATTCGGCTGCAACGCTGTCATAAACCGGCCAGTGGCTCACCAAAAGGCTGGCTGCGCCTGCATAGAAGAACGCACGCGCCAGGCCGGAAAGGCCGGAATCTCCCGGCTTGCCGGAAGGTGCTGCGGTGTTGCACGCTGACAGGATCACCCATTCGGTGGCGCGAAGGTCAAGCTCAAGCACCTCCGATGCTGCCAAATAGCCATCGTTGGCCGAACTTGCCGTGGCCGGCGGGGTAAATACAAGGCCAGGTTCTGCCATGGCTCCGCTTTCGCTCGACGTGAGGCCGTGCGTTGCAAGGTGCAGGATGCGAACCTTGCTGAGGTCGGCAGTGCGCAGCCTGTCTTCCGTCATGTCGGCAAGCAGCCGGATCGCGCCATTTGGTGCACCCAGCATCTTCTGCACTGCGCCAAGTTCACGGGCAGTTCCGGGCAGGCTAGCCAGCTTGCGCAACTCCACCGGGTCCATCAGCAGTGTTCCAGCGGTTGTCAGAACCTGACCGGCCAGTGTCTTGGCATCGAACACAGGCACGTTTGCGCCGCGCGCGCCTCGCGACATGCTTGTGCCGACCAGCAATGGGTCACCATAGCCCGCAAAGGCCTTGCCTACTCTGGCTTTAGCCGGGCTTTTGGACCGGAGGTTAAAGGTGCGCAGATAGGCTAGGGACTGGATTGAGGGTATCTGCACCAGGGCGTGGGCATCTGCGAACCATGGCGCGGTCCGCATGATATCCAGGTCATCATCTGACGATCCCGGCTTTGGGGCTTCGGTGATCAGCACTCCGAATGGCAGGCTGGCCAGCGCACCGTCAGCGGCGATGAAAACCGTATCCTTGCCCGCTAGCAATGCCGCGACCGGGGTTATCAGGGCAATGTAAAGCTCATGCGCCGTCGCGCGGTCAAACCTGAGGAATTCGTCAGGTGATTGTGCCTCGCTGGGGTTCAGATCACGCCGCAGCCTCGCCACCATTTTTGCGATTCCGGCCTCGTTGACAGCAGAATGCTGCCAGACCAATTGGGAATTGGTCAATGCCATGATCTGCGTGCCGAACGCTGAAGGCACCACGATCAGCACCGCCTCGCTCGCACCCAAAAGCGCCTGTGCGGCGACGATATCGAGGGGCGGCTGGTTGACGATGGCGCTGTATTGCGGCGCCTTGGCCTGTAGCTGCGCATCTATGGCGCGGATGCGGGCTTCGATGTCCTGCATCGCACGGTCCATCGCGGCCCGAGCCGCCATGTCCTGGCCTTCGATTTGCGCCTGCGCAGCAATGGACTTGCGCTCGGCGGCTGCCCATACTTCGACCAGCCGTGTCCGTTCGGCTACCAGTTCGCCAACGCCTGCGCTCTCGGCGTAACGACGGGCTGCCGTCAACGCTATGGCACGCGATGCAGCGCCCGCACCAACCGTCTGCAGCGCTGCAAAAATCTCGCCGTGCAAGGCTGCTGCCTCGTCGGGATGGTTCGAGGCGCGCTGCCAGGCAGCGTCGGCAAAGAGCAATTCCGTCGATTGAAGATCCGCTCGGTCGCGCTTTTGCTGAGCCTCGCCCCTGACGCCTGCTGCGCCGGTTTCGGCAAATCGGGATCGCAACGCAGCAACGGCAAGACGCGCGGGCGCCAGAGCATCGGTATCGCGCGCGGTCAATTTCAACCGGGTACGGGCAAGATTCTGGGCGGTAATGATGGTCTTGGGATGCCTGTCGCCCAGAACGTCCCGGCGGCGCTGCAATGCATCTGCGAAGAGTGGTTCGGCTTCTTCGTGGCGGCCCAGGGTTTCAAGGACGCCCGCATAATTGTTGATGCTCCCCAAAGTATCGGGGTGCTGTTCGCCCAATACCTCGCGCCGCAACCGCAAGGTTTCGGCAAAGAGGGGTTCCGCTTCGGTAGCCCGGCCAAGGGCCTCCAGCACCAGCGCATAATTGTTGAGGCTGCTCAATGCGTCCGGGTGGCGATTGCCAAGCGTGTCTCGCCGCAGTCGCAGGGCCTCGGCAAACAGCGATTCCGCTTCGGACAGACGCCCCAGGGCTTTCAGCGAAAAAGCGTGATTATTCAATGTCGCCAGCGTTTCGGGATGGCGTTCCCCCAGCAACTGCTTTGTGAGGCGCCAGCCTTCGGCAAACAGCAGCTCTGCCTCTTCTGCGCGACCCAGCGCCTCGAGCACCAGGGCGTAATTGTTCAGGCAACTGAGCGTATCGGGATGCTGATCACCCCGAACCTCGCGATAAAGCTGCAGTGCCCGGGCGTAGATGGGTTCGGCCTCGCTTGCACGACCCAATGTTTCCAGAACGCCTGCATAGGCATTGAGACTGCCAAGCGTATCGGGGTGCCGCTCTCCCAACACCTCCTGACGCAGCCGCAATGCCTCGGCCAGAAGCTGTCTTGCCTCTTCCGCCCGCCCGAGTTTTTCCAAAACAACGGCATGGTTTGTCTGGTTGGTCAGCGTATCGGGATGGCGCTGACCCAGCACTTCGCGATGCAATTGAAATGCCTGCGCGGCAATAGGTTCTGCTTCTGCGATGCGCCCCGCCGCTGCAAGGGCGAGGGCATAATTGTTCAGGCTCCCAAGCGTTGCCTGATGCCGCTCGCCCAGCGTTTCGCGGCGCAGTTGCAGAGCTTCGGCAAACAGCTGCGTTGCTTCTGCGGTGCGACCACGCTTGCTGATCAGAAAGGCGTAATTGTTCAAGCTGGCCAAAGTATCGGGATGGCGCGGTCCAAAAACCTCCCTGTGGCGCTGCAGAGCTTCAAGGAACAATGGCTCGGCATCGGCCGCTCGGCCTATGGTCACGAGGCTGGATGCGTAATCGCTGATGCTCCTGAGCGTTGCCGGGTGCCGACCCCCATGGATCCTGCGGTTTCGTGCCAGCGCTTCGGCCAGCAGCGGCGCACCTTCCACTGGGCGCGACAGCCTGTTCAACACTGCAGCATGATCGCCAAGGCTCGCGATGGTTTGTGGATGATGCTTTCCCAGGGAGGCTTCTGCAACCTGCACGATGCGTGCTGCAACAGGTTCCGCATCGCGATCGCGGCCCAGTGCCTGCAACGACGTGAATATGTCGATCAGCGTTCCAAGCGTATTGGGATGCTCCGGCCCGAAACTGAGCTCTTCAAGCGCCAGCACATCGTTGCCGGCGGCAAGCGCTTGCGCCCAGTCGCGGCGGCTGATGGCACCGTGAAATTGCGCAACCCGGCCTTCATAGGCGGTTTGTTCCGGCAAAGTCATCGCACGTATCGCTGGGGGCGTATTCGCTGCAATCTGTCCCAGCGACAAGAACGGCAGGGACGTTTCCGGATCGAATACAATCTCTGCAGTGGTATTTGCAGGGTCCGGAGCATCCAAGGGTGCGGTCGGTTGCGCGTTGATGATTTCGGGCTGCAGGGCCATCAGCAGCATCCACGACGTCAAGAGTGGTTTTCGCACGATAATGGCCGCCTCGATGAGTACGGCAGTGTGTTAGTCTGCACCGGCACTGAGCTCAAGGCTATGCGAGCTTGGCCATGGAATTAGGCACCAGTCGGCTGCTCCTTACAGATCCGGACATGTATGAGTTTACGGCCTCATCTTGTCACGGCATTGCTTTGCGTCCTCGAAGTCCAGGGCGCGTGCCGCAGCCTCCATTTTCAGCTGCAGATCATGCAATATTTCGCTCATCGTTATCTCAGCTTTTTGATCGGTAATCCGTCTGCCTTGGCGCGGTCCTTCACCGATTCCTCGCTACGCGTGAGCGCTTTGGCCATGGCCTTCAAAGGCATGCCCTTTTTCGCCAATGCGTGGAGCTTCTGGAGCTCTGCGCTGGTCCATGGTTGTCGATGTCGTTCGAATTTTTCTGCCATCCCTTATGATTAGTGGATCGCGAGCGCATCGGCGAGCACTTCGTGAAAACACCTACCTGCCCGGTGGTTTATGGTCACAGACCTGCTAGGCGTGGCAGTATGGCCAACACCCACAGACTTTCCGGAACCGTCGATGTCGGCGGGCTGCAATATGAATGGGAGGTGCGGAGCGAGCCGCAATGGAACGAGGCTGAAGGTTGGAAGGGCGTGACCGTCGCCCTGCTGCAGAAGCACACCCAGCGCGAAGCCTTGCTGGAATTTCCCCCGCCAAAACGCTTGGTGAAAGGATTGCAGCGAGGCCGTCTTCAGGTCAGCGACGCGATTGTATCCCGGGGCATCCAGGCAGCGTTGGATGCCGGCTGGGACCCTGCTTCCCGCGGAAAGCCCATGGTGTTCACGGTCGATGCGGATGGCAACTAGCGACAGGCGCCCTACAGGGTCGGGAGAATAGGATGAGCATGGTATCGAAAGCATGGAACGGCGAACAAGTCCGCAAATGGCTCGAATGCCGCATCGATGCGGCGCGCCTTGATCAGGCGGCGGCCGACAAGAGGGGGTATGAGGCTCAGGACGACTATGACAAGGCAGCCGCCGAAGAATGGGTGTGCAAAAGCCTGAGGATGGTTGCCGACAAGGACGATCAGGTCGCGTTCGCCGATTTTATCAAGCAATTTCTGGGTCAGGATGAGTATCGGGTCACGGGCATTTACGACGATCGGCGTTTCGAAAGATGTGTTCGAGCCAACCTTAGAAAAATCGCCAAGATGACCAAGGCAAATGAGGGGTTTCAAAACACGTTGCGCTTTCAGTGAAACCGGCGTCCCGTCCAAGCAATGCGACGCCGTCCGAGGGACTTCCTGCGGCAATCACGGTGATCCAAAACGGCCTAGTGGGTCACAGCACCTACTCCTCGATCCCGGAGCCGATAGCCGCGCCACTTTTCATTTCCAGGTAGGCCTTCTCCCGTTCGTCGTGCGTAAGCGACAGAAGGTACCGGCTTGCCGCCTGGTAAGTCAAAAAAGGCCGCCCATCGACGATGATGGGAATGGTGCGACCATTAAAAATCCGGCGTAGCAACCGCCGCTGCGTCCTGCCTAGCGATTGGGGCTGTTCTTCGGTGATGGCGGTATCCTTAGCTAGGGGTTACTCCGCACATCGGAGACGGGTTGCAATTAGACTGACAGAACCGATCGACAAGGTCGCATTGCCGCATTGCTTCTTTTGGTTGCGCACCGTGCGCGCCGGATTATGCTTTGATCATCCGCACGTGCATGGCAACCTGCGGGCATGGGGGGGTCTATGCACGCACAACGCGATATCGTCATCGGCGGACTGTTTTTCTTCGGCGGTCTGATCATCACCTTTGTTACCTATTCCGCGGCGGAAGGGGGCGGCAGCTATGTCGTGACCTGGGGTGCCATCGCCTTTGGCCTTTTCCAGATGGTGCGCGGGTTCATGGCACTGGCCGGATCGGGAGGCGGAGACGACGAGGTCCATTACGAAGGTCAGCGATTTGCCGCGTCGGGCGGAAACGCCCCTACGCAGACTAACGGGCTCGCCGTGCGCGCGCGCCTCATCTCGGGCGAAGTGTCGGCAGACGATTACCCCCCTGCTGCCGTACGCGCAGGCGCGGAGGGGCGGTCGGTTGTCGGCTTCACCGTCAGCGAGACCGGCATGGTTAGCGATGTTCATGTGGCCGAGAGCAGCGGCCGCGACGATCTGGACCGGGCAGCCTGCCGCGTTATCGAGGAACGGTTCAGCTATTCACCCGCGCGCGACAGCGACGGCAATCCGATAAGCGAAACGCGCACCCAATCGATCGCCTGGCAACTCAGCTAGCGCAGGTCCAGGGGCCGTGTCGTTGGTGCCGAACGGTCGATCATTATGCGCCCCACGCGTCGCCGGCACTGCCTTGCGCGGCAGCGGTGAGCGGGTACATCGGTAACGCGCCGAGGCGTTCAAACACCGTGCAAATTCCCGCTTATGACATGCAGTGGGCTTATCGCCCCGCATGACGCGAAGGCAGTCCTGCTGCCGGACGCTCGTGGGACTTAGCGGACGCTCTTTAACAATGCACCAAACGGCAGGTTTTGGCAGGAGCCGACAATCGATGTCCGCACATCGTCGTTCACAATTGCTCCCGGCGTACATTTGACCCAGAAGCCACTGGTCGCACGCGTTACTGGTGGCGACTTAAATATTCTGCCGACCGTCAGGCTGATGTCAGGCGGATGGGCCATTCACACCTCACAGGAGGCTGTTATGGCACACGGAATTGCATCACCAAAGAATCAGATCGCCGTTTGGGACTTGCCGGTCAGGCTGTTCCATTGGACTCTCGTCGTGGCCATCGTGGTTGCATTCCTGTCGTCGGAAGAGGACAGCGTGCTGGCGGCCTGGCATATGACGGCGGGCTGGATCGCAGCCGTGCTGATCGCGTTTCGGCTGAGCTGGGGCATTGTCGGCGGCAAGCACGCGCGCTTTGCGAGCTTTGTCCGGCCCGGTGCGCTGCTGCCGCATCTGCGCGAATTGATCCGAGGCAAGGCAGAACGGTCGGTGGGCCACAATCCGCTGGGCGGCATGGCGGTTTTGGCGCTGCTGGGCGGCACGGCTGCGGTTGTGTGGACTGGCGTTCAGTTGACCGGCGCAGGCGGCAGCGAGGACCTGCACGAGACGATCGCCTACGGCCTGCTGGGACTGATCGCGGTGCATGTCATCGGCGTGATCGTGATGTCTGTGATGACGCGCGACAACCTTGTCCGCGCCATGGTCACCGGGCGCAAACCAGCGGCGGGGTTTCCGGTGCAGCAGTCCGAACGCCCCCGCGCCCTGGCTGCGCTGGCAGGCGGCGCAGTCGTGGTGATGTCTGTCCTGGGCATATTGCGCTATGACAAGACGGCTTTTGATGGCGTATCGAGCGAAGCGGGCGAATATGAGCAAGGCGAGGCAGTCGGCACCGATGGCGATCATGACAATGATTGAGCGTCCGCGCCAAGGTTCCATAGTCGCCCTGCGACACCCAAGGGCTAAACCGTGCGATTGCTGATCGTGGAAGACAATGAACGCCTCGCCGGCCTGATCGCACAAGGTCTGGGCCGGCGGGGCTTTTCCTGTGACGTTGCCCCGGATCTGGCGACGGCGGATGCGTGCCTGGCAAGCGCGGCGTTCGATGCTGTCATCCTGGACCTTGGCCTGCCCGATGGCGATGGCATGGCCTGGTTGCAGCGCCAGCGCAGCCTGCGCCAGCTGATCCCCGCACTGATGCTGACCGCACGCGGAGGGCTGGAAGACCGCATCGCCGGGCTCGATTCCGGCGCGGATGATTACCTGGTGAAGCCGGTGGATATCGAGGAACTGGCGGCGCGGGTCCGTGCGTTGCTGCGAAGGCCAGGGCCGCGTGTAGCGACACTGTTGGACGCGGGGCCACTCACCTTCGATCCGGTCAGCCGTGAGGCACGCTGCGGTGCGCGGATACTTGACCTGTCCCGCCGCGAGGCTGACCTGCTGGAACTGCTGATGCGCCGACTGGGCACGGTTGTGGTGCGCGATACGATCGAGACCACGCTGTACAGCTTCACAGAGCCGGTGACCCCGAATGCCGTAGAAGCCATGGTATCGCGCCTGCGCCGCAAGCTCGATGAGGCAGGTCTTGCCGGGCAGCTGCATACGGTGCGCGGTGTCGGCTATATGCTGCGGAGTAGCTGAATGGCACATCAGCCACCGTCCATCTTCAAGTCGCTGGCGCGCGGCCTTGCGGTCGTCGGGCTGGGGGGAACCGTATTCCTGCTGCTGGCCGTGCTCATCGAATACCGCATCAGCTTTGCCGAGATGGCAACGGCAGATGCGCTGAAGGCTGCGCTGCACGAAATGGTGGAACATGTGCTGTTGCCCGTTGTCGCGCTGGTCGTGCCGATGACTGTGGCGGCCCTGTTCGTCATGAGGCGGGCGTTCAGGCCGTTGACGAATGCGACAGAGCAGTTGAACGCGATTACCGGGCGTGATCGCAATATCCGGATCGATGATCACAAGCTGCCGACCGAAATCCGGCCGTTTACCGTGGCGGTCAACACTTTGCTGGGAAGGCTGGAGCAATCCGCGCTGCACCAGGAGGCTTTTGCCGCCGATGTCGCGCACGAGCTGCGCACGCCGCTGGCAGCGATGATGCTTGAACTCGATGGCATGACGGACCCTGCCGCGGCACGGTTGAAAGGCGATGTCGCCGCCATGCGCCGGTTGATCGACCAGCTGATGTTGCTGGCGCAAATGGATGCGCAGGAGGCGGCAGCCACAGCGACCGACGATGTCGACCTGTCTGACATCGCCAGCCATGTGGTTGCAAGATGCGCCCCGGCGGTGATTGCGCAGGGCCGGACCATCGAGCTGGTCAGTGAGGGCCAGACGGTGCCGGTCCGCGGGCGGCGGGAGGCGATTGCAGCGGCATTGCGCAACCTGATCGACAACGCTGTGCGGGTTACGCCTGTTGGCGGCACGGTTCATGTGGTGCTGGACGGCACGCCTGCTATCCGCGTCATCGACGGTGGCCCGGGGTTATCGCACGAACAGCTGACCCAGCTGATCCAGCGCAACCGCCGCGCAGACCATGCCAGCCCGGATGGCGCAGGGTTGGGCCTCGCGATCGTCGATCGCATCATGCAGGTGCATGGCGGCGTAATCCGCACCGATCCTGCAAACAGCGCGCTGATCCTCGACTTCGACTGAAAGATCGCTCCGTCAGGTTGCTGTCAGCTTGGGCTGGCAGGCAAGGGGCATGACCAGGCAACAGATCAAAACGACCGGCGCGGTTGCGCTCTCCATCGTCGTAGGCCTTGTTGCCTACAACCAGTTCAGCGGGCCGGGCGATACCGTTCAGCCTGCCCAAGTTTCCACCGATCTTCGGGTCGCGCCTGGGGCCTTGACCGCGCAACAATTGCAGCGGCTGGGTATCCAGACACAATCGGTGGACGCTGCGGTGGACGTTCCCTTGGGAACTGTCCCCGCAGTCGTCACTCTGCCGCCGGAAGCACAGGTCGCGGTCACTGCACCGTTCGACGGTGCTATCCTGCGGGTTTACGTCATCCAGGGCGAGATGGTCAGGGCAGGGCAACCGCTCGCTACCGTCAAGAGCCGTGAGCCGCTGCAATACGGCGCAGAACTTGCGCGCGCGCAGGCGCGGCTGGGGCTGGCGCAGGCAACGGCCGCCCGCACCCGCCAGCTGGTGGATGAAGGCATCATCGCAGAGGCGCGCGGCGACGAGGTGAGCGCGCAAATCCGCGTCGCGCAAACCGATGTATCGGAAAACGCCCGCATCCTGCGGCAGGCAGGCGCGAGCGCTGGCGGCGAAGTCACGCTGCGCGCGCCGATTGCGGGCCGGGTCGCGGCGATGACCGCGCAGGTCGGTGGACCAGTGATGGCGACCTCTGCGCCATTCGTGATCGAGAACAGCACCGCCTTCACGCTCGACCTGCAACTGCCCGAGCGGCTGGCGGGACAAGTGCGCCCCGGCATGAGCATCAGCGTATCCGGCCCCGGTGTGCTGCAAGGTGCCACCGGGACCATAGTGTCGGTAGGCGGTTCGCTTGATCCCGCCACGCGTTCGGTGCTGGCCAAGGCGCGCATTGACGGTGCTCCCGCGCTGGTAGCTGGCAAGTCGGTGATGGCCACCATCAACGGCACTGGTACCGCATCAGGCACCAGCATTCCTGCCACCGCGCTGACCAGGATCGACGGCAAGGACCATGTGTTCGTGCGCACCGGCAAACGCTTCGTGCAACGCGCGGTCGAGGTCGCGGGCAGTTCTGATGGCAAGGTCTTCTTGCGCACCGGCCTCAAGCCCGGAGAACAGGTTGCTGTCTCGGGGTTGAGCGAACTCAAGATGCTGCTGGCCGGGGGCTGATCGTCATGCTCCGCAAACTGATCGAAGCCGCGCTCAACATGCGGCTGGCCGTCATCGGCATCGCACTGGGGCTTGCCGCTTTCGGCGCTTATGCCTTTGCCAACCTGCCGATCGATGCCTTCCCCGACATCAGCTCGACACAGGTCAAGATCATCATGAAAGCCCCCGGTATGACGCCCGAGGAGGTGGAGAGCCGGGTCATCACGCCTGTCGAGATGGAATTGCTCGGCATTCCCAACCAGACCGTGCTGCGCTCGGTCGCCAAATACGCGATTGCCGACATCACGGTGAACTTCGAGGACGGCACCGACATCTACTGGGCGCGCAGCCAGGTCGCTGAGCGGCTTGCCAATGCGACCGATGGTCTTCCTGCAACGGTCGAAGGCGGCATGGCCCCGATCTCCACGCCCTTGTCGGACATGTACATGTTCACTGTGGAAGGGCCGATTTCGCTGACCGAAAAGCGGCGGCTGCTCGACTGGACGATCCGGCCCGCGCTGCGCACCGTGCCCGGTGTCGCAGACGTCAATGCGCTGGGCGGCATGGTCGAAACGTTCGAGGTGCAGCCTGACTTTGCGGCGCTGGCAGCGGCCAATCTTACGATCGAGGACATCAAGGCCGCAGTCGAGGGCAGCAACCGCAACGATGGCGCGGGGCGCCTGGCAGTGGCGGAAGAGGCGCTGATCGTGCGTTCGGTTGGCGCGATCCGCTCGCTCGACGATCTCGCATCGGTGGTGGTGCGCAGCGCCAATGGCAATGTCGTGCGCATCGGCGATGTCGCCACCGTGCGGATGGGCAGCCTGACCCGCTATGGCGCGGTCACCAAGAACGGCACGGCAGAGGCTGTGCAGGGTCTGGTCATCGCTCTGCGCGGCGCAGACGCCAGCAAGGTCGTCGCAGGCATCAAGGAGCGGCTGGCCGAAGTGCAGGCCACGTTGCCTAAGGGCGTCACGATTGCGCCGTTTTACGATCGCTCCGACCTGATCGGCCGCGCGGTCGGCACGGTGGAAGACGCGCTGCTCGAAGCCATCGTGCTGGTCGTCATCCTGCTGTTGCTCTTCCTGGGCGATGTACGCGCATCGGTGATCGTGGCGCTGGCGCTGCCGATGGCGGCGTTGATGACTTTCATCTGCATGCGCGCCATCGGATTGACCGCGAACCTCATGAGCCTGGGCGGCCTGGCGATCGCGGTCGGCATGCTGGTCGATGGTGCGGTGGTGGTGGTCGAGAACGTCGTCGAACGCTTGTCCGATGCGCGGCACAAGGGGGCGAGCAAGCTCAACTGCGTGTTCGTCGCCACCGCAGAGGTCGCAACGCCGGTGGCCTCGGGCATGGCGATCATCGCGCTGGTGTTTCTGCCGTTGCTGACGCTCGAAGGGCTGGAAGGCAAACTGTTCGCGCCAGTGGCGATGACCATCGTGCTGTCACTGATCTCGGCGCTGATCCTGTCGCTGACGCTCGTCCCGGTGCTCGCGTATTTCGGCCTGAAGCGCGCCGAGCGCCATCACGAGCCCTGGCTGATGCGGCAGCTGACACCGCGCTACGAGCGGCTGCTCAACGCGTCTTTCGCGCACAAGCCGCGTGTGTTTGTCGCCGCAGGCGTCGCGTTGCTGCTGGCGGGCGGAGCTTACGCCGTCACTGGCAAGACCTTCCTGCCGACGATGGATGAAGGCTCGATCATCGTTCAGCTGACCAAGCTGCCCAGTATCGGCATCGAGCACAGCACCGCTGGCGACATGAAGGTGCAGAAAGCGCTGCTGAAGGATGTGCCTGAAATCGAGGCGGTCATCGCGCGCGTCGGCAGCGACGAACTGGGCCTCGACCCGATGAGCCCCAATGAAACCGACAGCTTCCTGGCGCTGAAACCCCGCGACACTTGGCGGGTGGATGACAAGGCGTGGCTGACCGACCAGATCCGCACAGTGATGGTGGATTTCCCGGGGATCGAGCCCAGCTTCACCCAGCCGATCGAGATGCGCATTTCCGAAATGCTGACCGGCGCGCGCGGTGATCTGGTGATCCGGCTGTTCGGGCCGGACCTCGGCGAGCTGTCGCGGCTGGCGGGCGAGATCCAGGGACGGCTGCAAAAGATCGAGGGCACCACTGAAGCGATGACGGTGGCCAATGATACCGTGGATTACCTGCAGCTCGACATGGACCGCATGGCCGCTGGCCGCGCCGGGATGCCGGTGGATATGGTGCAGGATATGATGCGCGCCAGCGTGGAAGGCGTGCGCGCCGGATCGGTCACAGATGGCAACCGCCGCATTCCAGTGATGATCAAAGGCGTGGGCAGCGAGGGCATGAGCCCGGAAGCGTTTGCGGACCAGATGTACCGTTCCCCCACCGGACAGCTCGTGCGCGCCAGCGATGTCGCCAGCATCGCGCAGGTCGCAGGCCCGGTGAAGCTGGAGCACGAGAACGGATCGCGCTTTGCCATGGTGCAGGCCTTTGTCGGTGGTCGAGATCTGGTCGGCTATGTCGATGAGGCAAAGCGGGATATCGAGGCGAACGTAAAGCTGCCACAGGGCTATCGGCTGGTTTGGGGCGGACAGTTCGAGAACCAGCAGCGTGCATCGGCGCGGCTGATGGTGGTGCTGCCAATGTCGCTCGTGCTGATCTTCCTCGTGCTCTACGCCACACTGTCTTCGGTGCGATCATCGCTGCTGATCCTTGTGAACATTCCCTTTGCGATGGTTGGCGGCATGGTTTCGCTGGCAATATCCGACGAGTATCTGTCGGTTCCTGCCTCAGTCGGGTTCATCGCTCTGCTGGGCATAGCGGTATTGAACGGCCTGGTGATGGTCACCTGCTTCCGCCAGTTGCGCGAGACTGGGCTGACTTTGGCGCAGGCCGTGCGACAGGGGGCGGCTCGCCGTCTGCGCCCGGTGCTGATGACCGCGACCATCGCCGCCTTCGGGCTGGTGCCGTTGCTGTTTGCCAGCGGGCCGGGGTCTGAAATCCAGCGGCCGCTTGCCATCGTAGTGATCGGCGGACTGATCAGCGCGACCCTGCTGACGCTCATTCTGCTGCCGATCCTCTACGAGCGCTTCGGGGAAAGCCGGGCGGAGCGCGAGGCTGGCGATGTCACGCTGCCTGAGGGAGAACCGGCATGATCCGCAGGATGATCGCAACTGCCGCCCTGCTTGGCACGTCAGTGCAGGCGCTGGCCCAGCCGGGCCTGCCTGCCGACCCGCAGGTGCAGATCGCCCTCGACGAACACCCCATGGTGCTGGCAGCTAAGGCACGGGTCGAGGTGGCGCGCGCCGATGGCCGGGCGCTACGAGCCGGGACACAAGAATTTTCGCTTACCACCAGCGTCATGCAGCGTTCGGTTGACCGCGAAGGCCGCTTTACCGAGTTCGACGCCTCGATAAGCCGTCCGATCAGGCTGCCGGGAAAGGCGGCGCTCGACCGCAAGGCCGGCGAGTTCGGCCTCATCGCCGCTGAAAACCGCATGGAGGATGCGAAACATCAGGCTGCGCTGCTGCTCGCGGAACTGTGGTGGGACTGGCTGGGGGCATCAGCGGAAGAGGCCGTCGACCGGCAGGCAGTGGACAACCTCGATCGCTCGCTGACCAGCGTCAAGCGCCGCGCCGAACTACGCGATGCGTCCCCGCTGGAGGTCGATCAGGCCGCTGCCGCTCTGGGTTCAGCGCGATTGCAGGCAGAGCAGGCAGTCGGCCGCGCAGCACTGGCCCGCGCGCGGCTGACATCGCAATTTCCGGGCCTTGTCCTACCACAAGCCGCGCAAGAATTGCCGCTGCCCGAGCTGCCGCAAACGAGCCTCCCGGTGCTGCGCGATCTTGTAATCGAACGCAGCCACGAAATCGGCGCGGCACGCGCCGAGGCCGACCGGGTGCAGGCTCTGGCCGATCGCGCGCGGCGGGATCGCTTTGCCGATCCCACCATTGGCGTGCGCGCCTTCAGCGAACGCGATGGCATGGAAACTGGCCTCGGCCTGATCGCCACAATCCCGCTGGGCGGCAGCCATCGGAGCGCGCTGGCGGATCGTGCTTCCAGCGAGGCCGTTGCCGTCGCTGCCGAGGCGGCAGCGGTCGGCTTCAACGTGCAGGAAATGGCCGATGGCGATCTGGTGAATGCCAACTCGGCCTGGCAGGCATGGCAGCGCAGCCGCGAGGGTGCCAAGGCCCAAGTCGGTGCCGTCCTCAAGATGCGGCGCGGATACGACTTGGGTGCGATCGACCTTGCCGATCTGCTGCTCGCCGAACGGCAGACGCAGGACATGTTCCGCGCCGAAGTGGTCGCCCGGACCGCAGCGTTGCGCGCGATCACGCGGATCATGATCGACAGTCACAGTATCTGGATCGGTGACGACCTATGACGAACCGGTACACAGCCGACTAGCTCGTCATTAGCCCACATTGATGAACCATGTTTCTGTCCATTCGTGGACGGATTTCCTGGATGGAGCATCCATCGCGTCACGTTATCTGCAAATGTCAGTCGGCTGGTGAGGCACCCGCTGCAAGGACGAGCCTCGCCAGCGCCGGGAGCGATGTTGCGCCGGTCTTGCGCATGATCGATGCCCTGTGATTTTCCACTGTCCGCTGGCTGATGTGCAGATCGGCAGCGATGTTCTTGCTGGGATGTCCAGCGAGGACCAAGTCCATCACCTGATGCTGGCGCGGGGTGAGGCCCTTGAGATGCCCGACGGCATCGGTCTGCCATTCGGCCAGCCTGGCCGAATGGCGGGACAAATCCAACGCACGATCGATGCTGGCCATCAGGGCATCGCAGGCCACGGGCTTCTCGATGAAATCAATGGCGCCGACCTTCATCGCCTCAACTGCCATGGGAACCGCGCTGCTGCCGGTGATCATGATCGCGGGCAGGTGATGCCCCGCAGCCTTCAGGCGGCGAAGCAAGGTCATGCCGTCGATGCCCGGCAAATAAGCGTCGATCAGCAGGCAAGCCGCACCGCCCGGCTGATAGGCCGCGAGAAAGGCCTCGCAGTCGCCGAAATCCTGCACGCGCCGGCCATCGACTTCGAGCAGTTCGCGCAGCGATCGGCGCACTTGCCTGTCGTCATCCACGATATACACCGTTGCATCATCATTTTGGCTTGGCGGACGGGCGTGCGGCTCAGGTGCAAGCAAGGCCTGTATCGCCATTACCATTGCATCGAGTTTCACCGGTTTGTTGAGCTGCAGGCAGCCTTGCGCGGCGACATCGCGCAAGGTCGTCGTCGATATGTCGCCGGTCAGGATGATCACCGGGAAAGCATTGCCGTGGGATTTACGCAGCACCGCAGCGAGCTGCAGGCCGTTCACCCCTCCGGGCAGGTTATAGTCGGACAAAAGTAGGTCCGGAAGCACGTCTCCGGACCCGATCAGCTCAAGGGCTGCCTTGGCATCAGGGGCGGTCGTGGTGCGATAGCCCTGTTCGATCAAAAGCTGGGCCAGCAGATCGCGCAGGTCCGGGTCGTCATCGACGATGAGGATCGATGCGCTTGCTGCGGCCTTTGATCTCGCAGCCGGAGGAGCTTTGTGCTTGCCCGCTGGCGTGCCCGAGACAGCGGCGCCCTTGGCCAAGGCAATGTCGATCGAGAACACCGACCCCTTTCTGGGGAGCGACCGTACCGAGACCTTGTGGCCCAGCAACAGCCCCAGGCGCTGCACGATCGACAACCCAAGGCCCAGCCCCAGGCTGCGTTCGCGCGCGGCGTTGTCGATCTGGTGATACTCGTCGAAGATCGCATCGAGCTGCGACGCTGCAATGCCGACGCCGGTATCCCATGTCTCTATGCGCAGCACGTCGCCGATGCGCCTGCAGCCGAGCAGGATTTTCCCGCGCCGGGTGTATTTCAGGGCGTTGGACACCAGGTTGCGCAGCATCTGTTCGATCATCGCCGGATCGCTGTGGAGCACCCGGCTGCTGCGTACCAGCCTGAGATCAAGCTTTTGCGCCTGTGCCTGATCGACGAATTCACCGCGCACCCGCTCCATCAGATCGCCGATCACGAAGTCCACAGGCTGGGGCTGCACCACCCCGGCCTCGATCTGGTTGATATCGAGCATGGTGTTGAGCATGCCGGACATCGTGGTGAGAGTTTGCTCCAGCCTGCCAAGCAGGTTCTGCGCGCCTTCATCCCTGACCTTGGCGAGCAGAAGTCCCTGCAACAGCGCCAGCGACTGCAGCGGCTGGCGCAGATCGTGGCTGGCAGCGGCGAGAAAGCGCGACTTGGCGAGATTGGCCTGTTCGGCATCGCGCTTTGCCACCTCCAGCGCCCGACGCGAGTTCTTTTTCTCGGTGATGTTGGTGAAGGTGATAACGACGCCCTCCACCCCATCGGCGTCGGTGCGATATGGCAGGATGTGGCGCATGAACCACAGATCGCCCGGTGCCTGCACCTCGCAATCGCGCGCGCGACTGTCCTGCAGCACCGCGCGGGCATCGTCGGCAAGAGCCGGGTCCGAAAACAGGGTGCGCAGGTCCGATAGGGGGCGCCCGATATCGCCCGGGATCAGGTGAAACAGTACCTTCGTGGCCGGGGTGAAAAACCGGATGTTCAGATCTGCATCCAGGAACAATGTGGCGACATCGGTGCTGTAGAGCACATTTTGCAGGTCATTCGATGTCGTGCGCTGGCGTTCGAGCGTCTCCTGCAACTGGCTGTTGAGCGCTGTCAGCTCCTCGTTGAGCGATTGCAGCTCCTCCTTCGACGTCAGCAGCTCTTCGTTGGTGGACTGATACTCCTCGTTGACCGACAGCGCCTCTTCATTGACCGCGCGATGCTCCTCATCGAATACGGCAAGATCGTGGAGTGCCGCCGACAGTTCCGTGTGGGCAACTTCCAGTTCCTTTTCCAGGTCGGCGATGCGGGGGCTAATGTCGATCCCCGTAGTCGCGCTGGCCTTGGCAGCAGGGCCGTGGCGATCGACAAAGCCAACCAGCAGCAGTTCTTCCCGTCATGCATCACGGAACGGACATCCAGATCGAACGGGACGGATTTTCCGCCGTGCTTGGCTCGCCCTCCCGCAGCGATGATGTGTGGTGTCGTGCGATCGACTTTCGAAATGGCGGTGCGCAGGTGGCCACGCAGGCCAGGGGATGCCATCGCAAGCAGGTCGTGGGTGGGATAACCGGGTGCCACGCGCAAATAGCGTTCCGTCGCACCCAGGGAGTAGATGCACTCGTTGCGGCGATTGATCAGCACAGCGGCGGGTGCAAAGCGCTCAAGCACCAGGCGGCGGCACAATTCGGCAAGGATGGGCTGTCGCGCTTTTGCGGCCGCGCGGTCCGTGGGGTTGGGAACCTGCATGCCGTCTCCTGGGTGTGGTGAAAAGAGAAAGGCACCGGGTCGGCTTTTGCCGATGTGTCGGTAAATCCGGTCTGTTTTGGCGATGGGTGTGAACTGTGCATCGGCGTGGCCGATGGTCTCCGATGTTCCCAGCACCAACGTGCCGCCCGGACGAAGCGCGAAGTGAAACAGGCCAATCGCCTTGGCCTGTGCATCGGGGCCAAGGTAAATCAGCAGATTGCGGCACGACACCAGATCGATCCGGGAAAACGGCGGGTCTGTTAGCAGATCCTGCGCCGAAAAAACGATGTCGGCGCGCAATTCGGGTACCACCGTATAACCGATATCGCCCTTCACGAAGAACTGCGCAAGCCGCTCCTTGGAGACGTCAGCCGCGATACTGTGGGGGTAGTGCCCCCGGCGAGCCGTCGCTATGGCATCGGCGTCGACATCCGATGCCAGCACGCACAGCTTGATCGGGCGCCCTGCGGCAGCGATCGCTTCGGTAAACATCATCGCGAGCGAATACGCTTCCTCGCCTGTGCTGCACCCGGCTACCCATATGCGCAGCGGTCCGCTGTCTGTGTGTTGGCTGACGATCTGCGGGACGATGGTTTTTGATAGACGGTCGAATACCTGCGTATCGCGAAAGAAGCTGGTCACGTTGATCAGCAAGTCGGTGGCAAGCACGTCCCGTTCGGCAGGGTCGGCCTCCAATATCGCCAGATATTGCCCCATCTCGGTGACGGGGATGGAGGCCAGCGCCATCCGCCGTTCGATCCGGCGTTGCAACGTGCCCATCTTGTAGTGGGTGAAATCATGGTCGGTCTTGGTGCGCAGCAAATCTATGATAGCGGGCAGCACCGTGCTGGCGCCACCGCCCGCTGGCTCGGCCTGTTCACTGGGGCTGCTGGCCCGATGCATCAAGGCATCGGGCATTTGCGCTACTGGCAAAGCGCAGTCAACGTTGCCATCGGCAGCGGCGCTTTGCGGCATGGCGGGATATTCAGCCTCGGAGAAATCCTGCGCGATCGTGAAGCCGCCCTGATCCCGGATGGCCCGGACACCATGTGTGCCGTCTGTGCCGGTGCCCGACAGGACTATGCCGCAAGCCCGGTTGCCCAGTTCTCCGGCCATCGACTTGAACAGAAAATCGATGGGCATTCTTGCGCCGTGGGGTGCGGTCGGCTTTTGCAGATGCAGCGCGCCACCGGCTATAGCCAGATATTGGCCGGGCGGAATCACGAAGATGTGGTCGCGTTCGAGGGAGTTTCCCTCGCGCGCCTCGGTAATCGGTAGCTTGGTGTGTTTCCCCAACAGCTCCGCCAACAGGCTTTTGTGCTGGGGATCGAGATGCTGCACCAGAATATAGGCCATGCCGCCCGATACCGGCAACGCTTCGACAAGGGCGGTCAGGGCATCAAGGCCACCGGCCGAAGCCCCGATGCCGACAACCGGAAAATCGGCCGCACACATTGGAGGACCGGTGCGTGGCGACAACGGCACGCTGGCCTTCGGGGAGGCGGGGAGCGGCTTCGTTTTGGGCACAAGACAAACCTTTGTGAAAAAGGGCTGCCTTTGCGGTGCCAGAAGCCGTGAGGATAACAGGTATGGCCGACAGTGTCGATCAAACGGCATGCTGGGTAGTTTCCGATCCTGCTCACACAGCAGGCACCCGTGGTAAGCATGCACACCGATCAGCTCTGGTCGACAAGGAGAGCATCATGGAATCTGCCACGCGCGTTTTGATCGCCGAGGATGAGGCGATGATCGCCATACTGCTGACCGAGATCGTCGAGCAGCTGGGCCATAACGTGTGCGATGTCGCGGCTACCGAAGCGGAAGCCATTGCCATGGCCATGGCGTGCCAGCCGGGCCTGATCATCATCGATGCCGGATTGCGCGAAGGCAGCGGCATCGCGGCGATGAACACCATCCTGCAGCACCGCTTTGTCCCGCACGTGTATGTCACGGGGGACAAGTACCTGGCGCAGAGCCTGGCCCGGCAGGCGATCGTGCTTGAAAAGCCCTTCTTCGCGTGGGAGCTGTCCAACGCGATTGCCAAGGCGCTTGGTACCGACGCTCAAGCGTGACGGCATAAGCGCTTCAAAGCAGAAGCCGAATGCCCTGTTTGCAGCGCCATGCGGTTCGGCTGCCCTCAGGACATCTGGATGATGCGTTATTCAGCTGTTGAGGTTGCTCAAGCTGTGTGGGCCGCAACGGCATCATTGCGGGCCGTGGTCGCACACAACATCGCCCGCTCGGCCTTGTCGACCCCATCCAGCGCGACAACCAGCGTCGCTTCGGCATAACGCTCGGCGCGATCGGCGCGGCCCTGCAGCATTCTGGTGTCCAGCCTGGCCTTCCATTCGGATACGGTGTCCTTGGCGTCATCCACCCAGGACACGACATCTTCCTGTGCTCCGGCAAGCATCTGCTTGGCGGATTTCGCGCTGTCTTCCAGCGTCTTGGCGTGCGCATGGATCGCCTTGTCGGCTTTTTCTGCCTGCGCTTCGGTTGCCGTTTGCAGGGCATCAAGGCGATGCTCGATCTCGTGCATCTTGTGCCGCAGGCGTTTGGTGAATTTGGACATCGGGGTGCTCATAAACAGACTCCTTTTGTGGTGGGCTTCACGCCCGGTGCCCTGATCTGCAAGGTGGACGATCAGGGCACCGAACGTGGCTGGTCAGGCGATGACGAGGTTGTTCTCAACCGCAGTCGCGCCCGGCGCGGCCCAGGCGGTGGATTCGGCGGTCCGCCGCTCCTGCCATGATCGCACGGTGCCGGTCAGCTTGACGTGCCCGCTGTGGGCGGAAACATGCACCTGATCGGGCTGGAAGTAGCTGGTACGGTGCAGCGCGCGCTGGATATCATCCTGCAGATGGGCGGTATCGAGATGGGCTTTGACCGCGATCTGGTTCGACACGCCGATCACACCCAACAGGTTGCGGATTTCCCGTTCAGCCACGTCCTTCTTGTAGTGCCGTTCGACTTCGCCGGTCAGCGTGACCCAGCCGCCTTCCACCTTGACCATGACCGCCTCGTGCGGAGTGCCAGTGTCCCATGCCAGGCGATTGACCACGGCAGCGGCGATGTCGCCATCGTCACGCTTGACGATGAAGGGCAGGCGGACCTCGATTTCCTCGGCAATCGCCTTGACGCCGTTTACCCGGCCCGCCGCCATTTCGGCGGCGTGCTTCTGCCCATAGCTCTCGACATGGCCGGTCAGCGTGACCGTACCGTCAGCCGCCGCCACTCCGATATGGGCAGCCGTTATGCTGGGTTCCCAGCTCAGTTCGTCGAGCACCGCTTTTTGTAGTTGGTCATCACGTGACATGGTCGTCTCCTGGTTCTGCGTAGTGCGGCCATCATGCCCAGATGACGGCGCTTGCCGACAGCTTCGGAAACTACGCAGGGGCCGAGGGCTGACATATCGCCAGCCAGTGCGTGATCGTGCCCCGCCAATAGGTGAATGACGTTCCGTCGATATCCCAGGCGACTTCGGCCTGCATCGGAATCAGCCGACCATCGATGCCCTGATAATCCCAGAAGCGACCGTGCCATGGATATCGTTTGCCCGTCGCATCAAAGGCTCGAGACGTGGCGCTGGCGGTCGCAATCATTCCGTCGGCGTCGAGGCCGAACCTGATCTCCGCGCGCGATTCGCCCTTCCCGCTCGCGACGACAAGCATGCGGGCGTCTACCGCCGTCCATTCGAGCGCGTGGTTCAGAAGGATCGCGTCCGGGTTGAGGGGCAACTCGGCCAGATAGCGCAGGGTTTCGCCCTCGTTGATCGACGTGTCGTCGGATATCTTCGACACCTGCAGCGCACCAAACAGCCGCGCCTCCAGAAGGCCTCGGCCGGCAACCAGTGAATCGACCACGCTGATGGCGCCAAGCCTGCCAATGCGGGCGCGCCAGACGAAACCTGAAAGAGATGTCCCTATTCGTTGCGCGGCCGTGAAATGCTGGGGGCGACCATCGGGCTTGAACCACATCGTGCCGCGCTGACGCAGATCGACAAAGCTGGCAGGTGCCAAACGGTTTGCACCAAGCCTGATCGCCAGCGCCATGACTGCATCAGGCAAATCCGTCCGTGGCGCGGTACCGGTCTGCGCGTCGGCGAGCTGACGATCCAGCGCATCAAGCGTTCTTTCGAAGCGTTTACGCACTGCCAACAGGCCCGCAACGCCGCCGACGACGCCGCCGATGACGGTGGCGGCGATCAACTGGCGAGTGGCGCCCTTCATTCGTCTTCTCCCGTGATGACCGTGATCGCGGTGCCTGTGCCAGAGCTCCTGATCGAATCGCGCGTGATCAAGAGCGTTGTGCCGGGTCCGATGACGCTGCGGATGTGCTGGCGAAAGGCGTCGGGGAAATGCCCGCGCGCGTTTTCAGCGGGCGTCATTTCGGTAGAGGCGATGGGCGCGAGCCCCGGCAGAGGCAATCGCAGCCAGTGCGGACCAACTGCATCGACGCGGTTCAGCGTGAACGCTTCGGTCCTGGTCACCGGACCATCGATCGTAATCTCGCTCGACCCTATTTCCACGCCGTTGCGCAACACGATGATCCTGCGATCGCGTCCACTCACGATAATGGAAACCGGTCCTTCGGGGGATTTTTCCGGCTGCCAGCGAAATTTGCCAGTATTGGCGTGACCATCTTCGCGCCCATCGGAAAGCAGCCCCGGCGCTGGGGCGACTTCCGGGACAAGCGCGTCGTCGGTAATGACCACCGTGAGGCCAATTTCGGTGACACCGAACAGCAGCTTTGCAAACGCCAGCGGCAGGCGGATGCACCCGTGCGATGCCGGATAGCCCGGCAGATTGCCCGCGTGCATGGCTATGCCGTCCCAGGTCAATCGCTGCATCATCGGCATCGGGGCATTGCTGTACAGGTTGGAGTTATGCTTCTCGGCCTTTTGCAGGATCACGAACACCCCGGTTGGGGTCTCATGACCTTCCGAACCTGTCGAAATCGTGGATACGCCGATCGGCACGCCGTTGCGGTACACATACGCGCGCTGGGCCGACAGGCTGACGATGATCGAGACCGGCCCTTCGGGTGCTATGGCCGGCGCCCAAAGATACTCGCCGGGTTTGAGGGCTTCGATGGCGCCGTCGGTTTCCAGCGATTGCGCCTGCGCCAGCAACGGTGAAGACGGAATGAGGATCAGCAGCGCCAGGGCTTTGAGAGCGGACATCATGCGTCGCTCAACTCCTTCTGCACCAGCACAAGCGTGGAGTCACCGGGGTACGGCATGGCTACGAACCCCATCTGGCGCTCCATATCGATGGCGGCATGATTTGCGCGGCTCTCGATCGATTGCAGGACCTTCAGCCCTTTTGCTTCCGCATAGGCGGCAACATGCCCCAGCAATTCCCAGCTGACACCGCGGGCTTTGTAGTCCGAACGAATGGAGATCGCGACTTCACCGGTATGCATTGCAGCATCACAGGCCAGCATCGCGGTCGCGATGATTTCCGCGCCATCGCCCACAAATGCCAGGAAGTTCTCGGTCAGGCGATGGTCGATGTCGGTCATCGCGACAAGCTGGTCATGGCTCACGGTGTTGAGCGCCGTCAAAAACCGGAAGCGCAGATCGTCGGGCGCAACATGCGTGAAAAACTCGGCAAGCATTGCCTCATCCGATGCTTGGGCAGGCCGCACCGTGAAGCAAAATCCGGTATGCGTCGTCATCGCGCGCGTCCAGGTGTCATTGGGCAAGGTGTCGTTGGGCATTGCTGTCTATCCAGTCCGTCAATGGTGCATGATTGTTCGCGCGCGACCTTGGCAGATTGGCGTTTCACCGACAGCGTCGGAAACTACGCATGCATGGGCTAACTGCAGTGCTCAGCGCCAGCCCGCCCGGCAAACGCGCCAGCAGGAAAAACGGGCGTTAGGACATGCACGCGAAGCGGCGTAATGCTGCGCCATGAAAACAGATATTTCGCGTCGGCAGTTCGTCAGGATCGGCGCGGCGGCGACGCTGCTGACTGCGGGAGGCGCGGTATTTGCGCAGCCTGCATCGCCACCAGTGCTATCGCCGGCTGTCAGGCGAATGGCGCTTGCTGCGCTCGAACAGCATCGCCGCCAGTTGGTGCATGTCGACAGGATCGGCATCGTCGATTTTACCCGGCCATCGTCGGCAGCGCGTCTTTTCATTCTCGATACCGCATCCGGTGCCGTGCAGCCGCACCTGGTCGCGCATGGCCGCGGATCTGACCCGACACATACCGGCTGGGCTCTGCGCTTCTCGAACGAACCGGGATCGTTGGCTTCATCGTGCGGGGCCTATGCCACGGGAGCAGAATACGTCGGCAAACATGGCCGCACAATGCGTGTCAATGGCCTCGACCCGGAAAATGGCAACGCGGAAAGCCGAGCCATCGTCGTCCATGCAGCATCCTATGTCGGCCCGCAGATAGTGGCGCAGATCGGCAAACTGGGCCGCAGCCTTGGGTGCTTTGCGGTTTCGCAGGGCAGTTTGGCAGATGTTCTGGCCGGTCTGGGTGCAGGACGGTTGCTCTATGCCGCAAAGGCGTAGTCAGGCCGATGCGATAACCGAACCCACAGAGCGACGCATCGACATGGGCATCGTCGGCGCGTAGCCGAACCTGACGACCAGATCGGGCCGAGTCTCACCGATGCCGAGCCAGCGCGCGAACTGCGCACGGACGGCAGGCACTTCCACTGGCTGATTGACCATGGCCTGCCGGATTCCCAACACGGTCGCCTGCAAGGCGAAACGCTGAAAGCTGCGGCCAACGCGCACCCAGTGATCCTTGTCTTGCCTGTCACCGATGAAAACGGCGACGCCCGCTGACGAACGCATTTGCGCGACATATTTCTTGTCTTCGCCGTCCTTGGTGAACACCAGCCCGAAGAACCGTTTGCCGACCCATGTCGGGATTGCAGAGTTGCCCGAGCAGAGGCTGAACAAGCCGTCGCCGGTCGACATTGCCTGCTCCGGATTGAAACGGATCCAGTCGCGCAATTCGGCAACGAATGCCGGGTCGGCCATCTGCGCATCATTGCCGCGCAGTAGAAAATCGAGAACGGTCTCTCGTCTGGCATCATCGGTGATCAAAAGCAGCGTCACCCCTTCGATCTTTGCTGCAGCTTCCAGCTGTGTCAGCTGGTCCGTCGATACGCTGCGACCATCGAAGATCGAGCGCGTCGACTGGCGCAAAGGGATGGCTTGCAAGAGCGGATCGGCCTTCGGTGCCCCATTGGCGAAGTCGATTTCGACCCGGTCCTGCCCGTCCGCAGCAAACCTTATGTCGCCGGGAAGCCCGTGCGCACCGCTAGCGATGATGAAGTTCTCGGCGGCGCAACCCAGGCTGACGAACAGGTGATGATCGTCGGGATCGACCACCGGCGTCCGCCGTGCAAGATCGGGCAGGATGCGCGCGCCGCCGGGTCGTTGGGCGAACCGCCAGGGCTGGGTGTTGTGCCCATTTGGAGCCAGCGTTGCGAAGCGGACGAAATCCGCAAATGCGCCGGCCATGGGCAGTGGCGCGCGCAGCTTCGCGGCAGCCGTGTCATAGCCGACCATATCGCTACCGACACAAGCAGATAGCGGCATCAACGCGCCAGCTGCGGATGCCTGCACCAGAAAGCTGCGCCGATCCCTCACGGTGCTGTCCGACGGGCCTGGCGTCCCGGATGCCGCAGAATTTGGGCAGTGCTCACCGGCATCGCGTGCCCTTGCGGTCGACTGACCGACCAAGGATTGCGCCGCCGCCAGCGCCAAGCAAAGTGCCCAGCGTACTGGAATCACCGGGGGCGATGAGGTTGCCCAGGGCTCCGCCCGCGATTGCCCCTAGAATGAGGCCGGTCGTGCCGTCATTGCGTCTGCAATAATAGCGCCCGTCATTGCCGCGATAGACGCGATCATCGCGGCGTAAGCCTCGCTCGCGATATTGCGGTCCGTCACGATAGTAGCGACCAGCGTCATAGCCACCGTAGGCGGGATCGGGACGGTTGTGATCATATTGGCGGTAAGCGTAATCCGGACCCTGACCATTGCTTCCAACGCAACCCGCCAGCAAGGTGGCAGACGCGACTGCAGTGATGGTCATCGCCACACCTCGCTTGGGGAACGTGAAAACACTGGAGCGTGACGCTGCCTGCAGATGCCTTGCCTGATGCATGCTGAATTCCCTCGCTTGTCAAACCAACACTGTCCGCGTGAACAGCGTTTGGTGAGACGATGCAGCGCATTGTGCAGACGAACATCAGGTGCCCGCCAGCATCGGAATCTACGCAGACCAGGTCGGCAGATGCTGAACGTCCTACGATCGCCGGTGGCCTGTCCGGTTCGGCCAGATGTCGCGAATGCGTAGTTTCCGATGCTGTCGATGCGATCTGGCGCTGGCTAAGCCGAGTGAATGTCTGCGCCGGAACTCTCATATCTCGACAAGCTGGTTCATCGGATGAAGGCTCCGGTATGACCGGCCTATATCTTCTCGGCTATATTTCCGCAGCTATTCTGGCACAGAATACTCTGGCAATTGCCATTGCTGCATTCAGATACCAAAAGGCACAGGCCGATCCTGTTGATCTTGTCGCAGCCCAGCCACCTCGATCTGACGCCGCATGGAGCGGGGAACGCGCCTTTCGTGTCCGATCGCGCGAGAACGAGGACGTTACCGGTAGCCAGACATCCTTTTATCTGGAGCCCGTAGATGGCGAGCCGCTTGTTCCGTATCAGGCTGGTCAATTCCTGACTTTCCAGCTCGCCATTCCGGATGCGCTGGGTGCATTGCGAACCGTTACGCGCTGTTATTCGCTCTCCGACCGGCATGATCCATCCGCTTATCGCATCACGGTCAAGCGATCAGTGGCACCGGCTGACCGGCGCGATCTTTCACCAGGGCTGGTTTCCACCTATTTCCACGATTGCGTCAAACCCGGCACGGTTCTTCGGGTGCGCGCGCCGGCTGGTGTTTTTGTGCTCGATGACGATACCGCTGCCGTGGTCGTGCTGATTGCAGGTGGCATCGGCATTACGCCATTGTTCGCGATGGCGCGCGCCGCGCTCGCCTTGCAGCCCGATCGCTCGATTTACCTGTTCTATGGCGTGCGCGACAGCCGCGAACTCGTGTTCGGAGCCGAGCTCGCTAGGATGGAAGCGCGGCATCCCAATTTTCACATGATGATCGTGCAGAGCTGCCCGCTTCCGGGCGACGATGACAGCGCTTGCCTCGCTGGCTTCATCGATGTGCCCCTTCTGCGCGAGGCCTTGCCTGCCGGGAACCACCATTTCTACGTCTGCGGCCCGCCTGCGATGATGGCCGTCCTGGTTCCGGCCCTGCGCGATTGGGGCGTTGCCAGCGATGCGTTGCACTATGAGGCGTTCGGTCCGGCATCAATCGGGGCAGCCGAAACGCTGGCACCGGCACTGCTCCAAACACCGCTCGCAGTCCGGTTCGCCCTGTCGGGGCGGACGATCGACTGGACGGGTGAAGACACCAGCCTGCTGGATTTCGCCGAGCGCCACGGGATCGACATTCCATCGGGCTGCCGGACGGGAAGTTGTGGAACTTGCGAGACGAAGGTTGAAGCGGGCACGGTGCGTTACGCGCATACGCCCGCGTTTGACATGACGGCGGGCGTTGCCTGCCCTGTGTCGGTGCGCCAGTCGGTGACTTGGTGCTCGGCGCATGACCGGTATTCGCGCCAGTCTGCTGCGCAGGGAGGTCATCCCTTTCTATCTCTCGCTCGCGCTACTGGCCGGCGCCGCGTTGGCGATCGACGCTGGCCTGCACCTGGCCAATGCGGTCTGGGTCGGGCGCTACCTCGGAATTCCCGGTGTTCTGCTGATCCTCGCATCTTCTGGCTATTCGATGCGCAAGCGCAAGCTCATCAAATCAGGAAAACCGGCCAGTCTCCTGCGCTGGCACGAAAGACTGGCATGGGCAGGATCGCTGTTGATCCTGGTTCACGCAGGCATTCACTTCAATGCGATCCTTGGCTGGCTGGCGGTGTGGGCGATGCTCATCAATATCGCCAGCGGCCTCACCGGCAAATATCTGTTGGGCAGGGCACGCAAGCGGCTGGAAGCGACCCGCACGACCTTGCGCGCGCAGGGCCTGTCGCCTGAGGCTCTTGAAGAGCAGACCTATTGGGACAGCCTGACCTTCGATGTCGTCAAGCCATGGCGGGTGGTCCATCTGCCGATCACGCTGGCGTTCGCGGTGCTGGCGTTGGCCCACATCATTTCCATCTTTCTGTTCTGGGGGTGGAAGTGATGCGCAGGTGGGCTCTGTGGCTGATCGCCGCCAATCTGTGCGGCCTGATCTATCTGACATTCGCATGGCCACAACTGATGGTTGCGCCGGGGCCAGTGATCGCCGCCCATGCCCATATTTCCAGCAACTGCTTTGCCTGCCATGCGCCGTTTACCGGCGTCTCGGCGGATCGCTGCGCATCATGCCACAAGGTTGCGGACATCGGCATCCGGACGACCAAAGGCACGCCCATAGCGCAACGCGGGACCGCGGTTGCCTTCCACCAGGCGCTGGCCCGCCCCGATTGCGTGTCGTGTCACACCGATCATAGCAGGCCGCATCTGATAAAGGCCGAACACAAGCGTTTTGACCACAGCATGTTGCGCGCGAATGTACGCGGCCAATGCGCGTCCTGTCACCGTGCGCCGCGCACGCAGGTTCACCGTCTGGCAGGCAAAAACTGCGCGGCGTGCCATGGCGCGACAGCCTGGAAGCCGGTGACCTTCAATCACACCCGGCATTTCGCACTCACCGGGCCGCACAAGGCAGCCTGCGCGACCTGCCACACCAGCAGCAGTTTTGAACGCTACACCTGCTATGGTTGTCACGAGCACAAGCCTGCACAGATCCGGGCCGAGCACGCCGAGGAGGGTATTCGCAACATAGAGAACTGTGTCCGGTGCCATCGCAGCGATGCCGAAAATGACTGAGCGCCATGATTGCATCGGCCTCACATCGAGCGAGGCAAATATCAGGCTGGCGGAAGAGGGGCCGAACGAATTGCCCCAGGCCGGAAGGCGATCGTTCTTCCGCATCGCACTAGAAGTTACTCGCGAACCCATGCTTTTGCTGCTGCTGGCAGGCGGCATCGCTTATCTGCTGCTCGGCAGCCTTGCCGAAGCGCTGATCCTGCTGGCCTTCGCCTGCTTTTCCATCGGTGTGACGATTGTACAGGAAAGCCGATCAGAGAAGGTTCTGGCGGCGCTGCGTGACCTGTCAGCGCCGCGCGCGCTTGTGGTGCGCGATGGCGCGCGCGTCAGCATTGCAGGGCGCGAGGTCGTGCATGATGATCTGCTCGTCCTTGCGCCAGGGGACCGTATTGCTGCCGATGCCATGCTGGTCGAGGCAAGCGATCTGCAGACCGATGAGTCGCTGCTGACCGGCGAATCGCTTCCGGTCGACAAGGTGGCAGGCGCGGGTATCGGCACGGGCGAGACCCATCGACCGGGCGGCGATGGCCAGCCGTTTGTATATTCAGGTTCGCTGGTGACGCGCGGCAGCGGCATGGCGTTGGTGCTGGCGACCGGGCCGCGCAGCGAGATCGGCAAGATCGGTCAATCGCTTGCCACGCTCGATACCGAGGCGCCCCGTCTGCGGCAGGAAACGATGCGGATCGTTACGTGGTGCGCCATCGGAGGGGGCACCGTGGCGCTGCTCGTAGTGGTGCTGTACGGCCTGTTGCGCGGTGGCTGGATCGAGGCGGTGCTGGCGGGGATTGCCATCGGCATGTCCCTGCTGCCCGAAGAGTTCCCGGTCGTGCTGACCGTATTTCTGGCGATGGGTGCCTGGCGGATCGGCAAGGTCGGCGTGCTGACACGGCGCGCATCGGCCATCGAGACATTGGGGTCGGCGACCGTATTGTGTACCGACAAGACGGGCACGCTCACCGAAAATCGCATGGCGCTGGCCATGGTGTGGTTGCCGCAAGGAGGCGCGTTCACTGCTGGACCCGGTGGCAAGTTCCCGGACGCCTGTGCTGGCCTCATCGAGACAGCCGCGCTTGCCAGCGACCCCGCGCCCAGCGATCCGATGGAAATCGCGCTGCAGGAGGCGCGTGTAAAACCTGCAATTGCCGAGAGCACGTTGCTTTACGCCTATGCACTGCGCCCTGATCTGCTGGCGATGTCGAACATCTGGGATTCAGGCGATGGCCTCACCATCGCCGCTAAAGGCGCACCTGCAGCCATCGCTGATCTGTGCCATCTGGCACCCGATGCTCGCGATGCGATGATGGCTGCAGTGGAGGCAATGGCGCAGAACGGCATTCGGGTGCTTGGCGTGGCAACCGCCATCGCAAAGGACCAGCACTGGGCGGACACGCAACACGGCTATGATTATGCGCTGGCAGGATTGGTGGGCTTGTCCGATCCGCTGCGATTAAGCGTTCCTGCCGCGATCGGGCAATGCCACACCGCTGGCATCCGGGTCGTCATGATCACCGGCGATCATGCCGCCACCGCGCGATCCATCGCCACGCAGGCTGGCATTGCGGCGGGCGATGTGTTGACGGGGCCGGAGCTGGAATCGCTCGATGACGATACTCTGGCCGAACGCTTGGAGGCGGTAACTGTGTTCGCCAGGATTATGCCCGAGCAGAAGCTGCGCATCGTCAACGCATTCAAGGCCGATGGCGAGATCGTGGCGATGACCGGTGATGGCGTCAACGATGCCCCATCACTGAAGGCAGCGCACATCGGCATTGCGATGGGCAAGCGCGGCACCGATGTGGCGCGGGAGGCATCGGCAATCGTCCTGCTCGATGACGACTTTGGCGCTATCATTGCCTCGGTCCGTCTGGGGCGGCGCATTTACGACAACATCCGCAAGGCGATGGCGTTCATCTTCGCGGTGCATGTACCCATTGCCGGGTTGGCGTTGTTGCCGCTGTTCTTCGGAATGCCGATATTGTTCGGACCGATCCATATCGCGCTGCTGGAAATGGTCATCGACCCGGTCTGCGCGCTCGTGTTCGAAGCGGAGCGCGACGAGGAATCGATCATGAACCGACCGCCCCGTAACCCTGCCGAGCCACTGTTTTCGCGCCGCATGATCGCGTGGAGCGTGTTTCAGGGGACCGTCGCATTTGGTCTGCTGGCAATCGTCTTCTTCGTGGAAACCGCGAATGGTATGGCCGAACCAGAAGTGCGCGCGCTGATCTTCTTCGGGCTGGTCGCCGAAATTCTGGCCCTGATTCTGGTCAATCGTTCGTTCAGTGCATCGCTCGGCCAAGCGTTCCAGCGCACCAATCTTGCCCTGCGCTATGTTCTTGTGTCGATCTGCGCGATCACCAGCCTGATCCTGTTCTGGCCTGCCGCACAGACGCTGCTCAAGTTCGGAACCATCGGTTGGCGCGACATGGCATTGGCGGCCGGAATGGGTGTCGCGGTCCTTCTCATCCTCGAAGGCTGCAAGGCTGCCATCAAACGGTTCGATGATCGCCCGACCGCGCTGCCTAGGTAGTTTCCGACCCTGCCATTCACGGCCCACGTGGCGCAAATCGTGTATGTCTGAATATCGGTTCGGCAAGGACAGTCCCATGAAAAACCCGTCACCACGTGTTGCGCCCCTGGGCAAAACGATAGTCGCTGTGATCGGGCTGAGCCTGCTGCTCGGGGGGTGCAACAAGGCACCTGAGGCTCCTGGCGATCCTGCGAAAATCGCTGCGGGTGCAGAACCCGAGATGCTGGCGTCGACCGATCCGTTGATGCTGCAAGCCCGCGAACTGTTCAAGCCCATCCCGATCAATGCCCCCGTCCTTGCCGGCAACCCGGCGACACCCGGAAAGGTGGCGCTGGGAGCGATGCTGTTCTTCGACCCGCGCCTGTCCGCCACGCATTCGATCAGCTGCGCATCGTGCCACAGCATCGGCCTGGGCGGTGCCGACAATTCACCGACCTCTGTGGGCTTCCATGGCAAACGTGGTGGGCGCAACTCGCCCACGGTGTTCAATGCGGCCTACAACTTTGTGCAATTCTGGGATGGCCGGGCGCAAGACCTTGAGCAGCAGGCTGGCGGTCCGATGGTCAACCCTGTCGAAATGGCATCGCTTACCGGGCATGTGGCAGAGCAATTGTCTGCGCTCCCCCAGTATCGGACAGCGTTCGCCAAGGTGTTCCCGAACGAGGCAAACCCGGTTTTGATCGGCAATGCGCAAAAGGTTATTGCCGTCTTCGAGGCAACTCTAACCACGCCGAATGCGCCTTTCGATCGCTACCTTCGCGGCGACGCGACGGCGATCAACAACAATCAGAAGGCCGGGCTTAAGCTGTTCATCGACAAGGGCTGCGCCTCTTGTCACGCTGGGGTCAACATCGGCGGTGCCATGTATGCGAAGTTCGGAGCGGTTGCAGCTCCTGCTACCCAATATCGACCCACAGGTGACGTGGGTCGCGCTGCAGTCACTGGCGATCCAGCCGATACCTATGTCTTCAAGGTTCCGACGCTGCGCAACATTGCCCTGACCGCTCCCTATTTTCATACCGGGTCAGAACAGGACCTTCTGAAGGTCATCAATGTCATGGCCAGCGCCCAGTTGGGCCAGACCCTGACCCCACTCGAAACGACCCGCATCGCTGCATTTCTGGACACGCTGACGGGCGATCATCCCGATGTCGCACAGCCGCGGCTGCCAGTCAGCGATGCGCGTTCTCCGTTGCCGGAAGATTGACCAGACGAACGAACGCCGTTGCCTCGCTGACGTCCGAGAGATTGGCCAATGGCTATGTGGCGTCGAAAGCTGACAGCTCCAGTGCATGTCTTTGCTCATGGTAGGCGGGATTTGAAACTCTACAGTGCAGCCGAGATGATGGCGCTCTTGGGCATCTGCTATCTGGCATCAGTAATAGTCGGTCGGATGATTGGTGGAGCGCAAAGCCGCCGAACGGTTGCGCATTGGTAGAGTGACGGGTTTCGGGAGAAGCAGCCATTCCCAGCCATTCCGCTGAAAGGCGTATTGTGGGTCGGTTGCTGCCGCGAACCATTGTGGGCTTCTTTCAACGGTGGACATTCATGGTGGCTGACCTGGCCCGGAAGCTGGGCACGATTTCAGGGGATATCGTGTGGATGAAGGGCAATGCCTATTGCGCTTCGAGCGACGACGAATCATGCTGCTTCAGCGTGGCCAACCTCGGGTGCCATCCCGGTAGCCACGTAATTTTGAATCGCAGGTTTTTTCTTTAAATTTCAATGCCTTGGTCGGAATTCAAAAGCTGGCTGGGGTGGCAGGATTCGAACCTGCGAATGCCGGTACCAAAAACCGGTGCCTTACCACTTGGCGACACCCCAATGCCGTGCTCGCGGCGCTGCCGGCAGGTGGGCCGGGACAGCGCGGGAGCGGCCTATATACGCAAAAGGCGCGGGCCGCCAAGCGCGTTTTTCGGGCACCGAACATGGTTGCCCTCATGCGGTTTGCCGGTCAGCCGATGCGGTGCACCCAGCCGTGCGGATCGCTCGCCTCGCCGCGCTGGATCGACACCAGCGCCGAACGCAGAGCGGATGTCACCGGGCCGGACTGGTTGCCGCCGATGGTGAAGCTGCCCTGCGGTGACTTGACCGTGCCGACCGGGGTGACGACCGCCGCGGTGCCGCAGGCGAAGGTTTCGCGCAGCCTGCCGCTGGCGGCGTCGGCCTGCCACTGGTCGATCGAATAGGGCTCTTCGCGCACCGTCAGGCCCTGGCCGCGTGCCAGATCGATAATCGAATTGCGGGTGATGCCGGGCAGGATCGTGCCGGTGAGCGGCGGTGTGACGATGGTGCCATCGTCGAACACGAAGAACAGGTTCATGCCGCCCAGTTCCTCGACCCATTTGTGCTCTGCCGCATCGAGGAACACCACCTGGTCGCAGCCTTGCGCGGTTGCCTCTGCCTGCGCGACGAGGCTGGCAGCATAATTGCCGCCGCATTTGGCTGCGCCCGTGCCGCCGGGGGCCGCGCGGGTATAATGCTGCGAGACCCAGATGGTCACCGGCGCGACGCCGCCCTTGAAATATGCGCCGACGGGCGAGGCGATGGTGATGAACAGGTACTGCTTGGCCGGGCGCACGCCCAGGAACACCTCGCTCGCGAACATGAACGGGCGCAGATACAGCGCGCCGCCATCGACCTTGGGGAACCACTGGGAATCGATCCGCACCAGTTGCTCGACCGATTCGATGAACAGGTCGTTGGGCACGGCGGGCATCGCCATGCGCGCGGCGGATTCGTTGAAGCGGCGGGCGTTGGCATCCGGACGGAACAACGCGGTGCTGCCATCGGCCAGCCTATAGGCCTTCATGCCTTCGAAAATTTCCTGCGCATAATGCAGCACGGAGGAGGCCGGATCCATCGGGATGGGGGCGCGCGCCGTCACCTGCGCCTCGTACCAGCCACCCTTTGCCTCGTCATAACGCACCACCACCATGTGATCGGTGAACAATTTGCCGAAGCCCGGATCGGCAAGCGCTGCATCGCGCGCCTCAGCGGTTGTGGGGTTTAAGGTCGGCTGGATGGCGAACGGCAGCATAGCATCCCCTGAAAACTGCAAGCATTTGGAACCACGGCAAAATCGTCCCGTTCGCTGGTCTTGCTGCAACGCGGGGTTGCCAAGACCTAATCGGGCTGGCAATCAAGGTCAACATGCCTGTCCCATCTTCTCCATCCGCATCCGCGTTATTCCTGCGCGAAGATGAAATCCGGCACGGCGTCGAGCTGCTGTTTTTCGGCTATACCCGGCTGACCAAGTCGATCGATGACCAGCTCGCCAAGCAGGGGCTGGGCCGGGCGCACCACCGGGCTTTGTACTTCATCGCGCGCAACCCTGACCTCACAGTTAGCCAGCTGCTGCGCGCGCTGGCGATCACCAAGCAGTCGCTGGGCCGGGTGCTCACCGAACTGCAGCGCCGTGACCTGATCGAGACGCGCAGCGGCGAGACCGACCGGCGGCAGAAGCTGCTGCGGCTGACGGCATCGGGCGGACAGCTTGAGGCGGAGCTGTTCGAGGCACTGCGCAGCCGTTTGTCACAGGCCTATCGCAAGGCGGGGCAGGAATCGGTGACGGGCTTCTGGCGGGTGCTGGAAGGACTGGTGCCCGAGGCGGACCGCGCATTGCTCGCCGAACTGGGCAACGAGCGCCAGCAGGCCTGACACGTTTGCGGTTGCCTGATGACGTTAGGTCATCTGTGGCTCTGAGCGCGCGTTCTCCGAACTGACCATGTTTAAGCTATGCCTCGGGCACGGCTTCTGCAATTCTGGCGGAAATCAGACAAAAAGCAGGAGCGGACACCCAATGGCAACCATGCGCAGCGTCGTGCTGAAAGCCCCGATTGCAGGACTGCCGCAGCCCAGCGACTTCACCTTTGCCGATAGCGAGATTCCCGAACTCAAGGAGCACCAGTTCCTGATCGAGCACCGCATCGTGTCGGTCGATCCGGGCGTGCGCTCGCGGCTGTCGGCGACTGGGGCAAGCTATGCGCCGCCGATTGCGCCGGGCGGGCGGATCGACGGGTTCGTGGTGGGGCAGGTCATCGAGAGCCGCAACGCGCGCTATCCGGAGGGCACATGGGTGACCGCAGGCGGCGGCTGGGCGAGCCACAGCATCGGCGACGGGCGGGGCTATATCATGCCCTTGCCCGATAACGGCATGCCGCGTTCGCTGTGGCTGGGCATTCTGGGCATTCCGGGCATGACCAGCTGGTTCGGCCTGAAGCGCGTGGGCAACATGCGCGAGGGTGCGCATGTGCTGGTGACATCGGCTGCCGGGGTCGTTGGCGCGACTGCGGGACAGTTGGCCAAGGCCTGGGGCGCGGCCAGCGTGGTCGGCATCGCGGGCGGACAGGACAAATGCGACTGGCTGGTCAAGGAATGCGGCTTCGATGCCGCGATCGACTACAAGGGCACTGACGATCTGGCAGACGCGATTGCGGCTGCTAGCCCCAAGGGCGTTGACCTGTTGTTCGACAATGTCGGCAATGCGATGATCGACACGGTGCTGCCGCTGATGCGCATGGGCGGCCATATCGTGGTCTCGGGCCAGGTTGCGGACTACAGCGTGCCGCACGACAAGCGCGTCGGCATCACCAACACCGCCGAGTTCATCGCCAAGCGGCTGACGATGCGCGGGCTGGTGGTGTTCGACGACATTCCTCAGTTTGCCGTCGCGCAGGCAGAAATGGGCGGCATGATCCGCGAGGGCAAGCTGGTGTACCGCGAGGAGCTGTTCGACGGGCTCGACCGGTTGCCGGAGGCGTTCTGCGGGCTGTTCACCGGGGCCAATTTCGGGCGGCGGCTGGTGCGGTTGGGAGACGCGTGATGGGGCATGATTTCCGCATAGAGGACCAAGTGTACACCCGCTTCACCTTCGAGCGCGACGGGCGGGTGCTGCGAGCGATCATCACCTCCGACCACCCCGTAAACGGCGTCGATGGGCCGATGCACGACGAACTGGCGCGGGTGTTCACCGATCTGCAGCGCGATAGCGAGAGCGACATCATCGTGCTGACCGCCAAGGGGCGGGCGTTCTGCGCGGGCGGCGATTTCGCCTGGTTCCAGCAGCAGATCGACGATCCGGCAAGTTTCCGCGCCATCGCCTGGGATGCCAAGCGCATCGTCACCAGCCTGCTGGAGATGGAAAAGCCTTTGCTGTGCCGGTTGAACGGCGCGGCGGCGGGACTGGGGGCGACGATCGCCTTGCTGTGCGACATCATCGTGGCGGACGAAAAGGCGCTGATCGGTGACCCCCACGTCAAGGTGGGATTGGTCGCGGGCGATGGCGGCGCGCTCATCTGGCCCCAGCTGATCGGCTTTGCCCGCGCCAAGGAGCTGCTGATGACCGGCGACATGCTGACCGCCACCGAGGCCAAGGCGCTGGGGCTGATCAACCACGCGGTGCCCGGCGACCAGCTGGATGCCAAGCTCGCCGAGATCATCGCCAAGCTGCAGGGCAACCCCAAATGGGCGGTGCGCTGGACCAAGACGGTGACCAACATTCCATTGCGGGCACTGGCTGCGCAGATGATGGACGCGGCGATTGGGTGGGAGAGCGTGTCGAACTATCTCGGCGACCGGCGCGAAGCGGTGGCGGCGATGGCCGAGAAGCGTAGCCCCAAGTTGACGGGGGAGTGAGAATGGCCATCCTTTCGCCCTCCATCGTCATTCCCGCGAACGCGGGAATCCCGCTTTTCTCCTCCAGCCCCGCGCAAAAGCGCGACCCCCGCCTTCGCGGGGGTGACGAAATATGCAAGGTATCCAATAGCTTGCCCTTTTCGTTCTCCGGCGAAAGCCGGAGCCCAGGAGCGAGATTGTCCTGTAGCCGCCCTGGATTCCGGCTTTCGCCGGAAAACGGTCGTGTCGAGGGCGAAACCAACTGACCCACCAAACCTTCACCGACGAACCCGAACACATCTCCGCCCTGCGCGCCACGCTGCAACGGTTCCTCGCCGAACACGCGCCGCGCGAGGCTCGGCAGGCGTGGGACAAGGCAGGCCGCTGGCCGCGCGATGTGTATGCCAGGCTCAACGAACTGGGCCTCACCGCGCTCACCGTGCCGGAGGAGTTCGGCGGGGCAGGGCAGGACCTGGTCGCGGCCATAGCGGTCATCGAGGAGCTGGCCGCGGGTGGTCCGTGCCTTGCGGGACCTTTTATCCACACCAGCTTCTACGGCGGCATGAACCTCTCCGAGAACGGCTCGCCCGAACAGAAGGCGCAGTTCCTGCCGAGGCTGGCCAAGGGCGAATTGTTCTTCGCTTATGGCCTGTCCGAACCGAATGTCGGCGGCGATCTGGCCAGCGTGGAGACCCGTGCGACGCGCGAGGGCGACGAGGTCGTCATCAATGGGTCGAAGCGCTGGTGCACCGGCGCGGACTGGGCGGATTACATTTACTGCCTGGTGCGCTCAGGGCCGCCCGAAGATCGCTACAAGAACCTGTCGTTCGTGCTGGTGCCCACCGATGCGCCGGGCGTGACGATGCAGGGTATCGAGCACGTGAACCTGCGCTACACCCACAGCCAGGACGTGTATTTCGACAATGTCCGCTTGCCCGCATCCGCCATCGTTGGTGGCGAGGCGATGTGGAACCAGGGCTGGAAGCTGCTTGCGGGCCGCGCGCTCGATGTCGAGAAGCTGGAGATTTCCGCCGTGGCACTGGGGATAGCCCGCGCCGCGATCGACGAGGCGTGGGCCTATGCGCAGGAGCGGGTGCAGTTCGGCAAGCCGATCAGCCAGCACCAGGCGATCCGCCACAAATTAGTCACCGCGCGCACCAAATGGCAGGCGGCGCGGCACATGCTGTATCACGCTGCCTGGCTCGCCAACGAGGGGCGGCCGTGTTCGGTCGAGACCAGCATGGCCAAATTGTTCGTCGCCGATATGGGTGTTGAGATTGCGCTGACCTGCCAGCAGGTGATGGGGTCGTACGCGCTGAGCGTTGCGTATGAGATGGAACGCCATGTCCGCGATCTTCTCGGCATGCCGATTGTCGGCGGGTCGAGCGATATGCAGAAGAACAATCTGGCGAGCTTGATGCGGTTGTGATGAAAGTGCCCTCTCCCCTTCAGGGGAGAGGGAAGAGCCGCGTAGCGGCGAAGGGAGAGGGGAAGGGCGCGGGGGACTCTCCCTCTCCCCGGCCCTCTCCCCTGAAGGGGAGAGGGAGAACCATCATGAAACCACTCGAAAGCATCGAACCCCTCGGTCATGTCGTCGCGCTTCAACTGCCCGGCATCGCCGCACGCGCCGACGAGATCGAGGAGGCGCGGCGGATGCCAGCCGATATCGCGCAAAGCCTGGCGCGCGCGGGCGTGTTCAACATGGTGCGCCCCAAGAGCCTGGCCGGGCTGGAGATGGACCCGCTCGATCTGGTCAGCGTGCTCCACGCCATCGCCCGCGCCGAAGCCAGCACCGGCTGGTGCGCGATGATCGGCGCGACCACTGCGATCAATGCCGCCTATCTGCCGCACGATGTCGCCGCAGAAGTCTATGCCGATCCGCATTCGATCACCGGCGGCGTGTTCGCGCCGATGGGCCGGGCGGACGATATGGGCGATCATTACAAGGTGTCCGGCCGCTGGCAGTGGGGATCGGGCAGCGCCAACTGCGACTGGCTGTGCGGCGGCGCGATGGTGTTCAAGGATGGCGAACTGCAGCGCTTCGACAATGGCGCGCCCTATCACCGGATGATGATCTTCCCGGCCAGCGACGTTGAACTGCTCGATACCTGGCACGTCATGGGCATGAAGGGCACGGGCTCGGGCGATATCGCGGTGAAGGACGTTATCGTTCCCAAGGCGCGCAGTGTGTCGCTGATTGCTGACACGCCGGTCGAGCAGGGGCCTCTGTACCGGTTTCCGGTGTTCGGCCTGCTGGCGATGGGTGTCGCCTCGGTGGCGCTCGGCAATGCGGCGGGCGCGATGGACGAGATCAAGGCGCTGGCCCGTGCCAAGAAGCCGCAGGGCGGCAAGCGCACCATGGCCGAGCGCACCGTCGTCCAAACCGACCTGATGCGCGCCGAGGCCAAATTGTCCGCCGCCGAAGCCTTTTTCCGCGAGAGCATCGCCGAATGCTGGGACGGCGCGACCATGCGCGGCGAACTCTCACCCGAGGAGCGTGCCAAGCTGCGTCTGGCGGCGACCTACGCCACGGAAACCGCCGCCGATGTCGCCAAGACCGCATTCACCATCGGCGGCGGCAGCGCGGTGTATATGACCAGCTCACTCCAACGCCGCTTCCGCGATGCGCATGTGGCGACACAACACATCGCGACTGCGAGTGGCGTTTACGAGCTGGTCGGCCGCGTGGCGCTAGGCTTGCCGACCGATACGGGGATGCTGTGAGAATCATTTACCTCTCCCTTGATGGGAGAGGCAGCGAGACTTGTCAGCTTGCTGCCTTAGTCGCAGCGGTGAGGGTGATGGTGCGGCAGGGTAAATACTCGCAGCCATGGTACAATCGGGGGAGATCACCCCCACCCAACCCTCCCCCATCAAGGGGGAGGGCTTAAAGTTCCGCGTACCCAATCCGGTCCCCTGCGAAGGCAGGGGCCCATCTCCTGCGCGCGCATTAACCGCACCGGTGCATGGATCGGAAAGGGTTTAAGATGGGCCCCTGCCTGCGCAGGGGACCGGGAATCTCAGGGGCATGGGAAAATCAGGATGAGTGCAAATTTATAAGGCTCAGGCTGAGCGGGGTGGGTGACACAACGCCTTTTCAAAGCGCTCCTCAAACCGCCCCAACAGAATCCCGCACCACAGCAATTCCCGCCTCACGCTGGCGCTTGAGTTCCTGCTTCAGCTTGACCGGGTCTTCCGCAACGATGAAGCCGAAGCTCACTCCGCCTTCCTTGCCGATGGTCGCATGGTGCAGCTTGTGCGCCTGGACGATGCGCTTGGCGTAGCCGCTCTTGGGCACCCAGCGGAAGTAGCGCTGGTGCACCAGCCCGTCATGGATCAGCGTGTAGATGACGCCATACAGCATCACGCCGATGCCCATCCAGGTCGCCGGCATCCAGAACCAGGCGCCGATGACGAACAGGCTGATCGAAATGACCGAGCCGACGATGGCGTACAGGTCGTTCTTTTCCAGCACGTTGTTGTGCGGCTCGTGATGGTCGCGGTGCCAGTCCCAGCCCCAGCCGTGCATCACGTATTTATGGCTCCACCAGGCCACAAATTCCATGAACGCGGTGGTGGCAATCACGATGCCGAGATTGATAAGGGCCTGCATGCTCACAAGAATAGGCGCAATCGCAGCCGGTTTGAAGGGGGGACGTGCAGGCGGTTGCAAAGGCAACCAAATCCGCGCTGGATTCGGGGCTTAGCTTCTGCCAAGCGGCAGCTACGGTATCGGTGCGATAAAGGGTTTTCTGGCGCGATGGTTCAGGCAAAAACGCTCTACGAAAAAATCTGGGACGCGCATGTCGTCGACCAGCGAGACGATGGCACCGCGATCATTTTCATCGATCGCCACCTCGTGCACGAGGTCACCAGCCCGCAGGCGTTCGAGAGCCTCCGCATGGCCGGGCGCAAGGTGCGAAGGCCGGACCTGACTTTGGCCGTACCCGATCACAACGTTCCTACGACAGCGCGTGTCGATGCGTCAGGCAACCGCGTTCCCATCGCCGATCCTGAAAGCCGCGCCCAGCTTGAAGCGCTGGAACGCAATGCGCCTGCGTTCGGCGTGCCGTATATCGATGCGACCGATGTGCGCCAGGGCATCGTCCACGTCATCGGGCCGGAGCAGGGCTTTACGCTGCCCGGCTGCACCATGGTGTGCGGCGACAGCCACACGGCCGCGCATGGTGCTTTGGGCGCGCTCGCCTTCGGCATCGGAACGTCTGAGGTCGAGCATGTCTTGGCGACGCAGACGCTGCAATTGAAGCGCTCCAAATCGATGGAAATTCGCGTCGAGGGCGAACTGCCCCCCGGTGTCAGCCCCAAGGATCTGATCCTGCACATCATCGGCCAGATCGGTGCGGCGGGTGGCACGGGCCATGTTGTCGAATATCGTGGACGTGTGTTCGAGACCATGTCGATCGAGGGACGGCTGACGGTTGCCAACATGTCGATCGAAGCCGGTGCGCGGGCAGGGCTGATCGCGCCGGATGATGCGACGTTCGCGTATCTGAAAGGCTGCCCGATGGCACCCAAGGGGGCCGATTGGGACGCCGCCGTGGCCTATTGGCGCACGCTCAAGACCGACGACGGCGCGGTGTTCGATACCAGTGTGGTCGTCAATGCGGCCGACATTGCGCCTTCGGTCACCTGGGGCACAAGCCCGGAAGACGTCGTGCCGATCACCGGCCATGTCCCCGATCCGGCCAGCTTTGCCGATGCCTCCAAGCGCGCGGCGGTGGAAAAGTCGCTCGCCTATATGGGGCTGACCGCAGGCACTGCGCTCAGCGACGTTCCCGTCGAGCATATCTTCATCGGCAGCTGCACCAACAGCCGCATCGAGGACCTGCGGGCCGCTGCCGCGGTGTTGAAGGGGCGGCGCAATGCGCCCGGCATCAAGTCGGCGCTGGTCGTTCCCGGCTCGGGCCTGGTCAAGCGCCAGGCCGAGGCCGAAGGGCTGGACCGCATTTTCATCGAAGCAGGCTTCGAGTGGCGCGAGCCCGGGTGCTCTGCGTGTCTGGGGATGAACCCGGACAAGGTGCCCAGCGGCGAGCGCTGCGCATCCACCTCCAACCGCAACTTCGTCGGCCGCCAGGGGCCAGGCGCACGCACCCATCTGGTCAGCCCGGCGATGGCCGCAGCTGCCGCCGTGACCGGACATCTGAGCGATGTGCGCACGTTGATTTGACCAAAAATTTGCGCTATTTTGGTCAAATCGTTGGAGGTCAGCCATGGATATGCGTTCAACAGTCTTCTCGGCAGCCGATGCCAAGGCGAATTTCTCGCAGTTGCTGGACCGGGTTGTCGCGGGTGAAACGATCGTCATCACCCGCCACGGCAAGCCGGTGGCTCGGCTCGGCCATCCTGACGAGAGCGAGCAGCAGAAAATCGATGCGCGTCGCAAGGCACGCGAAGACTTTATCGAATGGCGGCGCATGCACGGCCCTACTCTGGGTCCGGGCATGACGATTAAGGATCTGATCAACGAAGGCCGTCGTTGATCGTGGAACGCTTCGTCCTCGACGCCTCGGTCGCGCTGGCGTGGCTGTTCAAGGATGAGGAGACCCCCGCATCCATGGCGATTCATGCCATGACCGATGACCACCAGATTGTGGTGCCCCCACATTGGTTCGCTGAAGTGGCCAACGGAATCCGCCAGGGGGAGCGCAGCGGCCGGTGCAGCCAGGATGACCTGCCCGGCTATCTGCACATTTTGAACCTGCTCAGCATTTCCGTGGACACGCTCGCGCCGTTTGCGCAGTTCTCGCTGGTGTTGCCATTGGCGCGCGCGCACAACCTGACGATCTATGATGCGGCCTATCTGCATTGCGCTGTCAGCAACCGGTTGCCGCTGGCGACATTCGACCGTCACTTGGCGAGCGCTGCAAGGTCCGTTTCTGTCGAGGTCATTGGAGAATGAGAGTGAAGCCTATGCGCAACATCCTGATCGGAGCCGCCCTTGCCCTTGCTGCCTGCACCCCGGCGATCGCGCAGAAGGCGGAGGTGAAATTGTGGCGGCTGGATTGCGGCACCGTGGCGGCGAACGATCTCAACGCATTCTCCGATACACAGGCCTATACCGGCCAATCTAAGCGACTGGCGAGCAGCTGCTACCTCATCCAGCATGGCGAGGATTATATGCTGTGGGATACGGGGCTGCCATCGGCGATCAAGGGCAAGCCGCTCGATCCGAAGCTGGCGATGGACGCGACCGTTACGCTGACGATCAAGGAGCAGCTCGCGCAGCTGAAGATCGATCCGGCGAAGATCACGCATGTGGCGCTCAGCCACTACCATTTCGATCATAGCGGCCAGCTTGCCGAGTTTCCGGGCGCAAAGCTGATCGTCGGCAAGGGCGACTGGACCGTGCTGACCACCGATCCTGCCGCGTATGGCGCCAACCCTGCGCCCTTCGCGCACTGGATTTCCGGCGGCGGCAAGGTGGAGCAGGCGACCACCGACAAGGACGTGTTCGGCGATGGATCGGTCACCATGCTGCGCCTGCCGGGGCACACGCCGGGGCACTCGGGCCTGTTGGTGCGGCTGAAGGAAAAAGGCCCGGTGCTGCTGACCGGAGATCTTGCGCATTTTGCCGAGAATTACGCGTCGAACGGCGTGCCGACCTTCAATGTCAACCGCGCCGAGACGTTGGCATCGCTTGACCGGTTCAAGAAACTGGCCGACAACCTCAAGGCAACGGTGATCATTCAACATGAGCCGGCAGACGTGGGCAAGTTGCCGGCGTTTCCCCAGGCGGCGGAGTAAATAATGTGAGCAAGGACAAGAAAGACGGCTGGTCGAACAGCGCCATGGCAGGGGCCGCAGTTGGCTCTGCAGCATTGGCAGCGGCGCTGTTGTATGTCGGCAAACAGTTCGGCAAACCCAAGACCGACGCGCCTGCCAAGCCCGAAGGGCCAGGTGCCGAAGCGACCGAGGGTCCGCATGCAACCGATTGATCGCGTCGCGGGCAAGGCCATCCCCTTTGGCCGCAAGAATGTCGATACCGATATCATCATCCCCTCGCAGTGGCTCAAGACGATCAGCCGCGAGGGGCTGGGCGTCGGCGCGTTCGAATCCGTTCGGGCAGAGCCGGGCAATGTGTTCGACGATCCGCATTATGCTGGCGCGCCGATCCTGATTGCGGGCGACAATTTCGGCTGCGGGTCGAGCCGCGAGCATGCGGCATGGGCGCTGATCGACCTGGGCATCACCGCGGTCATCGCGCCCAGCTTTTCGGATATCTTCGCCAGCAACGCGTTCAAGAACGGCATCCTTACCGTCGTGCTGCCGCAGGAAGCGGTGGACCGGTTGATGGAGGTGGCCAAGAGCGACACCATCCATATCGATCTGGAAAGCCAGACCGTGACCACCCCGTTCCAGGACCGCTTCACCTTCGAGATCGATCCGTTCCGCAAGACCTGCCTGATGCAGGGGCTGGACGAGATCGGCCTGACCTTGGGCAAGGCCGATGCGATCAGTGCCTATGAGGCGAAGATGAATGCCGAGCGGCCGTGGATGGTGCCTGTAGCGGCTTGAGCCCATCCTTCCCAGCATTTCCGTTCTCCGGCGAAAGCCGGAGCCCAGGGCCGAATTGCGCTGCAGCCGCTCTGGATTCCGGCTTTCGCCGGAAAACGAAATCGTAGAACCAAAAATGGAGAGAGCCTGACATGAAAGCCCTTTTGTCGACTGCCGCTGGCGGACCTGAGACGCTGCAGCTGACCGAAATCGATGCGCCCGTCGCTGGCCCTGGCGAGCTGCTGGTGGCGGTGAAGGCGTGCTCGATCAACTTCCCCGACGCGCTGATCATCAAGGACATGTACCAGCTCAAGCCCCAGCGTCCGTTCGCTCCGGGCAGCGAGATCGCAGGCGTGGTCGAGGCGGTGGGCGAGGGCGTTACCGGCTGGGCGGTGGGTGATCGTGTGATCGCGGGCACCGGCTTTGGCGGGCTTGTCGAAAAGAAGGTCGTGGCGGCCGCAGGTGCCTACAAGCTTCCCGACCAGTTTAGCTTTGAACAGGGCGCATCGCTGCTGATGACCTATGGTACATCGATCCATGCGCTCAAGGATCGCGGCCACATCAAGGCTGGCGATACTTTGCTGGTGCTGGGCGCTGCAGGCGGTGTCGGGCTGGCCGCGGTCGAACTCGGCAAGGCCTATGGCGCGCGCGTCGTCGCGGGCGTCTCCAGCGAGGACAAGGCGCAGGCCGCACGCGAATCCGGCGCGGACGAGGTGGTGGTCTATGCTCGCCAGCCGTTCGACAAGGACCAGTCCAAGGCGCTGGCCAATGCGTTCAAGGATGCGGTCGGCCCCAATGGCGCGGACATCGTCTATGATGCGGTGGGCGGTGATTACAGCGAGCCTGCGGTGCGCGCGATGGCGTGGGAGGGGCGCTTTCTGGTGGTCGGCTTCCCCGCAGGAATCGCTAAGCTGCCGCTCAACCTCACCCTGCTGAAGAGCTGCGATGTGTGCGGCGTGTTCTGGGGCGCGTTCGCTGCGCGCGAGCCCAAGCGCAACGCCGCCAACATCGCCGAATTGTTTGATCTGTGGGCGGCGGGCAAGATAAGCCCACGCATTTCGGAAACCTTCAGCTTCGACCGGGCGCACGAGGCGATCGCGCGGCTTGAAAACCGCGAGGCGATCGGCAAGCTTGTGGTAACGATGTAGCTGCTGCGGCGATGTGGTTTGAAGCTTGCCGCTGACCCGCGCTATGCGTATGCGAAGAGGCAATCCTGCATGACCAACAAGGGGCCGACATGACCACTTTCAATGATCGCGAACGCGCGTTCGAAGCCAAGTTTGCAGCCGATCAGGACCTGCAGTTCCGCATCACCGCACGGCGCAACCGGTTGCTGGGCAACTGGGCGGCGCAGCAGATGGGGCTGACCCCGGAGGAGACCGAAGCCTATGCCAAGGCGGTGGTCCAGGCCGATTTCGAGGAAGCGGGCGACGAGGACGTCATCCGCAAGCTGCTCGGCGATCTGGTCTCGGCCGGCGTAGACATCGACGAGATGGGCGTACGCACGGCGCTGGAGGCCAAGATGGTCGAGGCGCGCCGCCAGTACATCGAAGAGGCGAACTGAACCATGCCCATGCTGGCCGCCGATATCGAGGCGCTGATCAAGGCCGGAATCCCCGATGCCGAGGTTTCGATTACCGATCTGGCAGGCGACGGGGACCATTATGCCGCGCACGTCGTGGCCGAAAGCTTTCGCCCCATGACGCGCGTTGCTCGGCAGCGCGCGGTCTATGCGGCGCTGGGCGGACGCATGGGTGGTGAACTGCACGCCTTGCAACTGACCACCGCGGTCCCCAGCTAAACGGCATGACACGCATTATCACGGAGTTTACACCATGACCGAGACTGCACAGGCGCGTATCGCCGAAATCGTCCAGGCCAACGACGTTCTGTTGTTCATGAAGGGCACCCCGCTGTTTCCGCAGTGCGGCTTTTCCAGCAAGGCGATCGCCATTCTCGACCATCTGGGCGTGGATTACGAAAGCGTCAATGTGCTGCAGGACATGGAAGTCCGCCAGGGCATCAAGGAATTTTCCGACTGGCCGACCATCCCCCAGCTGTATGTGAAGGGTGAATTCATCGGCGGATCGGACATTATGATGGAAATGTTCGAGGCTGGCGAACTGCAGACGCTGATGCAGGAAAAGGGTCTGGTCGGCGCGGGCTGACATTTTCGGTTTTCGTTTTGCGGCGAGAGCGGGAAGCCAGGGGCGATTTTGCACCCGCTCTGGATTCCGGCTTTCGCCGGAAAACGTTAGGGTTCGCAAGGCTTGACTAAGCCACCGCGACCCGCGCTGCTCGTGAGCGCTTGATGCCATCGATGCAGAACAGCGCCACCGCCAGCCAGATCAAGCCGAAGCAGATGGCGTGCGCGCGCGTGAACGGTTCGTTGTAGACGAACACGCCCAGCATGAACTGGATCGTCGGGCCGATGAACTGGATGAAGCCCATCGTCGATAGCGGCATCTTTCGCGCGGCGCTGGCGAACAGCAGCAGCGGTATGGTGGTGATCGCGCCGCCTGCGATCAGGAAAGCATCGGTCATCGGCGAATAGCCAAAGCCCGGCGTGGGATCGTACCACGCAGCCCAGAGCGCATAACCCAGCGCAAACGGCAGCAGCAGCGTCGTTTCGCACGCGAGCCCCGGCAGCGAGCCCACCGGTGCGATCTTCCGGACCATGCCGTACAGGCCGAAACTGATGCCCAGGGTCAGGCTGATCCAGATGGAGGTCAGCGATTCGCTTGCCAGCACCATCACGCCGCATGCCGCCAGCGTGATCGCGATGATCTGCGTGCGGTTCATGTGTTCCTTGAAAAACACGACCCCCAACGCGACGTTGACCAGCGGATTGATGTAATAGCCCAGGCTGCCTGCCAGTATGTGTCCGTTGGTGATCGCCCAGATGTACACCAGCCAGTTGATAGCGATGAGCGTGGTGCTGGCCACCATGAAACGGCGCGTGCGCGGATCGGCCATGGCGGTGCGAAACTCGCCCAAGCGGCTGCGTGCCCACAATATGGCAACGATCAGCACCACCGACCACATCACGCGGTGCGCGACGATCTCTACCGGGGAAATGCCCTGCAGCTGTTTGAAGAACAGCGGCATGAAGCCCCAGATGGTATAGGCGCCAACCGCTTCGGGCAGGCCTTTCAGTCGATTGCTCTCACCGCTCATGCGGCGGGGATTAGAAGATGCCGCCGCCGAGCGATAGGCGGATAATGCAGATTACCAGCACGATCAGGCACAGGTTGCGGCCCGAGTTGCTGCTGGACAGAAAGCCCAGCAACACGCCCAGCAGCGCAATCGGCACGATCAGCCAGTTGAGCGCGCCCAGCAGCGGCAGAAATGCCGGTATGGCGAGCAGGAGGGCGACGATCCCGATCAGGATGGAAAGTATGTTCAGCATGTGTCTTATATGGATAAGACAGTTTGCGGTTGCAAGCGAATTCTCAGGTCATCGCAAGCCAGGCTCGATTCATCTGCAGAATGGCCGGATTCACTTATGTTGTATTCTGTTCATGAAACCGCTTGCGAGGATGAATGTTGTTAGTTCGAGCCGGGATGATCCGCCCGGACCACACAACGGAGATAGACCCATGTTGACTCTTGCCCTTGCCAGCGCCGCAGCGTTTCTGAACCCGGCCCCCGCCACCTCGTCGGTACTGCCGGTGCCGACCAGCTTCCACACACAGGATGCAGCCCAGTTCCAGCGTCGCGACGAGCGTCGCGCCTATCGCGAAGGCCGCCGCGACGCGCGCCGTCAGGCCCGCTATGAAGGCCGCTACTGGCGCGGAAACGACGGTCGTTATCGCTGCCAGCGCAGCAACGGCACCACCGGACTTCTGGTAGGTGCGGGCCTTGGCGCGCTGCTGGGTAACGAAGTTGCCGGTCGCGGTGACAAGACCCTGGGTGCCGTCGTCGGCGGCCTTGGCGGTGCAGCCGCTGGCCGTGCCATCGACCGCAGCCGTGTCAGCTGCCGCTAATCGCTGACCACAGCGCCAAACGAAAGGCCTCTCCCGGCAACGGGTGGGGCCTTTTTGTTGCGCCCTTTCTCAACCGTTGGTGAGGTCCTCGGCCAGCCGATCGATATCGGCATCATCGCGGACGATGCGCCAGACATCCGGGTGCCGGGTGTCGATCAATACCACGGCCTTTTTCGGGCAGATATCCAGGCACGGTACTTCTATCACGCCCAGCCGCGCCTTGCGGCCCTTGCCGCCGGGCAGCCGCCGCTTGAGTGCCTTGGCGAGCGACGGATCGCCTTCCGCACCGAATTTGGCCTTGGCGCGCTTCTGGCACTTTTTGCAAACAAGGATCGCGTGCGACCAGTTCGCGCTGATTTCGGTTTTCATGGAACTGACATAGGGGCAGGGGCGCGCGATTACACGCCCTTCCAGGTCTTTCTTTCCTCGGCGCTGCGCAGCACCGCATAGGCTGCCTGGATCGCCTGGAAACGCGCGGCGGCATCCTTGTCGTTCTGGTTGGTGTCGGGATGGTTCGCTTTGGCGAGGCGGCGATAGGCCTTCTTCACCTCGTCGAATTCGCTGTGCGCATTGCATTCCAGCACATCAAGCGCGCGCATCTCGTCGCGGCTGCGGCTGCCATCGCCGGAGCCTGCCCATTCGTTGAACACGGATTCGCGATAGCCCGAGGTATCGCGCTTTTCCTCTGCAGCCCGGGCGGCGGCCTCTTCCTTGTCCAGCCCTGCAAAATAGTCCCAACCCTGGTTGTATTCGGCTGCGTGCTTTTCACAGAAATACCAGCGGTCCGGGCTGTTGGGCGATTTGGGCGCGGGGCATTTGCCCGCTTCGTTGCAGCCATGCCGATCACACAGCCGCACCGTCTGCGCCTCACGCGACGCCCCATAACCGCGCCAGCGCGGGAAACCCCAATCGGAAGATCTGCCTGCCATGCGGTGTCATTTAGCTATGCAGGAGGGGAAGGGCTAGGGGGTTGGTGGGAGCAGGCTACGAATCGGTAGCCGGAGGAGAGGGATCGGGCCTGAGCCTATGTAAAACGCAACGTGTCGCCCCAGTTGCCAATCTCCCACGTTCCGTTGTAGCCACCAAAGCCGCGATCGGTCTTTGACGCTATGCCTGACGATTGCGCCGGGTTGTCGGCATTCCCTGAAATTGTGGAAATTTGTACGCCAAACTGGGTGATGGAACCCCATCTGGCGATCTGCGCGTGCATCTGGTCGATATCCCTGCTGGCGCTGTTGCCGGTCGCTGGAGGCGAGGGTGTCGGAACCGGTGTTGGTGTCGGTGTTGGTGTCGGTGTTGGAACCGGTGTCGAGCCCCCTCCGATTGCCGCCTTGTAAGCTGCCGATGCGGTCTTGATGCCGTTGAAATAGTCCAGATAGCTCTGCTTGATCGAACCATTCAGTTCGTCGCACATTTTGTTGCACTGCTCGACCACGTCAACAATGTCGAGAATTTCGAATACCATATCAACGACGGACATGATCACCGTCACTACTGCAACGATTTTTCCGACGGCATCCAACGTCTCGAAGACGGTCGCATCGACTTCCTCGATCGGAATTTCGGCCTCACGTGCCGCGTTGCGGATCGTAGCATTAGCGATCCTCAACTTGTAAAACATGATTGCGACGCAGAAATTGGTGACAAGCCCAATCGCTTCTTTGCCTCCAAAGGTGAAGCCTGCCAGTGAATTCATGAATTTTTGGACGTCGGCATCGGTTCTGTTGCTGAGGTTGAGCGTATCGAGCGCATCATAGACTGCCTGAATCTCCTGGCTGTTAAACACCAGCCGCGCGGATTCGGCGTACTTCCGGAAATTTGCAGAGGTCAGAGTGGTATTCCGTTCGACCTGCGCCATGAACTGCAGCAGCATTGAACGGCATGTCCTGGTATCCAGGCCGACCGGGGACTTGCTGGCGATCAGATTGTTGTTTGATTTGTAAATTGTCACATAATTTTTCACCTGATCGCCGATTGCAGCAGAAATGTCCGTGTCCGCTGTCGTCAACTTGGTGTTGAGAGCGCTGGATTTCGACGAAATGACCCTGCGTTCGATGATCACGGTGGCCTCAAGAGCGGCAAAGGCCGCCATGCCCAGGCCGAACGACCAGATCGAGGCAATGGCGGCGGCATCGGCCGCAATCTGGATAGCATCCGCCGAAATCGTCAGGTTGCGGACTTCCATCGCCAGTCCGGACAATGTGCTGAATTCATTGTTGACTGGGCCGTCTGAGTCGAAATCGCCGATGTTCACAAACTGATTATGCTCGGAGATTATCGGATCGATATTGCCATCACTTTCGCCATCCCAAGTTGCTATATAATTGAGATACGTAATTAGATCCGTGCTGGCCATCTCGAGCTCTCCATCAGAACGGAAAAAGCATCCGCTTGTTCATCAAATGGAAAGGTTAGTTCTAAATAGATAAGAGTCAATACGGCTCGTATTGTTCTTTAAATTGTTTAATCGGAAATGGTTGTGATAATAACTTCAACATTATATTTTCTAGAACTAAACATCCGAAATGGTTATATCACTCCTTTCTGCACGACATATAATATTGAAGGCAGAGTTTGGACTGGACAAATCTGATGATAGCGAGCGATTCTGCATGGTGTCGATGCGCCGCCCTGTTCAAGCGCAGAATTTCGGAGACGCTCGCAATCTGCGGACTTCACGGCGCTACTGTCCCTGTTGCGATTCAGCAGCCAGAGGTTTTGCGCCGTTTTGGAACTGCATCGACGCCTTGCAGACTATCCCGCAAGACGCATCTTCATCGCTACACCATGTCGTTTGTCGAACGCTAAGGGTCTTGAAACCTCTGGCCTGCTATCTACCTCGCATCCGCAGCATAGATTGCGTATCAAGACGTTTCAGGGAATTACCGCAATGAGCCGCCAGTTGATGTTCTCCGCCATGCTGTCCATCGCCATGATGGCAGCGTTCGTGCTGGGTTCGCAGGCTTACGCCGGTGACTCTTATGCAGGCGACGATGCGGCGACGGACTTTGCCGAATGCACGCTCGATGAGTTGGAGCAGTCGCCCGCTGCTGGCGAGCAGATGGTGCCTTCGCACATGGTGCTGGCATCGCTCTGAGCGACCCCGATACGAAAAATTGCCAGAGGGTCTGTAAGCCGGGTTCTGTCCTGACGGTTTCCCGCCATGGGCAGCCATTCCTCTAGGCGGGGCATTGCTGCACCGCTCAAGCAACCAACCCGGGCGGCAAGGGGCCGAAACACCCCTGGGACGCGCCTCTGCAAGCAGAAACCGTATCGCCAAATCCGCCCCTATTCGGTCTTGCTCCGGATGGGGTTTACCATGCCGCAAACCATTGCTGGCCGCGCGGTGCGCTCTTACCGCACCCTTTCAATGTTACCGGGCCGAAGCCGTGGGCAACCTGCTTTCTGTTGCACTGTCCCTGGGGTCGCCCCCGCCGGGCGTTACCCGGCATCCTTGTTTCGTGGAGCCCGGACTTTCCTCGCGCCATTTGCATGACCCGCGGCTGCCCGACCCTCTGGCAGACGTGGCCCTAGCGGTGAAACGGGGTGAGCGCAATCAGCGGAAACGGCCCGCATCGCGGTCAAGCAGCAACGCAAACAGCAATGCGCGGCACTCGCCATCTATGACGCCGTCGATGGTGGCGGTCCGCCAGCGCCGCTGGAACGCGGTGGTCGCCGCGCGCCCGTCGCTGATATCATAGCCGAAACGCTCCAGCGCCAGCATGAACGCGCCATCGCTCCAGTATGGATCGACCAGCCGGCCATCGGGTATCGGCAGCGCGAGGCGCACCTTGGCCAGCCGCTGCCAGTCGAACAGCTCGCCCGGGTCCTGCTTGCGCGCAGGGGCGACATCGCTGTGGCCGACGATGTTGGCACGCGGAATGCCGTATCGGTCGACGATATCGGCAACCAGCGGGATCAGCGCGGACATCTGCTCTTCGGGGAACGGGCGATAGCCATGTTCATGGCCGGGGTTGACGATCTCTATGCCGATGCTGGCGCTGTTGACATCGGTAATGCCGCGCCAATGCGCGCGGCCTGCATGCCAGGCGCGGTTGGCCTCATCGACCATGCGGATCACCTGGCCATCTTCTGTCACCACATAATGCGCGGATACCTTGGAGGCGGGGTTGGCGAGCCAGTCGATCGCCGATGGTGCATCCTGCATGCCGGTGTAGTGCAGCACCAGCATAGTGATGGGCAGGCTGCGCTCATCGAAATTCGGCGACGGCGTATCGATCAAGACCCTGTTCCTTGCCTCAAGATCTGGTCCCTTCCTTCAGCAGCCTTGCCTCGGCCAGCATCCGTGAACGCTGCGCATTGCGGATCGCCACGATAGAGACGCCGAGCAAGGCGATCAATCCACCTGCAATCATCAGCGGCGTCAAGGGGGTGCCGAACCACCAGGTGGCAAAGGCGACCGAGATGACGGGGGTCGGGATGGTCAGCGGGCTGACTGTCGAGACGCTGTGCCGCTGGAGCAGCCACACCATCGCGCCATGGCCGCCGATGCTGGAGCCGATCGCGGCATAAGCGGTCCAGGCATAGGTTTCCATCGACAGGTTGGGCAGCATCGCCAGGCCCTCCGGCTCAAGCAGCAGCGCAAACGGCAGGATGACCATCGCTCCGATCAGCCCCATCCAACCGCTGATGTTGAGCACGCCGATGCCGCCGAGGTTGCGCTGGATGAGGGTCGCGATCGCCCAGATGAGCGAACCGCAGGCGGAGATCGCGATCGCGGGCAGTTCGCCTGCGACCTTCGGATCGAACACCAGCAGCACAACGCCGAACAGCGCCAGCACGATGCCGATCAGGCGCGGCACACCGATCTTTTCCTTGAGGAAGATGACCGCCAGAATGAGCGAGAACGGCACGCCGAGTTGCCCTGCGATGGCGAGCGCGCTGATGTTGGTGCTGACCTTCAGCGAAATGCCGACAGCGACATAAAACAACCCGCCGGTGAGCACGCCCAGCACGCCGATGAGCTTCATGCGCCCCGGCACGATGCGCAGGAAGGGCAGGCAGACGACCGCGACCATCGCCTGGCGCAGGAACGCGCCGGGCAGCGCGCCTGCGCTGTCCACCGCGGATTTCATGGCGATGATGTTGAAGCCCCACAGGAACATCATCATGACCGCAACCGCCCAGTCCAGGCGGCCAAAGCCCTGCTCGGGCAGGTCAGGCGCGGGCGAATCGCTCTGCATGGCCGCACGCATAAGGCAAATGGAGGCCAAGCACAGCTTTTATGCTGCGATTGCGAACACTAAACGGTGCGATGGTCAGCAGAGCGGCGGAGGAATGATCGACTGGCCTGTCTTTCCGACCACGGCCTTGCAGTACAGCCCGCGCATCTCGCGCGTGGCGGAGAACAGGTCGGTATGGCCCAGCACGGTTTCGGCCGCGCCCAGCATCAGCATGCCGTCATCCTCCAACGCGCGTTCGATCTTGGAATAGGCGATGTGCCGCGTCTCCGGCGCGAAGTACATCAGCACGTTGCGGCACAGGATGATATCGAACCGGCCAAGGTCCCCGCGGGGTTTCAGCAGGTTGTCCTCCTGAAAATGCACCATCTGCTTCAGGCGCGGATCGACGACCCAGTCCTCGCCTTCCTGTGCGAAATAGCGCAGCATATATTCGACCGAAAGGCCGCGCTGGATTTCGAACTGGCTGTAACGTCCCGCTTTTGCGCGGGCGATCACCGAGGTGGAAATATCGGTGCCGACGATCTCGATCTTCCAGTCCTGCCACTTCTCCCGGTCGCTATCGAACAGCATCGCGATCGAATAGGCTTCCTGGCCGGTCGAGGTGCCGGCGCACCAGATGCGCACCGCCTTCTTGTGCGCGCGGCGTTCGCGCAGCACCGGCAACGCGTCTGTGCGCAGGGACGCGAACAGCGCGGTATCGCGGAAGAAAAAGCTTTCGTTGTTGAGCATCGCATCGAGCGATTCCTGCAACAGCGCCTCGTTGTCCGGATCGGACAGCACCGCGACCAGTGCATCGAGATCCGGGATTGCGCAGCGCTTGAGCACGGGGGCGAGCGCCGTCTGGATGCGCCAGTAGCGGCTGGGCGCGATCTGCTGACCGGTGCGCGATTCGAGCAGGCCGGCAAGGATGCGGGTGGCGCTGGCGGCGGGTTGGGAATGGATCATGCCGCGTCCAGCCAGCAATCGGCGATAAAGCGGGCTATGTCTGCAGGCGGCAGGATCACGCTGGCAAGGCCTGCGCGCGCGACGGCGCCGGGCATGCCCCACACCGTGCTGGACTGGGCATCCTGCACATAAATCGGCGCGCCTGCCGATGCCAGCGCATGCGCGCCAGCCAGGCCATCGCTGCCCATGCCGCTCAACATCACCGCAGCGCCATCGGATCCGAAGCACTGGGCAACCGCCAGGAACATCGGATCGACCGACGGCTTGTAGGCGGTGCCCGGCCAGTCCGCTGTGAGCCTGATGCACGTCGCATCGCCCTTGCGCTGCAGTCCCAGGTGCGCATCACCTGGCGCGCAATAGATGTGGCCGCGCTGCAGCTTTGCGCCATCGCGCGCCATGTGCGCGGGCCGCAGCCCCAGATCGCTGATGTGCCGCACGAAATACGGGATGAAATCGGGGGGCAGGTGCTGGGTGATCAGGATCGGCGCATCGATGCGCGGGTCGAGCTGGCCGATCAGCGCATGAATCGCGCTGATTCCGCCGGTCGAAGATCCGATGGCGATGCAGGCCAGCGGGCTGTGCGCGGCCACCGGCCGGGCCAGCACAGGCGGCATCGCCGTGCGGCTCTGGTGCACGGCGTCCGCCAGCATGCGCAATTTGTCATGCAACGCAGCCACAAAGCTTTCAGGATAATATTGCTGGCTGGGCTTGGCCTGCGTGTCGCTGGCCCCTAGCGCCAGTGCCTGCAGCGTGGCAGGAGCACCCACGCCGCAATGCGAGGACAGCACCAGAATGCGCGCGCCGTCGCAGGCCGCGATAATGTCAGGCAGCGCGTCCAGGCCCGACCGGCGCGGCATCTCTATGTCCAGAATGATGATATCGGCGGCGTTTCCGGACAGAAAGTCCAGCGCCGCCTGCGCCGAGGCGACACTTGCGGCGACCGTGAACCCGGCCAGCGTTTCGACGATGCGTTGTACCACCGAGCGCATGACCAGGCTGTCGTCGATAATGAGGACGCGGCTTTGCCTGCCGGCCCCGGGCAGGTCAGCAGGGTCGCTGCGCGCGAGTGCCTGGTGCTGGTTGTTCGTGGTCATGTGCCGTTGCCCCCCGCGCCCGGCAATCAGGCGCAGCCGACGATCTGCAATTTGCTGTGCAGCGTTTCCCGGTCGAACGGCTTCATGACATACTCGTCGGCGCCCGCCTCGATCGCGGCCTGGATATGCCCGCGCCCGTTTTCGGTAGTGCAGAACACCACCTTAGGCTTATTGCCGCCTTCCACCGTGCGCAGCGCGCACAGGAATTCCATGCCGCTCATCACCGGCATGTTCCAGTCAAGCAGCACGACATCGGGCATGGCCTGTCCGCAGTGATCCAGCGCCTGGCTGCCATCGGCGGCCTCGGACACGGTAAAGTCCAATGTTTCAAGAATATGCCGTGCGACCTTGCGGATGACCTTGCTATCGTCGACGACCAGACAGGTTTTCATGAGAAGCGGCTCCTTGCGGCATGGTTGCCGTTTTACATCTTATGGCTGATTGGTAAGCACCGTGTTAACAGCAGCAATGGCACCTGAGCGTTTCGCCGCAAAACGGCACGGACATCACGCCGCGCGGCGCAGCGCCGGGTTGACCATGTAGTCGGGGTCGATCAGCAGATAGGTCGCACCCTCGATATCCAGCAGCGCACGGCCGATCTCGTTCCACCCGGCGGGCAGCTGGCCGGGAAGCGGCTCGGGCTGGGCCACGGCGTGGACCACATCGATCACCGCATCGACCAGCAGGCCGTAGCAGCAGCCGCCGATGTTGACGACGATGGCCGGTTGTCCGGGACGCAGATCGGCAGGCTCGCCGGTCACGAAAAACTGGCAGTCGATCAGTGTCAGCACCCGGCTGCGCAAAGCGAACAGCCCGGTGATGAAGGGCGCAGCGGATGGCACCGGAACCGATTCGCGCACCGTGACGACGCTGTCGATCTGTTCGGCCGGAATGGCGACCTTTTCGCCTGCGATCACCGCGATGAGATGAAGCTCCTTCATGCGCTCTGTGCCCCCTTGCGCCCATCGATGAGCCGGCCCAGCAACGCTGCCCGGTCATAGCGATAGATGGTATCGGCATCCGCCGCGCCGCCGGAGAGCGTATCGCGCAGCCGGATGACCTGTCCGCTGGCGTGCGCCGGTGCAGCAGCATCGTCGCCCACGATGATGCACATGGCGGCGTCGCTGGCTTGCGCCTCCTGCACATCGCCGAACACGGGCCGATATCCGGCCGCTGCGACCAGCGGTGCAAGGATGTTGCGCGTCCACGGATCGTCATTGCCGATCAGGCGACAGGCCGGACGATCTGCGACGGGCGGGGTGCCGACCATAGTGCTGAACACCCAGTGCGGATCGACCACCTCGATCTGCAAATCGCCGATCAGCGCGATGCCGCCGATAAGGCCGGGCGCCTGGGCAGGCTCTATTCGCGCAGGCAGGCGCACGATATCGATCACGTCGTCCACGGCATACAGCACATGCAGACGGCCATCGCTCAGGTGCAGCAGCTTGACGAAGCCGTCCTGCGGCGCTGCGTCCAGGCCATAGACCGGGCGGCTTTCGTTCTCGATCCGCAACCGCACCTGGCCTGCCGCCAGCGCCAGCCGATCGGCCGCGACATCCTCGACACGCTCGACCGCGGTCAGCGCGATCAGGCGCAGAACGCCTGCGCGTTCCTTGAACAGCAGCGCCGATCCGCCATCGGCTTCTGCCAGCGCGGGCGCGTCGGCCCTCTGGTCGCGATCGACCTTGGCATATTCGTTGAGCTGCGCGCGGGTGGCGAGGCCCAGGGGATCGAGCAGCAGCATCGGGCGGCCGTTGTCGGGCAAGGTGGTGCCGGCATACAGGCCATCGGCCATGATCACCGGAGCTCCCGGCCGCACGACCAGCTCCTCGTGATCGATGACCGCTTCCACGGCCAATGCATAGCGCAGGTCGGATGAGGCATTGACGGTGATAATCGTGCGGTGGCTGGCCACGGGGTGCAGGTTGAACTCAAGCCCCAGCAGCGCTTCCAGATCGACATGCGGCAGGCACTCGCCGCGGATATAGGCCAGATCGCGCCCGCCAACCTGCTGGATCCGCACCTGATCGTTGTTGTCGAACAGGATTTCGCGGATCGCCGAGCGCGGCATCGCGAACTCCTGGCCACCGGCGCGCACGGTCAGGCACGGGATGATGGTCAGCGTCAGCGGCACGCGCAATATGACGCGCAGGCCTTTGCCCGGCGCATTTTCCAGATCGATCGACCCGCCGATGCGTTCGATGTTCGAACGCACGACATCCATGCCGACGCCGCGTCCGGAAATCGCGGTCACCTGGTCGGCGGTGGACAGTCCCGGGGCAAAGATCAGTTCCAGCCGGGCGCGTTCGCTCAGGCCCTGAATTTCCGTTGCGGTGCGCACCTTGGCGGCCTGTGCCCTGGCGACGAGCTTGTCGATATCGATGCCGCGACCGTCATCGGCAATTTCGATGAGAATTTGATTGCCGGACTGGCGCGCGGAAATGCTCAAACGGCCCGCGGTGGGCTTTCCGGCGATGCTGCGCGCTGCGGGCGATTCGATGCCGTGGTCGATCGAGTTGCGGATGATGTGGGTCAACGGATCGCGGATCATCTCGATCATCTCGCGGTCCAGTTCCACGTCGCTGCCGGAGGTCCGAAGGTCCACCTGCTTGCCAAGATCGGCGCACAGATCGCGCACCAGGCGGGGCAGGGGACCGAAGATACGCTCGATCCGCTGCATGCGGGTCTGGCCGATGGCATCGCGCATATCGGCGATGCAGGCCGACAGCCGCTCGAACGCGCTTTCCAGCACGGGGCCGTTCTGGTCGTCGCGCAGGCAGCGGGCCACCTCGTTGCGCGCCAGCACCATGTCCGACACGCCGTTCATCAGGTGGTCGATCAGGTCCAGCGGTACGCGGATCGACCGGATCGCAGCGTGGCGGCGCGCTGCGCTGACGTCATCGGCGGGGTGTGTCGCAGGGACGGCAGGCACTTGCGGCGAATGCGGGCGATGGTCGAGCGCGGCGATGAGGTCGGCGTCGGAACCGTCGGGCAGGGCCTCGCCGGATTCCATCACCACGATCAGCTCGCCGATGCGGTCGATGATGCTCAGGACGCCATCAACCAGCATGGCCGATGCCTCGCGCTTGCCATCACGCACCTGTGCCAGCACGTCCTCGGCGGCATGGCTCAGCCGCTCGAACCGGGGCAGATTCAGGAAGCCGCAACTGCCCTTGACCGTGTGGACGAAGCGGAAAATGCTGTCGAGCCGGGCGCTGTCGTGCGGGTTCTGTTCCCACAGCACAAGTTCGCTGGCCAACGCGTCCAGCGTTTCACGGGTTTCAGCGATAAATTCCTGTATCAGGTCGTCCATATCCACCGTCCGCGAGCGCTTGGGATATGGTTTGGCCTCAATATGGTTAAGATCAGGTTGCGGCGGGCAAAGTCCGCCGCCGATTTCAGACGCGCAGCATCGCGCCGATGACCAGGGATTCCGGGGTCGCGACCAGCTGGATTTCGCCGCCGCTGATGCGCGCGATCCGCTCGATCAGATAGGCAGGCGCGGTGCGCGGGCTCAGCAGAGCTGTCCCCATCTTGCCGGACAGGGCAGCGGCCACCGCCTCGTCGATCACCACTTTGGGGCCGGTCGCGTTGACCGCGATCTCGCAGGTTCCGCTGTTTTCTTCCGCCGCGATGATCAGCTGCCCGCCGCGCACCAGGCCATCGAGGCCGATGAGCGCAAGGTTGAGCAGCACCTTCACCGCAGGCTTGGCCAGCAGGTCGGACGGCACATGCCATTGCAGTTCCACACGGGGCTTGTCGGCCACCAGCCCCTCGATCAGCTGGCGCGGTTCGTTGACGTCGACCTTGTCGCCAAAGCCGCCCGCCGCGCCGAAGGCCAGCCGGAAGAACTTGAGCTTGTTGGCCGATGCCCTGGCGCTGTCGGTCAGCAATTCGATGCAGCGTGCGCGCATTTCCGGATCGGTTTCGTCCGCCAGCAGCTCCAATCCGTTGTTCATCGCGCCGATGGGGCTCAGCAGATCGTGGCACAACCGCGAGCACATCAGGCTGGCAAGCTCGGTTTCGGACAGGTCGGTATGAGTGGACATGGGACGGATCGTGCCTTTGCGGCAAAAGGGTAAGGGAGGATGCGCTGGCTTGATGTGGCGAAAATGTCGCACAGGTTCAAGCGCTAATGCGGCCAGTTTCCTTCGCTTCGGCTGGGATTGTCAAGGAAGCTGGGCGAGGCAGGCTGGCTCGAAAGCGCCGTGAACCGTCCCGCCTGGCACCGCATGCCACGCGGTGATCGCGCCGCTTGCTATGATCAGCCACAGCCGCCCGTCGGCAGCTGCGCTGGCCGCATCGCAGGCAGATGGCTCGGCGCGGCCATTGGGGTGCGAGTGGTAATATCCGATCAGCGTTTCGCCGCCATCGCGCATCGTGCGTTCTGCCGCGATGAGCGCAGCCGGATCGATCTCGAACGTGCGCGCAGGCTCGGCGGCAACGTTGGCAGTGGGCTTAACCCGCGCGATCGCATCGCCACTGCCCAGCAGCAGTCCGCAGCATTCCAGCGGGTGCGCCGCTTCCGCCTCGGTTAGCAGTTGCGCATGCAGCGCGCTTGAAAGCAGGGTCGGCATCGGCCAGATGATAGCGATGAATGCAGGGCAATCCAGTGCAACCAGTGCAACCAGTGCCAGCGGCAATGTCCCCGAGTCCGTCGCGGGGCAGCGGCTGGACGCCGGGCTCGCCGTTGTCGAGCCGACGCTGTCGCGCGAGCGGATCAAGGCGCTGATCCTGGCAGGCGCGGTGCAGCTTGATGGCAAGGCGGTCACGCGGCCCTCGGTCAAGCTCGTCGCCGGGGCGCACTACGCCATCGCCGTCCCCGAAGCGCGGCCGCTGGATACGCAGGCGCAGGATATCGCCCTGGTTGTGGTTCATGAGGACGAACACCTGCTGGTGATCGACAAGCCGGCTGGCCTTGTGGTGCATCCGGCGGCGGGTCATGCCGATGGCACATTGGTCAACGCGCTGCTGCATCATTGTGCCGGGCAGCTTTCCGGCATTGGCGGAGTAGCGCGGCCGGGCATCGTCCACCGGATCGACAAGGATACCTCCGGGCTTCTTGTCGTCGCCAAGACCGATGCCGCGCATCTGGGGCTGGCGGCGCAGTTTGCCGAACATTCGATCAACCGGCGCTATGTCGCCATCGTTCAGGGACGGCCAAGCCCGGCCAGCGGCACGGTGCGCGGCAATATCGGCCGCAGCGACCATGATCGCAAGAAGATGGCGATGGTGGGGGAGGGGCGCGGCAAGCATGCGGTTACCCATTTCACCACCGAAGAGCGCTTGAGCGGGGCGACCCGGATCGAGTGCCGCCTGGAGACCGGGCGCACGCATCAGGTGCGGGTGCATTTGGCCAGCATCGGCCATGCGCTGCTGGGCGATCCATTGTATTCAAAGCCGCCAAAAGGCTTGCGCGACCTGCTGAAAGCCGCGGATTTCCGCCGTCAGGCATTGCACGCACAGCGGCTGGGGTTTATACATCCGGTGACGAAAACCGAATGCGACTTTTTTAGTCCGATTCCGGCTGACATGGCGGAACTTTTGGATAAACTGCGTGTTTAGGTTGCAAGTCGAAATGCGATCCCCCTGACGGGTGCTCGTTCGAGGCCCGCAATTCGGATTGGCAGAAAGGGAAGAAATGAGCGCGACCAGAAGTGTCCCGGCAACCATCCCCGCCCTTGGCGGCGAGGCTAGCCTGAACCGTTACCTTACCGAAATTCGCAAGTACCCGCTGCTCAAGCCCGAGCAGGAATATATGCTGGCCAAGCGCTATCAGGAACATGCAGATCCTGAGGCGGCCGCACAGCTCGTCACCTCGCATCTGCGGCTCGTCGCCAAGATCGCGATGGGCTACCGCGGCTATGGCCTGCCGGTCAGCGAACTGATTTCCGAAGGCAATATCGGCCTGATGCAGGGCGTGAAGAAGTTCGAGCCCGATCGCGGTTTCCGCCTCGCCACTTATGCGATGTGGTGGATCAAGGCGTCGATCCAGGAATATATTCTGCGCAGCTGGAGCCTCGTCAAGATGGGCACCACAGCGGCACAGAAGAAGCTTTTCTTCAACCTGCGCCGGATGAAGAACAACCTGCGCGCGTTCGAGGACGGCGATCTGCATCCCGATGACGTGAAGACGATCGCCACCAAGCTTGGCGTGTCGGAAACCGAGGTGGTCAACATGAATCGCCGCATGGCGATGGGCGGCGATGCGTCGCTCAACGTTTCCATGCGCGAGGACGGCGATGGCCAGTGGATGGATTGGCTGACCGATGACGCGCCGCTGCAGGACGTTGCCGTCGCCGATGCGCAGGAAGCATCGATGCGGCACGAAATGCTGGGCGAAGCGCTCAATGCGCTGAACGATCGCGAGCGGCACATCCTCAACGAGCGCCGCCTGGTCGATGATCCCAAGACGCTTGAAGAACTGAGCCAGGTCTATAACGTCAGCCGTGAGCGTGTGCGCCAGATTGAAGTGCGCGCGTTTGAAAAGCTGCAAAAGGCGATGCACCGGCTTGTCACCGACAAGCAGATGGCTCTGGCCGGTTAACAGTTACCTGGGGGCGGCTCCGTCCCCATGGCCCAAATCCCCTAGGGTCGCACCTGAGGATAGAAGCGGGATGGCTCTGCCGTCCCGCTTCACCCGTTTTAGGGCTCCGGTTTTTGTCTGGTCGGGTGATCGCGAGCCATTTGCACGCTCCGGCCAGCGCAATGGCATCAAAACCATCTTCCCCTTTGCGTTCCCACGCATTAAGCGGGCTGCCATGGGACTTCTGGGAAAAATCTTCACCTGGTGGGACGGCGCGACCGTCGGCACACATCTGTTCAGCGCGCTGAATGGCGAAAAGGTCGGCGAAGACCATCAGGGCAACACCTATTTCCGCTCCAAGCCCAAAAAGGGCCAGAAAGAGCGGCGCTGGGTGCTTTACAACGGTGCCAACGATGCCAGCCGGGTGCCTTCCGAATGGCATGGATGGCTGCACAACAGCTATGACGCGGTGCCCGAGAGCCACCTGCCGCCGCCACGGATCTGGGAAAAGGATTACGTTCCCAACCTCACCGGAACCACGGCCGCGTATCGTCCGGCAGGATCGCTCGACCGCGGCGGTGTTCGCGCGGCGGCGACCGGCGACTATGAAGCGTGGACCCCGGAGGCGTGACGCGCGGGCGAATCATCGCCATAGTTATCGTTATCGCTGCGCTGTTCGGGGCAGGCGTTTATGGCGGGTTGTGGTATAGCGGCCGCCTGACGAGCAACGCCCCGACCAAGGTCGCGATCAAACCTGCCGCAAAGCCTGCAGCCCGCCCACCGGTGCCCTTGGTCGCAGGCGAGGCCACGCCGATGGCCGAGCGCGTCGCCACCATTTCGTTCCTCAACAAGCGGAATGGGGAGACCCGCGATCTTGAGATGAAGCCCGGCGAATCGCGCCGTATCGGCGATGCCATCGTCCGGCTTTCCGCCTGCGAGCGCACTGCGCCGTGGGAACCGGTGCCGGAAACCGGAGCGTTCGTGCAGTTGCTGGTGCAGGAACGCGAAACCCGGTCGTCCGATCCGGTGTGGAAGCGCGTGTTTTCCGGATGGGTATTCAAGGAATCGCCCTCGCTCAACGTCGTCGAGCACCCGATCTACGACGTCTGGGTCAAGAACTGCGCGATGGAATATCCTGGCGAAGATGCGCCTGCCGAAGATGGCGATGCGCCTGTCGGCAGACCGGCCGCCTCGGCTCCGGCAAATGCGGCAAACCCTGCCACCAGCCCCGAACCTGCGCCCGCGCCTGCACCAACGACGCCTTCCACCGATACCGAATAAAGCCCCGGCATCACCGGATGCGGCCGCTGCGTTCGTGACGGCGCAAACGGCGAATCGCTGATCGCGGCGTTGAGCAGCTGCAAATACTGTGCCTGCGGAATCTCGCGCGCGCCCAGCGATGCCAGATGCGGGGTCATGAACTGGCAATCGAGCAGTTCAAGTCCGCCCTTGCGCATGCTCGCCACCAGCCAGGCGAGCGCCACCTTGCTGGCATCGGTCGCCCGGCTGAACATGCTTTCGCCGCAAAAGGCGCGGCCGATTTCAACGCCGTACAGCCCGCCGACCAACCGGTCGCCCTGCCAGCACTCGATGCTGTGCGCGCGGCCCTGATTGTGCAGCGCGATGAAACTTGCCTCGATCGTGCGGTTGATCCAGGTCTGCTCGCGCCCCTGCGCAGACTGCGCGCACAAAGCGATGACATCGGCAAAGGCATGGTTGCAGGTGACCGTGAAGCGCTCTGCGCGGATCACTTTTCTCAGCGATTTCGACAGGTGAAATTCGTCCAGCGGCAGGATCGCGCGCATTTCCGGCTCGACCCAGAACACGTCCACATCGTCGCGGGCGTCCGCCATCGGGAAAATGCCGATCGCATAGGCACGCATCAGCATGGTCAGGTCGATCGTTACCGGGCCGGGGGTGCCGTGCATCGGGCTAGGCCGTAAACTCATAAATGGCAGGCGCGAGGCGCCCAAATGGCAAACAGCTCGGTCGAAGGTGGCCGCCGGGAAGGCTGGTTGCCTTTCCAAGGCCAGCTTTGGCCGAGATGGAAGCCACTTGGTCGTCCCGCAGGGATTTGACCAAAATGGCCCATTGCCGCGTCAGGAAGTCTGGAAATATCGACATATTCCTGCGCCTTCCTTCCTTGCACTGAGCCATTTTGCTTCAAACCTCGCGCCTGTCATTTATGAGTTTACGGCCTAACCTAGGCGTTTGGCCTCCAAGATCAATCATCCATGCGGCGCAGGGCTTTGCGATTGCCGGGCAATCGGCTAGAGGGCGGCACCAATCTATCAGGAGTAGCCCCATGCGTGCCGAAGGGCAGGCCCATATCGATACCATCAACGCCGCGTTGGCACTGGTCCGCAAGTTTCTTGTCTGGGACCGTGCGCTGCGGCGTCTGGATGAGCTGAACGCGCGCGTCGAGGACCCGACCTTGTGGAACGATCCCAAGGCCGCCGAAGAGGTGATGCGCGAACGGCGCAGGCTGGAACAAGCCGTGGGGACCGTCAACGAGATCAGCGCCGAGATGGCCGATGCGATCGAATTCGTCGAGCTGGGCGAGGCCGAGGGCGATGACGAGACCGTCGCCGAGGGGCTCGCCAGCCTGAAGGCGCTGGCCGAGCGCGCCGAGCGCGACAAGGTGCAGGCGTTGCTGGCGGGCGAGGCCGACAGCTACGACACCTATCTGGAAGTGCATGCAGGCGCTGGCGGCACCGAGAGCCAGGACTGGGCCGAGATGTTGCAGCGGATGTACTCGCGCTGGGCGGAGCGGCGCGGCTACAAGGTCGAGCTGGTCGATTATCATGCCGGCGAGCAGGCAGGTATCAAGTCTGCCACGCTGCTGATCAAGGGCGAAAACGCCTATGGCTATGCCAAGACGGAAAGCGGCGTGCACCGGCTGGTGCGCATTTCGCCCTATGACAGCTCGGCGCGGCGGCACACCAGCTTCTCCAGCGTCTGGGTCTATCCGGTGATCGACGACAATATCGAGATCGAGATCAAGGAAAGCGACCTCAAGATCGATACCTACCGGGCATCGGGCGCAGGCGGTCAGCACGTCAACACCACCGATTCGGCGGTGCGCATCACGCATATGCCCACCGGCATCATCGCGGCCAGCCAGAACGATCGGTCCCAGCACAAGAACCGCGCGACGGCGATGAACATGTTGAAAGCGCGGCTGTATGAAGCCGAGTTGCAGAAGCGCGAGGCCGAGGCGTCGGGCGAATATGCCGCCAAGACCGAGATCGGCTGGGGGCACCAGATCCGCTCCTATGTGCTGCAACCCTATCAGCTGGTGAAGGACCTGCGCACCGGCGTGACTTCCACTGCGCCCGGCGACGTGCTGGATGGCGCGCTGGAGCCGTTCATGGCAGCGGCGCTGTCGCAGAAGGTGACCGGGGAGAAGGTGGACGTCGAAGATGTCGACTGACCGGGCGGGGTGGCTGGCCTTGGGCGGCGCTGCGCTTGGCGTTGTCGCCGTGCTCGCCGGGTGCCAGCCTGAGCCCAAGGCAGATGCCGACCGCCCCGTGACATCGCGCGCGTTTCCCCGTGCCGACCGTCCGGTGGCAGGCGTCGTCAGCAACGAGTTTTCCAACGAGGAAGCGCGCGACGATCGCAACGAGGCCAATACGGTCATGGACCTTGCCGGCATCACGCCGGGCATGACCGTTGCGGATATCGGCGCGGGCAATGGCTATTATACGGTCCGGCTGGCGGAACGCGTCGGCGAGCAGGGCCGCGTGCTGGCACAGGATATCGACGATGCCGCGCTCAAGCGGCTGGGCACGCGGGTGGAGCGCGAACGGCTCGACAATGTCTCTATCAAGCCGGGCGACATCGACGATCCGCGCCTGCCTGCGGCCAGTTTCGACCGCATTTTCATGGTGCACATGTACCATGAGGTGACCGAGCCTTATGCCTTCATCTGGCGGCTGCGGTCCGCATTGAAGCCGGGTGGCCAAGTGATCGTGGTCGATGTCGACCGGCCGACCAACCGCCACGGCATTCCGCCCAAGCTGCTGTTCTGCGAATTCGAGGCGGTTGGCTACAAGCTGGTCGAGTTTATCGAAAAGCCTGATATCGCTGGCTATTTCGTGCGGCTGGAGGCTGCTGGGCCAGCGATCAAGCCGGGCGAGATCAAGGCGTGCGATCAACGCTGACTGGTTTTGGACCCTAATGCCACGCCTGACGTTTTTAATTGGCCATTATGTGCGCGGCACGACTATATCGGCGGCAAGCAAATTGGGAGCTTATTACGTGTTCAAGGGTTTGAAGCCGATCAACTATGGCGGGCGTGAAGTCTGGCCGCTTATCGAGGGCGGCAAGGGCGTGTCTGCCACCAACCATGCAAGTTCCGGCGCCTGGGCAGCCGCGGGCGGCATCGGTACCGTGTCGGCGGTCAATGCAGACAGCTATGACGAGAACGGCAACGTCATCCCCCAGATCTATCACGGCCGCACCCGCGCCGAACGCCACCAGGAGCTGATCCGCTATGCTATCGCTGGCGGGGCGGAGCAGGTCCGCCGCGCCTATGAGATCGCCGGCGGCAACGGCGCGATCAACATCAACGTATTGTGGGAAATGGGCGGCGCGCAGCCGATCCTGCATGGCATTCTGGAACAGACCCGCGGCATGGTGGCAGGCGTCACCTGCGGCGCGGGCATGCCCTACAAATTGTCTGAAATCGCAGCGCAGTACAACGTCAACTACCTGCCGATCGTCAGCTCGGCCCGCGCCTTCCGCGCTTTGTGGAAGCGCGCCTATCACAAATACACCGATCTGCTGGGCGCGGTGGTGTATGAAGACCCCTGGCTGGCGGGCGGACACAATGGCCTGTCCAACGCCGAGGACCCGCGGGTACCGCAGGACCCTTACCCGCGCGTTGCCGCTCTGCGCGAGACTATGCGCGCAGAAGGCGTCTCGGAAAGCGTGCCCATCATCATGGCGGGCGGCGTATGGTATCTGCGCGATTGGGAAAACTGGATCGACAATCCCGAGCTTGGCCAGATCGCGTTCCAGTTCGGCACCCGCCCGCTGCTGACGCAGGAAAGCCCGATCCCGGAGGGCTGGAAGGACGAGCTGACCAAGATCAAGCCGGGCGATGTGCTGCTGCACAAGTTCAGCCCCACCGGCTTCTACTCCAGCGCTGTGCGCAACCCTTTCCTGCGCAGCCTCGAAGCGCGGTCGGAACGGCAGATTCCGTTCTCGACCGAGATGGCGGGCGAACACACCGTACAGCTCGATTGCGGCGTCAAAGGCAAGAACTTCTGGGTCACGCCGGCCGATCTGGAGCGTGCGCGCCGTTGGGATGCGCAGGGCTTCACCACGGCGCTCAAGACCCCGGACAACACGCTGGTGTTCTGCACGCCCGAAGAGCGCGCGGAAATCCGCAAAGACCAGACCGATTGCATGGGCTGCCTGTCGCATTGCGGCTTTTCTTCGTGGAAGGACCATGACAACAATTCGACCGGCTACCTCGCCGATCCGCGCAGCTTCTGCATCCAGAAGGCGCTGCAGAACATTGCCCATGGCGAGGATGTCGACAAGAACCTGATGTTTGCGGGCCACGCTGCCTATAATTTCGGCACGGACCCGTTCTACTCGAACGGCTTTGTCCCCACGGTCAAGCAGCTGGTGGACCGCATCCTTACCGGCGATTGATCACCCGCCAGGGAGCATCGCACACGAGACATTGCCCGCTGCCATAACTGTGCATTGACGCGGTCACCAATCTCCCGCATTCCTTGAGTTAACCGAGCGGTTAAAGCAAGGATGTGCGGGAGATGATGCTCAGTCTGGGTAATACGCCAGGTCGTTCGCGATCCTGCGATCCTGCAGTTGCCCGCGAACTTTCAGTCGGAAAATTGCGACCTGGCTTTGCGCAACAGCCGCGACCAGTGTTTTCGGTCACGCGAGCGCAGATTTTCGTTATCGCAGCGCGCTCGAAGCACCTCGATTATGGTGTCGCCATATTTGACGTGCAGCTCCTGAAGGTCATCATCGTCTTTGCGTCGCTGCTCGGCGCTTTGAAAAAGGTTCATTACCATAAGGCCTCCACGGGGCCATGTGTGTCCGGGCAACACGCCTGGACCTGGAATGTACCGATCAGAGTACCTACCCCCAAAATTGACATAGGTTGCAATGCTTTATGGCACGTTCCCCCGGCCGCATGAGCCCCCTGTGCTGTCGGGCGGCTGGCTCATACTCCATAAAAGTGACATTTGCACTGACAATTTATATCTGGTGAATTTTTTATGAGGAGCCCCGCGTGCCTGAACAGATCTGGACGATAAGCGACACCCCCGCCACCGGGCCATTGGCCGGGGTGCGCGTACTGGATATGTCGAGCGTGGTGATGGGGCCGCTGGCCACGATGATGCTGGCCGACATGGGTGCAGATGTCATCAAAGTCGAAAACAAGGGCGGTACGCACAGTGGCGACATGATGCGCTATGCCGGGGCATCGCCGACCGGCGATCTGGGGCCGATCTTCATGGCGCTCAACCGCAACAAAAAGGCGGTGACCATCGATGGCCGCGACGCGCTGGGTAAGGCGCAGCTGGAAACGTTGCTGGCCCAGGCGGACGTGTTTTTTCACAATGTCCGCATGGCCGGTATGGAGCGGCTGGGGCTGGATTATGAATCGGTCAAGCGGATCAATCCGGACATCATCTACATCCACTGCTGCGGCTATGGTGCCGATGGACCTTATGGCAAGCGCCAGGCGTATGACGATCTGGTCCAGGCCGCATCAGGCTGGGCCGATCTGTACGCCAAGCGTTCCGATGGCCCGCCCGCCTATACGCCGTCGCTGGTGGCGGACAAGACCGTGGGCATGTTCGCGACCTGCGCCACGCTTGCTGCCTTGGTGCACAAGGAGCGGACGGGGCAGGGGCAGTTCGTGTCCGTGCCGATGTTCGAATGCTTCACGTTCTTCAACATGGTGGAGAACCTCTACGGCCACACGTTCCCCGGAGATGGCAAGTTCGGTTATACCCGTTCGATCAATCCGCGTCGCAGGCCGTATCCCACCAAGGACGGGTATATCGCGATCGTGCCGTATATCGACCGGCAATGGGCGCGCTTTTTCGAGATTGGCGGGCGTCCCGGCGTGTTCGAGGACCCGCGCTTTTCAACCTATGAGGAGCGGACCAAGCACACGGGCGATCTGTACGCGATCATCGAGGAGGTTGCTGCGACCAAAACCACCGATGAATGGGTCGAACTGCTCGACAAGGAGGACATTCCGGCGATGCGGTATAACCGGATCGAGGATGTGCCGAACGATCCCCATATCGCGCAAACCGGCTTCATCATGAACATGGAAGCGCCGCATATCGGGGAATACCGCACCTTGCGGCACCCGATTGCGTTTGCCGGCAGCCCGGTGAACCAGCGGCTCGCCCCGCAGAGCGTCGGCGCGCAGAACGGCGAGCTGCCGAGCGCCGCCAACGATGGATGAGGCTTAACCCCTGACGGGGATTACCGGGGGAAGGACGGTGCGGTCGTAGACGGGCTGCGCAGATAGCGCGGCAGGTTGCTGCCGCTGCCGACCGGCTGGCGCGCCAGCTTGTGATTGATCTCGCGGTCGAAGGCCACGCCGAAGCGCGCGCTCCTGGCCCAGGCGACCTGTCCCCGCACCGGGCCGATGTTGCGCAGCACCGCAACCAGACGCTGGCCTTGCGTGACCTCAAGGTCCGATTCGACCATCATGCCGCCGGGCGACAAGTTGCGAACCTTCACCTTATGCTGCTCTTGCGCATCATCGAACGTGATTTCGGCCAGCAGAAACAGGCTGTCGCGCACGCGGCTCTCTTTGGTTTCAAGAGTCTTCGGGTTGACAGGCATGTTCATCGATTGGGCGTCCAAGCTGCTGAGTAACCATGATGCGAAACCGAAGGCGCATCCGTTGGGGTGCGCTCCGGCGTGGCATCTTATACGGCAGCGAGTGTCGCCAATTGGTTAAGCAGGCAGGCGGTAAGCCCCAAGAAAATTCAATCGTCGCGCGAAATTTTCTCGCGGCGCTCATGGGCTTCCTGCGCTTCAACCGTCATCGTGGCGATGGGCCTTGCCACCAGACGACCTAGGCCGATCTGCTCGCCGGTGACTTCGCAATAGCCATATTCACCTTCATCGATCCGCCGCAGGGCCGAATCGATCTTTGAGATCAGCTTGCGCTGGCGGTCGCGGGTGCGCAGTTCGATGCCCCAATCGGTTTCGCTGGAAGCGCGATCGTTCAGGTCCGGCTCGCGCATCGGGCCATCCTGCAACTGTTGCAGCGTGCCCTTCGATGCGGCGAGGATCGACCGCTTCCATTCCTGCAATAAAGCACGAAAATAATCGAGCTGCCGCGCACTCATATAGTCTTCATCAGAAGAAGGGACGTAATCCCCCGCTATATTCTTGCGCGCCTTGGCCAGCACATCGATATCGTCGATCGCCGTCGAGATGGACGCCATATGGATGCTCCCGGTGGATGTGTATGCACCGGCGGTGTGCGCCCAAGGTCGGACACATGCCGTCGGCCTTACATTCACCGCGCCTATAGCCAGCGCTTGGTGCCCGCACAAGCTGCAAAGCTTGAGAATCACGGCCGATTTTCAACCGCTTTGGATGAGGGGCGAAATCGGCGTCGGGTGCGGATGCGAAATTGGGGGCAAGGCGGCCGTGGTGGATGCTTGAAGTTAATTGTGTCTGCGCATTCGGTCTCAATTCGGGACAGACGGGACACAAGCCCCGGACTGCGCGCAGATTTTTCTCGCCTAGTTCACTAAATCAAGGTTAACAGCATTGAGATTAACGCTTTGTTCTGGCTTGCCTTGCATATCGGGATGCTGACCCGGCCGTGGCAAAGCTGCTGATGGCCGCAAGATGGCTCCAAGGTCTGAGAGAGAAAACGCGATGTCTGTACGGATGGCCCTGGCAAAATTGTGTGCTTGCACCTGTGGTGGTGCGATCATCGGCGGTGGTGCGGTGCATGTCGCCGATACGCCCCCTGCCCAGACGAAGCAGTATCGTCAGGCCAAGACCACTAAGCCGATTCGCGGTCGTCAGATCGCCAAGGCAGCGCCGGTCCGCAAGATCAAGCGCGCGCGTCGTTTGGTGGCTCGCACCCCGGCAGCGCCGCAGGTGATCACCATCACCACCCAGCAGGCTCCCATTCCGCTGCCCCTCCCAGCCTATCAACCGCAAGACACCGGCGGATTTTCCGGTGGCGGCGGTGGCGGCTTCCCCGTCGTTGTCGGCGGCAGCGGTGGTTTTGGCGGCGGCTTCGGCGGTGGATTCTTCGGCGGCTTCTTCGGTGGCGGCGGTGGTGGCGGCGGCAGCGTCGTGATCTCGTCGACCGGATCGACCAGCACGTCCACCGGCGGCTTCACCAGTACCGGCGGTTCCACCAGCACCAGCACGGGTGGCTTCACCAGCACCGGCGGATCGACCAGCACGTCTTCGGGCAGCATTTCAACCGGCGGCATTTCCACTTCGACGGGCGGTGTCAGCACTTCGACCTCGACCGGAGGCGTCTCAACTTCGACCGGCGGCGTGAGCACCTCCACCGGCGGTGTCAGCACGTCCACTGGCGGTGTCAGCACCTCCACCGGAGGCATCAGCACCTCGACGGGCGGCGTCAGCACGTCGTCCGGCAATGTGTCGACGTCCTCAGGCAACGTCAGCTCGAGCAGCTCGTCGTCGTCCAGCTCGTCATCGTCGTCGAGTTCCTCGTCGTCCTCTTCGTCTTCCTCCTCGGGCGGCGGCAAGCCTGACAAGCCGGGCACATCGAGCGGCTCCAGCGGCTCGTCGGGTTCGAGTGGCTCTTCGGGCTCCAGCGGTTCCTCGGGATCGAGCGGTTCTTCAGGTTCGAGCGGATCGTCGGGCTCCTCCACGTCAAGCGGCTCTTCCGGTTCGAGCGGTTCTTCGGGATCGAGTGGTTCCAGTGGCTCGTCGGGTTCGAGCGGATCGTCGGGCTCCAGCGGCTCTTCGGGTTCCTCGACGTCGAGCGGTTCATCCACATCCAGCGGCTCGTCCGGTTCTTCGGGATCGAGCGGATCTTCCGGCTCCAGCGGGTCTTCGGGATCGAGCGGTTCCTCAGGTTCCAGCGGATCGACCGGTTCTTCGGGCTCGTCGTCGTCCAGCAGCTCGTCTTCCTCGTCGTCATCGTCCAGCACCTCGTCGGGCGCAACGTCGACGGGAAGCTCGTCCAGCTTCGGCGGAAACAGCACGTCCACCGGCAGCAGCGGTTCGACCGGCAGCAGCGGCTCGACCGGATCTTCGGGATCGTCCAGCTCCAGCTCCAGCTCGTCCTCGTCTTCTTCGTCGAGCAGCTCGTCCAGCTCCAGCGGCGGCGATACCCCGCCGACGACCCCGCCCACCGACGTACCGGCACCGCCTGCCGTGCTGCTGTTTGGCGCAGGCGCACTTGCCCTTGCGGCACGCCGCCGCTTCGCCAAGCGCAAGGCGGATGCACAGGATCGTGACGCGGCCTGATCACCCGGCAGCGACCGTCACCGCTGCCTGATCGTCCGCATCATCAGGGCGACCCCGCTTCATGCAGGGTCGCCCTTTTTGTGCGGATTGCGCATTGCATGTTCCGGGCCGGGCAGGGCATAGGCTCAGCCCATGCACGACATAAAATTCATCCGCGAAAACCCGCAAGCCTTTGACGCCGCTCTCGCGCGCAAGGGGCTCGACCCTGTGGCCGCCCAGATCATCGCCCTCGATGGCGAACGGCGCGAGGCACTGAACGCGTCGCAGGCCGCACAGGCCCGGCGCAACGAAGCGTCCAAGCTGATCGGCCAGGCGATGGCGCAGAAGGATGCCGCCAAGGCCGATGCGCTGAAGGCCGAGGTTGCGGAGCTGAAAACCCGGCTGGGCGATCTGGAGGAACGGGCGAGCGTGGCCGAAGCCGCGTTGGCCGAGCGGCTGGCGTTGCTGCCCAACCTTCCCGCCGCCGACGTGCCCGATGGTCTGGACGAGGCCGGCAATGTCGAGATCAGCCGCTGGGGTGAGCAGCCGCAGTTCGATTTCGCGGCCAGGGAGCATGCCGATATCGGCCCGGCCCTGGGCATGGATTTTGAAACCGCCGCCAAGATTTCCGGCGCGCGCTTCACCTTCCTGCGCGGCGGCATTGCGCGGATGAACCGGGCGCTGGGCCAGTTCATGCTCGATGCGCAGGTCGCACGCGGCTACAACGAATGCGCGACGCCCTATCTGGTGCGCGACGAGGCCGTATTTGGCGTAGGCCAGCTGCCCAAGTTTGCCGAAGACCTGTTCCAGACGACCGATGGCCGCTGGCTCATCTCCACATCGGAGGTCAGCCTCACCAACAGCGTGCGCGAGCAGATTCTGAGCTCGGCAGATCTGCCGATCCGGCTGACCGCGCTGACCCCGTGCTTCCGGTCGGAGGCAGGGTCTGCCGGCCGCGATACGCGCGGGCTGATCCGCCAGCACCAGTTCGAGAAGGTCGAACTGGTCACCATCGCAGCGCCCGACCAGTCGGCGGACGAGCATGAGCGCATGTGCGCAGCATCCGAGGCGATCCTGCAGGCGCTGGGCCTGCCGTACCGCAAGATGCTGCTGTGCGCAGGCGACATGGGGCAGGCCAGCCGCAAGACGTATGATCTGGAAGTCTGGTTGCCCGGCCAGGGCGCCTATCGCGAGATTGCCAGCATTTCCAACTGCGGCGACTATCAGGCCCGCCGCATGAACACGCGCTATCGCCCGGAAGGCGAGAAGGGCACCGAATTTGTGCACACGCTCAACGGTTCTGCGCTCGCGATAGGGCGGACGCTGGTTGCGATCGTGGAGAACTACCAGCAGGCCGATGGCTCGGTGCGGGTACCCGAGGCCCTGGTGCCGTATATGGGCGGGATTGAGGTTTTGCGGAAGTGACAGCCTCTTGCGTCCCGCCCCGCTCAGCCTGAGCCTGTCGAAGGCCCCGCGGAATCGGTTGCCAAATAGCGAAACCGCTTTCCGGCGAAAGCCGGAATCCAGAGCGACCTTGGCACCATTTCGCCCCTAAACTCCGGCTTTCGCCGGAGAACGGTGGGTCCGATGGAGGCAACCGTCTGCGTGGTGCCTTCGACAGGCTCAGGCTGAGCGGAGGTTGTGATCGGCTATGCACCCCTCAGCCACTCTCTTCATGGGAGAGCATGGGCCGTTCGCCTCTCCCTTGATGGGAGAGGCAGCGAGACTTGGCAGCTTGCTGCCTAGTCGCAGCGGTGAGGGTGACGGTGCGGCTAGGCGCAGACCGCACTGAATCGCACCCATTGCATAATCCGGAGAGATCACCCCCACCCAACCCTCCCCCATCAAGGGGGAGGGCTTAAACCATCCCGGCCCATCAAGCGGATGGCTTCAGAATCGCCTGTTCTATCGGGTCCAGGCTCTTGCAGGCGTCAGAACTTCGCGCCGACCTGCACGCCGTACAACCGCGGCTCGCCGGCGATGAACGTCGCGGTGCCGAACGCGCCGCCGGTGTTGCCGGCGTCGATCAGGTACTTCTCGTTGAACAGATTGCGCGCAAACGCGGTGATCTCGAAAGCCCCATCGTTGAAGCGCACGCCGGCGCGGGCATGTGCCAGCACATAGCCGTTTTCGCTGATCTCCTCACGGTTGGGAATCTCGAAGAACTGCTTGCTGGTGTAGGTGACAGTGGGAACGAAGAAGATCGCTGCGCTATCGCCCAGCGGCACATTGACGTCGATTCCCGCAGATGCCTTGTGCTTGGACTGCAGGCGGAAGCGGTTGTCCTGAAATGCCGGATTGGGCGACTCGATCTTGGCATCGATATACGCATAGTTGGCGAACATGCGCAGGTTGGGGCTCAGCCGCAGTGCGCCCTCGACCTCGACACCCAGGTTGCCCGCATTGCCCGCATTTTCGTTAACGGTGATCCCCTGCTGGTTGATGAAGCTGGTCTGGAAGTTGGTGTAATCCTGGTAGAACACGCCAAGCGAACCATTGAACGCTCCGAACGCGCCCTTGATGCCACCTTCATAGTTCCACACCGTTTCCTGTTCCACCGGGGTGAAGGCCGCAACCGGACCAGTCGGGGTGGCCCGGGCTGCCAGATTGAGCACAGGCGCACGGCGGCCCTTGGAAATGGTGGCGTAGACGTTCACCGCATCGCTGATCCGGTACAGCGCGTTGAAGCGCGGCAGCCAGGCATCGAAATTGTCGCTCTCGCGGAACGTCAGGCCACGCGTATCGACGGTGCCCAGCAGCGAGGCACCGATGGTGCGGCTTGCAGGCGCGATGGCGCTGTAGGTCGATGTGCGCTCTTCATACAAATACCGCAGACCAGCGGTGAGCTCCAGGCGATCCGATACGTCGAAGGTCAGGTCGGCAAAGGCAGAATAGCTGGTGTTCTTGCCGCCGTTGGTAAATTCGCTCGAATAAGGCAGCTGGGTCGACGCGCCATTGGTGAGCAAAGCCGTGGCGCGGTTGGGGAGCGCGGGGTTGTTCAGCGTCAGGCAGGTCCGTTCAAACGGCACGCCCAAAGCTGTGGCCAGGCCCCTGCGCACCGGGGCCAAGGCGGCTGCCGTGGCGCAGGCGAGGTACGTGCCTTCATCCGTCACGAACGGAACGCGCTGGGTGCCCTCCTCATGAAACACGTTGAAGCCGAAGAAGCCTCGCAGCCGGTCGCTGTTATAGGCAAAGCGCGTTTCATAGCTGAACTGTTCGCCCTCGGCGTCTTCGGCAAACTCCAGGAAGAACAGGCCCGAACCATCGGCGTCGAACACTTCGAGGCTGTCGAACTTGCGATAGCCGCCGATTGCGGTCAGCGTCCAGTTGTCGCTCATCGCGGTCTCGAAGGTCACGTTGGCATCATAGACTTCGCGCTTGAGGCCAAGTTCGGGCAGGCCCAGGATCGCCTGGCTGATCGCGCGGGGCGCACCGCCGACTTCGCCGACGCGGAATGGATCGGTATCGCCGCCGCTGCGCGGCAGCGTGCCGGAAATGAACGCGGTGCCGGGATTGCGCTGTTGCTCATAGTTGAACACGAAATCCATCGTGCTGCTGTCGGTCGGCCAGATGCGCAGCGATCCACGCAGCGCAAGCTGGTCGATGCCGTTGAGGTCGTCCTGGCCCGAGCGGACATCCCGCGCCGATACGGTGCCGGGATTGTTGGCGATGTTGCGGATATAGCCGTCGCGCTTCTTGTACGATGCCGCGATGCGGCCGGCGATCTTGTCGTTGCCCGCGTTGATCATCGCGCGGCCTTCGTACAGGTTGAAGTTGCCGTAGCTGCCACGGACATCGGCCGAAAAGCCGGGCTCGGGCTTGGCGGTGATGACCGAAATCGCACCGATGGTGGCCGCGGTGCCGAACAACGTTGCCTGCGGACCCTTCACGACCTCGATCCGGTCGATATCGAACAGGTCGAAATAGGACCCGCGCGAGCGCGAAACGTCGATGCCGTTCAGATAGATGGTGACGCGCGGGGCGACCTGCGCGCTGCCCGAATCCGATGTGATGCCGCGGATGACGAAGCCGGGGTTATTGGCGCTCTGCTCCTGGATGTTGAGGCCCGGGATGAATGCCGACAGTTCGTCGAACTCGTCGATGCCGATATCGTCCATCTGCTCGCCGCTGATCGCCGACACCGTAATCGGCACGTCCTTGATCGATTGCTCGCGCTTCTGCGCGGTGACGACGATCAGGTCATCATTGGCGGTTTCGGCATCGACCTGATCCTGCGCAAAGGCAGGGCTGGTGGCCAAAACGGTCGCGAGCGCAATTATCGAGACGAGACGGGTCATCGGGGCATATCCTCAAAATGGAGTGAATGCCCGGCCATTGCCCTCAACCGGCGACTATTGTGCGTCGCAACAATTACAGATGTGTGGCGCTTGAGATTTATGATTGTCACATAACGGGTGACATTCGGCCGCCGTAGCGGAAGGTGGTGAGGCGCCTTATGCGCCGTCCGCCGAAAGCCGCACCGCCCGCTCGCGCAGCCGCTCGACCGCGGCTGCATGAATGCCCGGCGCGCAGCACAATACGCCAAAGGCATTGGCGCGCGGCTTGTTGAAGCGCAGCTCGCCGCCCAGCGAATCGGTCACGCGGGCACCGGCTTCCTCCGCGATGATGGCAGCAGCGCCGATGTCCCATTCATAGCCCCAGCGCAGCGTGGCGAGCAGGTCGGCGCGGTCATCGGCGATCATCGCCATACGCAGCGCGATGCTGTTGGGCTTCTCCACCACGGTCAGGTCGATATCCGCCCTGGGCAGGCTGTCGGTGGGGACGCGCGATCCGGGGAACTGCGTGCGCCTGCTGGCCTGCAGACGCTTGCCGTTGAGGAAGGCACCGCGTCCGCGCGCGCCGATCCAGTACTCCTTGCGGGCAGGGGCGGCCAGCACGCCCATTACCACGCGGCCATCCTCGACCAATGCGACGGATATCGCCCAACCGGCGCGCCCGCGCACGAAATCGCGCGTGCCGTCGATGGGATCGACCAGCCAGATGCGGTCGCAGGCGAGGCGGCCTGCATCATCGGCGGTTTCCTCGGACAGCCAGCCTGCATCGGGGACCAGTGCGCCGAGGCGCTCGCGCAGGAAATTGTCGACGGCAAGGTCGGTCTCGCTCACCGGATCGCCGGGCATCTTGTCCCACACCTGCAGATCGCCGCCCGCGCGCGCGTAGGCGGCCATGGCGATGGTGCTCGCTTCCTCGACGATATGCCGGATCGTGTCAGGGGAGACTTTGGTGCGCGACTGCATGCCCCGCTCTAGCGCGCCCAGCCGTGCTGCAAAAGTCCCCAAGAGCACTTTCCGACCAATCCGGGTCACCGTGATTGCCGCAGGAAGTTTCTCGGCAAGGAGCGTTGCGCTGGGCGGGCTGGTAGCCCGTCCAAGCAATGCGACGCTGTCCGAGGGGCTTCCTGCGGCAACCCCGAAGGGGCGGGCCCCTTTTGGCCGATTGCTGCGTCAATCGTCGGTCACTATGCAAAAGCATGGCTCCCTCCTCTTTCCTTGCACTCGGCCAAAATCGGCTCCGTCCCGGTGATCCGGATTGGTCGGAAAGTGCTCTAGCGCTCCCGCGTGGCGCTGAAGGCAATATCGGGGTTCTTTTCCTGTTGATAGCCGATGTCCCAGGACGACCGCGCCATGAACACCGGGTTGCCGTCGCGGTCCTTGGCCAGGTTGTTCATGGAAATGCGCTTGAAGCCTTCCAGCGCATCGGATGGCCCGGTGATCCAGCGCGCGGTGTCGAACGGCGACATCTCCAGCACCGCCTCCACCTTGTATTCCGCCTCCAGTCGGCTGATCAGCACTTCCAGCTGGAGCTGGCCGACCACGCCCACGATCCACTGGCTGCCGATCTCCGGGTAGAACACCTGGATCACGCCCTCTTCGGACAGGTCGTCCAGCGCCTTGCGAAGCTGCTTGGTCTTGGTCGGGTCTTTGAGCTGCACGCGGCGAAGGATTTCCGGCGCAAAGTTGGGCAGGCCGGTGAAGCGCACGTCGTTCTTTTCGGACAATGTATCGCCCACGCGCAAGGTTCCGTGGTTGGGAATGCCGATGATGTCGCCGGGCAGTGCTTCGTCCGCCAGCTCGCGGTCCTGCGCGAAGAACAGGATGGGTGAGTGCACCGCAATCGGCTTGCCATGGCCCGATGGTACCAGCTTCATGCCGCGCTTGAACGTGCCCGAGACCAGCCGCATGAACGCGATGCGGTCACGGTGCTGCGGGTCCATATTGGCCTGCACCTTGAAGATGAAGCCGGTGACGTCCTTGCGCGTCGGCTCGACCGCCTCGGGCTGCGCGGGCTGGCTGCGCGGCGGCGGGGCGTGATCGGCGATGGCATTGATCAGTTCCTCGATGCCGAATTGCTTGAGCGCGGAGCCGAAATACACCGGCGTCAGGTCGCCATGCCGGTAGGCCTCGAGATCGAAGCTGGCATAGCCGCCCTGCGCCAGCTCGGCCTCGCCCGTCAGCCGTTCCAGCGCCTGATCGGTCAGCTTGTCGGCCAGCGCGGGGTCATCCAGGCCCGACAGTTGCGTGAACGATCCGTCGAACTCACGGCTCGGCCCGGTTGGCTGCATCAGACGGTTGCGCGCGAGATCATACACGCCCTCGAACTGCCCGCCCATGCCGACCGGCCAGCTCATCGGGCACACATCCAGCGCCAGCGCATCGGCGACCTCGTCCAATAGCTCGAACGGATCGCGGCCTTCGCGGTCGACCTTGTTGACGAAGGTGATGATCGGCACCGAGCGCAACCGGCACACCTCGAACAATTTGCGCGTCTGCGGCTCGATGCCCTTGGCCGCATCGATGACCATGATCGCGGAGTCGACGGCGGTAAGCGTGCGATAGGTGTCTTCGGAAAAGTCTTCATGGCCCGGCGTGTCGAGCAGGTTGAAGGTGATGCCCTGCCGCTCGAAGGTCATCACCGAGGAGGTGACCGAGATGCCGCGCTGCTGCTCGATCTTCATCCAGTCCGACCGGGCGCGACGAGCAGCACCGCGCGCCTTGACCTCTCCGGCCAGATGGATCGCGCCGCCGGTCAGCAGCAGCTTTTCGGTGAGCGTGGTCTTACCCGCGTCAGGATGCGAGATGATGGCGAAGGTGCGGCGGTTGAGGGCGGTCATATCAGGGGCTTTGCTTTTGTTCCCCTGCGGCGGCAGGAGGCCATCGTGCGATGGCGTTAATCGTTTGTGTCTTCCTTTTCCGGTTGCCTGCGAAGGCAGGCATCCATCTCCTGAAGGTCGCGTCTGGTGGGACGGTCCGGAGATGGGCCCCTGCCTACGCAGAGGACCGGGTCTTGGGCTCGGCTAGCTCTCTAGCAGCGTCACATCCATCCGCAAACGCTGCTGTGCGTTAGCAGCGAGCATCATGACGCCGGGCTTTTCGGTGAAGTCGCCCTCGAAACCGAGCGGGTCGGCGATGCCGGCCCAGGGCTCGATGCACAGGAAGCGCGCACCGGGTTTCTGCCAGATGCCGAGCATCGGCGTGTCGGGGAAGTCTATTCTGAGGCGGGGCTGACCGGGAACGCCATAGGTCAGCGAGCGGCTGGCGAGCTGATCCCAGATCAGCGCGTCGGCTTCGAAATCGGCGTGACGCGGGGCGTAGATAGAGCCGACGACCGGGCTACCCCCGCCCTCGTCATCCCGGGCTTGACCCGGGACCCAGGGCGTCTGCAACGCCTCCGCAGCGCCAGACCGCTCTGGGCCCCGGGTCAAGCCCGGGGTGACGGATATTGGCAACACTAGCCCCGTGGCTTTGTCCAACCGCCGGATGGGCGCGGGCTCATCGTGCTCGAACACAATCCGGTGATCCTCTGCCGCACCGCCAAAGGGCAGCGGCCAGGCGAAGGCGGGGTGAAGGCCGAAGCTGAACGGCATTGGTGCATCGCCATGGTTGCTGACCGTCGCAGTCATCGCCAGCGTCGCGCCCTGAAGCGCAAAGGCCATGTCGAGCCGGAATTCAAACGGGTAATGCGCGCGCGTCGCATCGCTCGCCTCCAGCCGGAAGAGCGCGTTGGCTGCGTCCGACTCGATCAGTGCAAATTCCGAGCGGCGAGCAAAGCCATGCTTGGGCATCGCATAGGTCTGCCCGCCCAACCGGTACTGGTCCCCCGCCAGCGCGCCGACGATCGGGAACAATATCGGCGCGTGGCCCGCCCAGAAGGCGGGGTCGGCATCGGTCATCAGCTGCCGTCCCTCGCTGTCGGTCAACGACCACAGCTCCGCCCCCAAAGGGTGGATGCGCGCGGTCAGCCGATCCGAAACGATGCCGACCAGGTCAGCCACGCAACTCCGCCCCGAGTTTTGCCGCGGCCTTGACCACCGCATCGGCGATAGCCTTCAGCTCCTCGTCGGCAAAGCTCTTGTCCACCGGCTGCAACGTCACTTCGATGGCGAGCGAGAGCTTGCCCTCGGGCACGCCTGCGCCCGCAAAGCTGTCGAACACGCGCGCATCGGTGATGTGCTTCTTGTCTGCGCCCTTGACCGCGCGGACGAGGTCGCCCGCGGGCAGCGTGGCATCGACCAGGAACGCGAAATCGCGCGTCACGGCTTGCAATGCCGGGGGCGCATAGGCCTCGCGCATCGCCGAGCCGAGCGGCTTCAGCGGCACGCCATCGAGGAACAGTTCTGCGACCATCACCGGCCCGTGCACCGGCTTGAAGCCGAATGCCTTGGCGGTGGAGGGGTGCAGCGTGCCATAGGCGGCCAGCACGTTCTTCGGGCCAAGGCGCAGCGTCGCTGCTTGGCCCGGGTGGTAGTGGCCACCGGGGCCAGCCGCATCGGGCGCGAAGTCCATGAGCTTGGCTGCGGGCGCGCCTGCTGCGTCGAGCAATGCCAGCACTTCGGCTTTCACGTCATGCGCAGTGAACGCCTGCGCCTTGCCGGTGCGCCAGTCGCGGCCCACCTTGTCGCCTGCCAGCACGATGCCGAGCGTTGCGCGCTCGATGCTGGTGCCATCCTCGGCCTTGAAATAGCGCCGCCCGACCTCGAACAGCCGCACCGAGCCTGCGCCGCGGTCCATGTTGCGCTTGGCGGCGGACAAAAGGCCGGGCAGCAGCGAGGGCCGCATGACCTTCAGGTCTTCGCTGATCGGGTTGGCGAGCGTCCAGTCGCCGCCGCCAAAGGGGGCTGCTTCCTTCTCGGAAATGAACGACCAGTTGACCGCCTCGTTGAGACCGCGCGCTGCTGCCAGACGCCGCACGCGGCGCTCCTGCAGCTGCACCGGGCTGGCGGTGGGCTTGGCGACGCCGGGCAGGCGCGGCAGGGGGGTGGAGGGGATCGCATCGATCCCGGTGATCCGCACCACTTCCTCGACGATATCCGCCTTGCCTGCGACATCGCGCCGCCAGCTGGGGACGGTGATGTGCCAGAGTTCGCTCGGCTCCTTCCCCTCTTCCGTTCCCCGGACTTGATCCGGGGCCCATCTCCTGTCGGTGGTGCCTGGTGCACCCTCAGGAGATGGGTCCCTGCCTTCGCAGGGAACCGGTGTGACGATGAAGCCTAGGCGCTCCAATATCGCGCGTTGCTCATCCACAGGCACATCGATGCCGCCGAGTGCTGCGCAGTATGCTGGATCATACGTCACCGTGCGCGGTTCAGCCGGGGGCGACCCGGCGCGCGTCACTTCGCTCGCCGTGCCGCCGCACAATTGCGTCACATACGCCGCCGCAATAGCGAGCCCTTCGTCCAGAAACGCCGGATCCACCCCGCGCTCGAAACGCTGGCGCGCATCCGAGGTCAGCATCAGCTTCTGGCCGGTGCGCGCGATGTGCTCCGGGTCGAAATACGCGCATTCGATCAGCACATCAGTGGTGGTTTCCGCCACACCCGAATGCTCGCCGCCCATGATGCCGCCGATATCGTGCACCTGGGCGTTGTCGGCGATCACGGTCATGCTGGCATCCAGCCTGTAGGTCTTGCCGTTGAGCGCGAGAACCTGTTCGCCATCGACAGCCTTGCGCGCGACAAGACCGCCCGACAGCGTCGCCATGTCATACACATGCAGCGGACGGCCGAGGTCAATCATCACGTAATTGGTGATGTCGACCAGCGCCGAGATCGGCTTCTGCCCGACAGCCTTCAGCCGCTTTTGCATCCAGTCGGGTGCCGCGCCGTTGGTAACGCCGGTCACGGTGCAGGCGTAGAACGCCGGGCAACCGTCCGGGTCATCGGTGCGCACGTCGGGGCCGGCACCTGTCCGCGCAACGTCAGTCGCCGCCAGTGGCTTGAGCGTGCCGATCCCCGAGGCGGCCAGATCGCGCGCGATGCCGCGCACGCCCATGCAGTCCTGCTTGTTGGGCGTCACCGACACGTCGATGACGGGATCGTCCAGTCCGGCATAATCGGCAAAGCTGGTGCCCACCGGCGCATCTTCGGGCAATTCGATGATGCCGTCATGATCCTCGCCCATCTCCAGCTCGCGGTACGAGCACATCATGCCGAAGCTCTCGACGTCGCGGATCTTGGCGGGCTTGAGCGTGAAGGCGGGGCCGGGCACATAGGTCCCCGGCGGGCCGAACACGCCTACCAGCCCCTGGCGCGCATTAGGCGCGCCGCAGACGACCTGCCAGGGCGTGCCCGAGCCGTCATCGACCTTCAGCAGCCGCAATTTGTCCGCATTGGGGTGCGGGCCTGCCTCGACTACGCGGGCGATCTTGAACGGGCGCAGCACGTCGGCGGGGTTTTCCACCCCTTCCAGTTCCAGCCCGATCGCGGTCAGCTGGTCGGTGATTTCGGTGAGGCTCGCATCGGTCTGCAGATGCTCTTTCAGCCAGCTCAGCGTGAACTTCATGCGCCCACTCCTCCGCTCAATGTGGGCACGTCCAACGACGAGAAGCCGTAATGCTTCAGCCAGCGCAGATCGCCATCAAAGAACGCGCGCAGGTCGTCCATGCCGTATTTCAGCATCGCCAGCCGGTCGATGCCACAGCCGAAGGCAAAGCCCTGCCACTCATCCGGGTCCAGCCCGCAATGCTCGATGACCTTGCGGTTGACCATGCCGCTGCCCAGGATCTCCATCCAGCCGCCGCCCCCATTTTTATTGGCGGGTCCGGTCGGATCCCCGCCGATGACGCGGCGGCCCTTCTCGACCGTGAAGCCGACATCGACTTCGGCGGACGGCTCGGTGAACGGGAAATAGCTGGGCCGCAGCCGCAGCACGATGTCGTCGCGCTCGAAGAACGCCTTCACGAAGGTCTCCAGCGTCCATTTGAGGTGCGCCATGGTGATGCCCTTGTCGATGACGAGGCCCTCGACCTGATGGAACATCGGCGTGTGCGTCGCGTCCGAGTCGCTGCGATAGGTGCGGCCCGGCGCGATGATCCGGATCGGCGGCTTCTGGCCCATCATCGTACGGATCTGCACCGGCGATGTGTGCGTGCGCAGCAGCATCTCCTCGCCCGCCGCATTGCGATCAGGGAAGTAGAAGGTGTCGTGCATCGCGCGCGCCGGGTGCGTCTCGGGCATGTTCAGCGCGGTGAAATTGTACCAGCCGGATTCGATCTCCGGCCCCGTTGCCACGGCAAAGCCTAAGTCCGCGAAGATTTCAGCCAGCTCGTCCATCACCTGGGCAACCGGGTGCACCGATCCTTGCGGCGCATGGGCCGCCGGCAGCGTCAGGTCGATCGCCTCTGCCGCAAGCCGCGTGTTGAGCGCTTCGCCTTCCAGTGCATCCTTGCGCGCGGCGATGGCAGCGGTCACCGCCTCGCGTGCGCCGTTGATGCGCGGTCCCTGCGCCTGCCGCTCTTCGGCGCTCATGGCACCAAGCGTCTTGAGCAGGCCGGATATTGCGCCCTGCTTGCCAAGGGCTGCGATCCGGATCTCTTCCAGACCGGCCAAGTCCGCGCTGGCAATCTGCGCCAGATAGTCCTGCTGTAACTGCTCAACGTCCGCCACGGCTTGTTTTTCCCTGCGTAGAATTTCGTGTGCGAGCCGTAGTCACGCACGCCAGCACAAATCAACCCCTGCCAAACGTCCGCGGACTTTTCATTCTGCAGCGCCCGGTGCTATCATGCAGCCGAGCACGGGCAAAAGACCCGGCCGCATATGGGGATGATCGCGCATGAACCTGTTGCTGCTGTTCGCGTCGCTGGCTGCAATCCTTGCGGTCGCAGGGTTGGTCTGGCTGTTGCAACTGGGCGAAAGCCGGATCGGCGACGTGGCCGATGCCGCGCGGATCGCAGAGGAGCAGATCGCAGGGTTCGAAGCGGGGCCGGTTCTGATGTCGGACGATGGCGAGGCGGCGCTGATCGAAGGGACGGACGGGCGCATCGTCGTCCTGAAACGGCACGGCGCGCATTGCGCCGGTCGCGTGCTGGTCCGCCCCCTGCGCGCGCATCGCTGCAGCGAGGGGTGGAAAGTGGAAACCGGCGACCCGCGCTTCGGGCAGGTGGCACTGGCACTGTCAAAACAGGATGCAGACAGGCTGCTGACAATGATGTAAGCAGCGGTGATGATTCCCGATCTGCCCAACCCGACAGAGCTTGCAATCCCGGCATTCGTGCTGCTGATTTTGATCGAGATTTGGTGGGTGCGCAGGCGCGACGCCCGCGCGTATGAGCCGCGCGATACGCTGACATCGCTGGCGCTGGGTCTGGGCAGCACGGTTGCCGGCGCGCTGACCGGCGGCCTGGCGCTGCTGATCGCCTTCCAGGTCTATGAGCACCGCATCTTCGACATCGGCTTTGTCTGGTGGGCCTGGCCTATCGCCTTCGTGCTGGACGATTTCGCCTATTACTGGAGCCACCGGCTGGCGCACCGGGTGCGATGGATGTGGGCGGCGCATGTCATCCATCATTCCAGCCAGCATTATAATCTGTCGACAGCGCTTCGGCAGACCTGGACCGGGTTCTTCACCCCCGGCCTCATCATCGGCCTGCCGCTGTTCTGGCTGGGCTTCCATCCGCTGATGGTGGCGTTCTGTGGTGGCCTTAACCTCATTTACCAGTTCTGGATTCACACCGAAGCCGTCAAGCGCCTGCCGCGCTGGTTCGAGGCGGTGATGAACACGCCATCGCACCACCGCGTCCATCACGCGATCAACCCGCGCTACCTTGATTCGAACTATGCCGGGGTCTTCATCGTGTGGGACAAGATGTTCGGCACCTTCGTGGCCGAGCGCGATGACGAGCCGATCCGCTATGGCATCGTCAAGCAACTGGGCAGCTTCAACCTTATTTGGGCCGCGTTCCACGAGTGGGTCGGCATTGCCCGCGACATGTGGAGTGCGCCCGGCCTTGGCAACAAGCTTGGCTATCTGCTGCGCCCGCCGGGCTGGAGCCACGATGGCAGCCGCGATACCAGCGATTCGATCAAGTCCGCATGGGCCGCACGCCAGCAGGCGCGCGCCGATGCGCAACTCTATCCCGGAGGCAGCCTGACGCCTGCGGAATGATCTGACGCGTTACCGACAAATATGGGGCCGACTTCAAAGAGCCCATGAGGAGAGAGCATGAACGAGTATGACATCATCGTCATCGGCGGCGGATCGGCCGGATGCGCGGTTGCCGGACGGTTGAGCGAGGACGCATCGCTTTCGGTCTGCCTGATCGAAGCAGGCGGGCGCAACGACGGGGTGCGCGTCAAGACGCCGGGGTTCATGCCGTTCTTGCCGAAGAACACCAACTGGCAGTTCGAAACCGTGCCGCAGCCCGGCCTCAACGGCCGCACCGGCTATCAGCCACGGGGCAAGGGGCTGGGCGGATCGTCTGCCATCAACGCGATGGTGTATATCCGCGGCAATGCGTGGGATTACGACAATTGGGAGACGCTGGGCGCCACCGGCTGGAGCCACAAGGATGTGCTGCCCTGGTTCCGCCGATCAGAAGGCAACAGCCGCGCCGGGTCCTCGCCCGAGTTCGATGCGCATCATGGCGGCGATGGCCCGCTGTCGGTGGTCGATCAGAAATGGGCCAACCCCGGCAGCCATGCGTTCGTCGAGGCGGCGCGGCGGTTGCAGCTGCCGCTGAATGCCGATTTCAACGGCGCGAAGCAGGACGGATTCGGCATCTACCAGACGACGCAGAAGGACGGCGAGCGCTGGAGCGCGTCGCGCGCCTATGTCGAGCCTGCTGCCGATCGCCCGAACCTCGACGTGCGCACCCATGCACTGGTCCGCCGGATTATCGTCGTCAACGGCCGCGCGCGCGGCGTGGAGTTCGAGCGGGCAGGCCGGGTGGTGCAGGTGTTCGCCCGCGCTGCCGTGGTGCTTTCGGCAGGGGCCTTCGGATCGCCGCAAATCCTGCAGCTTTCAGGCATCGGCCCGGCGGCGATGCTCAAGCAGCATGGCATACCGGTGCTGGCCGACCGCGCCGAGGTGGGCATGAACATGCAGGACCATATCGATTATGTGTCCGGCTTTGCCACCAAATCGACCGACAGCTTCGGCAGTTCTCTCGCCGGCACGATGCGCATGGCGCGCGCGGTGGTGGAACATCGCCGCAAGCGTACCGGCATATTGACGACCTGCTGGGCAGAAGCGGGCGGTTTCTGGAAGATGATGCCGGATGCGCCAGCGCCCGACGTGCAGTTCCACTTCGTACCCGCCGTGCTGGAAGACCATGGCCGCGAGAATGTCAAAGGCCACGGTTTTTCCTGCCACGCCTGTGTGCTGCGCCCGGAAAGCAAGGGCACGGTGACGCTGAACAGCGCCGATCCGTCAGCCCCGCCGCGCATCGATCCCAACTTCCTGGCCGACGATCGCGACATGGCGGTGCTGCGTGCAGGCGTGCGCTTCATGCACCGCATCTTCGAAACCCCACCGATGTCCGATTACGAGCCGGTCGATCGCCACCCGGTCGACCTTTACGACGATGCCGCGCTCGACACGCTTATCCGCAACCGTGCCGATACCGTGTATCACCCGGTCGGCACCTGCCGCATGGGGTCGGACGAGGCCAGCGTCGTCGATCCGCGGCTGCGCCTGCGTGGGGTCGAGGGGCTGTATGTGGCGGACGCCAGCATCATGCCCAAGATCGTCAGCGGCAACACCAACGCGCCCAGCATCATGATCGGCGAACGCTGCGCCGCTTTTGTCGCGGAGGATTTGAAGGTGGGGGCGAAGGTGGCGGCCTGACACGACATCAAATCCTCCCCCAGCTTGCTGGGGGAGGGGGACCGCCCGCGCAGCGGGTGGTGGAGGGGCGGCGAGATGGTGCTTCCTAAAAATCATGCACGATCCCGCTGCCCCTCCACCATTCGCTTCGCGAACGGTCCCCCTCCCCGAGACAAGCTCGGGGAGGATTTTTTTAGCAGCACTCGCCCCTTCCGTGTCGCTCTTGGCTCAGCTAACTGACGCTGAATGAGCCAAGCCCAGTCCGACACCGCCCCTACGCCGATGATGGCGCAGTATCATGCGCTCAAGGCCGAGGCGCCTGATTGCCTGTTGTTCTACCGGATGGGCGACTTTTTCGAGCTGTTCTTCGATGATGCCAAGGCCGCGGCGGCGACGCTCGACATCGCGCTCACCTCGCGCGGGGCGCATGGCGGCGATCCGGTGCCGATGTGCGGCGTTCCGGTGCACAGCGCTGAAGGCTATCTTGCGCGGCTGATCAAGGCGGGGCACCGCGTCGCGATTGCCGAGCAGACCGAAACGCCTTCGCAAGCCAAGGCGCGGGCCGGGTCCAAGGCACTGGTGGCGCGTGCGATCGTCCGCTTCGTCACCGCTGGCACGCTGACCGAGGAGGCTCTGCTCGATTCGCGCGCCGAGAACCGGCTGGTCGCACTGGCCACCGCAGAGGGCGGCTATGGCCTGGCGATGTGCGATATCTCGACCGGCAGGTTCGAACTGATGCAGGCGAGCGCCGCCGATCTGTCCGCCGAGATCGCGCGGCTTGCCCCCAGCGAACTGATCCAGTCGGATCGCACCGACCCCTTCACCGACGATGCCATTCTGCGCCCGGCGGGCGCATTCAGCAGCATCGAGGGCGAAAAGCGACTGAAGGCGCATTTCGGCGTCGCGACGCTCGACGGCTTCGGCAGCTTCAGCCGCGCCGAGCTGGCAGCGGCAGGCGGGCTGATGGCGTATCTGGAGCATGTCTCGCGCGGGACCATGCCGTTTCTCGCCCCGCCGCGACGGCATGAGGTGGCGCATCATATGGCGGTCGATGCGGCAACACGCGACAGCCTGGAAATCCTCACCAGCCAACAGGGCAGCCGCGCAGGATCGCTGGTCCATGCCATCGACCGCACCGTCACGGGCGCAGGCGCGCGGTTGCTGGCGAGCGATCTGGGTGCACCGCTGACGGACATTGCCGCAATCCGCGACCGGCTGGCGCTGGTGCAATGGTTTCACGAAGATTCGCTGCGGCGCGATGGCGTACGCGAGCAGCTCAAGGCGATCCCCGATCTGGCGCGGGCGCTGGGCCGAGTGGTCGCCGGGCGCGGGTCTCCGCGCGATCTGGGCCAGTTGCGCGATGGCCTGAGTGCGGCACGCACCCTGCGCGAGCGGCTGGCGCGCGGCGACGACGTGCCCGACCTGCTCAAAGCGCTGCTGCCCGACATGCAGGGCCACGGCGCGCTGGTCGAGCACCTGCAACGTGCCCTCGTCGAAAGCCCGCCGACTGAACGCAGCCAGGGCGGCTACATCGCGCGCGACTATGACGCTGCACTCGATGCGCTGCGCGATACCTCCGGCAACGCGCGCCGCGCGATCGCTGCGCTGGAGGCGGATTACAAAGCGGCGACCGGCGTGCAGGCGCTGAAAATCCGCCACAACGCGGTGCTGGGCTATTTCATCGAGGTGCCCGCCGCGCGCGCCGATGCGCTGATGAAGCCCGATAGCGGCTTTGCCCACCGCCAGACGATGGCAGGCGCGGTGCGGTTCAATTCGCCTGCCTTGCATGACGAGGCGATGCGGATTGCGCAATCGGGCGGCCATGCGCTGGCAGCGGAAGAAGCGCATTTCGAGGGGCTGTGCGAAGAGGTGATCGCCGCGCGCGAAGCCATTGCGCGCACGGCCGCAGCGCTGGCGCGGATCGATGTCGCCGCTGCGCATGCCGCGATGGCGGCAGAGGCCGACTTCACCTGCCCGGAACTGACCGAGGAACCTTGCCTGTTGATCGAAGGCGGGCGGCACCCGGTGGTCGAGGCGGCGCTGCGCAAGGCGGGGCAGCCGTTCGTCGCCAACGACTGCGCGTTGTCCAGCGATGATCGGCTCTGGCTGGTGTCGGGGCCGAACATGGGCGGCAAGTCCACCTTCCTGCGGCAGACCGCGCTGATCGTGCTGCTCGCGCAGGCGGGCGCGTTCGTGCCGGCAAAGTCGGCGCGCATCGGCATCGTCGACCGGTTGTTCAGCCGGGTGGGGGCATCGGACAATCTGGCGCGCGGCCGCTCCACCTTCATGGTCGAAATGGTCGAAACCGCTGCGATCCTCTCCCAGGCGACCGAACGCTCGTTCGTGATCCTGGACGAGGTGGGGCGCGGCACATCCACCTACGATGGCCTCGCATTGGCCTGGGCGATTGCCGAGGCGGTGCACGATACCAACCGCTGCCGCTGCCTGTTCGCGACGCATTACCACGAGCTGACCCGGCTGACCGACCGGCTCGATGCGCTGTCGCTGCACCATGTCCGTGCGCGCGAGTGGAAGGGCGATCTGGTGCTGCTGCACGAGCTTGCCGATGGCCCGGCGGACCGCAGCTACGGGCTGGCCGTCGCCAAGCTGGCGGGTGTGCCCCCGGTGGTGGTGGCACGCGCAAAATCGGTTCTGGCCAAGCTTGAGGCCGGGCGGCAGGCGACCGGCGGATTGGCAGCGGGGCTGGACGACCTGCCGCTGTTCGCCGCTGCCATAGCCAGGGAACCTGAGGCCAAGGACGCGCTGCGCGAGGCGCTGGCAACTCTGGATGTCGACAACCTCAGCCCGCGCGATGCGCTTGATGCGCTGTACCGGCTGAAGGGTTTGGCGGGCGAGTAGACGCTTGCGTTCAAAGCGCGGTTTTGCCGTTCTCTCGATTTGTAAAAGCGGTTATCCTGCAAGGGGTTGAACAGGCGGGCGCGCGCAATGGCACTATTGCAAACTTTGGCGATGGCGGCGGCGCTGGGCGGTGCAGGCGAACCTGTGCCGCAGGTGATCGCACTGTGCGAAGCGGCAACGCCTGCCATCACTCCTGCCGTTCCGATACCGGACCAGACCGCAAAGGCCCGCGCGCTGATGCGCGGCGGCGAGAATGGCGCGGACGCGGCGCTTGAGCTGCTGCTGGGCCCGGCGGCTGGCGGCTCTTCGACAACGTCGGCCGATATCCGCCAGCGCGCCGAATACTGCCTGGTCGCGGGCGAAGCGATGCGGCGCGCGCGCTCGGGCAGCCAGTCGCGCGCGCAGGATTTTCTACGCACAGCCTTGGCGCTGGCCGATCGGGCTGGCGATGCGCCGCTGGCCGCCCGCGCCTCCTGGGAGGCCGCTTTGGCGCAGGCGGGCGGTGCAGCGCCGAGCGCGGCGGGCGTGCGGCGGCGTGGCGGACCGCAGAAACGCTCAGGCACCGCAACGTCCGTCGCAGGTTGCCCTGAAGCCGATCCCTCGGGGGAACCGGCGGGGCGCAGGTTGGAGACTGCGTTCGGCTGTGCGCTGAACCGCGCGGTCTTGGCAGACGATGCGCGGCTGACGGCGCTGGCCGCGCTGCGGCTCGCACGGCTGGAAAAGGCGCGCAAGGCTGACGTCTCCGCGCATATCGCGCAAGGGTTGACCGCTGCCGGGAAGGTCTCGGATAGCGCCGAGAGCGCCGCATTGCAGCGTGCGTTCTTGATGCTTGCCGTCGATGCCGGGCTGGGTACAACCGATATGGTTCGTGAATTTGCCAAGGCTTATGCCGATACGGTACAAGGTGATGCCAGCGATCCCGCCTCGCTCGCTGCTGTGCAGGGCCGCATTGCGCTGGCCGGGGGCGATACGGCCAAGGCCCGCGGCCTGCTCAGCTGCGCGGTGTTCCTGGAAAGCCAGAAGGCGCTTCCGCAGCATCTGCCGCAATACAGCCTGTACCTTGCCGATGCCGATCCGGCGCGCGCTGGCGAGCATGTCCTGGCGGCGTATCGCGCGCTTGAGCAGGTGCGCACGGTGCTGATGCCTGTCGATCCGCTGACGGAGGAAAGCCGGTTCGATCTGGTGGTGCGCCCGGTGTTCGAGCGCGCGATCGGCACGACGCTGGCGAGCGCCGGGGATGATCCGGTAACGCTCAATCAAGCGCAGCGTATCGCCGAGGCTTATCGCTCTGCCGAACTGCAGAACAGCCTGGGCGCAGAATGCGTCCCCTTGCGCAATCCGGTAACGCCTGCGGACCTGCTACCGGGCGAGGTGCTGCTGTATCCGCTGCTGCTGGAGGACCGGATCGAGCTGTTGTACGCAACCGGCGCAGACGGCGAGCGCCGCTATCGCCGGATGCCGCCCGATCGCTCGATCAACCGCGCGGCCATCGCTGCGCTCGCGCAAAAGATGACGGCATCGTTGAGCGGCGAGAGTAGCGAATGGGAGGCGGCATCGCGCGCGCTGTATGCGGCGCTGATCACGCCGATTGCAGGCCGGTTGCAACCGGGCGGCACGCTGGTGATCGTGCCCGATGGCCCGCTGCGCCAGATCAGCTTTGCCGCGCTGATGGACGGGCAGGGACGCTTTTTGATGGAGCAGGCGCAGCTCGCGGTGGTCCCCGCGCTCAGCTTTGCCGCGCCCGGCACGCGCGATGCCGACCCGTCGATCATCGCCGCCTCGCTGGAAAAGGAAATGGACCTTCCCGTCGGCCGCTTCACCCGGCTTGAGGGTACCGCGTCGGAAGCGGCGATGGCGGCGGGCAGCGATGGCGTGCTGCTCACCGACTTCGACCGCGCGACGCTCGCAGGCGCGCTGGCCCGCCGTCCGGCATCGGTGCTGCATCTGGCAACGCATGCCGCGTTCAACGGGCGCACCGAACGGTCGTTCATCGTCGCCAATGGCGAGGCGATCACCTTGCCTGAGCTGCGCAGTATGCTGAGCGCCAACCAGTTGCGCGGGCAGGGCCTGCAACTGCTGGTGCTGAGCGCTTGCGAGACGGCAGTCGGCGATGACGATCAGGCGATGGGGCTGGCAGGCGCGGCGGTGGAGGCAGGCGCCGCAAGCGCGCTCGCATCTTTGTGGGAGGTCAGCGATGCAGGCACGGCGGCGCTGATGGAGGCGTTCTACGGCCATTATCGCGCAGGCGTCGGCCGCGCCCGTGCGCTGCAGATGGCGCAGGTGGACCTGGCGCGCGGGGCAGACGGGCAATGGGCGGACCCCGGCATATGGAGCGCCTTCACTTTGGTGGGGAGCTGGCGATGAGACGGCTGCTTGCCACCTGCGTGGCGCTCGCGCTGATGCCGGGCACCGGGGCTGTGCACGCGCAGGAGGCGGTCGGTACGCAGACCGTTATCACGCCCGATACGCTGCCGTCGCTGGGCACCGGAACCACCGCGATCACCGAAGGCGCGGTCACCACGATCGGTGGCGGGGTGCGCGCAGGGGACAATCTGTTCCACAGCTTTGCGCGGTTCAGCCTGTCGGCGGGCGAAGTTGCGCGCTGGACGGCGAACGACGCCATCACCATCCGCAACGTCATCAACCGCGTCACCGGCGGCGCACCCTCGTTCATCGGCGGCACCATCGATGCGAGCGCGATGCCCGGCGCGGACTTCTATTTCATCAACCCGGCGGGCATCATCTTCGGCGACCAGGCCAGGGTCGATACCGGTGGCATGGCGCATTTCGCCACCGCGCATCAGCTGGGCTTTGCCGATGGCACGGTGCTGGTGTCCGGCACGGGCACCGGTTCGACCTTCAGCATGGCACAGCCTCAGCGCTTCGGATTCCTGGGCAACAACCAGCCGATCCTCGCATCGGGCGGGCCACCGGCGGAGGACGGGATCGCCAGGGGCATATCAGTCAACCGCCTGACATTGAGCGCAGGCGACATCACCGTCGCCGACACCCGCGTCGCGGGGCAGAGCATAACACTGCGCGCGGTGGGGCAGGGCGCTGCAGACCTTTCGGTCGATGGAACCGGCAGCCAGGCCCCGCGAGGCGGGCGCATCGACTTGCTGGGCGCGACCCTGTTTGCCGATCTGGACGGGCGGATCGACCTGTCGGCTGGCAATATCCTTATCGCCGGACGCAGCGATGTGAGCGTGTTCGCGCGCCAGTCTGCATCCCCCGCGATCCGGATCGCTGCCGACACGCTGGACATCGACGGCGGCGAAGTGCGGGTCTCCGGCATCCCCGGCGTGGCTGCGCCCGGTGGCGATCTTGCCATCGATGCACGGCAGGTGATCGTGCGGGATTTCGGCGCCATCGTCACGGAAAGCAGCATCGAGGGCGGGGGTGGCACGATCCGGCTGAACGCGGATTACCTGCTGCTCGATGGCGGCGAGATCGAAGCGCGCGGGCTCTCCGCGCCGGGGCGGTCGGTGGGCGATATCCAGGTGCGTGCCCGGTTGATGGAGATGCGCAACTTCGGCTCTGTAAACACCACGCTGTCGGACTTCACCGGCGCGCCTTCGGGCACCACCGGCAACATCACGCTCGATCTGGGGCGGCTGGAGATGGACGGGACCAGCACCATCCTGGCCGAAAACCAGGCGTTCAACGCGTCCGGCCCCGGCAGCATCACGATCCGTGCGGATTCGATGAAAATCACTTTGGGCCGCATTTCCACCCGCACTGAAACGGCAACTGCAGCAGGTCCCATAGATGTCACCGTGGCGGGGCTGCTGGAGCTGGACGGGTTTGGCGGCATCCAGTCGATCAGCCAGGGGCTTGGCGATGCGGGGTCCATCACCATCCGCGCAGGCAGCATTCGCATGATCGATACCATGGGTGGCCCGACGATCTCGTCGCAGACCGAGTTGCCGCGCTTTCAGGAATTCACCCGGCTCAGCGACTATACAGGGTCGGCCGGGCGGATCGTGATCCAGACCGACAGCCTCGAGATGATCGGTCGGTCCACCATCACCACCTCTAGTTCCAGCCTGGGCGATGCGGGCGATATCATCATTGGCGCGCGGCGGATCTCGCTGGCTGGCGAGGCGCGGATCGTTTCGTCTGCCGATGCACTGCTGGTGCCGCCGTCGCGGGAAGACATTGCCGCCAATCCCGACCTTGAACTGGTTCTGAGGGAGGTGCCCGGTCCGGGCAAGGCAGGCCGCATCGTCCTTTCGGCAGCCGACGCACTGACAATGAACGGCGGTACGATTTCGACCGCGACGGGGGGTTTTGGCGCGGCTGGCGCGGTTACGGTGGTGGCCGACCGCATCGTTCTGGGCCAGGGCAGCCGCATCAGCTCGGACGCGGGCGATCTTGCGCCGGGGCAGGCAGGCACCGTGGTGCTGATGGGCCGTGAGATCGCGCTGGCCGATGGCGCGGAGGTGACCACGGGTTCTGCCAATGTCATCACGGCTGGCGGTGTTACGCTGATGGCGCAGGACAGCATTAGCATCACCGGCACCGGCAGCCGCGTGGCCAGCGTCAACACCGCAGCGGGCGGCGGCGCGGCAGGCAACATCACCGTGTCCGCGCCGCGCATCACTGTGGGGCCGGGCGGCCTGATCACCACCAGCTCGCTGGCGGGTGCAGCCGGACAGATCGACCTGCTGCTGCCGGATACCGGCATCTTGCGTGTCGCAGGGGGAGCGAATCCCGCGGCCATCGCCACCTCGTCGGGACCGGGCACCGGCGGGCGGATCACCATCAGCCGCCCTTATGCGCTGATCGCCGATGGCGCGCGGATCGAGGCGCTGGGGCAGCAGCGCGGCGCGAACGTGCAACTCGCCACAGATTTCTTCATCCGCTCGGCCGACAACGCCAACCTGTTGCTGGTCGACGGCGACCTTGTGGTGGACAGCCAGGTCGGCAACGTCAGCAGCGGCATCGACACGCCCGACATCAGCTTTGGCGATGCCGCAGGCGTGCTGGCGGGGCAGTGCCGTGCTGCGCGCAGCAGCGGATCGGTCAGCCGCCTTGCCATCGACCAGGTCGGACCGCTGGCGCTGGGTGATGGCGCCGGTGCCGGTGGCACGCCTGCCGGAGGCTGCCGTTGAGCCTCGCGCTGGTGCTGTTGGTGCAGGCAGCGCAACCCACAGCGCCACCCTGCGCGCCCGCACCGGTGACCGCCGATGCCGGGGTCGTGACCTTCTGCACCGTGGAAGTGCACGCCGAACCGGGCCAAGCGGCCATCGCTACGGCGGACAGCGCGGGACTGGATTTTGGCGGATTTGTTGTGCGGTATCGCAAGGGCGACCTGCTCGATGGGCAATGGGTGCGCCAGCAGGCGATAGCCAACGGCTTGATCGAAGCGCCGGTGCCGCTCGATCGCATCGCGGCAGCGGTCCAGCAGATCAGCCTGGCCTATGTCCGCAACGGCTATGTGAATTCGGGCGTGCTGATCGACCCTGCGACCGATGCGACGGGCGCGGGCGGCACATTGGTGCTGCGGCTGATCGCAGGTGGGCTGGCGAAGGGTGGCGTTGCGGTCGAGTTCCAGGATGGTCGCCAGCGTGGGCTGTCCCGCAATTACGTACTCACGCGCATGCCATCGGCGCGGGCGGTGCCGCTCAACGGCCTGGCCATCGAGCGGGATTTCCGCAGCCTGGCCGCTGATGATGCCATCACCACGGTCAAGGCCGATCTGCAACCGGGAACACGCCCCGGAGAGGCGCGGCTGGCGCTGCTGGTCGATCCGGCCCCGCGCTTTGCGCTGCAGGCCAGCATCGCCAACAGCCGCTCGCCTGCCGTCGGCGGCCTGCGCTATGGCGCTGGCCTTGCGATGCGCAACGCGCTGATGCCGGGCGACCGGATCGCGATCGATGGCGGGCTGACCTCGGGGCGGCCTGACGTTTCGGCAGACTATACCGCGCCGTTCGTCCACCGGGCGATGACGCTGGACCTGCGCGGCGGCTACAACCGGGCAGCGGTGGTCGATGCGCCCTTGCGCAACCTCAACATCCGCGCGCGCGACTGGTTTGTGGAAGGCGGTTTTGGCCTGACGGTCTGGCAGCGCCCCCTGTCACCCGCATCTGCCGACGGTCAGCCAGAAACCAGCGCGCAAGGCGTGGTGCTGCGCGCTGGCGTGATCTACCGGGATACGCGGACCTTCCTGCTCGGCCAGCCGTTTTCGTTCAGCCCCGGCTCGGTGCGCGGCCTGTCGCAATACACCGCGCTGCGGCTGGGCGCGGAATGGACCCGGCGCAGCAGCGGGACGGTGTGGATCGCGCAGCTGCGCTTTACCCAGGGGATCGAGGGCAGCCGGTCCGACGTGATCGGCATCACCGCGCCATCGCCAAAATTCCGCGCGTGGCAGGGGCAGATCAGCCATGCCCGCAGGCTGGGGACAACGGGCTGGGAACTGCGCGCGCGGCTATCCGGGCAATATGGCGCAGGCGCTTTGTATGCGGGCGAGCGGTTCGTGGCAGGGGGCAGCCAGTCGGTGCGTGGCTATCGTGAAAGCCTGTTGCTGGCCGACCGCGGCGCGTCCGGATCGGTCGAACTGGCACGGCCGCTGGTGCTGGGCAACGGCGCGAAGGGGCCGCTGGGCCTGCGCTGGGGCAGCTTCACGCCTTCAGTGTTCGCCGATGGCGCTGTTGCCCGCAACGCCGACCGCGCGTTCCAGCCAAACCCAAGCGAGCTTGCCAGCATCGGCGCGGCGCTGACCTGGACGCCATCTCCGGCGCTCACCGCGCGCGTCATCTATGGCCACGCGCTGATCGATGCGCCGGTCACCGGCAGCCGCGACATTCAGGACGACGGCCTGTCGTTCGCGCTGTCGTGGAACCGGCAGTTCTAGAGCGTGGTGCAATCCCATCCCAACACATCACGCTCCAGCCGCTTGACCTTGGCCTGCGGACCATTACCAGAGCGCTTGCCATGAAATTTTTTTCCGACAACGCCGCTGCGGTCCATCCGCGCGTGATGGACGCGATGATCGCGGCCAACCACCTCGATTCGCCATATGATGGCGATGCGCTCAGCCAGGCGCTCGACGACCGGTTCAGCCAGGTGTTCGGCACGCGCGTGCGCGCCCTGTGGGTCGCGACGGGCACCGCGGCCAACGCGCTGGCGCTGTCGGCCCTGTGCCCTCCGCACAAGGGCGTGATCTGCCACAATATGGCGCATATCGAGCAGGACGAATGCGGCGCGCCCGGCTTTTTCATGCACGGGGCCAAGCTGATCCTGACCGATGGCGAGGGTGCCAAGCTGTCGGTGGACAGCATAACGCGGGCGCTCGCCAACATCCGGGACGATGTGCATCAGGTGCAGCCGGCGTGCGTGTCCATCACCAACGCCAGCGAATATGGGCTGGTCTACACGGCCAAGGAGGTCGCGGCGATTGGCGAATTGTGCCAGGCGAGGGGGCTGAAGCTGCACATGGATGGCGCGCGCTTTGCCAATGCGGTGGCGAGCGCGGGCGTCGATCCGGCGGACATCACCTGGCGCGCTGGCGTCGATATGCTGAGCTTCGGCTGCGTCAAGAACGGCGGCATGAATGCTGAGGCGATCATCGTGTTCGATACCGCTTTGGCGCGCGAACTGCCGTATCTGCGCAAACGCGCCGGGCAGTTGCAGTCCAAGGGCCGTTTTCTGGCCGCACAGTTGCTCGCCATGCTGGAGGACGACCTGTGGCTGGCCAATGCGCACGCCGCCAATGCCGGAGCGCAGGCGATCGCACAGGCGGCAGGCGAGCGGCTGCTGTACCCGGTGCAGGCCAACGAAGTGTTCGTGAAGCTCACCGCAGCCGAGGCCGCATCGCTGCGCGCGCAGGGCTTTGAATTTTACGACTGGGGCGAGATGACCGACGAGGGCGGCGAAGCCCGTTTCGTGACCGCCTGGGATCAGGACGCCGCAACCGTGGCGCCGCTCGCTGCTGCCATCGCTGCGCTGTAGCAGCATCACCAATGTCCAGCACTGCCCCCACCCCCGACAGCGAGGCTGAACCCAGCATCCTGTCCGCGCGCGTGCTGGTGCCGTTTCTAATTGTATCGCTGATCTGGGGATCGACCTGGCTGGTGATCAAGGACCAGATTTCCAGCGTGCCGCCTACCTGGTCGGTGAGCTACCGGTTCGGGGTCGCTGCCATCGGGATGTTCGCGCTCGCCTGGTGGCGGGGGGCGCCGTTGATGCTGGACCGCAAGGGGCAGGCGATCGCGGTGGCGCTGGGGCTGTTCCAGTTCGCAGGCAATTTCAACTTCGTCTATCGCGCCGAAATGTACATTACATCCGGCCTGCTCGCGGTGCTGTTTGCCATGCTGATGGTGCCCAACGCGCTGCTGTCGCGCATCTTTCTGGGCCAGCGGATCGCAGGCGGGTTCATCGTCGGGACCATCGTCGCGCTGGCGGGCATCGCCTTGCTGTTCGTGCAGGAATACCGCGCGATGCCGGCGGACCTGGGCGAGGTGATGACAGGGCTTGGTCTTGCGATGTGCGCGGTGATGTGCGCGTCGGTCGCCAATGTCATGCAGTCGGCCGACCGCGTGCGCAGCATGCCGATGCTGACATTGCTGTCCTGGGCGATGCTGTGGGGCGCGCTGGGCAATGCCGCACTGGGTTGGCTGTGGTACGGCCCGCCGGTGATCGAGACCCGCGCGGCGTACCTCGGCGGCATCGTGTATCTGGGGCTGCTGGGTTCGGTGGTCACCTTTCCGATGTATTTCGCGCTGATCCGTGACATCGGCGCGGCGCGCGCAGCATACAGCAGCGTGCTGGTGCCCGTGGTGGCAATGATCCTGTCCACCCTGTTCGAGGGCTATCGCTGGAGCACGCTGGCCGCTGGCGGCGCGGTGCTGGGGATGATCGGCCTCGTCATCGCGATGCGCGCGCGCAGCCCCCGCACGCCCAGGCTTTCAGGCTGACCGCGCCAGCCGCACCAGGGCTTCATGAAGCGCAGACAGGAACCGCGATCGGTCCGCCTTGGAAAACGGCGCAGGGCCGCCGATGACGTCACCGCCGGAGCGCAGATCGGCCATGATCGCGCGCGTGGCGATGGCGGTGCCGATGGAATTTTCCGTGAACGGCTTGCCCGTAGGGGACAGCACCGTGGCTCCTTGTTTGATGCACCGGTCGGCCAGCAGGATATCCGCCGTGATGACGATGCTGCCTCGCGCAGCGCGCTCGGCGATCCAGTCGTCGGCGGCGTCGAACGCGTCGCTGACCACAATGCGCGAAACCAGCGGATGTGCAGGCACCCGGATCGGGCTGTTGCTGACGATGGTGACCTGCGCATTGTGGCGCATCGCGACGGTGTAAACCTCGTCCTTGACCGGACACGCGTCGGCATCGACCAGAATCTGCATTGCTCAACTCTCCTGCCGCAGCTGTGTCGCCATAATCGGGGCCATAACCGGGTTTCGCCCGTGCGTCAGCTTTTGTGCTGCGGAACGAATAATGGGTTGCCCAGCTTCAAGCGGGATTGCATGCAGGCATTGCGCGGCGCCGGACAGGCCTATGTCGCAACCACGCGCGCGCTTTCGGGACCGGGCTGACGATGACGTATGATGTGTTGAAATTCCTGCACCTTCTGGGGGTGATCCTCCTGCTGGGCAACATTACCGTGACCGCGATCTGGAAGGTGTTTGCCGACCGGTCGCGCGATGCGAAGATCGTGGCTTACGGCCAGCGGATGGTTACCGGAACCGATTTCGGTGTCACCATTCCGGGCATCGCGCTGACGATGATCGGCGGCTATGGCGCGATGTACGAGGCGCGGTACGATTTTCCCGGCCCCGCCTGGCTGGTGTGGAGCCAGCTGAGCTTCGTTGCGGCGGGCGTGGTGTGGCTGGGGCTGCTGGTGCCGATGCAGATCCGTCAGGCAAAACTTGCGCGGCAGTTTGCCGGTGGCGGCGAGATTCCTGAAGAGTATCGCCGCCTGGCGCGGGCCTGGCTGGTCTGGGGGTTGATCGCCACCGTGCCATTGGTCGCAGCCTTGTATTTCATGATCGCCAAACCGGGGTAAGGGCAAGGGATGCTGCCGATGGAGAGATTTCGATGACGCCCGTACCCGATGCCATTGTGCAAGCCGACGCTACAGACGTGCTCGCGCCGTTCAGGGAAGCGTTCCAGATGCGCGATGGCCTGATCTATCTCGACGGCAATTCGCTGGGTGCCCTGCCGCGCGCCACCGCGGCGCGCATGGCCGATGCGGTGCAATCCGAATGGGGCGAGGGGCTGATCACCTCATGGCTGGGCGCACAATGGGTGACCGCACCGCGCCGCATCGGCGACAAGATCGCCCGATTGATCGGTGCGGATGCGGGCGAGGTGATCGTCGCCGATTCGACCTCGGTGAACATCTTCAAGGCGCTGACCGCGTGTATCGCGCTCAATCCCGACCGAACCGTGCTGTTGTCGGAAAGCGGCAACTTCCCGACCGATATCTACATGATGCAGGGGATCGAGGCGTTCTCGCAAGGCCGCATCCGTGCCGATATCGCCAGCCCCGATGACGTGCTGGACCGGCTTAACGAGACGGTCGCGGCGCTGTTGTTGACGCATGTGCACTATAAGACCGGGCGGGTGCGGGACATGGCCGCGATCACCGCGCGGGCGCATGCCTTTGGCGTCCCCGTGATCTGGGACCTTAGCCACAGTACGGGGGCACTCGAGGTCGATCTGAACGGCGCGCAGGCGGACTTCGCGGTCGGCTGCGGCTACAAGTTTTTGAACGGCGGCCCGGGCAGCCCGGCCTTCATTTTCGCAGCGCGTCGCCATCACGCGGCAGCGCCGGTGCTGTCGGGCTGGTTCGGCCATGCCAAGCCGTTCGAGTTTACCGATGATTACCGGCCGGCAGACGGAATCGAGCGGTTCTTGTGCGGCACGCCGCCCGTGCTGGGGCTGGCCGCGCTTGAGGTCGGCGTCGACCTGCACCTGCAGGCCAGGATGGCGGACATTCGCGCCAAGTCGGTGCGGCTGGGGCAGCTGTTCGTGGAGCTGATGGAGCGCCGCTGCGCCGAATTCGGCTTCACGCTGGTCAGCCCCGCCGATCCGGCCGAGCGCGGCAGCCATATTTCCTACGCGCACCCGCATGGTTACGAAATCGTCCAGGCGCTGAAGGCCCGCGACGTGATCGGAGACTTCCGCGCCCCCGATGTGCTGCGCTTTGGCATTACTCCACTGTACCTGCGCTATCGCGACATCCACGACGCGGTGGAGCGCCTGCGCGACATCTGCCTGACGCGCGCGTGGGACAGACCGGAATACCGCGTTCGCGGCGATGTGACCTGAGCTGCAGCGTCAGCCGATGCGGGCGAAGCCTGCGGTTCCCGGCGGAATGGTCGCTGCTGGTTTTTCAGGGGTGGTGAGGTCGAGTGCGGCGTTGAGCGCCTGTGCCGGGTCGGGCTGGCCGCTCATCATCGCCTCCATGCTGCGGACGCACAACGCTACGGTGTCGTCCGCCAGCGTGTAGTGCACCTGCTTGGCGGCCCTGCGCGCACGGACCATGTCGGCGCGGCGCAGTTCTGCCAGCTGCTGGCTGAGCGCGGGCTGGCCGATGGCGGTCGCGGCATCGATTTGCCCGACGGTCCTTTCACCCTCCAGCAGGCAGGACAGGATCATCAGCCGCTGCGGCTGCGCGTACAGGCGCAGCTTTTCGGTCATAGCCTCGGCCAGCGCGCGGTTGCGATACAGCGCGGTCACCGGTCGCTGACCGTGGTGCAGAACCAGTCCGGGGCGCTGCCTTCGTTCGCGGCATCCATGTCCACCGGCAGCAGCAGATCGTCGCCCGGCCGCCAGCCCTCGGGCGTCATCACCGTTCCATCATGCGCCTTTTGGAGCGCCGCCAGCAGGCGCAGCATTTCATCGACGGATCGGCCGACATTGTGGGGGTAGCTGGTGATGGCGCGCACCACGCCGTCTGGGTCGATGAAATAGGTGCTGCGGATCGTCGCGCTGTCGCGAGCCTGCGCATCAAGCATGCCATAAGCACGGCCGATCGCCATCGACGGGTCCTCGATGACCGGGAAGCCTATGGTGACCCCAAACGCATCGCGGATCGCGCGCAGCCAGGCATGGTGCGCGTAAAGGCTGTCGACCGATAGCCCGAGCAGCGCGCAGTCTAGGGCGGCAAAACGATCTGCTGCCTTGGCCAGCGCGACGAACTCGCTGGTGCACACCGGCGTGAAATCTGCGGGATGCGAGAAGAACACCAGCCAGCGCCCGCGATAATCGCGCAGAGACTTCACCCCTTGCGTCGTGCGCGCGGTGAAGTCCGGCGCGGTATCGCCGATCCGCACCTGCGGCGGGCTCGGAAGCGCTTTGAGGCTCGGGGTCGAGGGGTCTGTCGAGGAATCTGAGGTCATCGTGGTGCCATTCCATGATTGGGCCTGGCAAATCAATTGCCTTGACGGACCACGGTTACACGATTACACAGTTTATGTAAATATGAATAACCAAGGTGACTTTATGTCCGACTCATCGCTCGCAACCGCCACGGCGCAGATTTCTGCCGCCCGTCAGGGCGTGCCTGTCATCAAGGCGTTCTTCGACAAAGCCACCAACACGGTGTCCTATGTCGTCCATGATCCCGAGTCCCTGCGCGGGGCAGTGATAGACAGCGTGCTGGACTATGACCCCGCATCGGGTCGCACCTCCTTCTCCTCTGCAGACGCAATCATCGCTTATGTCGGGGAGAAGGAGCTTGCGATCGACTGGCTGCTGGAAACGCACGCCCATGCCGATCATTTGTCGGCAGCGCCGTATCTGCAGCAAAAACTGGGCGGCAAGATCGCCATCGGAGCATCGATCACGCTGGTGCAGGACGTCTTCGGCAAGCTGTTCAACCTGGGCAGTGGCTTCGTGCATGATGGGTCGGACTTTGACGTTCTGTTCCACGATGGCGATCACTTCAAGATCGGCAACCTGGACGTGACCGTGCTGCACGTGCCCGGCCATACGCCGGCGGACATCGCGTATGTCATCGGCGATGCGGTGTTTCTGGGCGATACCATGTTCATGCCGGATTACGGCACCGCGCGTGCCGATTTTCCCGGCGGCGATGCGCGCACGCTGTTCCGTTCGCTGCGCCGCCTGCTCGAACTTCCGCCCGAAACGCGGCTGTTCATGTGCCATGATTACCTTCCGGAGGGCCGTGAGCATTTCGTGTGGGAAACCACCGTGGCTGAGCAGCGCGCGCACAATGTCCACGCGCATGACGGCATTACCGAGGATGCGTTCGTCGCGATGCGCGAGGCGCGCGATGCTGGCCTCGACATGCCCAAGCTGATCCTGCCTTCGATCCAGGTGAACATGCGCGCCGGCCATTTGCCCGAGGCCGAGGACAACGGCGTGCGCTACCTCAAGATCCCGCTCAACGCGGTATGAACGCGGCCGCCATAGGGCTTCCGGGCTTTCCTGATGCGATGCCGCTGCAGGGGCTGGCGGGCGGATTGATGATCGGCCTGTCCGCCGCCATCATGCTGCTGGCGCTGGGGCGGATCGCGGGCGTCAGCGGCCTTGCCGCCCGCGCCACCGGGGTGTCGCCGAGCGGCACCCCCCGCAGCATCGCGATCGCGTTCATCATCGGCCTGCCGCTGGGCGCGTTGATGGTCAGCGCGATCATGGGCGGCGTGCAGACGACGTTTCCGTTCAGCGCCTGGCCGCTGCTGATCGGCGGCCTGCTGGTCGGCTTCGGTACCCGGTTGGGATCAGGCTGCACCAGCGGCCACGGCGTGTGCGGAATGTCGCGCCTGTCGCCGCGCTCGCTGTTTGCCACCGCGCTGTTCATGGCCAGCGGGTTGGTGACGGTAGCGTTGCTGCGCATGGGAGGTTTGCTGTGAAACAGGCCGTCATTGCATTGGCAGCAGGGCTGCTGTTCGGCGCAGGCCTTGCCGTCTCTGGCATGGCCGACCCGCAGCGGGTGCAGGCCTTTCTCGATCTTTTCGGCGGATGGGATCCGACGCTCGCCTTTGTGATGGGCGGCGCGATGATCCCGATGGCGATCGCATGGGCTGTCAAGAGGCGGATGGCAGCGCCGGTCGCGGCCAGCCGCTTTGAGCTGCCCGGTACCACCGGGATTGACCGCAAGCTCGCCATAGGCGCGCTGCTGTTCGGCGCGGGCTGGGGCATCGGCGGGCTGTGCCCCGGTCCTGCCATCGCCGATCTCGCCATCGCGCCAGCGCCTGCCGCATTGTTCATCGCTGCGATGCTGACCGGCATGGCGGTCCACAAGCTCGCAGTAAAATAACGGAAATCCGCCCAAGTGCGGGACGGGAGAGACTGATGCAGACCACGCAATCGAATGCCCCCATCGGTGCGGCATCTCAGACCACCCGCACTGGGCTGGCCAAGACCTATGACGTCGTCATCGTCGGCGGTGGCAGTGCGGGGATTGCTACCGCCGCCAGCCTGCTCAAGCGCAATGCGCGGCTCACCATCGCCATCGTCGAGCCATCGGACGTGCATTATTACCAGCCCGGCTGGACCATGGTCGGCGGCGGCATTTTCGACGCGCCGTTCACCCGCCGCGATCAGGCTTCGGTGATGCCGCACGGCGTGGACTGGATCAAAACGGCGGCCAGCGGCTTTGCGCCGGACGACAACCGCGTGATCCTGGCCGATGGCAGCGATATCGCCTATCGCGTGCTGGTGGCGTGCCCCGGCATCAAGCTGGACTGGGACGCGATCCCCGGCCTTGCCGCAGCGCTGGGCAAGAACGGCGTCACCTCCAATTACGGCTATGACCTTGCGCCCTATACGCGCCAGCTTGTCGATGGCCTGAAGGGTGGCCGCGCGCTGTTCACCCAGCCGCCGATGCCGATCAAATGCGCGGGTGCGCCGCAAAAGGCGATGTATCTGTCGTGCACACGCTGGGAGAAATCGGGCGTGCTGCCCAACATCGACGTGCAGTTCCACACCGCAGGTGCGGTGCTGTTCGGTGTGCCGGCCTATGTGCCTGCGCTGATGGACTACGTGGAGCGCTATGGCGCGCATCTGAACTTCGAATCCAAGCTGGTCAGCATCGACGGCCCCGGCGGCTTTGCGACTTTCGAGCAGAAGCACGGCGATGCCGTGACCCGCGTCGAGGAACGCTTCGACATGATCCACGTCGTGCCGCCGCAGACCGCGCCCGATTTCGTGCGCTCAAGTCCGCTCGCTGCAGCGTCAGGGTTCATTGAGGTCGATGAAGCGACGCTGCGCCACACCCGTTACGCCAATGTCTTCGCACTGGGCGATGCCTGTTCGACCTCCAATGCCAAGACCATGGCAGCGGCGCGCAAGCAGGCGCCCGTCGTGGCGGTCAATGTGCTGGCGGCGCTTCAGGGCAAGCCGCCGGTCGCCGATTACGATGGCTATGGCAGCTGCCCATTGACCGTCGAGGCGGGCAAGATCGTGCTGGCCGAATTCGGCTATGGCGGCAAGCTGCTGCCCAGCTTCCCCAAATGGCTGATCGATGGCACCAAGCCGTCGCGGCTGTCGTGGCTGCTCAAGGACACCATCCTGCCGCCGGTCTACTGGCACGGCATGCTCAAGGGGCGTAAATGGATGGTCAAACCGCACATGATCGGCGGCTGATCCCATGCAGCTGTCGCGCTATCTGCCGGTGCTCGAATGGGGGCGCAGCTATAACCGCACGGTGCTGACCAACGACCTGGTCGCAGCCGCCATCGTCACGATCATGCTGATCCCGCAGAGCCTGGCCTATGCCATGCTTGCGGGCCTTCCGCCGGAAATCGGGCTATATGCCTCCATCCTGCCGATCATCGCTTATGCGCTGTTTGGCACCAGCCGCACTTTGGCGGTGGGGCCGGTCGCGGTGATCTCGCTGATGACGCTGACCGCCGCCAGCGCCGTCGCGCCGCCCGGCAGCGCGCAGTTTATCGCGGCGGCGTTGGTACTGGCCTTCATGTCTGGCGCAATGCTGATCGCGATGGGGGTGCTGCGGCTGGGGTTCCTCGCCAATCTGCTGTCGCACCCGGTGGTATCCGGGTTCATAACCGCATCCGGGCTGATCATCGCGACCAGCCAGCTCAAGTCCATCCTGGGCGTCAAGGCCACCGGCGAGGCGATGCCGGAACTGGTGAGTACGTTGTTCGCCAACCTTGCCAGCACCAATCTGCCGACGCTGATCATCGGGGTCACCTCCACCGCGTTCCTGTTCTGGGTGCGCAAGGGGTTGAAGCCGCTGCTCGTCAGGCTGGGGCTGAAGGCGCGCACCGCCGACCTCACCGCCAAGGCCGGACCGATCGCTGCGGTGGCGGTATCGACGCTGGCAGTGGTGCTGCTCGGTCTGGAAGCGCAAGGGGTCAAGGTCGTAGGCCAAATCCCGCAAAGCCTGCCGCCGTTCACCGTGCCGCTGTTCGATGCCGCGCTGTGGGCGCAGCTGGCAGTTCCAGCTTTGCTGCTGAGCGTTATCGGCTTTGTCGAAAGCGTTTCGGTCGCGCAGACGCTGGCCGCCAAGAAGCGCCAGCGCATCAACCCGGATCAGGAACTGATCGGGCTTGGCGCGGCCAATGTCGCAGCCGCATTCAGTGGCGGCTATCCGGTGACCGGGGGCTTTGCGCGCTCCGTCGTGAACTTCGATGCCGGCGCAGAAACGCCCGCGGCAGGCGCCTACACGGCCGTCGGCATCACCATCGCCGCGCTGTTCCTCACGCCGCTGCTGGCCTCGCTCCCCATAGCGACCCTGGCCGCGACGATCATCGTCGCCGTGCTCAGCCTGGTGGATTTCAAGACGCCGCAGCACATCTGGCGCTATTCCAAGCCGGACTTCGCCGCGATGGCTGCCACGGTGCTGGTCACCCTGCTCGCCGGCGTGGAGCCCGGCGTGATCGCAGGCGTCGGCCTGTCACTGGCGCTGTTTTTGTGGCGCGCCTCGCGGCCGCACGCGGCCATCGTCGGACGGGTGCCGGAAACCGAGCACTTCCGCAACGTGAAGCGCCATCAGGTGCAGGTCGATCCGCGCATCCTCACCATCCGCATCGACGAGAGCCTGACATACCTCAACGCCCGCTGGCTGGAGGAGTTCGTGCTGGAGCAGGTTGCAGAGCATCCGCAGCTGCGGCACCTCATCCTCATGTGCTCCGCCGTCAACGCCATCGATGCCTCAGCGCTGGAGAGCATCGAGGCGATCAATCACCGGCTGTCCGACGCTGGCGTGGAACTCCATTTGTCAGAGGTCAAAGGCCCGGTGATGGATGCGCTGGAACGCAGCCATCTGCTGCAAGACCTGACCGGCCAGGTCTGGCGCTCGCAGAACGATGCCTTTTCAAAGCTCCTCCAGCAGATGATCCAGTCGGACACCACCGATCTGCCCCCGGACGCGTATGCATCGCGGGGGCTGATCTAAGGGCTCTCCTGCGGTTACCCGCCCATCAGGCCGTGGCTGCGCAGGCTTTCGGCAACGATGGTCTCGATCAGCTGCTCCTGCGTCCAGCCTGCGCGGATGGCCGAGCGGCCGAACACCTTTTGCGACCACAGGTTGCAGTTGAGGTTGACCTCAAGGAAGTTCAGCTCGCCTTTGTCCTGGTCCAGCCGGAACTCGTAGCGGCCGTAATCGAACGGCACGAATTCCTGCGCCAGATTGGCGGTGTGCGCTGCGATCGGGGCCTCGAAGGGCGAGCCTTCAAAGTCCACCAGCTCGTACTTGCTGGCACGCTCCACCAGATCGCGCTTTTCCCAATAAGTGCGCAGATGCGTGGGGTCGGCCTGTTCAAACAACATCATCGGCAGGATCACCGGGCGGCCGTCGATCGTCACCACCGGCACCTCGACATCGCTGCCGGTCAGGAACGGCTCGACGATCGCGTCATGACCTTCGTCGTGGATCGCAGCGACAGCGTCCTTCACGCCCGCCCAGTCGCCCGCATCGCGTACGCCCCAGCTCGCCGATGAGGCGTTGGGCTTGATCACCATGCGCTCGGCCATCGGGCAGAGCTTTTCGTCCACCGGGCCGCCCCGGCGATAGATCGCCCAGTCGGCCGTCGGCAGGCCGCGCGCGCGCGCGACCAGCTTGGACAAGTGCTTGTCGTCGGAAAGGCCACGCAGGATCGGGCTGCCGCCAAGATAGGGCAGGTTCCTGCGGTTGCACAGCAGCGGCACCAGCATTTCGGAATTCACGAAGCCGCCGCGGTTGAGCAGCGAGAACACGAAGTCCACTTCAGGCGGCTCGAACAGCATCGCGTACTGGTTGCCGACCTGCAGGTGCGCGAACAGCCCTTCCAGGATCGTGCGCACTTCGTTGTGATAGACCGCGTGGTTGCCGTCCTCGGGGTGCAGCGAGCCGTCGCCCAGAGCGTGCTTGGCGAGAAACAGCACCTTGAGCGTCTCGCGCGTCTTGGCATCGATGGTCAGCGGAGCGGGATATTGGTTCACGGAAACTGGGACACTTTCATTTTGTTGGCCGGTTGCTGGCAACCCGGTCCTGCATCGTTCGGGCGAGGTTGCAAAGCCAAGACAACTTGCCATTGCGGTCAACACCCCTATACGCGCGGCCATATCCGCTTCGGGGGCGCAGCGAAAGTACCGTTTGATGCAACATGATTCTGGCCAGGCCGTCCGCCATCTTCTGACCATCGGCGGAGACGAGCGTATCGTCCCGGCGCATAATGATGGCACCAACAAGTATTTCTCCTCGCCATTCCCCCGCCAGACGGTCACTTACGCATCATCGACCGCCAACGATATTTCGGCAGACGCATTCGCGCACCTGGCGACGTTCGTGGAGCAAAGCCGGCTGACCCCGGACATGGACGGGGCAGACTATGCGCGGCATCTGGACGCCATCCGCAGCCGCCTGAGCGCTGCCTACAGCCTGCCTACGGGCACGGACATAGCCTTTTCCGCCTCTGGCACCGACCTGGAATATATCGCGCTGCAGGCGTTCGCCGGGCGCGCTGGCGGCGGCATACACAATGTGCTGCTGGGTGCGGATGAAGTGGGCAGCGGCTGCATATTGAGCGCGCACGGCCAGTATTTCGCCGCGCAGACCGCGCTTGGCGTGCCGACCGCAAAGGGCGCGCCGGTGCCCGGGCTGGCGCCGGTATCGTTGACGGAAATTTCAGTGCGCAACGGCTTTGGCGATGCGTTCGACAGCTCGCTGATCGTAGCTGGGATGCGCAGCGAGATCGAGCGCGCGATCGCTGCGGACACATTCCCGCTGCTGCATGTCGTCCACGGCTCCAAGACCGGGCTGATCCTGCCGCACCTCGACGATATCGACGCGCTGATCGCGCAATATGGCGACGGCATCGGCTTCGTCGTCGATGCCTGCCAGGCGCGGATCACCAGCGCGGCTATCGCAGCCTATCTGACGCGCGGCGCGGTGGTGCTGCTGACCGGATCGAAGTTCATGGGCGGCGCGCCGTTTTCTGGCTTTGCGCTGGTGCCCAAAAGCATCGCTGCGCGCGTTGCGCCGCTGGGCGAGGGGATGGCCAGCATCTTTCGCCGCGCAGAATTGCCCTCCGGCTGGCCCGGCGCAACCGGCCTGCCCGATACCGGCAATGCGGGTCTGGCGGTACGGCTCGAGGCGGCGTTGTTCGAGCTGGAGCGGTTTCAGGCGCTGAGCTTTGCAGACGTCGCGCGGATCATCGAGCTGTTTCGCGGCGCATCGCTCGGCCTGGTCGAGCGCATCGGCGGCTCGCGCGTGCTGCCTTATCCGCTGGCCGATCGCGACCAGGCCGGATCGCACCCCATCGAGATGCGCACGCTGACCACGATCGATCTGAGCGGCGAGGGCAGGGCGATCGATTTCGATGGCGCCACCACGATCCAGCTGGCGATGATGCGCGATGGCGTCAGGCTGGGCCAGCCGGTGAAATGTGCCCGGTTTCAAGGGCTGGATATGGCGGGCAAGGTGCGCGGCACGCTGCGCGTCGGCCTGTCGATGCCGCAGATCGTGACGCTGGCGGGCATGTCAGCCGGTGACGCCGCAGACGCACTGGCCGGCGATATGGACGCCATAGCGCGTGCGTTCGACAAGGCATTGGACACGACAGGCTGAATCGCACGTCTGACGCGTTTTTCTGCGAAATTTGCCAACAAAAAGCCCCGCCCGTTTGCTGTAAACGGGCGGGGCCTTTTTGTGTCAGTCGGCCAGATCAGTTGCCGAACGTGCGCTGCCACCAGCCGCGACGTTGTGTGCCGCTGCCGTCATCCGGCGCATCGCCTTCGCTTGCTTCGGGCTTCTGCGCTTCCGCTGCGGGTGCAGCTTCGTCCTTGGGTGCATCCGCAACCGGCGCGACATCGGTCACTGCCTCGGATGGTGCTTCGGCCTTGGGCGCGGCCTTCTTCCGAGGCGCACGCTTGGGCTTGGGCTTGGCTTCAGCGTCTGCCTCGACCGGTGCTGCCACTTCGGTGGCATCCGCACCCTCAGCATCGACCACCGGCTTCTTGGCGCGCGATTTGCGCTTGGGCTTGGGCTTTTCAGCGACCACTTCGTCCGCTTCAGGTGCGCTGTCGGCGATCGCGACGTCGGCATTGGCCGGTGTTGCATCGACTTCCGGTGCCGCCTCTGCGTCGCCTGCGTCATCGCTATCCGATGCTGCATCGCCTGCGGTTTCGCCTTCACCACCCTTGCGGGCACGGCCGCCACGACGGCCCCGCCGCGCACGCTTGGGCTTTGCCTCGCCGGCATCATCGCCGGCAGCCTCAGCCACCGTCTCCGTGCTGGCAGTCACGTCCTGATCGGCAGTGTCGGCGTCAGCGTCTGCGCCTGTGTCGATCGTATCGGCGACATCGTCTGCGTCATAGCCGCTATCATCGCTCGCGGTGCGTTCGATCCTCTGGCCGTTTTCGTCCAGCGGTGCCTCGCCATCGCGGCGGCTGCGCTTGCCGCGGCGGCGGCGGCGACGCTTGGAGCGTCCGCCTTCACCGTCTTCGGCCGTACGCTCGGAAGGCGCGCGTTCAGGGCGATCGCCCTGTTCGGCGCGCTCACCACGGTCTGCACGCTCGCCACGGTCGGCGCGATCACCACGATCACCCCTGTCGCTGCGATCACCTCGGTCGCCACGATCCCGGCGGTTGCCGCGCTTCTCGGCGACTTCCACTTCCTCTTCGGCCTCTTCGAAATCGTCCTCGATCTCTTCATCATCGTCATCGTCGATGATCGGCTGGAAGGTAACGGTCTTTTCCGGACGCGGGCCGCTGGCGGTCACTTCCATCTTGGCGCCTTCATTCTCCCCATTGGGCAGAATTTCGACGTGCACGCCAAAGCGCTCCTCGATCTCGGCGATGTCGCGGCGCTTGTTGTTGAGGACGTAGATCGACGCTTCCTGGCTGGTGCGCAGCGTGATCAGGCTGCCATGACCGCGCGCGGCTTCTTCTTCCAGCAGGCGCAGGGCAGACAATCCGGCCGACGATGCGGTGCGGACCAGGCCGGTGCCATCGCAATGCGGGCAGGTGCGGGTCGATGCTTCCAGCACGCCGGTGCGCAGGCGCTGGCGGCTCATTTCCATGAGGCCAAAGCCCGAAATACGCCCGACCTGGATGCGCGCACGGTCGCTCTTCAACGCATCGCGCATGGCCTTTTCGACCTTGCGGACGTTGTTGCCATATTCCATGTCGATGAAATCGATGACGACCAGGCCGGCCATGTCGCGCAGGCGCAACTGGCGGGCGATTTCGCGCGCAGCCTCAAGGTTGGTGCTGAGCGCGGTCTGCTCGATGCCGTGTTCCTTGGTGGAACGGCCCGAGTTGATGTCGATCGATACCAAAGCTTCGGTCGGGTTGATGACCAGATAGCCGCCCGATTTGAGCTGGACGACCGGCTCGTACATCGCGGACAACTGGTCCTCGGCCCCATATCGCTGGAACATCGGCACCGGGTCGGCATAGCTCTTCACCCGCCTTGCGTGGCTGGGCATCAGCAGCTTCATGAAGTCCTTGGCGGCGCGGTACCCCGCTTCGCCTTCGACCAGCACCTCCTCGATATCCCGGTTGTAGATATCGCGGATGGCGCGCTTGATGAGGTCGCTATCGGAATGGATGATTTCCGGCGCGGATGCCTTGAGCGTCTTTTCGCGGATTTCGTCCCACAGGCGGGCGAGATAATCGAAGTCGCGCTTGATCTCCGGCTTGGTGCGCGAAAGGCCGGCGGTGCGCACGATGCAGCCCATGGTCGCGGGTAGCTTCATTTCGGCAATGATCGTCTTGAGGCGCTTGCGGTCCGATGCGTTGCTGATCTTGCGGCTGATGCCGCCGCCATGCGCGCTGTTGGGCATGAGCACGCAATAACGGCCCGCGAGCGACAGGTACGTGGTCAGCGCAGCGCCCTTGTTGCCGCGCTCTTCCTTCACGACCTGCACCAGCATCACCTGGCGACGCTGGATAACGTCCTGGATCTTGTAGCGGCGACGCAGCGCCATGCGATTGGTGCGCGCCTCGTCGCTGGCCTTCGCCCTACCACCGCTGGAGCCGCTTCCGCTGCGGCCATCGCGACGCTTGCGACGACCCGAATTGCGTCCGTTGCCGCCGCCATTAACGTCGCGCGATTCGTCGGAGCTGTCGCTGTCGCTGTCAGACTCGCCGTCGTTCTCGCCTTCACCATCGCCGTCGGCAGACAGCGTTTCGGCGGCGATTGGCTCGTCATCGGCTTCGATCAGGCCATCGTCAGACAGCCCGTCGGAATAATCGGTGTCCTCGCCATGACCCGCCGCGTCATCGGCTTCTTCCTCGGCAGCAAGTGCGTCGGCTTCTTCCTTGGCATGGCGGGCTTCTTCGGCCAGCAGCGCGATCTTGTCTTCGCGCGGAATCTGGTAATAGTCGGGATGGATTTCCGCAAAGGCAAGGAAGCCGTGGCGGTTGCCGCCGTAATCGACAAAGGCTGCCTGCAGCGAGGGTTCAACCCGTGTTACCTTGGCGAGGTATATATTGCCCTTGATCTGCTTGTGTTCAGCAGACTCGAAATCGAATTCTTCAATCCGGTTTCCTTTGAGCACCGCCACCCGGGTTTCTTCCTGGTGGCGCGCATCGATCAACATGCGCGTTGTCATTCAATATTCTCCGTGCGCGCGCACCGGGCGGAACCGGCCGGGTCGCTGCGCTTCTGTGTGTTAGGGCGCGGCCGCTCCGGATTGCCGGAGCGTCGCGCAGACTGGTTGTTGCGAGATGGATTGTGTCTGCTGAACAGGTTCGCAGGGCGTCAAGCGCACTGGCCGCGTCGCTTTCCCGCAGCCAACCGCCCGAAAGCGGGGTCGCGGAAAAGGCGGTATTCGAACCCATAAAGCGTCAACCTGATGATACGGCACCGGGGGCAATAATCGTCCGCGATGCTGTCATTGAATGCAGGGATGGTCACAAAAACCAATGCCCTGCACATGTTTGCTAGCATTGGTTGGTGAATACAGCAACAAAAAGCTGCCCGCGCCATTGGCCCGCATAATATTGCAATGCACCATGCGCGCAATCCCCGCCCAATCGGCCAGGCGCGGCGCGGATATACTGAAATTGCCGTTAACCAGATCGTTTCACACGGTTTTTCCCGCTTAACCCTAATCCTGCCTTCATCAAAGGATCAGGCGGGAAACTGGGGAACATGAAAATGCACTGGACCGGGCCAATGCGCCGGGGGCATAAGGTGGCCATGCTCTGGGCCTCATCCATCTGCGCGTCGCTGGCGTGCGCCCTGCCGGTGCAGGCAGGGGAGGTGTCCAATGTCGAGGTGCGCCACAACCAGATCGTGCTGCACTTCAACGATGCGATCGAAAGCGCGAGCAGTTTCGTCCTGAGCGGTCCGGACCGGATCGCCATCGACGTGAAGGGCGCTACGGCAGGGGCCAGGGCGCTCAACCAGTCCGGGCTGTTCCGCACCGTGCGCATGGCGCAATATGACAGCGATACCGCCCGGATCGTGCTGGATCTGGACCGGCCCGCGATGATCAGCTCGGGCACGTTTTCAGACGATGGCCGCAGCTTGACGCTCTCCGTCACGGAAATAGGATCGTCCGATCTGCACGCCGTGCTCAACGCCTCGCGCCAGTCGTTCGTGCCGCCTGCCAAGTTTCGCGCAGAACCGCCGCAGCGGCGCTACAGCGTGCGCATTCCCTTGCCCAAGCCGGCCAAGGCGCCGCCGTTGCCCAAGATCGAAGGACCTTCGGATAGATCGCGCCCGCTGGTGGTGATCGACGCCGGGCATGGCGGGCATGATCCCGGTGCGGTCAGCCCGCATGACGGCACGCACGAAAGCAAGGTGACGCTGGCGGTTGCCCGCGCCATTCGCGACGAACTGCTCAAGACCGGCCGGGTGCGCGTGGCGCTGACCCGCGATACGGACAGTTTCCTGGTCCTGCAGGAACGCTATGGCATCGCGCGGCGGCTGGGCGCGGACCTGTTCATTTCCGTCCACGCCGATGCCGCCGCATCGCAGACAGCGCGCGGCGCGACCATTTACACGTTGTCCGAAGTCGCATCCGACCGCGAAGCTGCGCGGCTGGCGGCGCGCGAGAACAAGGCGGACATCCTGAACGGCGTGAACCTTGCCGACGCGCCGTCCGATGTGTCGTCGATCCTAATCGACCTGACCCAGCGCGAAACGATGAACCTGTCGGCGGACTTTGCCCGGCTGCTGAGGCGCGAAGGCGAGGAGAAGATCAACTTCCGCACGGATTCGCACCGCTTCGCCTCGCTGATGGTGCTCAAGGCGCCCGATGTGCCTTCGGTGCTGCTGGAGACCGGCTATGTCAGCAATGCAGACGATGTCGCGCTGCTCAACACCCCTGCCTATCGCCGCAACATAGCGGAATCGGTGTCGAAGGCGGTGACGGTGTTTTTCGCGCGCAAGCTGGCGTCGCGTTAACCGGCGACCGCACACGATAAGTCGTTTTCCGGCGAAAGCCGGAATCCAGGGGCGGCTTGGCGTGATCTGACTCCTGGGCTCCGGCTTTCGCCGGAGAACGCGGATATGAACTGCATTCCGCACCGGCCCAATCCGCTCTGGTATTATTCAGGATTGATGTGCTAACCGCGCTGGCATGAGCGAGGGTGAAAACGGCAGCGTTGCCTATAGCGCAAAGCGCGGCGGCGAAGGGGCGATGGCGGCCCTGCGCACGGCATGGGGCAATCGCTGGGTCCGTTGGGCCGCCTATCTGCTGGGTGTGGCGCTGGTCGGCGTGCTGCTGATCTGGGTGATTTTCGCCCGCGACCTGCCTTCTGCCGATACCTTGGTCGATTACGAGCCGGACCTGCCCACTATGGTGCGCGGCGTCGATGGCGAGATCATCAACAGCTATGCGCGCGAGCGCCGGGTGCAGTTGCAGTACAAGGATTATCCTGTTCCGCTGATCCGCGCCTTCCTGTCGGCCGAGGACAAGAACTTCTTCTCGCACAATGGCCTGGATTACCCGGGTCTGGCCTCTGCCGTGTTCGATTATGTCACCAAGATCGGTTCGGGCCAGCGCGCGCGCGGCGGGTCCACCATCACCCAGCAGGTCGCCAAGAACCTGCTGCTGGGCGATGAATATTCCATCACCCGCAAGGTGCGCGAGGCGATCCTGGCCTATCGCATCGAGGACGTGCTGACCAAGCAGGAGATCCTGGAGCTTTACCTCAACGAGATTTACCTGGGCCGCAACGCGTATGGCGTGCAGGCGGCGGCGCGCGCCTATTTCGGCAAGGATGTCGGCGAGTTGAAGCTGCACGAGGCGGCGTATCTTGCCATCCTGCCCAAGGCGCCGTCCAACTACCGTCCGGAAGTGCACATGGACCGGGCGATCGAACGGCGCAACTGGGCGCTCAACGCCATGCGGCTGAACGGCTGGATCACCCAGGCGCAGATGGCGGCCGCGCAAGCCGAACCGCTGGGTACCATCCAGCGGACGGGTGATGGCTTTGACAAGATCGGCGGGTATTTCGTCGAGGAAGTGCGCCGCCAGTTGGTCGAGAAATTCGGCGAGAAGGCCGAGGACGGCAAGAACAGCGTCTATGCGGGCGGGCTGTGGGTTCGCACGTCGCTGAACCCCGCCATGCAACGCGCGACGACCGAGGCTCTGCGCGATGCGCTGCTGCGCTATGATCGCGGCAGCGGCTGGGCGGGGCCGGTCAACACCATCGAGATTGACGACCAATGGGCCTCGCGCTTGGCGTCGACCTATATCGATATCGATTACGAAAACTGGCGGATCGCGGTGGTGATCGACAAATCCGCCAGTGCGGCGGAAATCGGCTTTTCCAACGGCACCAAGGGCGTGCTGCCGCGCTCGACCGCGACCATGCCGCGCAAGCGCGTCGGCGGGACCGCGTTCGATTCGATGAAGCCGGGCGATATCATCGCGGTCGCGCCGATGTCGGGCGACACTTATGCCTTGCGCAACGTGCCGGAAATTTCCGGCGGCATGGTCGTGCAGAACCCGCGCTCGGGCCGCATTTATGCGATGCAGGGCGGTTTCGATTCGCAGATCAGCCCGTTCAACCGCGCCACCCAGGCAGACCGCCAGCCCGGTTCCACGATCAAGCCGTTCGTGTACGCGACCGCGCTGGACAACGGCATGACGCCCGCAACGCAGATCGTTGACGGCACGTTCTGCGTCTACCAGTCGGCGAGCCTGGGCAACAAATGCTTCCGCAACTTCGGCGGATCGCGCGGCGCAGGGCCGCAGACGATGCGCTGGGGGCTTGAACAGTCGCGCAACCTGATGACGGTGCGTGCGGCCAATGATGCCGGCATGGTCAATGTGGTCAAGACGATCAAGAAAGTCGGTATCGGCGACTACAAGCCGTATCTGTCGATGGCGCTGGGGGCAGGCGACACCACGGTGATGAAGATCACCAACGCCTATTCCATGCTGGTCAACCACGGCCGCGAGCTCAAGCCGACGATGATCGATTATGTGCAGGACCGGCGCGGCAAGGTCATCTTCCGGTCCGATCCGCGCACCTGCGAGGGCTGCAACATGGCCAAATGGAATGGCAAGCCGATGCCGCGATTTAACGCGCGGGGGCGCCAGATTCTCGATCCGATCACGTCGTATCAGGTGGTGCACATGCTGGAAGGCGTCATCACGCGCGGCACCGCGACCAATCTTGCCGATCTCAACCGGCCCATGTTCGGCAAGACCGGCACGTCCACCGGTCCGACCAATGTGTGGTTCGTCGGTGGTACGCCCGATATGGTGGCCGGCATATACCTGGGCTTCGACAAGCCGCGCAGCATGGGTGGCTATGCCCAGGGCGGGCGTCTGGCCGCGCCGGTTTTCAAGCAGTTTGCCAAGGAAATCCTGCCTTCCATGCCCATCACCGAATTCCGTGCACCTTATGGCACGCGCATGGTGCGGATCGATCGCCGCTCGGGACGCCGCGTCTACGGCGCATGGCCGGGCGATGAGGCCAAGGCGGCGGTGATCTGGGAAGCCTTCAAGCCCGAGACCGAGCCACGCCGGTCGCTGCGCCAGGAAGAGATGACCGCGGCCAAGGCAGTGCAGAAGAGCGCTGGCCCTGCCGCGCGTCCACGCAGCGACAGCGAATTCCTGCAGCAGCAGGGCGGGATTTATTGAGGCTCGCTAACGCGCGGCGAATTCCAGCCCACTCTACCAAAAGCATTGAAAACGTCTGCCGCGCCGCGTAGGCGGGCCTTGTCATGCTGAGCCAGAAAGTCCGCTACACCATCCGTGCGCTGCAGCACCTTGCCGATCATTACGGCGAAGGGCTGGTGCATCTGGAGGATATCGCGCAGGCGCAGAATATTCCGCCCAAGTTCCTGACCGTCATCCTGTCCGAGATGGCACGCGCCGGCCTCGTGCACTCGCAGCGGGGCAAGGATGGCGGCTATATGCTTGGGCTTGCGCCGGTTGACATCCGGTATGGTGACATCGTGCGGATCACCAGCGGATCGTTGGCGCTGGTGCCCTGTGCCAGCCGCTATGCCTATGAGAAGTGCAAGAACTGCCTGGCGGAGGACGAGTGCCGCCTGCGCGCGTTGATGCTGAAGGTGCGCGACGAAACCGCGGTCATCCTGGACCAGATCACGCTCGCTGATCCCATGCCGCCTGTGCCTGCGTTCGATCCTGCCATCATGGAGTGATCGCGGCATCGTCTGATGCGCCCTATGAAAAAACAACGGCGGCGGCCCCGAAAACGAGGCCGCCGCCGCAGGTATCGCCGGCTGGGTCGCTTAACCGGCGGAACGGCAGAAGTTGGTCTTGGTGCGGCTGGTCGTGTTGTCCTGAGTCCATACGATGTCCAGCGTCCGGTAATCGCCGCCGAGGCGCGCGATGCGGGCTCCGTAATATTTGCCGTCCGACCATTTGCAGGAAATGACGGTGCCGGCTTTCCAGCTGAACGTGCGCAGGGCGCTCTTGGCGACCTCGCTGGTGGTGCCGTCATCCCACAGCAGCGTCACGATGTTGCCGGACACCGCCTGAACCTCTGCGGGATACAGGAAACGCTCGTTCATGTAATAGGACAGGACGACGTCGCCCTTCGCCTGCGCGACTGCGGCTGCTGGCAAAATGCAGGCGATGGCGGCAACCGCTCCAAGCAATAGGTTCTTCACAGGCATTCTCCCTTTTTTTCAGCCGCGCACGTTCGGACCATCGCAGCGTATGGAAGACGCCCGAAGTTCCGGTGCGGCGCACCCTCAGTTGTTTCCGCCAGCTATCATGCCGGCCGGTGTTGCTGAATGTCTGTGCGTCTCATTCCGCAATGGTCGCGCAGTTGACACCCGCAAGGCCGCGCCTTACGCCCGCAGCATCACGCCTGCTGGATATGCCGTTGAGCCCGTACCTCCCGATGTCAGGCGACAGTTTCAATTTCACCGCCGGCAAGGACGGCGGGGACTGGGACGCGTATCGCAAGCTGTATGCAGCAGGCGGCAGTGCCTTCTTGGAACACCCTCACGCCAAAGCCGAGATCACCGCCACCCGGCTGGACCAGATGATCCTGTTCGACCGCAAGCTATGCGGCCTGCGCCACGAACGCACGCCTGAACAGGCCGCTGCCAACGGGTTCACGCACTATGTGCTGAACCTCAACCTGCAGGGCGCCGCCGAGGTGGATTGTGGCGAAGGCTTCGCAGGCCTGGCCGAGGGGGAAGCCGTGTTGATGGACGTGGGACGCCCCATGCGGCTGAGAATGATCGACGTGCACCTGCTGACCGCCAGCATCGCGCGCAATCTTGTGACGGCGGCGGCCGGCGACATGGCGCATGGTCTGCGCATTTCGGCGGAGCGCACGGCACCGCTGCGCGGGCTGCTCGCCGAGCAACGGCACGAAGGCGCCCCCGAACAGGCCATGCAAGGCCCGCATCTGCTGTTGGCGATGCTGGCCATGCTCGCGCCTGCCGGGCGGCGCAGCGCCATCGAGCAGCGTTTGCAGCGCAAGCGGATCCAGCGCGCGGTGATCCGCAATTACATCGAGGCAAAGCTTGCCAGCCGCGACCTTGGCCCGGCCAAGATCGCAAGCGCCTGTGCGATCTCGCGCGCGACACTGTACCGGCTGACCGAACCCGATGGCGGCGTGGCAAGCTTCGTTCGCAAGGTGCGCCTGGCTGAGCTTGAACGCCTGCTGGCGAGCGGCAATGGTGAGCGGCTGGCCGAACTGGCGCAGCGTCTGGGTTTTGCGGACGAATGCCACATGAGCCGACAGTTCCGCATGGTGACGGGGGTCAGTCCCGGCCGCTATCGCGCCGCCAGCCTTGGCGATACCGCCGCCAGCGCTGCCCGGCGTCGCTGGACGGCCTGGATGGCCGAGTTGCAGTGACGCCACGTTCGGGGACACAGGAGCCGGGCCTCGAGCCGCCTGCGCCAGCCAAGGGTTCGTCACGCGTAAAGCCTGGCTCTGCGGTGCTGCTGCTGGCCGCCGTGCATTTTGCGGCGCACGCCGATCGCGTGCTGCCAACCGTGGTCGCGCCGGTGCTGCAGGCCAGGTTCGGCGCAAGCGACGGGGCGATGGGGCTGGTGCTCGGCCCCGCCTTCGTCAGCGCCTATATTGTTGGTACCCTGGTTGCGGGCGCCTGGGTCGACCGCGTGCGGCGCTACCGCGTGATTGCCTGGAGCCTGGTCGTCTGGAGCCTGGCCTCCGCCGCCTTGGGGCTGGCGCAATCGTGGGACCAGCTTGTGGCGGCGCGGATCGTGGTCGGCCTGGGGCAGGCGGCGCTGGCTCCGGCGGCGTTGTCGATCCTGCTGCAGGATGCGCCACCCGGCGGCAAGGGCAGACGTGTCGCCGCGTTCACATCCGGCGCGACCCTGGGCCGCAGCGGGGCGCTGCTGGCAGGCGGAGCGTTGCTGGCGGGCCTTTCCGCCGCAGCAGCGGCCTGGCCGCAGCTGCCGGTCGTCAGCTCATGGCGGCTGATGTTCCTGCTGACTGCCATACCCAACCTCATTCTCACCATCCTGCTGTTCCGCAAGGCCGAGCCGTTGCCGAAAACGGCCACGGCGCCCACTGGCCGGGCAGAGGCCTGGCGCTGGGCCAAGCGCCACCGTGTCGCGATCGGCATTCACCTGGCCGTGTCCTCGGCGGCGATTTTGTTGACGCAGGCGCTCGGGGCCTGGGCGCCAAGCCTGTTCGTGCGGGCCGCCGGGCTGGGGCAGGCGCAAAGCGCGATGCTGGCAGGCGTCGTGGTATTGATCGCAGGGCCGCTCGGGCATCAACTGGGCGGACGGCTGATCGATAGAGCACAACGCCGTGGCCGTTCCCCTGCGCTTGCGCTCGCCATGCTGTTCCTGCCTGCAGCGCCGTGCGCCGCGCTATTGGGCATGGCGACCAGCGCTGGCGCGATTGCGGCGGCGTTTTTCGCGATTGCGCTGGTTCTGGGGGCTTGCGCCGTTGCCGCGCTGGCTGCGTTCCAACCGTTGATGCCAGACCGCATGCGCGGGGCCGGCAACGCTGCGTATTTCGCGACGGTCAGCCTGGTCGGCACGGGCCTGGGGCCGCCTCTGGTCGGGTTCATGAGCGATGCCCTGGGCAGCGGATCGCAAGGTGCCCTGGGCCCTGCGCTGGCAATCGCCACCGCAGCGGTCGCGCTCCCCGCAGCGCTGCTCAGCCTGGCCAACCGCGGGCCATGGTCGACCACATCGGTGGCGGCGGGGCAGGACAACGCGAGTGCGCGCTGACGATCCCCGCGCCCGACCTTCGCAACGCCATTACTGGCTGACCGAAGCCTGATACGTCTGGAAGCGGCCTAGCGCAACGAAGCCGGAGGTCATGCCAGGCATTCCGTCGGCAAGGTGCACGATGTCGCCAGCGCATAGCAAAGTGCCGTGGGTGCGGGTGATAAGGACCTGATGCCGTTGCAGCCGCTTGCCGCCATGGGTCGGCCGGTTGATCAAAGCCCTGCGGCCGGTCATCTGGTAGACGATGCCTTCGCCTGCAATGATCCTGGTCGATCGCACACGATGCAGCGCGATGCACTGGGTGCCCGGATCGATGAGCCGGTCCGCTTGCTCGCCGCGCACGGGTGGGACAAACAGCAGGGTGTCGCCGGCAGGTTCGGCCGCGCTCACTGCGCCGGTCAACGCCGCGAAGAGCGCTGCAAGGAGCGCAACCGCGGCAATATGGCTCTGCAGATGATGCATGCGCAGACTAACTCCTTATCCCGGCGCTTGCCCGGTCGCGATTGTGACACCTTGAGGGGAAGGCTGGTCGAAACCTTCCCCTCAAGGCGTTTCCGGTCCATCGGGGGGAGGGATAGGGCCGGTCCAAGCAAGCCTGGGGTTCAGCTCGCTTTGCGCATAAGACGCCGCCAGCAGGCACGACCCGTAATCGAGCCGTAAAATTGCCTGCGCGCAAAAAGTTTGGATGCGGGTCCAGGCAAAATGCGGTTGCTTGCAGGCGGTGACGTCTGGGTGCATGGGCTTTGCCCGATTTGCCGTTCTGAACCTGTTAGTATCCTGTCCCATGTCTGCCCAAGGTCTTGAAACCGTATTGATCGCCGAACGCGAGCCGCTGCTGCGGTTTTTGCGGGCACGCGGCGCGGGCGATGCTGCCGAAGACATATTGCAGGACCTGTGGCTGCGGCTGAGCGGCCTGGACACCGGGCCGATCGCCGACCCGCGCAGCTATCTGTTCCGCGCTGCCAACAACGTGATGCATGATCGGTATCGCTCCGCCCACCGCACCCGGCAGCGCGATGCGCACTGGGCAGAGGCGCACGGGGGCGAAGGCGAGGCATCGGACGCGCCGCTGCCGGACCGGCAGCTAATTGCCCGCGCGGCGCTTGACGATGCCGAGGCGGTGTTGAGGGCCGAGGGCGATCGGGTGCTGCAGATTTTCCGCCTGTTCCGTATCGAAGGCATGGGCCAGCGCAAGATTGCGGAAAGTTTGGGACTGAGCCTGAGCGCGGTCGAGAAGGATCTGCAAAAGGCGTATCGCGCCCTGATGCGCTGGCGGGAGACACAGGATGCGGATTGATGACCGCCGCGGCGTCTTTGCTGCAGGACAGATGATATGACAGGCACGCAAGACCATATCCGCCAGCAGGCGATCGAATGGGCATTGGCCTCCCAGGAGGCCGACTTTGCCGGCTGGGACGGGCTTGCCCGCTGGCTGGAGGCCGATCCGCGTCATAATGATGCCTATGACGCGGCGGTGGCAGCGGGCGACATTATCCCCGACCTCGCCGCGATAGCCGCGCCGCCTTTGCCTCTGGCCGCCAATGATGAGGACCGCGCGGTATCGCGCCCGCCTTCGCGGCGCGGCTGGATCGTCGGGGCGCTTGCCGCGTCCGTGCTTGCGATCATCGCGGTGCCGGCGTGGCAGATGCGCCCGCAGCCTTATTCGGTCGCGACCGCGATCGGCGAGCGCGAGACGGTGATGCTCGCCGATGGCAGCCGCATTTTGCTGAACGGCGGCACGCGCATTGCGCTGGACCGGCAGAACCCCCGATTCGCGCGGCTGGAGCAGGGCGAGGCGCTGTTCGAGGTGCGCCATGATGCGCGCGACCCGTTCGTGGTGGAAGCGGGGGATGTGCGGCTGGTCGATGCAGGGACAGCCTTCAACGTCGTGCAGGCAGGCGGCGCGCTGGACGTCGCGGTGTCGGAGGGCGTCGTGATCGTCAATCCGCAGCAGGAGAATGTCCGTCTGCCCGCCGGTCGGCGCGCGCGCGTCGATGGCCGCACCGAGCAGATTACCGTGTCCGATATCGCGCCGGATGAAGTCGCAGGCTGGCGCACCGGGCAGTTGAGCTTTGCCGACACCCGCCTGTCGGATGTCGCAGCTGCGCTGGAGCGGGGCGTGGGGACGAAGGTTTCGGTCGATCCTGCCATTGCAGAGCGACCGTTCAGCGGCGTCGTGCAGATCGGCGGGCGGGGTGCCGGTTCCATCGCGGCGATCGCACCCGTGCTGGGCACGCGCGCGGTGCGCCGGGACGATGGCTGGGAGCTGGTCGGCGCCGATGCGAACCCTTAGGCTCACCTGGCTGGCGTTTCCTCTGTTGCTGCTGACGGCATCGCCGGTGGTGGCCGAGGCACCAAGCTCGGTCGATATCGCAGCGGGCAGGCTGGATAGCGCGATCATTGCGCTGGGACGGCAGACGGGCATCACCATCGGCATCAGCGACCGCCAGCTTGGCACGCATCGGGTGCGGCGGCTGCGCGGACGGATGACCCCGGCGCAGGCGCTGGAGCGGTTGCTGCGCGATAGCGATGCGCGCCCGGTCCGGCTCGCGACGGGCCACTGGCGCATCGTGCGGGCATCGGCAGCGAACCGGCGCAGCGGTGCGCCGATCCGGCTTGCCGTTGCGACACCGCCATCTTTGCCCGCGCCGGTGCAGGAAATCGTCGTCACCGCGCGGCGGCAACCGGGCGGTGGCCTGGCGATGCGCGACATTCCGGGGCAGATCGGGCTGGCCGGGGATTTCACGCTCGGCGCGCAGGGGCGGGGGTCGGATGCGCTGGCGGAGCGATTGCCGAGCCTTGGCTCGACCCAGCTGGGTCCGGGGCGCAACCGATTGTTCCTGCGCGGAATTGCGGATTCGAGCTTCAACGGCCCCACCCAGGCGGTGGTCGGCCAGTATCTCGGCACCGCGCGCCTCAATTACAATGCGCCCGATCCCGATCTCAGGCTGGTGGACCTTGCCACGATCGAGGTCCGCCAGGGGCCGCAGGGCACGCTGTATGGCGCAGGCACTTTGGGCGGCGTCATCCGGTTGCTGCCCAATGTGCCGGAGTTGGAAGACTGGCAGGCGGCACAATCGATTTCCTTCGCCGCCACCCAGCACGGCGATCCCTCGTTCGATGGCAGCGTCATGCTGAATGCGCCAATAGTGCCAGGAGCGGTGGGCCTGCGCGCATTGGTCTATGGCAGCCGCGACGGCGGGTATATCGACGACCGGCTGCGTTTGCGCGATGACGTCAACCGCGTCGATACCATCGGCGGCCGCATCATGGGACGCATCGAGCCGGGGGATGGCTGGACCATCGACCTGATGGCCGCGGCGCAGAACATCGACGGACGCGACAGCCAATATGCCGACCGGATGGGCGATCATCTCGACCGCGCAAGCCCGTTCGCGCAGCCGTTTCGCAACCGTTTCCGCCTGGGGCAGCTTGCCATCGGCAAGCAGTGGGATGCGTTCGAACTGCTGTCGACCACGACGGTCACCAGCCTCGACCTGTTTGAAACCTTCGACACCAGCCAGCCGGGTGCAGCGCCCACCTTGTTCCGCCAGCGGGGCGAGACTCGGCTGGTGACCAACGAAACCCGGCTTTCCGGCGAGACCGCAGGCGGCATCGGCTGGCTGGCCGGGACCAGCCTGCTCACCAACCGCTATCGCATCCGGCGCGAACGCGGCTCGCTGGAGCGCGCGGCGGCGATCACCGGCATCGAGAACCAGATCGACGAGGCGACCGCCTTTGCCGAGCTGACCATCCCGGCCAGCGACAGGCTGTATCTCGATCTGGGAGGCAGGATCAGCCATGTGCGGCTTTCGGGCGAGGCGCTCGATACGCCTTTTGCAACGATCGCCGCACTGGCGCGCAGCGATGCACGGCGCACCCAGACCGCGTTCCTGCCGTCCGCAGGGCTGCGCTACCGTTTCTCCGACGCGGTATCGGGGCATGCCCGCTATCAGGAAGGCTTCCGGCCCGGTGGCATCAGCGTGCGCAACGAGATGGTGCGGCGCTACCGGCCCGATAACGTCTCGGCGATCGAGGCAGGGCTGGCGTTCTCGGGCAGCACGCTGAGCGGCGATATCACGCTGGCGCACACGCGCTGGCGCAACATCCAGGCCGACCTGATCGATGGCGATGGCCTGCCTGCGACCGAGAATATCGGCAGGGGCCGCATCGTTACGCTGGATGCGACTTTGGCATGGCAGCCGGTGCCGGCGTGGTCGTTCGAGGCATCAGCGGTGCTGGCGGACAGCCGCCTGATCAGCCCATCGGCTGGAATCTTCGTGCTGCCTGCCAACCGCGCCGGGTTCGATGCCGCGTCGATCCCGGCGGGCGCGGTGGTGGCAGACAGCAATGATCTGCCCAATGTCGCGCGTGTGTCCGGCCGCCTGGGGGGCAGCTACCGCGCAGGGCTTGGCGATGCAGGCGAGCTGATCGTCAGCGGGTCGCTGCGCTATGTCGGGCGGTCCCGGCTGGGCATCGGCCCGGTGCTGGGGGCCGAGCAGGGCGATGTGCTCGACACCAGCCTGTCGGCCAGCCTGACGCGCGGTGGCAGCAAAGTGTGGATCCAGGCGACCAACCTTGCCGATGCGCGCGGCAACCGCTTTGCGCTGGGCTCGCCATTTACGCTGCCTTTGGGGGACCAGATCACCCCGCTGCGCCCGCGCACCATCCGCATCGGCGCAGACTTCAGCTTCTGATTATTTTGCGTTTTATTTGAAGCACATGCTCTGAAACCAAGCTGTGTTTCAGCATTTTTCCTACGGGTCTGAATCGTCCGCAGCGTCTTGGTGAGTGAACCCGAACGTTCCTCCCCATCCCTGAAAGGACCCTTCATGCGCCTCTTGCTGGCCTGCACTTGCCTGACCCCGATTTCCCTGCTGCTGCCCCATTCCGCAGTGCTGGCCGAAACCACCGTGACCACGGCGCGTACCACGCCGATCGCCACCGCGACCGCCAACAACTCCACTGCCGACAGCATCCGGATCACCACTACGGGATCGATCAAGCCGCCATCGGGCGTAGCGGTGACCGTCAACAGCAACCACGCCGTGACCAACGAGGGCACCATCCAGACCACCGATGCCAGCAATTCGGCGGGTATCGTCGCCAATGCCGGGGTCAGCACGACGATCACCAACCGGGGCACGATTACGCTCGATGAAACCTATGCGCCGACCGATGCCGACAAGGATGGCGATAACGACGGCCCCTTCGCGCAAGGGCAGGGCCGTTTCGGCATACGCACCCTGGGCGCCTTGACCGGATCGGTGGTCAATGCCGGCACCATCACCATCGAAGGCAATGACAGCGCAGCGATCAGCCTGGAAGGACCGCTCACCGGGTCGCTCACCAGCAGCGGCACGGTATCGGTGCTGGGTAACAATGCGATCGGCATCCGTGCAGGTGCGGTCAGCGGCAACGTGGGCCTGACCGGATCGATCGCGGCGACCGGCGCCAATGCCACAGGCGTCGCGCTCACCGGACCCGTCGGCGGCGCGCTGACGATCCAGGGCAGCATAATCTCGACCGGCTATCGTAGCACCACCGCGCCTGCGGACGCCACCAAGCTGGATGCGGATGACCTGCTGCAGGGCGGCCCGGCACTGCTGGTCGCAGGGTCGGTCGCAGGCGGCATCCTGTTCGACATACCGCCGCGCGATACCAAGCCCGATGACAAGGACGAAGACAAGGACGGTATCGACGATGCCTCCGAAGGTACCGCTTCGGTCGCATCCTTCGGGGCAGCGCCTGCCGTGCAGGTTGGATCAGCGAGCGAGGCGGTGACGATCGGCGCGGTTGCGGGAACCGCCGCAGCGGGCAACGGCATCGTCATCAACGGGCGCATCCAGGGCAACGGCGTTTACAAGGATGTCGCGGCCAACGGGCTGGTCATCGGCGGCCTGGGCGGCGCGACGACCATCACCGGCGGTATCCTCAACACCGGAACGGTCGGCGCAGCCTCGAACGCAGGCAACGCCACCGCCATCCGCATCGGCAACTTGGCGAGCGTGCCATCTTTGCGCAACACCGGCAGCATCGAGGCGACGGGCGGCAGCACGGCGACCAGCCAGGTGCGGGCCATCGTGATCGATGCGGGTGGCACGCTCACCAGCCTGTCGAACAGCGGCAGGATATCGGCCGCCGCCGCCACCGATGGCGCGGCCAGCGCGATCGTCGATCTGTCGGGCGCGCTGCGGACGATCGACAACACCGGCACGATCAGCGCGACCAGTGCCAAGCCCGGCACCGACAAGGCGGTTGCCGTGGACCTTGCCGCCAACACCGCAGGGGCGACCATCCGCCAGAGCGCCGCAACAGCAGGCGGAAAGGCCGCGATCGCAGGCGACATCCGCTTCGGCTCGGGCAGCGACGTGCTCGATGTGTCTGCTGGCAGCGTCACCGGGGCGATGCGCTTTGGCGAGGGCGCTAACCGCCTGACCGCGAGCGGCGAGGCGCTCCTCACCGGGGATGCCACCTTCGGCAGTGGGGCCGATACCGTGCAGCTTGCGGGCAAGGCGGTGCTGGCGGGCAAGCTTGACCTTGGCGGCGGCAGCGACACGCTGGCTCTCACGGGCACCGCGCAGTTTCGCGGAACGCTGGGCGGCGCCGCGCAGGCGGCAGTGACGGTTGCAGGCGGCACGCTGGCGATCACCCGCCCCGGCACGGTGCGGCTGGGTTCGCTCGCCGTCACGGAGCAGGGCACGATCGGCGTCACCATCGATGGCAAGGCGGGCACCTTCACCAAGCTGGAGGTCGCAGGCGCGGCAAACTTCGCCGCAGGCTCCAAGGTCGCGATCAACCTGGTCAGTGTCAGCAGATCCGAAGGCACCTACCAGATCGTGTCGGCAGGCAGCCTGGCCGGCAGCGCCAACCTCAGCACGGGGGGTGTCGCATTGCCGTTCCTGTTCAAGTCCACGCTGACCGGCAGCGATGCCGCGGGCACCGTGTCGGTGGACGTCAAGCGCAAGTCGGCCGGTGAGCTTGGCCTATCTGCTTCACAGGCGGGTGCCTATGATGCCGTGTTCAAGGCGCTGGACAATGATGCGGCGGTGGCAGGCGGCTTCCTGACCATCAGCGGTGCCGAACAGGCCGGTAGCGCGGTGCAGCAGATGTTGCCCGACCATGCAGGCGGCACCTTCGCCACCGTAACGCAAGGCTCACGGGCCACAGCGCGGTTCCTGACTGACACCGCAGCCCCCTATAGCGATCAGGGCAATTGGGGCTTCTGGCTGCAGCAGACCGTGTGGGGCAGCGCCAAGGACCGGGCAGGCACCGCTGCGTTCGATACCAGCGGCTGGGGCGCGACCGGCGGGGTCGAGATCAAGGCAGGCGATGTCGGCGCATTCGGCGTGTCGCTGGGCTACCTCAACGGGAAGAACGAGGATCAGGACACCGGCAACGAAGTCCGCGCGGGCCAGTATGAGCTTGCCGCCCATTGGCGCGGCGACTGGGGGCCGCTCCGGGCGTTCGTGCGCGGCTCTGCGGCGCAGATCGAGTTCGAGGGTACCCGCCGGTTCGCCTACACGGTCGGCAGCGAGATCGTGGAGCGCATCGCCAAGGGCGACTGGTCCGGGCAATTGTACAGCGCATCGGCAGGGCTGGGCTATGAGGCGCGGCTCGGCAAGCGCCTGGTGCTGCGGCCATCGGCCTCGATCGACTATTACCGGCTGGATGAAGACGGCTTTGCCGAGACCGGCGGCGGCGATGCGTTCAACCTCACCGTCGACAAGCGCAGCAGCGATGAGATAGCGGTCAACGGCACGCTGGTGGCAGGCTATGACTTGGGCAGCCTTGCCGCCGATGATGTCTGGATCCGGGCGGAGGTCGAGGGCGGGCGCCGCCAGATCGTCGGCGGATCGCTGGGCGAGACCACCGCGCGCTTCAAGGGCGGCGAGGCCTTCACCCTGGTGCCCGATACCCGCAACGACGGCTGGATCGGCGGTCTGCGGCTGGTCGGCGGCCAGGGCGGCTTTGCGATGGCCGGCGAAGTCGGCGCGGAGGAGCAATATGACAAGCTTGCCTTGAACGCCCGCGTCTCGCTGCGCATCGGCTTTTAGAGCGTGATGACATGGGATTGCATCGCCGTGATTGCCACTGGAAGGTCTCCGGCAAGGCGCGGTGTGCAGGGCGGGCTGGTTGCCCGTCCAAGCACCGCAACGAAGTCCGGAGGGCTTCCAGTGGCAACCGCTTGGCGGCGGGCCCCTTTTGGCCGATTGCGGCGTCAATCGTCGGTCACTATGCGAAGGCATGGCTCCCTCCTCTTTCCTTGCACTCGGCCAAAATCGGCTCCGTCACGACGGTGCAATCCCATGCCATCACGCTCTAGTGGCGCCCTGATGGTTCTGGCATTCGCACCGGATCGCAATCGGGTGCGAATGTCAGAACCGTTTGGCCATGCGGCGCGCATCGGGGCTTCCGCCGCGAGCCAAGTTCGGTCATGAACGGCGCCGAGGCTTTTGGAGGGGCACATATGCAGTTTGATGAGGTCGTTCTGGGTCGGCGCAGCATCCGTGGCTACAAGCCCGATCCGGTGCCGCAGGCGCTGATCCGGGAAATTCTGGAGCTGGCGATGCGCGCGCCATCCTCCATGAACACCCAGCCGTGGAACTTCTACGTGATTACCGGCGAGCCGCTCAACCGCATCCGGCAGGGCAACACCGAACGGATGCTGGCTGGCGTGCCGCAATCGCGCGAGTTTCGCACCGGCGACGCATTCGGCGGGCAGCATCGTGAGCGCCAGATTGGCGTTGCCAAGCAGTTGTTTTCCGCGATGGGCATCGCCCGTGAAGACGCCGAGGCGCGGCAGGACTGGGTTTTGCGCGGCTTTCGCCAGTTCGACGCGCCGGTGTGCGTGATCATCACCTATGACAAGGTGCTCGCGGGCAGCGACGATACGCCGTTCGATTGCGGCGCGGTCGCAACCGCCCTGGTCAACGCGGCGTGGTCGCGCGGGCTGGGCACGGTGATCAACAGCCAAGGCATCATGCAGTCCCCCGTGGTGCGCGAACATGCCGGGATTGCCGAAGATCAGGTCATCATGAAGAGCATCGCCCTGGGCTGGCCCGATCACAGCTTTCCTGCAAATGCAGTGGTTTCGACGCGCAAATCCGTTGATGAAGCCGCGGTGTTCGTGGGGTTCGCATAACGCCTTGATTGCGCCCGATCGCGCCGCCTTACAATGAACGGTAGGAGGCACAGCGTTTGCGCTCTATGGTTCAGCCATGTCGGACTGTTCCACCTGCGTGGTGCGCAACCGCGCCATCTGCGCCAGCCTGACCGGTGATGAGCTTGCGCTGCTCGGCAAGATGGGGCGGCGGCAACGGGTCACGGCCGGGCATACGCTGCAGTGGGAGGGCGATGACGCGCCGGTGGTCGCCAATGTGGTGGAAGGCGTGCTCAAGCTGGTCGTCTCCGCATCCGATGGGCAAGAACAGATTGTCGGCGTGGTCTTCCCGTCCGATTTCATCGGTCGCCCGTTCCGCAAGGACAGCCCCTATACGGTGAGCGCGATGACCGATGCCGAGGTGTGCGTGTTCAACCGCAACAGCTTCGACGATTTCGCCAGCGACCATCCCGACCTGCAGCAAAAGCTGCTGCGCCGCACGCTCGACGAGCTTGACCGGGCGCGGCACTGGATGATGCTGCTCGGCCGCAAATCCGCATCGCAGAAGGTCGCCTCGTTCCTGCTGGAAATGTCCGAGCGGATCAGCGGCCAGGGCTGCGATACCAACAATGCGCAAGATGCGTTCGAACTGCCCTTCGGGCGTCAGCAGATTGCCGATATATTGGGGCTGACCATCGAGACCACCAGCAGGCAGCTGACGCAGATGCGCGGCACCGGCATGCTCGGCCTGCCCTCCCGCCGCGAGATCGTGATCCACGACCGCGCGGCGATGGAGGCGCTGGCGGCTTAGAGCGGTGTGGCCATCCCGTTCGCGGTCGCATAAGCCGCAGAATTCCGCCGGTTTGGGGGTATCGCCCGAAACCTAACCCCGCAAAGCTGGCTAATTCGTTGCGCACACACGAAAAATTTTCGCGCATTTAAGGCGTAACACGATTTTCTAAGCCGATTTTAACCATCGCTATGCCAACGGTGGACCATGAACTTCGGTCCCGGTCGCCTTTCCAGAATCGTGCGTGCGTCAGTGCCGCCAATCGTTACGGGGCTGGCCTATTACACCGCCGCCCTGGTCTCGCTTTCCCTGACGCAAGGCCATGACGGAATCGCGGCGATCTGGCCCTCCAGCGGGATTCTGCTCACGGCATTGCTGATCAGCAGCCGGCAGATGGCCGGTTGGCACATCGCGGCGGCCGCGATCGCCAGCCTTGCGGCGAACCTGGGGCAAGGCAATCCCTGGCTGATCTCCCTCGGCTTCACGATCGCCAACATGGCGGAATCCGCGCTTGCTGCCTGGCTGATCGTGCAGCACCGGGGCAACACGATTTCCTGGTCGCAGCCTGCGCGCCTGTGGTGGTTCTGCGTGGCCGCGACCATCGCCACCGTTACCAGCGCATCGATCGCGACAGCCTTTATCCCAAGCCCCACGCCCATGTTCTGGTTCTCGTGGTTTTCCACGGACCTGCTGGGCATCCTGATCGTGACGCCGCTGCTGATGATCGTCTGGGGCTCGAGGGGCAAGCGTCACTTGCTGCGCAAGCCCGGCGCGATCACGGAATTGGCGGGCGTGTTCGGCCTCGTCGCGGCGCTGTGCGCTGTTACCTTCGCGCAATCGACCTTCCCGATGCTGTTCCTGCCGATGATCGGCATATTGATTGCGGTCTTCCGCCTTGGGCCGCTGGGTGCTGCCGGCAGCGTGTTGATCGTCACGGTGGCCAGTTCATGGGCGATCGTCATGGATTCCGGCCCGCTGACACTCATGGACACCAGTTCGGTCACGCGCAGCCTGTTCCTGCAATTCTACCTGCTCGCGTTGTTCGCGGCAGCCCTGCCGGTCGCGGCCCTGCTCGCGTCGGGACGCAGGCTCCAGCGCGACCTGCGCGAAAATGTCCGGCTGCTCCAGCTTGCCGAATCGACGGCGCAGGTCGGGCATTGGCGGCTGGATATCGCATCGGGCTCGGTCAACTGGTCGCCTGAAGTGTTCAAGATCCACGGGCTCAACCATCACTCGGCACCGATGGTCGATGAAGCCATCAACGCCTATCACCCCGATGACCGGCAGATGGTCGAGCAGCACATCGAAAAGGCCATCGAAAGCCAGCAGGGCTTCGAGTTCAACGCGCGCATCATCCGGCCGGACGGCGAGGTCCGCCATGTGTTTTCCCGGGGCGAGTTCGACCATGCAGAAAGCGGAGGATCGCCCGGACTGTTCGGTGTGATTCGAGATGTGACGACGCAGGTCGCCTATGAAAAGGAGCTGCGCGCTGCGAGTGCGCGCGCGCTTCGGGCGGCCGAAGACGCCAAGATCATGGCGGAAACCGACCAGCTGACCGGCGTTGCCAACCGCAGGCGGGTCTATGCCGTGCTGGAAAGCGCGATATCGAACGCTCAGGCCAGCGGCGAACCGATGGCGGTGACGGTGTTCGACATCGACCACTTCAAGTCGGTGAATGACCGTTTCGGCCATCAGGCGGGCGACGATGTTATCCGCCGCGTCACCAGGGATGCCAGCCGCCATCTGCGCGGGGCCGACCTGCTTGGACGGCTGGGCGGCGAGGAGTTCGTCATCGTCCTGCCCGCAGTCACCACCCAGATCGCCATGCAGGTCGCCGAGCGGGTGAGGCAGGCGGTGCAGAATGGCGGCGCCAATCCTGCTGTCACGATCAGCCTGGGCCTCGCCGAATGGGTGCCCGGCGATACCGTCGAGTCGCTGCTCAACCGCGCCGACCAGGCACTGTACATCGCCAAGAGCGAAGGCCGCAATGCGCTGAGGCTGGCTGCCTGACCCTGCGCTGACCGCGCCAACGCAGACGTGGGTGCGATACCCCGGTTGCTGTATGCTAACGGTGGACATACAACTCGTTTTGGTGGAAGACCCTGTGATGCATGTGCAGTAACGGGGGCGCGCGATGACGGATATCGACCGCAGATTGTTCGTGGCCGGAGCAGGGGCGGCGCTGATCGGGGCGGTGGCGAAGAGTGCGCCGGATGCACGCTCGCTGACGCTGCCGTTCAGCAATGGCACGCGGCCTCTGGTGCAGTTGCCGGGCAAGCGCCGCATGATCCTGCACACCACCCGTCCGCCGCAGCTGGAAACCCCGTTCGATGTGTTCGACGAGGGGCTGATCACGCCCAATGACGCGTTTTTCGTGCGTTACCATCTGTCGGGCCTGCCGTCCGAGATCGATCCGCGCACCTTCACGCTCACCATTGGTGGGCACGTCACCGCGCCGCTGGAGCTGTCGCTCGCCAGCCTGAAGCGCGACTTTCCGGTCAGCGAGATCACCGCGGTCAATCAGTGTTCGGGCAACAGCCGGGGGTTCGTTGCCCCGCGCGTCGGCGGCGGACAACTGGGCAACGGCGCGATGGGCAATGCCCGCTGGCGCGGCGTCGCGCTCAAGCACCTGCTCGCCAAGGCGGGCGTGCGCGCGGGCGCACGGCAGGTGACGTTCAACGGCCTGGACAATCCGCCGGTCGATACCGTGGCCGATTTCGTCAAGGCGCTGGATATCGACCATGCCAGCGATGGCGAGGTGATGGTCGCGTTTGCCATGAACGGCGAGGATTTGCCGTTCCTCAACGGCTATCCGCTGCGGCTGGTGGTGCCCGGGCATTTCGGCACCTATTGGGTCAAGCATTTGAACGAGATCAACGTGGTCGATCAGGACTTCGACGGATACTGGATGAAGACCGCGTACCGCATTCCCGACAATGACTGCAATTGTGTGAAGCCGGGGACCAAGCCGGACACAACGCGGCCCATCGCCAGGTTCAATGTCCGCTCGTTCGTCACCAGCCATGCCGATGGCGCGAAGGTTGTAGCGGGTCGCACCACGGAGGTGCGCGGCATCGCGTTCAGCGGCGGCGATCCGGTGGCGCGGGTGCTCGTCTCCACCGACGATGGCCGCAGCTGGCAACAGGCGCGGCTGGGCGAAGATGCGGGGCGCTATTCCTTCCGGCCATGGCGGCTGGGCGTGACGCTGACTGCCGGACGGCACGCGATCAGGGTGCGCGCGGCTACGGCAAGCGGAGAGATGCAGCCGATGACTGCCCTGTGGCAGCCTGCGGGCTATATGCGCAACGTCGTCGAGACGGTTCAGGTGGAGGCGGTCTGATGGCAACCGGTCAACAAAACGCCGCGGTGACGGGCTTTGTAGTGGTCGCGGCCCTGGCCGTGCTCGCGGTTTTCCCCAATGCCGACCGAGCAGGTGAGGCGGATACGCCAGCGGCGCTTCAGCCGGTGACATTCATGATGCCGGAAGAGGTCATCCCCACCGAACTTGCCGATCCCGAGGCGGAATTGGTCGTATCGACCTGCTCGGCGTGCCACTCGCTCGAATACATCACCACCCAGCCACGCGGCCTGGGCGAGAAGTTCTGGCACGACGAGGTCGCCAAGATGGTCAAGGCCTATGGCGCGCCGATCGAGCCTGCGGACGCGGAAGCCATCACCGCGATCCTGGCCAAGCGCTTCGGCTAGGGTTCTCGTCTGCCGTCGTAATCACGCACCGAACACCATCACCGCCGCGAACGAGGCGAGCAGGCTGACCACCGTCGCGATCGCCACGGGGATGGCTGGGCGGATGCCGGTTTCCATGAGCAGGTCCAGGCGGCTGCGCATGGCCGTTGCGATCACCGCGATCAGCAGCAGTCCCTTGGAGACGCTCAGCGCGAAGTCGCGGGCCGGGGCGGGGATGGACACCATCGAGTTCACCAGCACCACGCCGAAGAACGCGACGATGAACCACGGCAACGCCAGCCGCTTCCACACCGGATCGCCTGCCGCCCGGTCCGATCCGCCGATCAGCAACCCGACGATGATCACGACCGGGGCCAGCATCGCCACGCGCGACAATTTGACGATCGCCGCATAGCTGCCGGCACTTTCGGAAAACGCATAGCCGCCGCCGATGGCCTGCGCGACATCGTGGATCGATGCGCCGATGAGGAACCCGGCCTGGCTGTCGGAAAGCTGCAGATATTCGGCGAGGATCGGGTAGAGCGACATCGCCAGCGCGCTCGCCAGAGAGACGACGACCAGAGTGATCGCGAACTGCGACTGGCTCACCCTCTCGCGCCCGATGATGCCGTATAGCGCCATGGCCGCGCTGGCCCCGCAGATCGCGGTCGCGCCGCCTGCCAATATGCCGGTGTAGATCGACTGGCCGACCAGGCGCGCGCCCAGGATGCCTGCCAGAAAGGTGACCGCCATGATCGCGGCCAGCGCGGCAAAAGGCTGAACGCCCAGCGACCCGATCTGGCTGAACGTCACCTGCAGCCCCAGCAGCACCACGCCGAAGCGCAGGCAGGTGCGCGATGCGAAGTCCAGCCCCATATGGCTGCGCGGATCCTTGGCGACGAAACTGAGCGACAGCCCGATCAGCAGCCCCAGCAGGATGATCGGGAACATGTAATGCTCGGACAGCCAGGCGGCGGCAGCCGCGGCAATCGCACAGATGACCAGGCCCTGGAACACCGTGTCGCGGGGCTTTTCGGGTGCTGTCTCGCCCTGCGACGATGGCTTGGGCGCTGCATCGGCAAGGTACATCTCGCCAAACAGGTCACCGGCGGCGGGCAACGAATCCCAGTCAATCTCCTGCCGTTTCACGCGCGCCTCCCGCCATAGGGCCCGAAAGTATGTCCCTCGGTGTCATATAACGCTTTTCTTACGCATGGCACAGGCTATCGTGCAAGCAAGAAGCGCTGCATAAGGGCGCAGGACCGGGAGGATGGCGATGAACAAGGCCCAGAACCATACGGCGCAGCAGGGCATGGCACGCGGTGCGGCAATCGCGCTTGTGGCGTTGCTGTTCCTGGGCAATGCGCTCAATTATGTCGACCGGCAGGTGCTGGCGCTGCTTAAGCCCACGCTGGAGGCCGAATTTGGCTGGACCGACGCGGAATACGCGCACCTTGGCTCCTCCTTCCAGATTGCTGCTGCGGGCACGTTGCTGTTCGTCGGCTGGTTCGTCGATCGGCTGGGTGTGCGCGTGGCCTATGCCATCGCGGTGACGGTGTGGAGCGCGGCCGGAATGGCGCACGCGCTGGCGCAGACGGTGCAGCAGTTCGTCGCCGCGCGGATCGTGCTGGCGGCGGGCGAATCGGTCAGCACGCCTGCGGGGCTCAAGGCTGCGGCGATGTACCTGCCGGTGAAGGAACGCAATTTCGCCATCGGCCTCATCAACACTGCGCCCAATATCGGCGCGATCATCACCCCGCTGCTGATCCCGCCCTTCGCGCTCGCCTTTGGCTGGCAGGCGGCGTTCTGGGTCACAGGAGCCTTGGGCTTCGTGTGGCTCGCAGGCTGGTGGTATGGCACCCGCAACCTGAAGCCGCTGGGCGACATCCCCGAGCGCGCGCGCGTGCCATGGGGCGTGCTGCTCTCCGACCGCAAAACCTGGACCGTCATCGGCGCAAAGTTCTGCATCGATGCGGTGTGGTGGTTCGTCTTGTTCTGGATGCCCGATTTCTTCAACCGGCAGTTCGGCATGGCGCAGGGCGACCTCGGCTGGCCGATCGCGATCATCTTCACGCTGGCGGCCTTGGGCGCGATCACCTCGGGCGGGCTGTACCCGATCCTGCTGAGCAAGGGCATGACCGTCAACGCCGCGCGCAAGACCTCGATGCTGTTCTACTCGATCGTCGTGCTGGCGATGCCGCTGGCCTTGCTCACTGCCAACCCATGGCTGGCCGCAGTGCTGATCGGCCTGGGCCTGTTTGCGCATCAGGGCTTTTCGACCAACGTCTTCGGCATGACCGCCGACATCATCCCCGCCACCCGCGTCGCCAGCGTCATCGCGCTGGGCGCGGTGGCGGGCAACCTGTCAGGCACCGCGATCATCGAGTTCGCCGGCTACTCACTGGGCAGCGGCATGGGCTATGTGCCCCTGTTCGCGATCTGCGGCAGCGCGTATCTGGTGGCGCTGGTGTTCATCCAGGTGATGATCCCCAAGCTCAAGCTGGCGGCGGAGTGATCTAAAAGCCCTCTCCCCTTGAGGGGAGAGGGAGGAGCCGCCGTCAGGCGGCGGTGGGAGAGGGGCATGTGCTGCCGGTGGCCCCTTCCAGCTCCAGCAAAGCAGGAATCTCCACCTGCCTGCGACCCGACGGTCAACGCTTCCGTTCGCGGGTTGATCGCCCCTGGACTGTCCAGGCCGCTGTCAGCGCTTGATCATGTCGCGGATCAGCGCGCCGTGCGGCTTTAGAAGATCAAGGAAGCGTTTGGAGGGCTCCTGTCGGCATGCCTCGATCGCGGATTTCCATTCGCTGGCGAAGCTTGTCGGTGCGGCAGTTCCAGACCGAAGCGCTGCTGTCGCAACCATGCCTTGCACCGTCAGGTATATCCTGTCTTGCTTTTCATCGCCCCAGGCGCGTTCCCACCAGTCATAGTCCTTAACAGCCTGACTGCAGCCGTATTTGGCCAAACTGTTGGGACCATTGAAATCCACATGGCCATATTCCATCGAGATCACGATCGGAACCTTGATGGCTTTGCCAGCCCCGTCGAGCGCAGCAGAAAACTCGTAAGCCGATGCCTCCGCAAGCGCGGTCTTATCGAGGATGTCCGATCGACTGCTCGTCTTGATGACCGGTTCATACAGCTTTCCGTCCTCGCCAACGATGCCGGTAACCAGAACTTCGCCAAATTCTCCTGCAGCAATTGCAGCCTTGGGGCGGATGTATTCGGGTTCGCTTCGCATATAGGGGCGCATCTTCATTCGCGCTTTGTTGGCTGTCGCCTCCGCAAGCAACGGCGACTTGGGCTCGTGGGCAACCGGGCTTGCTTTCGGTTGCAGGCTGGCGGTCTCCGCCTGTGACGGAGCAACGAGGCCAAGAGGGATAACAGCAGTGACCGCTGCAGTGATGATCGAGAACGAGCTAAAATATGAAATCATATGTTCGATATCAAGCACGCGGTGCCAGTCGGCAATGCGGTGACGTCCTGAATGACGGGTTTTTCGGATGAACGGTTGCAAACCGAACCATTTCTGAAGTCGGGAAGCAGTCCCCCGGTCCTTCGCGTCTTCGCGTCTTCGCGGCTCCGCGTGAACCAGAAGTTGTTCACGCGAAGCCGCGGAGGCGCGAAGGGGGTGGGTTGCCAGTAGGGGCAGTACTACCCGATTCCTGGGCTCCGGCTTTCGCCGGAGAGCGGTGGCGTCTGGGGCGGGCGTTGGCGCGGGGCCTTCGACGGGCTCAGGCTGAGCGGAAGTCGGGGTGCATCCTGAATCGTCCCCTGCAAGGGGAGGGAGCATTGCCAGCACCCGGCCGTTCAGTCGAATTGTTCCGTCCCATCAGCGGCGATCGTCACCCAGGCATGCTTGTTGCGCTCGTAAATGGAGTACGCCGCATCGGAAAACGAGCCATCCGCAAATGCTCCCAAGGGAACGGCGGTGATACCTGGCCATGTATCGATGGAATAGGCAATGGTCGAACCGCATCCGCCGCAGAACTGGTAGGTTACGCAATTGCCGCTGTTGGACGTCCGCACAAACGTTTGAAAATCGCCCTGCACATCGACGTTCTCGGCAGCAAAACGCGCCTGTACGGAAAACGCGCTGCCAGTTCGCCGCTGGCAAGCCAAGCAGTGGCATACGGACACGCGGATGGGTTCGTCATGACATGTGGCCAGCAACTCCCCGCATCGGCAGGTGGCCACCGTGATCACGCGTCGGCCCCCTGGTCGCCAAGCAAGCGTGTCACGTAACAGACAATGTCGGCGGGCCACTGGCTGATAAGCGTTTGGAATTCATCCTGGCGCGCAGAATACAGGGCACGCAGCGCTTCTTCGTAATTCGGCATGTCACCGCACGCCGCCTGCATGAACCTGTACGCCGCGTCACGGCTTTGCTTTAGTGTTCGGCCATTGCCACGCTGCTGATCGATGAGCCTGCGAAGCGCTGCCGAGGCCCCTCCCGATTGTTCGGCCAACCAATCCCAATGCCGGGGAAGGAGGGTAACCTCACGGGCTTGAACGCCAAGCTTGGGCCGGCCTGCTCCGCGCGGGGCGATGTTTCTATAGTCCAGGTCGGTAATCCGGCCGGTTGCATCTTCGAACACCAGAATTGTGCCATCCTGTTCGGAAAGCACCTGACTTAATGCTCTGGCAACGTCGTCACGCTCGCCTGACGCGATCTGATTGCCATGCCTGAAGGCGGTTACGTTGGACACTATTGGGGTACCTCCATTGAACACATGAGAATTTATACCCGGGTAAAAGGATGCGGTCAATATCGTCCGGATAAAATTCCGGTTTGTGCCGCAATTCTTCGCGCCATCGTGGCTTCGCGTGAACCAGCAATATTTCACGCGAAGACGCGGAGGCGCGAAGGGGGGGTGGCAGTAGGGGCAGTACTACCCGATTCCTGGGCTCCGGCTTTCGCCGGAGAGCGGTGGCGTTTGGGGCGGGCGTTGGCGCGGGGCCTTCGACGGGCTCAGGCTGAGCGGGGGTCGGGGTGTGCGCCCTTCCAAATCCTCCCCCTTCAGGGGAGGTGGCAGCGCGTAGCGCTGACGGAGGGGCGGCGGGATTATGAGTTGGGGCGGGTAGAGCGTCTGGACGCGTGGGCGCCACCACCCCCGGCGCGGGCGGTCCCCCTCCCCGAGACAAGCTCGGGGAGGATTTGATGTAAACAAAAAAGGGTCCCGAGCCTTCCGCTCGGAGCCCCCTTTTTTCTGCCCTGCGACCCGAAGGGCTTATATCATCGCAACAACCCTCAGCGCAGCTTCGCCCGCAGGCTCACACCGAAGTAGCGGTCGGCATCGCGTGGGATTTGCAGGCGCTGGCCGGCGCTCACGTTGAGCAGGGTGTACGCCTTGTCGGTGATGTTGCGCGCCAGGAAGCTGATGCGGTAGTTGTCGTCCGGGTCCGAGAAGCCGATCGAGCCGTTCCAGATGCCATAGGCCGCGATCGGGCCGGATTCGCCGAGGTCGGAGAACTGGCGGCTGACGTGGCGGAAATCGGTGTCGAGGTAGAACTTCACCCCGCCCAGATCGCGCTCGTAGCTGCTGCCGATGGTCCAGGTGAACTTGGGCGCCAGCGGCAGCTGGGTGCCGTTGCGGGCATCCGGCGCGTTGGTGGCGGGGTTGGGGTTGAAGCGCTTGACCCGGGCATCAGCATAGGCACCGCTGGCGCGCAGGGTCAGGCCATCGACCGGCACCGCGAGCAGATCGATTTCAAAGCCTTCGCTCTTCACTGATCCGGCGTTGGTCAGGTTCGAAACCACCGCACCGTTCAGCAGCACGAAGTTGTTCGCCTGGAAACCGTCATAGGTGACGGTGAACGCCGAGGCGTTGACCTGCAGCCGGTTGTCGAGGAACTGTGACTTGATGCCGATTTCGTAGGCGTCGGAGGTTTCCTCGTCGATCGGGATCGCGTTGGTCGGCGCGGTGTGGTTGAAGAACACGTTGAACGCCGGGCCCTTGTAGCCGCGGGTGTAGCTGCCGTAGAGCATCACGTCTTCGGATGGCTTGAACTGCAGCGCGGCGCGGCCTGACAGGTTGCCGTTGCTGCTCGATCCGCGCGAGGTGTTGGTGCCGTTGCCACCCGATGCAATCGTGCCGCCGGCAGGTGCGCCCGAAACGCCGGGGCCGGTTGCGGGAAGGCCGGTGGTCGCATTGACGCCCGGCGCGCGGGTGTGGACGAACTCAAGGTCGTCCCAGGTGTAACGCAGGCCGCCGATCAGCGCGAGCTGCTCGGTCAGGCGATAGGTTGCCTGGCCGAAGATCGCGTAGTTCCGCGATTCAACCTGGCTGAACGAGGTCGCGGTTGGGAACAGCGTGTTGGTGCGATCATTCAGGTTGCACGGACGGCCGCCGGTGATCGGATCGATCGGCAGGGTGGAGCTGTTGCAGGCGATGTTGCGGCGGGTGAAATCCTGCTCGTTGTCCGATCCCCATGCAAAACCGCCGACCTGGAAGAAGAAGGGCTTGGACTGGTCGGATGCCAGCCGCACTTCCAGCGACAATTGCTCGGTGCGGACCGCGCCGTTGTCGTGCAGTTCGCCGGTGCCGACGATCGCGCGGGGCAGGAAGTCGCCCTCGCGGATTTCGATGTTTTCCCAGTTGCGATAGCCCGCGATGACGCTGAGCACATGGCTGGTGAACACGTCGAAATCGGCGTTCGCGGTCAGGCTCCACTGCTTGTCGCGGGTCTGCGTGACCAGGTTGTGGTTGACGAAGCGCTGGTTGACGCCGCGCGCAACGCCGCCGGGCAGGCCAAGCTCTGCATCCAGCACCGCGCCGCGGCTGACGCCGGTCACATCGGCGCAGCAATCATCGTCCGCCTCGAAATAATCCGCGATGAAGCGGAAGCGCGCTCCGCCGCCGTCATAATCCAGGATGCCGCGTGCGCCATAATGCTCGTAGCCGTTGATGGTGTTGCGGCGGCCGCCGTTGATGTTGCTGATGTTGCCATCATAGCTGCCGTAGAAACCGGTGATCCGGCCAGTCAGGTTTTCGGCCAGCGGGCCGGAAATGGCGGCGCGCAGGCGGTATTCGTCGTCATCGAAAGCATCGAAGCGCGCTTCGGCCTCGAAGGTGTCGGTGCCGCCCTTGGAGATGATGTTGACCAGGCCCGCCGACGCGTTCTTGCCGAACAGGGTGCCCTGCGGGCCGCGCAGCACTTCAAGCCGCTCGGCATCGACCAGGTCCATGAACGCCTGGCCCGAACGGCTGAGCACGATGCCATCGACCACGGTCGACACGCTGGGTTCTGCTGCGACCGAGAAAGTGATGGTGCCGACGCCGCGCATCACGATGGCGCTGTTGGCGCTGGTGGTGCCCTTGCGGAAGGTGACCGACGGGACGAGCTGGCTCAATCCTTCCAGGCTGGTGACGCCGGTGGATTCGAGCCGGTCGGCGGTGATCGCGGTGATCGAGATCGGCACGTCCTGCACGTTCTCTGCGACCTTCTGCGCGGTCACGACGATTTCAGCGATGCCGCCGGTGTTTTCTTCAGCGGCATCCTGCGCGAAGGCGGGCGTCGCAAAGGCGAGCGACAGCGCGGTGGCGGACAGCGCGAGCGCGCGTGCGGACGGATAATTGGTGAGCTTCATGAATACCTCTCCCTGCGAGAATGCGGTCGTAGCGGGGGCTTGTTGCCCCTTGGTATGGTCGCCGCGATTGACGCTTGATCTGCTATGACTGTCCCGATATGTCAAGCGGTGTCAGAAAAACGCCCAGCGGTTGCGACCATTTCGCCACAGTCCCGCATGTGCAGGTGAGGATAATAGCTTGAAACTGCGGCTGGAAGCCGAAAATGACGGGTTCGATCTCCGCTTCGGGGAGCATGTGGTGCTGCGCCACCGCACATCCTGTCCTGCGGTGGTCATGGCGCGCGGCGATGCCGATGTCGTGATGATTCGCGGCAATTTCCGCATCTCCGATTCCCCGCGCGACGCCATTGCACCTTCCGGATGGCGCGCCTGTGACGGCGGTGTCGAGCTGCTCGATGGCGATGCGCCGGTGGTCATGATCGCCATCGCCCAACAGGGCATTACCGTGCGCGCGCTGGTAGATGTCTATGATCGGCTGCGCGTCCTCTTCCACGCTGAGCCGGGCGAATGCGTGTGGGGTGGCGGCGAGCAGATGAGCTATCTGGCGCTCAATGGCCGTGCTTTTCCGATCTGGACCAGCGAGCCTGGCGTGGGCCGCGACAAATCGACTGAACTCACCCGCATCATGGATGCCGATGGCATGGCGGGCGGGGACTATTGGAACACCAATTACCCGCAGCCGACGTTCCTGACTTCGCGCTGGCTGGCGGTGCATCTGGATGCCAGCTGCTACAGCGTGCTCGATTTCACCGATCCCGCTGCCCACGCGGTTGACGTGTGGAGTGACACCGCAACCTTCGAGCTGTTCGCCGATGATGGCCTGCAAGGGCTGGTCGCGCAGCTTTCCACCCGCTTCGGGCGTCAGCCGGAGCTGCCCGATTGGGCGATCGGCGGCGCGATCGTCGGGCTGAAGTCCGGCGCATCGAGCTTCGACCGGCTGGAACGGTTCATCGATGCAGGCGCTGCCGTCTCCGCCATCTGGTGCGAGGACTGGGCAGGGGTGCGCGAGACCACCTTCGGCCGCCGCTTGTTCTGGGACTGGCACAGCGGCGCGCGCAGCGCCGAACGCTATCCCGATCTGCAGGCGCGCATCGCTGCACTGCACGCGCGCGGCATCCGCTTCATGGCCTATGCCAACCCGTATATTGCGGTCGATGGCGAGTTGTTCGAGGAGGGGCGCGCAGGCGGCCATTTCTGCCTGGCGCTGGACAGCGACGACGTCCACCTCGTCGACTTCGGCGAGTTCGATTGCGGCGTGGTCGATTTCACCCGCGAGGAAACCCGTGCCTGGTTTGCCGAGCGCGTGCTGGGCCGCGAGATGCTCGATATCGGCATCGATGGCTGGATGGCCGATTTCGGTGAGTATCTGCCCACCAACCTGCGGCTGGCCGATGGGTCCGACCCGATGGAGGCACACAATCTGTGGCCGGTTCTATGGGCCGAGGTCAACGCGCGCGCGCTCGAAAGCCGCGGCAAGACCGGCGATGCGGTGTTCTTCATGCGCGCAGGCTTTTCCGGCGTGCAAGGCTGCTGTCCGTTGCTGTGGGCGGGCGACCAGTCGGTCGATTTTACCCGGCATGATGGCATCGGCACGGTGATCACTGGCGCGCTGTCCGCCGGCTTGGTCGGCAACGCCTACAGCCATTCGGATTGCGGCGGCTATACCTCGCTGCACGGTAACGTGCGCACGACCGAGCTGATGCAGCGCTGGTGCGAATTGGCGGCCTTCGCGCCCGTCATGCGCAGCCATGAAGGCAACCGCCCGGACGACAATCTGCAGTATGACAGCACGCCTGAACTGCTCGCCTGCTTCGCGCGCTGGAGCCGGGTGCACGCGCACCTTGCCCCGTATGTCCGCCAGCTGTGCCGTGAAGCGCGCGAGCACGGGCTGCCGGCCCAGCGCCCGCTGTTCCTGCACTACTCCCACGAACCTGCGCTCTTTACCGTGCAGGACCAGTTTCTCTACGGTGCCGATCTGCTGGTGGCGCCGGTCATCGAGCAGGGGGCAGATGCGCGTCAGGTGATCCTTCCGGGTGAAGGGCACTGGCGCCATGTGTGGACGGGTGCAGATTACGCTCCGGGCACGCACATAGTCCCTGCTCCGATCGGTCAGCCGCCGGTATTCTATCGCCCGGACAGCGCGTTTGCCGCGCTGTTCGCGGCGCTGCCGGGGGTGTTGCAGGGATGAGTGATCGGGCCAATATCAAGGATGTCGCAGCCAAGGCCGGGGTGGCGGTGAAAACCGTCAGCCGGGTGCTGAACGGCCACCCTTATGTCAGCGCCGATACCCGATCGCGCGTCGAAGATGCGATGCGCGACCTCGATTTCCGCCCCAGCGTCGCGGCGCGCATCTTGTCGGGCGGCAAGTCCAATCAGGTCGCGCTGATCTACGACAATCACAGCCCGTATTACATGTTCCAGATCCAGACCGGCTGCTGGGATTTCTGCCGCGCTAACAACATCCGTCTGCTGGGCCAGCCGGTCGATGTCGCGGACCCCCAGGTGGGCGAACAGGTGCGCGGGCTGGTGACCGAAACGCATGTCGATGGCATCATCCTGTCCTCGCCCGTCACCGATTGCGATCCGGTGCTGCGCGCGCTCGAGGCGCTCGACGTGCCGTTCGTGCGGATTTCGCCCGGCACCAATCACGCGCTGACGAGTTCGGTGTTCATGGACGATGCCCAGGCCGCCGATGACATGACCACGCACCTGATCAACGCAGGCCACCGCCGCATCGGCTTCATCAAGGGCCACCCCAACCATATGGCATCGGACGACCGCACCTTCGGCTATCGCCGCGCGCTGGACCGGGCAGGCCTGCCTTATGATCCGGTACTGGTGTGCGATGGCGAGTTCGATTTCGATTCGGGCGTGCGCGGCGGGCGGGCACTGCTCGATCTGCCCAACCGCCCGACCGCGATCTTTGCCTCCAACGACGATATGGCCGCCGGCGTGCTTGCGGTCGCGCACGACCGGGGCATGGTCGTGCCCGCCGAGCTGTCCGTAGCGGGCTTTGACGATACCACGCTGGCGCGCACCGTCTGGCCGCCGCTCACCACCATCCACCAGCCGATGATCGAACTGGCGCGCACCGCCACCGAAATTCTCATCGCAGGCGGTGCCATTTCGCACCGCCGCCTGCCGCACACCCTTGTCGAACGCGCCTCCGTTGCGCCCCCTTACAGGACCAATTCATGAGTGAACTGCCCAAGCCCCCTGCCTTTCGTCCCCTGGGGCGCAGCGATATTGCCGTGTCCCCGATCGCATGGGGCATGTGGCGCCTGGCCGAGGATGGCCGCACGGTCGCGCAGGCTGCGGCACTGGTCCACGCCGCGCTGGATGCCGACATCACCTTCCTGGATACCGCCGACATTTATGGTTTCAACGGCTCGGGCGGGTTCGGCGATGCCGAAGCGCTGCTGGGCGAAGTGCTGGCGGCAGAGCCTGCCTTGCGCCAGCGCATGGTGCTGGCGACCAAGGGTGGCATCCTGCCGCCTTTGCCCTATGACCAGAGCGCAGACTATCTGCGCAAGGCCATCGACGATTCGCTGCGGCGGCTGAAGGTGGACATGGTCGACTTGTGGCAGATCCACCGCCCGGACATTCTGGCGCACCCGCAGGAGACCGCACGCGTGCTCGACGATGCGGTGTCATCCGGCAAGATCCGCACCATCGGCGTGTCGAACTTCACGATGGCGCAGGTCGCCGCGCTCGACCATTTCCTCGCCGAAAAATTGGTGACCACCCAGCCTGAAATCAGCCCGCTGCGCATCGATTGCTTCGAAAACGGCGAGCTTGATCAGGCGATGATGCTGGGGCTGACTCCCATGGCGTGGTCGCCGCTGGGCGGGGGCCGCCTCGCAGCGCCGGAGACCGCGCGCGACAAGGCCGTGGCCGCTGCGCTGGACACGGTGGCCGAGGCGCATGGCGTGGCGCGGACCGTGGCAGCCTATTCGTGGCTGATGGCGCACCCTGCCGGCATCATCCCCATCATCGGATCGCAGCAGCCGGCCCGCATCGCAGAAGGCGCGCAGGCGCTGTCCGTGCGCTGGACCCGGCAGGAATGGTACGCAGTGCTGATCGCCGCCCGCGAACAACCGCTGCCGTGATGATGCGCCCGATGCTTCGACACGCTCAGCATGAGCGGGGTTGGGGCAAGGAATTGCTTACCCCCGCTCAGCCTGAGCCTGTCGAAGGCCCCGCGCCAGCTCACCCCAAAGGAACCGAACGATGACTCAATCCACCGGCAAACAATGCGAAATCTCCTGGTTCTCGGCGCTGTGCGACGATGATTACGAGTTCCTGGGCGTGCCCGATCCGTATCTGCAATCGAGCTGGGAGCATTGCCGCAACATCGTGATGCGCGCGGAGGAAGGCGGGTTTGACAACATACTGCTGCCATCGGGCTATGCGCTGGGGCTGGACACCACCGCGTTCGCCGCCGCTGTCGCCACACAGGTGCGCCGGATCAAGCTGCTGTGGGCAACGCGCATGGGCGAGGATTGGCCGCCGCAGCTGGCGCGCCGCATCGCCACGCTGGATCGCATCCTCGGCCCCAATGCCGATGGCACCGGCGGACGGCTGAACGTCAACATCATCTCCTCCGATATGCCCGGCGAGAAGATCGAATCCGGTCCGCGCTATGCCCGCGCGACCGAGATCATGAAGATCGTCAAGACGCTGCTCAACGGCGAGCATCTTGACCACCAGGGCGAGTTCTACCAGCTGAAGCTCGATCCGCCGCGCGTCGGCACGCTGTCGGGCAAGTGCCCGGCGTTCTACTTCGGCGGGCTCAGCCACGATGCGCGCGAGTGTGCAGCCGAAGCATGCGACGTCTACCTGATGTGGCCCGATACGATGGACAAGGTGCGCGAAAACATCGCCGACCTGACCGCCCGTGCCGCACGCTATGGCCGCACGCTCAAGTTCGGTTACCGCGCGCACGTGATCGTCCGCGAGACCGAGGACGAGGCCCGCGCCTATGCCGACCGGCTGCTGTCCAAGCTCGACGACGAGGCGGGCAGGGCGATCCGCGAGCAGTCGCTCGATGCCAAGAACTACGGCGTGCAGCGTCAGCAGGAGCTACGCGGCGCGGCTGATGGCGATGGTTTCGTCGAGGAGAACCTGTGGACCGGCATAGGCCGGGCGCGCTCGGGCTGCGGTGCGGCCATCGTCGGCACGCCCGATCAGGTGCTCGCCAAGCTGCGCGCCTATCAGGCCGAAGGCATCGATGCGTTCATCCTGTCGGGCTATCCGCACATGCAGGAAGCCGATATGTTCGCGCGCTATGTGCTGCCGCATATCAACCACGGACCGCTGAACATTTGATGGAGCAAGGCGTGCCCCGTGAAGGTCCCATCTTCGACGTTGCCGTCATCGGCGGCGGCGTCAACGGCACCGGCATCGCGCGGGATGCCGCCGGGCGCGGCGCGAAGGTATTGCTGCTCGAGGCGCAGGACCTTGCCAGCGGCACGTCGTCCAACTCCAGCAAGCTGATCCATGGCGGCCTGCGCTACCTTGAGCATTACGAGTTCGGGCTGGTCCGTGAGGCTTTGGGCGAGCGCGAGAAACTGTGGGCCATCGCGCCGCACATCATCTGGCCGATGCGCTTCGTGCTGCCCTGGGTGCAGGGCCTGCGCCCGCGCTGGTTGTTGCGGATGGGGCTGTTCCTCTACGACCATCTGGGCACCCGCAAGCTGCTGCCCGCGACCGAAACGATCCGGCTCGACCGGCATCCGGCAGGCATACCGCTCAAGGGCGAATTCAAGCACGGGTTCGTGTATTCGGATGGCTGGGTGGACGATGCCCGGCTGGTCGTGCTGAACGCGCGCGATGCGGCGGACCATGGCGCCGAGGTGCACACCCGCTGCCCGGTGACCAAGCTCGAACGGGCAGGCGACCTGTGGCGGATCGAGACCGCGCACGGCTCGTTCACCGCACGCTCGGTGATCAACGCCGCCGGGCCTTCGGTGCTCGCGATCCTCGGGCGCAGCGGCGAGACGCCGAAACAGGCGATCCGGCTGGTGCGCGGCTCGCACATCGTGGTGCCCAAGCTGTTCGACCACCCGCATCCGTATTTCTTCCAGCTGCCCGATGGCCGCATTTTCTTTGCGATCCCCTATGAGCAGGACTTCACGCTGATCGGCACCACCGACCGCGACCACACGCCCGGCGAGCCGATCGTCGCGAGCGACGAGGAAATCGCATACCTTTGCGAAGGCGCGAGCCGGTTCTTTGCCAGGCCGGTCACCCCGGCCGATGTGGTGTGGACCTATTCGGGGGTGCGCCCGCTGGTCGATGACGGCTCCGGCAAGCCTGAAGCCGCGACGCGGGGCTATCGCTTCGATGTCAGCGAACAATCCGAAGGCGCGCCGATATTGTCGGTCTTCGGCGGCAAGATCACCACGTTCCGCACGCTGTCGCAGGAGGCGGTGGACCGCATGGCCGAGCGCATCCCTGCGCTGGCGGGCGCACACTGGACCGACACCAAGCCGCTGCCCGGGGGCGATTTCGGCGTCCACGAGGTCGAGCAGCGCATTGCCGATCTGCGCAGCCGCTACCCGTTTCTGGAAGCCAAATGGGCCGATCGCCTGATCCGATCCTATGGCACCTTGGCGACCACGATCCTGGGCGATGCCACCAGTCTTGAAGATTGCGGCGAGCATTTCGGCCATGGCCTGACGGCACGCGAGCTGCATTATCTGAAGGCGCACGAATGGGCGCAATCCGCAGAAGACGTGCTGTGGCGGCGCACCAAATTGGGCTTGCGGCTATCGCCTGCCCAGCAGAACAGCCTGCGCCGCTTTTTCAACGAGGAACCCGTTTCATGACACCCCGTCCCATGACACCCCGTATCGTCGCCATTGGCGGCACCGTATCTGTCGGCAGCACCACTGAGCTCACCTTGCGCACCGCAATGGCGAGCGCGGTTGCACACGGCGCCGAAGTGCAACTGTTCGACGGTGCGTATCTCGCAGCATTGCCGCATTACCGCAGCACCGCGCATGCAGGCGCGGAAGGGCGTGAGATGGTCGAGGCGGTGCGGGCTGCCGATGGCGTGCTGCTCGCAGCACCCGGCTATCACGGCACGATTTCGGGCCTAGTCAAGAACGCGCTCGATTACCTTGAGGACCTGTCCAAGGACACGCGGCCTTACCTCGATGGCCGCGCGGTCGGGCTGATCGCCACGGCCTATGGCGATCAGGCGACGATGAGCACGATGCAGACGTTGCGCAGCATCGTCCACGCGCTGCGCGGCTGGCCAACGCCGATGGGTGCCACGATCCGCACCTTTCCGGGGCTGTATTCGGTCGATGGCGAGTGCGTGGACGATCGCGCCCGGCTTCAGCTGGAACTGGTCGGCCAGCAGGTCGTGCACGGCGCGATGAGCCTTGCGGCGACATCGCGGGCGACCGCATGAGCACGCTCCAGCCTGCTCTGGATGCGCTGGCGCGGGGGGATATCATCATCGTCACCGGCGACCGCTTTCGCCGCGGTGACATGGATTTCTGCGTCGCTGCTGCCCATTCCAGCGCCGATGCGATCAACTTCCTCGCCACCCACGGTCGCGGCCTCATCTGCCTGGCGATGCGGCCGGACCGGGCAGAGCGGCTGGGCATCAGCCCGATGAATCCCGGCACCGAGCGGCAATCGGGCAGGCCGCTGGGCCGCTCGATCGAGGCGGCAGAGGGCGTCACCACCGGCATTTCCGCCGCCGACCGCGCACAGACCGTCAAGGTCGCGATTCAGCCGGATGCGACGCATGCGCACATTGTCTCGCCCGGCCATGTCTTCCCGCTGATCACTGCGCCCGGCGGCGTCTCCGAACGCGCGGCGGCTGCCGAAGCCGCAGTCGACCTGTGCCAGCGCGCAGGCGCGGGCGATGCGGCGGTGATCTGCGCGATCATGCGCGACGATGGTGAGATGGCGCGGCCAGCCGACATCGCCGATCTGGTCGCCCGGTTCGGGCTTGCCGTCGCCGACATTGACGATCTGCTGGAAATGACGGAACCGAGCGCACAAACATAACATAACAGAACCGGGATGAGGCCTGCCGCATGACTGACAACCGTTTCCTGCTGGTGCTGGATGAAGGCACCACGTCCACGCGGGCGATCCTGTACACGCTGACGGGTGACATGATCGCTACGTCGCAGCAGGACATCACCCAGCATTATCCCGCCCCCGGACTGGTCGAGCACGACGCCAGCGAGATATGGGACAAGACCCTGGCGTGTGCCCGCAAAATGGTCGATCGGGCAGGCGGCGCGGACCGCATCGCGTCGATCGGCGTGACCAATCAGCGCGAAACCGTGGTGGCGTGGGACCGCAGCACCGGCAAGCCCTTGTGCCGCGCGATCGTGTGGCAGGACCGGCGCACCGAGGACCAGTGCCGAACTCTGCGCGATGCCGGCCATGAAGCGGCCATTCAGGCGACCACCGGGTTGCTGCTCGACCCCTATTTTTCCGCCACCAAAATGGCGTGGATCCTCAAGAACGTGGACGGTGCCGCTGCGCTTGGCGACTGGCTGGCGTTCGGCACGTTGGAAAGCTGGCTGGTGTGGAACTTGACCGGCGGCCTGCATGTTTCCGATGTCTCCAACGCCAGCCGCACCTCGTTGTTTGGTCTGACCGCAGCTTCGTGGGACGAGGGGCTGTGTGACCTGTTCGGTGTCTCGCGCGCCGCGTTGCCAGACATCGTGCCCAGCACCGGGGAATTCGGGCTGACCAAAGCGGACCTGCTGGGCGCAGCGATCCCGATCACCGGGCTTGCGGGCGACCAGCAGGCGGCCACCATCGGCCAGGGCTGTTTTGCACACGGCCAGACCAAGGCGACGCTGGGTACCGGCGCGTTCGTGCTCGCCAATATGGGCCAGACGCCGCCAAAGTCCGAACACCGGCTGCTGGGCACGGTGCTGTGCGAGGTCGGCGGTACCCGCATCTTCGCGCTGGAAGGATCGGTGTTTGTCGCGGGCAGCCTCGTCAAATGGCTGCGCGACAGCATCGGCATGCTGGGCAACGCGGCCGAGAGCGAGGCTCTGGCGCGATCGGTGCCCGATAGCGGCGGTGTCGTCGTGGTGCCGGCGCTCTCCGGGCTGGGCGCGCCCTATTGGCTGCCCGATGCGCGCGGCAGCATCAGCGGGTTGTCGTTCGCCACCACGCGGGCGCACATCGTGCGCGCTTCGCTCGAATCGGTGGCCAATGTGCTGCACGATCTGGCGCGCACCTTCGGTGACGATGGCGCGCAGTGGTCGGTGCTGCGGCTCGACGGCGGCATGAGCGCGAACGATTGGCTGGCGCAGGACATCGCCGATGTGCTGGGCATCCCGTGCGAACGCCCGATCGATGTCGAGACCACAGCACGCGGCGCAGCGATCCTTGCGGCCATCGGGGCGGGGCACTACGCCTCGCTGGACGACGCGCGCGTGATGGTCGCCAGCACCCAGGCGTTCCCGCCGGAAATGGCACCGCCCAGCCGCGAACAGCGCCTTGCCAACTGGCACGCCGCCCTCGGCTTCCACGGCCACATCGCCAAAGGCGCGTGACGGGCTGCTGCGCGGCTGACCCGCGGCGACCTTATCCCTGCACGGCAACCGGAGGGTCGTTATCCGCGACTTCGGTGAGCGAGCCGCCCATTTTTTCGCATTCGCCCGCTTCGGTGAACTTCCAGGCGTTGCCCTGATAATCGACCGACGACGTGCCCGCGCAACTGGTGCCTGGGCCGGCGGCGCAATCGTTCTGTTTGGCCAGCGCAATGCCGAAGCATTTTTCCTGCGCGGCCAATTCGGTTGCGGCCTTGTCGATCGCCTTGGCGCTGGTCTCTTCGGCAGGTGTCGGCGTGTCGGCCGAGCACGCGGTCAGCGATGCAGCGGCGAGAAGGGCAGTGGCAAGACCGGTGAGGCTGGAACTGTGGGACATCAAGGCGTGCTCCTGCGGGCGGAATTGCGTTCCTATGGCTGACACAGGCAGCGCGAATCGTCAAACCTTTGCCGGGCTCGTGCAAAGCCGCTAAGGCGCGCCACCATGACGCAGACCGCCCCCAGATTCGCCTTTTCGGTAACCGCACGCGATGGCAAGTCGCGGCTGGGGGAGATCGCCATGCAGCGCGGCACCATCCGCACGCCGGCGTTCATGCCCGTGGGTACCGCCGCGACGGTCAAGGGCATGAAGCCTGCCGAGGTGCGCAGCCTGGGCGCCGATATCATTTTGGGCAACACCTATCACCTCATGCTGCGCCCCGGTGCCGAGCGGATGGCGCGGCTGGGCGGGCTGCACCGCTTCATGGACTGGTCGCGCCCGATCCTCACCGATAGCGGCGGCTATCAGGTGATGAGCCTGTCGGCGCTCACCAAGACCACGGAAGAAGGGGTGGCCTTCCAGAGCCACCTCGATGGCTCGCGCCATATGCTCAGCCCCGAACGGTCGATGGAGATCCAGCGGCTGCTGGGGTCGGACATCGTCATGGCGTTCGACGAGCTCGTGCCCGCAACGGCGGAGCGCGACGTCCAGGCCGCCGCGATGGAGCGCTCGATGCGCTGGGCGCGCCGGTCCCGCGATGGTTTCGACAGCGGTGCCGATCATGCGAGCCGCGCGGCCTTGTTCGGCATCCAGCAGGGCTCGCTTGACGAAGGCTTGCGGCGCCAATCTGCTGACGCGCTGCGCGATATCGGCTTTGACGGCTATGCCATCGGCGGGCTTGCGGTGGGCGAGGGGCAGGAGGCGATGTTCGCGGTGCTCGATTATGCCCCCGGTCAGCTGCCAGAGGATCGCCCGCGCTACCTGATGGGCGTAGGCAAGCCCGACGATCTGGTGGGTGCGGTGGAGCGCGGCGTCGATATGTTCGATTGCGTGCTGCCCACCCGTTCGGGCCGCAATGGTCAGGCGTTCACATGGGACGGGCCGCTGAACATCCGCAACGCCAAACATGCCGAGGATCTGGCGCCGCTCGATGCGGCATGCGGCTGCACCGCCTGCACCCGCTTTTCGCGCGCCTATCTGCACCATCTGGTCAAATCGGGCGAGATGCTGGGCGCGATGCTGATGACAGAGCACAATTTGCGCTTTTACCAGGACCTTATGGCCGCGATGCGCAGTGCCATCGGCGAGGGGCGGATGGCGGCGTTCGGCCAGGATTTCCGCACGCGCTATTACGCGCGGGGCGGTTGATCCGCGACTGCGCCCGGTTCAACTTAGCTCGGCTCAGCTCAGGGCCAGCCCCGGCAGCCAGTCCGCCCACATCGCCAGTTTTTCGGCATAGATCTGCTCGGCCTGTTCGGGCTGGACAGGCACCATCAGCATGGTGGCATTGGGCGCGAGCTGGCCGATCAGGTGCCGGTCGGCGCGGATCACCTGGCCGATGCGCGGATAGCCGCCCGTGGTCTGGCCTTCGCAGCCGATCAGATAGGGCAGGCCGTCCGGCGGGCACTGGATGATGCCGGGAAACACCGCGCCGCTGCGGATGGGGGCTGCCGAATTGAGATCGATCGCGGTGCCCTGAAGCTTCAGGCCCATGCGGCTGGAGCGCGAGGACACGCGCCAGCGCTTGCGCGCCAGTGCCGCCATGCCCAGCGCCAGCCGATCGGACTCCGGCGCGCCCACGACGCGCAGCACGAAGCCATGGCCGAAAAAGGGCTGCAGTTCCTGCGGGGTGGCGATGGTTTGCGCGGTGGAGTCGTTGCCGGTGGTCGGCACCACATCGCCATCGACCAAGGCGCGGCCCTGATGTCCGCCAAAGCCCGCGCCGATCAGCGTCGATTGCGATCCCAGCACTTCGGGTACCGCAATGTCAGCCGACAGCGCCAGATATACCCGGCACCCGGCCCAGACACGGCCGACGCTGATGGTGTCTCCGGCGGACAGGTGCAGCGTCTCATGCTGCTCGACATCGTCCCCGTTGATCGCAACCTGGCACGGCGCGCCGGTGACCGCGACGGCCATCGCCGCCTCGGCACGAAACTCGGCAGGGCCAAGCGTAACTTCGATGGCGGCAGCCGCATGCGGTTTGCCGACCAGGCGGTTGGCCAGCGCCAGGCTGAGCACGTCGGCCGCGCCGCCGGATGGAACGGCAAGGCGGCGAAGCCCCGCAAACGGCCCGGCCTGTACGCTGGACTGGACGCCTGCCTTGAGGACGCTGATGCTCATGCGCCGCTTCCGATCATGGCGACAAGCCGGTCGGTGTCGATGCGTTCGAACCGCACCTGTTGCCCCGGCTTCAACAGCGCAGGCGATGGCGCGCACGGATCGAACAGCATTTGCGCGATTCGCCCGATGATCGGCCAGCCGCCAGGCCCGGTGTGCGGATAAAGCCCGCAAATCTGGCCCAGCAGCCCGACCGAGCCTGCCTCCACCTGCGCGCGCGGATCGGACAGGCGGGGGATGTCGGGGATCGCGGCATCGCACACCAGGTACGCAAAGCCCGGCTGGAACCCCAGCATCGCCACGCGCCAATCCTGCGCGCTGTGCCAGGCGGGCAGGTCGGCGGTCTCGATGCCTAAAAGTTCTGCAACGATTTCCGCATCATGCGCCCAGATGCTGTCATAGCATATATGCAGCGTCACCGGGGACAGGGCTTCTGCCAGCGGTGTATGGGTCGCATCCGACAGCAGCGCGTGTGCCGCCTGCCGTGCCGCGTCCAGCGTCCGCGTGGCCGGGTTCCAGCTGAGCGACAGGCTGTCCAGCCCCGGCACGATGTCATCCCACCCCTGCTGCTCTGCGGCGAGTGCCAGGCCTGCGATCCGTTCCGGCGGCAGGGACTGGATCATCAGCCAGTCATCGGCGCAGAAAATCGGCGGGCTGTCACTCATCGGGCATCTCTCCGGGTGCTTGTATACTTATGCCCTTGCTTGCCATTACCTTGGCGATCCGCAAAGCGGTTTGTTCTGCGCCCGGACTGTCGGAGTGAATGCACAGGCTTTGCGCGGCAATCCGGATATGTGTGCCATCGCTCGCGGCGATCGGCTGGCCCATCGCGATCGCAATTGCTTGCGCAGCGCGGGCATCGTCGCCTTCGATCAACGCGCCCGGCTGGCTGCGCGGGACAAGGCGGCGGGCGGGCGTGTAGCCGCGATCGACAAAGCCTTCCGCCACGAACCGCGCACCTGCTGCGCTGGCCGCCTGTTCGAACGCGCCGTGCGCCAGCCCGACCAGCGCCAGTTCGGGGAATGCGCGGTGCAGCGCGTCTGCCACCGCTGCGGCCATTTCCGGGCGGTCGGCGAGGTCGTTGTAGAGCGCGCCGTGCGGCTTGATGTGGGTGAGCGGCACATTTTCGCGCCGGGCCATTGCCTCCAGCGCCTGCACCTGCGCGATAAGCGTTTCGATGAGTTCGGCCAGCGGCATGGCGACCGATGTGCGGCCGAAGTTTGCGCGATCGGGGTAGGATGGGTGCGCGCCTGCTGCTACGCCTGCGCCGTGTGCCGCACGCAGCATCCGCGCCATGCTTCCGCTGTCGCCGGCATGGCCGCCGCACGCGATGTTGCAGCTGGAAACGTGCTGCATCAACGCGATATCGCGCGCTTCTGCCATCGGGTCTTCGCCAAGGTCGGCGTTGAGGTCGATCCACCGGTTCACGGCCACACCCCCGCAGCGCGCAGGATCAGCCGCAGGCCGAGCCCCGTGCAGACCAGCACCACCGCGCCGCCTGCCGCATTGGCGAGCGGCCCGTTGGCAAACGCGCCAAGGCTGGCCTTGCGCGATGCCACCCACAGCAAAAACGCAGCGAGGATAGGAAGCAACAGCCCGTTGGCGGACTGCGCGATCAGGATCAGCTCCACGGGATTGACCGCGAACACGGCAAAGGCCGTTCCGATCGCGATCACCGCCAGCGCGGTGCGTTTGAAGACCCGCGCGCGCCGCGCGGGATCGTCGCCGCCGCCGATCATTTCTGCCAGCACATAGCCGGTGGCGAGCGGCGCGGTGAGGGCCGAGCTGAAGCCTGCGCCGACCAGCCCCAGCGCGAACACGAAGCGTGCGGGCATGCCGAACAACGCCTCCAGCCGATCTGCAACATCATCGAGCGCGCCGCCGGTCCCCGCCGCCATTCCGCTGGTCGCAGCGCCCATGATGACGATGGCCATCGATAGCAGCCCGCCCAGCGTCACCGCGAACGCCGTGTCCAGACCCGATCGCGCCAGGCCTTCGCGATCGGCGCTGAACTGGCCGCGCACCGATGCTGCGTGCAGGAACAGGTTGTACGGCACGACGGTGGTCCCAATGAGCGCGATGGCGGTGAACAGGCTGGCGGGGGGCAAAGCCGGGATCAGGCCGCGCGCCGCCGCCGTCCAATCGACGTCAATGACCATCAGGCCGCCGATGAATGCAAGCGACATAGCCAGCACCAGGCCTATCAGCAGTTTTTCCAGCCAGCCGGGCTTGCCGACAATCACCAGAGTCGCAGCGACAAGGCCGATGCCCAATGCGCGTAGCCAAGCGGGCACGGCATCGTCCGCCACCCCCAGCAGCGACAGGCCGACGCCGGTGCCGCTGATATTGCCTGCCTGATACGCCGAATTGCCCAGCGCCAGCGCCGTGAAGATCAGCGCCGCCATCGCCCAGCGCACCGGCGGGCTGGATGCGGCGGCCAGGATCGCCTCGGCCAGGCCCTGGCCCGTAACGATGGCGACCCGCGCCGCCATGTTCTGCAGGATGATGGTGGCGATGGTCGCAAACACCAGCGCCCATAACAGGCTGTAGCCAAAGCCGATGCCTGCCGTGGCGCAGGCGGTGACCGTGCCGGGGCCGATGAAAGCAGCGGTGACCAGCATGGCCGGTCCGGGGCGATAGCTGGACAGCGTCACCAGCCCCAGGGCCGTTCTCTGTACCATTTGGTGATTACGTATTTCGTCCCCTCGCGCACCTTCATGCCATGGTGGATCGTCGCGGGGTTCAGGCTGCCATCGGGACGCCTATTGTTCCAGGCGAGCAGCTTGCCGGTCTCCGGCTGGATGGACTTGCCGATGGTCTTGAACCGTGTCGCCCCGCCTGCGCCGGGTTCGTTCAGGTAGATCATGAAGGTCCACGTCCGCTGGCCCGCAACGCTGGTGAACCGCTCGAAATCTTGCCCGCCGGGCTCGAAATAATCGGTATGCGCCTTGAATTCCTGCCCCACCGCATAGCGCTGGCCCTGCATCGTCTCGCCGAACTGGCGGTCGATGCCGGACAGCGCGCTCAATTTCTCGTCGAGCGCGATGACCTCGGGGTCCTCAGGCGGCAGATCGCACGTTTCGGATGTGCGGAAATAATGGTCGCCATTGGGGTCGGCGATGGTCGAGGGGCGGCGGTCGGCATCGATCTTGGCGATGAAGCGCGTGCATTCTTCAGCGTTCAGGAAATTGCGCAGGACGAACAGTTCCAGCCGGTCGGTCGGCACCTTCTGGATGCCGGGCACGCGCATCAGGGCGCTGGCATGGCACTGATTGCTGGCAATCGCGTTGTCACTCATCTTTCCTGGCCCCGAGCGGTGCGTGTACGCCCCTGATAAGCCAGCAAAGCGCGCCAAGTTCAACCCCGCAAACGGCTGGCATACAGGGGCCCGCACGGCTAAACGCATGCACCATGCCCACCCACCGTCGCAAACCTTCCGGTGATTCCGGTTTCAGCCTGCTGGAAATGCTGGTGGCGCTGGCGGTTTTCTCCATCGCCGCGCTGGCGCTGATCAAGCTGCAGGGGGCGAGCCTGATGCAGACCGCGGAGCTCGACAGCCGCTTGTACAGCGAGGTTGTCGTGCGCAATCTGGCGGTCGAGGCGCTGACCGATCCCAACCCGCCATCGCTGGGCGATTCGCAAGGCGCGACCAGCAACGCCGGGCGCAATTTCACCTGGCGGCGCACCACGACGGCGCTCGACGGCGGGGAACTGCTCAAGGTCGATCTGGCGGTGAAGCAGGCGACGGGACCGGAAGTCACGCTGACCGTGCTGAGACCGGTGTTGTGACCGCGCCCAACGCGCCTCACGCCCGGTTGTCCCGAGCCCCTCGTCTGGCTGGCAAGCCAACCCCTCAGGCTAAACTTCTCGGTAACGCCGAGAAGTCGAGGGACGTGTGCGCACGTCCCTCGACTTCGCTCGGGACAAAAGGGATAACAGTTTATTCCAACTGCCTGTCCGTTCTCCGGCGAAAGCCGGAGCCTAGGAGTCAGGTAGCGCTAAGCCGCTCTGGATTCCGGCTTTCGCCGGAAAACGGACAGGGTAGGGGACGCGCAGATTCGGGCTTCACCCTTGTCGAAATGATGGTTGCGCTTCTCATCTTCGGCATGATCGCAAGCGCGTCGGTCCTGCTGCTGCGCCAGAGCGTAGAGGCTGAGGCGCGCAGTGCCGTGCGGCTGGAGGAGATGGGTGATCTGCGCCGGTTTTCCGCGATCATGGCGCAGGATCTGACGCTGATGCTGCCGCGCCCGTCGCGCGACGCTATCGGCAGCGACCGGGTGGCGTTGATGTCGGGCGACGGCCTGCTGCTGGGCTTCTCGCGGCAGGTGGCGCAGATCGATCCGCAGCCCGGCACGTCCAGCCTGCAGCGGGTGGAATGGGCGCTCACCGACGGCAAGTTGACCCGCGCCGTCGCGCCCCGGGCCGATGGCGCAGCCACGCAGGCACCCGCCGCGATCCTCGATGGCATCGAATCGGCCACCTTGCGGTTTCGCGACAAGCAGGGGCAGTGGCAGCCGGACTGGCGGCCGCAGCGCACCGATGAACTGCCGATCGCGATCGAACTGACGCTGACTCAGGCAGGCAATGCAGGCGCGCCGCTGACGCTGCAATTCCTGGTCGCAGGGGGCGGGGCGTGAGTGCGCCTTGCAAGCCTGTGAAGCCCTCCGAACGCGGCATCGCGCTGCTCAGCGTCCTGCTGCTGGTCGCAGTGATGGCGATCGTCACGACGCTGATTCTCGATCGGGTGAACCTTGCCGTGCGGCTTGCAGGCAACGCAGGCGCCGCCGACCGCGCCCGGTTTGCCGCGCTGGGCGCGGAGAGCTTCGCTGCGCGCGAGATCAAGCGGCGGCTGGACCAGAGCCCGGCGCGCACCGTCAATATCGGCGGCTGGCTCGGCGCGCCGACGGTGTTGCCGGTTGATGACGGGTCGGGCGCCATCATCACCGCCACCGTGCGCGATGGCGCGAACTGCTTTAACTTGAACTCGGTCGTGGCGGGCGAGCCGGGCGATCTTGCGGCGCGGCCCGTCGGCATCGGCCAGTTTGCCGGGCTGATGACGGCGCTCGGCGTGCCTGCGCAGGATGCCCGCGCGCTAGCCGATGCGCTGGCCGACTGGATCGACACCGATCAGGTGCCGCTGCCTGCTGGCGCGGAGGACGCGTTCTACACGCAGGGCGAAGCGCCGTACCGTACGGCGGGGCAACTGCTGCAGGACAAGGGCGAGGTGCAGGCGCTGCGCGGCATGACCCCGCAGGTGTACGCGCGGCTTGAACCGTGGATCTGCGCGCTGCCCGATGCGATCTTGTCGCCGATCAACGTCAACACGCTTCTGCCCGAACAGGCGCCGCTGATCATGATGCTGGCCCCCGGCCAGATCACGCTGGACCGCGCACGCGGGCTGATCGAGCAGCGCCCGCAGCTGGGCTATGCCCGTATCGCCGATTTCTGGCGGCCGCTGGCGCTGCAATCGCAGACCTTCGGGCCGGAGATCGAATCGCAGCCGCAGATCGTCAGCCGCTGGTTCGAGCTTGATCTGCTGATCACGCAGGGAGAGAGCCGCTGGCGGCAGACCAGCCTGCTCGATGCGCAGCTGACCCCGGCGCGGATCATCGCAAGGCGGATCGGCGAGCCGTAGCGCTGCGCCTAATTATATTTCACCGGCGGTGGCTGTGGCCGCATTTATCCTTGCATTTGGCGTGCATTTTGTAAGATAGCGAGCCGCGCCAATCGTCGCTTGACGGTTGCAGTCGCGCGCTCCTAAGGAGCGCCTCCGCGTGGCGTGTGCAGTGTGTGGCGACCGTAGCTCAGTTGGTTAGAGCGCCGGTTTGTGGTACCGGAGGTCGGGGGTTCGAGACCCCTCGGTCGCCCCATCTGCCCTGATAGCGAGGCTGACCAAGCCCCTGCCGCGTAACGACCAGCCGGGGGAAACGCGCGTGCAAAGCTATTGGGATCTGCCTGACTTCGACGAGCATGAAGCCGTCCAGTACGTGCATGACCGCGCATCGGGCCTGTCTGCCATCATCGCCATCCACTCGACAAAGCTGGGTCCTGCAGGCGGCGGCACCCGCTTCTGGCATTATGCCGACAAGGGCCGCGCGATCACCGATGCGCTGCGCCTCTCGCGCGGCATGAGCTACAAGAACGCCATGGCCGGCCTACCGATGGGCGGCGGCAAGGCCGTCATCCTGGCCGACGCCAACCACCGCAAGACCCCCGAAATGCTCGCAGCCTTTGGCGATGCGATCGACGCGCTGGGCGGACGCTATGTCACGGCGGAAGATATCGGCATGTCGGACGCGGACATGGTGGCGATCTCAGCACGCACCCGCTTCGTCTCGGGCCTGCCGGTGCAGCAGGAAGGCTCGGCTGGCGGCGATCCTGGACCCTTCACCGCCAACGGCATCTTCCAGGGCGTCAAGGCCGCCGTCGCCTTCAAGCTTGGCACGGACCGGCTGCAGGGCGTGCGCATCGCGGTGCAGGGCACCGGCAGCGTCGGCGGCGGGCTGGCCCGGCTGCTGGCGGCAGAAGGCGCAGACCTGACGCTGGCCGACGTCAATGCCGACCGCGCGCAAACACTCGCCGAGGAACTGGGCGCGCGCACCGTTCCTGCCGATCAGATCATGCAGGTTGAGGCCGATGTGTTCAGCCCCAACGCACTGGGCGCGATTCTCGACTCGGAGAGCATCGAGAAGCTGAACGTGAAGATCGTCGCCGGCGGGGCGAACAACCAGCTCGCCCGGCCGCATCACGCCGATATGCTGGTCGACCGGAGCATCCTGTATGCGCCCGATTACGTCATCAACGCTGGCGGTATAATCTCAGTCGCGCTGGAATATTTCGCGCAGGCCGAAGGGCGCACCGTGCCGGTGGACGAAGTCCACGCCCGGCTGACCGGCATCCCCCAGCGCCTCACCGGCATCTGGCAGGAAAGCAAGGACACCGGCCAATCGCCCGCTGCCGTAGCGGATGCGATGGCGCAGAGGCTTATCGGCCGGGGCTGAACGGCAGGGGCTGAGGTAGTTTTCGCAAGCATTTACCACACCCGCTCAGCCTGAGCTTGTCGAAGGCCCCGCAATGCGCCCACCGTCCGCGCGGGTCCTTCGACTACGCGGGCTGCGCCCGCTGCTCAGGATGAGCGGAGCTGGGAATAGCGTTACATCGACGCCATACCACGCAAAATCCCTTGAGGCTGTGCGTGCATCGTGGCAACAAGGGGCGGCGCCGATATGCCTCGGTGCCCACTTGCTCTGGGAAGCTGACGCACCTTTCGCTCATGCATGGTTTTGCCAATCCTACGCGATTTCTGTCGATTGCCCGTCCGCTGACTCCAGCGCTGATGGTCACTGGCGTGATCATGGTCGCGATCGCCCTGTTCCTTGGCCTGTTCAACGCTCCAGCCGATCGGCTGATGGGCGAGACGGTCCGTATCCTTTACATTCACGTGCCCGCCGCATGGCTGGGCATGGCAGGCTGGACCAGCATTGCCATCGCCAGCCTGGTCGAACTGGTCTGGCGGCACCCGCTGGCCGGAATCGCCGCGCGCGCCTCGGCACTGCCCGGCGCGTTCTTCTGCGCCTTGTGTTTGGCCACCGGATCGATCTGGGCACGGCCGACCTGGGGCACCTGGTGGGTGTGGGATGGTCGGCTTACCTCCATGCTCGTGCTGCTGTTCCTGTACCTGGGCTATATGGCGCTGGCTGATGCGAGCCAGAAGGACGCAGCTGCCGGACGCAACGGCACTGGCCGCGTCGCCGCCATTTTCGGCCTGGTGGGTGCGATCAACGTACCGATCATCAACCGCTCCGTTGTTTGGTGGAACAGCCTGCATCAGCCCGCGAGCATCTCCATGGGCAAGTCGGCGATCGACCCTGCGTTCCTGTGGCCGCTGGGCATGGCCGTGATCGGCTTCAGCCTGATCTTCGGCGCGATTATCCTGATGCGGATGCGAACCTTGCTGGCGGACATCCGGATAGAAGCGCGGATGCGCAGGTTGGCAGCGGCATGACCCAATGGACCTATGTGATCATGTCCTATGTTCTGGGCATCGGCGGCAGCATCGGTTTGATCGGCTATTGCTGGATGGCTTTGAAGCGCGCAGAAGCGCGGCTGGATGCGCTCAAGCGCAAGTGAACCGGACACCCCTGAAATGCCAACTCCCATGAAAGCCAAGCACCAACGCCTCGTCCTGATTTGCGTCGCCTTTGTCGGCTTGCTGGCAGCAGGGCTGATCGCGGCCTATGCGCTGCGCGACCAGGCGAGCTATTTCTACACCCCCGGCGAACTGGCGGCGGCCGATGTCGAGCCGGGTCAGGCGATTCGCCTCGGCGGCATGGTGCAGACCGGATCGATCAAGAAACAGGCCGATGGCGTGACCATCGATTTCATCGTCGAGGACGGCAAGGGCACGGTCCCGGTGCGGTTCTCCGGAATCACCCCTGCGCTGTTCGTCGAAGGATCGGGCGTGGTTGCCGAAGGGCGGATGGATCAGGCGGGCTTCTTCGTCGCCGACAACCTGCTCGCCAAGCATGACGAGAATTACGTGCCGCGCGAGATGAAAGACATGACCAGCGCCGACGTGAAAAAAGTCGCAGGCACGGTGGCCCAGCCATGATCGCTGAATTCGCGCTGGCGCTGCTGTGGCTGGCCGCTGCATTGGCGGTGCTCCAGCTGGGGCTCGGCAGCTATGCGCTGACCGCCAGGGGCGCGCAGTTCCTGCCCGCCGTCCGCCCGGTCGCCGTTGCCCAAGGGGTGCTGGTGGCGGTGTCGTTCGCGCTGCTGATCGTGTTGTTTGTACGCAGCGACCTGTCGGTCAAGCTGGTCGCGGCCAACAGCCACTCGCTCAAGCCGCTCATTTACAAGATCTCCGGCACCTGGGGGAACCACGAAGGCTCGATGCTGCTGTGGATCACCATCATGGGGCTGGCAGGCGGACTGATCGCGGTGCTGGAGCGCCGGCTGAATGACCGCACACTGATTGCCACGCTTGCCGGGCAAGCCTTTGTCAGCCTTGGCTTTTATGCGTTCCTGCTGTTCGCCTCCAACCCGTTCGAGCGGCTGAACCCCGCGCCTGCGGAAGGCAACGGCCTCAACCCGCTGCTGCAGGACCCTGGTTTGGCGTTCCATCCGCCGACATTGTATATCGGCTATGTCGGGCTTTCGATCGCGTTTTCGTTCGCGATCGGGGCGCTCGTCACACGCGATGTCGGCCCCGGCTTTGCGCGCGCGATGCGGCCCTGGGTGCTGGGCGCCTGGATATTCCTGACGCTCGGCATCGTGGCAGGCTCATGGTGGGCCTATTACACGCTCGGCTGGGGCGGCTGGTGGTTCTGGGACCCGGTCGAGAACGCATCGCTGATGCCCTGGCTGGCGGCAACAGCGCTGCTGCACTCGGTCAGCGTGCTCGCCACGCGCGGCGCGCTCAAGGCCTGGACGGTCATGCTGGCGGTGGTGGCGTTCTCGATGTCGATGGTTGGCACCTTCCTAGTACGCTCGGGCATCCTGACCAGCGTGCATGCCTTTGCGGTCGATCCGGAACGCGGCAGCTTCATCCTGGCGCTGCTGGCAATCTACATCGGCGGCGCGCTGGCGCTGTTCGGCCTGCGCGCATCGACGGTGACCGAAGGTTCGCGCTTCCATCTGTTCAGCCGCGAAGGCGCCCTGGTGATGAACAACGTGCTGCTGGTCGGCATATTGGGCATCGTGTTGATGGGCACGCTATACCCGCTGGTGACCGAAGCGTTCGGTACCAAGGTTTCGGTCGGCCCGCCCTACTTCAACCCGGTCTCCGCCATCTTCGTGTTCCCGATGCTGATCATCATGGCGGTCGGCCCGCTGATGCGCTGGCGCTCGGACAACGGCAAGAAATTGGTCAACCTGATGGCCGCTCCCGCGCTGGCCCTGGCGATTGCCCTGGCGCTGGTCGTGGTGTTCGCAGGCGATATCGCCATCCTGCCGCTGCTCGGCCTTATCTTTGCGGCGGGCCTTGGCGTGGCCAGCATCCTGCCGCTGTGGAAGCGCAACCTGCGCCGCACCCCGCTGCACATCTACGGCATGGTGCTGGCACACCTTGGCATCGCGGTGGCGCTGGCAGGCATGGCAGCAGAATCGGCATTCAATACCGAAAAGCTGGTGGCGAGCGAAATCGGCCAGACCCACACGGTGGGGCCATGGTCGATCCAGCTGGAAGGCATCAACCCGGTCGCCGGTCCCAACTGGACCGCCCTGGAAGCCCGGCTGGTCACGCGTTATGGCGACAGCACGGTGCAGACGGTGCTGAGCCCGCAGTCGCGCATGTTCTCGTCCCCGCCGACGGCAACCAGCCATGCCGCGCTGCTGACGCGCTGGAACGGGCAGCTGTATGTCGTTCTGGGCGAAGAGGGCGATGACGGCCGCTGGCAGCTGCGGTTGTGGTGGAAGCCGTTCGTGCCGCTGATCTGGTATGGCGGGCTGCTGATCGGGCTGGGCGGGCTGCTGACGCTGATCGGACGAACCGCGCGCGATCTGCGCCGCAAGGACAATGCCGAGCCGGGCACTGTGCCCGAGTTCGAGCCAGCCTCGCCCCAGCCTGTCGCGCCGAAACCGCGCGGCGGCAAAGAAGCGCTGGCGTGAAGTTAGAATTCGCATGAAACACTGGGCCATCTGGCTGCCTTTGGTGCTGTTCGGCGTGCTGTTCGCCGTGTTCGCCTCGGGCCTCATCGCGCCCGGGGATCGCACGATCGCCTCGCAGATGATCGGCAAGCCATTGCCCGCGTTCGATCTTCCCCAGGCGGTGCCGGATCGTCCGGCGGTAGCGCGCGCGAACTTCGCCGATGGCAAGCCGAAGCTGCTCAACGTGTTTGCCAGCTGGTGCGTGCCGTGCGTGGCCGAAGCGCCGTATCTTAAGCAACTGGCCGATGCAGGGGTCGAGATCAACGGCGTCGCCATCCGCGATCGCAGCCCGGACGTGCAGGCGTTCCTCGCGCGCAACGGCAACCCTTATGCGCGCATCGGCGCGGATGATGTCAGCAAGATTCAGTTCGATCTGGGCTCGTCCGGCGTGCCCGAGACGTTCGTGATCAACGGCAAGGGCATCATCACCTACCAGCATATCGGAGACATCCGGGCCGAGCACGTGCCGATGATCCTGGCAAAGCTGAAGGAAGCGCAGTGATGCCTGTGCCATCCTCCCTCCGTTTGTCCCGAGCGAAGTCGAGGGACCTTTCGCAACCCTCGCGCGCACGTCCCTCGACTTCGCTCGGGAACGCGGTGAGGTGGGTCATCCTTGTGGTATTGGCGGCCTGCATGTCGCCTCTTGCAGCCCAGGACTCACTCCCCCCCGCGCCCTACGCCTACAAGCAGCTCGATGACCCGGCGAAGGAAAAGACCGCGCAGGATCTGATGATGACGCTGCGCTGCCTGACCTGCCAGAGCCAGTCGATCGCCGACTCCGATGCTGCGATGGCGGGCGACATGCGCCATCAGGTGCGTACCCGCATCGAGGCGGGGGAGGACCCTGAGGCGATCCGCGCGTGGCTGATCGAGCGCTACGGCGACTGGGTGTCCTACCAGCCGCAGGTCACCGCGATGACATGGCCGCTGTTCGCCGCGCCCATCGTTCTGCTGCTGCTCGCCGCCATCATCCTGCGCAAGCGCTTTGGCCGCGCCAAGTCTACCGGAAAGAGCAGCTGATGGCGTGGATTCTCGTACTGCTCGTCGCCGTGGCGATCATGGGTGGCATGATCTGGCTGGGCAAGATGCCGCGCAAGGCGTGGGAATTGTCGGGCGCGGCGCTGTTTCTCGGCATTGCTGGCTATGCCTGGCAGGGTCAGCCCTCGTTTGCCGGATCGCCCAAGGAACCGGTCGAGAAACTGGGCATGTTCGATGAGGACCTGGCCAAGCAGCGCGACGAGATGGGCGGCAATTTCGGCAACGCACGCGCCTGGCTGGTGCTGGCCGATGCGCAAAGCCGCCAGGGCAAGTTCGCGACCGCCGCAACCGCGCTCAGCAAGGGCATCGAGAGCTTCCCGGAGGACGCGGACCTTTGGGTGGCGCTGGGCAATGCGCTAGTCGGGCACAGCAACGGCCTGCTGACCCCGGCATCGCAGTTCGCCTACCAAAAGGCCGCGACACTCTCGCCCGATCACCCGGCACCGCCGTTTTTCCTGGGGCTGGCACTGGCGACATCGGGCCAATTGCAGCAGGCGCGGAGCATCTGGGCCGAGCTACTCGAGCGCTCGCCGCCCGAGGCGGAATGGCGCGAGGACCTGACCGGACGACTCGCCCGCATCGATGCACTGATCGCCCAGCAGAGCGGCGCACCGGCGCCGGGCATGCCCGGATCGGTGCCGTCTGCACCTCAGCCTGCCCAACCCGTTGAATCGCAACCTTAATTCGCTCCAGCGAATTTATTGCACCGCATCATTGGCCATGCTAATCCCCGCGCCATTGCCGATTTGGCGATAGGCGAAAGGGGACGATGAGCGCGGGTTGCTTAAGGCTTCACGCATTCGCACACTGCCCGATGATAACTGATACTCCTCCAGATGCGTCGCCTGAGCAGCAATCTGCCGGCTCCATGGCCGGTGAGCAGGTTGCCCAGCAGGCCGGCAATGCCGATAGCCACAGCAGTTCGGTGGCCTTGCTCGCCTTCGGCGCGATCGGCATCGTGTTCGGCGATATCGGCACCAGCCCGATCTACGCCTTTCGCGAAACCTTCGCCGGGCACCATCCGCTCACCCCTGACCGCGAGCACATTTTCGGCGTCGTCAGCCTGATTTTCTGGTCGATGACCCTGGTCGTAGGCGTGCAGTATGTGAGCATCCTGATGCGCGCCGACAACAAGGGGCAGGGCGGCAGCCTGGCGCTGGTCGCGCTGATTTCCCGCAGCATCGGGCGCACCAGCTATGGCTGGCTGCTGATCCTGCTGGGGGTGTTTGCGACCGCGTTGTTCTATGGCGACAGCATGATCACGCCCGCCATTTCTGTGCTGTCCGCGGTCGAGGGGCTTACCGTCGTCAATCCCGGGCTGCAGCCGCTTGTGATACCGATCGCGGTCGGGCTGCTGGTCTTCCTGTTCTTCATCCAGTCGCGCGGAACGGCCAAGATCGGCACGCTGTTTGCGCCGATCATGGTGCTGTATTTCGTCACGATCACCGTGCTGGGCGTCTACCAGATCACGTTTAACCCGGAGATACTGCTGGCACTGAACCCCTGGTATGCGGTGCGGTTCTTCGTGAACGATGGCTGGTTCGCGTTCCTCGCCTTGGGCTCGGTCGTGCTCGCGGTGACAGGCGCTGAGGCGCTGTATTCGGACATGGGGCATTTCGGGCGCGGACCGTTGCGGCTGTCGTGGTTCGGCTTCGTCATGCCCGCGCTGCTCATCAACTATTTCGGCCAGGGTGCGATGATCATCGGCATGGGGCCTGCCGAGGCCGCTGAGACGATCAAGAACCCGTTCTTCCTGCTCGCGCCCGACATGCTCAAGCTGCCGCTGGTGCTGCTGGCGACCGCGGCCACCTTCATCGCCAGCCAGGCCGTGATTTCGGGTGCGTTCTCGATTACCCATCAGGCGATCCAGCTGGGCTATATTCCGCGGCTGTCGATCAAGCACACCAGCGCGTCTGAAAGCGGCCAGATCTACATTCCGCTGATCAACTGGGTGCTGATGATCGCGGTCATCCTGCTGGTGCTGACCTTCCAGAGCTCGACCAATCTGGCCGCGGCCTATGGCATCGCGGTGACCGGTGCGATGCTGATCGACACCTGCCTGATGGCGGTGCTGCTGATCGCGATGTGGAAATGGAAACTGTGGATGGCGGTGCCGATCATCGTCACCTTCGTGGTGGTCGATGGCGCGTACTTCCTCGCCAATGCCACCAAGATTCCCGATGGCGGCTGGTTCCCGCTGGTCATCGGCGCGTTCACGTTTACGCTGCTGACCACCTGGGCGCGCGGCCGCAAGCTGATGCGCGAGACGATGATCGAAAGCGCGCTGCCGATCGAGGTGTTCGTCAAGTCCGCGCAGGGCTCTGCCACCAGGGTCAAGGGCACCGCGATCTTCATGGCTTCGGCGACCACGGGCGTGCCGACCGCGCTGCTGCACAACATGAAGCACAACAAGGTGATCCATGAGCGCGTCGTCATCCTGACCGTGCAGATCATGGAGGTGCCTTATGTCACCGAGGCCAACCGCTTCCAGGTCGAGAGCCTGGGCCACGGCTTCTTCCGCATGATCCTGCGCTATGGTTTTATGCAGTCGACCGACGTACCGGCTGCGCTCAAGGACGTGAAGGAACTGTGCGGCGGCAAGTTCGAGATGCTGCAGACCAGCTTCTTCCTGTCACGCCAGACGCTGCTGACCGCCGAGCGGCCGGGCATGCCGGTGTGGCGCGAGAAGATCTTCGCATGGATGCTGCGCAACTCGGCCAGCCCCATGGAGTTCTTCAACCTGCCGTCCAACCGCGTGGTGGAACTGGGCAGCCAGCTGGAAATCTGAAGGGCTCGGCCATGATCGTGATCGCAGGATATTACCGGTTTCCCGTTGATCAGATCGACGCAGTCAAGCCCGCAATGGCGCGCATGATCGAACTGAGCCGGGCTGAACCGGGCTGCGGGCATTACGCGTTTTCGGAAGACGTGGTGGAGCCAGGGCTGATCCGGGTCAGTGAATCGTGGGAGGATGAGGCTGCACTGAAAGCCCATGCCGCGAGCGCCCACATGGCCGAATGGCGCGCAGCCAGCGCAGCGCACGGCATCCATGATCGCACCATCACCGCTTACGATGTCAGCGCCCGACGTTCACTCTGACTGGGCCATTTCCCTGCCAGAATCTTCGACATTACTTTGGGTAAATCGCGCTCAATAGGCAGAGCGCGCGAGCAGCGAATCCTTGGCTGCGTGATATTCGCGGGTCAGTCTGCCCACCATGTCGGCGACGGTATCGACCTTGTCGACCGCGCCGATGCCCTGGCCGCTGCCCCAGATATCGCGCCACGCCTTGGCCTCGGTGTTGCCGCCCGAACCGAAGTTCATGGTGCTGTAGTCGCCCTTGGGCAGGTTGTCCGGATCAAGCCCGGCGTTGACGATCGACTGGCGCAGATAGTTGCCGGACACGCCGGTGAACAGGTCGGAATAGACGATGTCCGATGCCTTGCCCTCGACGATGCCGTTCTTGTAGCCGTCGTCGGCACGCGCCTCTGCCGTGGCGATGAAGGCCGAGCCGATATAGGCAAAGTCCGCGCCCATCGCCTGTGCGGCGAGGACGGCGGCACCGCTGGCGATCGATCCGGACAGGGCAACAGGGCCAGTGAACCACTGGCGGATTTCCTGCATCAGCGCGAAGGGCGAGATGGTACCGGCGTGGCCGCCAGCGCCCGCTGCGACCGGGATCAGGCCGTCCGCACCCTTTTCGACCGCCTTGCGGGCGAAACGGTCGTTGATGACATCGTGCATGGTGATGCCGCCCCAATCGTGCACCGCCTTGTTCAAGTCTTCGCGCGCGCCCAGCGAGGTGATGACCATCGGCACCTGCCATTTGGCGCAGGTCATTAGATCCGATTCCAGTCGGTCGTTGGACTTGTGGACGATCTGGTTGACCGCATAAGGCGCGGCGGGCGCATCGGGGTTGGCGCGGTTGTATTCGGCCAGCTCCTCGGTGATCTGGTGCAGCCATTCGTCGAGCTGGCTTTGCGGGCGCGCGTTCAGCGCCGGAAACGATCCGATGACACCCGCCTTGCACTGGGCAATGACGAGTTCCGGGCCGGAAATGATGAACAGCGGCGACCCGATGACGGGCAGGCGCAGGTTGTCGCAAAGCGGGGATGGCATGGTCATGGCCGCGACATTAGCTTGGGTTTATGGGGTGTCCAGAGGCAATCTTAACTGGGCGATTAAGTTTTGAAAGAAAACTGCAGGTGATGGTCTCTGTGATCCCAAATCCTCCTACAGCTTGCCTGGGGGAGGGGGACCATCCGCAGGATGGTGGAGGGGTTCTTTGCAACCGTTGTAATAGAGCCCCTCCACCATTCGCTGCGCGAACGGTCCCCCTCCCCGAGCAAGCTCGGGGAGGATTTCGCTCCGTATCAAATCCCCTCCAGCGCGCTCAGCACTGCCTTGATCGAAGCCGTCGCGACATCCTCGTCGATGCCGACGCCGAAACAGGGGGAGCGGCCGTCAATGGCGCATTCGACATAGGCCGCCGCGCGCGCCTTGGCCCCTGCGCCGATGGCGTGTTCGCGGTAATCGGCAATGTCGATCGCGACGCCCAGCGCCGCCGACAGCGCATCGACCACGCCCGAAATCAGCCCGTTGCCGCGCCCGCTCACCGGAATTTCCTGGCCATCGGCGACGATCCGCCCGACGAACAGCCGGTCAGTCCCTGCCTTGCGCTCCTCATATTCCACCAGCCGATATTTGCCCTGACCGTCGAGCCGGTAGCGCGTCTGGAAGGCCTGCCAGATATCGCCGGACGACAGTTCCATGCTTCTGGCATCGGCCAGGGCCTGCACGGTCTTGCTGAAATCGGCCTGCAGGCGCTTGGGAAGTTTCAGGCCCTGGTCCTGCTCCAGCACCCAAGCGACGCCGCCCTTGCCGGATTGCGAATTCACGCGGATCACCGCTTCATACGAGCGCCCGATATCCGCCGGATCGAGCGGCAGATAGGGCACCTGCCAATACTGGTCGTTGCGCTTTTCCTGGGCGGCAAAGCCTTTCTTGATCGCGTCCTGATGGCTGCCGGAAAACGCAGTGAACACCAGTTCGCCGGCATAAGGGTGCCGCTCGGGTACCTTGAGCTGGTTGCAGTATTCCACCGTCTTGACGATCTCGTCCATGTCCGAAAAGTCGAGGCCGGGATGCAGCCCTTGCGTATACATGTTCAGCCCCAAGGCGACGAGATCGACATTGCCGGTGCGCTCGCCATTGCCGAACAGGCAGCCCTCGATCCGGTCCGCGCCCGCCATCAGGCCTAATTCCGCCGCTGCGATGCCCGATCCGCGATCGTTGTGCGGGTGCAGGCTGATCACCACGCAATCGCGCCTGCTGATATGGCGGCACATCCACTCGATCTGGTCGGCGTATATGTTCGGGCTGGAGGCCTCGACCGTGGCGGGCAGGTTGAGGATGAGCGGTTTTTGCGGGCTGGGCTGCAGCACGTCCATCACCGCCTCGCATACCTCCAGGCTGAAATCGAGTTCGGCGGTGGAGAAGGTTTCCGGGCTGTATTCAAAGTGCCAGTCGGTCTCAGGATACTTCGCCGCCTGCTCCTTCAGAATGTTCGCGCCCTCCACGGCGATTGCCTTGACGCCTGCGCGGTCCAGCCCGAACACGACCTCGCGCCAGGCGGGTGACACGGCGTTGTACAGGTGGACGATGGCGCGGTGGACGCCTGCCAGGCTCTCGAACGACCGCTCGATCAGGTCGCGGCGCGACTGGGTGAGCACCTGTACGGTCACGTCCTGCGGAATCTTGCCGCCATCGACGAGGCCGCGGATGAAGTTGAACTCGGTCTCTCCGGCGGACGGGAAGCCGACCTCGATTTCCTTGAGGCCGATGCGGACGAGCAGATCGAAGAACCGCTGCTTCTTGGCGCCATCCATCGGGTCAATCAGCGCCTGGTTGCCATCGCGCATATCGGTGGACAGCCAGCGCGGCGGCGCGGTGATGACCGCGTCGGGCCATGTGCGGTTCGGCAGGTCAACGCGCGGGAAGGCGCGGTATTTCGGCGAAGGATCGGTGAGCATCGGCATGGCAGAACTTGCGCCCCTGTTTGTACGGCATTTGCGATAAGGGTGGCCAGCAACAAGCGCAATCGGTGATCGGCGCTGTGGGTGCTGGCGGGTGGAAAAGCCCTTAGGCGCGGTGCGCAGCTTGCGCGCGCACGAAACGGTACACGCCTAAGGGCGTGTAAGTCGCAGACCGAGTAGGAGTGTGGTCCGGGTCATTATGGTAGTGTCATTGCGTGAACGGGAGAGTTTGCGCAACAAAAAAATGGAATGCGTATGTCATCGTCGCGCCCAGCCCGATCAACTTCCGCTCAGCCTGAGCTTGTCGAAGGCCCTGCTATCTGGCCGGCGTTTGCGCGCGGCCTTCGACAGGCTCAGGCTGAGCGGGGTTGGGATGGGACGGCAAAGGTAGCATAGGGTAGCAAACCCCTCCCCGACACACCGCCGGGGAGGGTGGATGCATCACTGCTTTTCGAACGCCACGCTGATGTCCAGCTCGACTTCGTCGCTGACCATCGGCAGGCCGTAGGCAATGCCGAAATCGCTGCGCTTGATTTCGGTTTCGGCTTCAAAGCCCACCGTCAGCTTCTTGTTGAACGGGTTGTTGCCCGCGCCGGTGAACTCCGCATCGAAGGTCACTTCCTTGGTCACGCCGTTCAGCGTCAGGTTGCCGGTGATCTTGGCGGTCATGCCATCGGCGACCACCTTGGTGGAGACAAAGCGGGCATCGGCGGGCGCAGGGCCGAAGAAGTCGGGCTTGCCGCCATCCTTGCCCGCGCGCAGCAGGTGGCTGGTCAGGCCCGCGCTGGCCGTCGTCACCTTGCCCACGGGGATGGTCACATCCACCTTGGAGGCGTTGAGGTTGGCCGGATCGATCGTCAGCGTGCCGGCGACGTCACCGAACAGGCCGTAATAATCGTTGAAGCCGAAATGGTTCACTTCCCAGCCGATCAGCGAGTGGCCGGGGTCTGCCATATAGGTGCCCGCGGTGACGCGGCTGGCGTCCTTCTGGCCGGGGACTTGCGTCGCCTGGCCGATCAGCGGGGTGGCGGCGATGAGGGCGATAAGAGCGAGGGTTTTGCGCATGGAGTAACTCCTGATGGAGGGGGAGAGGGAAGCCGGAAACTGGGTTTTGGAACGCGCCGAGTCAATGTTTGATCCGCTTGAGCGTGTGATCATTGCGCGGCGTCATCCAGTCCCGCGCGCACGGTATCATAGATCGCCGCCAGTTGCGCCGCGCTCGTGCAATAAGGCGGCATCACGTACACGGTGTTGCCCAGCGGACGGATCAACACGCCGTGCTTGCGACCAAAGCCGGCAAGGTGCACTGCCCAGCTGGACAGGTATCCGCTGGCGCTGGCGGCGATATCGAACGCGGCGATCGTCCCAGAGCGGCGGATGCTGGTGACCAATGGGTGGCTTGCGATCCGATCGAGTTCGATAGTCTGCCGCCCTGCCAGATCGTCAATGCGCTGTTTCACCGGCTCTTCCGCCCAGATCGCAAGGTTGGCGTTGGCCGCCGCGCAGGCGATGGGGTTGGCGGTGTAGCTGCTGGAATGGAAGAAGCAGTCGGCGCGGTCCTGCGACCAGTGCGCGGCGAAGATCTTCTCGCGCGCCAGCGTGACCGCCAGAGGCACCGATCCCCCGGTCAGCCCCTTGGACAGGCACAGGATGTCGGGCACCACGCCCGCCTGATCGCAGGCCAGCAAAGTGCCGGTGCGGCCCCAGCCGGTCATCACTTCGTCGGCGATGAACAGCACGTTGTGCACCGCGCAGATCGCCGCCATCTGTGCGAGCAAGGCGGGCGAATACATCAGCATCCCGCCTGCGCCCAGCACCAGCGGCTCGACGATGAACGCGGCGGCGTTGTCGCGGCACGCCGCCTCGAGCGCGTCCAGTGTTGCCTGCTCGGCCCCGGCGGCGGGGAAGGGGACGCTCGCCACGTCGAACAGCAACGGCGCATACGGTTTGTTGAACACACCGCGCGCCCCCACCGACATCGCGCCGATGGTGTCGCCGTGATAGCTGTGCTCCATCACGATGATCTTGCTGCGTGGGCTCTTGCGCCCACCCTTTTCTCGGCTGTGCCAGTACCCCAGCGCCATCTTCAGCGCGACTTCGACCGCGGTGGAGCCGGAGTCGCTGAAGAACACTCGGGTGAGCGGTGCAGGCGTGATTGCTACCAAGCCGCGTGCCAGCGTCTCTGCGGGCTCGTGCGTCCATCCGGCAAAGATGATCTGGTCCAGCTGCTGGCTCTGCGCGGCGATCGCGGCCATGATGCGCGGGTGCGCATGGCCGTGCGTGGTCACCCACCAGCTGGAGATGGCATCGATCCACTGGCGACCGTCTGCGCCATGCAGCACCGCGCCTTGCCCGCGCGCAATCAACGGAATGTCCTCGCCCAAGCCATGCTGGGTGAACGGGTGCCAGACGGGGGAGCCGGTCATGCGAAATCGGCGATAGTGAAACCGGCGGCAAAACCTGCGGCCAGCGTCTGCGGTGTCACCGCGTCCAACCGGGCGAGGCGGCCCAGGCGGCGGACATTGCCGATAGCGGCAATGGTCGCTTCGCTGTCGGGTACGGCATCGCCGATGAATGCGATGCCATGGATCGGCACGCCACGTGACCGCAACGCCTCGATCGTCATCAGGCTGTGGTTGATCGTGCCCAATGCGGTGCGCGCGCAGACGATCACCGGAATCTGCCAGCGCGCGAAGACATCGGCGTAGAGGACCGCCCTTGTGATCGGCACCAGCGCGCCGCCGGCGCCTTCGATGACCAAAGGCGCGTCGATATCGGGCGGCGTCAATGCGTCGGGGTCGATCGTCACGCCGTCGATTTCGGCGGCCAGGTGCGGTGAGGCGGGGGTGACCAACCGCCAGGCTTCGGGCAGCGTCGATCCGGGCACCATGCGCGCGACGAACGCGGTATCGGTCTCGCCTTCGAGGCCGGACTGTACCGGCTTCCAGTATCGCGCGCCGAGTGCCTGAACAAGGGCAGCGCTGAACACGGTTTTGCCGATGTCGGTGTCGGTGCCAGTCACAACAAAACGTGGTTTCATGCGGGGATCATGATCCTGTCGAGTGATTCGGAAAGCGCGCCGATATCACCCATCGAGACATTGCGGGTAATGGAAATGCGCAGGCGCGCGGTGCCCTGCGGCACGGTGGGCGGGCGGATGCCGCGGATGTCGAACCCCTGGCGCTGCAGGCTGGCGGCGATGCGCATGGTGCGGGCATCCTCGCCGATGATCACGGGCAGGATCTGCGTGGCGCCTCCCATGTTTTCTGTCCCGCTGCCCAGATGCGGCGCGAGCAGGCGGCGGGCCTCGGCGACCCTCGCGAACAGGTCATCGCGCCAGTCGTCATGCGCTGCGACCAGTGCAATCGCCCGGCGGACCATATGCGCGACCAGGGGCGACGGCGCGGTGGAGAAGATGAACGGGCGAGCACGGTTGACGAGGAAGTCGGTGACGACGCGGGGGCCGCACACAAATGCTCCTTCGCAGCCCAATGCCTTGCCGCAGGTGTGCAGTGTGATGACGTTCGGCTGTCTGGCGATGGCATGGGCGAGGCCCGCGCCGCCCGGGCCGAACACGCCAGTGGCATGCGCCTCGTCGATCAGCAGCACCGCATCGTGCCGCGCTGCGACATGCGCGAGATCGGCAAGCGGCGCGGTGTCGCCATCCATGCTGTACAGGCTCTCCACCGCGATCCACACCCTGCCGGTGCCGCCCTCGGCGCGCCAGTCGGCGATGGTGTCGTCAAAGGCCTGCGCATCGTTGTGCGCGGCGGCGCGGCATTCGGCGCGGCCCAGCCGCATGCCGTCATGCGCGGATGCGTGGATCAAAGCGTCATGCACCACCAGGTCGCCGCGCTGCGGCAGCGTGGCGAGCAAGGCTGTATTGGCGGCAAAGCCGGTGGCGAAGAACAGCGCCGCCTCCGACCCGAAATGGGCCGCCGCATCGGCTTCCAGCGCCTCGTGCGCCGCGTGGTTGCCGCGCAGCAGCCGCGATCCACCGGAGCCTGCGGGCAGGCCCAGCGCCATGCCTTCGCGCAGGGCATCGTGCAGCAGCGTGGAGCCAGCCAGGCCCAGGTAATCGTTGGAAGCGAAGTCCTTGCCCTCACGGGCCCCAAGCGCACGCAGCCGCGAATCCCGTTTCAGGGCTTCGAGCTGCGCGGCATGGGTTCCAAAGGCAGGCGTGGCCAAGTGCGTGGTCAGTTCTTCGCCTTATCGACCAATTTGTTGGCGCCGATCCACGGCATCATCGCGCGCAGCTGCGCGCCGGTCTTCTCGATCGGATGCGCGGCAGCGAGCTTGCGCGCGGCCTTCAGCTCGGGCTGTCCGGCGCGGTTGTCGAGCACGAAGTTCTTGACGAAGCGGCCCTGCTGGATGTCCTCCAGAACGCGCTTCATTTCCGCTTTGGTCTCGCTGGTGATGATGCGCGGGCCGGTGGTGATGTCGCCATATTCTGCGGTGTTGCTGATCGAATAGCGCATGTTGGCAATGCCGCCTTCATACATCAGGTCGACGATCAGCTTCACCTCGTGCAGGCACTCGAAATAGGCCATTTCAGGGGCATAGCCCGCTTCGGTCAGCGTCTCGAAACCGGCCTGGATCAGATGGGTGAGGCCGCCGCACAGCACGGCCTGCTCGCCGAACAGATCGGTTTCGCACTCTTCGCGGAAGTTGGTTTCGATGATGCCACTGCGGCCGCCGCCGACGCCCGATGCATAGGCCAGCGCGATGTCATGCGCGTTGCCCGAAACGTCGCGTTCCACCGCGATCAGGCAGGGTACGCCACCGCCGCGGACATATTCGCTGCGCACGGTGTGGCCGGGGCCCTTGGGCGCGATCATGATCACGTCAAGGTCCTCGCGTGCCTCGATCAGGCCGAAGTGGATGTTGAGGCCGTGCGCGAAGGCAAGCGCCGCGCCGGGCTTCATGTTGGCGTGATAATCATCGGCATAGATGGCGGCCTGATGCTCGTCGGGTGCCAGGATCATCACGATATCGGCCCATGCGGCGGCGTCCGCGTTGCTCAGCACCTTGAAGCCCGCGTCCTCGGCCTTCTTGGCGGTGGCAGAGCCCGGACGCAGCGCAATGGCGACATCTTTGACGCCGCTGTCGCGCAGGTTCTGCGCATGGGCATGGCCCTGGCTGCCATAGCCGACGATGACGATCTTCTTGTCCTCGATCAGCTTGGGATCGCAATCGGAATCATAATAAACGCGCATGTTCTTATCCCCATTTCTAAACTGGTTCGTCATTCCCGCGAAAGCGGGAATCCCGCTGTGGTTGGTGCAGAAGCGGGACCCCCGCCTGCGCGGGGGTGACGATGTGGTTGTGGATTGATTGGCTACCCCGCCTCGGCCCCCCGCGTCATGGCGACGACGCCGGTGCGGGCGACTTCGACCAGCCCGACCTCGCGCATCAGCGCGATGAACTGGTTGATCTTTTCTACCGAGCCCGACACCTCGAAGACGAAGCTGCCGGTGCTGGTATCGACCGGCCGGGCGCGGAAGATGTCCGCCAGCCGCAATGCCTCGATGCGATGTTCGCCCGCGCCCGCCACCTTGATCAGCGCCAGCTCGCGCTCGACATGGGGGCCAAGCTCGGTGAGGTCGGCAACGCGGTGCACGGCCACGAGCCGGTCCAGCTGCGCGATGATCTGGTCGATCACCGCAGGCGGACTGTTGGTGACGATGGTGATGCGGCTGGTGGCGTGATCCTCGCTGATATCGGCCACCGTCAGGCTTTCGATGTTATAGCCGCGCGCGGTGAACATCCCTGCGATCTTCGCCAGGATGCCCGCCTCGTTGTCGACCGTCACGGTCAGCACATGCCGTTCGGATGCTGCTTGCTGGATATGCATGAGAGCGATCTTTCAGAGGGGATGAAAGCCGATACTGCCCGGGGCATGATGCCGCGCTAGCAGGATGGGCGTATCGGCTTTCGCCAAGGGGACGGCACGGACGGACAAAACCCGCATCACACCAATGCCTTTGCTTCGTCTTCCATGGTGCCTGCAACCTCGTCACCGTACAGGATCATGTCGGTATGCGCTGCGCCCGATGGGATCATCGGCAGGCAGTTGGCAAGCTTGGCAACGCGGCAGTCGACCATCACCGGGCCGGGGTGATCGATCATCGCCTGAATGCCTGCGTCCAATTCGGACTGATCCGAAATGCGGATGCCCTTCCAGCCATAAGCCTCCGCCAACCGGACGAAATCGGGCAGCGCATCGGAATAGCTTTCCGAATAGCGGCTCTCATACGTCAGCTGCTGCCACTGGCGCACCATGCCCATGTATTCGTTATTGAGGATGAACACCTTCACCGGCAGGCGGTACTGCGTCGCGGTGCCCAACTCCTGGATGTTCATCTGGATCGAGGCTTCACCGGCGATATCGATGCACAGCGCATCGGGATTGCCCAGTTGCGCGCCGATCGCGGCGGGCAGGCCATAGCCCATGGTGCCAAGCCCGCCCGAGGTCAGCCACTTGTTGGGCGCCTCAAAGCGAAAGTACTGCGCCGCCCACATCTGGTGCTGGCCGACCTCGGTCGAGATGATCGGGCTCTGGTCCTTGGTCAGCGCGTACAGGCGCTCGATCGCCAGCTGCGGCATGATCTCGCTGCTGCTCGGCGGATAGGCCAGACACTCGCGTGTGCGCCAGCCCTTGATGCGCGACTGCCATTCGGAAAGGTCGCGCTTTTCATGGCCCATCGCGTCCAGCGCATCGATGATCTGCTGGAGCACCCTGGCGCAATCGCCGACGATGCCAAGGTCCACCCGCACCGTCTTGTTGATCGACGAACGGTCGATATCGATGTGGATCTTCTTGGAATGCGGCGAGAACGCATCCAGCCGTCCGGTGACGCGGTCGTCGAAGCGCGCGCCGACGCAGATGACCAGGTCCGCACGGTTCATCACCATATTGGCTTCATACGTGCCGTGCATGCCCAGCATGCCCAGCCAGTCGGGATGCTCGGACGGAAATGCGCCCAGGCCCATCAGCGTGGAGGTCACCGGCGCGCCGGTCATCGCCTGCAACTGGCGCAGAAGCTCGCTGGCCTCAGGCCCCGCATTGATGACGCCGCCGCCCGAATAGATGACCGGGCTGGTCGCCGCCGCAATCATCTGCGCGGCCTGCGCGATATCGTCCGGCGTACCTGCGGTGACGGGAGCATAACGCTGGTTGGGGCGGGCAGGGGTGTCTGCGTCGTGGCGTGCGGTGGCGACCTGCACGTCCTTGGGAATGTCGATCAGCACCGGGCCGGGGCGGCCCTTGGTCGCGATGTGGAACGCCTCGCGCACGGTGGTAGCCAGGCGCGCAGGGTCCTTCACCAGGTAATTGTGCTTGGTGCAGTGGCGGGTGATGCCGATGGTGTCGGCTTCCTGAAAGGCATCCGTGCCGATGAGGTTGGTCGCGACCTGGCCGGTGATGACCACCATCGGTATCGAATCCATCAGCGCATCGGTGATGCCGGTGACCGCATTGGTCGCGCCGGGGCCGGAGGTGACCAGCACCACGCCGGGCTTGCCGGTGGCGCGGGCGTAGCCCTCTGCCGCGTGCGCAGCCGCCTGTTCGTGCCGCACCAGGATGTGGCGCAGGGAGGGGTGGCCGAAAATCGCGTCGTAAATCGGCAGCACTGCGCCGCCGGGATAGCCGAAGATCACTTCGACGCCCTGCTCGACCAGCGTTTCAACCAATATCTGCGCGCCGCTCAATTCGGCCATGATGAAAACCCATCCTTAATAAACGTGCCGCCCGCTTAGACAATGCGGACCAATGTTGCAAAACCATAAGCTTGCCGGTGAACCGGCGCGCTGGTGGCCAAAAACGAACCGGCCAAAAAATGACCCGGCGCGAACGGACCGCGCCGGGCTTTAGGGATCAATAAGGTGCAACAAGCCGCTAGCAGCGCCCTGATGAGCCTGCTCTAAGAGACACAAAATGCCGTGTCAACGGATAATGTTAGAATAAAATATCAAAATTGACAAAAGAACTATCTGAAAGTGGTTCCGTATACCGTTTCCACGCGGGCGGCGGCTGGTTGCGGAACCAGGTGTACTGGCGCTTGGCGTATTGCCGCGTGGCCAGTTGCCCATCGGCCAGGCACTGCGCCGTATCGATCTCGCCGCGCAGCAGCCGCGCCACCTCGGGCACGCCGATCGCGCGCATCACCGGCAGATCGGGCGACAGTTGGCGTGTAAGCAGTGTTTCGACTTCGGCCCGCGCGCCAGCCTCCAGCATCGCGGCGAACCTGCGGTCGCAGCGCTCCAGTAGCCAGTCGCGCGGCGGTTGCAGCACAAGTGGGCGCAGCGTGATCTGCCCGGCGATGCCGCCCTCCTTGCGTGCCTGCCAGTGCGCGATGGTCTGGCCGGTGGAGCGGATGATCTCCAGCGCGCGCGCGACGCGGGTGGTATCGGCAGGCGCAAGCCGCGCCGCGCTGACGGGGTCTTCGAGCCGGAGCGCGGCATAGGTTTGCTCGACTGGCATCGCGCGCACCGCTTCGCGGATGCTTGGATCAATTTCCGGGATCGGGGCGATGCCGTGCAGCAGCGTCTGGATATACAAGCCCGTGCCACCGACCAGAATCGGCAGCGCGCCAGCGTCATGCGCCGCCGCGATTTCGGTACGCGCATCGGCCGCCCAGCGCGCGGCCGAGCACGCCTCGGCACCGTCGATATGGCCGAACAGCCGGTGGTCGATTCCGCCCATCTCCGCTGCATCGGGACGCGCGGACAGCACCATAAGGTCGTCATAAACCTGCGCGCTATCCGCATTGATGATGACTGCGCTGCGCCCACGACTTTCCAGCCATTGTGCGTAGCGGACCGCCAATCCGCTCTTGCCGCTGGCGGTCGGTCCGGCAATAAGCGCCACCGCCGGATGCGTGTTTCCGGCCCTATCGGGGGAAGATGTTGTGCCCATAGCCGTGCTGATAGCAGCAGAGCCCCTGCCAGCGGGAGAGCTAAACGCTGCTGCCGACAGATTGCGCGATGCCGGGCTGGTGATGGGGCAGAGCCACTGGATCGAGCCGGGCCTGGTGGGCGAGGTGCATTTTTCCGGTGATCGCGCAATTGCAAACGCTGCGCTGGACCCGCTGCGCGCCGTGGCTGACGTGCTGGTGCTGGATGACGCCGCGCGCGATCCGCGGCTGCTGGTGTCCGATATGGACAGCACGATGATCGTCAACGAATGCATCGACGAGCTGGCCGATTATGCCGGGGTCAAGCCGCAGGTTGCGGACATTACCGAGCGCGCGATGCAGGGCGAACTGGATTTCGAGGCCGCTTTGAGGGAACGCGTCGGCTTGCTCAGCGGCCTCAGCGAGCATGTCATCGCCGATTGCCTGGTCCAGCGCATCCGCCCTATGCCCGGTGCGCGGACATTGGTGCGTACGTTATCGCAGCGCGGCGCGGATTGCGTATTGGTGTCGGGCGGGTTTCACTCGTTCGCGGATGTTATCGCGGCGGAGCTCGGCTTCAACGCGGTGTTCGCCAACCGGCTGGTGATCGAGCACGGGCATTTGACCGGCGCGCTGGAAGGCACCATCGTCGATGCCGCGCGCAAGGCGGCGATCCTGAACGAACAGGTCGCGGCTCAGGGGCTTGACGCCGCCCAGGTCATCGCGCTGGGCGATGGCGCCAACGATATCCCAATGCTCAAGGCGGCAGGCACGGGCATCGCCTATCACGCCAAGCCCGCGGCGATCGCCGCGGCGGACGGCCATATCGCGCATGGCGACTGGACAGTCCTGCTCCACGCGCTGGGCATTGCGCGCGCCGATTGGCACGATTGAGCTTAACCAAGAAAATGTGCACACCGTCCCTCGACTTCGCTCGGGAACACGGGAGGTGTGTTACATTGCGCGAGATATTGGGCTTTGTGTCGTCAGGTCAGTGACCGTCGGTTGTACCTACCCCTCCCCGTCTGTCCCGAGCCCCTCGGCTGGCTGCCAAGACAGCCGCTCGGGATAAACTTCTCGGCCTAGCCGAGAAGTCGAGGGACGTACGCGCGAGGGGTAGGCAAAAACCCTCCAGATTAGCCCTGCAGCAGGCGCATAATCGTCATTGCCTGTTCGCTGCCCGACTGCGGAACGGTCTCGCCGGTGCGGTCGGTGATCTTGTCGAAGATGCGCGCCACGCCCTCGGCGGTGCGCTCGCCCTCAGGCAAAGCCGCGCCCTGGGTCATCGTGACATAGGCCGCGTGGAACGCGCCTGCGCCAGCGCCGATGATCATGTTGGTCGGTGCGTCTTCCGATACCAGGTATACAGCTGCAGGAACGACGTTTTCCGGCTTGAACGCAGCAAACGCTTCAGGCGGGAAGATGTCTTCGGTCATGCGCGTGCCAGCGACTGGCGCCAGCGTGTTGACCTTGATGTTGTTCTTCGCGCCTTCAAGATACAGCGTCTTGGTGAGGCCTGCGAGGCCCAATTTGGCCGCGCCATAATTGGCCTGGCCGAAGTTTCCGTACAGGCCGGTGGACGATGCGGTCATCAGGATGCGGCCATAGTTCTGCTCGCGCATGGTTTCCCACACCGCCTTGGTGCAGTTGGCCGAGCCCAGCAGGTGGACTTTCACCACCAGGTCGAAATCGGCGGGCTCCATCTTGGCAAAGCTCTTGTCGCGCAGGATGCCGGCGTTGTTGATGAGGACGTGCACGCCGCCCCAGGCTTCCTTGGTCTTGGCGACCATTTCCACCATCTGCTCGTATTCGGTAACCGATCCGCCATTGGCCATGGCTTGCCCGCCAGCGGCCTTGATTTCCTCGACCACTTGCGCTGCGGCATCGGACGTGCCGGTACCGTCGCGCGATCCGCCCAGATCGTTGACGACGACCTTGGCACCGCGCGCGGCCAGATCGATCGCGTAAGCGCGGCCCAGGCCGCCGCCTGCGCCGGTGACAATGGCAACGCGGTCCTTGAAACTGATGGTCATGGCAGGCTTCCTCTCGGGCAGGGTTTTACACAAAGCGCGGCAACGGCGCGCGGAATGGCGCGGGTTTTAGCCATGTTGCGCCGCTTGGCAAGCACCAAGCTGAACCCGCCACGATTGACGTTAGCGTAAAGTACTGCTGACGTTACGGAGATGGGGCGTTACGGCGTTCAGGCCAGTTCGCTGTCCAGCGCATAGCCGGCAGAACGCACCGTGCGGATGATATCGGGCTGGCCGTGCGCGTTGAGCGCCTTGCGTAGGCGGCGGATGTGGACGTCCACGGTGCGAATCTCGATATCGCTGTCATGGCCCCAGACGCTGTCGAGCAGGCGCTCGCGCGAGAACACCCAGCCGGGATGCTCCAGGAAGTGGCGCAGCAGGCGGAACTCGGTGGGGCCAAGCGGAATGGTCTGCCCGGCGCGCTTCACCTTGTAGCCCACGGTGTCCATCTCGATATCGGCGAAGCTGAGCGCCTCGCCCGCCAGCGCCGGGCGCACCCGGCGCAGCACGGCGTTGACGCGCGCGATCAGTTCGCGCGGGGAGAACGGCTTGGTGACATAATCGTCCGCGCCGATATCCAGCCCGCGCACCCGGTCTTCCTCTTCGCCGCGCGCCGACATCATGATGATCGGGATGTTCGAGGTATCGTTGTCCCGGCGCAGGCGGCGGCAGACCTCGATGCCCGACAGGTTCTCGATCATCCAGTCGAGCAGCACGATATCGGGACGCTCCTCGCGCGCGATCAGCATTGCTTCCTCGCCATCGGCGGTATGGCTGACGCGGAAGCCCTGTTTGTCGAAGTGCCAGGAGACAAGCTCGGACAGTGCCATGTCGTCTTCAACCAGCAGCAGATGGGGTGTTGTCATCGTCTTCGTGCTTTCTGTGCCAAACGCGCCGGTCGAATTGTTCCGGTCAGTTGGTGTCGGGTGCCAGCGCGTCATCGCCGCGCTCGCGCTCGTTCATCGACTGGCCGGTGACCGCGAAATAGACCATTTCCGAAACATTGGTGGCGTGATCGCCGATCCGCTCAAGGTTCTTGGCGATGAACAGCAGGTGCGTGCCAGCGCCGACATGCTCGGGATTGCCGATCATGTGCGCGATCAGCGCGCGGAAGATGCTGTTGTAGAAATCGTCCACCGTCTTGTCCTGCGCGCACACGGCAACGGCCAGATCGGCATCGCGGCGGGCAAAGGCGGTGAAGGCATCGTCGACCAGCTGGCGGGTGGCATCGGCCATCGCCGGCAGCAACCGCGCCGCATCGATATGCTGCGTTGGATCGATCAGCGCGACACGCTTGGCGATGTTCTTGGCATAATCGCCGATCCGCTCGACCACGCCTGAAATCTTCAGCGCGGCGACCAGTTCGCGCAGGTCGTCGGCCATCGGTGCACGCAGCGCGATCGTCTGGATCACCATGCGGTCGATCTGCTCTTCCAGCGCGTCGATGCGGGCATCGCCCTCGACGATCTGCCGGGCGAGGTCGAGGTCATGGTTGGCAAGCGCGGTCATCGCACCCTCAACGGCCTTTTCCGCGCGCCCGCCGATTTCGGCGATCAGGCCGCGCAGCGTGATCAGGTCGCCGTCAAAGGCCTTCAGGGTGTGTTCGTTGAGACTAGGGTTCATCAGTTTTTCCAATAAACGGACAATATAGGGACGTTGGGGTCAATTTTCAGCCGTCGGTATCTGTCGTCCGCGTTCAGGTGTCTGTGCGATCAGCCATAACGGCCGGTAATATAGTCCCGCGTGCGTTCTTCGCGTGGATTGGTGAAGATATCAGAGGTATCGCCATATTCCACCATGGTTCCCAGATGGAAGAAGGCCGTCTTCTGCGAAACGCGCGCGGCCTGCTGCATGTTGTGCGTCACGATGACGATGGCATAGCGGCCGCGCAGTTCGTGGATCAGTTCCTCGATCTTGGCGGTGGCGATCGGATCGAGCGCCGAGCATGGCTCGTCCATCAGGATGACTTCGGGATCGACCGCGATCGCCCGCGCGATGCACAGGCGCTGCTGCTGGCCGCCCGACAATGCCGTGCCGCTGTCGGCCAGCCGGTCCTTGACCTCGCCCCAAAGCCCTGCGCGGATCAGCGAGTTTTCGACGATCTGGTCCAGGTCCGCCTTGTTGGGGGCAAGGCCGTGGATGCGTGGGCCATAGGCCACGTTGTCGTAGATCGATTTGGGGAAGGGGTTGGGCTTCTGGAACACCATGCCGACACGCGCGCGCAGCTGCACGACGTCCATCTTGCTCGAATAGATGTTCTCGCCGTCGAGCGTGATGTCGCCCTCCACCCGCGCGCTCGCAATCGTGTCGTTCATGCGATTGAGCGTGCGCAAAAAGGTCGACTTGCCGCAGCCCGATGGGCCGATGAACGCGACGACATTGTCCATGTCGATGTCGATCGACACACCCTTGATGGCCTGCTTGTCGCCGTAAAAGACCTTTACGTCGCGCGCGGACATCTTGGGGTTGGCAGCAGGTTCGGTCATGAGTTTCGTTACCATCGCGTTTCAAAGCGGTTGCGCAGGTAGACGGCAATCGCATTCATGGTGAGCAGGAAGACGAGCAGGACGATGATCGCCGCCGAGGTCTTTTCGACAAAGCCGCGGTTGACCTCGTCCGACCACAGGAAGATCTGCACCGGCAGCACGGTGGCCGGATCGGTCAGGCCCTGCGGCGGCGTGGTGGTGAAGGCGCGCATTCCGATCATCAGCAGCGGCGCGGTCTCGCCCAGCGCGCGGGCCATGCCGATGATGGTGCCGGTCATGATGCCGGGGATCGCCAGCGGCAACACGTGGTGGAACACGACCTGGATCGGGCTGGCCCCCACGCCCATCGCAGCCTCGCGGATGGAAGGGGGCACCGCCTTGATCGCGTTACGCGCGGCGATGACGATCACCGGCATGGTCATCAGCGCCAGCGTAAGCCCGCCGACGATCGCCGCCGAACGCGGCATCGCGAAGAATTGCAGGAACACCGCCAGGCCCAACAGGCCGAAGATGATCGACGGCACCGCGGCAAGGTTGTTGATCGATACCTCGATAAGGTCGGTCAGCCGGTTCTTAGTGGCGTATTCTTCCAGATACACCGCCGCCAGCACGCCGACGGGGAAGGCGAGGAACAAGGTCACCACCATGGTGATCAGCGATCCCTTGAGCGCGCCCCAGATGCCGACCTGCGCCGGATCCGTTCCGTCCGAGCCGGTCAGGAAGTTCCAGTTGAACGTCTGGCGCACTTCGCCTGCCTTGCGCAGCTGGGCGTAGTCCGCCTCGGCCTCAGGCGTCGACCGGTCCTTGGCCGCGCGGTCGATATCGCTGGAGGTGGGCAGCCAGAAATCGGCCTTGCCCATCACCAGATTGGGGTTTTCCGTCAGCTGGTCGCGCAGCGCGGTCCAGGCGGTGGTGGCGAAAAAGCGCGCGCCATCCTCGCCATATTGCGCTTCGACCGCCTGGTCGTAGATGCGCCGCACATCGATGGACGCCATGGTGGCGGAAAGGCGCGGTGCGGTCAGCTGCTCGGGCGATATGCTGCCGGTGGCGGCGGGCAGATCGACCGTCAGCGTGGCCTCGGTGGTGATGAACCCCTTGGCGCCATTGCCGACCATGACGAACAGCAGGAACGCAAGGAACAGCGAGGACAGCACGACCGCGGCCAGCCCCAGGAACTTGAAGCGCCGCTCGGCAGCATAGCGCGAGGCGATGCGCCGTTGCATGGCATCGCCCATCCAGTCGGTCTTGCGATGGCCGCCCGGCGTGGCGGGGCTGGACGCGGTGATATTGGCGGCCTCAGTCATACGCTTCCCGGTATTTCTTGACGATCTGCAGCGCGACGATGTTGAGCAGCAGCGTGACGATGAACAGGGTGAGACCCAGCGCGAAGGCGGCGAGCGTCATCGGGCTGTTGAAATCGGTATCGCCGGTGAGCAGCTGGACGATCTGCGTCGTCACCGTGGTCACGCTGGCAAAGGGGTTGGCGGTGAGGTTGGCGGCAAGGCCTGCGGCCATCACCACGATCATCGTCTCGCCGATCGCGCGGCTGACCGCCAGCAGAACGCCCCCGACCACGCCGGGCAAGGCGGCGGGGATGAGCACCTGCTTGATCGTCTCGCTCTTGGTCGCACCCATCGCCAGCGATCCATCGCGCATGCTGCCGGGGACAGCGGCGATGCTGTCATCGGCCATCGAGGACACGAACGGGATGATCATCACGCCCATGACAAGGCCCGCCGCCAGCGCCGATTCGGATGACGCATCGGTGATGCCGATCATCACCGCAAAGCTCCGCAAGGCAGGAGCAACGGTCAGCGCGGCGAAATAGCCGTACACCACCGTGGGAACACCGGCGAGGATCTCCAGGATCGGCTTCATCCATTTGCGCACGCCGGGGCTGGCATATTGGGTCAGGTATACCGCGCTCATCAGGCCAAGCGGAATGGCCACGATCATTGCGATGATCGCGCCGATGAACACCGTGCCCCAGAACAGCGGCACCGCGCCGAAGCCGGTGGCCTTGCCATCGACCACCTTGTCCGACGGGGTCCAGTTCAGGCCGAACAGGAACTCGAACGGCGAGACCAGGTTGAAGAAACGCACCGTCTCAACGATCAGCGAGGCGACGATCCCCAGTGTCGCCAGGATCGCGATCAGCGATGCAAGCAGCAGCCCCAGCATCACCGTGCGCTCGACCTTGGTGCGCGCGCGGAAATCCGGGCGGATGCGGGTGAAGGCGAAGGCCCCGCCGGCAAAGCACAGCAGGAATGCAGCCAGCGCGCCGATCAGCGCATAGCGGCGGTCCGCTTCGGCATATAAAGGCGCAAGCTGCACCGCGGCATCGTTGAATACCTTGAGCGCAGGGTTGCGCGAAAGGTCGCGCGCCTCCGACAGGATTGCTGCGCGTGAAAACGGATCGGTGGGCAGCGATGCTGCCAGCGGGCTTTCCAGAACGGCAAAGCTGCCAAGCGCCGGAGCTACCGAGTTCCAGACCAGCAGGAACAGGATGGCCGGGACCACCGCCCACATCGCGGCATACCAGCCATGATAGCTGGGCAGCGAGTGCACGGCGGCCGTACCGGACTGGATGAACCGCCCGGCGCGCGCGCGGGCGAACACCCAGGTGATCAGGCCAAGCCCTGCGATCAGGAACAAAGTGGCGGTGCTGGTCATGCCCGGGGCCTAGTTCAGCGCTGCGCCATCAAGCACGGTCAGCGTCTTGATCCGGCCCAGCATTTCCGTGCGCAGCTTTTCGGGGGCCGCAATCAGGCCGATGCGCGTCAGATAGCCATCATGCTCACCGCCACGCAGAAACTCCGCGATGAACTCGCGCAGCCCGGGGATCACATCGACATGCTTCTTCTTCACGTAAATATACAGCGTGCGCGCGCCGGGATAGCTGCCGTCCTCGATCGTCGCATAGCTGGGCTCGACGCCATTGATGGGGACGCCGCGCACGGTATCGGCATTGTCGGCGAGATAGCTGTAGCTGAAAATGCCCACCGCATCGGGGTTGGTCGACAGCTTCTGGACGATCAGGTTATCGTTCTCGCCGGTGTCGGTATAGGCCTGGTCGGTGCGGACGGTGTGGCACACCTCCTCGAACCTGTCCTTATCGCTGTCAGACAGTGCAGCGACCGCCGGATCGGTCTTGCAGCCCTGCTCCATGATGATCTCTTCCAGCGCATCGCGCGTGCCGGAGGTCGCGGGCGGGCCGAAGATGTTGATCCGTGTGTCGGGCAGGGCCGGGTTGATGTCGGGCCAGCGCAGCGCCTTGTTCGGCCCCTTGCCGAAGGGTTGCGCTGCCAGTGCCGTGTAGAATTCCGCGACCGAAAGGTCGATCCTGGGGCCGTTCTTGGCCTGGGCCAGCGCAATGCCGTCAAAGCCGATCACGATTTCGATGATGCCGTCGACGCCATTGGCGGTGCAGCGATCGAACTCGCTCTTCTTCATGCGGCGCGAGGCGTTGACGATATCGGGCGTATTGGCCCCCACGCCCGAACAGAACAGCTCCACCCCGCCGCCGGTGCCGGTGGATTCGAGAATCGGCGAGCGGCGCTCGGGATCGAAGTTGACGAATTCTTCCGACACCTTCTTGGCGAACGGGAACACGGTGGACGAGCCGACAATGCGGATCTCGCTGCGGCTGCTGCCCTGACGGGTCGAGGCCGGGTCCTGACATCCTGCCAGCAACAAAGCTGGAAGGCAGGCAAAAGCGAGCTTCCTGATCAAAACCCCAACCTCGTTTCTGGACGAAAACTGCTGCTGCAATCCTTGCTGCTGCAAAGCTAACCGTCATGATCGCGGGAGAACGCCTATCCATCCAGAATCACACGCCAGAATCCTCCGATGGTGTACGTGCCTGGAAAAGCGACCCCCTTGGTCCAGAGCCGATAGGGAGGGGCGGTTGCCCGAAGATGACATTGAGATGACGGTTTTATGACACGCCCTCCGGCGCAGCTTACGCGGGCACGGCCATATCGGGATTGGTGCCCGAAGGTTCGGGCGGCGCGGCACGCGGATCGGCGGGCAGGGTGATGGTAATTGTCGTCCCGCGATGCACTTCGCTGTCAATTTCCAAGCGCCCGCGATGCCGCTCGACGATGTGCTTTACGATCGAAAGACCCAGCCCGGTGCCGCCGATCGCACGGCTGCGGCTCGAATCGACCCGGTAAAACCGTTCGGTCAGGCGCGGCAAATGTTCCGGCGCGATGCCTTCGCCGCAGTCGCTGACCGACAGCCGCACCAGCGCGCCATTGCGCGAGCTGCGCAGCGCCATCGTCACCGGGGTGCCGGGATGGCCATATTTCATGCTGTTTGACACGAGGTTATGCAGCAGTTGCGACAGCTGCGCGCGGTCGCCGCGCAGGGGCGGCAGGTCGGCGGCCACGTCGAGCACGATGTCCGCGCCGCGCTCGGGCTGGCTGTGGCGCAGCACGGTCTGCACCTCGCGCATCAGGTCTGGCAGGTCGACGGGCGTATCGGGCACGCGGAACTTCTCCGCCTCGATCCGCGACAGCGATATCAGGTCGTCGATCAGCTTCTGCATCCGGTTGGCTTCGCGGAACATCACGTTCAAGAACCGCGCGCGCACCTCCGGGTCGGCCCCGGCCTCGTTGTCCTCCAGCGTCTCGATGAAGCCCTTGATCGAGGCAAGCGGCGTGCGCAGTTCGTGGCTTGCGTTGGCGACGAAATCGGTGCGCATCCGCTCGACTGCATAGACGCCCGAGCGATCCCACAGGTGTAGGATTCGCTCGCCGCCGGGCATATCGCGCACCAGCATTTCCCAGCGCTGGTCGCGGCTGCCGATGCCGACCAGCTGGATCGGCCCATCGGCCGCGGCGCTGCCATCGGCGAGCAGATCGGCGGCGGCGGGGTGGCGGATGACAAGGCGGATATCCTCGCCCACGCAATATTCGCCCAGCAGCTTGCGCGCAGCGCTGTTGGCGCGGCGCACATTGGTGCCGGTCAGCACCAGTACGGGGTCGGCAAGCCCGTCGATAAAGCTGGTGAAGTCGCGGTGCTGGCTGATCGGCTTGATCTCTGCCTCGCGGATCGGGGCTGCTGCCTGGGGATTGCGCTTGGCCGGGCTGGTCAGGTCCGCCATCGCGACGATCGCGACGAGCCCTGCGGCAAAGCAGATCATGGCCTGCTCAACGCCGTTGCTGCCGAACTGGCTGATCGCAACCCCGGCGCCCAGCAAGGCGGTGGCGAACAGAAATCGTCCGCCGTTCAGTCCCGATGTGCTGGTCTCTCCCATGGGACCAGCGATATACCAGCCTTCGCCCGTGCTTGCCATTGGCTATCGGCACCCGGCCAGCGATTTACCCCAGCGATTTACGAATGCCTCCGCGCCTGTCCCGCAGAAGGACAGGCTATCAAATGCCTTGCCTTGGCAGGTCGATGGTCTTTAAGTCTTTCGCTGTATATGTGCCGCAAGATCCGGCGATATGGCCGGAAATCTGGCCGGCGATCAGGGAAATTCGACAATGGACGCTGACGACAGCAATTCTGGTGACCAGCGCAGCGATGAATCCGCCGGGGAAAAATCCCTCGGTACGGCCACCCGCCGCACCTTGCTGATCGGCGCCGTCGCGACCTCTGCCGTGGTCAGCATTCGCCCGGCGCTCGCCCAGGCCGCAGGATCGGTGCTCAACTGCACCATTCCGGTGCCAGAGCGCGGCAAGGGCATGTTCATCGACGCATCGGGCAAGCTCGTCTCGCCCGACACCCCCGGCGCATTCCCGCCCAGCCCGCGCGATTTTACCGGCGACGAGGTTCGCCAGGCGCTGCAGGGGCGCAACCTGCCGGGAACCTCGCGTGAGCAATCGCGGGCGTACATCAACTACATCCGCAAGCTGCAGAACGGCCAGAGCGGCTTTACCTGCTATGCCTCGCTGCAGATGCCGCGCCGCTGACCGCCGGGGCGGATAGGATGCCCGCCGATACCTTCGCCGCGCTGCCGGACGATGCGCTCAAGCGGGTGGTGCTGGGCGGGCTGGAAGCGATCTACCACAAGCCGTCGGGCATAACCCACCTGCTCGCCGAGCCGGTGCCCGACCTGCTCGATACGCTGGCAGGCCTGACGCCGGGCCGGGGCGCTAGTGTGGCGCAGGTGCTTGCGCTGATGGCGGAGCGCTTCGATATCGAGGGCGACGAGCCCGGCGAGGCCCACGAATCGGTGATACTTGAACGGCTGACAGAGCTTGCCGCATTGGGTCTGGTCGTCCGCAAGGGCGATGCGTGACACGCTTGCATCACGGTGATGCAAATCTGCTGCAGCACGCCCGCTAAGTCGCTGTTTCCATTTTGTCCGCGCTGCTGCCCGCTGTAAGGCGCTGGCCATGCGCCACTCGTGTTTCCTCACTATCGGACCAGCCCGATTCCGCATCGGCAGCGACTGGCGCGCGCCTATCGATCAGTTGCGGCAACTGTACTGCGATTACCCGCAGGGCGAGGTCGTACCGGACTTCACCGTCAGGCTGCAGGCGATATCGCCGCTCAGGCGTCTGATCCGGCCATCGGTGGCGATCGCAGGCGATTTCACGCTGCCCGATGCCGCGCCCTTGCCGCTAGCTCAGGGCTTGCTGGCAGCGGAAATGGCGATGAACCTGCAGATGGCGTTGGGCTGGCGGCGGCACCTGCTGCTGCATGCCAGCGCGGTATCGCGCAATGGCCGCGCGGTCGTCATGACCGGGGTGTCGGGCGCTGGTAAATCGACGCTCTCGGCACTGCTGGGCGAACGTGGCTGGCGCTTTCTGGGCGACGAGTTCGTGCTGCTCGATCCCGATACCGGGATGATCGCCCCGTTCCCGCGGCCCGTCAGCCTGAAAAACGCTGCGATCGGCGCGATGGAGCGCGAGGTGAGTGATGACACCCGCTTCGGCCCGGTGATGCATGACACGCCCAAGGGCACGATCCGCCACCTGCGCCCGCGCACCGAGGCGGTGCAGCTGATGGCGCGCGAAACGCAGCCGGCGCTGCTGCTGTTCCCGCGTTTCGGCCATCCGCGCGCGGTGCGCCGGGTCGACGAGGCGGAAAGCTTCGTCCGCCTAACCCAGGCGTCGACCAATTATGTCGCGCTGGGCGAGCGCGGGTTCGATGCGCTGACCGGTTTCGTCCGGGCGATGCCCGCTTGCGCCATCGATTACGCCGATGGCGAGCAAGGCGTGGAGATGGTGGAGCGGTTGTGGTCCGAGCAGGGGGCCAAGCAGGGAGCAAGGGCGGCAGCGGCATGACCGATGGCTGGTCGGTTGCGCGCGCGCTGACCGATCCGGGCTCGGTCGCCGGGCTCGACGCTGCCGGTTGGACGCATCTGTTGTCGGCTGCGCGTGCGCTGTCGCTGATCGGGACCCTGGCCGAGGTGATGGCCGACGCGCCCGTTCCGCCGGAAACCGCCCGGGTGCTCGCCGATGTACGGCAATCGAACATCACCGGCCAGCGCCAGGCGCTGTGGGAGGCGCAATGCGCGCAGATGGCGCTCGCCGACTATCCCGGCAAGATCGTGCTGCTCAAGGGCACGGCCTTTGCCGCGGCAGGATATGATGCGGCGCTGGGCCGGTCGATCGGCGATCTCGACATATTGGTCGCGCGGTCCGGGCTCGATCAGGTCGAGGCGCTTTTGCTCAAGGCCGGGTGGGAGTGGGTCAAGCCCGATCCGTATGACGATGCCTATTACCGCCAGTGGATGCACGAACTGCCGCCGCTGATCCATGCAGACCGTGACCGAATGATCGACGTGCACCACACCATCCTGCCGCTGACCGCCAGGCCAACGCCCGATGCGGCAGCTTTGCTCGCCGATGCGCGGGCGCTGCCGTCGGGCCTTTACGTGCTCTCGCCCGCCGACATGATCTGCCACGCCGCGGCACACCTGATTGCCGATGGCGATCTGTCGGGCGGGATGCGCAACCTGTGGGATATCGACCGGCTGGTGCGCCAGTTCGTGGCGGAGGACCCAGGCTTTTCGGGAGCTCTGGCTGAGCGGGCCCGGCTGCACGGGTTGAGCGCGGCGGTAGATCGCGCTCTCCGGCTGTCTGCACGGTTGTTCGGCACGCCCGTTTTCGGGCGTTCGCCAGAGAGCAGCAGGGGTATAACAGCTACCGACAGCCTGTTCCTGCGCCGCATCACCGCGGTCGATGGCTGGGGCCGCAAGACCCGCAAGCTCACCCGCCAGGCCTTCTACATGCGCTCGCACCTGCTGCGCATGCCACCAGCGATGCTCGCGCGGCATTTGTGGATCAAATGGCGCAAGGGGCGGGAGAGCTAAGGGGAAAAATCGACCCCCACGCCCCCTTCCGTTTGTCCCGAGCGAAGTCGAGGGACGTTGCGCACACGTGTCTCGACGTTCCGGCCGTGCCGGAACGTTTATCCTGAGCGGCTGGCTTGCCAGCCAGCCGAAGGGCTCGACACAAACGGATGGGGAGGAGTGCAGGCAAACCTACAAACCTCAATCCCCAGCCGCGATCCGCTCCAGCGTCGGAATGAACTCGTCATAATGGTCGATGATCGCATCCGCGCCCAGTTCGTCCACCGGCTGGTGCAGGAAGCCGAAGCTGACCGCAACACACGGGATGCCCGCATTATGCGCCGCCATCACATCGTAGATGCTGTCTCCGATAAAGGCCGCGGGTGTTACCCCCGGTTCGCCGCCGCTGCGGCGGATCATCTCGTCGATCGGCGCGCGGTCGGGCTTGGACTTGCCCTTGCCCATGGTATCGCCGCCGATGACGCAGGCGAATCGATCGATCATGCCAATCTCGGTAAGCAGCTTGACCGCAAACCGCTCGAACTTGTTGGTCACCACCGCCATCTTCACGCCCATCGCGTCGAATCGCGCCATGGCCTCCAGAAGGCCCGGATAAGACGGCGATCCGCTGCCCAGATTCTCGCCATAATGGTCCAGCAGCACCGGCAGATAGTCGCGCAGGGTCTGCGGATCGGTGTTGCCCGCACGCTCAAGCCCCACCTGCAGCATATGCTTCGCGCCCAGGCCGACCATGGGCTTGATCTCGTCCTGGCTAAGCGGCGGAAGGCCTGCGAGCGCCAGCGTGTGATTGACCGACACGGTCAATTCGGGGCTGGTATCGAGCAGGGTGCCATCGAGATCGAAGCCGATGACATGATAGGGAAAGTCTGTCATGGGCCGCTGCATCGCCTGAAAAAGGTGGAAGATGCAAGCGGTTCGTGGCATGGCGTCATGTAATCTGCTTTGGGAAACGCGGAGAACGTAAATCATGGGTGAGCAGGCACTGGCCGCAATCATTTTGGCGGCAGGCCAGGGCACACGGATGAAGTCCGATCTGCACAAGGTGCTTCACCCTGTTGCCGGACTGCCGATGCTGCATCACCTGCTGGCCAGCTTCGATGCGGTGGGAGCCGCACGGCAGGTCGTCGTCGTGGGAGCGCGGCGCGAGCAGGTGGAGGCATCGGTGGCCGGCCGCGCCGTCGATACGGCCCATCAGGCCGAGCAGCTGGGCACCGCCCATGCGGCACTTCAGGCGCGCGAGGCGCTCGCCGATTTCGACGGCGTGGCTATCGTGTGCTTCGGCGACACACCCTTCCTGAAACCGCAAACGATCCGCAGCCTGACCGAGCGCCTGAACGCGCCCGATGCTCCGCGCGTTGCGGTACTGGGCTTCGTTCCCGATGACGCCAAGGCCTATGGCCGCATCATCGCCAGCGGTGACGGCACCATTTCCAAGATGGTCGAGTTCAAGGACGCGAGCGAGGAAGAGCGCGCGGTCCGGCTGTGCAATTCGGGCGTCACCGCCGTGCGCACCGGCGATCTGTGGTCGCTGCTGGCGCGGGTGGGCAACGACAATGCCGCTGGAGAATACTATCTGCCCGATATCGTAACGCTCGCCATCGCCGATGGCGACCGCGCGGTGGTGGTGACGACCGATGCGGATGAACTGATCGGTATCAACAGCCGCAGCGAACTGGCGGACGCTGAAGGCATCTGGCAGGCCCGCCGCCGCGCGCAGGCAATGGCCGACGGCGCGACGCTGATCGCGCCCGAGACGGTGTGGTTTGCGCATGATACGCTGGTCGGCCGCGATGTCGTGATCGAACCCAACGTCATGTTCGGCCCCGGCGTGACCATTGCTGACAATGTCACCATCCACGCCTTCAGCCACCTGGAAGGGGCGACCATCGCCAGCGGCTGTTCGGTGGGGCCATTCGCACGGCTTCGCCCCGGCGCGGAAATGCAGGCGGGCGCCAAGGTCGGCAACTTCGTGGAAATGAAGAAGGCGGTGCTGGGGCCGGGGGCCAAGGCCAGCCACCTGACGTACCTGGGCGATGCGACCGTGGGCGCAAACGCCAATATCGGCGCAGGCACCATCACCTGCAATTACGACGGGTATTTCAAGTACCAGACGGTGATCGGCGACGGCGCGTTCATCGGATCGAACAGCTCGCTGATCGCTCCGGTGAAGATCGGACGCGATGCCATCGTCGCGGCAGGAAGCGCAGTCTCGCGCGATGTCGCCGATGGCGAGTTGCGCATGGTGCGGTCCGAGCAACTGGTGAAGCCGGGCTGGGCCGACCGCTTCCACGATGCGATGCGCAGACGGAAGCGCGAAGGCAAGTAGGCTGTCAGCGATTGACATGATATCATGATATGATATCAGTATATCACTGCGCCGCTGAACCGGGTTTACGCCATGCGAATTCTGACCGAAATTCCAGATGAGGACCTGGCGAAGCTCGATGCCCTCGCGGCAAAGAGCAAGACGTCGCGCGCGGCCGCCATTCGCGAGGCGGTGAAGCTGTATCTGGTCCAGAACGATGACGACCGCAGCTGGATTCAGCGCGGAGCCGGATATTGGAAGGGCCGCGATGATATCGGCGACGCGGTCGAATATCAGCGCGCCATGCGCGAAGATCGCCGCCCGTATGAAGACATCTGATTAGTGTCTGCCCCGTTTTTCGACACCAACATTCTGATCGACTGGTTGTGGGACAGGACGCCTGCGATCGTCGAGCTGTCGCGCTATAACAAGCACCGGATCAGCCGGATTGTCTGGACCGAAATCCTGGCAGGAGAACCGCTCGAAAAGCGCGACACCGTCCGGCAATTGCTGTCCCAGTTCGACGTGGTGGAAATCGATTCGCGGATAGCTGTCGCCGCTGCCGACATCCGCTATCGCACCAAGATGAAACTGATGGATGCCTATATCCTCGCCACGGCGCAGGTGAACGGGGCGATACTGATTACGCGTAACACCAAAGATTTCCCCTCAGCGATGCCTGGCATCCGGGTTCCCTATCAGCTTTGAAAGGCACTTAATCGATGTGCGGTATTGTAGGCATTCTGGCGCGGCGTGATGTTGTGGGCGATCTGGTCGATGGCCTG